>Ga0105251_10000071_pt1 | contig 97636 bp, 89 predicted proteins | sample KBSS64metaG_FD_80424 | JGI IMG/M metagenome (GOLD analysis project Ga0105251, IMG submission 80424) | Switchgrass rhizosphere microbial communities from Kellogg Biological Station, Michigan, USA - KBS S6-4 metaG | ecosystem: Host-associated > Plants > Roots > Rhizosphere > Soil | place...
AAATCAGGATCTCGTCATCGTCCGAGGCGCTGAAACTCCGGACGGTCGTGCCATCGAAGACCACCCGCTCCGGGCCGAACGCCCCAGCAGCGCCGCCAGCCCAACGCGCGAAGACAAGGGCATGATCGACACAGAAAGTCTCGATCGCCTCGAACCGGCCCCAGGCAACCTCATGGTCGGCCAAGTACAGGGGAACGCTCGTATCGAGATCGTCGGGATCGAACGCGGTGCCCTCCCAATCCGTGAAAGCGCCGTCGCTCTCGACGGCAGCACAGAAGCCGGGAAGGAGGTCAGGGGACAGCGATCCGCCGATGCGGATCGCGACAGAAGCACGATCGGCCATGAGAGTCTCCGTAGTTAGTGAGAACGGTCAGCCTGCGGACTGACCACGGTGGAATGCGTCGAGCCATTGCGCCATCGACATGCGTTGCTCGATGGGCTTGCGAGCTTGCGCCACCCGGAACGCGACCAGCGCAAGCGGTGCGTCCGCAACGATCTGATCGACCTCGCTGGGCGAGAGAAGGCCCTGTTGGCGGATATAGGTGGTGATATTGCCCGGTCTCGGCGTCGCCCCGCGGCGTCCGACAACGGGCTTGCGCCAGAGACCGTCGATCGTGCGCAAGCGCGGTTTGGCGCGGGCCTCCATCAGAACGATGGTGCGAAGCTCGTCCTTGGAGAGCGCATCCACCTCGTGCGGCCGCATCGCGGGACAGAAGAAACAGGAAGATTTGGGCGGCACGGGGAGACCCGCGCGCTCAATCCGGGCGATGCAATCCGCCCGGGTCCACCCCAGTTCGCGAAGGGGATAACGATAGTCATAGCGAGGGTCGGCATATCCCTCGGCATGCGCATAGCGACGCTGATCGGCACTGGAACAGTCATAGCCGATCAGTTTGACGACACGTCCGCCCTCTCCCCAGCACCGTATCGCGGGCGCCCATCGTGCCGTCCATGTGTCCTGCGGCGCCACCTTCCATTTAAGCGAGCACGACCCTCGCCCGAACGCCTTGGACGGCAGGGTAGCATTGGTCAGCATGTTGGTGCCCAAGCTGTCATAGGGCGGCCAATGCTTGAAATTGCGCGGTTGGTAGCGGACGATGTCGGACGGGATATGGTGACGGTCCATCCACCGACGAAAGACCGGGATGAACGCATAGGTGTCGGTCTTTTCGGAACCTGTATCGGCGAACAACACCATATCGATCGGCTCGCCTCGTTCGACGAGCTCGATAATCATGGCCGTGGAATCGACGCCAGCGCCCCAGGCCGCGATCACCGGCGCGCGCTCAATCACTGGTCGAGTCCTTCGGGACGATGGCCGGGTTGATAAGCCGGTAGCCGCGCGTCCTGAATTTTGCGACCCGGCACACGGCGCCGGTAACAGGATCGCGGAAAAGCGGTGCCTTGCCCTTCGGGTTGGCAATGACCGTGAAGCGGTCCCGATTTTCGCCGTCATTGAAGCGGATGGGCTCGTCGAAGATGATGGTCTGCCCCGGCTTCGGGGTCGGCTTCGCGCGCTCCAGTTTGCTGCGAACCAGGTTGGCGCGGCAGCGTGCGCGCCATTCGGAGGCGTAAATGCTGTCGGTGTCGGTCAATTCATCGAGAATTGCGGCAGGGCAGTCGCTCTCGCACGGTCCCATCGTCTCCGTCATGTCTTTGTAGCCAAACGTGCAGCCGTCACGCGCGCCGGGGCTTTGCCTGGTCAGGCACACGACGGCGAAGACAGCCCGAGCGCCGGACGCCTCGATCCGTTCGCACGCCGCGTAATAGGTCGAACCGACCATCGAAGACGCGAGAACCGTGAGACGATGATCCGCGTGCGCATAGGTGAACTGGTTGTCGAGATAGGAGCGCGGAGTGGCGTAGCCACCCATATCGCGCATGAAGAGCCAACCCATGAGAGGTCTCCAATGGTTGCGGGGTTCAGGCGGCAGCTGCGAGGCGCAGAGTGCCGTTATCGCCGGGGATGCCAGCAAGCCGGCGCTGGAACGCGGCCACGTCGAGCAACTCGGTGATCGGCGCGCGGTGAGCCTTGCCGATCTCCTGCCCGTCGCGACAGCGGCTGATCGATACCTCGCTGTCCGGCAGAAAGCCGCGCGGGACCACGCGAACGGCAAGATCCGCGTGGCGCAGCTCCGTCGTGCCGTCTTCGTGATCGCCGCCCATGACGGTGTTGATGCGGGCGTCGTCCGCGTCGAGGCCGATTGCCGTGGCGAGACGGGTAAGCGCGCGACGCGCCTGATAGTGGAAGGTACGTTTGGCGTGGTAGTTTCCGCCGACGCTCGTTCCGGCAATGTCGAGCAGCGCTGGCGCGGCGTCGACCGCCAGGCGATCCGCTTCGCAACGAACGCGAAGGGCGTTGAGGCCGGACGTATCGCGTTCGGCAACGTCTGCCAGATGACGGATGAGGAGCAGGATTGCCGCGTCGCGCGCCACAGGCTTGCCGGCACGCTGACAGTCGTCGACGGCGGCGTTGAGGGCGTGGAGCGCCGCTGGCAGATGGTCCAGACCGGCGGGGGAAAGGGCCTGATTGTGGCGGTAGAGCGTGTCGTAGAACATGGGAGCCTCCTTCTGAGCGCTCTGGCGCGCTCAAAAGGCCGAAGGCGTCCTCTCCTCCCCTGTCCTTGCGGCGGCTGAACGCTACGGCGAACCGGCGGTAGGCGTCGGGGTCGGGGTGGGTGATCACCGCAATCATGCTGCTTCACGGATCTGTTCCTTGGCTTCGTCCGACGTGGCGAGGCCAGTAGCGCGGAGCAGAAATTCGGCCGCCGCTTCAGCTTTTGCCGCAGCCGTCATGATGGCGCGGGAATCCTTGCGCAGCACCGCAAGCCACGAGCCGATATACGCCGCGTGATCGTCGATATGGGTGGTGGGGAGGCCGAGATCCGCGCCGAGCAGGGCGGATGTCATCTCGGCGCAAAGCTCCTCGAAAGCGTAGGCGTTGTCGCCAAATTTCCTGCCGAATTCTCGATTGAGCCGGTCAGGATGGCCGGTCCAATGCCCCGCCTCATGCGCCAACGTCGACGCGAAATACGCGCGCGTGGAAAACAACGCGACGGGCGGCATCGTGATGCTGTCGGCAACGCGGTCGTAGAAGGCCCGATCGCCGCTCTGGTGAACCTTCGCCGGAAGGGCATCGAGAAAGCACTCTGCGCGATCCGGCAGCGCGTCGTCGGGGGCGACCACGCTGACGGGGCATGGATAAAATTTCTCCGGCAGCCCCTCAATCTGATCCGCATTAAAGACTGCGTAGGATCGCAGCACGCGGCGCATTTCGTCGGTGGTGTCGCCGGTAACGGGCGACTCCACGGTCTTGCTGTAGGATTTGTAGAAGATGGCGATCTGCGACCGCTCGCCTTCGCGGACCTGGCCGCCCAGCGCCTGCGACTGCTTGTAGGTCATCCAGGTGCGCGAATGGTAGCCCGCGCCTTCGGCGCAGAGCCACAGCCAGAAGCAATTGATGCCCTTGTACGGGTCGCCGGTCGCGCGAAGTGGACGGCCGCCAAGGCCGGGTCGCCATGGCTTCACCCAAGGGCGCACGCCGGATTCGAGTTTGTCGATGATTGCGTTTGTGATGGTGTCGGCGGGCGACGGTTTATCGGTGGTCTTTGCCACGGCACGTTCTCCTGGTCTGGTAGAGGCGAGCCCGGAGCAGCGCCCTCCCCTCTAAGAGGCCGCCGTCGGGGCACAAAAGGAGGGGCGGCACTCCGCGAAGAGTGCCGCCCCCCAGTCGCCTCGAACCGTGCAAGCGGGCGTCAGGCCGCCTCGCTCAAATCCTCCTGACCGTCATGTGTCGCGTCTTCGAGGTCCGACTCGTCATCGCCATCATCGCCGGGATCGACATCATCGGCCTCGTCGACGAAGGTCGAGCGCAGGGCGATGGTCTCGGGCTTTTCGATGGCGTCGAAGCGCATGGCATCCGGCAGCCAGGCCACCGCCTTTTCGCGGATTTCGGCCTCGACGATCCCCTGCCCGTTGCAGAGCGAGGCGCAGGTCGCGGCAAGGTCGCCCTTCTTGGCATCCTTGTAGCGCCCGCGCAGGATCGGCCCGCCAATGTCCTCGAGCGCGTCGAGCATGACGTCCTTTTTGACGCGGCCGAAGAAATTCTCGGCCGTGGGGCGCCACCAATGCTCGACCTGGATGTCGAGCGCGCGGCCAAGATGATCGTGGAACCCGTTGGACCGTCCGCCCTCGGCAACATTCAGGCTCGGCTCCAGCGTGCGGGCGATCGAGAAGGCCACCCAACTGCCGCGGGCCTCGTCGTCGAGCGCGCGGAAGGCGTCGAACCGTTCGGTCATGGTCTTGTGACCGGCCCAGCTCGTATCGAGACGCTGGCGCTGGTCTTCGATGGTCTGCGACGCCATCGACTCTTCGTCACGGAAGCCGAAGATCGGGAATTGCGCCCCGCTAGACTTCAGCGTCGAGTGGTTGCGAACGTAGTTCTGCTCGAAGACGACATTCTGCGCCATTAGGAAGATGGTGAGGTCCAGCGCCATCGCCGGATCGCTGGCGATGTGGGCGACGAGGATTTGCCGGCGCTGGGTCGCCAGCTCGTCGATCAGCGTAGCACTGAGCTTGGGCCCATGATCGATGCCGCCGGAACCGTCGTCACCATTGTCATCGCCCGTCGCCTTGGGCGGAGCATTCGGATCGACGACGGGCTTCTCACTGAACATGCGGGTGTGAACGCGAGCTTCGCCATCACCACCGATATAGACGAACGTCCCGATCTGCGCCCGGACCGCCGGATCGATCTCGCGACGGGAATCCTCGATGCCTTCAAGCTCGCGTTCGATCTCGTCGAGGCGGTCGTTCGCCACCTTGGCCTCCGGCGTCCCCTCGGCCAATTCGCCCTCAAGCTGTTCGACGAGTTGGTCATTCTCGGCCGAAAGCGCTTCGACGCGCGCGGTTTCTACCTCGGTGAGCGGCCGTGCGGGCGCGTGAAACTCATGAAGTTGACGCTCGAGATCATAGGGAACGTGGGTGGCCGCGATTGGTGTCACGAACGCGAGACCCTCGGCCTGCGCGAGTTCGGCTGCGGCCGCCTCGAGCTTTTTGCTGGCAAGATCTTCGAGAAGATCGACGTCGATCCAGTTCTCGTCCCCCTCGGCGGCAAAGAGATCGCCCTCGATGCGGCCGCCCGCCGCGACATAGGCATCGCGACCAATGAACCGCGCCTTGGCATCGTTCGCCTTGATCGTGCCGTTGAGGATCGCACGCCGGATGTTGTCGGGCTGATCGCCGTAATAGGAAGTGCTCATCTGTGCGAAGACGCGAGCCTGACGATCGATGTCGCTTGTCACGGCATAGGCCTGGGCGACACCCAAGGTAATTTCGCCGGCAGCGAGAGCCTGAAACACATCGGGTGCAAGCTCGGCAAGCCGCACCCGCTGCTCGACGAAGCGGGTGGTAACTCCCTGTCGTTTGGCCACGTCCTCGGCGGTCATCCCCTTCTGGATGAGGAAATTGAACGCGGTGCTTTCATCCGCCGGATTCATCGGAACGCGCTGGAAGTTCTCGGTGAGGCTCGCCTCCACCGAGTTGTCGTCCTCAGTCAGGACGAGAACGGGCACGACATGGTCGACGGGCAGCATGCCCTGCTCGATCAGGCTCTGGAGTGCCCGCAACCGGCGCCCACCCGCCTTGACGGTGAAATGGCCCGCCTTCTTGAGCGGGGTAACGATGAGGTTCTGCAGCAAGCCCTGCGTTGCGATGCTGGCGGCGAGGGCGTCGATACCGGCCTCTCGGCTCGATTTACGGACATTGTCCTTCGACAGCGAGAGGTTCTTGACCTTGACGGACTGGATCATTTTTTGTCTCCATCTGGAACTGGCGCGCCGCCGCGACGGTCACGCGAGCCTGCACATCAGGCCCACAAAGCCGAAGGCCCCCTCCCCTCTCTTGTACTGAGCGGGGAGAGAGGCCCTGGATGGTCAGGCGGTGATGCGCGCGATGACGACAGCGGCACTCGCGACGGGGACGAACATGCGCGTCCTGTGCTGGATGATGTCGGTGAAACAGCCGGCCGCCTTGAGTTCGGCAAGCCGCGTGTGCGGCCAATCGAGCAGTTCGAGGCGCTGCTGGCCAGCGACCAGGCTCCGCTTGAGCCGGTAAGCGCCAACGGATGATATATCGCCGGTCGTCATCACATGCTTTGCGGTGTCTTCGCCCGACACCATGATGGCGGCGTTGATCCCGAAAGCGTCGGCGAGCTTCGACACCAGCGGTGCAGGAACGATCCGGCCGAGGAAAGACTGGCCATCATCGGTGTTCAGACGCCAGACCTGAACATGATCGTCGGGCAAGCGATCCCAGACCGGTAGGAGCAGGCCCGCGACCAGGTAGAGCGTACTGATGCGGGTCTTGTCCCGCATCTCCTCGACCTCGGCCTGCCACAATGCCGAGAATTCCTCCTCGCTGGTTTCTTCCCACATCGTTTCGAGCAGCAAATCCTGCCGCATTCGCTCGGAACGGGTCGGCCGAACCAGCTCGTAGCGGCGAACGATCTCGCCATCATCGTCGGTGAGCGAATAGGTGCTGCACCGGATCGCGGCCCTGCCGGACTTGCGATTGACGATCGGACGCGCGTCATCGCCCAGCATCCGCAACGCGCGGTCGAGCGGGAGCGGCTTGTAGCGCTCCTCGGTTTCGAGACGCAGAATCTCGGTTTCGGCGCCACTGGTCTGGTCGCGCCGGATGACTGTGCGATCAAGGATCGTAATGCGCTCGGCATTGATGCTCTCGACGCCGAGATCGAGCGTGCCGGCTTCGCGCGCCGCCTCGATCCGGGCCTCGATCAGGCCGAGATATTCATCGAAGATCGCATTCTGCAGCGCGATGCGCAGCGCGAGAATGCGATTGAGCCAGCGCTGGATCGGCGGCAGCTCCTCCTTCAGCCCGCCGCCTTCGCCCTCGAGCTCAAGCCCGGTGAGTGTCTGGAATTCGCCGAGCGTGGTCGAGCGCAGCTTGCCATCGGCCAGCAGGCGGAACCATGTTTCGAGGGATTCCTTGGCATATTCGCTTTCGAGATTGTCACGCGGGTCGAACAGACCTTGGCCGCCTGTTTGGCGCTGACCCCGTGTCAGGGCGCCGAGGCTGTCGAGGCGGCGGGCGATCGTCGAGATGAAGCGCCGTTCGCCACGGCAGTCCGTCGACACTGGACGGAATAGCGGCGCGGTTGCCTGATGCGTGCGATGGGTGCGACCGAGTCCCTGGATGGCCGCGTCAGCGCGCCAACCGGGCTCGAGCAGATAGTGGTTGCGGCGCGACTGGTTCTCGGCGGTGAGACTGGCGTGATAGCTGCGCCCGGTGCCGCCTGCATCCGAGAAGATCAGGATCTTCTTCTCGTTCCGCATGAAAGCATCGGTCTCGGCAAGATTTGTTCGCGGCGAACGGCTCTCGATGCGCTGGCGACCGTGCGCGTCGATGACGATGCGCCGGCTGCGGCCCGTAACCTCGGCGACCGCATTGGTCCCGAAATGCCCGATGATATGATCAAGGGCAGACCCCACGATCGGCAGGGAGCAGAACCGTTCGACGAGATTGTCGCGCATCTCGAGCGATTCCTGGCTGAAAACGGGTCGCCCGTCCTCGTCGGACATCGGCTCGGAGCGCGTCTTGCCGGTGTCATCGACGAAGGTCTTCATCTGTCGGACGGGAAAGGCGGCCGTGAGGTAGGACATGACGAACTCTTTGGGTGAAAGCTCGATGTCCAGATTTGCCCGGTCCTCGGCATTCAGCGCGGCGAGTGCCCGGTTGAGCATCGCCTCGGACGTCGAGACGAGCTGGATCACGACGCTCTCGCCCCGGGCGAGATCGGCACGGATTGCCGGGATTAGCGAAGGCAGCTTCATGCCGATCAGGATCTGGCCGAAGAATCGCTGCTTGGTAGATTCGAAGATCGACAGTGCCGCGGCCTTCGCGCCGCTATTGTAGGTGTCGTTGGAAAAACTGTCCGTCACCCGGGTGGCATCAAGCGCGGTGCGCAAATTGCCGTGGATGATCGACCACGCATCGGCGTAGGCGTCATAAACCTCGACCTGGTCGGGCGTGAGGCGATGTTCCAGGATGTCATATTCGACACCGGCGAAACTGAGCGCCCTGGCAACATAGAGGCCCTGCATCTTCAGGTCGCGGGCGATCAATTCCATTGCCGCGATTCCACCACGCCGCAAACTGTCGACGAAGGCGCGGCGATCGGCGAAGGCGGTGGTCGGACCCCACAGGCCAAGTCGGGTGGCATAAGCGAGATTGTTGACGTCCGACGCGCCGGTTGCGGACACGTAGAGGACGCGGGCGCGGGGCAGCAGGTTTTGCAGACGCACGCCTGCGATGCCTTGGTCGGAGCCGTCCTTGGTGCCGAACCGGCCTTCTCCGCCGGCGACACCCGCCATTTCGTGCGCCTCGTCGAATACCATCATGCCGTCGAAATCGGCACCGACCCAGTCCAGAATCTGCTGAAGGCGTGTGCCCTTGTCGCCGCGGTTAGAGCGGAGCGTCGCATAGGTGAGGAAGAGCACGCCCTCGGCCGCGCCGATCGGTGTGCCCAACTTCCACTGGTTGAGATGCTGGATGTCGAGCGCGAGACCGCCGACGGCAGTCCAGTCGCGACGTGCGTCCTCAAGCAGCGTCTCGGTCTTGGAAATCCAGATATGCCTGCGGCGCCCGCGTAGCCACTGGTCGAGAATGATGGCGGCAATCTGGCGACCCTTGCCGGCACCCGTGCCATCGCCAAGAAAGAATCCAGTTCGGTAGGGTCGGCCATTCTCGTCGGGGGCGAGCGACAATCCTTCCTCGGCCGCCTTGAATAGGCCAGAGATATCGCGCTCGAAGGCGTCACCGGCGTAGATCAGCGTTTCGAGCTGAGCATCGGACAGCACCCGGTCTTCCACGACGCGGGCCGGCAACTTGGGAAGGTAGGACGGCCGCGGTGCCGTAATCGAGCCCATGGCGATCGATTCCACCAGAGCGGTCGGATGCGGGGATGCGCAGGGGATGGCAATGCGGCTCGGCCGATACGGCAGGTAGACCCCCACCGCCTCACCGGTCGGCACGGGTTCGGCAAAAACGTCGTAGCCGATATCGAGCGCACCGAGCGACGGGGCGGCCTTGGCGATCGGGGCCGAAAGCCGGGGCCTGCTCGAGAGACCCCCGAGCAGGGATCCAACCACCCGGGCCGATGCGAGGCGCGCTGGGGAAAATCGCGGGGGTTCCGTAACGCTGGCGGCGGAAGCCAAGATCGTCGCGAGCGCTTCGGCGAGCGAGCTGCACCGAACGATGGCGACGTCATCCTGGAAGCCTTTTTCCAGAATGATGAGCTTCACAACCTGGCTGGTGCCATGTTTGGCATAGGCATTCGCGGGCAGTTCGACATGGAGCGTGATTGCACAGCCTTCGGTCGCCTTCGCCCAGGCGCGGCTAGATGTGTCCACGCGATCGGGAAGAATAGCGGCGCAGCGCCCCCCGGCACCAAGTCGTTTCAGGGCGGCGCGCAGATGGCGGAATGCGGCAAGCGGGTCGGCATGCCGGCCGATGCTGCGGGAAAAGGGCGGGTTGATGAGCACCGCGGTCGGGCGGATCGACAGCGGCAGCAGATCGTGGATGAGTTCGCCATCGTGGCGGCTGACCAGTGCGGTGGGGAATGCTGCCTCAAGCATGCCGGCGCGCGCCGGATCGATCTCGTTGAGGACAAGCTTGGCCCCCACGCGCGCGGCGAAAACGGCAAGGAGTCCGGTGCCGGCGGAGGGCTCCAGGACGGTATCCGCAGCGGTGATGCGAGCGGCGAGCGCGGCAAGGTAGCCAATCGCGACCGGTGTCGAAAATTGCTGAAGTGCGATCTGTTCTTCGCTGCGCACAGTGTGCGTCGGCAGGGATGCGGTGAGCGCGATCAGGGCCGCAAGGCACTGGGCGGGCTCTTGCGACAGGTCGAGCGTGGCGAGGTGCAGAACCTGGGCCAGTTCCAGCACATCATAGGCGTCGCGGAGTGACCAATGCCCATCGACTGCGGTTGAACCATAGGCGCTTTCCATCGCCCGGAGCAGGCCAGGCCGGTCTATGCCGTCGCCCTTACGCAGCACGGCATAGACCGCCTTCGCCGCGATAATGGATGGTTCGGTGAAATCGAGTTCGAGAGCAGCGGCTGAGGTGCGCATTGTAGGCCTCCATCGTATCGTCCGGTGCTCATCACCGGATCAACAAGCCGGAGGCCCCCCTCTCCTCTCTTCAGTGGGAGTGTGTTTGGATCACGGTGCGAGGAACGGCGTTGCGGGCAAGCCGAGCGCGCAAAGCATCGTTCCAATCGTCATGCTCGGATGGGAGCCATTCCTCCACCGTTCGCCCATTGGCGCTAAGGTGCTCCCCTGCCCTCTTCAGGCAGATCTTCGCCGCCGTGTTCCGCTGGCCGAACACGATGACGCGCTTCACATGGGACGGTATGCCGACATGGGCGTAGCGCTCGGCACCAAGCACAGCCCAAACCGGCAATTGGAACCAGTCGATGGCGGACAGGGCATCTTCGATCCCCTCGGCGATGCCCAGAACGTCACCCGGCTCACCAAAGCGCACGCTGCCCGAGCCGAGCAGACCCAGCGCCAGCTTGGGTTTGCGGAAGGGCCGACGCAAAATGTCTGTGGGATCGAGGAATGTCCGGTGGACTGCGACCAGGCCCAGCTCATTTCTCACCGCCGCGATCATTGCCGGAAGGCTGCGCCGATCTTTCCCCTTCCCTATGATCGTCTGTGGATTGAAGCGAAGGTCTGGTGTCGGCGCATAAAGGCCACGAGCGTGAAGATAGGCTTCAGCCGGTGTGCCCGCGATGGGGATGCTGTGCTGCCACAACGTCCTGGCCAAACCGCTCAGATCGCGCGACGGCGCGTGGGGTTCGACATGGACCGGCACCCGGTCATGCAAACCGTGACGATCCAGCGCCTTTAGGATGTCCGTTGAGGTGCATCCCGCAAAACATTTGAACAGGATCGCCTTGGTGCCGAGGCGGACCGAAAGGCTAGGCGAGTGATCGTCATGGGCGGGGCAGCGGCACTCTCCGCGTGATCCAGACCAGCGTCCGCCCAAACTCTCGACGATTTGCTTGGCACGAACCGCTGCGTCGATGGTGGCTGACATACCCGAAACTCCTATCGAAAACCTAGGTTCGCTCCGCGCATGCCCCCTCCCCTCTCACCCGATCGGCGCTGCCTGTTCCGACCTATGCCGCCTTTGCCGCGAGCACACCGAACTCTTCGACGATCCGGTCGGTCGTGTAGTGCGTGGTTCCGTCGCGCTCGTACGAGGTGTCACGGAGCCGTCCGGCAACCCGCACGAGATCTCCAACCTGGGCTTTCTCATCGATATATTTCCGCTGGCCGTCGCTGAAAATGACGACGCGGTTCCAGTAGCTGTCCTCGATCCACTGATCGCCTTCTCCACGGCGGCGATAGTTCGCGCACACCGAGATGTTCGTGACCTTCGGCTTGGCGTCGATCTCACCGATCCGTCCGATGATCTCGAATTTGGCAAAATTGATCATGCGAGCTCCTCACTGCGTATGCCCAGCGGCGACGAGCGGTCATGCAGTTGCGGCCGGTTCGCTGAGGATCTCGTCGCAGGGCGAATCTGCCAAGGATCGAGACCGGAATGCTATCGTGGAACCTCGGTCTGGCGGTATCCCCCCAGGTAGGGGGACACTGGTGACCCTGTCCGACGGCAAAGCCTCAGCGAATCGCTTGCTTAACCCTTAAGAATCATTGTGAAACAACGCCGCTGCTTGCAGCGGAAGGATTCATGATTCTAAGTGATTCAGATTCGGTGCCGAAAAGGTCAGCAATTTCAATGATCTGTCGCGTTTAACCTGACCGCACGGGGGATATTGCCTGACCTGGCGGGGGCGGCATCCTGACCGATCGGGGGGAGATAACTGACCTATTGGGGCTATCCTGACCGATTGGGGGCGAGGGCATCTGGTGATCCGGCGCTGCGGAATGGCGTCATTCTGCCGGGTTTATCGAGCGTTAGCGAGCCGAAAACGGGCAGAATGCGATTCGCACTGCGACTCGGCGGAATCTCCCGGTTTTTGCGCAAGTGTCTCACGCTTCTAACCTGACCGCATGGGGGCCACAAAAGTGTTTCAGCCTGCCCTGACTTGACGAGCGAGGACAGGTCAGGCAGCAATTAGGCGATTCTGCCCAATATGCGTTCGGCCTATATGACATGGAACATGCGGAAAATCTAAGCGCCGATGCAGCGCAAGAGGCGCAAGCCGATTCGGCGCCTGGCCGTGCTATGCGCGTTGCAGCCGCCTTGCAGGCGAAGGGCGGCGAGGAGTTCGCCAAACCCGGCAGCATTGTTGAGATCAAGTTCGTCAAAGGCCAATCGCTTAGCCTGACGGCGTCGCGGTTGCTCGCGTTAATGATCCTGACCGCAGGCGGCGATGCCTGGCAGGACCGGCCACATCGCATGCGCAAGGCCGATATCCGCCGCGGCCATAAAGGTAACGAACGTATCTCCGACATGCTGGAGGAACTTCACCGGACCCTGTTCGCGATCGATGACCGATCCTGGCGCGGCAAGAAAGCTACGCTGCGCTTTTCCCTGATCTCGTCGTCCCGCGAAGAGGCGGAAGATACAGACGGCGCCGATGCGGGGTGGATCGAATGGGAGTTTACGCCCGATGCGCGCAAGCTCATCCAGGAGTCTGAAAGCTATGCTGTCCTGAATCGACAGGCGGTGCTGGGCTTCCGATCAAGCTACGCGCTCAAGCTCTATGAGATTGGATCGCTGCGGCTCCATCGTCGGCAGTCGACCTGGAAGGGTGATATGGCGGCGCTGCGTGCAGCGCTTGGCATATCGCCCGACGTTTATAAGGATTTCGCGCAGCTTCGTCGCAAGGTGCTCGAGAAGGCGAAGGCCGAGATTGATCAGTTGGCTCACTTCCGAGTCGAGTGGAAGGAGATACGGCAGGGCCGGACGGTGACCGAGATCGAGTTCCGTTTCGAACCGAAGGATGCGCCGGCGCAGATCGCGACCGTCGATGAGATTGAGCGGCACTCGACGGGGCGCAAGGCGCGCCGGGAAGGGGCTGTGGAGACGATCGCCGAACCAGTGGAAGTGGGATCGATAGTGAAGGCCGCTATCAGCGCGCTTGTCACGCCGGAGAAGAGTTCGGAGATCGTCTTTCCGCAAGGAACGATCCGGTTCAACGCCGAAGGCTTGGCCGCGATTGCCCGGTCGCACGGAGGCGGATGGGATATCGACCTCATTGCCGACGCTTACCGCCAGCAGATGGGCGACCGTCTGGCGAAGCTCAAGGGCGCGAAGCTGATCAGTTCGTGGACGGGTTTTTGCGAGAGTTTCGTTGCCCGAAGGGGGCGTCCATAATCGAAATTGCACCGGTGCAATTTCGTCGTGCCCCCACCGAGTCAGGATGAGCCGCTTAGTAGGCGATTGGCGGCCGGTTTCGCTGCAATTGCTGCCCATGCCGGAGTCAGACTTTCGAAATAGCGCTTCTGTTTGACGAAAAAGCACAAGTAGCGCTACTATTCATCTAATTTCGCAAAGGGGCGCCCTGTGGCAGCATCACTAGACATCGACGACACTCATGACCTTCTCTCGGTGGCGGCGCTTGCCCAGCGGACCTCATCGGTGCTGGAGCGCCTTCGCGATTCAGCGCGCAGCGCGCGGTCGGATGAACGCCGCGAGCCCACTTTTCCAATCGGAAAGGCCGCTGTTCTCGTCGGGCGGACGCCCGCTGCAATTCGTGACGCGGAAAAGGACGGGCGTCTTCCGCCGCCCCCTCGAACCGAGAATAACCGCAGGGTCGGGTACACGCTTGCGCAACTCAATGATATGCGAGGCCTGTTCGGCACCAGGCCCTGGCGAGCGGCCGACGATCCATGCTGTGTCGTGGCCGTCCAGAACTTCAAGGGAGGCGTCGGCAAATCGACCTTGTCCGTCCACCTTGCCCAATATCTCGCGATCCAGGGCTACCGCGTTGCCCTGATCGATTGCGACAGCCAAGCCTCTGCGACGACATTGTTCGGCTATGTGCCGGATCTCGACCTGAGCGAGGAGGATACGCTCTACCCGTTTCTCCGGGAAGAGGAGAAGACCTCGCTCGATTATGCGCTGCGTAAAACGCATTTCGACGGTCTCGAACTGATCCCGGCAAATCTACGGCTGTTCCAGTCGGAATATGAGATCGCGGCCCGAATGGCGCGGGGGCAGGGGGGACTCATTGATCGCCTCTCTGAAGGTATCGCTAGCATCTCTGATCGCTTCGATGTCATCGTCCTCGATCCGCCACCGGCCCTCGGCGCAATCTCATTGTCGGTTTTGCGCGCCGCGAACGCACTTGTCGTGCCGGTGCCCCCAACCGTCATGGACTTTTCCTCGACCGCGGCGTTTCTGGCGATGCTCGACGAGACTATCGAGACACTGGCCGAACGCGGTTTTGCGCCGACCCTCAAATTCCTGCGCTTTGTCGCTTCCAAGGTCGATGAGAACAAGTCGATGCAAAAGGAACTGCTCAATCTGATGCGGACGTTGTTCGGTCAGGCGATGGTGCGCACGCCGCTCAAGGATTCTGCAGAAATCGACAATGCGACTGCCCGCTTGATGACGGTCTATGAGCTCGACGGTCCTGTGACGAGCAGTGCCGTCCGCAATCGTTGCCTCACCTATCTCGATGGGGTGAATGCCGAACTCGAGTTGGATATTCGGGCCATGTGGCCCAGCCATTTGAGCCGTTTGCGCAAGGAAGGTCTGGCGTGAAACGGCAAAATTGCACCGGTGCAATTCCGGGTGAAGGAACGGCTTCATGAGCAGAAAGAATGCGAGTTTCGCAGCAGAACTGGCCGCTGGAATCAATCCACCCGAAGATGGAGCGCCCGCGCCGCGCCGGCCTGGGCTGGGTGCCAATGTCCTGACCAATCGGGAGAATCGATTGGCCGAACTGGCGGCGGGGACGGTCGTTAGCCGCACCCATGAATTGGTTGATCCCGCGCGTTGCCGGATGTGGGCAGGGCATAATCGCGAATATGCCTTGCTCAACGAAGAGCGGTGCGCCGATCTTATCGAGAGCATAAAGGCACAAGGGCGCCAGGAGATGCCCGCGATCGTCCGCCGCGTGCGCGGCGAACCCGATTATGATTTCGAGGTGATCTGCGGCGCGCGGCGCCATTGGTCGATCAGCTGGCTACGCGGCCACAACTATCCCGACTTCCGCTTCCTGATCGATATTCGCGAACTGTCGGACGAGGAAGCGTTCCGCATCGCGGACATTGAGAACAGAGCGCGCGAAGACCTCAGCGATCTGGAACGCGCGCGCGACTATCTTCGTGCGCTTGATGCCTATTATGAGGGCCGGCAAAAGGTCATGGCCGAGCGGATCAATGTCACCGAGAGCTGGTTGAGCCGTTATCTCGATCTCGCGCGCCTGCCGGCGGAACTGATGGTCGCATTTCCCAATCCGCAGGATTTGCGGATCAAGCACGTCACGACCATCAAGCCCTTGCTGAAGCCCGATGATCGTCGCCAGCGGGTGTTTGCCGAAGCTGCGGCGCTTAGCGCGCGAGCGGGAGGGGAGGGCGCTCCTGTTGCGGTGCCGGAGATTGTTCGTGCATTGGCACTCGCAGCGGATCCCCCCAAGAGGTCAGGATCCCCCAAGAGGTCAGGATCGATCGAAACCGTGGCGTCGCAAAGCGGAAAGCCATTACTTCGATTTGAGGGTAAGGACCGTAAGGGGGTAAGGATCACCTTGCTCCCGCACGGTGGCGGTTCGCGTGACGAAGCGGAGGCCGCTATCAAGACCTTGCTCGACACGCATTGGCAGTAGCCTCCGCATTACCCGAGTTTGGCTACCAGTTTGCGTGCTCCCTGCGGCGTGACCTCAAGAAGCCGCGCCACGGCAGATGGGCGAAGACCGGGATAGGCAAGCGCAAGGCGCGCGAGGAGGGGTGCGCGGCTGCGGCGCGTTGCCGATACGGCCAACGCCTTTGACCCTTGACGCTCGATCCAGTCGAGATCCTTCAGGCCGGATTGGCAGGTCGTGAGCAGCGATCGCGTCAAGACAGCGGTCAACTCGGCAACGTCGTGTGGCGGGAATTTCGGTAGCAGAATGAGCGAGGGCAGGGTGCCCAATGTGAGTCCGGCATGATGGAGTATGGCCGGCACATGGCTGGCCACCAACCAGGCGCGATCACGCACCCTCGGCTCGAGCGTGAGCGTCCGACCGTCGATCGCCGTCACGTCCACCGCAGACTGCTCGGCGGCGGCGACCGTCTTAAGCATTGCGGCAATCCGATCGGCGACGGAGTGCAGCGAGGCAGAAGGGTAGGGGGCTTGTGCTTCGATACGAGCCTGCCGCCAAGTCGGACCGAAATAGGCCAGGTCGCTGCCTGCCCAGATTTCGGCTTCGGATCGATCATCGAGCACAGTGCGCAAGACGTTGAGCGTCGCGCGCGCCAGCGGCCCCCTCTCACCAACGGTGGCCTCAATCGCGAGATGAAACACCGCTGCCACAGAGACGGGATCGTTCAACCCTTCAGAGGCGCGGGGAGGGGGTGTGCGTCCGCAAATCCAGTCCTGCAGATGCCGGACGTTGATGGGCGCGCCGGCGAGACTGGCGAGTTGGGCCGCCCCCTGCAACCGCGCGCGGGCCAGCCAAATGTCAGCCCATGGGCTGTTTTGCAGGCGTCCATCCAGTCGGCCGAGCAGGAGCATTGCCTGCTCACTGCAGGCATGGGAAGGGGAGGGCGAGGACATCAAAACAGTCTCTATCGCAACCAATTGAGAAATCAAAGTCAACCGTTGGTTTCCATCCCCAGTGGTGTTGAGATATGAACACGCGATAATTGCAGTTATCACATAAGCGGAATTGACCCCTCTTTATAAGGTGCGGTATAATTGCCGCTGAGGAGCGACGCGCGTCATGGCCACCGAAACCGCCCAGGAAGGGCAAGAATCCGCTTTAGCGGCTGCAGAGACTGCCCTGGCGCCCATTGAGCCATTGGGCGCCCTTGCGTGGGCGATCGTACAGATGAGGGCTGTCGAGCCCATCGTCGTGAACGAGGCGCTGATCGCTGCCTACCAGCGCGCGTCATCCCCCCACAGCATCCGCGCCTTGAAATCCGACGTCGAGGCTTTCGATGCCTGGTGTCGGCGCACCAACCGGATCGCGCTGCCGGCGACGGCGGAGACCGTGGCTGACTATCTCGACGCGCGAGCAGGGAAGGGGGGCAGACCGGCGTCGCTATCTCGCTACAAGGCGTCGATTGCCAAGATCCACCAGCTCCTCGACCTCAAGGATCCAACGCCCGCACCGCTGGTCAAGCTGCGGCTGCAGGCGGTGCGTCGTGAGAAGGGGGCGGCGCAGAAGCAGGCGCGGCCCTTGCGGTTCAAAGGGCCGGTGCGCGACGTCGAGCGCGACAAGGCACGCGGGCTCAACATCCGCGCCCTGCTCGAGAGCTGCGGCGACGATCTGCCGGGCCTGCGCGATCGGGCGCTGTTGTCGGCTGCCTATGACACCGGACTGCGCGCCTCCGAGCTCGTGGCGGTCGCGGTCGAGCATATCGAGGAGGCGATCGATCCCGAGGCGCGGCTGCTGCAGATCTTGCGTCACAAGGGTGATCAAGACGGGGAGGGGGCGACCGCTTACCTCAGCCCGCGCACCGTGGCGGCGATAGCGGCTTGGACGGAAGCCGCCGAGATCACGGCGGGCCCGCTGTTCCGGCGGGTGCAGGTGCGGCGTTACAAGGCGCGCGCTGCTGTGCGTGGTCGGCCGATCGACAGCATCTCGGGGCGTGAGGCCTGGGATTTGCGAAAGACCCTCTCCAAGCCTGCGGTGAAGGCACGCGTTGAATATGACATCGGCGCCTTGGCGCTTCACCCTGGATCGATCGGGCCGATCTTCCGGTCGATTATCCAGCGGGCGTTCGATCTCGGCGCGCTGCCCGACCTCATGGCCGAGGATCTGGCTCGCTTGCTGAAGGGCATCAGCGCGCATTCGACGCGGATCGGGCTGAACCAGGACCTGTTCGCGAGCGGTGAGGACCTGGCCGGCATCATGGACGCGTTGCGGTGGAAGTCGCCGCGTATGCCGCTGGCATACAATCGCAATCTCGCGGCGGAACAGGGGGCGGCAGGACGGCTCATGTCGAAGTTGGTATAACTGCCCCTGGGACTTTTTCGGTCGTTCCAAATGGTGCCGGCCAACGGCAGCTTCTGTCAGAAGCAAACGTTGTTAGCGTGACCGCGCTGGTAGAGTGATTTCAGCAGGCGGGCCGATTGAGGGTCAACCGCTCTGCACGATCAATCCGACCTGTCTTCCGTCGCCTCTGGCCGCCGTTCATCCGCCTTCCCGCCTGCATAAAGTGCGAAGCATACAACGAGCAGGATTACGCCCCCCACAATCTCGCATCCCATATCCGATCGGAGCGACTGGCCCCATGCTGATTGGCACGCTTCTCGACGAGCTCGAGCGTCAAGAAGCCAAACGCGTGAGTATCGGACATTCTGGTCGCTCATTGCCGTGGCAGTCTTTCGCCAAGTCTAGCAATGCTCCGCGCATGGCGTTGAGCGCATCCGCCTTCCGACCGAGGTCTGCGGCGCGCGATTCCGCCAGCGCCTTGACCTCGGCGCTGGCGCGATCGCGATCGGACCAGAGATCGAGCAACACGCGGATTTCCTCGATCGGAAATCCCAGATCCCGGGCATTCGCGATAAACCGCAGGCGATGTATGTCCGCTTCCGAATAGTCACGATATCCGCTGTCACGTCGCGGTGGCGACGGGATAAGCCTGATCTTCTCGTAGTGGCGGATCATCCGCTGCGAGACCCCGCTCGCCGCCGCCGCGCCGCCGATGTTCACAGCTTTACCCGATTGAGACGCAGCGCGTTGGTGACGACGCTGACCGATGACAGGGCCATCGCGGCAGCGGCGATCACTGGCGACAGAAGAATGCCGAAGACTGGGTATAGAAGCCCGGCGGCAATGGGGACGCCAGCCGCATTGTAGATGAAGGCGAAGAACAGGTTCTGGCGGATGTTGGCCATCGTCGCCTCGCTCAGCCGTCGCGCCCGCACGATGCCATTGAGATCGCCCTTGAGTAGCGTTATTCCGGCGCTTTCAATGGCAACATCGGTGCCCGAGCCCATGGCAATGCCGACGTCCGCTGCCGCCAGCGCCGGCGCGTCGTTCACCCCATCGCCGGCCATGGCGACGACATGGCCTTCACGTTGCAGGCGCAGGACGACGGCGCTCTTTTGTTCGGGCAGCACCTCTGCTTCAACCGCGTCGATGCCGAGTTTCCGGGCCACCGCCTCGGCGGTCGTCCGGTTGTCGCCCGTCAGCATGACCACGCGCACGCCCTCCTTCCGCAAGGCGACCAGCGCCTTCGCCGTAGTCGTCTTGATCGGATCGGCAATGGCCAGGATCCCGGCGACCCGGCCGTCAATGGCGGCAAAAATCGCCGTCGCCCCGTCCGCCCGCAACTCATCGGCCCTTGCTGCCGCTGGCGACACGTCGATGCCACTCTCTTGGAGATAGGCCGCGCCGCCCAGAAAGATGCGCTTGCCGTCCACGGTGCCGACCGCGCCCTTGCCCGTGGGCGAGTCGAAGTCGGAGACCTCGGGAACTGGGATGCCACGATCCTTCGCGGCCGCAACGATCGCGAGCGCCAGGGGATGCTCCGACGCCCGCTCGACGCTCGCCGCAAGACGAAGAAGATCGTGCTCCGAAAAGCCATCCATCGCTACTATGCTTGTCACCGAAGGTCGCCCTTCGGTCAGCGTGCCGGTCTTGTCGACGACGATCGTATCGACCTTCTCCATCCGCTCCAGCGCCTCGGCATTCTTGATCAGGACGCCAAGGCCCGCGCCCCGGCCGATACCGACCATGATCGACATCGGCGTCGCGAGGCCCAGGGCGCAGGGGCAGGCGATGATCAGCACCGCGACAGCGGCTACAAGGCCATGCGCCAGTCGCGGCTCTGGACCCCATATCGCCCATATTGCGAACGAGAGCAGCGCGACGCCGAGCACCGCCGGGACAAACCAGCCCGCGACCTTGTCGGCCATGCGCTGGATCGGCGCGCGCGAACGCTGCGCGTCCGCCACCATCTGGACGATCCGCGCCAGCATCGTATCGCGGCCAACCTTGTCGGCCCGCACGATGAGCGATCCGGTCTGGTTCATCGTTCCCGCGACCACATGAGCATCGACAGTTTTCGTCACCGGCATGGATTCGCCTGTGACCATCGACTCGTCGATCGAAGAGCGGCCATCCTCAACCACGGCATCCACGGGCACCTTTTCGCCGGGGCGGACGCGCAGTCTGTCGCCCACGGCGATCAGGTCGACCGCGACTTCCTCGTCGCCACCGTCTGCCATGATCCGGCGGGCGGTCTTCGGCGCGAGATTGAGGAGCGCCTTGATCGCACCCGAGGTGCGCTCGCGGGCGCGCAATTCCAAAACCTGTCCGAGAAGCACAAGGACGGTGATGACCGCAGCGGCCTCGAAATAGATCGCGACCGTACCGTCCATCATGCGGAACGCCGCAGGGAATATGCCGGGTGCGACCGTTGCCACCACGCTATAAGCCCAGGCGACCCCTGTTCCCATCGCGATCAGCGTGAACATGTTGAGGTTTCGCGTCTGGAGCGATGCCCAGCCGCGCTCAAAAAACGGCCAGCCCGCCCAGATCACAACGGGGGTCGCCAGCGCGAACTGGATCCAGCCCGATATCCGCTCGGAGACGAGGTGGTGCAGTGCCGGGAACAGATGCCCGCCCATCTCGAGCAGGAACACGGGCACAGTGAGCGCCAGAGCGATCCAGAAGCGCCGCGTCATATCGACGAGTTCGGGACTGAGTCCGGCCTCGGCCGTCGCGACCTCGGGTTCGAGCGCCATGCCGCAGATCGGACAGGCTCCTGGTCCCGGCCGACGGATTTCGGGATGCATCGGACAGGTCCAGATCGCGGTCGTAGACACTTCCGGCTGCGATTGCCCGCCCTTCGAAAGATAGCGTGCCGGGTCGGCAACGAACTTGGCACGGCATCCGGCACTGCAGAAATGATAGGCCGTGCTGTCATGTTCGGCGTGATGCTGAGTCGTCGCCGGATCGACGGTCATCCCGCAAACAGGATCGACGGCTTGCTGAGAACCCGCGGGATCGACCGCATTCTTCGCGTGACCCGCGCAGCAGGCATGATTTTGGCTGTCATGTGCCGTGGATTTAGGCTCGGACATTCCCGTTCTCCTTATCGACGCACCCTATCTAGGGTCTGACATCGTGTCAGGGTCAAGGGCCGCGAGTAATTATCTATCCGGCGGCGAGGGGCTCCATCGCGGCGAACTGGCCGAATACACGTACCGCTCATCTACGCCCCTGTCGCGATCAGCGCATCGCGCTGCAGATCGACGGACTGGCGATCGACCTCGAGGCGGTTGGACGACTGGGCAAGCCGGAGGAGATCGCCGACGCCGTGCTCTGGATGAGCACCGACCTTGGTGCGTTCGTCACTGGTGCATCTATCTCGGTCGATGCCTGCGCGCTCAGCAGATGGTTGCGTAGCAGAATTGGCTGCTCCACGAGAACCAATCCTTCACTCGGCAAATGGAGTGACTGTTAGTATGGAGAGGGCAGCTTGGCCTGAAGAGAATCGAACGGCCTGATAAAGAGCCCAAAATAGGCCTTCAGCGCAGCGATCACCAATGGAATGCCGCCAAAAACGATGAAGATCAGATCGCCCGGTAAGCGCATCCATTCGAGCTGCCGCGCGATATTGCTGCCAGTGTAAGCGATGCTTCGTGCGTGCCAATAGCCATGTTGCAGCACGTCCCATACCTGCAAAACTCCGGCAGGGAACAAGCTCAGGATTACCATCAAGGCGAGCCCGATATTGCTCCCCCAGAACCCGATGCGGACATATCTCTCGACGGCCGGCCAGCGCGCGACGTCAGTCGTCTGGCGTAGCACAAACACCATCAGGGCAAGGGCGAGCATGCCGAAGACGCCCATCATAGCGGCATGGCCATGATTGGGCGTCAGGATGGTTCCAACCTCATAATAGCTCACGATCGGCAGATTGATCATGAATCCGAAGACGCCCGCGCCGAGGAAATTCCAGAACCCCACCGCCATGAGAAAATAAAATGTCCATTTATGGGGTAGCACCGAGGCGACGCCACTTTTGTCGGTTTCGCTGCGCGTCGTGCGGACAAAATCCCATGCGTCGAGCGTCAGCAATGTCAGGGGCACAACTTCCAGCGCCGAGAAAAGCGCCGATGCCGCCATGTTGATCTGGGTCTGGCCTGAGAAATACCAGTGATGCCCCGTACCCATCAGGCCGCCGAGGAAATAGAGGATAGCGTCGAGATAGATGACGCGCAGCGCGGTGTTGCGGCCGGTAAGGCCCAGTTGGAACAACATCAGCGCGACCACGGTGGTTGCGAAGAATTCGAAGAATCCCTCGACCCACAGATGGATGATCCAGAAGCGCCAGGTGTCGACAACGGTAAAGTTGGTTTTTGCGCCAAAAAAGAGGGCGGGAACATAAAAAACAGGAATGGCGAGCGCGCCGAACAGGAACATCCGGGCGATCGGCCGCGCGTGGATATTGGTGACCTGGCTCGGCCGCGCAATCCACCAGAGGAGGGCGAACCACCCAAGCAAGCCCGCGACGAGCAGATACTGCCAGAACCGGCCAATTTCGAGATATTCCCAGCCCTGGTTGCCGAAAAGGAACCACCAGTCGCCAAGCCATCCGGATATGCCGGCCCATTCGCCGAGGAGACTGGCGCTAATGACCAGAGCGAAAGCCGCGAACAGAAGATGGATGGTGGCGGGGAGCCAGCGGGGTTCGTCGGCGCGCAGCGAGCGGCCCAGAAACAGCGCGGCAGCAACGTAGGCCGTCGCGATCCAGAAGATCGCGGTTTGCAAGTGCCAGATGCGCATAAGGTTGCTCGGAAAGATCGTTTCGAGCTGGAAGCCGTAGAAACTTCCCGGATCGGCGCGATAATGCGCAACCGCGCCACCTACGAGCGTCTGCATCAGAAACAGCAAGGACACGACGACGAAGAATTTTACGAGGGCGCGCTGGCCGAGGCTCGCCTGTCCCGGGATCACCTGCGGCGTGGCGCTATGGCCCCGCGTAATCCAGCCCAGATAGTCGAATTTGCCGAAGGCAAGCAGTACTGCCGCGATGCCGCCGAGCAGGGCGATCAGACTAAGCGCGCTCCAGAGGAGTGCCCCCGCCGGAGCGACATTGCCAACGCCGGGATCATAGGGAAAATTGTTGGTATAGGAATAATCCGCCCCAGGCCGATCGGTGACCGACGCCCAGGCCGTCCAGCAGAAAAACGCAGTCAAGTCGCGCAATTCTGCCGGATCGGTGATGAGCTTGGGCGCGAGACCGCCGTTGCGCGCTGGGTTGATGAAATAGGATGTCCAGCGGGCTGTCTGCGCCCGATAGGCGATAGCTTCCGGCACAGTCAGGCTCAGAGTGTTACTGGCCGGATTGAATCGATTGGTTTTCAGCGTGACGGCGACCTGACCGCGGATCGACCCCGTCTCGATTGGGGTGAGAGCGGTCAAAGCCTTGGCGAACTGCTGCTGTGCCAGGGAAGCGGCTACGCTCTCACCAATCTGATGCAGCGTTTCGGCCGAGAAATCGGGGCCAAGATAAGCTCCATGTCCCCAGATCGTGCCATTGTCCATCAAGCCGTAGCGCAGAAATATCGCCCGGCCTGAACGGATCTGATCACCTGTGAACAGGGTCTCCCCGCTGGCGTCGATAACGTTATCCGGGATGGGCGGGGCGTTCCGGTATGAGAGCATGGTGATCGCCAGAAGGCCCGCAAAGCCAAGGATCATCACCATCAGGACTGATCGCAGCCACCATTTCGACAAGGGACTGACTTCTGGATCACATTTGGGTTGGGCGGCTTCGTCCATTGCGCGTCTCCTGGCGAAACCGAAGGTTGAGAAAGAGTTGAACGGTCCGGCGCACGATCAACATCCGACATGGGCCCAACTGGCCGTATTCTGAAAAGCACCGCCATTGGCCGTTGAGGGCAGAGCGGCGGAGAGTGGACGCAGCCCGTCGCAAAAAAACAGCCCAAATGGCTGGTTGCTGACAGTTTGCATACGCTCAGCTTATGGTTGAGACGGTTGGATGCTCGAATAATATCGTGAGCAGTAAGGCTGCATCTTCAATGCCTTCGATGCCATGCTCCTCGCCGCCGTCGAGATACATCCAGTCGCCCGCCTGCAGGATAGCCGCCGCGTCTCCGAGCAATACATGCACTCTGCCACGCAGACAGTGGAGCGTCGCTTGCCCGGCAACATGGTGCGGCGGGATTACGGCGCCAGCGTGGACGACGAGGTGGATCGCCTCAAAGGCCTCGTTTTTGACAAGGGCGGTCGTGCGGGCATCCTCCCCGTCCACCCCCAAGCCTGAGAGATGTACGACTTCGCCGTGCTGCGCGTGATGAAGCGCCATGTTCATTTCTCCTTCCGCCGTTGCCTGAGACGGTCAATGCCGGCCTGAAATCCATGCGGGCGAGTCGCTGGCAGGAAAGGATTCCCTCGATGCCTCGTCGATTGCGTCGGACTCGGCCTGGCTTTCTTGTAGCTGCTCCACCCTCTTTGTTACGGCCGCTTCCAGTGCAGCGCGTTGCGCGAGAATAGAATCCGTCATCTGCCCAGCGTTTGTAAAATGCTGTGCGACCTTCGCCGTTACATGAGCCGCAAGCGATAGATCGGATCGTTTATGACAAAGAGCATGAACGGCGTGCGCGGCCGCCTCGATGTACTCGGGATCTATTGATCTATTTTCGGTATCGGGCACAGCGACCGGACTCCTTATCGGCTGTCTAAAATGGCGAGAACCCGCGGCTTCCGGCAACCGCACCGACTACGGTAATCAGGCTGAGACCAAGTAGAAGGATATGCGCACGGTGGAGCAGCCTGAACGCTTCATCCGGCGATCTTGCCGCCCAAACCTCGAACCGGCGACGCAAGATCAGCGGTTCAACGATAAACAGCACCACAAAGAAGATCGACCACACGCATAGCATGGCGTGCATCCACCAGAAATGGGGATCGCCGAAGCGATCCCACATTCCTCCGCGCTGGATCATCCAGAGGCCGCTTGCGCCCGCGAAGAGAAGCCAGATGCGCGCCTGCGGCGCGAACCGGCTTTCAATGCGGTGAAAGGCAGTCAGCCGCTCCGATGACGGCAGGGCTTTGACCGACGGGATGACCACGGTGGTTGCAAACGCAACCCCGCCGATCCAGCAAATGACGGCCAGGATATGGATCATGCGCGCGATGGTGAGGTCATCCATGTCGGTCGGTCCCTTCAGGCGGCGAGTAGTTCGTCGGCGGGGCCGAAGAACTCATAATGAATTCTGTCCGATGCGACGCCAGCGAGCGACAAGGTGGCGACGAACGCGCGCAGGAACGGTCGCGGGCCGCATAGGTAATAGTCTGCTTCTTCGATCGGCGTATGGGCCGTGAGCCACGGCTCGTCGATCAAGCCATCGTGGTCATAGTCCCGGCCCGCGACGTCTTCTGCCCGCGGTGTCTGGTAGAAATTCGTGACGCGGATGTTCGGGTGACCGGTTGCGAGCGCGTGGACGTCATTGGCCAGTGCGTGGGTCGAGCCATCCAGTGTTCCATGAAGATATTGGACGGGAAGGTCAGGATGCTGTTGCGCTATGGCTTCGAGCATTGCCACCATCGGGGTCAGGCCGACTCCGCCGGACATCAGCACGACCGGGCGTTCGGGATTGTCCGTCAGGAAGAACTCGCCTGCGGGCGCGGCCACCTTGAGCACAGTGCCGGGCTTCGCCTGGTCGTGCAGCCAGCCCGAGGCGAGACCCATCTGCTCGCGTTTGACCGAGATACGATAGGTCTCGCCATTGGCTGCTTGTGAAATGCTATAATTGCGTTTGACCGGAGGATGCCCAGGGATCTCGAGCCAGAAGGTCAGATATTGACCGGGCTTGTGGCGAATAACCGGACGCCCATCGGTGGGGCGCAGGATGAACGAGGTGATGACGCTGCTCTCGGGACGGACCTCGTCGACCGCGAACGTGCGCCAGCCCGCCCAACCGCCGTCGGCCGTGCTGTGCTCCTTGTAAAGCCGCTCTTCGCGTGCAATCAGGATATGGGCCAGGAACCAATAGGCTTCGCCCCAGGCAGCGAGAATCTCTTCGGTGGCGGCATCGCCGAGCACGGCCTTGATCGCACCGAGCAGCGCTTCACCGACATGGGGATAATGTTCGGGCAGGATCTGCAGACCGACATGCTTTTGCGCAATCCGCTCGACCGCTGGGGCAAGAGCGCCCAGATTCTCGATGTTCGCCGCATAAGCGAGGATCGCGGCGGTCAAGGCTCGCGGCTGTGACCCCGCGTCACCATGGTGCGACTGGTTGAACAGGTCGCGAATCTCGGGATTTTCGAACATCCGCGCGTACATCTCATGGACAATATCGAGACCATGGGCTTCGAGTGCGGGAACCGTGGCTTTGACGAGCGCGATCGTGCGCTCGCTGAGTGTCTGTGACATCAACGTCTCCTGTCGTGATAATGGGGTAGGCTGGGGCGGGCGGGGTTAGCCGCCCGGCGGTTCACTGTAGAAATCGACCCGCATCTTCATCGCGCCGATTGGTTCGACAAAATGGGGCTGTTCGGGAAGCAATGGTCCCGGGGTGTCGGGATCAAGCAGAAGTTCGGAAGTCGGCTCGAGATAGGTCAGTTTCACTGTGCCTTCGAGCACGCGAACCATGCCCCAGACCCCGGCCTTGGTCGTGTGTCGCGCGCGCAGCGCCGCAGGGAGGCTGGTCTCGTCGAACACCGGGGTTGAGCGATAGGGTTCGGCCATGTCAGGCTGCCAACCGAATGTCGTCGGCGTGGTCCGGATAGGGCGCCACCGCCGCATGGTTGACCGGCAATCCGGCTAGTTCGTTTGCAAAGCTATGATTGATATCGCGGTGATGCGCCTCATCGGCGCGGACCAGGAGCACCACGTCGCGCAAGGTCGCATCGTCTCCAAGCTTCCAATAATGCCGCGCGATTGCTGGCGCCGGGCCATTGGGGGAACGGCCCTCGTCAAGTTCGGCGAGATAGAGCGTGTAGCTGATCACCGCCTCTTCCTCGAAATATCCGACCACGCGGTGTGCGGTCTTGGCGCTGACCAGGTAGAGCGTGAAGAAGGCGAGGTAGAAGACCCACTGAACGGCCAGAATCACGAGCCGCTCGAACATCGTCGGCTTGGCCACCTCGATGAAGGTCATCAGGTGCATCCGTTCGTTCTCCGCTTCCTCCATCAAGGTGCGGATCCAGCCCTTGTCATCGCACATGCGCCGCAGGCAACGCAGGTGCGTCAGCGTTGCGCCGACCATGCCCGGCACCGCCGCTACAGTCTCAAGCACGATGGCACGGTGGCCGTAGCGCTTGGCGAAGAATGTGTCGGCCGTGAACCGCAGTATCTTGGTGAAGGCCAGCGCGATGCGATCGGACGGACCGCGCGGTTTGCAGTGGACGCTAAGGTCAACAAAGGGAGCGGTTGGCATGACGGATTCCTTGACGGTCAGGCCGCCGCGCGGTCTGGTTTGGTTTTTGTATCGAGCTTGAAGAAGAGCGCCAGTTGCAGGCTTTCTGCGATCCGCGCGGCCTTGCTCTGCAGCGCAGCGGCTGCACCGGGCTCCAACACCTCGGCCGTGGTGCTGTTCCAAAGCGCCAGCCAGCGCTGGAACAGCTCGGGACTTATGCGCGTCCGGTGCTTGAGATGCGCGGCCACGGGGTTGCCCTTGTAGCGGCCAGTGGTCAGCATCACCGACGACCAGAAGGTAACCAGCTTGTCGAGATGTTCGGGCCAGTTTTCAATCGCATCGTTGAAGATCGGACCCAGCGATTCGTCTTCGCGGACGCGCTCGTAGAACAGGGAGACAAGCCGCTTAAGGCCTTCCTCCGTGATCTCATTCCCGTCGTCCATCGACCGACTCCAATTCATGTATGGAGAATGCATCTATAAGGCGGCTTTGAAAGATGCAAGAGAAATGCATATATGAAATGCAAGGAGATTGCATGCGGCTTACGCGCTACACGGACTATGCCCTGCGGGTGCTCATTTACCTGGGCGCGCGGCCCGATGCGTTGTGCTCCATCGCCGAGATATCGCGTGCCTATGACATCTCGCAGAATCACCTGATGAAAGTGGTCAACGATCTGGTGAATGCCGGTTATCTGGCCAGTGCACGGGGCCGCTTTGGCGGCATCAAGCTCGCCAGGCCGGCAGTGGAAATCAATGTGGGCGCGGTCATACGGCACACCGAGGATGGTTTCGACCTGGTCGATTGCGGTGAGTGCATCATCGCCCCGGCTTGCGGGCTGACGGGCGCTTTGCGGCAGGCGCTGGCGGCGTTTCTAAACGTGCTGGATGGTTACACGCTGGCAGATCTCATCACAAAACCGGCAGAACTTGGGATGCTATTTAGCGCCGCAAGGAATCGGGATTTGCCCCAGACCGGTTAAAATGGGGTGTTGTGGCCATTGCGAACCGCCAAGCCGGTTCAGCGATGCTTTGCCATATAGTCTGCAAGGACGATCGCGTGATTGTGTTGCTCGTCATGGGCTGCGTACAGCAGAATGCCGGGCCCCCGATCGAGCAGTGACGCCAGTTCAGTGACCGCAGCGCCGTTGGCATCCAGCTCCTGGCAATAGCGGCGGTTGAATTCAGCCCAACGCTGCGGATCATGACCAAACCATTTGCGCAGTTCAGTACTCGGGGCGATACTCTTGCACCACGACGTTAAAGCTGCCGTGTCTCGTCCCAGACCGCGGGGCCAGAGCCGGTCGACAAGGATCCGGCTACCATCGCTTTCAGCGGGAGGAGCATAGACGCGTTTGATCCGGACTGGGGGTGGGATAGCCATGGGCCCGGCTCAGGTTTTCGTCTCGGCGATGCACTCTTCCGTGCGCTGGATGTTCTCGACATGGCTGGCCCTCATCTCGCTCAGAGCAGCATGCAGAATATCGTCGCGCACGCGTGGAAGCAGCTCTTCTAGCTTGCGCACCACCCAGGCCTGGCCGCGATTGAGGAACGCGAGTCGTTCATGTGAATCGGCGATGGCCATGGCCTTGTCATAGAATGCGCCACAATGCGTAGATGGGATCACCCCAATACGCTTGATCTGGGCAGACAGCATCCCGCACCACTTCGCTTCATCCTCATAGACCGCCTTTATCAGATGCTTCGTCGGCGGATGACGGGCGTCGTTTGCGCTTTCGAGGGTAACACGCGCCCCTGCGCGCTCGGCCTCTAGCAGGACATTGAGCGCGGCAGCGATCTCGTCACGGCCACCATAGCCCATGTAGATGTCATCGCCTTGGGATGCATAACATACAGGGGAGGCAGGCTCGTCGTTCATGACGCAATAGCCGCAGCGGCCCGCAAACCGGTTCTAATGCGCGCCATGACGCCTTCGTCGGCCTTGGTGGAATGCACGGCATAGGCAGAATAAGAGAACTCGGGACTATCGGGCACCAGCGCGAGCCGGCCTTCCTCGAGATAGGACCGTACGAAGCCTTTGCGGAAGTAACCGGTTCCACCGGTGGCGAGGATATAGTCGAGGGCCAGCGGACCGTAGCTGATTGCAACGACGGAATTGGGTTGATCGGGATACGCCGCCTGATAGCTCGCAGCGAATTCTTCGCCCCAGTCGATAAGGACATGATCTTCAGCGCCTAGCACCCGATCGGTAGGCGTGGTGCGCACCAACACCAGTTTTTCTTCGAAAAGCAGTTCTGCAATCACACCGGGGCGGCGTGGTGCGCCATAGAGGATCGCGACATCGAGCGAGCCATCCTGGACCTGCTCCATGAGACTTTCCGCGCTATCGATCTGCGTGCTTACCGCGAACTCGGGACATTCGCGGCGCATCCACAACAGCCAGTGACGTAGCAATGGGCTCCACAAGCTGAGCTCAGCGCCGATGGTCACCACGCTCTCGCGCCCGGGAGGCAATGCGACCGACCTGCGCGCGCGCTCCCACACTTGCACAAGGGTAGTCGCAAATCGCAAGAATTGCTCCCCGGCCGGGGTAAGCTTCGCGCCTGATTTGTTACGGATGAAGACCGGCCGATCGAGCTGCTCTTCAAGCACACGAATCCGAGCGCTCACCGCCGTTTGGGTGAGATTGAGATTGGCAGCCGCGTTCACAAACGTCCCCGTTTTCACAACTTCCAGAAATGTCCGCGCAACCCCGATATCCATCCAGCACTCATTTTCTGGTTAAGCAGCAATTATATTCATTTGCATGGTGACAATAGCAGGAAGAACGAAGGATCGACAAGGAGGCACGCCAACATGAATATCCCGGTCCGCTCCGGCCTGCTCCGTCGTCGCGTCCTTTTCGCCGCTGGTGGCCGATCCTTCTAACGGTCGCGTGCGCTGCAGGAGGGCAGCTCATATACTGGCTTTGCGCGAGCGAAATCGTCAGTGCGGATACGATCACATTGGCGATCGTGATCGCGGTCCCGGTCGCGGCGTTTTTCCTCGCCGACGATGGCGCCAGGGCTCTTTTCCGCCGGCTTACAAGCCAACACGATGCCGTGCCGCCCTTAGAGCGCTCGTTGCTTCCACCGACCGGTCAAATGACCGACCATCCTGTCGCGGGCGCGAAACGGCCCCACGCAAAACCTCGCAGCACGCACCCACGCGATGACCGGAGGGTGACGAAGCCCCCTCGCGGTCGATGGTAAATGCGTGACCGACAGAGCGTGGAAGGAGCATGCCGGTAATCGCCACATATTGAGCATCATCCATGGATTAATTGTCATGCCATTCACGCTTCCCCCACTTCCCTTCGATCGGTCCGCTCTCGAACCCGTGCTCTCGGCTGAAAGCTTCGACTATCATCATGGCAAACATCACAAAGCCTATGTCGATAAGGTCAATGGTTGGATCGACGAAAAGGGTCTGGCGGGTAAAACGATCATCGATATTGCGGCGTTTGCGAAAGAAGGTGGTGACAAGCCGCTGTTCAACAATGCAGCCCAAGTCTGGAATCACAGTTTCTTCTGGCAATGCCTCGCACCCATGGGCTCGACCAAGCCGTCGGAGACGCTCTTGAAGATGATCGAGAGCGACTTTGGTTCGCATCAAAATTTAATTCAAAAACTGGCGGCTGAGGCTGTCGGTCACTTCGCGAGCGGCTGGGCCTGGCTGATACTCGAAGGAGACAAGCTCAGGATCACATCGCTTCACGATGCCGATACGCCGATCGTGCACGGCATGACGCCGTTGCTGACCATCGATGTCTGGGAACACGCCTATTATATCGATTACCGCAACGCACGACCAAAATTTGCAGAAGAACTGCTGTCTAAAGTGGTCAACTGGGATTTCGTTTCACGCAATCTCGACGGGGCGGGTGCGGCTCGGGTCGACCAGACCCAATAAGCGCCTCGGTTTTTTTAACCGCAAAAATATCGCTGAAAACAACCAATAACATTCGTTTGTTGGAGGCGTATTGCGCGCGGATAAGGAGGCCAAGCAAAAATGAGGAATGAGCATGAGTATTCAGCTCGGACAATTAGCGCCTGATTTTGATCAGAACAGCACCGAAGGACGCATTCGTTTCCATGAATGGCTTGGAGACTCGTGGGGCGTTCTCTTCAGTCATCCCAAGGACTTTACGCCGGTTTGCACGACCGAGTTGGCCGAGGTTGGTCGGCTCAAGTCGGAGTGGGACAGGCGAGATGTCAAGGTTATCGGCCTCTCGATCGATCCTGTCGAAGCGCACCGCATCTGGGAGGCCGATATCGAGTCTACTCAAGGGCAGCAGGTCAACTTCCCGATGCTCGCTGACAACGATCAAACGGTCGCGCAGCTCTATGGCATGATCCATCCGATGAGCGATCCGACCGTCACCGTGCGGTCCGTCTTCGTCATTGATCCGCTAAAAAAAGTCCGCCTGATCCTCACATATCCGCCAAGCACGGGGCGCAATTTCGTCGAGATTCTGCGGACGATCGACAGCCTGCAATTGACCGACCGACGCAGCGTCGCGACGCCTGTGAATTGGAAGCCTGGCGACCCAGTCATCGTCTCTCCGAAACTGTCGGACGAGGAAGCCTCGCGACAATTCCCACAAGGCTACACGACGCTCAAACCGTATTTACGGATCGTCGATCTCGAGGGAGGTTCGGCCGGTGAGCAACCCGCTGCAGCCTGAACCAGTCGTACAAGCCGGCAATGATGATATCGCCGATTTGCTTGAACGAAACCGGCAATGGGCCAGCCGGAAGACCCAAAGTGACCCTCGCTTTTTCGCGCGGCTCGTCGGTCAACAGAGCCCGCGATATTTCTGGGTGGGCTGTTCAGATAGTCGCGTTCCAGCAACCGAGATTGTCGATCTCGATCCGGGCGAGATGTTCGTCCACCGCAACATCGCCAATCTCGTGCCGGCGAGCGATACCAATTTCAACGCCGCTCTTTTGTTTGCCGTCAATGTTCTCCGCGTCCAGCATGTCCTGGTGGTGGGGCATTACGGCTGCGGCGGCATTCGCGCGGCTCGAAATGCCGTTGCGAACGACGCCATTGGTTCGTGGCTGGCACCCGTCAGAGCCCTATGCTGGCAACATCGCACTGCGCTTCATGCTTTACCGGATGAGCAGGCACGCGAGGATCGACTGTGTGAGCTCAACGTCGTCGCCCAGGTTGAGCAGGTCTGCGCCAATGCTGTGGTCGAGGAGGCATGGCGAGAGGGTCACGACCTGACGGTGCATGGGCTTATCTACGCTATTGGCGACGGGCTCCTGCAAAGTGTTTGCGAGCCTGTCTCGCGGATCGCCGTGGGTCACGCTCGTGCCCGCCGCGATGATGATGACGAGAATATATTGTGAGCAATCCGACGCTCTGCGCTGCTGGGGCCTCAGATCATGCCCAAGCATGTCGGGATCTCGCCCAACATTGCGAGGCGTCAGGCGCGGCCAGCCGGGAACTGGACGGTCGAATTGCCCGAACGGTATTTCCCGGGCTGGTGGATCTGGAAGAACTTGAGATAGCGGTTTGGCGCTATGGCGACGGTAGCCGCGTTCGCGCGCTACGATATTCCGGCGAGAAGGCAGCGGCGGCGACCCTCGTTCCACCGGGCCACTGGATGGAACGCGATGCGGATCTGCCCGATCGCATCTGGATCTACGGGCCCTGCAGCGACGATGCAGTTTCGGCGAGGCATGTTCTGGAACCGCTGGCGATATCCGCCGCGTGCTTGCGCATGCACGCGCGGCTCAAGGGGATGTCACCGTCAAGGTGATTATTCTCATTCCGTCATTTTGATCATCATCCCCCTTCTGGAGAAAGAGAAATGCTCATCACCGTCTATCACGGCGTTGACGTCGGTACCGCCAAGGACAAGGGCGCAATGCATTTTGACGCCTTGCCTTCGTGCGGTGAAGAGGTCGAAATTGATCGCAAGGCCTACGTAGTTGGCAGAGTGTGGCATCTTCCGAGCGCCCGCTTTGCTGGCGCGAAGCTCGCCATTCTGATCAATGAGGCGGTCGACGAAGCGATCATGTCGCGCACGCCCGCCCTGGCCAGTGCCTAGACCATGCGTTTGTGGCTTATATCGCCGCAGGGGCTAACAATTCTGGCTGTCGGCTTGGCTACCTCCGCAGTATATGCTGGCACCCTTGAGCACCCAGCTGCTCCGACTTTGCGGTTCGCGGACATTGAGACAGCTTTTGGCCAAACGGACCAATTGCCGGCAGCGCAAGCTGCTGTCGCCGCCGCCCTACCGATCGGCATGCCGCTACCGGATGCCCAAGCGATATTGGTGCGTGCTGGTGCGCGCTGCCAGCCGCAACGCCGTAATCCGGAAGGCATCGAGTGCGTCTACTCCCAGAGGACCACTATCGATGATTATTACGCTGCGGACATCGTCTGGACGACGGCGCTGCACGGCGAAGGCGCGCGGGTCGCACAAATCTCGATCCGTCGCGAGCTTGATAAGCACTGATTCCCGAGTGGCTTCTATGCCGTTCTACAGTGCAGTTTCTGGCGCTTTGGTCGACGGACTGACAAAACGGGCACGACCGGTTTCCGATTGGCGATGCGCGCTGCGTGCCTTCAACAGATCCTGGCGGGAAAGAATGCCGACGACGCGGCGGCTGCCCGGTTCGACGATCGGTATCCGGCCGACCCCGGAATCGACCATGAGGTCGGCCACCACGCCGATCGGCGTCGCGGGGTAGGCGACGAGAAGCGATGCGTCGGAGAGCGTTTCGGCAAGGCTGGTATCGGCGGGATGCTCGCCAACCTGCCACCGCAAGGCATCCGTCCGGGACACGAGGCCAAGCAGCGCGTTATCGTCATCGACCACGGGATAGCTACGATGATTGGCACCATCGGCAAAGAAGGTTGCGGCCGCAGCGATCGTCATTGTGCCCGGAAGCGTGGCGGGATCGCGTGTCATCAATTGAGCGGCTTGCACGAGGTCGAGCGGATCAACGCTGTATTCCTGGAGAATGTGGCGACCCCGCCGCGCAATCTTCTCGGTCAAGATCGATCGACGCATCAACAGGACGCTGACGGCATAAGCGCAGGCCGCCGCCGTGACGGTAAGCGGCAGAGCGTCGAAATGGCCCGTGAGTTCAGCGGCGAAAAGGGCGCCGGTAATGGGCGCCCGCATGGCCCCACTCATGATGCCTGCCATGCCGATCATGGCCCAGAAGCCGGGCTCGCCTGGCAGGAAATGTCCGAGCAAACACCCGGCCGCGCCGCCCAGGATCAGCAAGGGGGCGAGCACACCGCCCGATGTCCCCGAACCCAGCGCTACGAGCCAGACGATCGCCTTGACGACGAGCAGCGCAACGACGACGCGCGTTGCCAGCGACCCTTCCAGCAAGGACTGGATGCTCTGATAGCCTGCGCCCAGCACATGGGCATCGATCAGGCCGCCGAAGCCAACGACGATGGCGCCGATTGCCGGCCACCACATCCAGTGAACCGGCAGTCGGTGAAACAGATCCTCGACGCGGTAGAGTGATGTCGAGAGCAGGGCCGCCTCGAGTCCTACGACAATACCAACGCCCGCCGCCGCCGCGATCGGCCAGAGCCCAGTTGGGGTGAGCGCGACAAACGGAAACATCGCGCCGCTGCCAATCAGCCAGGGACGCCACGCAAACGCAACGATAACACCGACCACGACCGGCACGAAGCTGCGGGGTTTCCATTCGAACAGCAGCACCTCGATCGCCAGCAGGATTGCGGCGAGCGGCGTACCAAAAATCGCCGTCATACCGGCTGCAGCGCCGGCCACCAGCAAGGTCTTGCGCTCGGCCGCGCTCAGATGAAAGCATTGCGCGAACAGCGATCCGATCGCGCCACCGGTCATGATGATCGGTCCTTCCGCGCCGAAAGGGCCGCCGCTGCCGATAGATACCGCAGACGAAAGCGGCTTCAGAATCGCCACCTTGAGCGACAACCGGCTCTCGCCATACAAGATCGTCTCGATCGCCTCGGGGATACCGTGCCCTCTAATCTTGTCGGAGCCATAGCGCGCCATCAATCCCACGATCAGGCTTCCGATGATCGGAATGGCGACGATCCACAACCCGACGGTCGTGTCCGTGATCGACGTCGGCTGAGCCGATAGGCGCCCAAACCAGAACAGGTTGGTAGCGATTGCGATCAGGCGGATCAGGATCCAGGCGCCGAATGCGCCGCCCGTGCCGACGACGAGCGCCATGGCGGCGAGCATGAGCATGCGCCAATTCGCGCTATGGTCGGCCAGACGATGTGTTTCTGATATGGCTTTGGCTGCGGATGTCATGAATCGCCTTTGATACGGGGTGAGCGATCCGTTATATCGCAGTGCGATATATTTCAATGGGTGAGATGGTGTTGCATGACGAATAGCGTTGCGTTGACCGATGAGGATTACACTGCGCTGGCCGACTTTCGCCATGCGTTGCGCCGTTTCCAGGCCTTCAGCGAGGCGAATGCGACAAATGTCGGTCTCACGCCCCAGCAGCATCAGGCCTTGCTTGCAATCCGCGCGGCGTCTCCCGCCGAGATGACTGTCGGTGTTGTCGCCGAGCGGCTTATCCTCAAGCCGCATAGCGCAACCGGACTGGTTGATCGACTGGAGGCGCTTGAACTGGTTACCCGGCACGAGGCAAGCGTCGACCGACGTCGGGCAATTCTTCGGCTCACACCTAAGGCGGAAACATTGCTCGCGGCTTTATCTGCAACCCATTGCGAGGAGATTCGTCGGCTGAAACCTCTCCTTGCGGACCTATTGGCCAAATTCGGTTAGGGTGATCCCACGCAAGTAAATCTACAAACATATTGCTATTAACCGGCAATAATACTCGTTTGTCTTATCCTCAGGCTACCGCCAACCTATTCGCATACGAGTTGCCCCCCAACAGACGGGCCCGAAGAGGATTCTGCTTTGGCAGACCGGAGCGCGCGGGGGGCACAATGTTGAGGTTATGCAGACAATGACGAAAACCGACTTTCCAGGGCATATCCCGATCCTGGGACAAAGGTGTCTCGCTCGGGAGTGTCCCGCCGCGAAGTGAGCGAAGGGCGCCAGCGTAATGACTGAGAATCTTTCCCCGGGCCGGCCTGCTCTGGAAACAATCGCTGCCTCGCATGGCGTAGCGAGCGATACGGCCTTCGGCGCGGTGGCGCCGCCGCTCTACCTGTCCAGCACCTATACGTTTGAAGGCTATGATCAACCGCGTGCTCATGATTATGGCCGATCCGGCAATCCTAGCCGCGATCTGCTTGCCGACGCACTTGCAAAGCTTGAGGGTGGCGCGGGGGCTGTCATTACCTCGAGCGGCATGGCCGCGATCGATCTCCTTCTTGGTCAACTTAGCCCCGACGATCTCGTCCTCGCGCCTCACGATTGCTATGGCGGCACCTATCGCCTGTTGAAAGCGCGCGCCGAACGCCGCCAGTTTCAGGTCGTCTTCGTCGATCAGTCGAATGACAGGGCACTCGATGCCGCGCTTGAGGACGTGCCGGCCCTCGTTCTGATCGAAACCCCGAGCAACCCCCTCATGCGGATCGTCGATATAGCGGCGATCGCCGCCAAGGCCAAAAGTGCCGGTGCCGCGGTAGCTGTCGACAACACCTTCCTTTCGCCCGCGCTGCAGCGACCGCTGACGCTCGGCGCCGATTACGTCATTCATTCCACGACCAAATATCTGAATGGCCACTCCGACGTTATCGGTGGCGCGATCATCGCGGCTGATCCCGCACAGGTCGAGGTGCTGCGTAAATGGGCGAATGTCGTCGGCTCCATCGGCGCGCCCTTTGACGCCTGGCTCACCTTACGCGGCTTGCGTACGCTGTTTCCTCGCATCGAACGGCAGCAACTGACCGCAACCGTGATCGCCAATCATCTCGAGCATCATGCTGCAGTGGCGCGGGTGCATTACCCGGGTCTCAAATCCCATCCAGGCCACACGATCGCCTGCCGTCAGCAAAGAGGCTATGGCGCGATGCTCAGCTTCGAGCTTGTCGGTGGTGTCGAGGCGGTCCGTCGCTTTATATCGCATGTTCGTATGTTCACGCTGGCGGAATCGCTCGGAGGCGTCGAAAGCCTCGTCGCACACCCTGCGACGATGACCCATGCAGATATGGGTGATGAGGCCCGCCGCATCGCTGGCATCAGCGATGGCCTGCTGCGTCTCTCGGTTGGCCTGGAAGATGAAAGGGATTTGATCGCAGGGCTCGATCTTGGGTTGTCCGCATGTTGAAGCGACGACTCACCGCCGAATTCGACCACGAGGCGAAAGGAGGCGAGCCATGCCCACAGCTGTCATACTCATCGATCTACTGGGGCTAATTCTGATCGTTCTGGGATTCCATCTGGCGTTCCGCCAGAATCTGGTGCGCCGATGGTGGTCAGTGCTGCGCCATGAAAGCCATGCGCCGGCTCGCTTGCGACCGCTGACCGACGAGGATCCCGCCCGCTATGCAATGCGCATTTCTGGAGTGATGATCCTTGCTTTTGGTGTCGCGATAACCCTCCTGTTCACGCTCTCCCACCTCCGCTGAGGTCGCTGGTGATGTTCACCCCAAATGCGCGTGGAGACGTACCGCAATATATTTGCGCTATGCCATAAATATTTTGAACTTCGGAGACCGGCTTCCGTGAGGCAATAGGCGCTCGTCTTCGGACGATGTTCTCACAATGACCGTCGCTTTTGCCGTCGGTCTGTACAGCGACGCGATAGCCATCTTCATGCCAGTACAGACTAGCGCGGGCGCAGCGCAGCCCTTCTTCGCGATCGACTCTCAGAAGTTTCTCTTTTCCTTCAGCAGTTATATTGCTGCAGCGGCTACGCTCGCGATCGCCTTTTCCGCAAGCTTGCCGCGGCCTTGGTGGGCACTTCTCACCGTCTACGTCACCGCGCAACCTATGGCAGGGGCCTTCAGGCCCAAGATCTTCTATCGGCTCGGCGGTATAGTGACGGGTGCTGTGGTTACGGTCGCGCTGGTTCCGAACCTGCAGAATTCGCCCGAGCTTCTGATATTATGCCTGGCGGTCTGGACAGGCTTTTGCATCTATCTTGCCGTTCTCGACCGTACGCCCCGTGCCTTCCTGTTCCAGATGGCAGCGTTCAGCTCAGCCGTGATCAGTTTCCCCTATCTCGACGACCCGGGTAATATCTTCACCACAACCATATCCCGGGTCGAGGAAATGACGGTGGCCATCGTGTGCGTTTCGATCGCGCACGCCCTGCTCCAGCCATGGAGCGCCACCCCGGTCATCCGCAGCAAGGCGGAAGCGTTTCTCGCGCATGCGTCCCGCTGGACCGCCGAGGCGCTTGGAAGCCGCCATACGGCGCTGGAATATGAGCATCGTCGGACCCTTGCCGCCGACGTGACCGAACTTGGCATGATCGCCATCCACCTTCCGTTTGATCAACGCGCGGCGCCAGCAACGCGACGGTTGGTTCTGAGCCTGCAAGAACGTCTGGCAACGGTGCTGCCACTGGCATCGGCTGCGGCAAACCGGCTCGACCTTCTGCGGGAGCTTTCGCCGCTCGACGCCCCGCTTGAGGCGCTGATTGACGACGTCATCCTCTGGCTTGGGGGCGTGATCGACACGCCTGGCGCTGTTGAGCGTGCGCTTGTTGATCGGTGTCGATCCCTGGCAGCTTTTCATGAACAAACAGCCGACTGGGAGGGGCTTTTGGTCGTCAGCGTCTGCGAGCGCGTGGCTGAGTTTCTGGAGGCGCTGGATGACAGCCGCCGGCTCGTCCAGCAAATTGGGGGTGCGCCCGAAGGGCCACAGCCTGTCACGCCGGAAACGGTTAGCGAAAGCTACCCGCTTGCGCGGGACCATAGCGTCGCGGCGCTTGCTGGGCTCGCAACAGCCACGGCGATCGCGCTCTATTGCGCAGTGTGGATTCTTCTGGCCTGGCCCAATGGATCGGCCACGGCTGCCTTTGCCGCGTTAATCACCTGCTCGTTTGCGGTGCAGGACGACCCGGCGCCCGTGATTGGCCGTTACCTTGGCGCGACGCTGATGACATTCCCTCTGGCGGCGCTCTACCTGTTTGCGATCTTGCCGCGTGTCGATGGCTACGGAATGCTGATCGTCACTCTTGCGCCAGCGCTGCTCTGGATGGGGTATATCCAAGCCGACCCGCCGCGGTCCGCACGGGCTTTACCGATGTTTTCCTGTTTCATCGTCGGCCTTGGTTTTCTGGCGCGCTTTCAGGCGGACTTTGCCGTGTTCATCAACACCGGGCTTGCCCAGGTGGGGGGTGTCGTGACCACGCTCGCCGTGACCAAGTTGTTTCGTTCGACCAATGTGCTGTGGACGGCGCGCCGGATCGTACGGGGAAATTGGGCTGATCTCGAGCAACTCGCTAACATTCGCAGACCGTTCGAAGCCGAACGCTGGACGGGCCTGGCAGTCGATCGGCTGGGACAGATCGCGGCGCGCATGGCGGTTGCGCCCGCCGGCGATGCGCTACACGAGACCGATGGTCTTGCCGACCTGCGTATCGGCCGGAACATCATCCCGATCCGGCGCGCGCTGGTCGCCGTGCCCCATGACGTCCGTCACGCCCTCGGCATGGTGCTGTCTGAGACATCCTCCTTATTTCGTGCGCGCCGACAAGCCGGTGAAGCCGTGTCACCCCCGGTGTCTTTGCTTGAAGCGATCGATGCAGCAATCGACGATATGCTTGCGAGCGCGCAGCTTGCGCCACGCCATCAAGCGCTGTTGGCGCTCGTCGGTATGCGGTGCAACCTGTTCCCGGCAGCGCTGCCTTTCGAGAGTGCGCGCGCGCGATGATCGAGGAACTGCATCTCTTTGGCATCTACATGCCAGCCGCGCTCGTCTGGGCGGTTGTAGCGGGAATCCTCGCTTATTGTCTTCGCAATCTGCTGCAGCGCCTCCCTTTCTCCCAATTGCTTTGGCACCCGGGCGTTCTCGAGCTGGCGCTGTTCGCGACGCTTTGGTGGGCTCTGACCTTCCTTGCCGACAACTTCCTCTCCCGTGCTCTGGTATCCTGATATGATCCATCGTCGTTCCCTTCTGCGCACAGCGGTCACCGCGCTGGTGATCTGCATCGTGCTCGCGGCAATCTACGCCTTGTGGATGCGCTACCAGGTTGAACCGCTGACGCGTGACGGCAAGGTTCGGGCCGATCTCGTGCCGGTCGCCGCTGATGTCAGTGGGCTTGTCACCGAAGTGCGCATCCGTGACGATGAGGTCGTGCGCAAGGGCCAGATCCTGCTGGTCATCGACCGCCCACGCTATCAGCTGGCACTCGATCAGGCTGACGCGAACCTGGCGACCCAGCGGGTGAGCCTGGCGCAGGCGGCGCGGGAGGATCGTCGCAATCGTTCGATGACCGAGTTGCTGGCGGCCGAGGTGATCGAGCAGGGGCGGGCGCGGGTCGATGCCCTTAGGACTGGACTGGATCAGGCCATTGCCGCGCGCAATCTGGCGCGGCTCAATCTGGATCGTACCTATTTACGTGCGCCGGTCGACGGAACGGTGTCGAACATGACGCTACAGCCTGGCGTCTACCTGAACGCCGGAAAGCCAGCGGTCGCGCTTGTCTATGGCCAGTCGCTGCGGGTGGAGGGGTATTTCGAGGAAACGAAATTGCCCGCTATCCATCTCGGCGATCCCGCGAGCGTTTACCTGATGGGCGTCGCCGACGAAATCACCGGTCATGTCGAAAGCATCGCCGCCGGGGTCGAAGATCGGGAACGCGCCGGGGGGGAAGCACAACTTGCCAACGTCAACCCGTCCTTCACCTGGGTCAGATTGGCGCAGCGCATTCCTGTGCGAATCAAAATCGACAAAGTGCCCAGTAATGTCCGGCTGATCCCGGGCCAAACGGCGACCGTGATCGTTCATGCCCGCGCTGGCGATGTGCCCGTTCGCCGGAGCCTGCCATGGTGAACCTTCGCCGGCTGCTGGCGCCGCTCGCGCTCTTCTGCCTGTCCGCCTGCGCAACCGTTGGCCCGAATTATCGGATGCCGGACGAGGCCCTCGTCAACGCGCCAAAAGGGCAGGGCGCGTTTATATCCGGCGGGCAGGGAACCACTAACGATCCGCTACCCGATCAATGGTGGAAGCTATTCGACGACCAGGTTTTGAACCGTCTGATCGAACAAGCGCTCATCGCCAACACCGATCTGCGGGTTGCCGAAGCCAATCTTCAGCGCAGTGACGCGCTGCTCGCCGAGGCACGAACCGGTCGAGAGGTCGGAGGCACAGCAAATCTGGAGACGAGCTGGGCGCAGCCTTCAGCAGAAGCGGTCATGCAACATGTCCAACCGCCGGAACATCAGATCTACAATGGCGGGCTTTCGATCAGTTACGACCTTGACCTGTTTGGCGGGATCCGGCGCGGTTTCGAGGCAGCCACCGCCGAGGACGAAGCCGCGGTTGCCGCCCGCGATCTGGTCCGGATCAACGTCGCGGCCCAGACAGCGCAGGCCTATGCCGATGTCTGCAACGCCGGGCACGAGATCGCGGACCTTCGCCAGCTAATTGCTGTACTGGACGAAGACCTGCGCCTCACCCGCCTCATGATTGCGCATGGCCGTGCGCCGAAGTTCGAGCAGGATCGCCAGCTAAGCCTGCTGGCAAACACCAGGGCGCGCTTGCCCCGCATGGAAGCAGGCCAGCGGAACGCTGTATTCCGCATTGCGACGTTGATGGGACGGGTGCCTGCAGAATTCGATCACGGCCTGCTAGGATGTCACGCGCCGTTGGTACTGCGCTCGCTGATGCCGGTTGGGGACGGACAGGGGCTGCTCAAGCGACGACCCGATGTTCGCGCGGCCGAACGCCGATTGGCTGCGGCGACGGCACGGATCGGTATAGCAACGGCCGCGCTCTATCCCGACATCAAACTCGGGGCTTCGCTTGGCTCCACCGGCGCTGCGACAGACCTGCTATCGTCGTTGACCAATCGGTTTGGCATTGGCCCATTGATCAGCTGGAACATCCACCGAAGCGCAATTCGGGCGCGAATTTCGCAGAGCGAGGCGCAGACACGCGCTAATCTCGCGGCCTTTGACGGCACGGTGCTGAGCGCCTTGCGGGAGGTGGAAAGCGCACTGAACAACTATGCGGCCGATCTTGTGCGACTGGAAGATTTGAAAGCGGCACGCGATGGCGCGGTACAGGTTTCCGAGCGAACGGCCGCTTTGCGGCGGGGTGGCAAGCTGGGAGGTCTGGTTGCGCTGGATGCCCAGCGCAGTCGGATCATTGCCGAGCAAGCCGTTACAGCCACGCAGACCGATATCAATCGCGATCAGATTGCGCTTTTTTTGGCCCTCGGGGGAGGATGGTCAACACCGTCAAAGCAATGAAAACTGCACACGGCGGTTGTTCGCGGCCATGAGATCGACAAAATGCATCAGCCCTGTCTTTGACGGGGTGCAGCAGCGCCTGATCCTGCCTTCGCCCGTCGCGTTATCCAACCAATGTACCCGAGCACGACGAGAGCAGCTACCGCCGCAACGATTAGGCCGGTGGTTGTCACGATATCGGTCCTTTGTTTTAAGCTCCCCCGCGAATTCGGTTCCCTAAAGCTTTGTGTGCCTGTCGTTCAGCCATTCGAGCATTTTCGTGATGGCAGTTTCCCCTCTGACACCGAGCGCTACTACGGCAACACGAAGGACTTTCCTGTGCTCCGCTGATCCGGGAACAAGCATCGCCCACCGCCGCGTTTTCGCGTCCCGAGTCTCCTCCCACACGCGAGCGGCAACCAGTTCGATCTCCTGTCGCTCCGGCAAGCGTGCCTCGTTGATGCATGCCACGATCGCAGGATAGATGGCCAAGGTACGTGGCATTACGTCATCCTTTCAGGTGATTTCGATCCAGGAATTTGGCTCCCCGCGTGGATGGTAATGCGCCACTCTCAGACGAAGCGTGTGCATCGGGACTCGCGTTTCGTCCTTTTGGTTTGTGGCGTTCGCGCCAGTCGCCGCCTTCGGCCCAAACGAGCATGCCCGCGATTGCGCTAAACAGAACCACCATGCGCAGGAAGTCGCTCGATCTGAGGGCACCACCAGAAACTGCCACGAGCAAAACCAGCATGGCTGGCGGCCCCCATTCGGGATGGCGGACGACCTTGAAGGCAGTCCAGCCCAGCCATGTAAGCACCAGTGCGGCTGCTAGACCGCCCAAGACTGCCGTGATTGCTTCGAAAGCGATACCAAGCATGTTCATCGAATGTGGACGGGTCAGTTCGCCACCGATTCCGGTGACTCGCTCGACCGCAATCCCCTCCATTTCTGCTTCTCATTATATATCGCGTTACGATATAAATAGCAAGACTGAGAGGGTGAAGTTTCTATCGTTAAGGAAAGGCGGCACCACAACAAGCTGAGCGAACCGACCTGAACGCTGGCAGCATGTCGGGCTACCGTGGTGTTAACGCACGCGATGCCCACGAGGAATACAAACCAGCTAGATTCTGCTAGCGCGTCCTTATGACAACGACACAGCATGCAGCCCTCAAAAGAGGTGCTGCCGACCTTGCGATCGATTTTGGAACAGCGAACACGCGGATCTATGTGCGCGGTTCTGGAATCGTGTTCGAAGAACCCTCGCTTTGCTGCTTCAGCGATGAGACCTGGGAACCGAAGTTGCTCGCTGTTGGTGAAGCCGTCACTCGCATGGTCGGTCGAACGTCGGGGCCGCTTCGCATAGCGCGTCCCTTGGCCCGTGGGGTGTTGAACGACATCGAAGCTGGCCGCGAAATGTTGCGCCATGCGATCCATGCAAGCATCGGTCGCCGTCGACTCCGATCACCGCGCGCGATCATCGGAGTGCCCGCCGATGCGACACATGCCGAGAGAACCGCCTTGGTAACAACCGCCAACGATGCCGGTGTCCGCGTTGTTGAACTGGTGCCCGAGCCGCTCGCAGCAGCGTTCGGGGCGGGACTACCCGTGGAAGAGCCGGAAGGTTCGATGCTCATAGAATGTGGCGCCGGGACGACGGAAGTCGGCGTGCTCTCACTTGGTGCACTTTGCGTTCAACGGTCGGTGCGTATCGGCGGGCATGCCCTAAACCAGGCTATCACCGATCATCTTCATTCCAGGCATAAGTTTCTGATCGGGCAAGAAACAGCCGAACGCGTAAAGCTGGAGATCTCTGAGCGACTCTTTGACGATCAATCCAATACGTCGGATCTGGAATTGAAAGGCCATAACGTTTTGTCGGGAGGCCCCGCTACTTTTTGTGTCAGCGCGCAAGAATTAATCGGCGTTATCGACCGCCATGCGGCTCTTATCGTAGACATTGTTCGAGACGCTTTGAACGAGACACCGCCAGAGCTATCCCGCGATATTCATGATCGCGGGATCTATCTCAGCGGCGGCAGTGCCTCAGTGAAGATTCTTCAGCATGCTATAACGCAGGCGACAGGCCTGCGAACGCACGTCGCCGACGAACCCCTTCGCTGCGTCGCGAAGGGTCTTGGCGCTATGATGGTCTGAAGTCGGGCAGGGCTCGATCGCGCATCACTGAGTTTTAGCACTATCAGGCTGCTCGATATTCGCGATCGGCCGTCACGGCAGTTCGCCGTCCCGGGTCACCTTGACGATCCGAAGCCGTCGCTCGTGATGTTCGCGATCCGGCCAGAGAATCGATTGACCTTCTGCCAATCCGATCAGGCCTGCACCCACGAGCGTCAGTATCGATATTCGTCCGGCTTCGATGTCTGCGTCAGGCGGAAATACCAGCTTGAGGGTTCGGCGCGTGTCGCTCCCTTCATCGACGAATTCGACCGTCGAAAGCATCGTCACAATCCCGGCTGGCAGCTTTCCTGGACGATGAATTTTGGCGCGTTCAATCTCGGACAGGAGCAAAGCACTGACCTCCGGCTGGCGGTCTTCAATGCTCATAGCCAGGTCGGAGAGGCGGTCAGCTTCGCTGTCCAAAAGATGTATTGGGGGGCGCGCCGCGGGGCGGGTCATGATATGATACTTTCATGTGACGGGCGCGCAAATGCTTGCGCCGCACTCGTATGTATGTGTGTAAAAGGTAGCGACCCCGAACTCGAGCGGGAAGCCGCAAGGGAGTCCGGGGCTATTTGCCGGTCAGGAGTTGACCCGCGTGCGTGCGGACACGCTGCAAAAGATTGACGGTGCTCATCGTTTCAATGTGGAGGTTGATCTAAGGATTGTCAAACTAGCGATACCGCAGGCCTGTATGCACCAACCTAGCGGATAGGACTGCCAAACGCGCCACCACTTTCTCGCGTTCGAGCGATATTAGTTACCGATGAGCTCAAAATTATCCAAGTCACGCGCCATCAACGGCGGGGATGACATCTCCATCAAGCTGCCATTGCGGTTTGATAATAATAGTTATGTTAAATTCGGTTAATTCCTGGGCGGTGAGAACGCCAGTTCTGCCTGTCTTGGAACCGATCTCGGCTGTTCTTGTCGGCCAACAATCAGACCACGCGCGCACCCGGCTAGAACATAGACGGCTTGGCGCTGCGCACCGCGATTGTGATGATCGACGCGATAGCCCTGATAGTGCCGCTTGAGCAAGCCAGCGCGCACGAGCTCGGATACCGCCCGGCTCACATTGGTTTTGCCCGACGCGCGCACTTGCTCACGGATGGCGTCGTCGACGATCGCCGTGGCCTGATCGGCGTCGGCTGGCAATGCGCCTGATATTGCCAGATCGCTTCGTATCCGCTCTTCCAAGGCAACGCGCCGGGGATCGCGCTGCCCCATCGGGGTGAGCGCGTCGCAAAGCCAGTCACGCAACGGAATGAGGCCGCCGCCCTTTGCCACCAATGGCCCGGCGCTGCCGTCGGAACGGGAAACCTGCGCAATCAGGTTGAGCACCATGAAGGCGTAGCGCGGCCTAGACGAGGATCGCGCAAGCATCTCCAGCAAGGACGGCATATCCAGTTGCGGGCGGCCGTCGCCAATGATCGGAGCGTGCAACATAACAGGTCTGAATCAAGCACATATAGGGGGTTAAGTGAATCCCCCTTCGCCGCCGATTTCATCATTTTGTCGGCTGTGACACTTTGCCCGGAGGTAAAGTGTCACGCGCGCCCTTTCATCATGACACCGGGCAAAGCCCTCTAGGGACGACCTGTGCATTTGTTGCGGGGAGCTGCCTGCTGGAGACAGCCGGTCTTGTTTTTCAATGACTTCGCCGAACGGTGACTGGACTGAACCGCAATCGAAATGCGAATCGTTCGCACTATGAGCAGTCTCGATGATGCCGGCCGCTTGGGCGATATAACCGCATTCGAAGCCGAATGCCGGCAAGCGACGACGTTCGATCAGATCAAATCCTTGCTCGATGCAATCGTACGCCAGTTCGGATTCCGCTGGTTTGCATTGGTGCACAATGTCGATTTGAAGCGGACCACTCGCAAAGCCCTGCTGATAACCACCTATCCGGTGCGCTGGATCGAGGAAATCATGGACGGGCGCCTCTATCTTGAGGATCCGGTTCACGCCGCTTGCGTCAAAACCGTCTCCGGGCTCACCTGGGATCAGATCGGCGATTATATCGCGCCCAATTCGCGCCAGCTTTCGATCCTTGAACGGGGTCGCGCACATGGACTGTCATCTGGGTTCACCATGCCAATCAGGATGCGCGACGAGCCCGACGCGATGTTCACCGTGGCGCGTCAAGGCGACGCGAATATCTCAAGCCCGGACCTTTTCTCTGCCCGACTGATTGGCACGGTTGCGTTCGACCAGGCTCGAACCCTTCTCGGTCCCGATGAACTGGCAAACGTGCCTATAGCGCTCAGCCCACGCCAGATCGACTGCATTGATCTGGTGGCACAGGGCAAGAGCGACTGGGAGATCGGGCAGATATTGGGTTTGAGCCGCGACACTGTGCACGAATATGTCGAAGGTGCGCGCCGACGGTATGGCGTGCGTCGCCGGACTCAGCTCGTACTTCGCGCCGTCCGAGACGGACATCTGAACATCGACGCGCTCGTCTAGCAGCGTCGCCCCCACACTACCGAAGAAGCGCTTCAGGTCGTTTTGATTCGAGGCTCCTGGGATGGTTGGCCATCAACGCCAACCTCTATTTCTACGCCCTCACCATCCTTCATGCATCCGCTCCCCCCTTGTGGGGGGATTGCCCGAAAACGCCGGGCCGGGTTCAAAAGAGAGGTGATTTTCAACGGAGAGTGGTCGGCGCATTTTTAATGCAGCGGCGCTGAAAAGCGGAGAAATCAGATGCAGCGCCTGCGCCTTGCCCTTGCCGTTCCGATCGTAGCGATGTCTGCCCAGGCGGCCCCTGCGTCTGCCAACGATCTGGGCTGCCAGGTTTTGCTTTGCCTCTCGAACCCGGGCGGCGCGACCCAGTACCTTGCCTGCGTGCCGCCTATGGTGAAGCTCTGGGAGCGCCTGGCATTGGGGGGTTCATTCCCCGGCTGTTCCGGTGGCGGCGTTGCGAAGACCAAGGTCTATGATCGCGATTCCGCTTCGCGACGCCGGGTCGTGATGACGTTCACCGACGGGCGGCAGCAATCCTATTCGCTTGCGACTATTGAAGGCTTGCCAGTGTCTCCGAGCGAACCCGGGACCACACCACAGTGATCCTCGAGCTCGCAACCGTGGTTGGACTCGCGCAGCAATGCGCACCATCGGTTGCGGTCGAAACGCTTGTGTCGGTCGTCCACACCGAGAGTCACTTCAATCCCTACGCCATCGGCGTGAATGCGAAGGGCGTTGCCGCACCCAATCCCAGCGATCGGGCGTCGGCTGTCGCAGCCGCCCGATCGCTGATCGCCCGCGGATACAACATCGATCTGGGTCTGGGGCAAATCAACAGCGCAAATCTGAGATGGCTTGGCCTGTCGGTCGAGGACGCCTTTGATCCCTGCCGCAATCTCGCCGCAGCCGCGCGCGTGCTGGCTTCCAACTATCTGAGCGTCGCGCGCTCCAGCCCTTCTACAGAGGTGGCCATCGCGACCGCCATGTCGATGTACAATACGGGCAGTCGTTCGCGCGGGTTCGGAAACGGCTATGTCGGCCGTGTCTACGCGTCGTCGAGTATCGTGGTGCCAGCGATCAGGCGTGGAACGGCCCCAGAGCCCGCCGCTTCGCCGGCGACAGTGACACCTGAACCCAAATTTACGCAGCCGCCAGCGGGCGTCCGCTCGCCGCGCGTCAAAAACGGATGGGACATCACTGCGGGGGCGCAGACGGCATCATTGATGGTCTTTGGGGGAACATCCAACAGTTCACTGAAAGGACAAGCCGAATGACTGCCTTAGCGACCGAATCCAAGATATGGCTGACGCCGCGCCGGCGCTCCCTCGCGCAGTATCTGGCATTGTTTGTCGCGGTCATAGCGGTGTCGCTCCTGCTCACCGATCCGGCCCATGCCCAAGCGGCCGACGGCGTCACCTCGATGGCCGAGAATATCAAGACCTGGCTGACTGGTACTTTTGCGAAAACCATTGCGGTGATTGCGGTCGTCATCGTGGGTTTCATGTTCTTCACCGGGCGGGCGAGCCTGGGGCTCCTGGTCACCGTCATTGTCGGCATCTTCATCGTGTTCAGCGCGCAGTGGATCGTCGATACCATCACTGGCGGGGCGTGAGTGCGCCGGGATGGACGACGAAAAACTCAGGGAGGAGACGCTCTTCCTGGCCGTGACCCGGCCAACGATGTGGTTGGGCGTTCCGATCGAAGCGTCGTTGCCGATCGCGCTGGCGGCGTGCCTGACGCTCATCATCACCGGCAACCCGCTTTACGCCTTTGCGCTAGCCGGGGCATTTCTGGCCATAGCCCGGCTGATCGTGCGGCACGACGCGAACGCCTTCCGACTCCTGTGGCTCTGGACAATGACAAAGGCACGCTGCCGCAACCGGGGATGGTGGGGCGGTAGCTCCTACTCGCCCCTGCCGATTGACGGGGCGAAACGCCGGGGCTTTGCGCATGGCTAGCCGGGCCAGCTCGTTGGGCGGCGCTGCCGCCAGGACGCCGTGGCGGATTCTCAAGAACGAGGCCGACCCCGCGCGCTACCTCCCCTATGCGCGTCATATCGACGACCACATCATTGCGCTCGACGGGCGCGATCTCATGATGATGTTCAAGCTCGACGGCCTTGCATTCGAGACCGCCGACCCAATCCATCTCAACGACTGGCACGAGAAGCTCAACGGTACGCTGCGCAACATCGCCGACGACCGCCTCGCGATCTGGACCCACATCGTTCGCCGACCGATTACGGACTATCCCGAAGGCGAGTTCCGCTCGGCCTTTGCGGCAGATCTCGATGCAAAATACCGCGCGCGGGTGACCGCCAAGCGCATGTTCGTCAACGAGCTTTACCTCACCCTGATCATGCGCCCGTCCGTGGGATCGGCCGACCGTACCGGCGTGCTGCTTCGCCGTCTGGCCTCAGCGCGCAAGGAAGGGGCCGAAGTCGATGAAGACGAGCTCGCGCGCTTTGAGGACAAGGCGCGTGACATCGAAAAACTCCTGGCGCGCTGCCGACCCCAGCGTCTGCACCTCTACGAGCATAACGGCCTGATGTTCTCCCAACCACTCGAAGTGCTCGAGCTGGTGATGATGGGCCGCGCCGGCAGGGTGCCGCTGGTCCGCGGCCACCTCGGTTCGGCCATCTATGGGGAACGGGTGATCTTCGGCCGCGAGACGGTCGAGGTGCGGGCGCATGATACGAGCCGGTTCGTCGGCCTGTTCGGTATCCGCGAATATCCGGCGATGACGCGGCCAGGCCAAATGAACGCGCTTCTCAGCCAGGATTTTGCGTTCGTCGTAACCCAGTCCTTTGCGTTCATGGGTAAGGCGCGGGCCTCCGAGCGTTTGCGCCGTCGCCAGAACCAGATGGCCTCGACCGAGGATGCCGCTGCAAGCCAGGCGCTTGAGCTGGCCGACGCGGCCGATGATCTCCAGAGCAATCGCTTCGTCCTGGGCGAGCATCATTTCTCGCTCGCGGTTTTCGGCGAAAACCAGAAGCGCCTGGCCGAGAACCTGTCGACCGCACGCGCCGCGCTCGCCGACGCGGGTCTGGTGGCCGCTCGGGAGGGTCCGGCGCTGGAGGCCGCCTTCTGGTCGCAGCTTCCGGGCAACTTCGCGTGGCGGGCGCGGCCAGCGGCGATCACGTCACGCAATTTTGCCGCGCTCTCGCCGTTCCACACTTTCCCCGCCGGCAAGCCAGATGGCAATCATTGGGGCGCCGCGATCGCGTTGATGAAGACCGCGGCCCAGTCTCCCTTCTATTTCAACTTCCATGTGAACGATCTTGGCCACACGCTGATCATCGGCCCGTCAGGCGGCGGCAAGACGGTCGTCCAGAATTTCCTGATGGCGCAGCTGGAGAAAACCGGCGCCCAGCAGATCTTCATCGACAAGGACCGAGGGGCTGAGATCTATGTGCGGTCGTCCGGCGGCACGTATCTGGCGCTGCGCAACGGGGTGCCGACCGGGTTTGCGCCGCTGCGCGCGCTTGAGCAGACCCCGGGCAACATTGTCTTCCTCGGCAGGCTGATCCGTCATCTGGTGACCCCCTCGGGCACCCAGCTCGGCGTCACCCAGGAGCGGATGATCGACGAGGGTATCCTCTCGATCGGACGCCTTCCTCCGGAGGAACGGTCCATCCTTGCGCTTCGTCAATTGCTCGGACAGCGCGATCCGGAGGGGATTGGCGCGCGGCTTGAGAAGTGGTCGCGCGGCGGCGCATTTGGCTGGGTGTTCGACAATGACCGGGACGAGTTGACCCTCGAGGCCCGGTTCATCGGTTTCGACATGACGGATTTCCTCGACAATCCCGAGATCCGCACCCCGCTCATGATGTACATGTTCCATCGGATCGATGCCCTGCTGGATGGCCGTCGTCTGGTGATCGATATCGACGAATTCTGGAAGGCGCTGGGCGATGATGCGTTTCGCGCCTTCGCGCAGGATGGCCTCAAGACCTACCGAAAGCAGAACGCCTTTCTGGTGTTCGGCACCCAAAGCCCGGCCGATGCTCTGCGATCGGACATCTCGCATAGCATCATGGAGCAGGTCGCCACCAAGATCCTCTTGCCCAACCCCCACGGCCGAGAGTTCGATTATATCGATGGGCTCGGCCTCACCCGCGCCGAGTTCAAGCTCATCAGAAACGATCTGATCCCCGAAAGCCGCCGGTTTCTGGTCAAGCAGGGTCACGATTCCATCGTGGTGGAACTTGATCTCGGCGGCCTGTCCGACGAGCTGGCCGTGCTCTCGGGCACCACCGAAACCGTCGGAATCCTCGATCAGGTTCGCCGCGAACATGGCGACGATCCGAGCCACTGGCTGCCCGTCTTTCACGAGCGCCGCCGTGCCATCACCAGAAGGAAAGGATAAAGTCATGAAAGCAATACGAGCGCTCGCGATTGTCGGCGGATTGGCGATCTCCGTGCCGGCCTTCGCGCAGGGCATCCCGGTCTATGATTCCAGCACGTTCCTGCAGACCCTCTCGACGGTGAAGAACACCCTGTCGATGATCGAACAGGGGAAGCAGCAAATTTCCCAGGCTACCGACATGTTCAACAGCGTCAACAAGCTGACGAACGTCAATCAGATTGCGTCGTCCCTGAACACCGACGCCGTTCGTCACCTCTTGCCGAGCGAGGCACGAGACATTCAGCGCCTCATGTCCTCTAACACGACGGGGCTTGGCAGCCTTGGCACGGCCGCAGACCGGATCCGCAGCAGCAACCGTGTCGAGCTTCCCGAACTTCGCCCGGACGCCACCGCTTTCGAGCGCTCGAACCGCGACGCCATTTCTCGCAATGGCGACATGGCGGCGCGCGACGCGGCCATTGCCGAGGCAGCCTATGGCGTCACCGCCCAGCGAACGACGGGTCTCGAAGAACTGCGTTCGTCGCTGGACACCGCATCGGACGCGAAGGACGTGATGGATATCCAAGCCCGTGTCGGCGTCGAAAATGCTCATATCCAGAACGATGCGGTCCAGCTTCAGGCGCTCACAATGAGGCAGCAGGCGGAGCAGCGCATTCGATCGCAGCAGGAGAGCGAGCAAATCTTAGCAAGTAAGCTTGGGAGCCTCCATCAATGAAGGCAATCATCTTAAGGACATTCGCGCTTTTGGTCCCGGCGTTTCTGGTGGCGTGCCAACCCCCAGCCCGCGGAAAGGATTACCTCAAAGCTCACCCGCAAGAGCTCGCGGAAGTCCTGAAGGCGTGCGCCGATGGCACGCATAGCGATGCACAGGAATGCTCGAACGCAGAGAGTGTGAAGACGCTCGACCAAAAGCTGCGCTCGCTGTCGCCGGCCCATTGACCGTGATGGAAAGATGAGATGGCCGACGGGCTCTTCACCACGCTTTACACGAACATCGACGGCAAGCTCGACATGTTCCTCAACGAGCGCCTGAACAATGTCATCGAGGTTGTGCGCGGCCCACTCGCGCTTGGTTTGGTCATATACATCGCGCTGTTCGGCTACATGGTGATGCGCGGGATCGTCAGCGAGCCGTGGGGCGAGCTTGTCTACCGAATGGTGAAACTGTGTTTGCTCTACGTTGCGGCCACGACGGTCGCCTACACGGAGTGGGTAACAAAGCCCCTGTTTCACGGCATGCCTGATGCGATCTCGCAGGCGTTAGCTGGGCATACCGTCACGAGCGTTGGCAACGTGTTCGACGACTATTTTAGCCAGTGTGACGTTATCATCGCGAGGATCGAGACCGAGGCGGCAACATACAGCGATATCAACCCCTATAAGCTCGTTTTGTACGTCCTGAGCCTCGGTCTGAAAGCGCTGGCCGGACTGTCTGCGGCGATTGGTTTCTCCATCACCGTTTTCGCGAAGGTGGCGCTCGCCATCATCATCGCGCTCGGACCGATTTTCATCGCCCTTTCGCTCTTCGAAACCACGCGAAGGCTGTTTCACGGCTGGCTCGGGCAGGCCTTCAATTTCATTGTTCTAATGGCGGTGATCATCGCGATTACGGCCCTGATTACCGACCTTGGTGCGACCGCGATTACCGCATCCGAAGGTGTTGGAGACGCCGCCTTAGGCGCGGTGTTGTTCGCCGTTTATATTTTCTTGGGAACGATCTTTTTCTTTCAGGCCCCGTCGATCGCGACCGGCATTGCCGGAGGTGCGTCGGCCGGCATCGGCGCCTTCGCCGGCTCTGCGTGGGGATCCATGGCGGCACCGTTCCAGCAACGCCGCATCGCCCGCAACAGTCGCAATCTCGAACGTGCCGCCCAGCGCGGTGGTTCGGTGAGCCGCGCATGAGGAAGGAAGACCCTTTGACGAGATCAATTACGATAGTCCGCGCGCTCCGGCGATCAGCCGTCGTCATCGCACTGCTCCCGTCACTCGCCCAAGGGGCCTCCGGGCCGAAGAAGCTGCCAGTCTGCAACGGCAAACACCTGCGCGAGGTGAACATCTACGGGAGCGTTCTGCCGGGCTCGGCACTCCCAGCAATCGTCGCACCCCCTGCCCCGCCGCCCGTGCCGCAGATCAAACAGCCAGTTGATGCCGGCACGCCGCCCCCGCCTGTTCCCGCCCCGCTTCCCGAGAAGACGTCCGCGCGCGCGACCCCCGGCAACTTTGGGAGTTGCTGATCATGCGGAACCAGACCGAAGGCGTGCCGGCAAAGGACGCCGAACTCTATTTCGGGCATGCCCGATCCTGGGATCAGGACCGTCAGCGCAAATCGTTACGATCCGAACGCATCGCCTGGGTCGTGGCCGGTTTGGGGCTGCTTGCTGCGACCGCGGAGGGCTTCGCCCTCGCGGGCCTTGCCCCGCTGAAGACGGTCATGCCGTACATTATTCGCGTCAATCAGACGACAGGCGCGGTCGATGTGCAGACCACCCTCACCCAGAAGCCGATGCGCTACGACGAGGCGGTCACCAAATTCTTCCTCGCGCAATATGTCCGGACGCGGGAAAGCTGGTTGCCGGCGGCGGCCGAGGAGAATTTCCGGGCTGTCACCATCCTGTCCGAACCAGGCGAGCAGCAACGCTGGGGCCGGTTTTTCAGCTCGAACAACGCCGCGAGCCCACAGGTCGTCTGGGGCAAGGGTGCGGTCGTCCAGGCCCGCGTACGAAATATTGCCTTCATCAACGACCGTGTTGCCAACGTCCGCTTCACGCGCACGGTGCAGACCGACACCGATACGCAGAACAGTGACTGGATCGCGACCGTCACCTTCCGGTACACGAACGCGCCGATGGCGGAGGGCGACCGCTATCGCAACCCGTTGGGATTCCAGGTCGAGAATTACCGCGCGGACCCCGAGGTGGTGCGATGAACCGCCTTCTTTCTATAGCGAGCCTTCTCGCCATGATAGCGACACCCGCCCTTGCGGAGGACACGCCGCGCGGTGGTCCGGCGGATCCACGCGTGAAGTTCGTCGAATATCAGGAAACCCAGGTCTACCGCATCGTCGGTACGTTCCGGACGGCGACCCAAGTGGTGCTCGGCGCCGATGAGACGATCGAACATGTTGCGCTCGGCGATACCGTCTCATGGGAAGTGGCGGTTGCCGGTCACATCCTGTTCCTGAAACCCCGCGAGCGGGCGGGGCCGACTAACCTCATCGTCACGACCAATCGCGGGGGCGAGCTACGCAACTACGCCTTCGAGCTGACCGCACGCCGGGGACCGATCGGCAGCGGGAATCGTGACACATTCTTCCAGGTCCGGTTCCGCTACCCGCGCGATGAGGCCGATCGTGCCGCGCGCCTGCGCGCCACACAGGAGGCGCAGCGCGTCGCCGCGCTGCAGGCGAGTGCCGTTCGGGGCGCCCTTGACCACGGCGTCATCGATGGACCGCGCAATCTGAACTACAAGGTCCAGGGTGCGAGCGATCTTCAGCCGTCGGAGATCTCTGACAATGGCCAGTTCACGGTCCTGCGCTTCCCCGGCAACCATGAAATCCCGGCGATCTATCTGGTGCGACCGGACGGCTCGGAGTCCTTGGTCCCGTTCGATGTCCGCGACGAGTTCGTGGTCGTCCACGCCGTGGCGGCTCAACTGCGTCTGCGCCGGAACCGGGAGGTGCTGTGCATCTATAATCTCGCGCCGACACCTTACGGCGTCGATCACGGCACCAACACCGCATCGCCGCATGTCGAGCGCACCATACAAGACCCGAAGGAGTGAGTGCGATGGACGAGACTTCGGCCGAGGCCCCTCGCCGCCCGCAGGGCGATCCAACACCTGAACGCGACGAAATCATCCGCGAGCGCGGCATCGACCCGATTGGAGGGATGACACCGGCAAAGCGGAATACCGCCCTGATTTTCGCCGGGACGGCGATGGTGCTCGGCATTTTGTGGGTGAATTCGGGACCGAGCAAGACCGGCTCGAGTTTGATGGGGAAGCCCGAGGCGATGGCCAAACGGCCGGACCTCGCGGCGCGCGAAACGGTCGCTTATGATGCCGTCGCAGCGAAACCCAAGCCGCTCGGCGCCGTGAGTGCCGATCCCAACGCGCCTGTCCTCAATCCTCCGCCGACCGTTGGCCCCGATGGTCAGATCGTGCCGGCAATACAGCCTGGAGCGCAGCCGGCGGCGGCACAGCAGAACACGCGCCAGAACCTGGCCGATCAGGCTCGTCGTTCGACATTGATCGCTTATGGCGGCCGCGACGCGCTCCAAGCACCGGCGGGTTCTAACGGCGCCAGCTCCGACACCGGCAATGCGGGCGCAGCTGGGGACGGCTCGACCGACCCAGCCGCCCGCAGCGCGCCCAATGCGCTCGATGCGCTTCGTCAGAGTTCGGCCGTTGGCGAGGCACGCGCATCGATGCTGCCAAATCGCAACTATCTCGTCGCCGCCGGCACGCTGATCCCGTGCATTCTTCAGACGGCCATGAACTCGGCGCAGCCTGGTTACACGTCGTGCCTGATCCCACGCGACGTCTATTCGGAGAATGGCCGCGTCGTGCTGATGGAGAAGGGCACCAAAGTCCTCGGCGAATATCATGGCGGCATCCAGCAAGGGCAGAACCGCCTGTTCGTGCTGTGGACCCGCGCGGTCACGCCGCAGGGCGTTCGCATTGACCTGGCTTCGCCGGGGTCGGACGCCCTTGGCCGCGCGGGCATCGCCGGGTCCGTGGACACCTTCTTCTGGGCGCGCTTCGGCAGCGCGCTGCTGCTCTCGCTGGTCGACGACGCTGCCTATATCGCCGGACAGTCCGTCTCCGGCGGGAGCAATAATTTCAACAATACGACGCGCACGCCGAGCGAGGGGGCGAGCATCGCACTCCAGAACAGCATCAACATCCGGCCGGTGCTGAAGAAGAATCAGGGCGAGGAGGTCGGAATCTTCGTCGCGAAGGACTTCAATTTCGCCGACGTCTATAATCTCGAGTTACGGCGCTGAGGATGAGCGACACCGCCGTCCTGCGCCATTATCTCGCGCCGATCCTGCCGCTGCTGGAGCCGGTCGAGGTGACGGAGCTTGTTATCAACAAGCCCGGCGAAGTCGGCATCGAGGATCATCGCGGTTGGCATTGGCATAGCGTCGCCGAACTCGACAGCGAGTGGCTGGCGACGCTTGCCGTCGCCGCCGCGAGCTTCACCCGGCAGGACGTCAACGCCGAGACCCCGATCTGCTCGACCATTTTGCCAGGCGGGGAGCGCTGCCAGATCGTCATACCCTCGGTGACGCCAAGCGGCGCGCCATCGTTCACGGTGCGCAAGCCCTCGCGCGTCAATCTCGCGATCGATCAACTCGCGCAAACCGGTTTGTTCGCGGGCACACGCTCGGCCGCCCGCGGCCTTGGCGAGGTCGATGCCCAGCTGGTGGCGCAGCGCGACGGCGGTGACTGGCCGGCTTTCTTCAAAACCGCCGTTGCCGCCCGCAAGAACATCCTGGTGAGCGGCGCGACCGGCTCGGGCAAGACCACCTTCGCCAAGGCGCTGATTCAGCTGATCCCGCCCGACGAGCGGCTGCTCACGATCGAGGATACGCGCGAGCTCGTCGTCGAGCATCGCAATGTCGTGCACATGGTCTATTCGAGCGAGCGGCAGGGTTTGGCCAAGGTCGGCCCCAAGCAGCTGCTCGAAAGTGCGCTGCGCATGCGGCCCGATCGCATCCTCCTGCAGGAGCTGCGCGACGGCACCGCCTTCTTTTATCTGCGCAACGTCAACTCGGGTCACCCGGGTTCGATCACGACCGTCCATGCTGGCTCGGCGATGGGCGCGTTCGAGCAGCTGACGTTGCTGGTCAAGGAATCCGAAGGCGGGCGCGATCTGGCCCGCGACGATATCCGTGGGCTGTTGCACATGCTCGTCGATGTCGTCGTCCAGACACGCAAGCGCGCCGGAAAATTCGAAGTCGAGGAGGTATATTTTGATCCGGCTGTCGGACGCACGACCGCTCACTAAGGTCGCGATCGTCGCGGCGATGCTCGCGGTGACCTTTTTGGCATGCGCCCTGTGCGCGGTCCTGGTGGCCCTCGCCGGCCTGAACCAGATTGGCCCGCGCATGCAGATCTCGGCGATCCCCGCATGGCTCTGGTATTACCGCGGCGATCCGCTGCTTCATCTGTGGCTTGAGCGCGGTGCGTTGGTGAGCGGCGCGATCGCTTTCGTCATCCTGCTCGTCATCCTGAAGCGGGGGCGCACGCTCCATGGCGAGGCACGGTTCGCGCGCGAAAGCGAGATCCGCCGCGAACATCTGCGCAGCAACGCCGGAATCATTGTCGGGCAGAAAGGCGGCCGCTATCTCGTTTTCGGCGGCACGGAGCATGTCCTGCTCGAGGCGCCGACGCGCGCCGGCAAGGGCGTCGGCGTGGTGATCCCCAATCTTCTGAGTTGGGCCGATTCCGTCGTGGTGCTCGACGTGAAGCGCGAGAATTGGGACATCACCGCCGGCTTTCGCGCCCGGCATGGCCAGGCGGTCTATCTGTTCGATCCGCTCGATCCTGAAGGGCGAAGCGCCCGCTACAATCCCTTGAGCTTCATCGATCGGCTCGACGACACCGATGTGATCAATGAACTCCAGAAGATCGGCGGCATGTTGTTCCCGGCCCCAGAGAAAGCCGATCCGTTCTGGGCGGAAGCGGCGCGGGCGGCCTTTGTCGGCGTCGGCGCGCTTGTGGCGGCCAATCCCGCCCTGCCCTTCACGATCGGCGAAATCTATCGGCGACTGACGACGGGGGACCCCAAGGTCGAGCTGCCCAAGGTCGTCGAAGAGGCGAAGCAGCGCGGGCAGCGGCTGAGCCAGGCCTGCGTGTCGGCGCTGAGCGACTTCACCTCCGCATCGGACAACACCTTTTCGGGCATCAAGCAGACGATCACATCGAAGCTCAATCTCTGGCTCAACCCCTATGTCGATGCTGCGACGTCTGAGACCGATTTCGATCTGCGTCAGGTTCGGCGCGAGCGGATATCGATCTATCTTGGGGTGTCACCCGACAATATCGACCGCATCGCGCCCGTCTATAACCTCTTTCTCCAGCAGCTGATCGATCTCAATACGCGGGAACTGCCTGAGAATGGCGGCCGCGTGCCGGTACTCATTTTGCTCGACGAGTTCGCCCGCCTCGGTAAGGCGCCGGTCATCGCGTCGGCCTTTTCCTACGTTGCAGGCTACGGGCTTCGCCTGCTGCCAGTCATCCAAAGCCGGTCCCAGCCCCGCGGCATCTATGGCGCGGACGTTACCGACGAGATCATCGCCAATTGCGGACTGGAGATCGTGTTCACGCCCAAGGAGCTGAAGGTCGCCAACGAACTCTCCGAGAGGCTCGGGTTTTTCACGATGAACGTCAAATCGAAGAGCAGGACGATTCATGGCCTGCTCGCCAATCGCAGCGTATCGGAATCGGACCAGCGCCGTGCGCTGATGATGCCGCAGGAACTGATGCAGATGCCCAAGGGCGACCTTCTGCTGATGCGCGGCGGCATTCCGCCCGTGAGGGGTCGCAAGATCGAGTATTTCCGCTCGAAGCGTTTCACGAGCCGGATCAGTGACCCACCCAAGGTCGCGCCCCGTCCGCTCGCAATCAACGCCGTGTCGTCCGCCGCCAAATTGGCAGGCGAGGCCAGCAGCAGTGATCCGTTGGCGCAGGCCCTTAGCGCGAAGAGGACTGCTCTGTTGAGCGCCGGTCTAGCGACGGCGCCAGCGGAGCAGGCGGAACCTGGCGTGCGTGCTCTCACCGGTGACGAACTGTCGGGCTTTGCCGAAATCACCGACGACATGTTGGTGCTCGGCGACATGGTGGATCTACCACCGCCCGGCGACGAACAGGCCGCTATCGCTTTTGTCACGGCGATGACGGCCCAGGCCGTTCTCGAGCCCGTGGGTGCCGGTGCTCAATCTCCAGAATTTGTGACCGAGAGGCATGACCATGGCAGAGCATGATTCCAAGCAACCCGGTACGGCGCGGACCAGGGCCAACAGCGTTGGCCTCGACGACGCCAAACAGCGCAAGGCGAAGCCGCCCCAGACGCCTGCACCGGAAAAGTCCTCGCCCTGGGGACCGAAGGATGGTCCGACTAAAGCACCTGGTCATGCCGGCGCTGTCGGTGCGTCACGAAGTGCGCCCAAGGTGCATTCCCTTGAGGCGGGCGATGTGCCGGAGAGCGTGCGGAAGCGCTATTATGCCGACAAGGCGAAATGGTCGGGCGAACCCGCCTTTTTCACGACGGCGCAAGCAAAGGATCCCGCGTTTCGCGATCAGGGCGGGCGTCTGGTCACGGCGGCGGAGAGTCAGGAAGTCGTCAAGGATCTAGTGGCGATCGCACAACACCGGAATTGGGATCGGATTCACGTCACAGGATCGGACGAATTTCGGCGATCGGTCTGGATCGAGGCCAGTCAAAAAGGGCTGGAGGTCCGTGGCTACAAGCCCAACGATCGCGATCTCCAGGAGCTTGATCGGCTGCGCGGGGAGACGAGCCGCAATACGATTGCGCCTGTGGCAGCCCGTGACGTCGATGTCGCCCATGGGTCAACCGGGATAAGCCGCCAGAGCGAGCGCAATGGTTTGGAACGGCCGAATGCCCGGCGCGGCGATCATGGCAACACGCCGAATGATCGTGCGGCCGATAGCCAGATGCGCGTGATGGAAGCAGTGATCCGACGGACGTTGTTCGACAATCCTGAGGCGGTTGCGCGGGTGATGACCGTCGCCCGCACACAGCTTGATGCGCATATTGCCGCAGGACGGAACATCCGCCCGGCAATGGTCAAGGACGCCTCCCCCAGCGTCAGGCAGGATGTCGTCCGCGGCCGTGACCCAGCCACGCCTCCCATCCCTCGTCCCGGTCGCGAGCCCAAGTCCCAGGAACGCAGCCGGTCTCGGTAACCGAACGCTTCCTGGTTTATGAACCGCCACTTTTTTCAGCTTTGCCGAACATTTATCGTGCTCGATAAACCGCGAGCGGTGCAATCCGAGCCTGTCGATGTATACCGTCTGCGCGGACCGTCCCACATAGCGCGACGATCTTGCCAGATAATATAATTACCGTTATATCGAACGCGCCGGACATCGCTCGTAGAGGCTCAAATTGCGCGAAGGATATAATCTAAAGACGCTTGGACCGCGTGCCGCCCAGCTGATCGTCGAACTCAACGAACGCCGTCAGCCGATCTTTTCGCTCGCGGACGTCACTGAGATCACAGGTCTGAGCCCGTCATCGGCACGCAGCCTGGTTGCGAACACCGAAGCGCGCGGCATCGTCACGCGCCTCAAGCCCGGCCTCTACAATCTGGTGCCGTTCGAGCGGGGCCGCGACACCGAGCATGTGAGCGATCCCTACCTCATTGCAAGAACGCTGGTTGGCGACGCGCCCTACTTCATCTCTCACGGCAGCGCCCTCGAGCTGCACCGCATGGTCACCCAACCGCAGTTGGCTATCATCGTCTCCTGCGCCAAACGGCTGCGCCCGCAGCACATTCACGGGTATGAGTTTCGCTTCGTCGATGTCAAACCGCAGGATTTCTTTGGCCTGACCGAGATCTGGATCACATCCGAAGAGCAAGTCCGGGTCAGCGATCCCGAGCGGACCATCATCGATGGTCTCGACCATCCGCAATATGTTGGTGGCGTCACGGAGGTCGCCAAGGGCCTGTGGATGAAGCGCGATACGCTGCGGGTCGAACTGATGATCGACTACGCGCTTCGCCTCGGCGTCGGCGCGGTAATCCGCCGCCTGGGCTATCTGCTGGAATTTTACGAGCTGGCCGACGCAGCCGCGTTGGAGCGGTTGCGCGCGCGGTTGACCCCGACCTATCAGCGGCTCGATCCCCTGTTTCCCAATGAGGGCCGGATGCTGGCCCGATGGCGCATCCGACTCAACGTCGGGCCCGACGAACTCGATATGATCCGGAGCAGTTGATGATTCCCCAGCGCGATCTCTCCCGTATCGCCAACGGCCTTCTCAAGCCTCGCGGCCGCCGCGTGCCCGAGGCAGTGATCGAACGCGACTATTGCCTGGCCTGGTTCCTGACCGGTCTGGCCCAGCATCCTTTGCGCGAATTCCTCGCCTTCAAGGGCGGAACGGCTCTGCGCCGCTGCTGGTTCGAGAATTACCGCTTCTCCGAAGATCTCGACTTCTCACTCATCAAGCCGATCGACCTGGACGCTATCCTCTCCGGCCTGAACGAGATTTTTGCCATCGTCGAGGCGGCGTCGGGGATCAACATGGCCTATGACCGGCCCGACCGGCATGGCCATCAGAACACCCACACCTTCTATCTGAGCTACAAAGGCCCGTTACCTGCGCGGAGCGATGTGAAAGTCGATATCACGATCAATGAGGTGTTCTGCTTTCCGCTGGCCGAGCGCCCGATCCTGCGGACCTTCGACGAATTTGCCGACCTGCCTGAAGGCCCGACCATTCTGGCCTACAGTCTGGCAGAGATTTTCATCGAGAAGCTGGCGGCCCTGTCGGACAAGGCGCGCACCGAGCCGCGTGATCTTTACGATCTTTGGAATCTGCTTGAAGAGCGGGACATCCGACCGGCAGAATATCTCGCTGAGTTCACCCAGAAGCTCGCCCTTCGGGAACGCACACCCAATGGCGTGACCGCCGCGATTGCAGCCAAGGAAAAGCGTTTGAGCACCCTATGGACAGGACGCTTGCAACAGCAAATGAGCGATCTGCCACCCTTTGAAGGCGTATTTCGCGAGGTGATGCGCGTGCTGCGTGAAGCCGATCTCCCGGAATAGGCTTGGGGAAAGGGGTGTAAAATAGACGCCAGATGGACGGTCAGGCGAGGCCGACAATGCTAATTTGCGCCCCGAGCTGCGCCAAATGTTCTGGCGAAATACAGTTAATTCAATAACTTATCGGCGTGTATATTTTTGAAGGAACCGGGAAGCCTGAAGGATCATCCCGTATCTATCGCCTGCTCACTATCGCCTAGAATTCAGTGGCGCTCAAAATCAGGGCATTTCCACATAAGTCACGTAAAAGCTGCGGACCATACGATGCTCTTGCATCCGCTCCCCTAACGAAAAGCCGTTCATCTTACGAGGCGTTGGTTGAAAGATATCCAAACCGCGATCTAGAACCATTTTCCAGCCCGTATCCGTGCTGATATCGCGGGCATGTAGCGTCCCGGCCTTGTCGAAGGCCCAGGTGAAATCAACGCCCGTGCCCGTGCAGGCCTCGGCAATCCCATCGAGGCATTCCCGCTGCTCTTGAATGTTTCCATCGTCCGGAGCCGTGACAAGATGCACAGCGACCTGATCCTCGGGAAGTTTGCGCCGGATTAGCATCTCAATCAGTTCCATCACATTGCGTGCCTGATGGAACTTCCGGATGTAAGGATCGGTGATGACGATCCTCGACGCTCCATCCGTCCAGGGGCCAAAGATTTTGTCGAAACTGATGCCCTTGCGGTTTTCCGTGAAAACGACATGCCCGGGCTTTGGGACAAAAGCAGGGGCAGCGGCAACAACAGGCGCTGCGGAGGCAGCCGCCGGTGAAGCCGACTCCGCCAAAACCGGCACGATATCAGGTTGATCCACACTGCCATCCACATCGCTGGCGGACCGCCGATGGTAGAACTGGGGAAACTCTTCTTCCTCCAGCGTGGTGACAGCTCGCTTTGCTCCATCCGATGCAATGTAATGGAAATCCGCGCTCTCAAAGGTGCTGTCGATCCGTAGGAGCTGGTCCTTCACCCGCTTGCGGCATTCAATCGCAAACCGCAGCAACTCTTCGACCTCAGCTTCCGTCTCGCCTCCATTCGGGAAGATCAGCTTCAACAGACCCGACATGGTTTTGCTGATCGCTGCACGGTCCCGGATATGGGTCTGAATAGGCACGGTAAAGTAGCGATCCGGCCGATGCGAGAAGTCCTCGGCACGCAGGTGACGCAGGATTTCGGCGAGATAGTCGACGATGAACCCATAGCCAGATGTGAACATATCGCCTCGAATGATGCCGACCTCCCATCCGGGGAGATAGGCATGCAATCGATCGATAAAGGCGCTGTCGTGGAACTGCGGCGGCAGGGCCTCGAACAGGTCGGTATTTTTCAGCATCCATGGGACGTTATGGTCGGTATTGCCGACGAAGGCGAAACTTGCCTCAGCGCCCATCGGATTTACCCCGCGCGAGAACTGCTTGTTCGCCATGTAGTTCTTCATGATATCGACAAGTGCCTTGTTGGCAGTCTTCTCGCGACCAGCAAATTCGTCAAAGGCGACGACATCCCAATAGCCAACCAACCCAATCCGACCATTGGAGTTGTTCACGAAGAGTTTGGGAATCGTGACTTCACCCCCGGAGATCAGCTGGCCATGGGGGGAAAACTCGGAATAGATATGCGATTTTCCCGTCCCCTTGGGGCCGAGTTCAATGAGGTTGTAGTTGCGTTCAACGAAGGGGATCAGTCGCAGTAACTGCAAAAGTTTCGACCGGCGCCCGAACAGAGACGGATCAAAGCCGATGCTCTGCATCAGAAGATCAATCCATTCCTCGGTGGTGAATTTGTCGCGCGTCTCGCGATACCCGTCATAGTCGACGCGGGCGATCTGGATCGGCTTCAGCGTGTCGATGATCCAGGGAGAGATCCGGCTTTCTTCCGAGAACTCGTACTGCACTTCGGCGATGCACCAGATCCCGGTAACCAGCAGTTTCGGATGCGCCTTGACCGTGGCGCTGTCGACAGAAACTCGCTTGATCCCAAGGTTCTCGAACACCGCCTCATAGGCATCTGTCTTTTCATTCAGCGCCACGCTGACCTGATCGATGACCTTGTAGCGGCCGCGCTCCTTGATCGTCGACTGGACCAGCCCCGCTTCGGAACGATGGACGTAATGTTTGCGCAGGATGTCCTTGACCGTCTCGATGCCTGTTGCAATCGAGGCCTCGTCGTCGGTGGCACAATATTGGCCAAGCAGGTATTCGAGCACGTAAGTTGGAACAATGGCATTCCCCTTCACGGCCTTCACCAGGTCCTTGCGAACCACGAAACCAGCAAAATGCTCATTGATCTTGTCATCAAGGGTCGACATCGGCACCTCAGAAATCGAAATCTGTGCTGATCCCGCGTTTCAGCAGCAAGGGCTGTGAAGCGTGATCTTCGAAATGGCTGGTCTTGCCGATGCGCGTGCGCAGCTTCAGGAAGACTGTCTGATTGTTATAGGCGTCTGCTGCCCGGGATAGCAGGAAGCCCCGCGATAGCTCGCGCTCGCGCGGGTTCTCGGACACAAAATCAAACTCCAGCTCGGCTTCGTCAGAGATGAGAGTTTCATCACCGGCAAAGATTGCGGCATAGACCTGCCGCGGCTGCTGTTTCTCGGTAACCGGCACCGCCTGATAGAATGTGATCTGGATCTGACCTGTCGTGATCTGGGCGCGGGCCGGAGGAATGATCTGCACTGACACTTGCCCGATATCCTCCTTGCGCTGCTTACCCACACGCAGAACCGGCAGGACGATCTCTTGTAGGCTCGCCCCACCATGGACAAAGCGGCTGCCTGATCCTTTCACGCGCAGCCGGTTGATCGAGTTCGGGATCAGGATGTCCTGATCACCGCTCAAGCCAAGCTGCGCGGCCGTGAACTTCTTCATACCCCCGCTGCTGCTCAGGCCCCGCCCGATCACATAGCGCCGGTTGCGTGTAACGATGTCGCCTTCCGGCTCACTCAGCGCAAAGCCGCTTTCTTCCAACGCCTTGTGTTGCCACAGGAACCCATGATCGGCGGTGATCAAAATGTTCGAAAAATTGGCCGAGGTCAGCTTGCGCACCAGCTTCACCAGATCCTCAATGGCCGTCTCCGCCGCCGCAGGAACATTTTCTTCGGTAGCGAGCTTGTCGCCAATCGCGTCGATCTGATTGTGGTAAAGGTAGAGGATGTCATGATCCCGGAAGAGGTCCTTGCCCTCTGATGAGCCGAGATTCATGAAATCTTTCGCCGCCAGAACCTTTACCCGGTCCCCTGTTCGGCCGGCGGCCAAAGCCTTTTCACGAGCGGCAGCACCCATGGTGCTTTCACCGTCCAGTAGCACCAGATCGTTGTCATCGCGGATGGCCAGTTGCCGGTGCGGCAAGAGCGCCGCCATGCCAAGCTGGGTATAGCTAGGCAAGGCCCCGATCATCGGCTGCAGTTCGGCATCGAACCGGTTGAGCTTGCGGATCTCCCGCAGCGCCTCTTCGGCTACCTCGTAGCGCAATGCATCCGAGATGATGACGACGACTTTCTGGTCCTTGCGGCGGTATTCGGCAGCCTGTTCCCGATAGAAATCCACCTGACGCGGGAAGCCCGGCACCGCCCAATCCGTCAGGCGTGTAACCTGATCCTGCCAAGCATCATTCAGTTTCAGCACGAAATTCGTGGTGTAGCGGTTCTCGACCGCCTCATAGAGCGCGGCCAACAGACCCGACTGCCCGCTTTTCTGCATGTGATAGATAAACTTGCGATAAAGCTGATCTAGGCGGAACCAGCTTGCGGAATAGCGTTTCACGCCATCAGACATGCTGGTCATGGTCAGGTCGGCCTCAGCCAGGGCCTGCTGGAACTCCGTCGCATAGCCGATGGCCTGATAGACATCCGCGTAACGACCATACCAATGACTCTGACGGCGATCGCGCACCCATTTCAGCACATCTGTCGCCGTCAGGCTCTGCTGGGCCAGCCCCTCAACGATGGCAATAACGATCCGCCGATCCACCTCTTCGAAATGGTCATGCGGCATCAGCTTGCGGAAATCACGTGGAGCCATGTCGTCTCGGATCTTCAGCACATCCTGATAATCGCCCGAGAGCTTCTCGAACGCCTCGCCCCACCGGCGCGAAGCGCTCCAGCGACGGAACATCAGCGCGGCATCGGTATTCAGATCCGCCGCCTCTCCCATCGCGCGCGCCCAGGCACTGGAAAACAGCGTAATGGCGAAGTCCTGGAAATCCGGTTCGGAAGCTGCATAACCATAACGCGTAGCCACTTCCTTCCAGAAGAAATCCGCCAGCCCGACCCGCTCGATCAATCGCAGGGTATCATCGCGGTCTTCGGCCAGCTCGGCCAGCAACGCCTCGATCACAGTATCTAGATCGCCATCCGCGCCGGCGCAGACGGCCAGCATCTTGCGGCGAACATCATTCGCGCTCTGCGAAGGGCGTTCGCGCTCGATGGCGCGCAGCGCTTCCAGCCGTTTGCCGGAACGGTAGAACTCGGCATGGTCGCGCACGGCGGCTTCGTATTTCGCCGGGATGCCCAGATCCGCCACCCAGATCGCCGCCTGATCGGCGCGGAAGACTGCTGTTGCCAGTTGCACATCCAGCAGCCAGTTCTCAGGCATCGGCGGCTCCGGGCCGTCCTTATAGACCAAAAACCGGGCCTTCGGCTCCTCCCGCAGCATGCGGTATTTCAAGCCGAATTCGTTGTTGACGATCTCTACCTTGGTCACGCCGGGCAGGTCCACCGCCTCGAATGCCGCGCGCAGACCACGGGCAGCGTCATACCAGAAGACGATGCGATGACCCTGATCCTCATAGAGCCGCATTAGGCCGGCGGTGATGCGGTCAGTCATCCGCAGCCTCAAGCCCCTTGATAGGCTTTAGAGCACCAGCGAACAGCAGATAGTTGCGCTTCACCCCGTCATCCAGATCAATGGCGATTTTCTTTTGCGCCATCGGATAGACAACTTCGCGTTCCCATTCGGTCAACTCGGCAATCTGCTTGATCACGGCGCCGATATCCTTTTGTGCCTTCGTGCTCTGGCCTTGCGCGGCGGTCGGGTCGGCGGCCAGCTTTTCCAGCCGGGCGCGCTCCACCTCCAGCTTGTGGATGAACTCACGAAGATACTGGTTCAGCACGACCGAGACGGTGTCGGGCCGGTAGCGGTGCATATAGATCAGCGCGTTGAAGCTGCCCTTAGGGCTGGAGAACATCCAGTAGATCGGGCGCTTCTTGTAGCGGCGGACATGGTAGTCAAAGAAGTCCTTCGTGAACCATTTGCGCAGATCCTTGCCGAGCGCCTTTTCGATGAAGGCAAGGTTTTCGCGGAACTTCGCCTCGCCGAAGGTCACGCGCAGGAACTCGCGGATACGGGTGACGATGTCATCGGCGAACCAGTCGGCATCCAGCACCGGAATCACATTGTCGCGGTCGGGGGCGAAGGTCGGCTCCGGCACGCGGGAAAGGTAATCCTCATTCCCCTCGCCCTGGTTGGCGAGGATCAGGCCCGGCGCGTCGAGGCTGTAGCGGCCGAACATGCAGCCCACAGCGTAGTGGAGAAACTCCTCTATCGTGCGACCGCGTAGCGCCGTCTCGCGTTCCTCATCGGTTTTTGCTGCCTTCAGTGAATAAGCCGGGTTGCAAGTCAGAGTGATTTCTTCGACCGGCACCTCAGGTGCCAACTCTTCCTGCAATCCATAGGCCTTAATGAAGGTGCGGTTATTTTCCTCCTCTAACCGCTGCATCTCGTCCGTCATGCTCTGCCAATGGGCGCGGAGGTTGGCATACGTGGCAGCGAGCGTATCGGTCCGGTTATCGGGCGAAAGCAGCGGGAGCGTGGTGAAATCCCAAGAGGCTTCGTAAGCGTCCCAATCCGATTTGGAGAGATTTACAAGCCGCCCTTCGTGTTTCGATGCCGAATAGACCGCATCGCCGTCGGGTGCAGGAGCCTTTCCAACATCCCCAACTTGAAAATTCATACCACTACAAACAAAACTCAAAAAATACGAGAAAACATTTGAGTTTGAGTAGCTTAATGAGCCATCCACAGATGGGAAGAAAGAATGACCTTTGATGTCGTAGAACGAGCGCGATGGAGCCTTCCGGACTCCAAACTTGCTATTCCCTCCCAGATCCGACCACGTGCAACGTTCCCGCTCATATGTGCTCAAGTCGGGCAAAGTGGCATTCTTCTGAGCTTTTAGGCGCCCCCCGTCAGCGTCAAAAAATAGGACGTGCTCATTGTTTCCCCACCACCTGCGATATTCTCCACCTTTGGAATAAGGAATCCATTTCTTGCTTTTGGAGAAGAAAGAGCAATCGCTAAACGACACCTCCCACCAAGAGCGGAGAAAGTAGTCATTATTTGCCGTCTGCATACCGACTCTCGGATTGGCAAACTCTTTGAACGATTGACCCGACGCAAATGCCTGCCGCGTCTTCCCATTCGCCCAATAGGCCAGAGGTCCACCAGGAATAGATGTGAAGTCTGCTGAAGATGCTTTGCCCGATCTCTCGTTGCGAGTTGGGAAGCTGAGTGGCACACCAAGAGCATCGGTTTCATAATAGCGGACGCATTGGAAATTGCCTTTCTCGTCTGGAGATTTTCGTTTCTCAGCAACGAATGCGGTTGTTCCGAAACTTATCCCCATGCTTGTCCCGCCTTTTCCGAGATAAGGCATGTGAAGCATGTTCGAAATTGTACTGTCCTCAAGTATAGAAAGTCTCAATTTCTCATATGAAGACAAGAACATCCAACTTTCCATGGTCACCATGGCAGAGAATGCTCTTGGTGACACCAAACTCAGTCCGCGTTGGATAAACGCTGCAAAAAGATCAGCTTTGCAATCCGCATATTTACCTTTCAATAAATCTTGAAGCTCGGGGTTAAGTCCCTTCGACCCAGCATACGGCGGGTTCGCGACCACCACATGATACTTCAGCGACAGCGCCTCGGCCATGCGCAGCACCGCGACGACGCGCGCCTGCACCTCCTTCAGCAGCAGGTCGCCGCCAAAATCCCGCGCTTTGACCACACGCAGCGTCTCGGCAGGGTCGCGCAGCTTCGGCACGATCAGCGAACCGAAGTTCTTTGCCTGCTCGAACTGCCCCAGCGTCTCGCGCAATTCATCGGTGAGCAGATCCTTACCAACCACGACGTCCACGTCGTGCATCTCGGCGGAGGTCAAGCGTACATCCTGCAGCACGACGATGTTAGGCGTTGCGTCCATCCGCAGGAACCGCCGCCGTCCCAGCTTTGCCGCCCCCTTCATCGACAGTGCAAATGCTGCCAGCGCCCCGGCCCGGTCGTCAATCTCCATCCCCGTAAGATTGTGCGTCAGAATCAGCGCCGGGATCGTGGCGGCCTCATACCCCTCTTCCTCATAGATCGCGTAGAGCAGATCAAAGGCGTAGGTCAGCATATGGCCAGAGCCACAGGCCGGATCGCAGATGCGGATATCCTCGGGCCGCTCGATGCGCAGAAAGTCCGTCTCGGGCTCTTCCGGCGCGATGTAATAGTCCATCTGCGCGGCGAGTTTTGATTGCGGGCGGTTCAGCAGCCACAGCCGCCCCAGCGAGTTTTCCACCAGATACCGGACGATCCAGTGCGGGGTGAACAACTGGGTCGCGGCGGGGATGTTTTCCGCCGTGATCTTGATGTTCTTCTTCAGCCCGGCGAAGACCTGATCCTTCTTCTCGCTGATGTAGAACTGATAGAGCCAGCCGATAATCTCGACATCTTGGCAGGCGTCCTCGGTCATCACGCCGCGCAGGCGTGCGAGGATGCTGTCCGGCGACAGAAGATCGTCGGGCATCAGCAGTTCGGTATAATCCTCGGCCCGGTCGACCATATCGGCACGCTCAAACATATAGGGCATCTGGCCGTGCCATTCGTTGCAGGCATGGATCAGCAGCAGCCGATAGGCCTCCGCCTGCCCATCATGGGCGGGGCGGGTGCCGTTCAGATATTCGGCAATCTCGGCGCGCGCGCGATCCGGCAGATTACCCGCCATCGCCTCGGCCAGAATCTCGGGCCGGGTGGCGCCGTCTGCGGGCGATACGACGCGCGGGTTGGTCAGTCCGGTTGCATCCATGAAGCGCAGCGCGGTGAAGCGGTTGAACCAGGTGTAAGCCGCCTGCTCGATCACCTGTTTACGGTTACTCTTGGCTGCTGCTTCCAGCCTGCCAATCGCCTTAGGATGTTCTCGGCGAGCCGCTGCGCCTTCGGCCAGCACCATGTCCAGCCGGGCAGTAACCTGATCTATCAGCAAGTTGCGCGCGCTTTGCGCAAATTTCTTCAGGGCATTGGTATCCATCAGACAATCACTTTCTTGCCCGCGCCGATCTCGGCGAGCAGGGTCTTTTTCATCGCATCAAGGTAGCTGGTCACATCGTCCTCATCTTCGAGATAGGTTTTCGCGAAGGGGACGGTGATCGACTGCGCCTTGACATATTGAGGCTTCACAGATGCTGGCGGCACATATGGGGCAGACGGGCGCTCGACCAAACCACCCGCAGCTTCGGGCTGAGGGGTAGCCGCGGGTGCCGGTGTCGAAGCTGGCGTCAGCGCAACAATCCGGGTCAGCGTATCGGCCAGAAGGTTTGACCGCACTTCGGTCGCCCGATTGCGCAAGGCCGGGATCAGGCTCTGTGCGGCAAGGCCGGATTTCTGCGTGACGAATCCTTCGCGGATACGCCCCTGCTGCTCAGGTGGCAGCGCCGCGAATTCCGAGGTCTGGACGACTTTATCAGCCACATCGTCAATCGCGGCGATGACAGCGTTGCGCTCCGCCAGAACCGCTTGTTCGATACGCTCTTTCAGGGCGTAGAAATCCGCCTTCAACTCCTGAATTGCAGTGCCCTTGAAACACTGCGGATCAGCCAGAACCTGACGCAACGTATCGGCAGCAGCATCCTCGTCATAGGCAAGGTTCTGGTCCTGCGCGGTCAGGAATGCGCGGACCTCATCATAGATGCCCTTTTGCGGCCCGGACATGAAGCTGCGGACCTTGTCGAGGATATCCTCCTTCGTATCCAGAAGCTGGTCTTCCTGCCCCACCGGGCCTGCAATGAACCAGTTCACCGGCTGATCGCGCATGCTGTCAAGCAGGATCCGCAAGGGATCGAGAGCTGCGACAAACGGGTAGCCGGTCGCCTGTCGGCCAAGCCCCTCCAGTTCACTGGTCAGCTTGCGCAACTGCGCCTGCCACTCCGCACCAAGACTGCGCGCGTCATTCCCCGAGGCAGGCAGGTCGAACAGGGCCTGAAACAGCTCGCGAGATTTACGGATCTGGGCGGAAGTGAACTCAATCTGCGGCGAGAGGAGAATATTGCCAAGGGCATGGCTGTTGCGCAACCCCTGCACCAGCGCATCTCCTTCTAGCAGTGCGCTGTCAGCCCGCGCCTCGAGCTTGCCGCGCGCAACAAGGCTTGCGGTCAGGCAAAGCACCGCAATGGCGGGCCAGCCATAAGGTTTCGTGCCAAACTTCTCGACCAAAGCCTTGGCTGAGACCCGCGTTCCAAGGCGCATTTGGGCCTGAGCATGGTTTAACACATCCTGCTCGGCTTCGGTCAAACCGTTGCCTTCACCACCGAATAGCGCGCCATCGGTTTTGCCTGCACGCGCAAGATCGGCTTCGGTGTAAGTGGCGCCGCGCAAGACCGGCAGGCTGGTATAGACCTTGTCCACCAAGGTCTGGAAACCTTTGACCAGCCGCTCTTGCGGATCTTCCCCACCGATTTCCAGTTCGGCTCCGCGCACGAAAAGGCGCGCATCCGCCATGAGACTGCGAAGCCGCTGCACTAGATCCTTTTCACGCCGCGTATTCTGATCACGCTTTTCCGCGATGATACGATCGCGACCAGGTTGGGCATCTCCGCTGGCGACCTGACGGGCAAATTTTACGGTCTGGAGCCACAAGATGAGATCGCGCGTAAATCGCACATCCCGCCCCAGCATGACAACCATCTCATCGGTTGCCATGCTGTTCGAACGAACCACATCCGGCGCGTCGGAATCGTCGCTGAAGGGCGAGATGATATTCACCGAAAGCTCGTGCTCCCGGTTCAGGCTGTGTCCGTCGAGCTTGCGGGTAAATGCGTAGTCGGCCCCTGTGCCCGCGTGCTTGATCTTGCCGTGACGCAGGATCGAACCGAAAGCCAACTCGTCGAGGTGCCGATCAATCTGGGCGGGATCGACAGCAATATTCTTGATTTCGGCCTCGACGTCCTTTTCCTCATTGGTGAGGAATTCATAGACTTCGCCGTTACGCTGGATCAGCGTCTGGCGTTCTAGAAGCGACAAAGCCTCTTCGATATTGCGGCGCTGCTCGGTCTGGTCCGCCTCGAACCGTGACAACATGAGGATTGAGATGTTGCGCGCGGTCGGTTTAAATTCCTTGACGTATTTCACAAGGAACAGCACCTTCAGCACCCGCACAGCGAAATCATCGCCAAGGTTCTTTTCGGCCAGTTGGATCGACTGCTGAACCGATGATTTCAGCGCGGTACGGATACCCTCGAACATCAGATCGAAGGTCGCCAGTCCCCCGACCGGCGTATCTGCCAGCCGCTTCGCTACCTCCTGAAACACCCCGAGCATCGAGCGTTCGCCGACCGAGCTGTGCTTGCCCTCAAACGCGTTATGCTGCGAGAGGCCCATGATCGCCCGCTGGAACAAATCATACTGGTAGTTCGGGAACGGATAGCTCGAAATGAACTGCTCCTTTCCGGAGAAGTTCTTGAACTTGAACGAGTTGTCTCCGAAGTCGAACAGAGTGCGCAGGTTGTTTTCTTCAGCATCGTAAAGATTACCAAGGGTGATCTGGCCAGCCTCGGTCTTGGCCAAAAGGCGGCGCTGGATGACTTCGGCCACATCCTGAGAGTTCAACGGCATCCGGTTGGCGAAGCGGGCCTGGATTTTCGAGAAGTCATTCTCCTGCTGCGCCGTCAAATCGCCGATAACCGAACCCATGTCCTGCTGCGCGGTGACAACAATCCAGGCCTGCCCCTTGCACTTTGTGTTCAAGCTTTCGGCAATGGTCTGCAGATTCGTCATCAGTTTGACGTTGTCGGCGATATACTGCCCCACCTCATCGACGAAAAAGTTCAACCTAAACTTTGGTCCCTGCGCATCGATCCACGACTTCACCATATTGGCGAAGTCCTCGATCGAGACCTTCGTATCCTTGCGATACTGACCGAGAATGTCCTTCACCTCATCGCCTGTGACCTGCCCAAAAGCCGTAGCAATGTGCTTGCCTTCCATCAGCGCCTGTTCGCGCCCACGCTCCCAAGGCTTGCCAGAAGATTGTGCAAAGGCGGCTTTGAAGGCATCAAGCTTGCCGCGGCTATCCAGATCACGCTCGAACTGTGCGACATGCGGGAGCTTGCCGTAGTAGCCGCACATCTCGTCAAAGACCTTCTGAAAGACGGCCAGAAGAGCATCGACATCCGTCTTCGAGATCACATCCGCCTTCTGGTCGATATTGAACAGCACCGACCGAGAAGGGACAGAAACCGCCTTGCGCAAGGCTCCTGCCAGCATCGGGTTGCCCGCGAGCTTGCGTTCGAATATCTCAACGGCGCGCTGCCCCTCGATCTCATCATTCTCCAGCAAAAGAGCGAGCATCTTCAGCAGGTGAGATTTACCTGATCCGAAGAAGCCGGAAATCCACACGCCATTCGCGGTATCGTAATTGTTGTAGGCGTCGAGGAATTGCTCCAGCCGGGCGCCAATCTCGTTGGTGATGATATATTCATCGAGCTCGATCAGGAGGCTGCCCATGTCATCAGCCTTGATGACCCCATCGATCGAACGGTCGACCGGTTTGGCGAAGATATCGCGCAGAGAATTAGCCATCGGTCAAACCTCGTAATTCATGATATTGAACGCGCGGTAGTATTTGTCGTCGTGCAACAAGCCGAATAATTCCAGCGAAGCCCCCGTCGCCAACGCATGGGTATACTTCCCCGGAAAGAACATGATAGTCGGCCGGTCCTTCGCGGTGCTTTGCAAGTTGTTGAGCACGTTGTGCGAACGCAGGAAGGGGTAAACCTCGCCGACGCCTGACACAAAGATCACATCGTGCGGAATTTCTTCGATCTGGCTTGCAATCTCCGGAATCAGGTGCGCCTGCGGGTCCAGAACGCCTTGCAAGAGTTCCTTGAGTTCCGCCTTCTCCGTTTCGGCCTCAACCTCAAGAATCTGCTCAAAGATCCCTCGGTCCTCGAGGATCCTGAGTGAAAGGTCGTAGAGGTCAATATCAAGTACGCGAACACCGGCGTGCCCCAACTTGGCGATCAGGTCCTTGCGATCATCACCCAGGCTCAGCCCGTCTTCGGCATCAAAAGCGCAGATGAAAAAGGGAACCTCGTTGCCCAGTCCCTGCTTCTGCAAGAACCGGTCACTGGAAATCACTCTGCATAGGTGCTCGGCACGGGCGCGCCGATCAGTTTTCGTGCTCACAATTACCCCCCATTTCCAGGAAAGATCCGCAGATCCGCCGGATTATTCTCCTCGATCAGCCGCTTCATGCGCCCCGACAACCAAATCGACTGAATTCGACCCTCGACGCTTCTCAAACCGGACTCACGCAGAATCCGAAACAAGACTTGGCGCAATTTCGCGCAAGTTGATGATGAAAGCTCAGAGATGCTTGGATCAGATTCAGCTTTCTCCGCGAGAAATCGGTCAAAAACTTCATGACCCAGTTCAAAACGCCAGGATTGGTAGCGCTCGTTGATCACCTCGACAGCGAACTCGTAGACAAAGCGATAAGTCCGGCAGATCGCCAGCCACATCATCGCCTGCTGCTCAGCGCGGTCAGCGTCATCTGATAGGTATTGGCGCTCGGCATCGGAGAGATGGCCTATGCGGTCGTACACTTCACGAAGCGCGCGGGTTTGTGAGGCCAGCTTGGGCAAGGAAGACGCACCTTGGGCTAGCAAGCGCTCACGAGCACAGGCCCACGTCTCACCGGGGTGATAAGCCTGGGCAATCCCGAGGCTCTCATTGAGCATCAGTCCTCCCACACTGAAAGACATGCGGTATTTCAGGCATTTTGGTTTTTCGTCCGAGATCAAAGAGCGAACTCCGCCTTTTCTAAGGCTCCGACCGTTTCTGATCGATTGACGACCACGATATGCTGGCTGCGGGCGGGCAATTGGGCGGCATCGCTCAGAAGCCCGAGGCGTTTCAGCACATAGAACAGCATTGCATAGCGGACCGTTAGGATGACCGAGCCGCTGGTCATCCCGTAATCTTTCGCGACGACTGCCTTCTGGCTTTCGGTCAGATCGGGATGAGGGCCTATCTCAACAGAAAAACGCTCCTGCCAAAGCGCGTCTTGCTCGGCCGAAGGGCCTGGTTCGCCGAGGTCACCTACGTCGAGGATTCGGGGCAACAGAAAGTCTTTGAACTTGTCGGTGACGTGACAATAGCCGCGAACGTGCCAGCGGAAGCCGTCATAGCCGAAAGCGTGGGGCGTGATCCGTCGCCAGACCGGATCAGGCCGATCCTTGCTCATCGACTGATAGTGAACGTCCACCGAGCGGCGATCGCGCACGGCGCTGAGGACCGTACGCAGCACGGACGCGTCGATATCTCGCCGGGGCGTCAAGGCGATGTCAGTGTCAGGAACCTGGGTGATCCAGGATTCCGATAGATCGATCAGTCCTTCAGCGACCGACCGCAGGCGCGAAAGATAGCCGTCGGGGTCTGGCTTGAGGAAATGGGGTTCGAAATGTTCGCTCGCGACATACCGCTTGGCGCTCTTGTCGTAGAAAGCGTTGTGTGGCGCTCGCTCCTGGTAGAGCGTCAGATCCTTCGACGCTTGCGGCACGGAGACGTCGAACATCTCGATGATGTCCGAGCGATTGACCCCTCCCTCCCAGAACAGGCGGAACTCGATGAACTCGAGCCGACGCTCAACGCCCCACTTCAATGTCGTCAGGCTTTCCGCCATCCGAATCTTCCTCCAAAACAGATGCAGATAAAAACTATATGGACACATCTGCACGACGTGTGTAGTTTCTATTCCCATCACGGAGTCGCGTCAAGCGAAACCGTGCCGAGCAACAGGAGGACCACATGGCCAAGACCCCCTCGAAGAATGAAGTAACGAGCAAGAAAGTCGCGACTGCGGCATCACAGGTGCTGCGCGACCCCAAGTCGAGCGCAGCGGCAAAATCGGCAGCGGCTTCGGCGCTGACGCAGCGCCCGAACAAGAAGTAAGTCAGGGAGAACGACGATGACCACCCTTTCCAACCGGCGGACCATCGTCGCCCATGGCCGTTTGGCGATGCGCGAGTTGCGCCTCGACGCAGCGCGCCAGCGCCGACACGGCGTGCAGATCATGTCATTTGAACAACTCGCGGTCCGTCTGGCCGGCGGCTTCGCCCGTCCGATCGATGACGAGTGTTTGCGAACCGCGATCCAGGCCGTGCTGCCGGACACGACCCTCGGAGAGCTGGAAAGCATCAAGCTGCTTCCTGGCATGGTCGATGCGGCGGCCGACACCCTCCACAAGGCGTGGCGGGCCGGTATCGACCTGGCCGCTCGCGCCGGGGATCATCCTCGGCTCGACTCGATCGCGCGCCTGGAAGCTGCGGTTCTAGCCCAGTTGCCGCCCGGTATGATGCGTCCTACCGATCTCGTGGCCCGCGCATTGGAGCGCGTTGCTCATGCTCATGCGGTTTTGGGTCCGGTTGAGATCGTCGGTATCACCGAGCTTTCGCCTTGCTGGCGTCCGCTCCTGCAGGAACTCACCGCGCATACTTCGGTGAGCTGGACAGCCGGCCCTCGGCCGACCCCGCCGTGGCTGGACGCGTTCGACGTCACGGTCAGCCGGGCAGACCCCACCGCTCCAGCAATCAGCACGGTCAGCGCCGCGACTGCCTATCACGAGGCGATCGAGGCCATTCGATGGGCGCGGGGCCTGATGGCTTCAGGCGAAGCGGAGCCCGCCGACATCGCGATCGCGGCCGCATCGACCGGTGACTATGACGATCACCTCCTCGCCCTGCGCGCCGATGCGAACCTGGATATTCATTTCGTCCACGGCATCAAGGTCACGACAACCCGGGATGGTCAGGCGGCTGCGGCGCTCGCGGATCTCCTCATTCGCGGCTTCTCGCAGACCCGGATGCGTCGGCTCGCAGCGTTGTGCGGTTCGGAAACCGGCCCGTTTGCCGGCTTGCCGCAGGGCTGGCTTTGGGTCCTGCCGACCGACGCGCCGCTGGCTTCGCCGGCATCTTGGCAACGCTTGCTGGACCGGCTGACCGCCGACGACTGGCCCGACGCGACGGATCATACGCCGACCTTGCGTGGCATCATTGATTTGTTGGCGAAGGGACATCCGGCAGCCGACGAGATCGGCGCAGCTTTTCTGTCCGGTCGCGCCCTGGCGGTCTGGCGCAAGGCGCTGCTGGCTGGACCATCGGGGTCGCTTGATGCGACCTTGGACAGCCTGAAACAAGATGACGGGCTTGAGGCCTGCGTTTCCGTGGCGTGGATGCCCGCAAGCGCCTTGGCGGCTTCACCGCGCCGTTTCGTTCGGCTCATCGGCATGAATTCATCGCGCTGGCCGCGCGGCATTTCCGAAGATCGTCTGATTTCCGATCATATCATTCCAACCGCTGAGCTGGACCCGCTACCGGTCGGCGCGGCGGATCGGCGAGATTTTGAGACCATCCTCGCCACGACGAGCCGTCAGATCGTCATGTCGCGCGGTCGCCGCGACAGCGAAGGCCGATTGCTGGGGCGCAGCGCACTGCTCGGTCCGGCATCTGAGGAGATCTACATCCGACGCAATGCGGTTCCGGCTCACGCATTCAGCGAGACCGATCGATTGATGGCACGACCCGATGAGTTCGCGCGGGACAGCCAGGCCATCAGCGCCACCACGGCCTGGCGCAACTGGCATCGCAAGGAGATCACACCGCACGATGGACTGGTTCGCGCCGACCATCCTCTCCTGCAGGCCATCCTCGGCCGGACTCAATCGGCCAGTTCGCTTCGTCTGCTGCTCCGCAGCCCGCTCGGCTTTGTATGGCGCTACGGGATGCGCCTGCGCACCCCAGAGAGCGGCACGGACCCGCTTGTCCTTGATGCATTGGCCATGGGCGACCTGGTTCACATGACACTCGATCTGGCGCTTGCGACGCTTGAAAAGGCCGGCGGCCTCGCCGCGGCTGACGAAGCGCAGATCGCTGGCGCCGTGCAGAATGCTGCTGCCAGGATCGCGGTCGTGTGGGAAAGCGAACGAGCGGTCCCACCGGTGCTCATCTGGCGACGGACGCTCGACGACGCCCGGATTCTTACCACGCGCGCCCTGACTTACGGCGATGAGCATCTGCCCGACGCCCGCTCTTTTGGCGAAGTCGCCTTCGGCGGCGCGACGCCCAAGGCGGACGCCGCCAGCCCGTGGGATTCGCAGACACCCGTCGAAATCCCCGCAACCGGCTTTCGCATCGCCGGCTATATTGATCGCCTGGACATTGCCGGCGACGGCAAGCGCGCGCTCGTTCGTGATTATAAGACCGGACGGCCGCCCAAGGACGATATCAGTCTCGATGGTGGCCGCGAGTTGCAACGCTGCCTTTATGCCTTCGCCGTCAAGGCCCTCCTTGGCGACGACGTGTCGATCAGTGCATCGCTGCTCTTTCCGCGTGATCAGGTCGACTTCCAGCTCGGCGACCCGGAAGCGACGCTCACCGAGATCACGGGCTATCTGCAAGCCGCTGGGGCGAACCTTCAATCCGGCCAGGCCCTCATCGGTCCGGACACCGGCGGCGCCTACGACGACCTGGCGTTCGCCCTGCCGGCCAATGCGGGCGCCACCTACTGCAAACGAAAACTGCCCGCCGCTACCGAAGCTTTCGGCGATGCAGCGCTGGTCTGGGAGGCACAGTGATGACAGCTGTTACCAAAACACTGCGCGATGACGCCGCCCGCCGCACCGCCATCGGCGTCCATGATCGCTCGATCCTGGTCGAAGCCGGCGCAGGCTCCGGCAAGACAGCCGTGATGGCCGGCCGGATCGCCGCCATGCTCGCCGAGGGCATCGCGCCCAAGTCGATCGCAGCCGTCACCTTTACGGAATTGGCAGCCAGCGAGCTGCTGATCCGCGTTCGCGACTTCGTCGCCGACCTCGCGGCCGGCACAATTCCGACCGAGTTGCGCATCGCATTTCCCGACGGCTTGTCAGCCAACCACAGCGCGAACCTTGCGGCCGCCGCATCGGTCATCGACGAGATCACCTGCTCGACAATCCATGGCTTCTGCCAGCGGCTGATCAAGCCCTACCCGGTCGAGGCAGACATCGATCCCGGCGCGAGCGTGATGGACCGCAACCAAGCCGATCTCGCCTTCATCGAAATCGTCGAGACGTGGCTGCGCGAACAGCTCTCGGGCGGTGAAGGCGGCATCATCGCGGAAATGGTGCTGCACAATCCCGGCGAAACCGTGGGATTGATCCACAAGATCGTCGCCAACCTGCGCAAACGCAGGACCGTCTCCGCGCCGCCGGTCAGCGACCTGGCCCCGCACCTGAGCGCTTTCCAACACGCCGTCGATGGTCTGATGGAATTCATCCGCACCGCGCCAGCGGTGGAGGAAGAAACCGCCATGCTCGCCGAGCGCTTCGCCGGAATGGCCGCAGGGCTCGGCAGCGGGCCGATCATCGAAACGCCAGTCGGCTTGGTGCGATTGCTGATTTCGCCGCCGCATCCCGACCTCTGCACTAAAACCGGCTCGTTCCTTGCCTACAAGAAGAAAGGCAAATGGGTCGAAGCCGCCAAGCGCGAAGGCTTGGCCAAGACCGAAGGCGAACGGCTGAACATCGCGGCGGATGCGCATTACGCCGCGTGCTGCCAAGCCTGGCAGGAACTGGTCCAGAACGTCGCCAGTCGCGTCCTTTGCGACCTCATCGCTCAGGTGCAGCCTGTGCTGGCCCGTTTCCGGGACTATAAGCGTTCGGCCGCCCAGCTCGATTTCGACGATCTGATCTTTGCGGCGCGCGATCTTTTGCGCGATCACGACGATGTCCGACGGTCCCTCGCCGCCCGCTTCGCCCACGTCCTTGTCGACGAGTTTCAGGATACTGATCCGCTTCAGACGGAAATCTTCTGGCGCCTCTGCGGCGAGCCGCCGGCCGGGGTCGCGAGCGCAGACTGGAGCGCCTTCACGATCCGTCCCGGCGCGCTCTTCCTCGTCGGTGATCCCAAGCAGGCGATCTATCGCTTCCGCGGCGCCGATGTCAGCGCCTATGTCCGGGCGCGCGATGCTTATCTCGCGCAGGACCCTGACAGCGTCCTGGCGATCTCCACCAATTTCCGTTCCTGCGCGCCGATCCTGACCTATGTGAACGACCGCTTCGAGGCGCTGCTTTCGAGCGAGGGCCAACCGGGCTTCACGGCGCTCGATCCCTTTCACAGCGATCGCGGCGAGGCCCTTTGCGTTGCGGCTCTCGACGTCGCCGTTGCCGACGAGAACGGCAAAGCCTCAGCCGAACAACAGCGCGACGCTGAAGCAGACGCGATCGCCCAAATGTGCGCCCGGCTGATTGGCAGTGAGATGATCCTTGATCGTCGCTCCGGCGCCAGTCGTCCTTGCCGGCCAGGCGACATCGCGTTGCTTGCGCCCACCGGCAGTGATCTTTGGCGATACGAGGAGGCGCTCGAACGCCACGGCATCCCTGTCGCCACACAGGCAGGCAAAGGCCTGTTCCGCCGCCAGGAGATCCAGGATCTGATCGCGCTGACGCGTGTTCTCGCCGACCGCCGTGACACGCTCGCCCTCGGGGCATTGCTACGCGGCCCGCTCGTCGGTCTGACCGAAGAAGAACTGCTCGACATCATCTGGGCGCTTCCTCGTGCCGAAGACGATCCCGAACGGCTGCCCCGGCTCGATCTCGGCGTTGAGGTCGAGCACATCGAACATCCGCTGGCCCGATCGACCATCGAGACGCTACAGGCGCTCAATCGTCAAACCAACAGCACCACATCGCACGACCTGTTGTCGCAAGCGGTCGACGCGCTGCGGGTCCGCCCCATTCTGCTGGAACGCCATCGCGGCCAAGCAGAGCGCGCGCTTGCCAACGTCGATCTTTATCTCAGCCTGACCACGTCCTTTGCTGTTCGCGGGCTCCGCGCTTTCGCCGAGACGATGACAGCGGCGTGGAACGATGAGGCGCGGGCGGTCGAGGGACGGCCCGATGCTCAGGAAGAGGCCGTGGCGCTCTACACAATGCACGCGGCCAAGGGCCTTGAATGGCCGATCGTCGTCCCGATCAACACGATGACCGGCATCATGGCGCCCGAAAGCGCCGTGACCGATCGCGACAGCGACACCTTCTATTGCCCGGTGTTTGGGGTGAAGCCCGTTGGCTATGACGCTGCGCGGGACGCCGAGAAGGCCGAACTCGACCGCGAGCGTATCCGCCTGTGGTATGTCGCTGCAACGCGCGCGCGCGAGCTTCTGGTGCTTCCGCGCCTCGACGCGGCGCAATCGAAATCGGCATGGATTTCGCTTCTGGATCTTTCGCTTGCCGAACTGCCGGCGCTCGACGTCTCGCATTTGCCGCCCGAGCTCGGCCTTGCCGCAGGCGGTAAAGCCAACAATCAGACACGGGATGGCTTCGCCGCTGAAGCGGCATCGATCGTAGCGCGCCAGCGTCGCCTGATCTGGCTTGCACCGAGCCGCGACGAAAGCACCACCGGACCGGTTTTGACGCCGGAGGCGGTTGAAATCTGGGCAGCCTCGGAGGCGGGTCAGCCCGATGACGAGGAAGTACGCCCCGATGTTCAGGGCGGCCGCGAAAGGGGCCTGATACTGCACAAGCTGCTGGAAGAAGTCCTGACCGGCGAGACGCCGGACGATGCCGGGACACTCAGCGAGCGCGCACGGGCGCTCATCGTCGAGATCGGCAGGCCTGTCATGGCAGACCCTTCTCAGGGCCTTTCTCCAGACGAGCTTGCCGGATGCGTCGTCCGCACATTGGCGCTCCCCGAGATCGCGGAGTTGCGTCCGACGTTGGCTCCCGAACTGGCGATCTATGCAGTGGTGGACGTCGACGGCGTCGAACAGGCGACCGTGGGAATCGCTGACGCCACCAGCTTCGACAACGCGGGCAGGCCAGCCGTTGTCATCGACTGGAAAAGCGATGTGCAGCCGACAGCCGAAACCCTCAATCACTATCGCGCCCAGGTAAGCAACTATCTGGACATGACCGGCGCCGATCGCGGGCTGGTCGTGCTGATGACGACGGGTGATATCATCACAGTATCACCCGCGCCGGTCGTCTCGTGCGCAGCCTGATACATGGCGGCTGCAGTGGCCGTGACACTGGGGACGATGGCGCAAGATGATTGACCTGCGCGCGTTCGCGATAAGTTCTGGCGAGGAATTCGGCCTCGGACGATAGAGATCTTCTACTGGAGGACAATTTGGCAAAGAAGATCGGCAGTAGCGACATAATCGGTATGCGCGGAATTGCGCGTATTGAGGAAATCGTCCTCTCGATGGGCTACATGTTTTACGAAACCGGTGGTGTCGAGGCCGGCATCGACGGGTTTATCGAACTTCGTGACGTCGCCACAGGCGCGGTCGGTAACCTGCTGCTACAGATCCAGGGCAAGGCGACCGAACGCAAGCGGCTGCAGGGGGAGACGGACGAGTCATTTGAATATCCCTGCGCGGAAGCGGACATCGCCTATTGGATGCACGGAACGGCCCCGGTTCTTTTGATCGTTGTTCGCCCCGAAGAAGGGACAGCCTACTGGAAGTCCATCAAGGACTGGTTCTCCGACGCTGAACGCCTGAAAACGCGAAAGGTCGTTTTCGATAAGACAGCGGACCTTTTTACAAAGGACTCAAAGGCAGCCATAACGGCTGTCGCAGCCTCCGTGTCACCTGGCGCATCCGGCCTGAGCGTCCGGCGGCAAGAAGATTTGCTCACGAATCTGATTGGCGTAACGACGGCGGAAACTTTGTATTGGGCACCCACCACATTCTCCACGGACAAAGCCTTTGGGGCGGCACTAAGAGCACTTGATCGCCAAGCGGGTTCCGAGTGGATCGTGCGCGGTAAATCCATCCTGTCATTCCACGATCTCGACCGGTGGCCTTGGAATAAGCTCTGCGAAGCGGAAGCGATGGAGGAGTTTGGCGCCGACGAATGGGCGGACAGCGACGATGAGGACCGGCAGCGCGACTTCGTTGCTTTGCTCAATCGGGCGATCGGTGAGTTCGTAAGACCGGACCTCTGGCATGACCGAAAGTCAGGGGTCTTCTATTTCCAGAAGCCGCGCGATCGCAGCACCCTAAACTACGCGTATCGGAGCCTAAAAAACACAACGACCCGCAGAGTGGTTGGGAGCTACGGAAAGCGAAAGACCGATCCAGGTCGCGCATCATACTGGCGTCATTCCGCTTTTCAGCACCGCTTCGTACGCTTTGCCGGTGTTTGGTTCGTGGAGCTCACGCCGACCTACCATTTCACGCACGATGGCAAAAACCCTGACGCCTGGGCTGGCGAGCATCTGAAAAAGATCAAGGAAATGGAAAACAACGCCGCCGTCATGGGCCAATTCGTGATGTGGCGGGACTTCTTTCTAACCCACGGTGCCGACGATCTGCTGACCACACGGTATCCGTTCCTCTCATTCGCTTCTCTGGATTTGCTCGAAATGGATGTTGGCGTCCCGGACGATCTTTGGAAATCGCAAGAGGCCGACCCGTCGTCCCCGCTGTTCGAATATGCACAAATAGAGGGCGGCACGGAATGAGGCTGTCCCATGTTCAAGAGCCCCCGCTGGAGTTCGGAGGCGCATTTCGGCACCCCGACATTCGCTTTGGCTTGATGGACTATGGTCCCTTCGATGTAGGCACGGAGGGCGCCCCGAAACGCATTCGAGTCGGCATCGTCGGCAGTGGCGAAACCGTCGAAGGCACGGCTCGGTGGCTCGAAGCATGCCGGGTCGGTTTTCCGGCGAAGGAAAGTCGGCAGCCAAATCTATTTCCGCCATTTCCAGGCACGGGCGCGGACGAATCGTTCCGATGTGAATTCGTAACGTCCGATGAGCTTCAGAGGGTGATTCCGCCTCGAGAAATTGCCAAGATAGTTGCGATCGCGGGTCAGCGTGAGATGACGCGAGCGGTCGTCGAAGCAATCGCAGAAGAAGTGGGTGTGCTCGCCGAACGGACGACGAAGCCCGACGTCGTACTTGTCGCGCTTCCCATCGAAATCATTCAGCGGACTTATAACGCGCGCGATGCTGCCGGCTCAAACGAGGCTGCTGAAAGTGGCGAGGAGGCAGAGGCCGGCCCCGATCTCGATTTCCGCGGAATGCTCAAAGCCGCCTGCATGCGCCTTCATTTGCCGATCCAGCTTCTTTGGCCGACAACATACGATCCCAGCTTCAAGATTCCGCGTAAGCTGAAGGAGAACAGTGACAGACGCACGCAAGATCCTGCCACGGTCGCTTGGAATCTGCTGACCGCCATTTACTACAAAGCCGGGGGATTGCCCTGGAGGCTCGCGCGCGATGCCCGCCAGCTGCGCACTTCGTTCGTGGGATTGAGCTTCTACCGATCAGTCGATGGCGAGCACATCCACACGAGCACCGCCCAGATGTTCGACGAGCGGGGCGAAGGTCTAATCCTCCGCGGCGGTAGGATGGTAGAAAGTGAAGAGGATCGAAAGCCGCACTTGACGGCAGAGGATGCCTACGAACTGCTGAAAAGCTCGCTTAAGGTGTTCAGGCAGCAGCACGGACATTACCCGGCGCGGGTCGTGCTTCACAAGACGTCGCGGTTCGATCGAAACGAACTTGCCGGTTTCCACAAGGCGATCGACGAACGCGACATCGATTATGCGGACTTTGTCTGGATCCAGAAGTCAATGACTCGGCTCTATCGAATGGGAGTCTATCCGCCCTTGCGAGGCACGTTACTCCGCTTCGATAAGGACCAGGCTCTGCTCTACACTCGTGGAAGCGTCGAGTTCTTCCGCACATATCCCGGTATGTATGTGCCGCGGCCCCTGATGCTGAGGTGTCAGGCGCTGGGTCAGCCACTTCAGCATATCGCCGAGGAGACGCTCGCACTGACAAAGATGAACTGGAACAACACCCAATTCGACAATGGAATGCCGATCACGATTGCAGCCGCGCGGAACGTAGGAGAGGTATTGAAATATGTGCCGGAAGGTCAAGAAATCGCACCGCGGTACAGCTTTTACATGTGATCTCGCTCTTGCCGCGCCAGACGGAATCGGGACTGAGATTCCGCAGAAAAGCTATACCTCCTGACTTTGCGGACTAGCGCCCACGGTCGCGCGGCTTCGACGGTGCGATGCTTTGTTCCTCTCGCCCACCGCTGCCTGATTTGCCACGTTCATCCTGTGACGCTGCTTTCCGATCGGCGATCATGATCTCCCGCGCCCGCTCCAATCGCCGCGACACCGCGGGCGGCATATCGGCCACGAACCCTGCGATATCCTCGGCCAGCACGCGATCCTCGGCCTTCCCGGTCGCCGCCAGCGCTGCCGCCGCCTCCGCATAGGCCCCCCGGATCTGCTTCTGTCGGCCCAGCGCCAGCACATCCTCCACCCGACGCTCCGGGTTCTGTGACCGTGCGAACGCCTGCGCCCGCTCCTCAATCAGCCGGTTGAGATCCAACTCCCGCCCCTGCTCCGCTGTCCGCGCCTCCAGATGGTGCGCCGGCGAACGCACCCGCTTCTGGACATGGCCGCGCGCGCGGCGCGGCGTCGCCTCGGCGGCGATGCCGCGCTGGCGCAACTCATGGGCGAAACTTTCACGCCAATGATGAAGGTCGGCCTTGCGCGGATTGAACCGCGTCCCGTCAGCACCCTGGGTCGCGACGGTCAGATGGACATGGGGGTGAGCGGTGTCGGTGTGGAGCGCCACCATATAGCTGAACTGCCCTTCGAACTCGACGCGCGCGAACGCCTGGACGGCATCATGGATGGTCGCGGCATCAGTCGTACCGCCGGGCATCGACAACACCATCGACATCGAGGTCGGACGGTCCTTCCCATGCGCGTTCATCGCCTGATCGAGCATGTCCCAGTCGGCCGCGATCGCCTTCAGCCGCTTTTCCTCGGTGATGATCTCAGCTTCGCTGCTGCGGATTTCGAGCTTCCCGTGACGCGAGATGTAGCCGAAATGTTCGGCAAGATGCCTGGCGCCACGCTGTTTGCCCGAAATCTTGACCATGACCTCGGGGGCCTTGCGCACGATCCGCTCGAGCTTGGCCCGCGCCTCGGCCGCTGACAGCGCCGGCGCGGCATTGCTCCCGCCCCTTCCCTTGCCGCCCGAACGGATCCGCAGTGTCCCCCCGCGCAGGCTGCGCTTGCCTCCGGTCGGCGGTCGCCAGGCTTCCATCAGACTGGGGAGCGGCAGGACGCCGTCGTCATCCTCATTCATCGGCCGTATCCCAATAGGCCATGTCGCCCTTGAGCGCCCGGCCGAGCACGCGCAGCTGGTCGGTCACCTCATCCCGGAAGGACGCGACCCGCGCGGCCTCGCGCGCCAGGTCGAGACGGGAATCCACCATGGTCGCGGCATGCAGCGCATGGACCGCCTGGTTGAGATTGATGCCGATCCGGTTGAGCTCGCGCCAGGACTGCGCGATCAGCACCCGGTCCGCGCGTGGCGGCGGCGACATCGCGTGCAACCGTCGGCGTAACAGCATCACCAGCCATTCGGTCCGTTTGAGCCCACGCGCATCGGCCGCAGCATCGAGCTTGACGATATCCTCGCGCATGAGCCGAAGCTGTAGGCGGTCAGTCGTGCGGGTCCGAGGCGAAGCCGCCTCGCTCGACCTGTCCCCGGCGTTCTCAAGCGCGCCGTCGATCAGCTTGCGCAGGAGCGCTGAGCGACCGCCGGCGGCAGTCGCCTTAGCATCGAAGCGCGCCGCGAGATCATCGGGCAGACGGAGACCAAAAAACGCCACACCCCATTGCTATTGTTTAACAATGACGGCGCCAAGCCTATCCGGCCCTCACCTAAAACCACTCGTCTTATAGTCTGCTTGAACAGACTCCGCCCCTCTCCAAGCCAGGCATCAACCCGACCTGGCCTCTGCGGAAAAGTCGAATATCTCCGAGCGAAACAAGTCCCCCCGCCCGCAAAATGAAGACAGCCGCACCCCTGAAGAAAGGGGCGCGGCTGTCAAAATTGTCTGAAAAGCTCGATCGCTTCGACGCGGAGTAAGGGGGTGAGTGGGTGCGAGCCCTGCCCTGCCCCGCCGATGGTTTACCCCATGGCGATATCAGCAACGGGCGCTTCGACCTCCTCGCCGTCGTCGAACACCACCCGAACTCGCTGGGGCAGGATCAAACGACCTGTCCGCCCGCCCACGGTCACCCGAACCGCATCAAGGGGCCGAGGCTGCGGCACTTCCGTTTCAAACATTGACCGCAAACCGGCACCGGCACGAATCGGCCGGCTCCGTGCAGCATGTTCGGTGCCCTGTCCGTTCGGGAGCGCGGGCATGTCGCACAAACCGGCGTCGGGCAGAGTCTCGGATGCCTTGAGTCCCGCGATAAACCGGCCGCCCTCGGCTAGGGTCACGTTTTCATTGCCAAGCCGCTCAACATAGGCGCGCACCGCGTCGCCATGGGTGCGAGCAGTCCGGTGGAGGTCGTAGAGCAACCGGATCGGCATCTGGTCGATCGCTGCTCGCAACCAGGGGGCCATATCGGCACAGGCGGCATAGAGTGATACGAACTGCTTCGAGCGGCCGAGCGCGCGGGCGATCTCCGCCTGGGTGACGCCGGCACTTAGCATCCGTTCGATCCCGGTCGCCAGATCATGCGGAGTCAGGCCTGCGCGCTGGTCATTCTCGACGATCTGATCGGCGAGCGTGTCGGCGCGGTTCATCACTGCCATCACGATCGCCGGAATCGTCTCGCGCCCGGCAAGGCGCGATGCCCGAAAGCGCCGCTCGCCGACGCGGATGACGTGAAGGCCGTCGCCATTTTTCGGGGCGACGATGATGGGCTGCAAGACGCCGCGCGCGGCAATCGAGGCCGCCAGATCCTTGAGCTCTGTCTCGTCGAAAACGCGCCGCGGATTTTCGGGATCGGCCATGATCCAGTCGAGCGGCAGATCCTCGACGCGCCGCGCGCTGTCGTGGAGACCGACAAGCAGTCCGAACTCTTCGGCGCGCTGATCGAACTTGCCCATCACGCCGCACTCAGATGGCGGACGTCCATCCGGCGAACGATCTCCGCCAGGATCGGCCGGATTTCGTCTGCGGCCGCCTTGGCGCCGCTACCGGTTTCGCGCCAGACCGGATGATGCTGCTCAGCCGAATGCTTGTAGGTCGGCCGCGCCTTGATGAAGGCGGGAAACATCAGTTTTTCGCCGACGGCGCGGGCTAACCTGACCGCATTGTCCATCTCACGCCGATCGAACGGATTGACCATCGAAGGCAACAACCCGAGAAAATCGACCTTGCGCCCGCCCCGCGCCCCTTCCGCCTTTTTGAGCGCGGTCAGTAACATCTTGGCGCACTCGATCGAATCCTCGGCGACCTGGACCGGCGCGATCACGGCGTCGGCCACCGCCATCGCGCTCAAGGTCAGCTCGTCCCATTTGGGACCGGTGTCGATGACACAATGGTCGAAATGGGCACCAAGCGCAGGGAACCGGCCGAGGAAATCGCGGACATCCGCAGCCGCCTTGACCATCTGCAGGCGCGGGTCGGCGGCGAAGACCGTGATGCCGGGCGCATCGGTCAGATCGAGCCGCGCATCGGGATCGAACAGGTCCGCCGTAAACCACCCGGGCCGCTCGCTGGCGAGCCGCCGGGTGGAACTGCCCTGCGGATCGAGGTCGAGGAAGGCGACGCGGTTGCCGCCTTGCTCGGCGAGATACCAGGCGAGGTGCGTGGCGAGAAAGGTCTTGCCGACCCCGCCCTTGAGCAGGCTGACGACGATCGTTTTCATCGGCGCCGCGCCGTCAGGATTCATAGTCGTCGGGACCATCGCGCAGGTTGCGCTCATAATGGTCGCGCGACGACCAGTCGCCGCCCCCGCCGATACCTGGTCCGACATAGCGAAACAGGTAAACAGTGATCGCGAAGCAGACGAATGCGAATACGAACGCATGGTCTGGATGACGGGAAAAATAGTCAGCCACTGCGGGTCTCCTCAGCATGTTCCAGGGAAACCGATCGGTTCCCTGACCGCGCAGCAAGACGCGGCCGCTCTCTCCGCGCAGCCTCCCCTCTCGTGCCGGGGAACTAGGTCCAATGGACGTCGGGCGGCACCGCCGACAGTCTGCCCAAGCAGACTTTTCGGCTATCCCCCCGGTCAGGGGGATAGCCGGGTCACTCGCCAAGGATGGGGAATCTGGTCAGGCCGGCGGCAAGCGCAGGGTGGCGCAAAGCGATCAGCGCTACGGACGGGTGCGTCAGTCGGCGGTCTCGTGAAGACGCCACTGGTATACCAGCGCCACGATCTTGTCTTCATAGCCGAGCTGGTCGGGATAGATCGCGCCGTGATGACCGCCCAGATAGACGAACACGACCGCCATGTCGGCGGCGACCGCATGGTCGACGCCGAACAGGTCGGCAAGATCGAACCCGCCATTGTCCTGCGCATTCCACCAGGCGAGCAGGAAGTTCGCGGCGCGGCGCGCTTGCCCGGTATCGGACGCGGCCAGATCGAAAAGCCGATCGAGGGCTTGGATGACAGGCTCGCTCATCTGCGAATCCTTTCGGCAAAAAGGTGGCCCCGACAGGGTCGGGGCCATGATAGTTCAATATTCGTGGGTGAGAAGCAGTGTCAGCACGCGAGTGGTGACATCGGGGTCGGTCGGATCGGGCGATCCATAGGTCAGCGCGCGATCATAATAGTCGATCTTCCAGTACAGGGGCTCGCCGGCAAATTCGAAGCGCCCGAAATCACGCTCGCCATGCGGATCGACGTCGGGACCAAAAGCGTCATAGTCACGCACGGCGCGCATCAGTTCGGCGCGGCGCTGGAAACCGCGAAACAGACTGGTATCGCCGATCAGGTCGGCGACCCCGGCGGTCATGACCACCTGGTTGACGCCCGGGTTATGGATGGACTGGCGCAGGGCATCATTGAGCCGCGCGATGGTCGCGACGCGCTGGTCGGCGGATAGGGCTTTGTCATTCTGGGGGTCGGCCATGACGTTCGACTTTCCAAGCTGTGTCAGACCCCGCCGATCGGGGCCTTCCGACAGGCGACCGGACCGCTGGGGCATAGCGCGACCGCGCACCCGACAGGGTCGCAACGAATGTGGAGAAGCCCGGCACCGGGCTTGCGCTGGCAAGTGCCGCGGCGAGGACGCCAAGCCAGGAAGGGACCGTCGGTGCGGCGGTCAGAGGGAATAAGGAACGGCATGGCCGACTTTTCAGACGTGCTGCTGGACGCGCGAGCGAGGGCGTCGCTATCATTCCGATCATGACAGACACCGCCCGGATCATTGCCCTTTGGCCAAGCTGGACATCGAGCGTCGGCGCGATGCAGCGGCTGCAGATCCAAGTTCGCACTCAGTGCCGCCGCTGCGGCGCCCTGATGCGCGCCGACCTCGACGAGCTGGTCGCCCGCTATGGCGGGAATGCGTCGTTGATCGATCGCCAGGAGCGATGCCGCATGGTCGCGTGCGATGGCGCGACCTTCTATCTGGCCGCCCGGCACTATGGCGGACCGTGGCGTATCCTGCTCGACGCCGCGGCGCTGCGCGATGGCCTGAGCCTATGCCCGCCAGCCCATCTTGCGCTTGGTCGACCGGCCCCTTCCAGCGACGGCGCAGCGCTGTTCGTTGCCGAGCGCTGTTGACTGCGCGACCACGGCAGGGATCGTTACCCGTATGGGCCGAGACCCGGCACGGGGCTCGGGGCGCAAGCCTAGAGCCCGGTCCGGTGCAACCGGAGCCGCCAACGTCCTCGCTACATTTCTAATATGCGATGAGTGCTGCGTCTATTTCACCAACTGGTGGCGCAGGTTTCCCAGAATTGAGCAGAGCTGTTGGCTTTTCCGCCGTATATCAGTGAGCATCTCGAGGCCTTCCGCTTCCTCGACCAGAAGCATGGTGCGTTCGGCCTGCCGCGCACGGATAGAGACCTGACGGTAAACCACGATCCACTTGTCTGTCCGCTCAACTGCAATCTTTGCTACCCCATGCGCCAGAAATGTTCGAAGGCGCTCATGGACACGAAAAGCATCAATCGCTTTGAACGCCGCTTTCCCCTCAGCGGCAAAGGCCCCTTCCGTACCAAGGACCGCCGCGATATCGTCGAACCGCTGCCCGGTCAGATGGCGCAGACGGACCGTCGCGCCTTTCTCCGGCACCGTACTCAAGGATAGCAAGGTTTCGGTCACGCCAGCCTCGGCCGCCGAGAAACACTGCAGACACGCCCCGCGCCATGCGTTCACATCATGGACCACCCGGCTCCACAATAGGTCGTCACTCTGGGACAGAATCTTTGCTTCGGCATTCATCCCGACTTTGTATCGCGCGCATGTTGATAATCGGTTGCTCGAGAGCGCAAGCAGCGCGCGATGCCCGTTGATGTTGGACAGAGCCGGGAGCCCTGGAGCTCCCGGCAAGTGTCACGCGAACGGATCATATTCGTTGATGACGACTAGGTTGCCGTCAAAGTCGTCGGCAGTAATGACGGCGAACCGGTTGCCGATTCCGATGACCATCGTTGCGATCATGAGGGTCTTCGAGAGGCCGAGCGCGTGTCTGCGGGCAATCTTGATGTCGGTGAACATGTCGAGGCTCCTTGAAAGCCGGCGGGTTCATCCCCGCTCGACTGGCGCCCGAAGTGTTCGGTGGGTGGCCGCGATCACTTTTTGCTGCAGGCCAAAAGCCGTAGCGAAGCGACCGGACCCTTTACGGGTTGATCGCATTAGGCCGCGCGCCGGACCAAGGATTGCGCCTCAAGAGCGGGGTGAAGCCGCCGGCCGGAAGTAGTCATGGCCCCACCGGACGGATATCATGTAGCGCTTGCGCTTGCCTCATATGAGACATATATCCGCATCAGATGAGACAGGAGCAGCATATGGCGAGCCAGCCCGTGACGATTGAGACCTTGCTTGGGGTTGCGCCCCGGAAGGGCGACACGCGCCTGGGGCTGAGCTATTCGATTCTCGAGGGCCTGCCGGTCGGCGCGCTCGACCATCTCGCCGATACCGTCGCGCCCAACGATAGCCGCTTCAAGTTCCGCCTGATTTCCAAGGCGACGCTTGATCGCCGCAAGAAATCGGCGTCCAAGCGCCTGACAAGCGAGGAAGGCGACAAACTGGCGCGGATCGCCAAGGTGTTCAGCTTCGCGCTCGATATCTACAAGGACCCCGCCAAAGTCCGCGACTTTCTCGGCCGTGCGCACCCCATGCTCGACAACAAAGCCCCGCTCGACGTGGCACTGGCGACCGGCCCCGGTGCCGATGTCGTCATCAACCTGTTGGGACGGGCGGCCTATGGCGGCGGCGCGTGAGCGCGCAAATCACCGACCGCGTGCTGTCCTGTTTCCGGATCGGTGATCCCGACGGCGCGCATCCGATCTATGACAGCGAGGGCGCCCGACTTTATCCGGGACGGTGGAACACCGCGGCCAGCCCGATCATCTACACGTCAGAACATTATTCGACGGCGATGCTCGAAAAGCTCGTCCACGCGAATACCGTAATGCCGCCCAACCAGCATTATATCCGCATCACCATACCCAATGGCGTCAGCTACGAAATCTTCCCAACCGCGAAATTTCCCGGGTGGGACGGCAAGCGCGAAGACATCTGCAAGGCGTTTGGCGACGCGTGGTTCGCGGCGGGGCGCTCGGCGCTGTTGCTGGTGCCTTCGATCCCGGCGCGGGTGGATCGCAACATCCTCATCAATTCTGAGCATCCCGACGCCAAGGCGATCGGCTTCGATCTCGCCGAGCCGATCTGGTGGGATGACCGGCTCTACAGCTAGATCAAGAATTCGTCCTTGATGGATGTTCTTTCTTTGTTCTATTCTCCGGCCATGCTCCGAGTCGATGAAGATAGCCTGGCCCTCCATCTCGAGGTTTCGCTCGCAACGGCCGAACCGGCCCTCGTGACCAGTATTCGGTGCGGTGACGCCGTTGCGCGTCGCCGTGCGACGGCGGAGTTGGCGCGGCACCTCGCCATGCGGTTGCGCTGCTATGATATCCTCGCCGATGAGTCCGCAGCCCGGTCCGATACATTGCCGCTCTTTCCTGACGCATGACTCACGCTACCGCCCCGGTTGAGCGCTGATGCTCGCCGTATTTCTGCTTGCCGTCGCGGTCGTGCCCAACGGCCAATCGTTCGCCTGCACACCCGTCAGGGTCTGGGACGGCGATGGCCCGATCTGGTGTCGCGAGGGACCACGGATCCGGCTCGCGGGTATAGCGGCGCGGGAGATCGACGGTTCGTGCCGCAGGGGACAGCCTTGCCCGCGCACCAGCGGCATTGTCGCGCGCGACACGCTGGTGCGTTTGCTGGGCGGCGCGAAAGGCCGCGCTGGCACCGGTCATATCCTTGTCGCAGGCCCGAAGCTCCAATGCCGATCGACCGGCAATGCGAAGGGGGATCGCACCGGTGCCTGGTGCGCCGCGCCCGCGATCGGCGATATCAGCTGCGCAATGATTGCGACCGGCACGGTGCTGCGATGGGACCGCTATGCGGCGGGCCATTGCCGCTGAGCGGATGCGGAGCGGTCATATCATAGCCGCGCTCTTCCAGATCCATGTCCCGGCCTTTCCTCAATGCGGAAAAACAGCAAAAAGGCCCGGCGGCGTGAGCCGCCGGGCCTTTGCCGGTCTCAGAAGGGAATTTCGTCGTCATCCACCGAGCTGTCATTGCCGCCCTGGTCGCCACTCGCGGGCTTGGCGCGGGTGAGGAAGGTCACTTCGTCGGCGATGATCTCGACGCCGTACCGCTCGATATTCTCGTTGTCAGTCCAGCGGGTGTAGTGGATGCGACCGCGCACCATCACCTTCATCCCCTTATCGACATATTGTTCGACGGTCTTGCCGACCCCGTTGAAGCAGGTGATGCGGTGCCATTCGGTATCTTCGATCCGGCGGCCATTGTCGTCCTTGACGACCTTGCCGTTGCTGTCCCGCTTGGGCCGCGAGGTCGCGAGGCTGAAGTGGGTGATCTTGGTGCCGCCCTGGGTGGTGCGGGCTTCCGGCGTGGCACCGACATTGCCGGCGAGGATGACGAGGTTCTGCATGTCGAGGTTCCTTTTTGGGTGCCGAAGGGACCGTCCCTTCGACTGACCCCCGAAAAAGGCGGGCATGGGCGGTGCTTCCACCGGAGCGCGTCAGCAGCGCAGGGGAACCCCGAGACAAGGGGTGGTGCGGGCAGCCGTGGTACACGGCAACTCGGCCCGAAGGGGAGCGGGTTGGACGCGTCGACCGACCGACTTAGGGATCAGGTCAAAAAGAAGGGATGGTGGCTTTGGTTCCATGAACCCAGGAACCGGTGCAGAAACCCTGCCCTATCGCCCCGGCAATCCCCGCCAGGCTGAGACCCCATAACCGGCGGTCAGCGTTTTCCCACTTTGGACTGTCGTCCGCAGTCAAGTGACGGCAACCCTTGTGGCAGCAGACATGATGGCCATCTGGCGCACGATATAGCGCAGGCCCACCCATCCCCGGCCTCATGGGATCGGCGAACGCCCTTTCGAACCGGCGCACTGGCTGATGGGGGCGGTGCCGGTCACGCGATCTGCGTGTGGATCACGACAAGGAGTCGGTCGACGCAGAGAGAGGCGTCGGTCACATCGAAGGGTGAGGCCCCACCCCGGAACAAGGCGTCGATCTGGTGGCGGCCATAGGCCGGCGAGAGGATCGCTATGAGATCCGGTAATTCCGGAGGCAGGCCCGACAGGCCCGCCTCCATGGCCAACGCCAGGGCCTTTTCGAGGTCATGCCGAATATGGACGCGGTTCCAGTCATCGGCATAGCCGGCCTTCATCAGAAAGGCTTTGAGGCCGAGTTCGATCGCGATCGCCAGCGAATGTGCGGCACTCGCAGGCGCGATTCTCACGCTCCCGGCCGCACCGCGGGCAAAACCCGTGGCATTCGCCATGAAAATGGCGACCAGCGCCGGATCGACGTTCCCAGCAAAACGCCGCACCGCATCATCGAGCGTGACGGCCGAAAGCCGGATCAGCCAGCGCGGCCCTCCGATATTGCGCAGATGGCGCAAATGCGACGAACCCGGTTCATCCGTATCGGCGCCGGTCGACCAGAGCACCAGCAGGGCTGCCTTCCAGCAGCGACCGTGACGCTGCCGGAATGCAAGCAGCGCGCGCAGTTCCTCATCATGCAAATCGCGCATCATCATCTCCGATCTGTGAGCAAGGCGGCGCCCGACGCAGCGCGGGCGGGCGCGGATGGCTGAGAACTTTTGAAACGGGTCTGGGCTGCGACGACGACCTAGAGGCTCCAGCTCTTCAGCCGCAGCAAACGCGCATCGGCACCCTCCCCTCTCGCCCAGAGAAATTCAGGGGCGGACGGCTATATGCGGCGCAAGAAAAAGGCCGCCGGAAAACCGGCGGCCTGCGGTTTCAGCCCGCACCGCGACGAGCTGCTGAAGGAGGGCTTCCCAGCGGACCGCGACGATCAACGACGCGGAGCCCACGGGCCTTGGCTTCGATGACGAGCCGCTCGGTCACGCCATTCCCCTGGAAAGCGACCACGAACCTCGGCTTGAGCGAGAGCATCTGCTCGTTTCGACGGAAGCCGGCGCGATCTCCGAGCTTGCGATCGAGACCGAACCGCACCTGCTGGATGCCGTTCTGCTCGGCCCAGGACGCTGCAAGCCGTTCGATACCCTTCATATCGCCGCCATGCACGAGATACATGTCGCCGACATGGGCGCGAACCTTGTTGAGGGTCGCCAGCAGATTATCGGCGAACGTCTTCATATCTTCGTCGTTGGCGAAGGTCAGGCGGCCACCGGCGAACACGACCGGTGTACCCTGTGCCGTGTTGGCGCTCAGAGCCCGCTCGCGGCGCGACCGCAGGAAAGCATGGCCATCGACGATCCCGGCAGTGACCCCGAGCGAGATGCGATTGCCGGACGATGGCACCCACGATCTCCCGGTCTCCCGGATATAATGCGCGGCAGCGACATCGCGCATGATCTCGAAGGCACCCGCGGATTCCTCGACCTTCTTGGCGAGATCGATCTTTTCCTCCAGATTGGCCGTGCTGATTTCGGAGCCGTCCTGTTCGGCGAGGAGAAGGCGGATGTCGTCGGTCAACCGATCGACCAGCCCGTGTTTCTTGGCGGCTGCGCGGTGGAAGAGGTTCACCATGCCCCAGCCCAGGTCTTCGATGTCGCGCTCAAGCGAGGTGTTTCCCATCGTCGTGAAGAGATCGCTCCAGATTGCGGTAACGGTCTGCTCCAGCGCCTCGGTCGGGGGCGGCGCCATGCCACTCAGGTCTTCAGTGCGGGGTTCGAGGTGCCCTAGCTCCAGTGCCGCGAGTGCGGCTGCAAGCGATGTGGACATGATAGCGAGCCTTTCTGTCTGTGCCGGCGGCCTCTCCGCCGGATGCGCATCCTCCGGGCGCTCGCAAAAGAGGGGCTGGCACCGAGGCGCAGCCGAGGGAAACTCGCGAACAAGGGGTGGTGCGGGCAGCCGTGGCACACGGCAACTCGGCCCGCCGTTCGCGGGTTGCCAGCGCCTCGCGGGCGCCCATATGCGGCATCCTCTGGCGGGGAGGTGTCGGCACAGACCGGTTTCGCTTTGTCTTCAGAGACTGCCGCATATCCGGAATGGGGGTATCTCCAACTCCGCCGCTGCGAGATGCGACAGCACCGCCGCATAGCTGCCGAGGCCGCGCACCGTTTCCGCCGAAATCAGGATCTCGTCATCGTCCGAGGCGCTGAAACTCCGGACGGTCGTGCCATCGAAGACCACCCGCTCCGGGCCGAACGCCCCAGCAGCGCCGCCAGCCCAACGCGCGAAGACAAGGGCAT
>Ga0105251_10000074_pt1 | contig 95770 bp, 89 predicted proteins | sample KBSS64metaG_FD_80424 | JGI IMG/M metagenome (GOLD analysis project Ga0105251, IMG submission 80424) | Switchgrass rhizosphere microbial communities from Kellogg Biological Station, Michigan, USA - KBS S6-4 metaG | ecosystem: Host-associated > Plants > Roots > Rhizosphere > Soil | place...
CTACGCGGCCGACAGCGGCATCACCGTGCACGGCAGCGCCAGCACCCGCTTCCGCTACGTGGTGACCAACACGGTGCGCGACGGCCGCATCGCCGAAGGCCTGTGGCAGCCGGACGCGCTGCCCGCCGGCGATTACCTGATCCGCATCGCCGCGCGCGACTACAGCGGCAACCAGGCCGTCGCCAACCGCGATCTGGCGGTGACGCTGGAGTAGCTGGATGGGACGCTACGGCCGCCGCTTCGATGCGGCGTGCTTCCGTCCGCGATCGGAAGCCGGGCGCGCGGTGGTTGCGTTGGCGCAGGAGCGCGCGGGTGCGACCATGGGGCAACGCGCGCGGCAGGAGATCGGACGATGTTTAACCTAGACGACAATTTTTTCGCCAGGCTCGAGAGTGCGCGCCCGTTGGCGTACCTGTGCGCGTGCAGTGGTCTGGTTTCCGGACCGGTGCTGGCGATGGTAAAGTTGAACTACGCGCTGTTCGCCAGTGCGGATCTGGCCAAGCTGTTGCTGCTGATCTTCGCGCTGGGGGCGCCGGTGCTGGTCGCGCTCGCCATCTGCTTTCTGGCGGCCGATATGGCGGCCGCCGTGGCCGGGAAGTTCGATCTGCACCGGGCCACGCCCGCTGCACTGTGCTTCGGCGGCATCCTCGCGCACGTGGTGCATGCGTTTGCGATCGTGTTGTTCGCCAAGGGATCTCTGACCAGTTACGCGATCGGCTTGGGTTGGCTTCTACTGGGGGCTGTCGGGATCTTCGCCGTCATCGCGGCGCTGGAAGGCATCAATGCACGGCGCCGTCGGCGCGCGCTGGCGCCCGAGGCGTCGCACTGAGTCTGCTCCGCGCGAAATCCGTATGCGCCGCCACTAATCCTGCAGTTCGCCCAGCCACGGCACCTGCGCCCTGCGGTACTCGCCGCTGGCCTTGCTCAGGTGCAGCCACTGGTCCACGTAGGCCTTCCAGGCCACGTCGTCGCGCGGCAGCAGGAACGCCTTCTCGCTGTACTGCAGCGGCTGCTGCGGGCGCAGCGCGCACAGGCCGGGCACGCGGCGCTGCTGGAAGCGCGCTTCGGAGGCGTCGGTGATCATCACGTCGGCGCGGCCCTCCGCCAGTTCGCGGAAGATCGCGGTGTTGTCGTCGGACAGGAGCAGCCGCGCCCGCGGCAGTTCACGGCGGGCGAACGCCTCGTTGGTGCCGCCGCGCGGCTCGATCACCCGCACCTCGGCACGGTTGATCTGGGCGACGTCGCGATAGCGTCCCTGGTCGGCGCAGCGCACCAGCGGGATCTTGCCGTCCACCTCGAGTACGGCGCTGAACCAGGCCTGGCGTTGCCGCGCCAGCGACACCGAGATGCCGCCGACGGCGATGTCGCAGCGCTCGGCGAGCAGGTCCGGCAGCAGGGTCGGCCAGCGCGTGGGCACCCACTGCACCGGCACCTGCAGGCTGGCCGCCAGCGACTGCGCCAGGGTGATGTCGATGCCTTCGTAGCGGCCGTCGGCGCGCAGCAGGCTGTGCGGCGGGTAGTCGCCGGTGGTGCACACGCGCAGCGCGCCGCGCTGCACGATGGCGTCCAGGTGCGAGGGCGCGGCGGTCGCGGGCAGCGCCGCGGCGGCGCTCAGCAGGCAGGCGCCCAGCCATCGGATCATTGCGGTCTCCAGTGGAAATCTCGGGTGCCGGCGCGCGCTGGCTGTACGCCGGCTGTCGCGGCGTCGGCGCGCGCCACCTTAGCCGGTTTCCCCGTCGCGCGCCGCAGCGCCAGGCGCAGCAGGGGTCTGCACCCGGCAAGGCGGCCGCCGATGGCAGGACATGGCCGTGCCGACAGCGGCGGACATGCCCGGACACAGGAACTCGGGGCACCATGGCACGGTCCGGAGACACTCCTCCGGTGGACGCATGCCTCGCTATGGAATCCCGCTCACCGTGACGTCCGCGCCTGCGCAAGACCGGCTGCTGCACCTCGGCGCGGCGGCCACCAGCGTGCTGATCCTGCTGCTGCTGGGCCGCTTGCTGATGATCGCGCCGCCGCTGCCGACGCCGCGGGCACAGGACGCCTTGCGGCTGGTGTTCGTGCCGCGCCCGGCCGCCGTGCAATCGCCGCCGCCGCCCACCGCGCCGCCGCCGTCGCGGCGTGCGCCCGCCGCTGTGCGCCCGGCGCCCGCGCCACGGGCGCTGCCGCCGCCCACGGCCCATGCCGCCGCGGCCACTCCCGCGCCGGCCGCCACGCTGTACGCCGATGACGGCCGCGCGCGCTTGCCGGACGGCGTGGCGGTGGACCCGTTCGCCGAAGCGCAGGGCACTCCGCCGGGCACCACCAACCCGCGCGACCTGGCCAAGGCCAAGCGCGTGTTCGAGCGCCCCAATCCGATCGACTATCGGCCCACCCGCTTCGACAAGGACTGGGCCAGCGATGGCAGCCTCGGCGACGTGGCGGTGCAGGGCATCGGCAACGCGATGAAGAAGCTGCTGCCCAAGAGCAAGCACCAGCCGGCGGTGGCGCGGCCGCCGCCGGACGTGCGCTTCAATCCGGGCCTGCACGAACGCCCCGGCGATCTCGGCAGCGAGGCGACCGGCGACGCCTACAAGGCCGCGCCGATCGCCTTCGAGAAGGCGCCGGGGCTGGATGGCGAGGCCAGCCGCCGCATCCGCAGGGCGATCGGCGAACTGGAGCAGCGCCGCGCGGCCTGCCCGGCGGCGCAGCGCCGGGTTCTGCTGCAGCCGGTGCTCGACAACCTGGACGCGCTGCAGCGGGTGGAGAACGCCATGGCCAAGGGCGCCGATCCGATCCAGGCGCAGCAGACGCTGCCGCGCGCCGCCGACAGCGCCTACGATCTGGCGCGGCGCGCGCTGTGGTACGCGGATCGGAAGCTGGCGGTGTGCGCGCCGTAGCGGTGGCGTTTTCGCGGCTGCTTGCCGTTGCAGGAGCGGCTTCAGCCGCGACGAACGGGGTGGGCCGGCTATCCGGCTTCGTAAGCAGCCGGGACTGAAGTCCCTCCCACGGTGCACCCGGTCGGTTCGCCGCAAGTCTGCTGTGGGAGCGGCTTCAGCCGCGACGGGCGGAGCCGGAACTGCAACGGCTTCGGCAACGGGTCGCGGCTGAAGCCGCTCCTACAGGGGCAGCGCCGAATCAGCGGTCCTCACCCGCGGCGACGCCCGGTGCGCGATGATGCGCGCCCCAACTCGCCTTGCGTGGCCGCCGTCCCATGTCCTGTTCCCGAACGCTGCTGAGCCTGCTGCTGTGCTGCGGCATCGTCGCTGCGGCGCAGGCGCGCACCGTGTACCGCTGCGTGCGCGACGGCACGGTCAGCCTGGCCACCGCGCCGGAGCCGGGTTCGCGCTGTACGCCGAAGGAGCTCGACGATGGCGCGATCGCCACGCCCAATCCGTGGGGCAACATGGGCGTGTTCAGCGGCACCCTGTACGAGCGCGAGCAGGACGGGCGCCTGGTGTACTCCACCCGCAACCTGCCCGGCTCGCGCCCCTACCTGCGCTTCACCGCGGTCACGCCGCCGGGCGAACCGGCGCATCCGGGGTTGGGCAAGGTCGGCAAGCCGCAGCTGCAGCCGCACGCCGTGCAGTTCCGCGCCGCCGCGCGCGCCACCGGCGTGGACGATGCCTGGCTGCGCGCGATCGCGCATGCCGAAAGCGGCTTCGATGCGACCGCGGTGTCGCCGAAGGGCGCGCAGGGGGTGATGCAGCTGATGCCGGAGGTGGCGAAGGAATACGGCGTGGCCGATCCGTTCGCCGCCGAGCAGTCGATCGCCGGCGGCGCGCGCTACATGAAGGCGCTGCTGCGCCGCTACCAGGGCGACCGCACCCTCGCCGCGGCCGCCTACAACGCCGGCATCGGCGCGGTCACGCGCTACCGCGGGGTGCCGCCGTACGCGGAGACGCGCGAGTACATCGACAAGGTGCTCGCGCTGTACCAGCGCTACCGCGAGGCCATGGGCATCAAGGCCGAGACGCCCGCGCAGTAGCCGCGTTGGCTGGGCGTTGTCGCGCCGTGGGGTGCGCGGCAGGCCGGCGAGGTCGGACAGCGCCGGCGCACGCTGTCGCGACGCCTCCATGCGGATCGCGCGCGGCCGCTCGCTGCGCCAGCCCGAAGGCCGACGCACTCGCCGCCGTCGCGATGCACCGGATTCAGCTGTTGGCTTGCAGCGCCACTTCCTCGTACGGCTGCACCACCACCCAGCCGTCGCCGGCGAAGCGCAACTGGATGCTCTCGCCCGAGCCGCGCCCGAGCAGCGTGCCCAGGCTGACGTCGGTGACGATCTCCGGGGTCAGCCCGCCGGACCAGGCCACGGTGGCGTTGGGATCGGTGAACACCGGGCCGGTCTGCGCATTCACCGGCAGCGTCAGCGGTTCGTAGTGCGAGGTGATCGCGACGATGCCGTGGCCGCTCAGGCGCACGTTGAACAGGCCGCCGGAGAGCATGCCGGCGACCTTGCGCATCATGGTGATCCGGCTGTCGATGCCCGCTTCGGTGGCGAGCACGTCGTTGCCGTTGACGAAGATCGACTCGCCGGCCAGGCGCAGCAGGGTGATCTTCTTGCCGGCGTCGGCCAGATACACGCGGCCCTGGCCCTCGACCTTCATCAGCTGCATGCCTTCGCCGCTGACCGCCTTCTTCAGCAGGTTGCCCAGGCCCTGTTCCAGCAGCCCCTGGCGGGTGAACTTGACCGCGCCCTTGCGCGCGACCATCGCCCCGGCCTTGGCCCAGACCAGCCCGTCCAGGCGCACTTCCAGCAGATGCGGGCTTTCCAGTTCGAACGCGTCGGCCGATGCGTCCTTCTCGCGCGAGGTGGACAGGAACTCGGCCAGGGTGCGTACGCTCATCGTCGGTCCTTGGTATGGGCAAGGACCGCAGCATACCCGCCGGCCGGCGGGATCACGGCGTGGCCGGCTCCGGCTGCCGCTGCCTGGCGTTCGTGGCCGACGCGGCGGGCGCGGGCGGCGACACCGGCGTGGAATACAGGTCCAGCAACAGCAGGGTGACGCCGTTGGTCCAGCCGAAGCCGTCCTGCAACGCGTACTCGCCGCCGCCACCGCCCTTGGCCTGCCCATCCACCGCGTACTTCTCCACCAGCTTGTGCTGCTGCGCGAACAGCGCCTGCACGCGCGCCAGGAAGCGGCTGCCGATGCGTTGCGCCAGCGCGTGCTGGTCGTAGCGGCGTAGGCCGCTCACCGCGATCCACTGCAGCGGCGCCCAGCCGTTGGGTTCGTCCCACTGCTGGCCGGTGTGCAGGCGGGTGCTGGCCAGCCCGCCCGGACGCAGCAGTTGCGCCTGCACGGTGGCGGCGCTGCGCTTGGCGCGCGCCGGCGAGGCGACGCCGACGAACAGCGGATACAGTGCCGCGGCGGTGACCTGGTCGCGCAGGCGGCGCTGCTGCCAGTCGTAGTCGGCGTAGTAGCCGGCATCGCTCCACAGGTGCTTGTCCATCGCGGTCTTGCGCGCACTGGCCAGGGCCGCGTAGTCGGTGTCGCAGCCGGCCGCGCCCGGGTGCTTGGCGCAGGCCAGGGCCAGGGTGGTTTCGAGGTGGTAGAGCAGGCTGTTGAGATCGACCGGGACGATGGCGGTGGTGCGGATCGTGGCCAGCGTCTTGCGGTCGCCGAGCCAGCGGCTGGAATAGTCCCAGCCGCTTTCGGCGCCGGCGCGCAGGTCGCGGTAGACCTCCGCGGCGGGGCGGTCCTTGGCCTCGGCGGCGGTGCGCACGTCGTGCAGCCAGGCTTCCGGACGCGGCGTGTCGCGCGCGTCCCAGTAGCGGTTGAGCAGGCTGCCGTCGGCCAGCCGCACCACGTGCGCATGCGCGCCGCCCGGGGCCAGCGACTGCGCGCCTTCCATCCAGTACGCGTATTCCTTCTGCAACTGCGGCAGGTAGCGCGCGTAGACGACATCGCCTTCCACCGTGGCCTGCAACTGCACCATGTGCGAGAAGAACGGCGGCTGCGAGCGGCTCAGGTAATAGGTGCGGTTGCCGTTGGGGATGTGCCCGTAGGTGTCGATCAGGTAGGCGAAGTTGTCCAGCATCTGCCGGCTGCGCTCGGTCTCCCCGCTCTCGACCAGGCCGAGCATGGTGAAGTACGAATCCCAGTAGTAGACCTCGCGGAAGCGTCCGCCCGGCACCACGTAGGGCTGCGGCAGCGACAGCAGGCTGCTGTGCGCCGGCACGTCCACCTGGCGCCGCACCAGCAGCGGCCACAGCGCGTCGATGTGCTCGCGCAGGCCGGTGTCCTGGCGGATCGCCTCGGTCTGCACCGGGCCGGATTCCTCGAAATTGGCGGCGACGAAGCGGCGCAGGTCGAAGCCCGGCTGCTGGCGCTGGGCCAGGTAGTCGGCGTTGATCAGCGCGGGGTCGCGCAACGGCAGCGCATCCACGAAATGCTTCTGGTCGTCGAACAGTTCCTGCTGCTGCACCGCCTGGAACAGTTCGGGGTAGGCCAGGTCCGGCGTCAGCGGGGCGGGCGCGGGCGCGGCCTGCAGGGCGGCGGGCGCGGCCTGCGCCGCGGCGGTGTCGCAGCCGCCCAGCAGCAGGCCCAGCGACAGGCTCAGCAGCGGGGTGCAGCAGGGAGGAGCGGCGTGGCTCATCTCGGGTCCGAAGCAGGAAGCGTACGGCATGGTAAACGACCGGGGAAAAGGGCGGGAGGCCGGCGGCGGTGGCGGCCGGTCGCCGATGACAGGGCATGGCGCGGCAGGCTCCGCACCCGGTGTGGGCGCGGGCGCCCGATCCGGCGATATCGGCCGTGCGCCGGTTGGCTTGAATCGGGGGGCGGGCTGCGCGGACATGCCGGCAGCGATGCAAGAGTGGGGCCACGCGTGCGAAGCAGGCGCGTCCAGGCGGCGGGCCGTGGTGCGCTGCCCTGGGCGATGGCCTCGCCCGCGCGCTCAGGCGCTGGCGGCGCCCGCGCGCAGGTGCGCCTGCAGCGCGGCGGCATTGTCCAGGGCGTGGCCGAGCGCGGTGTTGTCGAAGATCACCCAGACTTCGCCCGCCGGCGGCGTGGCGGCGACGACGCGTGCGGCCAGCCCTCGCAGCGCCGCGTCCGGGTAGTCGCTGTAGTAGATGCGCGGCGCGCCGTGCCAGCGCCAGTAGGCCGGCGCGGCGGGGCCGGCGGGTTGCGCCGCGGCGGCGCTCAGTGCCGGGTCGGCGGCGACGCGGGCGATCCGGTGGCGCTGCCACAGCGCCTCGGCGCGTGCGCCGAACCAACTGGCGTGGCGCGGCTCGCAGGCGATGCCGCCATGCCAGCGGCGCCGCAGCATTGCGAAGAAGGTGGCGGCGGTGCGCGCGTCGAAGGCCAGGCTCGGCGGCAACTGCACCAGCAGGCAGCCGAGCTTGTCGCCGAGATGGGCGACCTCGCCGAGGAAGGCCTGCAGCAACGGCCCGGTGCGGGACAGGCGCGCGTCGTGGGTGATGCTGCGCGGCAGCTTGGCCGAGAACCGGAAGTCCGCCGGGACGCTGTCGGCCCAGCGCTGGTAGGTGGCGGGACGGTGGGCGCGGTAGAACGTGGAGTTGATCTCCACCGCGTCGAAACGCGTGGCGTAGCGGTGCAACTGGCTGGCGCCGGCGCCGACCAGGCCGCGCTGCGTGCTGGCGATCGACCAGCCGGCGCAGCCGACGCGGATGCGCGGCGCGCTGCCGCTGTGGCGCAATGGAGCGGGTGGCATGGCGAAGGCCGGCGGGACGGACGTCCGGAATAACAAGCGCGGCGGCCAAGCGTCGTGAAGAACGGCACTGGCCGGATATGGCCGGTTGGCGCGCGTCCTCCGGCGTCCTCCACTGTCTCTGCGATCCTCGGACCTCGCTCGGTCTGCAGAAAAAACCGCCACATCCCGGTAGTTCGGCGCGTGCGCGTCTACGCGTGGATGGCAGGGGTATGGGGTTCGGCTTGATCGCGAACTGATCGCGAGAGAGGGGGGCGCTTGCGCAGGCGCGCGACGCTGGCCGCGCTTGCGCCGATGTGGGCATGCAGGCGCCGTGCGGACCCCGCCGCAGGCCATCGCTTGGTGCGGGCCGGTGAAACGGCGCCACCGGCAGGGCGCCGGCGTGCCTGTGCGCGTGGCATGGCCGGGCGTCCCGGCCATGCGTGCGCGTCGCTTACTGCTTGCCGGCAGCCTTGCCCTTGGCCTTGACCGGCTGACCGTCGCTGTTCAGCACCTGCACCTCGCCCAGCTTCAGGGCGCGCACCGGCGCCTCGATCTGCTTGAGGTCGCCGACGATCACCCAGGTCATCGCCTGCGGCACGACGATCTCCTTGATCGCCGCTTCCGCCGCGGCCTGGTCGATGCCTTCCAGGCGCGTCTTCAGGGTCTGCACGTAGTCGTCCGGACGCCCGTACTGGACGATGCTCTCGACCGCGCCCAGCACCGCGCCGGTGGTCTCGAAGCTGCCGGGCAGGGCGCGGATGCGCTGGTTCTTGATGTTGGCGATCTCCTCGGCGGTCAGCGGCTTGTCGCCGACCACGGCCTTGGCTTCCTTGAGGATCTCGGCGGCCGACTCGGCGGTCTTGTCCGTCTGCACCGGGGCGAAGAACAGGAACGGGCGCTGGCCCTGCGCGTCGAGCATGAAGCTGTTGGCGCCGTAGGCCCAGCGCTTGTCCTCGCGCAGGTTCATGTTCAGGCGCGAGGTGAAGGTGCCGCCGAACGCGCCATTGGCCACGCCGATGGCCAGGTTGTTCGGCGCCTTGGTCGACGGCGCCAGCAAGCCGGCCAGGATCAGCGACTGCGGCGCGTCGGCGCGGTTGATCAGGAACACCCGCGGCTTGGGCTGCGCGACGGCCTGCGGCAGCGTCTTGGTCTGCAGCGCGGTCGCCGGCGGCTGCCAGTCGCCGAACGCCGCGTCCAGCTGCGGGATGATCTGCGCCAGCGTGGTGTCGCCGGCGACCAGGATGCGCAGGTTGTCCGGACGCAGCCAGTTGTTCTGGAACGCGCTCAGGTCGTTCGCGGTCAGGCTCTTGATCGCCGCCTCGGTGCCGGTGCCGGTGAGCGGCACGCCGTACGGATGTTGCGGGCCGTACAGCAGCGGCGGCAGGGTGCGCAGCGCCAGGCCCTGCGGCTGGGTCTTCTCCTGGGCGATGCCGGCCAGCCACTGGCCGCGCACGCGTTCGATGTCCTCGGTCTTGAACGCCGGGTTGCGCACGATGTCGGCGAACAGCGCCAGCGACGGCGTCAGTTGGTCGTTGAGCGCGTCCAGCGAGGCGCCGCAGCTGTCCAGTTCGCAGGACACGCTGGTGATCGCGCCCAGGCGCTGGCGGCGCTGCGCCACCTCCACCGAATCCAGGCTCTGCGTGCTTTCGTTCATCAGTGCCGCGGTGAAGTTGGCGGTGCCGAGCTTGCCGCCCTGGTCCACCGCGTAGCCGGCGTCGAACAGCAGTTCGATCTGCGTGACCGGGATGGTGTGGCGCTCGGCCAGCACCACCTCGATGCCGTTCTTGAGCTTGCCGCGCTGCAGCTGCGGGAAGCTCAGGCTCGGGAACTGGGTGGTCTCCGGCACCCCGGCGGCGCGATCGATCCGGCTCTTGCCGACGCGGTAGTCGGCCGCGGCCGGCAGCGTGGGCGCGGGCTTGCCCTCGGCGGCGGGCAGCGGCTTGACCGCCTTGTCCTCGGCGACCGGATCGAAGCCCTCGCCGGCCGGCAGCACGGTCAGCAGGTAGTCGCCCTTGCCGAACCAGGTGGCGGCGGCCTTGCGCACGCTGGACGCGGTGGCGGCCTGGGCACGCTCCAGGTCGTGCTTGTAGGCGCCCGGATCCTTGCGGTAGACCTGGCCCTCGGCCAGGATCGCGGCCTTGCCGGTGAAGCCGCCGACCTTCTCCAGGCCGCGCACGAAGCCGGCGCGGTAGCTGACCTGCGCGCGCTGCAGTTCGTCGGCGGTCGGGCCCTCGGCCAGGAATTTCTGCAGTTCGTCGGCGATGGCGGCCTCGACCTTGGCCGGATCCACGCCGTCCTTCACGTCGGCGCTGATCTGCAACTGGCTGGCCAGCGCGAACGGCTGGATGCTGGCCGAGACGTCGTCCACCAGGTTGTCGCGGTACACCAGGCGCTGGTACAGGCGGCTGGTCTTGCCGCCGCCGAGCACGGTGGTGGCCAGGTCCAGTTGCACCGCGTCGTCGGTGCCCAGTTGCGGCGCCACCCAGGTGCGGTAGATGCGCGGCTGTGAGACGTGGTCGTGCTGCACGCCGCGGGTCTGCTTGGCCAGCGGGGTGATCCACGGCTGCTGGCGCGGCACCGGCCTGCCGGCGGGAATGTCGCCGAAGTACTGCTCGGCCTTGGCCTTGGCCTGCGCCACGGTGATGTTGCCGGCCAGCACCAGGGTGGTGTTGGCGGCGCCGTAGTTGTCGTGGAACCACTGCTTGACGTCGTCCAGCGAGGCCGCGTCGAGGTCGGCCATCGAGCCGATGGTGTCGTGCTGGTACGGATGGTTGGCCGGGAAGATGTTGGCCAGGATGTTCTCGTCCACGCGCCCGTACGGACGGTTCTCGCCCTGGCGCTTCTCGTTCTGCACCACGCCGCGCTGGGTATCCAGTTCCTTCTGCCCGATCGCGCCGAGCAGGTGGCCCATGCGGTCCGATTCCATCCACAGCGCGGTGTCCAGCGCGGTGGTCGGCACGGTCTCGAAGTAGTTGGTGCGGTCGAACCAGGTGGTGCCGTTCATGTCGGTGGCGCCGACCTTCTCGAACGGCTGGAAATAGGTGCCCTTGTGGTTCTCCGAGCCGGAGAACATCAGGTGCTCGAACAGGTGCGCGAAGCCGGTCTTGCCGGCCGGCTCGTCGCCGGAGCCGATGTGGTACCAGATGCTCACCGCCACCACCGGCGCCTTGTGGTCCTCGTGCACGATCACGGTCAGGCCGTTGGGCAGGGTGAAGCGGGTGTAGGCGATCTCCGGCACGGTGGCCTTGGCCGACAGGGCGGCCGGCGCAGCGGCCACGGGCGCGCTCGTGGCGGCGGCGCCGACGGCGAGAATGCTGGAAATCAACAAGGACAGGGGACGAAGCATGGGCCAGGCCTGATCGGGAGAATGGCCCAGCATAGTGGGCGCGTGTTGGGGCCGGTAGGTGACTGATGGCACAGCGGCGCGGGCCGCCGATGGCCGGTTCGCCGGTGGCCGTGAAGCCGGAGCGGTGGCCGGGAGCGATAGCGACCGCGCCGCGGTCGCTGCCGTCGTGGTCGTGGCGAGGTCAGGCGCTGCCTGCGGCGATCTTTCGCGGCGGTGACGTCGAGCGATCGCCCATCGGGCTTGCAATGCGAACGGCACGCCGCGCTGCGCTGCCCCTTGCCGACATCGCCGCCGCGGCCGCCCGCGCCGGGTCGGTGCTCGGCGGGGTGGCCGGATGCGCTGCCGGATCGCTGTCGGTCCCGGGCGAGGCGTCGCGGCGAGGCGCTGGTCTGCGCTCAGCGCGCGGCGCAGAAGCCGAATTCGGCGCTGGCGCCGGGCGCCAGGCGCTTGTTCCAGTCCAGGCCGGCGGCATTGAGCGTGCTGCCCGACTGCGTCCAGGTGGCGTTCCACAGGCTGCTGACCCTGCCGCTGATCGATAGGGCGACCGCCCAGTCGCCGCTGGCGCTGCCGGTGTTGGTCACCTGCACGCGATGGCAGTAGCCGGCGTTCCAGTCGCTGTCGACGATGGTCTTGGTGCTGAAGCTGGCGCCGCCCGGCGTCGGAGTGGGTGTCGGCGTGGGCGTGGGGGTAGGCGTCGGCGTCGGCGTGGTGCTGCTGGAATCGCCCCACAGTTTCTTCAGCAAGACGACCTTGTCGGTGCGCACCGAACTCCAGTCGTCGTTGAGGATGCCGCCGGTGTCGCCGCTGTTCGGATTCCACGACCAGTAGAACCCGCTGCGCACGCCCTTGCCGATCAGGTAGTCGACCAGGGCGTTCTGCCATTGCACGTCCAGCGCGTTGCCCTGGCCGTACTTGCCGCCGAACTCGCCGAGCAGCAGCGCGTGGCCGGCCTGCACGAACTGGCCGAAGTGCTGCTCCCAGATCGCGGGCATGTTGGAAGGGAAATTGGACGCGCTGAAGTAGGACTGCATGTGCACGTCCGGGCCGTACACGTGCGGCGCCAGCAGCAGGCGGTTGGCGGGGATGTTGAGCGCGGTGCAGGCCAGCGGTTCCAGGTTGCCGCCCCAGAAGTGGCCGCCGCCGCTGGAACAGGCCGGATTCTCGCCGATGCCTTCGACCACGATCAGCCAGTTCGGCGCCGCCTTCAGCACCACCGCGGCGGCGCGTTCGGCGGCCTTGTTCCAGTCGGTGGCGGTGTTGCCGCTGCCCCAGGTGGCGGCGCCGTGCGGCTCGTTCTTCAGGTCCAGGCCGATCACGCCCGGCACGCCGGCGTAGCGCTTGGCGACGAAGCCGAGGTCGTCCAGCCACTGCTGCTCGCTGTAGGAGGCCGTGTACCACAGCTCGGAAATCGCGTTGCAGTCCGGCGTGTGGTGGTCGAGCAGCACGTACATGCCGCGGCTGCTCAGTTCGTTGATCACCTTGTCCATCACCTGCAGCGCGCTCAGGCCCTGCAGGTCCGGATTGCGGCTGTAGTCGATGCTGCTCGGCGCGGTGCCGGACAGGGTCTGCGGGCAGAACGGCAGGCGCACGGCGTTGAAGCCCTGGCCCTGCATCTGCGTGATCATCTCCTTCCAGTTGCGCGCCCACAGCCCGTGCACGGTGTGCACGTTGGTCTCGAAGCCGAACCAGTTGACGCCGCGCAGTTGCACCGCGTTGCCGCTGTCGTCCACCACCTTGCCGTCCTTGATCGCATAGCTCCAGGCCGAACCGCTGGCCACCCCTAACGCCGCGGCCAGCAGGCAGCGGAGGATGCGGGCATTCCTGGACGTGGACATGGGGCGTTCTCCGAAAGGGGCGCCAAGCGTAACCGCCCGAGGCGCGCCGTGGCAGGACGGGGGCGGCCATGATCGGCCGGTTGCCGCGGGGTGCGTCGTGATTGCCGACACAGAAGCATCGCCTGTCCACGTGGGCCGCCTCGCGCCGCGCCGATGCCGTGGTGGAAACCCCGCGCGGGCGCCGGGCACGCCTTCCGTCGCGCATAGCCGCCCGCTGCCGGCATGGTTACACTCGGGCGTCTCCATTTCTCCGAGGGGTACGCGTGAAGCGACCGATCATGGGCATGCTGGCCCTGGCGATCTCCGGCGCATTGATGGCGGCGCCGCCGTCCGCGCCGCGGTTCGACACGCAGCGCATTTCCGCCGACGTCAGGACGCTGTCCTCCGACGCCTACGAGGGCCGCGCCCCGGCCACGCCGGGCGAGGACAAGACCGTGGCCTACCTCAGCGCGCAGTTCCAGGCCGCCGGCCTGCAGCCGGGCGGCGACCTCAAGGACGGCAAGCGCCTGTGGATGCAGGCGGTGCCGCTGCGCCGCGCCGACATCGTCGGCAGCCCGCAGATCGCGATCGAGCGCGACGGCCAGCGCCAGGCGCTGACCCAGGGCCAGCAGATCGCGTTGCGCGCCGCGCTCGACGGCAGCAGCCAGGTCGCCATCGACGGCGCGCCGCTGGTGTTCGTGGGCTACGGGGTCAAGGCGCCGGAACGCGGCTGGGACGACTTCAAGGGCGTTGACCTGAAAGGCAAGATCGCCGTGGTGCTGATCAACGACCCGGACTTCGAGACCGGCAAGGGCGCCTTCGACGGCAAGGGCATGACCTACTACGGGCGCTGGACCTACAAGTACGAGGAGGGCGCGCGGCAGGGCGCGGCCGGCGTGCTGATCGTGCACGAGACCGCGCCGGCGTCCTACGGCTGGGCCACGGTCGCCAGTTCCAACACCAACAGCATGTTCGACGTGGTCCGCGACGATCCCAAGTCCGCGCATCCGGCGCTGGAAGGCTGGATCCAGCGCGACCTGGCGGTGGACCTGTTCAAGCGCGCCGGGCTGGATTTCGAAACGTTGAAGAAGCAGGCGCAGTCGCGCGAGTTCAAGCCGGTGGAACTGAAGGGCGAACGCCTGCACGCCGACTACGCGGTGAAGTCGGAGGTCATCACCTCGCACAACGTGGTCGCGCGGCTGCCGGGCAGCACGCATCCGGACGACAGCGTGATCTACACCGCGCACTGGGACCACATCGGCGTGGGCGCGCCGGACGCCAACGGCGACCGCATCTTCAACGGCGCGCTGGACAACGCCAGCGGCACCGCCGCGCTGCTGGAACTGGCGCGGGTGTTCGCCAAGGGCCCGGCGCCGCAGCGCTCGGTGGTGTTCCTGGCGGTCACCGCCGAGGAGAAGGGCCTGCTCGGCTCGGAGTACTACGCCTCCAAGCCGCTGTATCCATTGGCGCGCACGGTGGCGGTGATCAACATGGACGGCATGAGCCCGTTCGGTCCGTCGCGCGATTTCGGCATCTACGGCACCGCCAAGCTCGACCTGCTCGAGGACCTGAAGACCGTCGCCAAGCGCTGGGACCTGCGCTACACGCCAGATCCCAAGCCGGAAGCCGGCTACTTCTTCCGCTCCGACCATTTCTCCTTCGCCAAGCGCGGCGTGCCGGCGCTGTCCTTCGCCGCCGGGCAGGACTGGGTGGACGGCGGGATCAAGGCCGGCAAGGCCGCATCCGACGACTACACCGCCAAGCGCTACCACCAGCCCGGCGACGAATGGCTGCCGAGCTGGACCTTCGCCGGTGCCGCGCGCGACCTGCAGGTGCTGTACACGCTGGGATCGGAGCTGGCCGATTCGACGCAGTGGCCGAATTGGAGCGCGGACTCGGAGTTCCGCGCCATCCGCGACGCCAGCGCGGCGCAGCGGCGATGAGCCGGCACTGAGGCATGGAGGCCGATCGGCCACGCGCGCGCTGGAGGCGCGTCGGCGTGGCGCTGGCGTTCCTCGCCTTCGGTCCGCCACTGGGCACCTTCCCGGTGGCGCTGCCGATACTGCTGCTGTGGTCGCACAGCCTGGCGCCATTGGATGCGCTGCGCGTGGCGTCGATGATGACGCTCGCGTCCTACGTGCCGGGTGCGCTGCCGGCGCTGCTGACCGGCGCCATCGCCGCGCATGGCTGGCCGCAGCGGGACTGGCACGCGCATCTGCGCATCGGCATGGCCGGGTTGCTGCTGTCCCTGATCTGCTTCGCCGTCGCCCTCGGCGTGATGGGGGGCTTGTCCGAGTCCATTTCCACCGTCGTGAGCCTGCTGCTGCTGTGCAGCCTGCCGGGCTTCGTCGGCGCCACCGTGGTGTCGCGCTTGCTGCAGTGGGCCGTGGGCCTGCGTCAGCGGCGCGGCGCGAACGTATCCGCTTCCGCACAGGCCTGAGCCGTGTCCGCCGATCCCGCTGATTCCTCCGATTCCTCCGATTCCTCCGATCCGACAGTCGCGCTCGCCGCTTCCGCGCAATCGGCCGCCGACCTGCCGACGGTCGCCGCCGCGGCACCCGGTGACGACACCGCCATCGATCCGCTGCATCCGGGCCTGGTGCGAACCGGCGTGGTCATGGCCTTCCTGATCGGCGGTCCGCCGCTGGGCACCTTCGTGGTGGCGCTGCCGATGATGCTGTTCGGCGCGCTGGACAGTGGCGATTCGCTGGTCGGCGGGCTGGTGGCGGCGCTGGGATTCTCGCTGTTTTCCTACCTGTTCGGCGCGGTGCCGGCGCTGCTGACCGGGCTGGTCGCCGCATGGTCCTGGCCGCGGCTGCGCGGCTGGCGTGCGCATCTGCGGATGGGCGCGATCGGGTTCGTGGTGTCGTTGCTGTGTTTCGCCATCGCCTTTCCGCTGATGGGCTCGCGCAACGACGATTCCTTCGCCGACAGCGTGCCGACGCTGCTGCTGTTCAGCCTGCCCGGCCTGGTCGCCGGCGTGTTGGTCTCGCGCCTGCTGCAGGCGCTGCGCGGCAGTTGAGCCGCCGGCCTCAGCCGGCGCTGGCCTGTTGCAGCGACGGGGTGCGCCAGCCGGCGCGCACGCCCCAGAAGTAGAAGCCCAGCGCGACCACGCCGACCACGACCAGGTCCGGTCCGTAGGACAGGTAGCCGTGTCCGCCGAAGGTGGTGCTGCCGGCCCACGACAGCAGCGCGATGGTCGGCAGGTAGGCGATCAGCCAACTGGCGCCGCGCAGGTTGTTGCGCAGGTCCTTCCAGCCCTGTCGATGCTGGTAGTAGGCGTAGACCGGCAGGGCGACCAGCATCAGCACGATGATCTCGCCGGTCAGCGGCCAGCGCGCCCAGTACAGCAACTCGGTGGCGAGCACGAACGCCGCCGCAGCCAGCACCGGCAGGCCGAAGATGCGCAGCGGACGGTGCATGTCCGGCGCATGCTTGCGCAGCGCCATCGCGCTGATCGGGCCGGTCAGGTAGGAGATGATGGTGGCCACCGAGATCACCGCGGCCAGCGTGCCCCAGCCGCGGAAGAAGAACAGGAACAGGTAGGACACCGCCAGGTTGAAGAACATCGCCGGGCGCGGCACGCCCCAGTGCGGATGCAGCTTGCCCAGCACCGCCGGCAGGGTGCCGTTGCGCTCCATGCCGTAGATCATCCGCGCGGTGGTGGCGGTGTAGGTGATGCCGGTGCCGCTGGGGCTGACGAACGCGTCCACGTACAGCAGCATCGCCAGCCAGTGCAGGTTGACGATGATCGCCAACTGCGCGAACGGCGAGCGGAAATCGATGCCGTGCCAGCCGGCCTTGGCCAGCAGTTCCGGCGGCACCGCGCCGATGTAGGCCACCTGCAGGATCAGGTAGATCACCGTGGCCAGCGCGATCGAACCGAGCACCGCGAACGGGATGCTGCGCCCGGGATTGCGCGCCTCGCCGGCCAGGTTCACCGGGCTCTGGAAGCCGTTGAAGCTGAACACGATGCCGGCGGTGGCCACCGCGGTCAGGACCGCGGCGAAGTCGATGGTGTGGCTGCCGCCGTGCAGGCCGACGCTGAAGTTCTCGCCGTGGAAGCCGCTGGCGATCAGCGCGATGCCGGTCAGTGCCGGCACCACCAGCTTGAACACGGTGATCAGGCTGTTGGAGCGCGCGAACAGCTTCACGCTCCAGAAGTTCAGCAGGAAATACACCAGCACCAGCGCCGCGGCGATGTACAGGCCGGGCACCGACAACTCGCCGGCGCCGCCGGGTTGCTGCACGTACAGGTTCTGCGCCCACTGCCACGGCCACGACGCCATGTACTGCACCGAGGCCTCGGCCTCGACCGGAATCACCGACACGATCGCGATCCAGTTGGCCCAGCCGGCGATGAAGCCGACCAGCGAGCCGTGCGAATAATGGCTGTAGCGGACCATGCCGCCGGATTCGGGGAACATCGCGCCCAGTTCGGCATAGGCCAGGGCGATGGTGGTGACGATCGCCGCGCCCAGCACCCAGGCCCAGATCGCGCCGGGGCCGGCCAGCCCGGCGGCGCGCCAGGCGCCGAACAGCCAGCCCGAGCCGATGATCGAGCCCAGGCCGGTCAGCATCAGGGCGAATGGGCCGACATCGCGGCGCAGGGCGGGTTCGGTCATGGCAGGTTCCAGGCGGCGGTCGCGGCGGGAAACCGCGGATGATCGCATGAAAGCTGGGAATGGGGATTCGGGATTGGGGAATCGTAGAAGCGGGGTTGCCGGCGCTGGGGGATTCCGGGCTGCTCTTGCGAATCCCCAGTCCCGAATCCCGAATCCCGGCCTTACGAAGACTTTACGGGCAGCGGCACCTAGCGCCATGGCGCGCTTACGCGGGCCGCGCGCAGACTGCGCCACGTCCTTTCCGTTGGATGTGTTCCATGTCGATTCTGCTGATCCAAGGCCCGCATCGCGATGCGCCGGCCGTCGCCGCGGCGCAGCGCCTGGCCGCCGCCCATGCCGCGCAGGTGGTGCCGGTGGCCTGCGCCGATGCCGCGCAGATCGTGGCGCGGTTGCAACAGGGCGCGCGCGACGAGACCGAACTGGTGCTGCTGGATTCCGGCGAGCTGCCGGCCGCCGATCTGGCCGCGCACGGCGCGCACCTGCGCGCGGCGCTGGATGCGCTCGGCCATCCGTACATCGAGGTGCACGATGCCAGCGCGCAGGCGCTGGAACCGCTGCTGCACCCGCGCCACGCGCCGCTGCTGACGGTGATCGCCAACGGCGCGCTCGCCGACAGCTACGCGATCGCGCTGGGCGTGGCCACGCGCCGGCTCGGCGCGCGCGCCGCGCTGGCCAACTGAGGGCGCCGCCATGTCGATCGTGTTGTTGCGCGGGCCGGACTGCGTGGCCGGCCACCGCGGCCGCCCGGCGCGCATCGCGCCGCAAGTCATGCGGCAATTGCTCGCGCAGGCCGGCCGCGCCGGCAAGACCCTGGCGGTGCGCGGCTGCGCCAGCGAGGCCGAACTGCTGCAGGCGCTGGCGCAGGCCGACGCGGCGCGGGTGGAGATGCTGCTGCTGGATCCGGGCGCCTGCTCGGACAGCGCCGCCACCGCCGCCGCGGTCGCGCACCTGGGCCGGCCGTACGTGGAAGTGCACGACGATGCCTGCGACCAGCGCGAACCCTGCCTGTGCGCGGCGTCGCGGCAACGCGTGGGCCAGGTCGGCGGCTACTGCGCGCAGAGCTACGCGCTGGCCTTGTCGATCGCGCTGGAGCACCTGGGCTGCAATGGCTACGAAGGCGATGTCCACGTCGGTACCTGAGCGCGCGCGCCACTACCTGGCCGACTACGAGGCCTACAGCTACGGCCAGCGGATCGCCTGGGGCACGCTGGCGCACAGCTGGCGCGACGCGGCGCCGCTGGATCCGGAACGCCTGCTGCAGCGGCTGCGCGCGCAGGCCGCGCAGCGGCACGGCGTGGACAGCGAGGACATCCGTATCCGCAGCGTCAGCCGGCTGTAGCGCGCGCCAGGCATGCGAACGGGTCGGCGGCAGCAAGCCGATCGCATGCTGGCCGCGCGCGAAACGGAGGGGGCTCGCTCCGGGAAGATGCGATGGGCGCCCGGGTGCGGCGAGCAAGCCAGCGCGCGGCGGCGCGCGAGCGTATCCATCGTTCGACGAGCCGAAGCTTCCGCGAGCCGTCGCCACCGCCGTCGCGGCATGGCGCGCATGCCGCGCGCCTCGGCGCGGCCTATGCGAACAGCGCCGCCAGCCGTGCCACCGCCGCCTCGGACGCGGCGCGGTCGGGCGTGGCGTCCGCGTTGCCGAAGTCGCCATCGCCCTGCGCCTGCACCAGGATGCCGTCGCGGCGCGGCACCACGTTGAGGTTGTGGCCGCGGTACACCAGCCCGTAGGTCACCTCCGGCTGCGGCACCAGCCGCGCGGTCTGACCGCGCACCGGCACCACGCTGTCGTCGCCGAGCAGCGCGCGCGCGCCGTAGCCGGTGGCGTTGACCAGGGTCTTCTCGCGCAGGTCGGCGAACTCGCGGGGGCTGGCGAACTCGCGCGTCTCGATCTCGCCGCCGGCGGCGAGGAAATCGTCCAGCAGCAGCCGCGCATAGGCGCTGATGTTGAACACCAGTTGCGTGTAGCGGCGCACGTACGGCACCGGGAACGGATGCTGGCCCGGCGCCAGCGCCTGCCCGTTCGGTCCCAGGTCGGCCAGGTAGCGCGTCTCCAGCGGCGGATAGTCCGGCTCGCCGCCGCCGCCGTGGCCGCCGCTGGGCTGGTCGAACGGCACGTCCGACAGCACGTAGCCGTCGCGCCATTCGACCGGCTCGCCGGGCAGGCCCAGCAGGTTCTGGTACATGCCGAACGAGGTGCGCGCCATCTGCTCCCAGCGCCGCGCGAAGTCCGGCGTGGCGTAGGCGCTGGTGCAGATCCGCGAATCCGGCGACCACACCCCGGTGGCGAAGGAGGAGCGCACCTCCGGCGGCCGCTCCTTGGCGTAGATGCGCACGCGCAGCCCGGCGCGCTGCGCGACCAGCGCGGTGGTCAGCCCGATCGCGCCGCAGCCGATCACCGCCAATGCGGGCTGCCCGGTGGCACGGGCGAGCTGCGTGGCGATCGCCGCCGCGCCCCACGACAGCGACCAGCCGCTGCCGCCATGGCCGTAGTTGTGGATCACCGTCTTGCGCCCGATCCGCTCGGCCTCGATGCGCGGTCCCTGCGCGCGGAATGGACGCGTGCAGGCGTGCAGGGCGACGATGCGGTCGGCGCTGGCGCGGATCGGGACCAGCGGTGCCGGCGCCGCGAACGTCGCGACCGGCGCGGGTGGTACCGGCAGCACCGGCGCCGACGGTGGCAACGCCACGTCGCGGCGTGGCCGCGCCAGCAGGGGCGCGGCGCCGAGCGTGGCCGCGGCCAGCGCGCCGCCGCGCAGGAAGTGTCGTCGGTGCATGTCCGGCTCCTTGGAGGTGAGCGGCAGAGTCTAGCGCCCGCGTGCGCCGCGTTCGCCACAGCCCGCGCCCGCGCCGGTGCCGGCCGGGGCTCTGGCATCGCCGTGGACATCGAGCGGGAGCACCGCACGCCGCTGCGCCGGAAAGGGGCGCGTTGCGCGCGTCCACGCCGCGGTTTCGCGCCGTCGATCCGGTGTTCCATCCGCGCCGGCCCGGCTTCGTCGCAAGGGGACTGGCGGCCCGCGCCGCCGCGGCTATGCTCGCCGCCATGTCCCCGAACCCCGCCGCCATGGTCTCCAGCGTCTCCCTGATCGTCCGCCTGCTGCTGGCCTGGGCCGCCGCCGTGGTCGTCGCCGGCTTCGTCTGGAGCGGCCTGTTCTACAGAATGGAAGAGCCACCGGGCCGGTTCTTCGGCCTGCTGGCGATGCTGCTGATGGTGTCGGCGCTGGTCGCCGGCATCACCCACCTGCGCCGCGTCTGGCTGATCGCCGGACGGCTGGACAGCGCCACCCTGTCCAGCCGCCAGCGGCGCCAGATCGAGATTCCGCTGGACACCCGCGAGGCGTTCGCGCTGGTCGATGCGGCGGTGCGCGAACTGCCGCGGGTGGAACAGGTCGAGAGCACCGCCGACAGCCTGCAGGTGCGCGCCAAGGTGCGTCGCCTCGATCCCTACAACGGCCGCCCGCCGTCGCGCTGGAACCTGGCCGCGCGCTTCGCGGTCAAGCGCAACCAGGTGCTGGCGACGGTGACGCCGGGCGCCGGCACCAGCAGCCTGACGCTGCTGCTGGAGCCCGACGCCAGCGCCTGGATCGACCTGTTCGCGGTCGACGAAGGCAGCAACTACGAGAACGCCGAGGCGCTGGGCCGCGCGGTGGCGCGGCGGGTCGCCGAGCGGCGTCGCGACGAGCAGGCCGCCGCCGCGCAGGCCGCCACCGACCAGGAGCTGACCGTGGCGCGGCTGAACCTGCTGCACGCGCAGGTCGAGCCGCACTTCCTGTACAACACGCTGGCCAGCGCGCAGGTGCTGGCGCGCACCGACCCGCCGCGCGCGGACCTGATGCTCGGCTACCTGATCCAGTACCTGCGCCGCTCGCTGCCCAGCGCCGAGGACGCGCTGAGCACGCTCGGCGAGGAATTGGAACGCACCCAGGCCTACCTGGAGATCCTCAGGATCCGCATGGGCGCGCGCCTGCAGCTGCAACTGCAGGTGCCCGAGCAGATGAAGACGCTGGCGTTGCCGTCGATGATGCTGCAGACCCTGGTCGAGAACGCGATCAAGCACGGCCTGGAGCCCAAGCCCGGCGGCGGCACGATCTGGATCCTGGCGCGCGCGTTCGACGACCACTGCACCATCACCGTGGCCGACGACGGACTGGGCTTCAACAGCCAGTCCAGCGGCACCGGCATCGGCCTGAAGAACCTGCGCGAACGCCTGCGCCTGACCTACGCCGGCGCCGCCGCGTTCGCGATCGTGTCCAACTTCCCCAGCGGCGTGGCCGCGACGATCACCCTGCCGGGTCCGCCGCCCTCGCCGCTGCCGCCGCCGCTGCCGGCAGGAGCGCCCCATGGCTGATGCGATCGTCGCCGAAGACGAGGAGCTGCTGCGCACCGCGCTGGTCGCGCTGCTCGGCGAGGTGTGGCCGCAGCTGCGCATCGTCGCCGAATGCGAGGACGGCGCCAGTGCGCTGGAATGCCTGGCCGAGCACCAGCCGGACGTGGCCTTCCTCGACATCCGCATGCCCGGCCTGAGCGGCATCGAGGTGGCGCGCGCGCTGGGCGAAGTGAGCCCGCGCACCCAGGTGGTGTTCGTCACCGCCTACGATCAGTACGCGATCGACGCGTTCGAACACGGCGCGGTGGACTACCTGCTCAAGCCGATCGTGCGCGAACGCCTGCAGGCGACCGTGCAGCGGCTGCAGGCGCGCGCCGCGCAGAGGCCGGACGTGGCGGTGCTGGACGCGTTGCTGCTGCGCCTGGGGCAGCGTCCGCCGACGCCCGCGTCCACGCCGCCGCTGGCCTGGATCACCGCCAGCAGCGGCCGCGAGACGCGGCTGATCCTGCTCGACGACGTGGTCTATTTCCAGGCCGACAACAAGTACACCACGGTGCTGACCCGCGACGGCGACGCGCTGTTGCGCACGCCGCTGCGCGAACTGCTGGAGGTGCTGGATCCGGCGGCGTTCCGGCAGATCCATCGTTCCACCATCGTCAACCTGAAGGCGGTGGCCTCGGTGGTCCGCGACGACACCGGCAAGGGCCGGCTGAAGCTGCGCCATCGCGACGAAGTGCTGACCGTCAGCCAGCCGTACATGAGTCTGTTCCGCGGCATGTGACGCCGCGTCCGTCGTTTCGCACTGGAACAAGGAAATCGCCATGCGTCTGCTTTCGGCCCTGTGGTCGTGCCTGCTCAGCCTTGCCGGCTGCCAGGGACACGCCAATCTCGACCTATCCACCGGCGGCAGCCGCGAGACGGTGGTACACGCCAGCGAACACGGTGAGGCGGTGATCTTCAGTCGCACCACCTACCGTGGCGGGCTGGCCACCTTCCGCTGCGTGGACAGCCGCAGCGGGCGCTGCCACTACCAGGTCTATGCCGCCTGCGCGGCGCCGGCCGCCGGTGGCGCCGCGACGCCATCGGCGTGCGCGCCGCGCATGCTGCAGGAGTTCGACGTGCGGATCGGGCAGCGGCGCGAGATCCGCGGCTTGCCGCGCGACTTCGGCCAATGCGTCGCGCCCGAGATGTCGGCGTTGCCGCAGTCGTGCAAGCAGGGCTGAGTGCGGGCATTTTCGTTGGGATTGCAGGCAAGCGCCTGTGCTGGCATCCGCGCTTTCCGGCACGCGTCTGCCGTGGTGTTTGTGTTTGACTGGACCGTTGCCCATGGCGGCGGGGTGTGGCTGGCGGCAGGGCGCAGCGCAGTGGCAGCGGCGACTGTGGCATGCGGTGCTGGAAGGCCTGCAGTGCGCCATTGTGTAAGCGCTGTGGTCGCCTACACTCCGCTGCAGCGATGTCCGTGGAGCGCGCAAGGAGCGAATGCGTGACCCGGGGAATCACATCCTGGAGTTCTGCGGTCTCCGACAATGATCGGGCTGTCGTGGACGGCTTTTAATTTCCGGCCGATCCCGCCGGTGCAGCCACAGCGGCGGGCAGGGGCCATTCGACGATCAACGGGATGTCCACGCGCGTGTGCGACCAGCGAATCTGTTCGACCAACTGCACGGCCGCGATATCCTGTTCGCGCAGCACCTTGCCTTCCCGCGTTTGAAGTCGCACGAAACCCGGTGTGTCCCCTGCGGAGCCGGGCATCATGGGCAGTGGCGTGCTGATGCCGAACACCTCAACCCGGAAGCGTTGATCGGGGCTGACGGAGGTCTTGTAACTCCTTGCGCAGCACAGCTTGCGTCCGCTGGGTGTGAGCCAGAGCCATGCACAGACCCCAAGGGCTACGACGGCCAGTAAGGGCGTAAGTCGATAGCGATTTGACCTCGGGGTGTGCATGGCAAGCGGTTGGATACGAGTGCGTAAGATGCGCTTTGCAGTTGGAATGCGCGCGCCAGAATACACGACATCGCCGCTGCGCCCCCGTTGGATGGCTCGGGTTTTACCGGCTATCCGGCGCCCGATGATTGGACGGCTCCGCTCGTCGCGGCTGAAGCCGCTCCTACAGGGATCCCGCGCGCGGCCCACGCACCAGGTGTTGCACGGCGAACTCACCGAGGTAAGTTCGCGGTGCTGCCGTTGTAGGAGCGGCTTCAGCCGCGACCGAACCTAATAGTCCACGCCCACCGACAACAGCACGCTGCGTGGATCGCCCAGCGCCACCGCGCGCTGCAGGCCGCCGCTGTAGTAGTCGTGGTCGAACGCGTTCTTCAGGTTCAACGCATAGCGCCAGTGGCCCTGGCGATAGGCCACGCCGGCATCGAACACGACATAGCCGGGGATGCGGTGCCCGTATGCGGTCTTCTCGCCCTCGGCCCGCCCGCCGCCGCTGAAGGTCCACCCGTCGCCCGTCCCGCGCGGCGCGTACTGCAGCCATAGCGAGCCGCTGTGCCGGGGCACGTTGTACAGCCGATCGCCCACCGTGGTGACGCGCTGCGCGCCGTCGTCGGTGACCACCGCGTCGGTGTAGGCGTAGCCGGCGAACAGGCTGACGCCGCTGCCCAGGTCGGCGGCGGCGTTGAGTTCCAGGCCGCGGCTGCGCTGTTCGCCGACCGCGATGCTGTAGCCGTCGTTCACCGGGTCGGCCTGCAGCACGTTGCGCCGACGCAGGTCGTACAGCGCCATGCTCAGGCTGGTGCCCGCGTCCAGTTCCATCTTGACCCCGACCTCGATCTGGCGGCCACGCTCCGGATCGAACTGCGCGCCCTGCGCGTCGGTGCCGACGTTGGGATAGAACGAGGTGGCGACGCTGGCGTAGGGACGCAGGCCGCCGCCGGCATCGAACATCAACGCGGCCGAGCCGGTGGTGACGCTGGCGTCGTTGCGCTGCTCCGCGCCGGTCAGGAAGTCCTCGCTGCGGTTGCGGCTGCGGTCGTGGCGCAGGCCCAGCAGCAGTTGCCAGTCGGGCGTGAACTGGATGCGGTCGCGCAGGTACAGGCCGCCGGAGGCGACCACGCTCAGGTTGTCGCGGGTGGGCGTGGCCGGGCACGTCACCGCACTGCCGTAGACCGGCGCGTACACGTTCAGCGTGCCGACCCGGCAGGTCGACTGCAGGGCCCATTCCCAGGTCTTGAAGGCATCCACGCCGACGGTGAGCGTGTGCTGCCAGGCGCCGCTGGCGAAGCCGCCCTGCAGGTAGGTGTCCTGCACCCAGGTGCGCCCGTCCAAATGCTGGTCGGTGGCGGTGCGGCGCAAGGTCCGCAGGTCGGCAGCCAGGCCGTTGTTGGCGATGAAGAAGCCGTCCATGCCGAACTGCTGCCAGCGCGCGGCGTGGTGCAGGGTCCAGCCGTTGTCGAAGCGGTGGTCGAGCACGTAGCCGATGCGGCTCTGGTGGCTGCGATAGGGCGGTTGCGCGGGTTCGCCGATGAACAGTGCGCGGTCGATGCGGCCGTTGCGGTTGGGCTCGACGCTGCCTTCCCAGGGCAGGCCCTGCTGGCGGACGTACTCGCGTTCCTGGTAGCTGGTGAGGAGTACGAGGTCGGTGCGGTCGCCCAGGTCCAGCGACAGCGACGGCGCGATCCAGCGGCTGCGGAAGGACACATGGTCGGTGGGGTCGTCCGAATTCATCGCCAGGCCGTTGAGGCGCAGCGCGACCTTGCCGTCGGCCGACAGCGGCTGGTTGAGATCGACGCTGCCCTGGCGCAGCCCGTCGCTGCCGACGCCCAACTCGGCGCTGCGCCGCGGCGTCGGCCCCGGGCGCTTGCTGACCAGGTTGACCAGCCCGCCGGGCAGCACCTGGCCGTACAGCAGCGAGGCCGGACCCTTCAGCACCTCCACCTGCTGCATGCCGAACAGCTGCTCGGCGACGCGGTTGCTGGCCGCGGTGCGCAGGCCGTCGACGAACAGCGAATCGGAGGCGGTCTGGCCGCGGATGATCAGGTCGTCCCAGCCGCGCCGGCCGAAGGTGTTGGCGACCACGCCGGACACGTTGTGCAGGGCGTCGGCCAAGGTCTGCGCCTGCTGGCTGTCCAGCAACGCGCGCGGGACCACGGTGATGGAGAACGGGGTCTGCGCCAGCGGCGCGTCCGATTTGTCCGATTGCGCCGGCGCGGTGCTGCGGAATCCGGTGTCGGCCGTATCGGCGCGGACTTGCACGGTGGGCAGTGCCACCGGCTGCGCGGCGTCGCCGGCGTCGTCGGCCGCGCGCGCGGTGGTGGAGGCCGCCATGCAGAGCAGGCAGGCGAGGGAGAGGGGGTGCAGGGTCATCGAGGCCGTGGGGAGGGATGGCTAATTGAGAATGATTATATTTTGCGAGAGGGCGTTTGCGAAGCCGGCCGTCGCTGGTGGGGCCCAGGGCGCATGGCGCCGTCACCCGTGGGTTGGGGCGTGAGCCACGTCGGGCAGCCGCGCGGCATGCGCGCCATGGGGCGTCGTGCGTGGCCGAACGCGTGTCTGGCGCAGCAGGCGTGTCTTGGATAGCGCTTTGGAGGAGGACTCGCGGCACAGGTGCCGCCCGCGCTCACCGAGGCCGAACTCGCGGACGATCCGCGCCAGCGAGACTGGCGGCCGGCGGTCCTGGTTCACGCGCAGCACGGCGGAACGCGTGGCAGGCGTCGCTGCGTAGGCCGGTGCGCTTACGCCAGAGCGGGCGGCAGCGGACAGCGGGCAGCGCGGCGTGCGAAGGCGGCCGGCGCGTGCCGGTCAGCGTCCGTGCGCAGCATGGCGAAACACGCACGTGTAGGCGTCGCCATGCCGATGCTGGCGCGCGCGCCAAGCCGCACAGGGAGGCACGCAGAGAAAAGGGATGGCGGCGTACGGCTCGTCTCCCGTCTCGGCCTACGAGGCGGGCGCGAAGAAAGCAGGCTGACATGGCGCGCCGTGGCGCCGCCGTGCCCTGCACCTGCCGCGAGGCCTGTTCGACCTGGCGCCGCGCCGATGCCCGGCGCGACGTCAGTGTGCCTTGCCGTCGGCTCAGCCGGCGACGCGGACCACGCCGGTCTGGCCGGGTGGCAGGCCTTCGAATTGGTTCAGCGCCTCGACCAGTTCGGCATGCAGGCGGATGCGGCCCATCTCGCGCATGATGCGGATGTCCTCGTGGCGCAGCTCGCGGTTGGCCACCACCTGGCGCTTGTAGGCGAGGATCTCCGGATACTTGCGCGCCATGTTCAGCGCGTCGGCCACGCACTCCACCGTGTCGGCATCCACCGACAGCCGCTCGCGGCTGTTGAACGCGGTCAGCCAGCGCTCGAAACCGGCGGTGCGGTCGAACATGTTGGCGATGAACCAGATCACGAACAGGATCGCGACCCACGAACTGAACACGATGACGATGCGCGAGAAGGTCACGTGGTAGTCGTGCTGCCACAACTGGTTGGTGATGACGCCCAGGATCACCAGCGAGATCGCCTGCCAGCCGATGATGGAGGCGACCAGCCATTGCTGCTTGGCCTGGGCCAGCAAGGCCACTTCCTCGCGGATCTGCGCTTCGCTCTTGTGCTGCCAGTGCGCGACCTGTTCGGGGAACGAGCGCTGGTGCAGCGCGTTGTCCTCGAGCAACAACCCCAACCCCTTGAACAAAGCGATCATGACTGGCTCCTTGCTGACACGGTGACGAAGGACGCTGCCGCTGGCGATCTCGAAGCAGCTTCTTTCTAGCACAGCGGCCGCGATTGGCATGCTGCGACCGCACATGCGGCGCGCCATACGCCATCGCACGGCGCTCGTGCCGCCTCCGCTACCATCAGCGCATGCCCTCCCTGCTGCTCATCCTTTCCACGCCGGCCACGGCCCAGATCCGCCGCTGGGTGCTGGGTGCGTTCCCGCGCGAACGTGACGCCATTGATTACGACCAGCCGCTCGGCGACCCCGGCCTGTTCGGCCCGGACAGTGTTACCTGGCGCATCCATGCCGAGTTCCCGGGGATGCTGGCCGGCGGGCTGTGCGCCCTGTTGCTGCAGACCCTGCATCCGCTGGCGCTGGCCGGCGTGTACGACCATTCCAACTTCCGCGAGGACCTGGTCGGCCGCTTGCGCCGCACCACCCAGTTCGTCGCGGCCACCAGCTATGCGCCGGCGGACGCGGCGCAGCGGCAGATCGCCCGGGTCCGCGCGATCCATGCACGGGTGCGCGGGCATGCGCCCGACGGCCGTGCCTACGCCGCCGACGATCCAGCGCTGTTGACCTGGGTGCACGTGACCGAGGCCTACGGCTTCCTGCAGGGCTATCGCCGCTATTGCCGCGCGGTGCCGACGACGATGGCCGATCGTTACTACGACGAGGGGCGGCGCGTCGCCGAGGCGCTGGGCGCGCGCGAGGTGCCGGCCAGCGAGGCGGCGGTGCTGGACTATTTCGACCGGCAGCGGCCGCAGTTGCGGGTGGATGCGCGTTCGCGCGAGGTGCTGGCGGTGCTGGCCGGTCTGCGCTTGCCGGTGCCGGCGCCAGGGCTGTCGCGCGCCCTGTTCCTGGGCGCCGGCGCCGCATTGCTGCCGCCGTGGGCCGGCGCCCTGCTGCGGCAGGCGGCGCTGCAGCGTACCGGCCCGGCGCTGCCGGCCTGGTTGCTGCGGCAGGTGGCGCCGCTGTTCCGGGTCGCGCTGCGCGACGGCATCGCTGCTCGCGCCTGCCGGCGCGTGGGCATCGCGCCGCAGCAGTTGCGGCACTGGCCGGTGTAGCCGGGCCTGCGGCCGGTCATCCCATGGCAGGCAGGGAGTACATGCGCAGGCAGGGGAAGGCGCGGCGAAGCGCCATCGCAGCCACTGTCTGGTGTGCGCTGCGCGCGACCAATGCCCGTTGCGCGCCAGGCGTCACAGCGCTTCCTCCTGCGCCGCTACCATCCAGACCCTTTTCAGGGGCAATTCGGCCTTGAGGTCTTCGTCCAGTCGATCGTATTGCTCGAACAACTGCTCGAGCAATTCCCTCTGGGTCCAGAGCCGCAACCGGAAGAATTGCGCGGCCAGTTCCTTTTGCACGTTGCCCTTGAAGCCGCCCCAGGCGACGAACAGGCCCTGGTCGGCGTTGAACTTGGTCATGGCGCCGAGCAACTTGTCCACCGGTTCGCGCCCGATGGGGGCGTCTTCCGATTTCACTTCCACGCATAGACGCGGCGCGGAAAAGCCCAGCGGACCGGAACCTGCCAGGATGTCGGCGCCGCCGTCAGCGCCTTCCGGGCTGCGGTAAGTGGTGTAGCCCTGTGCCTTTAGGATGCCTTCGACGAGCCGAGTCAGGCCATGCCCCTTGAAGCGCGCAGCGATCAGCGCGGCGATCTGGTCGCGCGCCAGTTCATCCAGGTCGGTGTCTGCGGCTTCTGCGTCCGTTGTCCCTGCCGCCACTCTGGCTGGGGCGGCGGTTGCTTCCGCCTTCCAGCCATTGGCCCGCATGGCCTTGATCCGCTGTTCCGCCCCGTTGCGCTGGATGCGGCAAATCGTCATGAAGGCGCCGAAGGAGTAGAGCAGATCCTTGCCGAAGTGCGTTCTGGGAATGGCCTCGCCGATCCACTGGACGGGCCGCCAATGGAAGAATGGGTCGGGACCCGCCGCCTCTGCGTGGTAACCGCCCGTGATCTCGCCGACATATACCGCCGGCTGCGTCTTCAACGGCAGGATCACCAGATCGCCTTGCTGCATCTCGTGCGCGAACGGCCAAACCTGGCTTACCCAGTTCAGCACTGTCTTGGGTTTGGCGTCGGCGTAGAGCTGGGTCATCGCCTCCTTGAGTTCGCTGCGTTCGCGCATCCTAGACAGGTCGCGGTTCAGGCCGTCCCAGGTCACGTACACCCGGCTTTCCTGGATGAACTTCTGCTCGTACTCGCCGTGTGATCCCGCACGGACCAACCAGATCGCCATTCGTTCCCCCCTTCGATTCAAATGTGGTACGCGCGCATTGCGGATCAAGGTGATCCAGCGAGTGGACAGAGCCTTTACCTGCTCGACGCCAGTTCACTGCACCCGGCCGACGCTGGATACGCTACTGCCGCAGGCCGACGTGCCGCGCGCGGATCGTCCGCGCAGGCGTTAGTTTACCGTCGCGCTGACTCAGCACGCCCGGCGGCCTCAGTTACCAGGGCACGCAACGCCTCGCGCCAGGCCACGTCCCGCCGTGGTCTCCCAGCCCGCCGGGCGTCCCTCCGCGAAGCTCCCGCTCAGCCGCTGTGGCAACAGCCCCGATCCGCAGCGCAGGTGCCGGCCGTGTCTCACTGCCGCGATCCGGGTCGCTCTGCACGATGCCGCTGCCACAGGTGACGCAGCGGCTCACGCCCTGTGAGGAAGGAGGTCGAAGCGGGAGGCCGGCCACAGAATGGCCGCTGGCACGGGGTGGGACCGCCGCTGCCGGGCCGCTGCCCGTCGCTTGCGCGGCATCTGCCGCGTTGCCACGGCCAGGGTGGATCAAGATCGCGGCCGCCGTGCCGCTCTAACCAGGACCGATGCCGCACCGATTCGCCACCGCCGACAAGACCCGCGAGCTGCGCGTCGGGGAACGCCTGCGCCGCGCGCTGCGGGCGCCGCTGCACGCGATCCTGGTGTGGGGGATGGTGCTGGCAGTGGCGCTGGCCTGCGTGCTGGCCTATGTGCTGGTGCGCGACCGCGACAATCGCCTGGCCGCCGCGCAGCGGCAGAGCCTGGCGCTGGCGACCGGCGCCGATCGCCTGTTGCAGGTGAAGCTGGACACGCTGGGGCAGGCCATGCGCGGCGAGGCGGCGAACGCGCAGGCGCTGCGCGCCGAACCACCGGAGCGCGCGGCGGCGCTGGTCGAGGCCTCGCTGCAGGGGCTGCTGGAGCGGCACCCGGAACTGCACAGCGTGGCCTTGCTGGATGCGCAGGGCGCGCGCTGGCGCGGCGGCGCGGGCGATCCCAGCGTACGCGGTTGGGCGCAGGAGGCGCAGCGCGGCAGCGCGGGCGTGTTCGTCGGGCCGCTGCAGCGCGGCGCCGACGGCGAACCGGTGCTGCGCCTGGCGGTGCCGCTGCCCTCCGGCGGCTGGGTGCTGGCGCGCTGGCGGGTGGCGGCGCTGCAGCACATCGTCGCCGGGTTCGATACCGGGCACGACGGCGTGGTCGGCCTGATCGACCGCCATGGCCTGCTGCTGGCCGCCAGCGGCCCGGCCGCCGGCGGCCGCGTGCGCTTGCCGCCGAACCTGCCGCGGCCGCCGCCGCAGGGCCTGGCGCTGGGCATGCGCGCGACCGTGTTCGGCCATCAGCCACGCATGGTGGCGATCAGCGGCGGGCGCGACTACCCGCTGCTGGCGGTGGCGGGGCTGTCGGTGCGCGAGGCGCTGGCCGGCTGGTGGTGGTTCGCCGCCGCCGCCGGCGTGCTCTACCTGTTGTACCTGGCCGGATTCGCCTATCTGCTGGGCAGCCTGCGCCGCGCCGAGCGCCGCCACCGACAGCTGCTGCAGCGACTGCGCCGCGGCGACGAGGACCTGCGCCTGGCGCATGCGATGGGCGGCATCGGCACCTGGCAGATCGATACCGACCGGCGCCAGCTGCTGCTGGCCGAGCCGACCGGGGCGATGCTGGGCTTGCCGCGGATCAGCGTGACCGTCGATGCCTTCCTGGCGCGGGTGCACGACGAGGATCGCGAACGGGTCGCGCGCAGCTACGAGGACGCCCTGCACGGCCGCGGCGAGTACAACGTGGTGTACCGCATGCACATGCCGGACGGACGCCGCGCTGGCTGGCCGCGCGCGGCGCGCTGGTGCATGGGCGCGACGGGGTGTGCATGACCGGCGCGGTGCAGGACGTGACCGAGCGGCTGGAGGCGGCGGCGCGCTTGATCGACGCCGAGCGCCAGTTCCGGCTGATGTTCGAACGCAATCCGCTGCCGTTCTGGCTGTTCGCGGTGGACAGCCTGCGCTTCCTGGAAGTGAATCAGGCCGCGATCCGCCAGTACGGCTACAGCCGCGACGAGTTCCTGGCGATGACCATCCTCGACCTGCGCCCGGCCAGCGACGCCGAGCGCGTGCTGGCGGACGTCCGCAAGCCGCGCGACGGTTTCGACGAGCCCGGCATCTGGACCCATCGGCGCAAGGACGGCAGCCTGCTGTCCGTGCGCGTGCACAGCGCCGACCTGGAGTTCGACGGCGTGCCGGCGCGGCTGATCCTGGCCGAGGACGTCAGCCAGCGCCTGGAGTACGAGCGCGAACTGGCGTTCCGCGCCAGCCACGACGGCACCACCGGGCTGCTCAAGACGCGCGCGCTGGCCGAGGTGCTGGACGCGCGCCCGGCGGCCGCCTACGCGGTGGCCTACGTGCAGTTGCGCGGCCTGGCGCTGATCGGCGACACCCTGGGTCGCACCGTCGGCGACGCGGTACGCTGCGCGGTGGCCGAACGCCTGGGGGCACTGGGCGAGCGTTTCGGCCTGGTGGCCTACCAGCCGTCGCAGGACTTCGTGCTGGCGGTGCTGGATCCCCAGCAGTTGCCCCAGGCGCAGCAGGCGCTGCTCGAGGCGCTCTCGATTCCGGTGCAGGGCGGCGATTTCACCCAGCAGTTGCAGGCGCACGTCGGGGTGGCGCGTTACCCGGACGATGCCGCCAGCGCCGAGGAAGTCATCGGCAGCGCCGCGCAGGCGGCGCATGCGGCGCAGGCCGAGGGGCGCGGCGTCGCGCGCTTCGAGCGCAGCATGTCCGCGCGCATCGGCGAACGCCTGCGCCTGGTCGGACGCATCCACCAGGCGATCGAGCGCCAGGAATTCGAGCTGCACTTCCAGCCGGTGGTGCACGCCGACAGTGGCGCGCCGCGCCTGCTGGAGGCGCTGATCCGCTGGCCGCAGGCCGATGGCGGCTACATCGCGCCGGACCAGTTCATCCAGTTGTGCGAGGACACCGGGCTGATCCTGCCGCTGGGGCGCTGGGTGATGCGCGCCGCGGCACAGGCGCGGCGCACGCTGGCGGAGCATGGCTGGCCGCAGATGCCGGTGGCGGTGAACGTGTCGGCGCTGCAGTTCTTCGACGGCGACCTGGTCGCGGACCTGGCGCAGGCCTGCGCCGACGCCGGCCTCGGCGCCGACGGGCTGTGCCTGGAACTGACCGAGAGCAGCGTGATGCGCCAGCCGCAGCACGCGCTGGAGGTGTTGCGGCAGTTGCGCGCGCTCGTGGTGTGCGTGGCGCTGGACGACTTCGGCACCGGTTTCTCCAGCATGGCCCATCTGCGCGACCTGCCGCTGGACACGCTCAAGATCGATCGCAGCTTCATCGTCGACGTGCATCGCGATGCGCGCAAGGCGTCGATCTGCGAGGCCTTGCTGACGCTGGGCCGCAGCCTGGGCCTGGGCGTGGTCGCCGAGGGCGTGGAATGCGCCGAGCAACTGCGCTGGCTGCGCGCGCACGGCTGCGACTACGTGCAGGGCTACCTGACCGGGCGGCCGCTGCCGTTGCCGCAGGCGCTGGCCGCGCTCGGCGCGCTCACAGCATGATGTCGATGGCCTGTTGCGCGCCGGGCGCCGGCAGCGGTTCGCCGTCCCAGTAGCGGCGCAGCGGTTCGCGCACCAGGTCCAGCGCGGTCGAGGCGCCGCGCACGCCGGGAAAGCGCCGCAGGTTGTCCGATTGCAGCGCGAGCATGCGCCGGTCCTGGTCGCCGACCTTGCGCAGCAACGGCCACACCAGCAGGCGCACCGCCCATGCCGGCGCCCAGCGGCCGTCCACGTGCAGGCTGGCGAACACGTCGGTGCTCTGCGCGCCGACCGGAGTGAAGTGCAGGCTGATCCGCACGCGGCCGCCGCGCGCGTAGCGGTACTCGATCTGCGCACTGCCGGGCGCGGCGAAATGCGCCCGTTCCAGCGTGCGCGGCGATTCGAACAACTGGTACAGCCAGCCGCTTTGCGCGGCGGCGCCGCTGTAGTCGACGTGGAAGCCTTCGGCGGTGGTGTGCAGGCAGGCGCGCATCGGCATGCGCGCGCCGCCGCGCCGCACCAGTCCCGGATGCAGCAGGTGGGTGTGCAGCGGATCGAGGAAGTTCTCCAGCGCATCGACCACGTGCGCCTGCCACCGCGTGCGCCACAGGAAGCGCCGCGACGGCGGCTGCAGGTCCTGCACCAGCTGCGCCGGTTGCGCGTCGCCCTGCGCATCCGGGCGCAGCCAGATCAGGCCGTCGTGTTCGCGCGCGGCGAAGGCGCGCACCCGCACCGCCGGCGGCGCCTGCCCGGGCGGCATGCCGGGAATCTCGCGCAACGCGCCATCCTGGCCGAAGCGCCAGCCGTGGTAGGGGCAGGCCAGGCCGTCGCCGGTGGCGCAGCCGGCCGACAGCGGCGCATGCCGGTGCGGGCAGCGGTCCTCCAGCGCGAGCAGGCTGCCGTCGGCGCAGCGGGCGATCGCCGCATGCCGGTCCATCACCGTCACCGCCAGCGGCCGCTGGCGCAGGGCGTCGGCGCGGGCGACGGCGAACCAGTGTCGATACAGGGAAGGGTGCCAGTCGGTCATGGCTGCTAGCGTCGCATGCACGGCGGGCCACTGTCTGCGGCCGAGGCCGCCATCGCCCCTCTCCCACCGGCGACCGAAGGAAGTCCCGGTGGGAGAGAGGGGTTGGGGTGAGGGGACGGCCAGCACGAATCGCCCGTCGACGCCGAACGTTCGAGGCGTCGCCGTCCCCGCATCCGCCCCTTCGGGGCACCTTCTCCCGCTGGGAGAAGCACGTTGACGAACGATCGCGCGCGCCATGCATCGCACCGGCGCGCCGCGCGCTGTGGCGGCACGCGCCACGCCCGCAGCGCTAGGCGACGACCGTGCCGGTCACCCGGTTGCGCCCGCCGCGCTTGGCGGCATACAGCGCCTGGTCGGCGATGACCACCAGGCGCTGCCACTCGGCCTGGGCGTTGACCGAAATGCAGTAGCCGATGCTGACCGTGCAGCGCACGGTCGCGGCGGCCGCGGCCGCGATGTCCTGGCGTTCGACCGCGCGGCGCAGGCGTTCGGCGAGGTCGCGCACGGCCGCCTCATCGCCCTGCGGGACCAGCACCATGAACTCTTCGCCACCGACCCGGGCCAGCAGCTCCGGCGCGCGGATGTGGCGCGCCAGGGTGGCGGCGATGGCGACCAGCACCTGGTCGCCCACCGCGTGGCCCAGGCGGTCGTTGATCGTCTTGAAGTGGTCCACGTCGATCATCAGCACTGCGAGCGGCGCCTGCCTGGCGCGCGCTTTCCGCATGCCCGATTCGCCGGCGTCCCACATGATGCGGCGGTTGGCGACGCCGGTGAGGGCGTCCTGCGAGGCGTGGCGTATCAGTTCCGCATGCAGTTGCCGGGTCAGCATCCACAGGAAGCCGGAGGTGATGACCGAGGTCAGGATCATGCGCGAGAGCAGGCCGAAGGTCGAAGTGGGGTCGTAATGCCTGTCCGCGTCGGGATTGAGCGACCACCATGCGATGCGCGACAGCAGCATGAAGGCCCACAGGAAATGGAAGGCCGCGGTGAAGCGCGCGGCGGTGCGCGCGGTCGCGTCGGCATGCCGCCACAGGGCCAGGCCGGTGGCGATGGTCAGCAGGCCGCGCAAGGCGCAGCCGAGGATCACCATCACCCGATGGTCGCCGCCGGTGTGCAGGACGTAGTGGATCTCCGCCGCGCCGATGAGCGCCACCGCGCCGAGCAGCGGCCAGTGCAACAGCGGCCGGCGCAGGTAGGCGTTGACCGCGACCAGGGTCAGCAGCGTGGCGATGTCCAGGGTCAGGTTGCCGGCCAGGGTGACGCGGCCGTCGGGCGCCGACGGCACCAGCAGCACCGCGAAGCCGGTCGCGTAGACGGCGTAGCTCAGGCCGAGCAGCGGCAGGCCGCGGACCTGCCGCGTCTTGCGCACGGTGGCGTGGATGGCGAAGAGCACCATCGCCGAGACCGCGGCCAGCAACCCGTTGACGATCAGCAAAGTGCCCGCATGAGCGAGGTGCGCGATCCACTCCACTGGGTCCCCAATCCGCGGCAGAAGCGATCTTCAAGATGCCCGTCAGTATAAGGCAGCGGCCACGCGCGGACCGCTGGCGGGCGCTTGTCCGGCAGGTCCGCAAGGGCCTGGCGCCGGGGCTTCTGGGTCGGACCGGCCGCTGTCCGGTCCAGGCCATGCCGGGACATCGCATCGCTGTGCCGGCGGCCTGGATGCGGTGTCATGGGGCCGCGGCCGGGCGCGCTCGCCCGGTCGCGGCTTGCCCGCGATGGCGCATCGCTGGTGGCGGCCTACAATTGGTAGCGGCGCATCAGCGGAATGCCGATGCGCTCGGTCAACGCGCCGAGCGCGGCGATGGGCTGGCGCTGGCGCAAGGGCAGGTGGCGCGCATCCACCGCGCTGTACTCGATCACCGGGGTGCCGCCGCGCTGGCGCTTGAAGCTGGCCGCGCCGGCGCTCTGGTTGAGCCGGCGGCCGTGGCGCAGCGCGTGTTCGAAGCCGCAGGCGGTGAGCGTGCGGTACAGCGCCAGCCGTTGCGGCTGTTGCAGGTCGTAGCCGACGATCGGCGCGGTCAGCGTGCGGCCGATGCCGAACAGGCCGGTGATGCAGACCAGTTCGCCGCTGCGGTCGCGAAAGCCGTCGAAGCGCAACAGTCCGGCGCGGTGCCAGGCGCGCAGGAACTCGGCGCGATACGCCGGGTTGCAGCGCGAGTACTTGTGCAGGTACAGCTGCGTGTACAACGCGGCGATGCGCGGGTAATCGGCCTCGCCGATGGCGTCGTTGCCGCAGCGCTGCAGGTCGGTGCGCGCGGTCAGCTTGAGGTCGCGGGCCAGGTCGCGGTGGCGCAGCAGCGCCGGCCAGTCGTCGTACAGATAGACCTGGCGGCTGCCGATCAGGGTGAAGCCCTGCGCCTGCAACGCGTGCAGCCACTGCGGGGTGTCCACCGGATTCAACGAGCGGAACCACAGCGCGTGCCGCGGCCAGCGCGCGCGCGCGGCGTCCAGCAAGGCGCCCAGTCCTTCCGGCGGCAGCGGCGGGTACAGGTTGGTGGACAGCAGCCAGTTGTTGAGGGTGACCGCGCGGTCGATCCGCGCCCAGTCCAGCCACGCGCCGATGCCGCCGCACAGCCCGCGCAACGGCGCGGCCATGGCCCGCGGCAACAGCCGCGCGGCTTCCTCGGCGGCGTAGTCGGCATAGGTTGTGCGCGGCGAGCACACCCAGGCGTTGCCGGCGTGCGGTTCGCCGACCGTGACCGGCATCGCCAGCGCGCCGGCCTGCAGCAGTTCGATGCGCGCGTGCAGATTGGCGCCGATGTCCTGCGCGTCGCGGCCGGCATGCAGCGCGGCGAAGCGCTGCGCCTGCACGGCATAGTCGGTCTGCGCATCGAGGGTGTCGCTCATGGCGGCGGCAACGCCTCGCCGTCCCATTCGGTGTCGCGGGTGGAGGCCTCGCGCAGCGAGCAGCGTTGCGCCAGCGCCAGCCGGGCATGGCTGGCCAGGTCGCGCAGCGCGCCGGCCAGCGGGCGCCGGTCGCCGCGCGGGGCCAGCACGTCGTCGGCACGCGCGTAGTCCGCGCGCCAGCGGCGCAACTGGCCGTGGCGCAGCGCCGCCGGCAGGGCGACGCCGAGCATCAGCGGGCCCAGCATCGCCGCGCGCGTCGGCGCCGGGCTCACCGGCGCCGACGCAGCGCGGCGGCTGCCGTCCAGCGCCGCGACCAGCGGATCGGCGGCGGCGAACAGGTGCAGGCCGCTGGTCGCGCGCGGATTGCATTCGATCACGCTGCAGCGGCCCTGCGCCGAGACGATCCAGTCGAAGGAGAGTTGCCCGCTGAAGCCGAGCTTGCCGACCAGTTGCGCGGTGAAGCGTTCGATCTGCGGCGACGGCGCGGCCTCGAAGTAATAGCTGGAACTGCGCTGCAGCCGGTAGCGCGGCCGGTACACCGCATGCGCCAGCAGCACACCGTCGCGCGCCACCGCGTAGGAACAGCGTTCCTCGCCGGCGCAGTAGCGCTGTGCGACCCAGTCGCCCTGCTCGGGCAGCGCCGGCGCCGCGGCGGGCAGGCCGTGCGGATGCACCCGCACGTGTACGCCGAAGCGCGAGTACTCGGGTTTCAGCACCAGCGGCGCGTCGCCGGCCCAGGCGCGCGCCTGGGCGATGCTGCGCACCCGCGCGCTGTCGGGCACGTCCACGTCGGCGTCGAGCCCGCGCGCCAGTTCCAGGAAGCGCCATTTGCTGTGCAGCGCGCGCAGCGTGTCGAAGTCGTCCACCAGCACGTCCAGTTGCGCCGGCAAGGCCCGCCGGTAGCGCGCCAGGTAGAACACTTCCTCGCAGGTCGGCAGCAGCAATGCGATGCGGTGGCGCGCGACCAGGGCGTTGAGGTCGGCGACGTAGGCCGACGGCGCGTAGCGCGCCGGCGCGATGCGGTGGCTGGCGGCGACCGCGCGCGACCAGCCGGAGATGCGGCAGGCCACGCTGTCGGCCAGGTGCACGCGCCAGCCCTGCGCGGCGAAGCGCCGCGCCAGGTCCAGCGCCACCGGCGCGCGCGCACCGGTGATCAGGACGGCGGGCGCGCTAGGCATCGGCGGCGGCGGGCGCGGCCGGCCGCCATTGCCGGCAATGCGAGGGCACCATGCGCAGCGCCGGGTCGGCCTGGCGCAGCGCGTGCAGTCGGGCCAGCGTGTCGCGGTAGACGCGGTGTTCGCCGAGCAGGCGGGTGACCAGCGCCGGCGGCGGCGTGCCGTCGGCGATCGCGGCGCTGGACCAGGCCGCGTCGGCGACCAGGAACACCGGTCCGTGCGCGTCCTCGAACCACAGCCCGTAGTGGCCCGGCGCATGCCCGGGCAGCGGCACCAGCAGCACGCTGCCATCGCCGAACAGATCGCGTGGCGTGCCGAACGCGCCCAGCGCCGCCGGCGCCGCGGCGGCCGGCAAGGCCTCGAACCAGTGCATGCGCGCCCGCGCGCCGCGCAGCAGCGCCGGCACGAAGCCTTCGCGCAGCGCGGCCAGCCGCCCGCGCCGTTGCAGGTCGTCCCAGGCCTGTTGCGCGCAGGCCAGGCGCGCCTGCGGGAAGTCGGCCACGCCGCCGACATGGTCGCCGTGGAAATGCGACAGCACGATCCAGCCGATCGCCGCCGCGTCGATGCCGTCGTTGGCCAGTTGCTCGCGCAGCGATTGGCCGGGCGCCAGATGCACCGGGGTCAGCACGCGGTACAGGCGTTCGGGAAAGCGCGCGGTGGCGTCGAGGAAATGCCGCGAATAGCCGGTGTCGAACAGCAGGTTGCCGTGCACCGGGTGCTGCAGCAGCGCCGCCAGTGCCGGGAACGGGCACGGCGCCAGCGGCGCGCCGCGGCGGGTGGCGCGCTCGGGATGCGTGCAGTGGCCGGCCTCGTACAGCTTCCAGCGCAGCGTCGGGACGCTCATGCCTGCGCTCGCCGACGTGTCGGGCGAGGAGCGCTGGGCACGCGGCGCGTGCGCATGGTTGCGACGACTGCCGCGCGCGCGGGCGCAGACATGGTCGCGCGCGACGCGGCGCGTGGCCGTGCGCGCGCAGTGCGATCACACGCGGGCGACAGTGAGCTCATTGTCGCGCCAGGGCCGCCAGCCCGGCCGCGGTGGACAGCACCGGCGCGTAGCCGAGTTCGCGCCGGGCGCGGCCGATGTCCAGCGTCTGCGAATAGCCGAGCACGCCGATGCCATAGCGGCTCAGGCGCGGCTCCGGTTGCCCGCGCCGGCGCAGGGCGATCTGCTCGCCGACCGTGGCCAGCGCCAGCGCCACCGCGCGCGGCACCGGGACCAGGCGCACGCGCAGGCGCAACACCGCGAACAGTCGGGTGAGCAGGTCGCGCACCGCGATCGGCGCGCCGTTGCTGATGTTGTAGGCGCGGCCGTCGCCGAGATGCTCGGCGCGCAGCGCGGCCAGTGCCGCGGCCACCGCGTTCTCCACGCAGCACACGTCGATCATCGCGCGTCCGCCGTGGACCAGCGGGAACCAGCCGCGCTGCGCCACCGCCAGCAGCCGCGGCACGATCGCGTTGTCGCCGTGGCCGAACACCGCGCGTGGGCGCAGCACCAGGGACGGCAACCCGGCCGCGGCGGCGGCATGCACCTTTTCTTCCGCTTCCCACTTGGTCTGCGGATAGCCGCCGATCCAGCGCGCCGGCGGGGTGAAGTCCTCGCCCACGTCGTACTGGTCGGCGAAACGGAAATAGATGCTGGGCGAGCTGAAGTGCACGAAGCGGCGCAACTGCGCGCGCTGCGCGGCGGCGAGCAGGCGCTCGGTGGCGACCACGTTGGCCTGGCGGAACAGCTCGGCGCTGGCCCACGGCGCGGACAGCGCGGCGCAATGGATCACCGCGCCGCAGCCATGCAGCAGCGGCGCCAGGTCGTCGCGGCACAGCTCGGCGCGGGCCACGTCGATGCGCGGGTCGCCGGCGAAGGCGGCCAGGGCGGCGGCGTTGCGGCCGCTGGCGCGGACCGGCACGCCCTCGGCGGCCAGGGCGCGGACGATATGCGCGCCGATGAAGCCGGAGGCGCCGGTGACCAGGACGCGCGCCATGTCAGTAGCGCAGCACCGCGCCACCGAACGCCAGCCCGGCGCCGGAGCCGACCAGTGCGATCAGGTCGCCGCGCACGATGCGGCCGCTGCTGATGGCCTGGTGCAGCGCGCCCGGAATCGAGGCGGCCATCTGGTTGCCGCGCGTGCCGATCACGTTGACCAGCGTGTCCGGCGCCAGCCGCAGCGCGGCCTGCAGATGCCGCAGCGCCTTGGCGCTGGCCTGGTGCGGCACGATCCGCTGCACCTGCGCCAGTTCGACCCCGGCCTTGTCCAGCAGCCGCTGCAGGAATCCGGGCAGCTTCGCCGCGGCGAGCCGGTAGGTGGCGCGGCCGTTCATTTCGAACAGCGAGCCGGCGCGCAACGCGTCGATGCCGTGCTCCAGGCGCAGGCGCGTGCCGCCGGCGCGCACGCGGCAGTGTTCGATGCCTTCGGAATAGGTTTCCAGGTGCGCGGCCAGCAGTTGCGATCCGCTGTCGCCGTCGTCGGCGGCCAGCACCACCGCCGCGGCGCCGTCGCCGAACAGCGGCGCGGTGTCCATGTCCTCGCCGTTGAGGCCGACGCTGGCGATCTCGCTGGACACGATCAGCACGCGCCGGTAGCGGCCGGCGGCGATCGCGCAGGCGGCCAGGTCCAGCGCGGCGACGAAGCTCAGGCAGGTGGCGTTGACGTCGAACGCGGCCAGTCCGCTGCCCTGCAGGCCGAGCCGCGCATGCAGCAGCGCGGCGCTGCACGGGATCGCCTGTTCCATCAAACTGCAGGCGGAGATCACGCAATCCACGTCCGACGGCTGCAGGTGCGCCGCCGCCAGCGCCGCGCGCGCGGCGCGTTCGCCCATCAGCGTGGCCGGTTCGTCGGCGCCGGCGTAGTGGCGCACGGCGACGCCGGCGTGGCGCTGGGTCCAGCCGGCGGGCTTGCCCCAGCGCTGGTCGAAGCTCTCCGAGACCACCTGCCGGGCCGGAAGGTATTCACCGGTGCCGAGGATGCGCGCCGCGATGGGCCTGCTGGGTTCGACGGTCATGCAAAAGCTCGCGCAAGGGGGCCGCAGCGTACTGCCAGCGGATCGGCGCGGGCAACTGCGCGCGGGACGATCGCGCCGTTGCCTGGCGCTGGCGATCGCATGCAGTCCTCAGTCACGCAACGACTTGGCGAAATATTTGGGCACTTCGACGAAGCCTTCCCGCCGATAGAAGGCGTGCGCCCGTTCGCGGCGGCGATGGCAGTGCACCTCCAGGCGGTCGCAGCCGCGCTGCCGCGCCAAGGCTTCGCCCTGCGCCAGCAAGCGCTGCCCCACGCCGGCGCCGCGTATGCGATCGTCCACGCAGAAGTAGCTGATGCGACCGATGTCGCCGGCCAATGCCAGCTGCGGCAGAAAATGCAGCGACAGCACACCCACGACATCGTCTCCTGCGGCGGCCACCAGCAAGGCGGCGTCCGGATGCGCCAGCAACTGCGCCAGGCGCGTCTCGATGAAGGCCTCGGTGCCCGGATAGTCCAGCGCCACCATTAACGCCGCGATGGCGTGCCGGTCCGCCATCACCGCGTTCCTGATCTCCAGCTTGCCGTTCTCGTTCATGTGCAGATAGTAGAAAGCGCCCGAGCCTGTAGGGACGTGGACGGCGCGCCTAACGGCCGCGGCGCTGCCCATACCAGAAATCGAGCGCGTCGCGCGAGCGCAGCATGCCGCGGCCGCGGCGCAGCAACTGCAGCAGCAGGCCCAGGTGCTCGCGCTTGCTGAAGCTGCGCAGCTTGCGGTCGGAGGTGTGCACCGGCTCGCGCAGGATCACGAAGCGCCCGCGCCGGGCCAGCGCGCGGCTCAGCGCCACGTCCTCGCCGGCGTAGTAGCGTTCGTCGAAACCGCCGGCGGCATCGAACGCGCTGCGCGTGCAGAACAGGAAGCAGCCCGGGGCGATGCCGGTGCGGCGGAACAGCCAGCCGAACACGGCTTGCGCCACGCGTTCGTGCCAGGCGACGCTGCCGAGCAACTGCACCTGCGCGCCGCCGCCGACCGTGCCGGTGTGCAGCGCGCGCAGCGCCGCCGCCAGCAGCGGCGTGTTGACGCGGGTGTCGGCATCGACGAACAGCAGGTAGCGGCCGCGGCTGGCGGCGGCGCCGGCATTGCGCGTGGCGGCGATGTGGCGCAGTTGCAGTTCCAGTACCTGCGCGCCGTGGCGGCGCGCGATCTGCGCGGTGGCGTCGCTGCAGGCATCGGCCACGACGATGGTCTCGCACTCCAGGCGCAACGCCTGCGCGGCGATGTGCAACGATGCCAGGGTATCGCCGATCAGCGCGGCTTCGTCGTGGGCGGGAACGATGAACGAGATCACGTCCGGCATCATGCGATGCCGGCGCGGCGCGGGCAAATCGGCCCGCGCCGCGCGCCGGCCGGCCGCGGGCGCGGCCGGGTCGACACAGCGGGTCAGCGCTGCAGCGTCGCCATCATCGCCGGTGGGTAACGGGTGCCGGCGGCCGCATCCACCGGGAAGATCGCGTCGATCTGCGCCAGATCCTCGGCGCTCAGCGTCACCTGCAGCGCGCCCAGGTTCTCTTCCAGGTAGGCCAGGCGCTTGGTGCCCGGGATCGGCACCAGGTCCTCGCCCTGCGCCAGCACCCAGGCCAGCGCCAGCTGTCCCGGCGTCACGCCCTTGGCCTGGGCCAGCGTGCGCACCTGTTCCACCAGTTGCAGGTTGCGCGCGAAGTTCTCGCCCTGGAAGCGCGGCGAATGGCGGCGGTAGTCGTCGGCCTCGAAGTCCTCCGGCGAGCGGATCGCCCCGGTCAGGAAGCCGCGGCCCAGCGGCGAGTAGGGCACGAAGCCGATGCCCAGTTCGCGCACCGTGTCCAGCACCTGGTCGCTCTCCGGATCGCGCGACCACAGCGAGTACTCGCTCTGCAGCGCGGTGATCGGGTGCACCGCATGCGCGCGGCGGATGGTGGCCGCGGCCGCCTCGGACAGGCCCAGGAAGCGCACCTTGCCCTGTTCCACCAGCCGCGCCATCGCTCCGACCGTGTCCTCGATCGGCACGTTCGGGTCCACCCGGTGCTGGTAGTACAGGTCGATGTGGTCCACGCCCAGGCGCTGCAGGCTGCCCTCGCAGGCGGCCTGCACGTACTCGGGGCGGCCGTCGACGCCGCGCACGCTGGGATCGTTGGGATCGAGCCTGATGCCGAACTTGGTGGCCAGGAACGCCTGGTCGCGGCGCCCGGCCAGCGCCTTGCCGACCAGCACTTCGTTGGTGTGCGGGCCGTACATGTCGGCGGTGTCGATCAGGGTGACGCCGTGGTCGAGCGCGGCATGGATCACCGCGATCGAGGCCGCATCGTCGTTGCGGCCGCCGTAGAACGCGCTCATGCCCATGCAGCCGAGGCCGAGGGCGGACACGCGGGGGCCGTTGCGGCCGAGAGTGCGGGTTTGCATCGGGAAACTCCTGTTGGAAAGCGGGAAGCGACGTGGAAGAAGCGATGCGGCGCGGACGTTGTGGTCGCGGGGCACGCAGGATGCGAGCGCGGCGCGGCGATGCGTTATCGCGATCGCGCAGGATCCTTGTCCGATCCTGCAAACGCGCCGCCGCGCCGCGAATCGCGCAGGCACCGACCATGCCATGGCCGGCGTTTGCGCAGAGTCAGTGAAGCGTTCGCGTGCGCGTCGGCGGCGCGCTTCACAGCACCGGCGTGCGCGGCCGCAGGCGCGTGCCGCCGGACACCAGTTGCCGCGGCATCGGCAGGCGCACGAACGCATGCGGGAACGGATGCGCCACCGCGCTGACCGCATCCAACCGCTGCAACTGCTGCGCGTCCAGTTGCAGTTCCAGCGCGCCCAGGTTGTCGTCCAGTTGCGCCAGGGTGCGCGCGCCGACGATCGGGATCGCGCCGCCGCCCGGCCGCTGCAGCAGCCAGGCCAGCGCCACCTGCGCCGGCGAACGGCCGATCTCCGCGGCGACCTGCTTGACCGCGTCGGCGATATCCAGCGCGCGCTCGGTCAGCATCTCGTGCGCATGCGCCGCATCGCCGCGTTCGGCACCGGCCTGGCCGTCCGCGGCGCGGCGCTGCACCGCCGCCAGGTCCTGGCGGCTGTACTTGCCGGTCAGGATGCCCATGGTCAGCGGCGACCAGGCCAGCACGCCCAGGCCCAGCGCCTCGGCCATCGGCACCAGTTCGGCCTCGACCGTGCGCTGCGCCAGGCTGTACTCGATCTGCAGCGCCACCAGCGGCGACCAGCCGCGCAGGTCGGCCAGGGTCTGCATCCGCGCCACCTGCCAGGCCGGGGTGTCGGAGATGCCGGCGTAGACGATCTTGCCGGCGCGGACCAGGTCGTCGAAGCCGCGCATCACTTCCTCCACCGGCGTGGTGTCGTCCCAGATGTGCAGGTACAGCAGGTCCAGGTAGTCGGTGCGCAGCCGCTTCAGGCTGGCCTCCACCGACTGCAGCAGGTTCTTGCGGTGGTTGCCGCCGCCGTTGGGATCGCCGGGGAAGGGGTTGAGCGTGTACTTGCTGGCGATCACCAGGCGGTCGCGGCGGCCTGCGGCGAACTTGCCGAGCAGGGTCTCGGAGCTGCCGTTGGTGTAGGTGTTGGCGGTATCGATGAAGTTGCCGCCATGGTCGACGTAGCGCGCGAACAGGCGCCCGGCTTCGGCTTCGTCGGCGCCCCAGCCCCAGTCGTTGCCGAAGGTCATCGTGCCCAGCGAAATGGGGCTGACGCGCAGGCCGGAGCGGCCGAGCAGGCGGTAGTGGTCGAGCGACATGAGGGAGCTTCCTGGCAAGCGGATGGACCGCGGGAACGGCAGGATGCGCCGCTCGACCAGGCGGATAAACTGGCATAGTCTGTATCTTCCTTGAAGTTGAGCTTCACAATGGCTGCCAGCCCCCTGCCTGCCGTGGTCGCCTTCGCCCGCGTCGCCCACCATGCCAGCTTCACCCGCGCCGCCGACGAACTCGGCGTCTCGGCCTCGGCGCTGTCGCAGACGGTGCGCACGCTGGAAGCGCAGCTGGGCGTGCGCCTGCTGCACCGGACCACGCGCCGGGTGGCGCTGAGCGAACATGGCGCGCGCTTCCTGGAACAGGTGAAACCCGGCCTGGCGCAGATCGAGGCGGCATTCCTGGACCTGGACACGGTGCGCGACCGTCCGGCCGGGCGCCTGCGCATCACCCTGCCGCGGGTGGTCGCCGACCAACTGGTGATGCCGTGGCTGCCGTCGTTCCTGGCGCGCTATCCGCAGATCGAAGTGGAACTGTGCGTGGATTCGGCCTTGGTGGACGTGGTGGCCGAGGGCTTCGATGCCGGCATCCGCCTGGGCGAATGCCTGGCGCGCGACATGATCGCGGTGCCGCTGGGGCCGATGCAGCGCCAGGTGATCTGTGCGGCACCGGACTATTTCCGGCGCCATCCGCCGCCGCAGACGCCGGCCGACCTGGTCGACCACGACTGCATCGTGCACCGCATGAGCAATGGCCGGCGCATGGCCTGGGAGTTCACCCGCGACGGCCGCGATTTCGAAGTGGAGGTGAGCGGCACCCTGGTGTTCAACGACAGCGGCTTGACCCATGCGGCGGCGCTGGCGGGGCTGGGCCTGGCGCAGGGCTTCGAATCGGTGGTGGCCGCCGACGTCGCCGCCGGCCGCCTGCTGCGCGTGCTCGACGACTGGCAGCAGCCCTTCGCCGGCTTCTATCTGTACTACCCGGCGCGCGAACACCTGGCGCCGAAGCTGCGCGTGTTCATCGACCATCTGCGCGCGGCGAACGCGGCGGCGGAGTAGCTGCGGCAACGCTCGGCCGATGCCCGCGCCGCCGCGCGTGCCGCGGGGAACCGCCGTCGCCACCGTGGCGGTGGCGACGGCGTTGCCGGACTCAGCCCTTCAGCTTGGCCGCGTATTCGGCCACGCGCTTGCCGAGCAGGCGCGCGGTTTCCAGGTCGCCGGCACGCGGCGCCTCGTCCGGCGAGGCGTCCGACGGCGAGATCGCCAGCGCACCGGCGAAGCCGGCGGTCCAGTTCACGTCGTCCGGGCCGTGCGCCTTGGTGTTGGCCGGCGGCAGGCCGGTGCCGACCCAGATCTGGCCGTGCTGCTGCGACAGGGTCCAGAAGTATTCGATGGTGGAGAACTTGTCGCCGTTGATCGAGGCCGAGTTGGTGAAGCCGGCGGCGACCTTGTCCTTCCAGGCCTGCGCGAACCACGGCTTGGAGCTGGCGTCGGCGAACTTCTTGAACTGCCAGGCCGGGCCGCCCATGTAGGTCGGGCTGCCGTAGACGATGGCGTCGGCCTGGCCGATGGCGTCCCAGGCGTCTTCGGGCAGGTTGCCGTCCTGGTCGATGCGGTACAGCGTGGCCTCGCCGACGCTGGCGGCGCCGGCGTGCACCGCCTCGGCCTGCTTGACGGTATGGCCGTAGCCGCTGAAATAGACGATCGCGATCTTGCTCATGGGCGAACTCCTGGAATTGGTTGAATGAGGGGAGGGGGCGAAGCGCGGGCATTGTGCGCACGCGCCGCCGCTCCGATCAGCGCCACGCGCAGGATGTTGTGTCCGACCGGCGCCGCGGCGGCCGGGCGGCGTCCCTCAGGGCGCCGCGTCGCCCTGCATCTCGCGCTCGATGCCGACCTCGACCAGGTAGTCGATGAAGCTGCGCACCTTCGGCGCCAGGTGGCTGCGGTTGGCATAGACCGCGTAGACGCCGATCGGGGCGAGCTGGTGGTCGGGCAGCACGCGCACCAGGCGCCCGTCCTGCAGTTCCTTCTCCGCGATGAAGTCCGGCTGCAGGACGATGCCCATGCCGGCGACGGCGGCCTCGCGCAGCACGTCGCCGCTGTTGGCGCGCAGCCCGCCGTGGATGCGCACCCGGGTCTCGCCGTCGGGGCCCTGCAGGGCGAGTTCGTCGCCCAGCGGCGAATAGCTGTAGTTCAGGAATTCGTGCCCGGCGATGTCGGCGGCCAGGCGCGGCGTGCCGGCGCGTTCCAGGTAGGCCGGCGCGGCGCACAGATACGCCTGCACCTCGCCGAGCTTGCGCGCGATCAGGGTCGGGGTGACCTGGCGGGTGATGCGGATCGCCATGTCGTAGCCTTCCTCGACGATGTCCACCAGCCGGTCCGACAGCGACAGGTCCAGCGCCACCTGCGGATGGCGTGCCCGGTAGCCGGCCAGGCGCGGTCCCAGCCGGGCGATGGCGAAGCTGAAGGGGGCATTGATCCGCAGCGTGCCCGAGGGCGTCAGCGCCTGTTCGCCGACCGCCGCCTCCATGTCGTCGAACTCGGCCAGCAGCACCTGGCAACGCTGGTAGTAGGCGGTGCCGACGCTGCTCGGGCTGACCCGGCGCGTGGTGCGGTTGAGCAGGCGCAGGCCGAGCCGCTTTTCCAGCCACGCCACTTGCCGGGTGACGCTGGCGGTGGACATGCCCAGCGCCTCGGCGGCGGCGTTGAAGCCGTTGCGATCGACCACGGTGACGAACACGCGCATCGCGTCCAGCGTATCCATTGTTGCCGTTCCTGAAACAGATATCCGGGCCGAGCGTAATTTATCTCCCCTGCTGTCGGGAATACCCTGTGTTCCCGACGCCGATGCCGCGCCCGCGGCACCCGCGGGCGCCGCCCGCAACGGCCTGTCATGCCTTGCCGCGGTGGCCGCGCCGCGATTGCCGCATCCTCCTGGAGATCCGTCATGTCCCGTCTGCCGTCGCTGTATATCTCGCATGGTTCGCCGATGACCGCGCTGCATCCGGGTCAGGTCGGCCTGCGCCTGGCCGAGCTGGCAAGGACGCTGCCGCGGCCGCGCGCGATCGTGGTCGCCTCGGCGCACTGGCTGGGGCGGCGGCCGCTGGTCGGGGCGGCGGCGCAGCCGCCGACCATCCACGACTTCGGCGGTTTCCCGCGCGAACTGCACGAAATGCAGTACCCGGCGCCGGGCGCGCCGGCGCTGGCGCACGAGATCGCGCAACGGCTCGAACAGGCCGGCCTGCAGCCGTACGTGGACGAGCGCCGCGGCCTCGACCATGGCGTGTGGGTGCCGCTGTCGCTGCTGTATCCGCAGGCCGACATCCCGGTGGTGCCGCTGTCGATCCAGCCCGAGCTGGGGCCGGCGCACCAACTGGCGGTCGGCCGTGCGCTGGCGCCGCTGCGCGCGCAGGGCGTGCTGCTGGTCGGCTCGGGCAGCATCACCCACAACCTGCACGATTTCGGCCGCTACGCCGACGGCAAGGACGCGCCCTACGTGCGCCCGTTCATCGACTGGGTGGAGCAGGCCCTGCTGCGCGAGGACGTGCCGGCCTTGCTCGACTATCGCCGCCAGGCGCCCTTCGCCGAACGCGCGCATCCCACCGACGAGCACTGGCAGCCGATCTACGTCGCGATGGGCGCGGCCGGCGCGGATGGGCTCGGCGCGCAGCGCATCGACGCCGGCATCGACGCCGGGCTGCTGGCGATGGACATCTACCGCTTCGACGGCGCCGCGGCGCGCGCGGCGGCCTGAACGCCGCCGGCCCTGCCGGGTCGAACTGAGCGGTTCATGGCGATGAAGGCCATCGCCGCTCCGCGTCTCACCGTTTGAGACGCGGAGCCGGCACCGTCGGCGGGTGAATACCCTCGAAAAGCTCGCCGTGCTCGCCGACGCGGCCAAGTACGACGCGTCCTGCGCCTCCAGCGGCGCCGGCAAGCGCGATTCGCTGCGCAGCGGCGGCATCGGCAGCACCGAGGGCATGGGCATCTGCCATTCGTACACGCCGGACGGGCGTTGCGTGTCGCTGCTGAAGATCCTGCTCACCAACTTCTGCGTGTTCGACTGCGCGTACTGCGTCAACCGCGTGTCCAGCAATGTGCGCCGCGCGCGCTTCGCGCCGGCGGAAGTGGTCAAGCTGACCCTGGATTTCTACAAGCGCAACTACATCGAAGGGCTGTTCCTCTCCAGCGGCATCATCCGCAACAGCGACTACACCATGGAGCAACTGGTGGAAGTGGCGCGGCTGTTGCGCGAGGAGCACCGCTTCGCCGGCTACATCCACCTCAAGACCATTCCCGACGCGGCACCGGAACTGCTCGCCGCCGCCGGCCGCTACGCCGACCGGCTCAGCATCAACGTGGAGTTGCCGACCGAGCGCGGCCTGGCGCAACTGGCGCCGGAGAAGAACGTCGGCGGCATCCGCGCGGCGATGGGCGAACTGCGCTGGCGCATCGAGGAGGGCAAGGAGGCGCGCAAGGCCGAAACCCGCGTGCGCGCCAAGCCGCCGCGCTTCGCCCCGGCCGGGCAGAGCACGCAGATGATCGTCGGCGCCGACGGCGCCGACGATCGCGCGATCCTGCACACCAGCCACAATCTGTACGGCAACTACCGCCTGCGCCGCGTCTACTACTCCGCGTTCAGCCCGATTCCCGATGCCTCGGCCAAGCTGCCGCTGCTGGCGCCGCCATTGCAGCGCGAACACCGCCTGTACCAGGCCGACTGGCTGCTGCGCTTCTACGATTTCTCGGTGGAGGAGATCGCCCCGCCGACCACCAGCGGCATGCTCGACCTGGACGTGGACCCCAAGCTGGCCTGGGCGCTGCGCAACCCCGAGCGCTTCCCGGTGGATCTCAACACCGCCGCGCGCGAGTTGCTGCTGCGGGTACCGGGGCTGGGCACGCGCAATGTCGAGCGGTTGCTGTTGGCGCGCCGACACGCGCGGCTGCGGGTCGGCGACCTGGCGCGGTTGCGGGTGCCGCTGAAGAAGCTGCTGCCGTTCGTCAGCGTGCTCGACCATCATCCGCGGCGGCGGCTGGACGATCCGCAGCGGCTGCGCGCGCAACTGGCGCCGGCACCACGCCAGGGTGGGTTGTTTGACTGAGCGCGGGTGGACGCGGTGGCCCGCGGCCGCTCGTGCCGGCGCGACGGCCGGCGCATGCGATGGTGCCGGCAGGCGCTGCGAACAGCATGCGCGGCGGCGAGGGCGGGACAGTGTTCCAGGCTGAGGTCCATCCACCCTGGAGCCTGCAGGCCTGGCGCGATGCGGCGCGCGCGGCGTGGTGCGCACAGGCGGCGCCGGAGCACATTCGCTGGGACGGCGATGCGCAAGGCGGGTTGCTGGCGGGCGTGGACGTGGCCGGGCTGGCGGCGACGGTACCGCCGCCGCGGGTGTCGGCCGAGTTCCTGGCGCTGGCCGGCGCGGTGCTGTGCCATCGCGATCCGCAGCGGCATGCCTTGCTGTACCGGCTGCTGTGGCGCATCGCCGGCGGCGAGCGCGCGCTGCTGCAGCGGGTCACCGACGCCGATGTGCATCGCGCGCAGCAATGGGCGCAGGCGGTGCGCCGCGACAGCCACAAGATGAAGGCGTTCGTGCGCTTCCGCGAAGTGCCGGGCGAGCAGGAGGCCTACATCGCCTGGTTCGAGCCGGAGCACCACATCGTCGATCGGGTGGCGCCGTTCTTCGCGCGCCGTTTCGCCGGCATGCGCTGGGCGATCCTCACCCCGTACCGCAGCGTGCGCTGGGACGGCGCGACGCTGCAGTTCGGCGCCGGCGCGCAGCGCGCCGATGCGCCGGCCGACGATGCGCAGGACACGCTGTGGCGCACCTACTACGCCAACATCTTCAATCCGGCGCGGCTCAATCCGACGATGATGCGCCAGGAGATGCCGCAGAAATACTGGAAGCATCTGCCGGAGGCGCAACTGCTGCCCACGCTGATCCGCGATGCCGGGCAGCGCGTGCGCGAGATGGCCGAGCGCGCGCCGGCGCCGGTGCGCCGGCGCATTCCCGCGCCGGCACCGGCGCCGGTGGTGGCCGCCGAAGACAGCCTCGAGGCGCTGCGTGCGGCGGCGCGCGACTGCCGCCGTTGTCCGCTGTGGCAGCCGGCGACCCAGACCGTGTTCGGCGAGGGGCCGCAGGACGCCGCAGTGATGGTGGTCGGCGAGCAGCCCGGCGACGAGGAGGACCTGAGCGGGCGTCCCTTCGTCGGCCCGGCCGGGCGCCTGTTCGACCGCGCGCTGCAGGAACTGGGCGTCGAACGCGCCGGCCTGTACGTCACCAATGCGGTCAAGCATTTCCGTTTCGAGCAGCGCGGCAAGGCGCGGCTGCACCGCAATCCCGAGCGTGCCCATGTCGAGGCCTGCCGGATGTGGCTGGCCGGCGAACTGGCGCGGGTGCGTCCGCGCATCGTGCTGTGCCTGGGTGCGACCGCGGCGCGCGCGGTGCTGGGACACGGCTTCCCGCTGATGGCCCGGCGCGGGCAGTGGCAGGCGCTGGCCGACGGCACCCGCGCCCTCGCCACCGTGCATCCGTCGTGGGTGCTGCGCCAGCGCGGCGAGACGGACGCGGCCAGCGCCTATCGCGGATTCGTCGACGACCTGCGGACGCTGGCGCAGGATCCGGACGCGCCGCGCGCGGTGGTGGCGCCGGTCCCGCGCTGAGCGCCGCGCACGGGTGCGTTCGGCGCGGGGCGGCCGTCAGCGGCGGCGACGCGTCATCGCCGCTGCAGCACGTAGCTGTTCTCGAAGCCGTGGGCGCAGCCGAGCACGTGGAAATCGCCGAAGTACCCGGCGGCGCGCAGTAGGTCCACCGCCGGCCCGACCTCCGGCGAGTATTCCCAGTCGCCATAGTCGTCGAACACCACGAACCCGCCGGAGACCACGCTGGGCGCGTACAGCAGGAAATCCAGCAATACGTTGCGCCCGGTGTGGCCGCCGTCGATGTGCAGCAGCGCCACCTCCGGCTTCATGTTGTAGAAGTGCTGCGCGCAGAATTCCGAATAGCCGCGGATGAACTGCGCATTGGGCAGCAGCAGTTGCCGGTAGTGGTTGAACTCCTCGAACTGGTTGGGCAGGGCGAACGGGTCCAGCCCGATCACCCGCCGCTGGCGATTGCTGATCTCGTTCATCAGCACCAGCGACTTGCCCTTCCACACGCCGATCTCCACCAGGTCGCCGGGTACGCCCTCCAGCAGCAGGCACAGGTAGCCGAGCAGCCGCACGTGGTCGTGGAACGACAGTTCGCGCCGCGGCATCGCCTGTTCGGCCGGCAGGGTCGCCTGCGCCTGCTCGAAATGCTGGCCGATCAGCGTCCAGACCTGCGCGATGTTGTCGCTGACCGTCGGGTCGTCGATGAAGGCATTGAGGTCGCGGATGGTGAGCATGGAATCTCCGGCGGCGCCGCGGGGCGCCAGGGACGGGGGCGGATGGGAATGGGGATGGCGCGATACTAGCGCGCGCCGCGGCCCGGCCGTGCCCGTCCTCGCCGTCCTCGCGCCGCGAAGAGCGGGCATGGCCGCAACCGCACGCGCGGCCTTGGGCATCGGCGTCGCGACCGCCCCCTTTGCAACGGCCAGCCGATGCCACGCGGCGGCGCCACTGGACATCGCGCCTGCGGTGCGGTTTGCTTGCCGTCTCCCCCATTCATGGTGCGCCGCCGTCGGCGCGCGCCGGCGTCCGGACGAGCATGCATTCGATCGAAGTGGTGTTGGCGATGTTGCTGGCGGTGGTGGCCAGCGGCTACCTGGTGCGCGTGCTGCCGTTCTCGCTGCCGTTGCCGCTGGTGCAGATCGGCCTGGGCGCGGTGATCGCCGGCGTGTTCAAGAAGGGTTACGCGCTGGAGCCGGAACTGTTCTTCCTGCTGTTCCTGCCGCCGCTGCTGTTCCTGGACGGCTGGCGCATTCCCAAGCAGGGCCTGTTCCGCGACAAGGGCGCGATCCTGGAACTGGCGCTGGGCCTGGTGGTGTTCACCGTGATCGGCGCCGGCTTCCTGATCCACTGGATGATCCCGACCATGCCGCTGGCGGTGGCGTTCGCGCTGGCCGCGGTGGTGTCGCCGACCGATCCGATCGCGGTCTCCTCGATCGCCGCGCGCGCGCCGATCCCCAAGCGGCTGATGCACATCCTGGAAGGCGAGTCGCTGCTCAACGACGCCTCCGGCCTGGTCTGCTTCCAGTTCGCGGTGGCCGCGGCGATCACCGGCACGTTCTCGCTGGCCGACGCCTCGCTGACCTTCCTGTGGGTGGCGCTGGTCGGCGTGGCCTCCGGCATCGCCGTGGTGATCGGCACCAGCCTGGCGCAGCGCTGGATCTGGCGCCAGGTCGGCGAGGAGCCGGGCGCGGCGATCCTGGTCAACCTGCTGCTGCCGTTCGCCGCCTACCTGCTGGCCGAGGCGATCCACGCGTCCGGCATCCTCGCCGCGGTCGCCGCCGGCATCGCCATGAGCTACGTGGAACTGAGCGGCCGCGCCCCGGGCAGCATGCGCGTGCAGCGCTCGGCGGTGTGGGACATGGTGCAGTTCACCCTCAACGGCATCATGTTCGTGCTGCTCGGCGAACAGCTGCCGGGCATCGTGCAGGGCGCCATGCACAACATGGACGAGGCCGGGCATCTGGATCCGTGGTGGCTGCTCGGCTACGCGCTGGCGATCTACGTCGGCCTGCTGCTGTTGCGCTTCCTGTGGGTGTGGCTGTCGCTGCGCTGGAACCTGCTCAAGGCGCGCCGCCGCGGCGAAGCCCGGCAGAGCCCGCCGTGGCGGATCGTGGTGGCGACCTCGCTGGCCGGGGTGCGCGGCGCGATCACCCTGGCCGGCGTGCTGACCCTGCCGCTGGCGCTGCCCAGCGGCGCGGCGTTCCCGGCGCGCGACCTGGCGATCTTCCTGGCCAGCGCGGTGATCGTGACCTCGCTGCTGGTCGCCAGCGTGGCGCTGCCGCGACTGCTGCGCGGCCTGGAACTGCCGGAGGAACCGAGCGACCGCCTGGAGGAAGACCTGGCGCGGCGCGAATCCTCGCGCGCGGCGCTGGCCGCGGTGGAAAAACTGCGGCAGCGGCTGGTGCAGGACAGCGAACACGCCGATCTGTACAACGAGGCGGCGACCCGGGTCAGCGCCCTGTATCAACGCCACCTGGACCACGGCGAGGCGATGGAAAGCGATCCGGAGGAGGCGCGGCGGCTGGACGACGTGCTGCGCCAACTGCGCCAGGCCGGCCTGCAGGCCGAGCGCCAGGAACTGTTCAAGCTGACCCGCCAGCGCAAGATTTCCGACGAGATCGCGCGCCGCCTGATCCGCAATCTGGATCTGCTGGAGGCGCGGCGGAAGGGGTGAGGGCTGGGAATCGGGAATGGGGAAACGGGAATGGGTAGAGCGGGCTTCGCTGCGATGTGATGCATCTTGCACACGGGGCGCTTTGAAGCAGGGAATGGGGAATCGGGAATTGGGAATCGAAAGAGCCGCAGCGCCGCGCAGCCCGGCTTGCCCATTCCCGATTCCCGATTCCCCATTCCCAGCCCCCCACTATCCCGCACACGGGAGAGTGCCTCCGCCGGATCGGGATTTATCCATCACGCGGGGGCTTTTACCCTGAGGGTCGTTTCTGCGGCCGCTGCGCCGCTCCGGGAGCTCCCGTGTCGCCGATCATTTCCATCCAACAGCTCACCAAGACCTACGCCGGCGGTTTCCAGGCGCTCAAGGGCATCGACCTGGACATCCGGCGCGGCGAGATCTTCGCCCTGCTCGGGCCCAACGGCGCCGGCAAGACCACGCTGATCAGCGTGGTCTGCGGCCTGGTCAATCCCAGTTCCGGCACGGTGCTGGCCGACGGCCACGACATCGTCCGCGACTATCGCGCCGCGCGCAGCAAGATCGGCCTGGTGCCGCAGGAGCTGGCCACCGACGCGTTCGAGACGGTATGGGCGACGGTGCGCTTCAGCCGCGGCCTGTTCGGCAAGCCGAAGGACGATGCGCATCTGCAGCGGGTGCTGCGCGAGCTGTCGCTGTGGGACAAGCGCGACAGCAAGATCTCCACCCTGTCCGGCGGCATGAAGCGGCGCGTGCTGATCGCCAAGGCGCTGGCGCACGAGCCGTCCATCCTGTTCCTGGACGAGCCCACCGCCGGCGTGGACGTGGAATTGCGCCACGACATGTGGCAGATGGTGCGGCGCCTGCGCGAGCAGGGCACCAGCATCATCCTGACCACGCACTACATCGAGGAGGCCGAGGACATGGCCGACCGTGTCGGCGTGATCAACCGCGGCGAACTGGTGCTGGTGGAGGACAAGCGCGCGCTGATGCGCAAGCTCGGCAAGAAGCAACTGGCGCTGACCCTGCAGGCGCCGCTGCCGGCGCTGCCGCAGGCGCTGGCCGCGCAGCCGCTGGAACTGTCCGCCGATGGCACGGTGCTGACCTACACCTACGACGTGCAGGCCGAGCAGACCGGCATCGGCAGCCTGCTGCGGCAACTGGAGGACCACGGCGTGGAGATCAAGGACCTGCATTCCAGCGAAAGCTCGCTGGAGGAGATCTTCGTCAACCTGGTGCGACCGGCCGCCGCCGGCGCGGAGGCGCGCGCATGAACCTGCACGCGATCGCCGCGATCTACCGCTTCGAGATGGCGCGCACCTTCCGCACCCTGACCCAGTCGATCGCCTCGCCGGTGCTGTCGACCTCGCTGTACTTCGTGGTGTTCGGCGCGGCGATCGGCTCGCGCATGGGCGCCATCGACGGCATCAGCTACGGCGCCTACATCATTCCCGGCCTGGTGATGCTGTCGCTGCTCAACGAGAGCATCTCCAACGCCTCCTTCGGCATCTACATGCCGCGCTGGGCCGGCACCATCTACGAGGTGCTGTCGGCGCCGGTGGCGTGGTGGGAGGTGGTGATCGGCTATGTCGGCGCGGCGGCGAGCAAGTCGGTGCTGCTGGGCCTGCTGATCCTGCTCACCGCGCGCTGCTTCGTGCCGTACGAAATCGCGCATCCGCTGTGGATGTTCGGTTTCCTGGTGCTGACCGCGCTGACCTTCAGCCTGTTCGGCTTCATCATCGGCATCTGGGCCGACGGCTTCGAGAAGCTGCAGGTGATCCCGCTGATGGTGGTGACGCCGCTGACCTTCCTCGGCGGCAGCTTCTATTCGATCTCCATGCTGCCGCCGCTGTGGCAGAAGATCAGCCTGTTCAACCCGGTGGTGTACCTGGTCAGCGGCTTCCGCTGGGCGTTCTTCGGCAAGGCCGACGTGCACATCGCGGTCAGCGCGAGCATGACCGCGGTGTTCCTGGCGGTGTGCCTGGCCGTGGTGTGGGCGATCTTCCGCAGCGGCTACCGGCTGAAGGCCTGAGCCGGCGGCGCCGCCGGCGCTCGGCGCGGGATCGCCGGTCCGCCGTGGCCGGTGCGCGATTGCTCGCCGTGGCGGCTCCGGAGCGCCATGCGTGGGCTGTTACGCCCGCTGCGGTAGTGGGCATGGCCCAGCCATTGATCGCGCGGCAAGAGGCCGCGCGCGGGCTGCGGCGTTCGCCGTGCCCGGGCGGTCAGTTGGTCTTGAGGTAGTACGCCTCGACGGTGCCGTTGATCTTCATCGTCATCGGATTGCCGCGGCGGTCGCGGGCCTTGCCGACCTGCACGCGGATCCAGCCCTCGCTGATCGAGTATTCCTCCACGTTGTCGCGCTCCACGCCGTTGAAGCGGATGCCGACGCCACGCGCCAGCGCCTCGGCATCGTGGAACGGGCTCTGCGGGCTGATCGCCAGGTGGTCGGGAGGGGTATCGCTCATGGTCGTGGATTCGCGTGGCGGCGGACAGCGCCGTCTTCCGGGGGCGCAGGATAAACGCCCGCGGCGCCGTTGCCGAGCGTCGCCGCGCTTGGCGTCGCCGCGCCCGGCGCGGCACACTGCGCGTCCCGCCCTGTCCCGACCCGCCGCCATGCCCGACAACAGCGCCGACTACGACGAGCCCGACGACCTCGGTGCCGACCTCGACGAGGACGATCCGGACACCCAGCAGGGCCTGATCTGGAACCTGCTGCTGCTGATCAACCCCGGCGACGAGGAGACCGCGCTGCGCCAGTTCAACGCCTACCGCGAGGCCGCGGGCGAGGCGGACGGCGAGGGCGAGGGTTGGCTATGGACGCTGAAGGACGCCATCGACTGGAGTTCCGGCTTCCACGTCGACGGCCGCGACCGGGAGGCGCTGATTGCCGCGATCGACGAACTGGCCGCGCGCTGGAACCTGCGCATCGACTGGGGCGGCGACCTCGACGACGAGGACTTCCTCGACGCCCACGACACCGCCTCGCTGCTGGGCGTGGCCTACGACCGCCTGCGCGAACACGGCTACAGCCTCTGGTGCTGGGACACCGGCAGCGACGACCGCGCCGGCTGGATGGCGCTCAGCCGCGACGACGAGGACATGCAGCGCCTGGCGGCGATCCTGGGCATCGACCTGCGCCCGGGCAGCGATCCGTTCTAGCTGCGATTCCGGCGGGCGTGCTGCCTGTCGCGGCTGAAGCCGCTCCTACAGACAGCGCGCATCGCGCTCCGCGGCTCCTGCAGGAGCGGCTTCAGCCGCGACAAAAGGAATCCCGGCCTGCGCCGGCTTCGGTGGGTGCTGGGGCTGAAGCCCCGCCTACAACGCCTCATCAAGCATCCGCAGCTCCCTGTAGGAGCGACTTCAGTCGCGACGAACGGCGCCGGGAAACCCGCCCCATCCACAACGGCGCCGGGGCCGAGAACCCATCGGAAAAGCGCTCCCCAGCACAGCGACTGCGCGGCGCCCGAAGCTCCCTCTAGCGGTTCAACCCGCTTCCCCGCGCGCCTGCGCACGCGCCTGGCGGATCAGCGCCTTCATCAACGCGCGATCGGTATGCCGCGACACCGGCACCGCGCCGAGGCGGATCGCTTCGGCGCGCAACGCGGCGGGCACGTCGTAGTGCGCGCCGCTGAGCTTGTTCTGGAAGGCGCGGCGGGGAATGCCCAACTGCGCCGCCATCGCATGCAGTTCGTCCAGCGTATCGCCGAGCAGATGCCCCCAGCGCTGGCCGCGCCAGGGATGCACCGCATCGTCGATGTAGACCGCCATCGCGCCGGTCAGGCCGGCTTGTGCTTGCCGTCGGCGTCGGTGTCCGCCGTGGCGTCGGCCTCGGCTTCCGTCGCTGCCGCAGGCGCCGCGTCGCTGGCCGCGTCCGCGTCGGGGCGTGCGCCCTCCTCGGCCTGGTCGTCGTCGCTGGCCGGTGCGTCGGCCTCGGCGAACTCGGCGACCAGGTCGTCCAGATACTCGGCCGCGGTCTTGCCTTCATCGGCCGCCAGGTCGTCGATCATCTGCTGCAACTGGGTCGAATAGTCCAGGGTGATGGTGTTGCCTTCCTGCTCCTGCACGTTGGCCAGATGCTTGAGCATCGCCAGCATCGGCACCGGGTTGTCGGCATTGCCCATGGTCTGGCCGCCGACCGACAGCAGCCATTCGGTGCCTTGCAGGCCGATCGCGGCCAGGACGCGGCCGCTGTCGTTCTGCAGCACGGCGTGGTTGGCGATCGGCTGGTCGCGGCCCAGTCGGGCGAAGGCGCGCTTGGGCTGCTGCTTCTTGCGCTTGTCGCGCTTGGCTTTGGAATGCTTGGACACGGTCGTCTCGTTCTCGGATTGACGGCCATTGTAAGCGGCACCGCGGTGCATGACTTTCGACAGGCTTGACGACATTTGTAGTCAATCCGTAGTTTGACTACGTCTGTCGTCACGCAGTTGTCGCGTAGCGAAACGCAGCCCACCACCGCTGCAGCGCGACGCGCGGGCCGCGGTTTGCGGCGGCACCCGCGCCTGCGCCGCCAATGCGATGCGGCGCAGACGGGCGAAGGCTGACGGCGAGGCCGGGCTTCGCTCCTCATTCCGCTACCAAGGAGACGCGTCATGCCCTACCCGAACTTCACGCTCTGGCGCCGCGGCGCCGCCATGCTGGTCCTGGCCGGCGCCGCTGTCGCCGCGCTTCCGGGCGGACGCGTGCAGGCACAGGAGACGATGCCGGCGATCGCCGAACCGGCCGAACCGGCAATCCCGCCGGCGCCATTGCCGCCCACGCCGGCCGCCGGCGCGCAACGCACGACGGAGTCCAGCATCACCACCGTGTCCGACGATCTCCGCAATGCCTCGGTGTTGCTGGAAGCGGGAAACGCCACCGTGTACGGCAGCAGCGATGACCTGCGCGAAGCGCGGCGCGTGCGGCGCGGCGAGGAGACGCTGTGGTGGATCCGTCGGGACGACAAGCGCTACGTGGTGCGCGATGCGGCCACCATCCGGCAGATGAAGGCCGCCCACGCCCCGGTCGAGGCGCTGGGGCGGCAACAGGCGGCGCTCGGCGAGCAGCAGGGATTGCTGGGGCGGCGCCAGGGCGAACTCGGCGCGCAGCAAGGCGAACTCGCGCGCCGCCAGGCCAGCCTGGCCAGGGAGGACGCCAGGCTGGCGAGGGAGCGCGCGCGGCAAGCCGACAGCGGCGCCCAGGGCGCGGCAGCCACCGCGGGTCGCGACGCGGCCTATGCCGACTATGCGCAGCAGATGGCGGCGTTGGGCAAACGCCAGGCCGCGTTCGCCGAGCAGCAGGAAGGCTTCGCCCAGCGCCAGGGTGCGCTGGCGCAACGCCAGCAGGCCGCCAATGTGGCGTTGCGACGCGACCTCGACCGCATCGTCCAGCAGGCGATCGCGCAAGGCGTGGCACAACCGCTGCCGCGATGAGCGGAGCGGTGGCCAGGTGGTGTCGGGGTGGCGAAAGGCGCGCGGCATCGGCGTCCGCGGCAGGTCCGCCGCCGGCACCGCGCGGCGCGTGGCCGGACGCGCTCACGCCGCGGCTGTCCGCGCCACTGCAGGCAGGCACGCGTCGCCGGGCCTGGCGCGATCAGCGTCGCGCCGGACGTTCGGCCGCCGCCGTTGCGCCGGCACTCGCGCTCGCCGGAGCGGCCGCCGGCGCGGCCGCGCTGCGCGGTTTGCCGCCGGTGACGCTGTTGACCGCGCGGATCGCTTCGCGGGCGGCATCGGCCGCCGCTTCCGGCGAGGTGGTGCGCGGTGGCGCGATCGTCACCGTCGCCGGCCTGGCCGCATTCGCTGCCGGCGCGGCCGCGGCAGCGCTGTCGGTGACGGCAGGCGCCGTGGCGTTCGCCGGCGCTGGCGCCGCAGCGGACGCGGGTACCGTCGCGGCGGCGGCCGCGCCCAGGTCCGGCACCTTGGTGTCGGCGTCGGGCTGCGGCGCACCCAACGCCACGGCATGGCCGCTGCCGACCAGCGCCGCGTCCTCGGCGTCCTTGGTCATCACCACCACGCTGATGCGGCGATTGATCGGGCTATCCGGCGCCTGCTTGTCGAACAGCACCGAGGAGGACAGGCCGACCACGCGCGAGACCTTGTCCTCGCTCATGCCGCCGGCCACCAGTTCGCGCCGCGCCGCGTTGGCGCGGTCCGCGCTCAGTTCCCAGTTGCTGTAGCCGTTCTTGGCGCTGTACTGGGTGACGTCGGTGTGGCCGGTGATGCTGATGTGGTTGGGCACTTCGTTGATGAAGCCGGCCAGCTCGTGGAGGATGTCGCGGGTGTACGGTTTGAGCGCGGCACTGCCCAGATCGAACATCGGCCGGTTCTCCTTGTCCACGATCTGGATGCGCAGGCCGTCCGGGGTCAGGTCCAGCAGCAGCTGGTCCTTGAACGGCTCCAGCGCCTGGCTCTTGTCGATCGCTTCCTTGAGGTCCTGCATCAGCGTTTCCAGGCGCTGCTTCTCCTTCTCGCGCTCGGTCGCCTTGTCCTGCTCCTCGCCGATGAGGCTCTTGCTGCCGAACGGATCCTTGTTGTCGCCGCGCTGGATGTCGCCGGAACCGCCGAGCTTGATCATCGAGGTGCTGGCGCCGCCGGGGCCGGCCATGCCGGGGCTCGGCGCCGGGCTCTTGCCTTCCAGCGGGCTGGGATTGCGGAAGTATTCCGAGATCGCCATGCGCTGTTCCTTGGTGGTGGCCGCGACCAGCCACAGCACCAGGAAGAACGCCATCATCGCGGTCACGAAATCGGCGAAGGCGACCTTCCAGGCGCCGCCGTGGTGGCCGCCGCCCTGGATCTTCTTGACCCGGCGAATGACGACGGTGGGTTTGGTCTCGGGCATGGCGGCGCTACTTGATCGTCTTCAGATGCGTCTCGAAGTCGGCGAAGCTCGGCCGCACGTCGCTCGGCAGGGTCTTGCGCGCGAACTCCAGCGCGATCTTCGGGTTGTAGCCGCGCAGGCAGGCCAGCAGCGCGGTCTTCACCGATTCGAAGATGCGGCTGTCCTGTTCGGCGCGCGCTTCCATCGCCGCCGCCAGCGGCGCGACGAAACCATAGGCGAGCAGGATGCCGAGGAAGGTGCCGACCAGCGCGGCGCCGACGTGGTGGCCGATCTCCTCGATCGGCCCGCCGATCGAGCCCATGGTGATGACGATGCCCAGCACCGCGGCGACGATGCCGAAGCCGGGCAGGCCGTCGGACACCTTGCTCAGCGCATGCGCCGGCGCCATCGCCTCGTGGTGGTGCTTCTCCAGTTCCAGTTCCAGCAGCGGTTCCAGTTCGTGCGGCTCGATGTTGCTGCCGATCATCAGGCGCAGGCAGTCGGTGATGAAGTCGAGCAGGTGGTGGTCGGCCAGCACCTTCGGATAGGTGCCGAAGATCGCGCTCTCGGCCGGCTTTTCCACATGGTCTTCCAGCGCCATGAAGCCGTCGCGCCGCGCCTTGTTCAACAGTTCGTAGATCAGGGTCAGGGTGGAGCGGTAGTCGTCGGACTTGTACTTCGGGCCCTTGAACACGCCGGCGACGTCGGCGAGGGTGGCCTTGACGATCTTGCCGGGGGTGCTGACCAGGAACGCGCCCAGCGCCGCGCCGCCGATGATCATCAGCTCGTAGGGCTGCCACAGCGCGCCGAGCTTGCCGTGCGAGAGCACGTAGCCGCCGACCACGCTGATGATGACGACAAGGAAGCCAACGATGATGAGCATGGCGGAAGCAGCCTGCGAGCCGGAACGGGGATACCACCATTTCGGCGCGGCGGCGGCTTTCTGAAGGCGGTGGCGTTACGGCTGCGTGAACGGCGCAAGGCCTGTGAAGGCGCCATGGCCCCAACGTACGCCGGCGTGCGGATGGCGTCCCGGCGCCGTGCTCGCCGCTGCCATGTTGCGCGGAGGTGTGCGTGGGAACGGCCCAACCGGGTCGTGAGTACGCAGGGTGGGGCGATCGTGCGACTGTCCGGGACACGTGCTCCGCAGCGAACGCCCAGGGCGGGCGCATCCGTCGTGCCGTCTTCCGCAACGACGTGCCGCATCCGGCTGCGACCATGCGCAGCAGCGCCACGCTCCGGTCGCGCCGGCACCATGGTGGCAGGGTGCCGACGTCGCCATTGCACGCGCAAGTCGCTGGCTTGCGCGGTTGCGTCGATGGTCGGCGCGGACGCAGTGGGCGGCGGCCACGCCAGTGCCCGGCGCGGAGTGCAGCGCGCGCCCGCGTTGGCGGCGGAAGCGCCATGTGGGCACCGCCAATGTCTGCCTCGGGGCTTCCGCTTTGCTTCGGAAGCGCGCCGCCGGTCAGGCCGGCTCGGTCTCGCCGCCCTGGCGCTGCAGCGGATTGGGCAGGGCCTGGCCTTGCTCGGTGAACTGCAGCGACACCGAATTCAGGCAGTGGCGCTCGCCGCTGGGCGGCGGGCCGTCCGGGAACACGTGGCCGAGATGGCTGTCGCAGCGCGCGCAGACGATCTCGGTGCGGATCATGCCGTGGCTGGTGTCGCGGATCTCGCGCACGTGCGCCGGATGGTAGGGCGCGAAGAAGCTGGGCCAGCCGGTGCCCGAATCGAACTTGGCGCTGGAACGGAACAGCGGCAGCCCGCACAGCCGGCAGGTGTAGACGCCTTCCAGCTTGTTGTCCAGGAACACGCCGCAGAACGGCGCTTCGGTGCCGTGCTGCAGCAGCACCCGCCGCTCTTCGGCATCGAGCCCGGCGATCAGGCGTTCGCGTTCGGACGCGGTGGGGGGCGTGAGGTCGAATCGGCTCATGGCGGACCTTTGCGGCGGAAGGATGCAGACGAGATGAGGCCGCTGACGCGGCGATCAAGTCGCGATGACGGCATCGACGCCGGTGGCGGCGCGCGTTAGCGTAGGCAGACCGTCACCGAGCAATGGAGCGCTGCGTGCCCCCTTTCCCGATCCGTGCGGCCGCCGCCGCCCTGCTTGTCCCGGTACTGGCGTGGGCGCCGTGCCTGCAGGCGGCGTCCTCGCCGCCGACCGCCACCCGCCAATCGACCACGCTCGACTCGGCACCGCCGCCAAAGACCGCACCCATGTCGTCGAGCCTGGACGATCGGCCGGCGCCGTCGTCGTCGGCCCCGCAGAGCACGCCGGTGCCCTCCAGCCTGGACGATCGCCCGCAGTCCTCGACGAAGTCGTCCAAGGCGAAGTCCACCGCGGCGCCGGCATCCGCCGCCGCCCGCGCCGACGCCGCGACGGAGCGGCGTCCGGTCAAGCTGTACGACCGCGGCGGCCGCCTCATTCCCGGGGCGGTCCAGGTCGGCCCCAACCGGGTGCTGGACACGCGCAGCGGCCGCTACCACAGCACCGTGCCCAGCGGCGACGGCCAGCGCATCGACGACTGAGCGCAGGGCATTGCGGCGCGCGCGGCGCCGCGGCGTGAACGCATGGCGAACGTTCCGTGCTCGCGATCCTCACGAATCGCTTCCTAGACTGCGAAACACGCAGGCGCCGCCGGTGCCTGCGCCGTACCTTCGCTAGGAGAACCGATGAGCAAGCTTCCCGACAACACCCTGGTGGTCGTCGCCGATCGCGTCAGCGCGCGCGTGTTCCGCAGCACGCTGGCCGGCGAGACCACGTTGCTGGAGCAGACCGAGGTGCTGACCCCCACGCCGATCGAGGGCGTGGAGGACGGCGACCGGCCGATGACGATGGACGAGGCCGGCTTCGTCCGCCAGCTTGCCGAGCGGTTGTACCAGGGCGCGCTGCGCAGCGACTTCGAGCATCTGGTGCTGGTCGCCGACCCGCAGACCCTGGGCCAACTGCGGCCGTTGCTGCACAAGGAAGTCCAGAAGCGGGTGGTGTCGGAACTGGCCAAGAACCACGCGCACACTCCGCGCGACGAGCTGGAAAAGCTGTTGGCGTAAGCGCGTACGTCGCGCCCGAACTTCGCGAGACGCTGCGCGCCGGACCCGCACCCCAACCCCTCTCGCGGTGGGAGAGGGGACAAGGCTGTTCCTTCTCCCATCGGGAGAAGGTGCCCCGCAGGGGCGGATGAGGGTACGGGCGTAGCCTGCGCATCCCAAACTTCGCGAGACGCTTTCGCGCCGGACCCTCACCCCAACCCCTCTCCCGCTGGGAGAGGGGCTCTGCTCAATCGGCGATCGGCAGGCTCAGCGTCTCCTTCACCTCTTCCATCACGATGTAGCTCTTGGACTCGCGCACGTGCGGCAGGGTCAGCAGCGTGCTGCCCAGCAGCTTGCGGTAGGACGCCATCTCGCTGATCCGCGCCTTGAGCAGATAATCGAAGTCGCCGGAGACCAAATGGCACTCCAGCACGTTGGGCAGCTTCAGCGCGGCGCGCCGGAATTCCTCGAAGATGTCGCCGGACTTGTAGGCCAGGCTGATCTCCACGAACACCAGCAGGCTGGCCTTGAGGTAATGCGGATCCAGCCGCGCGTAGTAGCCGGTGATGGCGCCGTCGCGTTCCAGCCGGCGCACGCGCTCGGTACAGGGGGTGGTCGACAGGCCGACCCGCTCGCCCAGTTCGGTGAAGGAGATGCGGCCTTCCTGCTGCAGGATGCGCAGGATCTTGCGGTCGATCTTGTCCAGTTCGCGGGCGCGTGCGGCCATGGCGCGGTCTCGGTGGAGCGGAGTAGGGGATTGGACTGGTATGGGGGAAAAAAACAGGGGAAAATCCTGGGTTGCGCTTCCTATACTGCGCCTAACTCCATCCCTGGCGCCAGCCAGCCAGGGATTTGATCCGACGAGGTAAGCGCATGCGGGTTCTGGTTCTCGGCAGCGGTGTGATCGGCACGGCCACGGCGTGGTATCTGGCCCGCAGCGGCTGCGAGGTGACGGTGGTCGATCGCCAGCCCGCGGCCGGGCTGGAGACCAGCTATGCCAATGCCGGGCAGGTCTCGCCCGGCTACGCGTCGCCGTGGGCGGCGCCCGGGGTGCCGCTGAAGGCGCTGAAATGGCTGTTCCAGCGCCATGCGCCGCTGGCGATCAGCCCCACCGCCGACCTGCAGCAGTACCTGTGGCTGGCGCAGATGCTGCGCAACTGCACCGCCGAGCGCTATGCGATCAACAAGGCGCGGATGGTGCGCCTGTCCGAGTACAGCCGCGACTGCCTGGACCAGTTGCGCGCCGAGACCGGCATCGAATACGAAGGCCGCCAGCTCGGCACCACCCAGTTGTTCCGCACCCAGCAGCAACTGGACGGCGCGGCCAAGGACATCGAGGTGCTGCGCGAGTATGGCGTGCCCTACGAACTGCTGGACCGCGCCGGCATCGCCCGGGTCGAGCCGGCGCTGGCCAGCGCGCCGGCCGGCCTGGTCGGCGCCTTGCGCCTGCCCAACGACCAGACCGGCGATTGCCGCCTGTTCACCCAGCGCCTGGCCGCGCTGGCCGCAGCCGCCGGCGTGCAGTTCCGCTACGGCGAGACCATCGACGGCCTGCAGGCCGACGGCGACCGCCTGGACGGCGTGCGCATCGGCGGCCGGCTGGAGCGCGCCGACCGTTACGTGGTCGCGTTGGGCAGCTATTCCCCACGCTTGCTGGCGCCGCTGGGCATCCGCCTGCCGGTGTACCCGCTGAAGGGCTATTCGCTGACCCTGCCGATCCGCGACGCGGCGCTGGCGCCGACCTCCACCATCCTCGACGAAACCTACAAGGTGGCGATCACCCGCTTCGACCAGCGCATCCGCGTCGGTGGCATGGCCGAACTGGCCGGCTTCGACCTGTCGCTGCCGGCGCGGCGCCGCGCGACCCTGGAAAAAGTGGTGAACGACCTGTACCCGCGCGGCGGCGACCTGGCCCGCGCCGAATTCTGGACCGGGCTGCGCCCGGCCACCCCGGACGGCACCCCGGTGGTCGGCGCCACCGGCTATCGCAATCTGTTCCTCAACACCGGCCACGGCACGCTGGGCTGGACCATGGCCTGCGGTTCCGGCCGCTACCTGGCCGACCTGATCGCTTCGCGCCAGCCGCAGATCAGCGGCGAGGGCCTGGACATCTTCCGTTACTCGCGCGGTTCCGCCGCGTCCACCGCCGAGGCCGTCGCGTGCGCCCAGCCCGTGCATTGATCGACCTCGAGGCGCTGCGCCACAACTATCGCCTGGCCAAGCGCCTGGGCGGCGGCAAGGCGCTGGCGGTGGTCAAGGCCGATGCCTACGGGCACGGCGCGGTGGCCTGCGCGCGCGCGCTGGAGGCGGAGGCCGACGGCTTCGCGGTGGCCTGCATCGAGGAGGCGCTGGAACTGCGCCAGGCCGGCATCGCCGCGCCGATCCTGCTGCTGGAAGGCATCTTCGACGCCGACGAGCTGCCGCTGGTCGCCGCACACCGGCTGTGGTGCGCGGTGGCCTCGCCCTGGCAGGTGGAGGCGATCGCCGCGTTCGCCGCGCCGCAGCCGCTGTGCCTGTGGCTGAAGCTGGACAGCGGCATGCACCGGCTGGGCCTGGCGCCGGACGAATTCCGCGCCGCGCACGCGCGGCTGAGCGCGCTGCCGCAGGTCGAGCGGCTGGTGCTGATGAGCCACTTCGCCCGCGCCGACGAACTGGACAGCGCGCGCACCCTGGAGCAGGTCGACATCTTCCGCCAGGCCACCGCCGGCCTGGCCGGCGACATCAGCCTGTGCAACTCGCCGGCCCTGCTGGGCTGGCCGCAGCTGCGCAACGGCTGGGCGCGGCCGGGGCTGATGCTGTACGGCGCCGACCCGTTCGCCGCCGGCGCCGAATTGCCGGGCGAACTGCGTCCGGTGATGACCCTGCTGTCCAGGGTCATCGCGGTGCGCGATCTGGCCGCCGGCGAGCCGGTCGGCTACGGCGCGCGCTTCGTCGCGCCGCGCCCGACCCGGGTCGGCGTGGTGGCGATGGGCTATGCCGACGGCTATCCGCAATTCGCGCCGAACGGCACGCCGGTGCTGATCGACGGCGCACCCGGGCAACTGATCGGGCGCGTCTCGATGGACATGCTGACCGTGGACCTGACCGACCACCCGCAGGCCGGACTCGGCAGCGAGGTCCAGCTGTGGGGCGCGCAGCCGCGCATCGACACCCTGGCCGCGCGCTGCGCGTCCAGCGCCTACCGCCTGTTGTGCGGACTCAAGCGCGCGCCGCGCGCGTATCTGCACGGCTGAGCGCCGAACTCGCCGCTCCCGTAGGAGCGGCTTCAGCCGCGACAAACGAAGCCGCGCGCCTGCAATTGCGGGGCGAGCACCAAGGCCAAGGCCCCAGCAAAACAACGCCAGCCCGCCCACCGCAAAGTCCCTGTAGGAGCGGCTTCAGCCGCGACGAACGAAGCCGCACGCCTGCAATTGCAGGGCGAGCATCAAGGCCAAGGTCCCAGCAAAACAACGCCAGCCCGCACACCGCAAAGTCCCTGTAGGAGCGGCTTCAGCCGCGACGAACGAAGCCGCACGCCCGCAACCGCAAGGCGAGCATCAAGGCCGAGGGCCCGACGACACAATTCCAGTCAGCTCGCCGCAGGGCCTCTATGGGAGCGGCTTCAGTCGCAACGAACGAAGGCAGGCGCTCACCGGTCGCAGAAAACCGGATGGCGCGACATCGCCCACCTTGCCTCGCCAACCGGGCAGGACGATTACCCGGCCACCGGAGCGCACGCACAGCACCTCGGGTCACCTCTCCGGTGCACGCCGCCGACTCAGCGCCCAGCCACCTCGGCATCGCCACGGAACTCGCGGCGCACCCAATCGTCGAGCAGCCGCTTCTCGTAGCGCAGCGGGTCGTTGCTCATGCCGATGCTGCTGTTGAACAGGTAGCTGCTGTCGATCAGCTTGCGCTCGCCCTGGTCCAGCACCTGGCCATCGGCGCCGCGCAGGGTGAAGGTCAGGCTGATGCGCGGCGGGTAGATGTCGCGCATCACCCGCACGTCGTTCCATTGCACGCCGTGCCACGGCTCGTAGTCGCCGGCGCGCTTGATGTCGGTCAGTTCCACGTCCAGCCGCTGCCCGGGCGCCAGGCGCTTGCCCGCGCGCTCCTGCAGGTAGTCGGCCAGCTGCCGCACCCAGTCGCCGCGCTGCGCTTCCCAGCGGTTGCGGCTGTAGCGCAGCTCGGTGAACGTGGCCGGGTCGGCCCAGCGGACCTGCACCGGGCCATCGCCCTCGACGCTGCGCGGGGCCTGCGGATCGGTGACGTTGCGGGTCTCGGCGGAGGCTCCGCCCGCCAACAGGCAGGCCAGCGCCAGCGCCGTCCAGGCGTATCGGATCTTCATGACGGATCTCCACGAGGGGTGCCCTCGCAAGTGTGTGCCTGCGCAGGCGCGGCCGCAATCGCCACGGCGCCCGCGCCGGCGCGCGTTCGCCACCGATTCATCCTGCTCCGGCATGTGACGTGCGGTTCACGCTGCCTCGCCGCGTGCTTCACGGCGCGCGCGCCACGATGGCCGCACCTACGTGATTCGGGGATCGCATGAAGATGCCGCTGTTCCACCACGCGCACGCCGCAGGCGACGTGCGCCTGCAGTTCATCGATTGGGCCAAGCGCCACGGCCACAGCCCGGCCAGCGGGGCGGCCAGTTTCGTCGAACAGCAGGCAAACCTGGACGAGGCGGCGCGGCAGTTGCGGCTGGCCCCGGGCGAGGACGTGCGGCAGGAGCTGCGCCGCTATCTCGCCGCGCTCGGCGAGCAGCGGGACGTGGCCGTGCAGTTCCCGCCGCTCTATGCATTCCGTAGTCCGCAGGGCCAGAGCTTCCGCTACTCGCTGACCCTGGTGCTGGCCGAGCACGGCGTGGAATGGAAGGCGCGGGTATGGACCGGACTGGAGTACCTGGGCCTGATCGTCGGCCGCGGCGCAGGTCCGCGCGCCAACTACACACGCCTGGCGCGGATGGCGGTGGAGCACGAGCTGAGCAACGACAGCCCGCGCTTCACGCTGGGCTAGGGGAGCGCCGCACATGTCCTATGCCATCGCCCCCGAAGACACCATCGCCCCGGAGCAGGCCGCTGCGCCGGAGCAGTGCCGGCAGCAATGCCGGCAACTGGGCGTGACCCGCGTGCGGCAGATGCTGGAGCGCTCGCCGCCGTCCTGGCGCGAGGAGGCCGAGCGCTGGCTGGAGGAACAGGCCTTGCGCAGCGCGCGCCTGACGCAATGGGGCGTCATCGGCGGCATCGCGCTGGCGCTGCTGGGGATCGTGCTGGTCGTCGCCTTCCTGTGGTGAGCGCGCGCCGCCACCGGCGCTCGGCTTGACGGCGGCGGAGCGGCTTAACAAGATGCGGGATGCGCTGCGCGTGCCCTGGGCGTCTTCACGTCCCGGGCACGCGCCGTGTCGCTTCTTCATCGCCGCGCCGTCGTTCTCCAGAGCACACCACGCCATGCATGCCAGCACCGAATCGCCTCTCTTGTCGCGCGCGCCGGCGTCGGACCTGCACTACCGCGAGATCTTCGACAAGATCGATTCGGGATTCTGCGTGGTGCAGGTGCTGTTCGACGGCGACCGCGCGGTGGACTACGTGTTCCTGGAGGTCAACGCCGCATTCGAGCGCGAGACCGGGCTGTGCGACGTGATCGGCCGGCGCGTGCGCGAGATGTTGCCGGCGCACGAGGAACACTGGTTCGAACTGTACGGCGAGGTGGCGCGCAGCGGTCGCCCGGGCAAGACCGAGAACTATTCGGCTGGATTGGACCGGTGGTGGACGGTCGATGCGTTCCGGGTCGGCGCGCCGGAGCGCCACCAGGTGGCGGTGCAGTTCCTCGACATCACCGAGCGCAAGCGCGTGGAGCGCGAGTTGGCCGAAAGCGAGGCGCGCTTCAGCGCGCTCGCCGAAGGCCTGCCGATGCCGGTATGGGTGCTGGACGCCACCGGCCACTTGCGCTTCACCAATACCGCCTATGCCGAGTTCTTCGGCATCAATCCGGAATCGGACGACGCACAGCCCGGCTGGGGCGATGTGCTGCATCCGGAGGACGCCGGCCCCTTCGCGTTCGAACTGCGCCTGGCGCTGAGCGAGCAGCGCAACCTGCGCGCGCTGGTGCGCGCGCGCCGCCACGACGGCGAATGGCGCTGGGTGGAGATGACCGCGGTGCCGCGCTATTCCGCCGAGGGCGAGTTCATCGGCCTGGCCGGCAGCAGCCCGGACGTCACCGAGCGCCGCGACATCGAACTGGCGCGCGAGCAGTTGCTGGAATCCGAGCGCAGCGCGCGCAACGCCGCCGAGAGCATGGCGCGGCTGAAGGACGAATTCCTGGCCACGCTGTCGCACGAACTGCGCACGCCACTGACCACCATCCTCGGCTGGAGCGACCTGCTGCTGCAGCGGCTGCCGCCCGGCGATCCGAGCAGCAAGGGCCTGTCGGTGATCGCCAGCAGCGCGCGCGCGCAGCAGCGGCTGATCTCGGACATGCTCGATCTCAGCAGCATGCTGCTGGGCAAGGTGCAACTGGAGGTGGAGCAGCTGGATCTGGCCGAACAGGTGCGCGAGGCGTTGCGCGCGCAGGAGCCGGTGGCCGAAGGCAAGGCGCAGTCGCTGACCCTGCAGGCGCCGCCGCAGCCGTGCATGGTGCTGGGCGACGCCACGCGCCTGCAACAGGTGTTCTGGAACCTGTTGTCCAACGCGATCAAGTTCACGCCGGCGCACGGGCGCATCGACCTGTCGATCGAGGCGGATGCGGACGGCGAGCACGTGACGGTGGCGGTGCGCGACTCCGGCGACGGCATCCCGCCGGAATTCCTGCCGCATCTGTTCGGCCGCTTCCGCCAGGCCGACGGCACCACCACGCGCCTGCACGGCGGTCTCGGCCTGGGCCTGGCGATCGTGCAGCAACTGGTGGAAATGCATGGCGGCCAGGTCAGCGCGGCCAGCGACGGCCGCGGCTGCGGCTCGGTGTTCACCGTGCGCCTGCCGCTGCACCGCGACGTGCCGGGCAAGCGGCCGCTGCGCGAGGTGCGCGCCTTCGCGATGGCCGAACAGATCGTGGAGGCGCATGCGCTGAAGGGCATGCGCCTGCTCGCGGTCGAGGACCAGCCGGACATGCTCGACTACCTGCGCCGCCTGCTGCAGGAGCAGGGCGCGGAGGTGCTGGCGGTGGGCTCGGCCAGCGAGGCGCTGGAGGTGCTCGATGCCGGCGGCCATGCCCGCATCGACGTGATGGTCACCGATATCGGCATGCCGGGCATGGACGGCTACGGCCTGATCCGCACCATCCGCGAGAACATGGGCCTGCAGGCCGCCGACCTGCCGGCGGTGGCGGTGACCGCGCTGGCGCGCGCCGACGACCGCGATCGCGCGCTGCAGTCCGGTTTCCAGGAACACCTGGCCAAGCCGTACAGCGTGGCGCAACTGGTCTCGGCGGTGCGCTTCGCCAGGCAGGCCTGAGCGGCGGCCTTGTCCGCCGGCTCACGCCGGCGGCGCTAGGGTAGGCGTCCCCCTGCACGGAGACCGCCGATGACCAAGTATGCCAAGCGCGTCCACACCGACCAGGCGCAGATCCAGGCGCTGGAGGAACTGATCCTGCAGTTGCCCGAGCAGTCCAACGTGCAGATCGAACTCGTCGATGGCAGCACGTTCCTGGGCACGGTCAGCATTCGCCCGAGCATCCAGCAGTTCCGCGACGCGGACGAGCGCGAAGGCAGCAACGCGCAGGTGCGGATCGACGGGCTCGACGATCCGGCCGAACACCATTTCCTCTGGCTGGACGAGATCCGCAGCGTGCGCCAGCTCCCGGCTCGCCCCTGGGACGAGGATCCGCGCGGCGACGCCGCGTCTTGACGCGCCTTTCACTTTTGCCGCGGCGCGGCTGTGCATCATCGGGTTCCCCCGAGCCCGGATGTCCTCCACGAATGACCATGCCCTCGCCACCTCCTGCCCGCTGGATCGTCGGCGTCCTCGCCGTCGCCCTGCTCGCCGCCTGCGGCGACACCGCCAAGCATTCCATTGAGGAAGGCTCGGGGCCGGATCCGGTACTGCCCGACCCGGTGAAGCGCATGATTCCCACGGTGAAGGTCGCCGAGGTCAAGCGCTGGGCCGACGGCGCCGCGCCGGTGCCGGCCGCGGGCCTGGAGGTCAAGGCCTTCGCGCGCGAACTGGACCATCCGCGCTGGCTGTACGTGCTGCCCAATGGCGATGTGCTGGTTGCCGAGACCGCGGCGCCACCTGCGCCGGAGAAGGAAAGCAGCGGCCTGCGCGACAAGATCCAGGGCGCGATGATGGCCAAGGCCGGTTCCACCGTGCCCAGCGCCAACCGCATCACCTTGCTGCGCGACGCCGACGGCGACGGCGTGGCGGAAGTACGCACCCAGTTCCTCAAGGGCCTGTACTCGCCGTTCGGCATGGCCCTGATCGGCGATCGGTTGTACGTCGCCAATGCCGATGCGCTGGTCAGCTTTCCGTACAAGGACGGCGACACCCAGATCAACGCCGCGCCCAGCTTCGTCGCCAACCTGCCCGGCGGCATCAACCATCACTGGACCAAGAGCCTGCTGGCCAGCCGCGACGGCAAGAAGCTCTACGTCGGCGTCGGCTCCAACAGCAACGTCGCCGAGAACGGCATGGATGCCGAGCTCAACCGCGCGGCGATCCTGGAAGTGGACGCGCAGAGCGGCGCCACCCGCGTGTTCGCCAGCGGCCTGCGCAATCCGGTGGGCCTGGCCTGGCAGCCGGGCGCGGACACCCTGTGGGTGGTGGTCAACGAGCGCGACGAGATCGGCAGCGACCTGGTGCCCGACTACTTGACGTCCGTGCGCGAGGGCGGCTTCTACGGCTGGCCTTACAGCTACTACGGCCAGCACGTGGACGAGCGCGTGCAGCCGCAGAACGCGGAGATGGTGGCCAGCGCGATCAAGCCGGACTACGCGCTGGGCGCGCATACCGCCTCGCTGGGCCTGGCCTTCTACGAGGGCGCGCTGCTGCCGCCGGCCTACCGGGGCGGCGCCTTCATCGGTCAGCATGGCTCGTGGAATCGCGATCCGCCGTCCGGGTACAAGGTCGTCTACGTGCCGTTCGCCGACGGCAAGCCGACCGGCAAGCCGCAGGACGTGCTGACCGGTTTCCTGGACGCGGAAGGCAAGGCGCAGGGGCGCCCGGTCGGCGTGGCGGTGGACAAGCCGGGTGCGCTGCTGGTGGCCGACGACGTCGGCAACGTGATCTGGCGGGTGACGCCCAAGCCGGGCGCGGGCAAGTAAAGAGCAACTGCCGGCGCGCTGTGTCGCGCTGCTGTAGGAGCGGCTTCAGCCGCGACAGGGAGCGGTCGAAGGACCTCGGGTCGCGGCTGAAGCCGCTCCTACAGAAGACCTGTTGGGGCGTGCGTTGACCCGGTAGGCGCAATGCGATTGGCGGCGCTTGGCCGCCCAAGCACACGCACTGCACACAGACCTGTAGGAGCGGCTTCAGCCGCGACGAAGCCTGACAGGGAAGGCGTCGCGGCTGAAGCCGCTCCTACATTGGGGAATCTGCCGCTGCGCTTCCGCAGCGGCTACCAGCCGATGCTCAACCACCTTTTCGCAAACTAGATCTCTGCGACGCCTGCCGGGCGCTATTGCTCCACCGGCGCCGGTTCCACGCCGAAACGACGCGCATAGCCGCGTTCGTTGAACACGCGCTCCACCTCGGTGGCGCCCAGCTCCGGCGCGGCGTAGACCGCGTAGACCACGCTGCCGTCGTCGCGCTCGCCGCGCTGGTGCAGGCGGTAGCGTGGACGCCCGGTGCCGGTGTTCTCCGGGTAGTGCAGTGGCGGTTGGCTGCCGTCCAGATCCACTTCGCTGTTGTCGACGACGCCACCGATGAACACTGCGCGCATATGCCTCTCCATCCGTTCGGGGTGGCTTGCAGCCTAGGCGCGACAATGTTGCCGTCGCATCAATGATGCGTTCGCTTAGCGCAAAACCGGGCCGGCGCCGGGCTGCCGGTAGAATGCGCGTTCCCCTCCCATTCCCGATCCCATGCCGGCCTTGCAAGACGCTCCCCTCGAGACCCTGTTCCTGCCCTTCGCCCAGGGCGCGCTGCGCTGGCCGGCCGGCAAGGTGCTGTTCCTGCGCGCCCGCGACGGCTGGGCGCTGCGCCAGCACGCGCAGCCGGCGCAACTGGTCTGCGAGCAGGGCTATCGCCCGTTCGCGACCGCGTTGCAGCACAGCGGCTGGCAGGTCCGGGCCGAGGACGCCGGCGACCACGACGATGCCGGCGGCTACGCGCTGATCCTGGTGCTGCCGCCGCGCCAGCGCGACGAGGCGCGGGCGCTGCTGGCGCGCGCGGTGGCGCTGGCCGCGCCGGGCGGCATCGTGGTCGCCTGCCAGGCCAACAACGAGGGCGCGCGTTCCGGCGAGGACGACCTGCAGCAGTTGGCCGGACTCGGCGGCAAACTGACCAAGCACCACTGCCGCGTGTACTGGACCGCGCCGCTGCAGGGCGGCCACGACGCCGCGCTGCAGCAGCGCTGGGCGAAGTTGGACGCGGCGCGGCCGATCCTGGACGGGCGCTTCCGCAGCCGTCCCGGGGTGTTCGCCTGGGACCGCATCGACCCGGCCTCGGCGCTGCTGGCCGAGCACTTGCCGCCGGACCTGGCCGGGCGCGCCGCCGATCTCGGTGCCGGCTACGGCTACCTGTCGGCGGAGCTGCTCGCGCGCTGCCCGAAGATCGCCGCGCTGGACCTGTTCGAGGCCGACGCGCGCGCACTGGCGCTGGCGCGCGCCAACCTGGCGCCGGCGCCGGCCGGGGTGACGCTGGGCTTCCACTGGCATGACGTGACCACCGGGCTGCCCGCGCAGTACGACGTCATCGTCTCCAATCCGCCGTTCCACGCGCCCGGCCGGATGGAGCGCCCGGACATCGGCCGCCGCTTCATCGCCGTGGCGGCGCAGGCGCTCAAGCCCGGCGGCACGCTGTTCCTGGTCGCCAACCGGCACCTGCCGTACGAGGCGGTGCTCGATGCCAGCTTCGGCGAGACCGCGGTGATCGCCACCCGCGACGGCTTCAAGCTGATTGCCGCGGTGCGCAGCCGCGGCGGCGCGCGCCGATGAAGCTGGTCAAGCATCTGGCCAACCTGGGCTACGGCAGCCGCAAGCAGGTGGCGCTGCTGTTCCGCGAAGGCCGCATCACCGATGCCGAGGGCGAGGTGCTGTACGCCGACGACCAGGTGCCGCACGCGGCGATCCGGATCGACGGCGAAGCGCTGGATCCGCCGCCCGGGCTGATCCTGGCGCTGCACAAGCCGACCGGCTACACCTGCTCGACCAAGGACCCGGGACGCATCGTCTACGACCTGCTGCCGCCGCGCTTCCGCCTGCGCGCGCCGCTGCTGTCCACGGTGGGGCGGCTGGACCGCGACACCAGCGGCTTGCTGCTGATGACCGACGACGGCGCGCTGCTGCATCGCATCGTCTCGCCGAAGGCGCGGCTGGCCAAGGTCTACGAGGCGACGCTGGCCGAGGACCTGCGCGGCGACGAAGCGGCGCAGTTCGCCAGCGGCACGCTGCTGCTCGACGGCGAGACCACGCCGCTGCTGCCGGTGGCACTGGAAACGCTGGGGCCGCGGCAGGTGCGCGTGGCCCTGCACGAGGGCCGCTACCACCAGGTGCGGCGCATGTTCGCCGCCGTCGGCAACCACGTGGTGGCGCTGCATCGCAGTCGCATCGGCGGCTTCGGCCTGGGCGATCTGCCGTCCGGCCAGTGGCGGGTGCTGGAGGCGGCGGACGTCGCGCGGTTGTTCGAGAGCCGGGATTAGGGATTAGGGATTAGGGAGTGGGGATGGGTAAAGGCGCGTGGCCGCAGGCCTTCGCCGATCCCCGTCCGATTCTGGAGCCTTTGTCCTCGAGCGTTCGCTTGCAGCCGTCCAATCCCAACTGTCCGCCACGTCTGCGGCTTGCGTTGGACGATCGCGTCTTGAATGGCAGGCCTGAGCAGATCGAATTGAAGTGCTGCGTTTTTGTAGGAGCGGCTTCAGCCGCGACCGGGCGTCATCGGTAACGCCCGGTCGCGGCTGAAGCCGCTCCTACGCGGGACGCACGACGAGGATTCGCGAGTGGCAAAGGCAATGGCCGCGCGTGCTGCCTTTGCCACTGCCGAATCCCCAATCATGCATCCGGCCCCTCGATGACCCGCTGCCAGCCGTCCAGGCCCAGCTTCTCCAAGGTCTGCAGATTGCGCTCCACGATCACGTCCGCGTCCGGGAACGCCGCCACCGCGCGTTCCACGCTGTCCTCGCGCAGCAGGTGCAGGGTCGGGTAGGGCGCGCGGTTGCTGTAGTTGCCGATGTCGTCCGGCGCGGTGCCGGCGAACTGGTACTGCGGATGGAAGCTGGCCACCTGCAGGATGCCCTGCAGGTCCAGCGCCTCGACCGCGGCGTCGGCGTTGTCGAGGAAGTCGTTGTAGTCGAGGAAGTCCTGCAGCACGTCCGGGTGCACGATCAGCGTGGTGTCGATCTGCTCGGCCGGGGTGTCGCGCAGCAGGACCAGTTCCTCGGCCAATTGTTCGAGCAGCGCTTCGGGCGTGCTGGCGTCGCTGAGCACGTAGCGGATCTGCTGCTTGACGTGCACCGCCTTGGCGAACGGGCACAGGTTCAGGCCGATCACCGCGCGTTCCAGCCATAGGCGGGTCGCGGCGATCGGATCGGCGGCGGGGGCGAGGTCGTTCAAGGCGGTTCCGGCGGGTGGGGGCGGGCGGCGATCGGCGATGCGGGCGGCGGGGTGGCGCCGCGCGGGGTCAGTCGCGGAAATTGTCGAATTGCAGCGGCAGTTCGAAATCGCTCTTCTTCAGCAGCGCGATCACGTCCTGCAGGTCGTCGCGCTTCTTGCCGCTGATGCGCAGCTTGTCGCCGTTGATCTGCGCTTCCACCTTGAGCTTGGCGTCCTTGATGGCGGCGACGATCTTCTTGCCCAGCTTCTGCTCGATCCCCTGCTTGACGGTGACCTTCTGTCGCGCGCCGGCCAGATTGGTCTCCACGTCGCCGAACTCCAGGCAGCGCACGTCGATGCCGCGCGCGATCAGCCGCGCGCGCAGGATGTCGGTCATCTGCTTGAGCTGGAAATCGCTGGGCGCCGACTGGGTGATGACCTGCTCGTCGAGCGCGAAGCTGGCATCCACGCCCTTGAAGTCGAAGCGGGTCGACAGTTCGCGGTTCGCCTGGTCGATCGCGTTGGTCAGTTCGTGCTTGTCGATCTCGGAGACGACATCGAAGGAAGGCATGGCAATTCCTCGGGGAAAGGCCGTCTATCCTACCGATGTCGCCACGGCGGCGCTGTCGGCGCGACCGCGGCGCTGGGCGGGCGAGGGCGATCGCGGCGATAATCGGCGGATGCCCACGTTACGCTCCAACACCGCGGCCGCCGCCTGGATGGTCGCCGCGGTCGCCTTTTTCGCGCTGATGGATGCGGCGATGAAGATGCTGGCCGCGCACTACCCGGCCTTGCAGGTCGCCACGCTGCGCGGCGCCGCGTCGCTGCCGTTCGTGCTGCTGTGGGTGCTGGCTACCGCCGGGCCGCGCTCGATCCTGCCGGTGCGCTGGGGCCTGCACCTGCTGCGCGGCGTGCTCGGCATCGCCATGATCGGCTGCTTCGCCTGGGCGCTGCGCAGCCTGCCGCTGTCCACCGCGTACACGATCTACTTCGTCGCGCCATTGCTGGTGGCCGCGCTGTCGGTGCCGCTGCTCGGCGAATACGTCGGGCCGCGGCGCTGGGCGGCGATCGGCGTCGGCCTGGTTGGCGTGCTGGTGGTGCTGCGCCCGGGCATGAATGGGTTCGTCTCGCTGCCGGGGCTGATGGTGCTGCTGGCGGCCATCGCGTACGCGGTCGCCTCGGTGCTGGTCAGCCTGCTGGCGCGCACCGACACGCCGCAGTCGCTGGTGGTGTGGTTCCTGCTGATCATGGCGCTGGGCGCCGGCGTGCTGGCGTTGCCGGAGTGGACCCCGCTGCGCCTGGCCGACACCGGTTGGATCGCCGGCATGGGCCTGGCCGGGGCGCTGGGCCAGGTGGCGCTGACCCAGGCGTTCCGCCGCGGCGACGCCTCGCTGATCGCCCCCCTGGAGTACAGCGGCCTGATCTGGGTGATCCCCTGGGATTGGCTGCTGTGGCGCAAGCTGCCCGACGCCTGGACCTGGGTGGGCGCGGCGATCATCGTCGCCAGCGGGCTGTACCTGCTGCACCGCGAACGGGTCCGCGCCGCCGTGCGGCCGCCGCCGCAGGCGCACCCGTAGCCGGCCCCGCCGCACGCCAGGCCGTGCGCAGGCGCAGGCGTTAGAATCGAATGGAATAACGGCCGCAACCCCGGCCTGATAGGCTTGCGCCCCCTTCCCGCTGCCGGTCCCCGCGCGTTGATCCAGTTCGAGCACCTGCACAAGTCCTACTCCGTTGCCGGCCAGGCGGTCGTGGCGTTGCATCCGCTCGACCTGGACATCCGCGCCGGCGAGGTGTTCGGCATCATCGGCCATTCCGGCGCCGGCAAGTCGACCCTGATCCGGCTGATCAACCGGCTCGAGGAGCCCAGCGGCGGGCGCCTGCGGATCGACGGCGAGGACGTCACCGCACTGGACCGCGCCGGCCTGCGCGCGCTGCGCCAGCGCATCGGCATGATCTTCCAGCACTTCAACCTGCTGTCCTCGCGCACGGTCGCCGGCAATGTCGCCTTCCCGCTGGAGCTGGCCGGCACGCCGCGCGCGCAGGTCGACGCGCGGGTGGCCGAGCTGCTGGAACGGGTCGGGCTGGCCGCGCACGCCGGCAAGTATCCGGCGCAGTTGTCGGGCGGGCAGAAGCAGCGCGTCGGCATCGCCCGCGCGCTGGCGACCGGGCCGCGGATCCTGCTGTGCGACGAGGCCACCAGCGCGCTGGACCCGCAGACCACCGCCTCGGTGCTGAGCCTGCTGGCGCAGATCAACCGCGAGCTGGGCCTGACCATCGTGCTGATCACCCACGAGATGGAGGTGATCCGCCGCGTCTGCGACCGCGTGGCGGTGCTCGACGCCGGGCACCTGGTCGAGAGCGGGCCGGTCACCGAGGTGTTCCTGCACCCGCGGCATCCGACCACCAGGCGCTTCGTCTCCGAGGCCGAGCACGTGGACGAGGGCGAGCTGCACCGCGACCTCACCGCGGTGGACGGGCGCATCCTGCGCCTGACCTTCCTCGGCACCGACACCTACGCGCCGCTGCTCGGGCGCATCGCGCGCGCGACCGCGGTGGACTACAACATCCTGTCCGGGCGCATCGACCGGATCAAGGACACCCCGTACGGCCAGTTGACCGTGGCCCTGGTCGATGGCGACCTGGATGCGGCCCAGGCCGCCTTCGTCGCCGCCGGCGTGCACGTGGAGGAACTGCGCCGATGATGCCCTTCGCCACCGCCGCCAGCGGCTTCTTCCGCAATCTCGACGCCGGCAAGTGGAGCGAGATCGGCCGCGCCACCGTGGACACGCTGCTGATGCTCGGCGGTTCGCTGCCGCTGACCCTGCTGATCGGCCTGCCGCTGGGCGTGCTGCTGTTCCTCACCGGCCCACGCCAGACCCGCCAGACGCCGCTGCTCTACGGCGGCCTGGCGCTGGTCATCAACGTGCTGCGCTCGGTGCCCTTCATCATCCTGATGATCGCGATGATCCCGCTGACGCTGTGGGCGATGGGCACCTCGCTGGGCGTGCGCGGCGCGATCCTGCCGCTGGTGGTGGGGGCGGCGCCGTTCTACGCGCGGCTGGTGGAAACCGCGCTGCGCGAAGTGGACCGCGGCGTGGTCGAGGCCAGCCTGGCGATGGGCGCGACCACCTGGCAGCTGGTGACGCGGGTGCTGCTGCCGGAGGCGCGGCCGGGCCTGATCGCCGGTGCCACGGTGACCACCATCGCCCTGATCGGCTTCACCGCGATGGGCGGCGCGATCGGCTCCGGCGGCCTCGGCGACCTGGCCTACCGCGACGGCTACCAGCGCTCGCATGCCGATGTGGCGCTGGTGACGGTGGTGATCCTGTTGCTGCTGGTGCAGGCGCTGCAGATGCTCGGCGACCGCCTGGTCGCCCACTACAGCCGGCGCTGAGCCGCAGTGCCCTCCCGCGCTCTCCTGTAGGAGCGGCTTCAGCCGCGACCGGGCCTTCCCGGTGAAGCGGTCGCGGCTGAAGCCGCTCCTACAGGAGGCAATTCGCGGACCCTTCGCCGCACGACGCGGCCGGGTCTGCTAGCTTGCCCGCAGCGCCGCCCGCTGCCCCTCTTCCCCACGTTCGCGGATTTCCTGCCATGACCAAGCTCCCGCTTCGCCTGCTGCTCGCCACCGCCATGCTGGCCCTGGCCGCCTGCGGCAAGTCCCCCTCCGGCGCCGATCCGGCGCGCCTGAGCGTCGCCGCCACCGCGGTGCCGCATGCCGAGATCCTGGAGGTGGTCAAGCCGCTGCTGGAGAAACAGGGCGTGACCCTGGACGTGCGCGTGTTCAACGACTACGTGCAGCCCAACGACCAGGTGGTGCAGAAGCAGATCGACGTGAACTACTTCCAGACCGAGCCGTACCTGGACGCCTACAACCGCGATCGCAAGAGCGACCTGGTCACCGTGGTCGGCGTGCACATCGAGCCGTTCGGCGCCTACTCGCGCCGCTTCAAATCGCTGGACGCGCTGCCGCAGGGCGCCGACGTGGTGATCCCCAACGACCCCAGCAACAACAGCCGCGCGCTGATCCTGCTGGACAAGGCCGGGGTCATCAAGCTCAAGGACCCGGGCAACGCGCTGTCCACCCAGCGCGACATCGTCGCCAATCCCAAGCAGCTGAAGTTCCGCGAACTGGATTCGGCGATGCTGCCGCGGGTGCTGGACCAGGTCGACCTGGCGCTGATCAACACCAACTACGCGCTGGATGCCGGCCTCAATCCCACCCGCGACGCGCTGGCGATCGAGAGCAAGGACTCGCCGTACGTGAACTTCCTGGTGGCGCGCGCCGACAACAAGGACGATCCGCGCGTGCAGAAGCTGGCCAAGGCGCTGACCAGCCCCGAGGTCAAGGCCTTTATCGAGCGCAAGTACCAGGGCGCGGTGCTGCCGGCGTTCTGAGCGAGCACTGCGCATGCCGCTGCTGCTGGCCATTCCCCTGGCAATCGTGATCGCGCTGGCGGTGACCGCGGTGCTGTTGCCGCTGTCGCTGCTGCAGCGCTTCCGCTACGGCACCTCGCGGCGCCAGGCGCGGGCATGGTTGGCCGGCGTGCAGTTCTGGTCGGCGCTGGTATCGAGCCTCGTGTTGCTGGGCTTCGCAGTGATCGCCGCACACTGGTGGACGGATGCGGCGCGCTATGCCTGCATCGGCTGGGTGGCCGGCCTGGCGCTGGGCGCGCTGGGCGTCTGGCTGAGCCGGTTCGAGCCGTTGCCGCAGGGTCTGTACTACACGCCGAACCTGTGGCTGGTGCTGGGCTTGACGCTGCTGGTGGTGGCACGGATCGGCGCCGGCCTGGTGCAGGGTTGGCGCAGCCTCAGCGAAGGCGCGGCATGGCCGGCGCAGGGATGGATGAGCCATGCCAGCCTGCTCGGCGCGGCGGCGTTGTTGCTCGGCTACGCGTGCGCGTATGCGTGGCTGTTGCGGCGCCGCGTGCGCCATTTCGATCGCTATCGCGGCTACGACCGTTCGCCGCGCTGAGCCCCACGCGGCCACGCAAAAACAAACGGGCCCGAAGGCCCGTTTGCATGTGACGCGAAGCAGGCGGCTTAGAAGCGCGCGCCGACGCCGAAGCTGACCAGCCACGGATCCAGCTTCAGGTCCTGGCCGGTGCCGCTGCCGCCGACCTGCACTTCCGGACGCGAATGCATGTAGCGGGCATCGGCGCGGGCGAACCAGGTCGAGTTGATGTTCATGTCCACGCCGACGGTGCCGATCGCACCCTTGGCGGTATCCAGGCCGACGTGCTGGCCGCTGTCCGACAGGCCGTCGATCTTCTCGTTGCTGAAGTTGGACTCGTAGTAGCCGACGCCGACGAACGGACGGAACACGTTGTCCGCCTGGCCGAAGTGGTACTGGCCGCTCAGTGCGATCGGCTGCTGTTCGACGGTGCCGACCTTGCCGATGCCGTCAGCCTTGACGCGGTGGTTGAACTTGTCGGCAGCGCCCCACAGTTCGACCGCCCAGTTGTCGTTGATCAGCCAGCTGGCGCTGATGGTCGGCGCCGGGCCGCCGTCGACGTCGAGGCCGTTGGCCGGCTTGGAATGGGGGTCGAGCAAGGTCGCGCTGCCGACGACGGAAAAGCGCTTGCCGGATGCGGTGTCGCCATCCTGCGCGAACGCGGCGGGCGCGAACGCAAGGGCGGAAACGACAGCCAGGCTCAGCATTTGAATGGACCGCATGGGGAATCTCCTCAGTCTTTTCTTGTGGGGCCACCGGAGTGGGCGCGCACACCGTATCGATGAGAAGATGAATCGACGCCGACCCCGGCCGAGCGAATGCAGCGCATGTTCAGGCATGTGCCGCCGAGGCCCGAAATAACGAGGTTTTAAGAGTTGCCGACATTCATCCGCGTGCGTGCGTCGTGACGATGCAGGACGTGCTGCATGGCCTGCCCGCGCAGATACGCGACGATTGCCGGGTATTGATCCTCGGCTCGATGCCCGGTGCGCAGTCGCTGCAAGAAGCGCGCTACTACGCGCATCCGCGCAATCGCTTCTGGCCGCTGCTGGGCGCGCTGTGCGGCGTGGATCCGCAGTTGGACTACGCGGCGCGGTTGCAGGCCGTTCAGGCCTGCGGCGTCGGCCTGTGGGACGTGATCGGCCAGTGCCGGCGCCGCGGCAGCCTGGATGCGGCGATCGTGCGCGGCAGCGAAGTGCCCAATCCCTTGCCCGAATGCATCGCGCGCCTGCCGCGGTTGCGCGCGATCGCCTGCAACGGCGCCGCCGCGGCGCAGGCGTTCGCGCGCTTCGTGCAGCCGCAGTTGCCGCCGCGTCCGCTGACGGTGCTGGCGCTGCCCTCGACCAGTCCGGCCAACGCCGCGTGTTCGCTGCCGCGGCTGCAGGCGGCATGGGCGCCGCTGCAGGCCTGGCTCATGCCGGCGTCGGGCCGGCCGGCATCGTAGCGGCGTCAGTGCAGTGCGCGCGGCGCCGGCGCACGCAGCCGCAGCCACACGGTCTGCACCAGCAGCACCGCCGCCAGCGCCAGCGCGATCCAGGCGGCGCTGCGCGCCCCGTCCAGTCCGCTGCCGGCCTGCTTGACGTAGACCGCCAGCAGCGCCCATGCCGCCGCCGCCACATACGCCAGGTTGCCGCGCATGGCCTGGTTCAGGCCGAGCAGCAGGGCGCCGGCGAGCGCGAACAGCACCAGGCTCCACGGCAGCATGTGCGTGGTGGACAGCCAGCGGAAGGCGACGATCACCTGCGCGGTGTTCAGGAACGCGGCCAGCGACAGCCAACCGGCATGCAGCGACAGCGGCAACCACGCCCACAGCGCCTGCCACGGCTCGGCATGCGGGTCGCGCGACAGGCGCAGCGCGGCCAGCGCCAGGCAGGCCAGCGCCGCCCAGATCACCGCCAGCGCCAGCAGGAAGTGCTGCTGCGAGAACACCGGCATCCACAGCGCGGTGAGGCCGAAGCCCAGCGCCGCCGGCAGCCGCACCCGCGCCAGCGCGTTGCCGCGCCGGCGCCGCGGCGAGGCCTGCCACAGGCCGAAGGCCACATCGAGCAGGAAGATCACGCCCCAGATCGCGAAGGCGTAGCCGGCGGCGACGACCAGGGTGGGGTAGCGATCGGAGATCGCGCCGTTGGTCGGGCCGAACGCCCCGCGCTGCGCGAACCAGGCGACCAGCGGCATCGCCAGCGACATCAACAGCACGAACACACGCATGGCGGCACTCCGGTCGGGTGCGCGCATGCTAGGGCGTGTCACCAATCCTCGAGTATGCCGGGTTGGGCCTGGCAGGCGCCACGCCGGCGTTGCACGGCGCAGTGCCTGACTGGCCGTCAGGTCAAGCCGCGCGGCGTCGGTGTGGCGCTGCCAGGCCCAACCCGAAGGGCCGCGGTTGCGCGCGCCCGTGGCGGCGTCATCACTCGGGCGTGGACGCACGTCCACGTCCTCGTTCTTCCTTGCCACAGGCGCGCGCAATCGCGGCGCGGCATGCTCGGGGAGTGGTGACACGCCCTAGGCGCCTGTCCGGGAAGGGTGCGCGCCGCCGCGGGCGGCGAACAATGCGCCAGCGTACAGTCCGCCGCGAATGCCGCGTGCGGCCGCGTTGCGGCGCTTGCGGCGCGGCCACGCCGGGTTTTTTGCCCGGTAAAGGTTGGCGCTGCGGCTGCGGGCCGCCACAATAGGGGTTTCCCCCTCATCAGTTGCCGGAGTTCCCCGCATGGCCGAAATCAAGGAAGCACTTGTCCCCGATATCGGTGACTACAGCGACGTCCCGGTAATCGAAGTGCTGGTGGCGGTCGGCGACACGGTGAAGAAGGACCAGAGCCTGGTCACCCTGGAGTCGGACAAGGCGACGATGGAAGTGCCGTCGCCGTTCGCCGGCGTGGTCAAGGAGGTCAAGGTCAAGGTCGGCGACAGCCTGTCCGAGGGCAAGGTGGTGGCGCTGATCGACGTGACCGAGGCTGGCGCCAGTGCCGCCGCCGCGCCGGCCGCCGCCAAGGCCACGCCCGCCCCGGCCCAGCAGGCCGCCCCGGCCGCCCCCGCGCAGAACGCGGTCAAGCCGGCGCCGGCCGCTGCCGCGGCCACCGGCGTGGTCGAGGCGCGGGTGCCGGATATCGGCGACTACAGCGACGTGCCGGTGATCGAGGTGCTGGTGGCGGTCGGCGACACGGTCAAGAAGGACCAGGGCCTGGTCACCCTGGAGTCGGACAAGGCGACGATGGAAGTGCCCGCGTCGGTGGCCGGCGTGGTCAAGGAACTCAAGGTCAAGGTCGGCGACAGCCTGTCCGAGGGCAAGGTGGTGGCGCTGATCGAAGTGGCCGGCAGCGATGCCGACGCGCCGTCCGCGGTCGCGCCCAGCGCCGAGACCGGCGGCGGCGTGGAGCCGGTGCCGGCCTCGTCCGCGCCGGACAAGCTGGCCCAGCGCGAGATCGCGCAGGTGCAGGCGACCGCACCGGCCAAGGCGACCGCGCCGTCCGCCACCCAGAGCAGCCCGCCGGTGGAGTTCAATGCCGACAGCGTGCTGCCGCAGAAGGTGCCCTACGCCAGCCCGGCGGTGCGCGTGTTCGCGCGCGAGCTGGGCGTGGACCTGTTCCAGGTCAGCGGCTCCGAGCAGGGCGGGCGCATCACCAAGGACGACGTGCAGCGCTACGTCAAGGCCGCGCTGTCCGGCGCCGCGCCCGCCGCGGCAGGTGCCGCGCCCGCCACCGGCGGCAGCGGCCTGAACCTGCTGCCGTGGCCGAAGGTGGACTTCGCCAAGTTCGGCGAGGTCGAGGTCAAGCCGCTGTCGCGGATCAAGAAGATCTCCGGCGCCAACCTGGCGCGCAACTGGGCGATGATCCCGCACGTCACCCAGTTCGAGCAGGCCGACATCACCGAGCTGGAGGCCCTGCGCGTGGCGCTGAACAAGGAGAACGAGAAGGCCGGCATCAAGCTGACCATGCTCGCCTTCCTGCTCAAGGCCAGCGCCGCGGCGCTGAAGCAGTTCCCCGACTTCAACGCCTCGCTGGATGCGGCCGGCGAGAACCTGACGCTGAAGAAGTATTTCCACATCGGTTTCGCCGCCGACACCCCGAACGGGCTGGTGGTGCCGGTGATCCGCGACGTGGACAAGAAGGGCGTGGTCGAACTGGCGCGCGAGAGCGGCGAGTTGGCCAAGAAGGCGCGCGACGGCAAGCTCGGCCCGGCCGAGATGAGCGGCGGCTGCTTCTCGATCAGCTCGCTCGGCGGCATCGGCGGCACCGCCTTCACCCCGATCGTCAATGCGCCGGAAGTGGCGATCCTGGGCGTGTCCAAGTCGTCGATCCAGCCGGTCTGGAACGGCAAGGAGTTCGCGCCCAAGCTCATGCTGCCGCTGTCGCTGAGCTACGACCACCGGGTCATCGACGGTGCCGCGGCGGCGCGCTTCACCACCTACCTGAGCCAGGTGCTGGCGGACATGCGCCGCGTGCTGCTGTAAGTCCTGCCGCGACGGCGCCGCGCCTGGCGCGGCCCGTGTTTCCCCCACCTGCGTGCGCCGCGTCCATCGCGGCGCCGCCGTAGAACTGCAATCGCCCGCCGGCGCGCCGGCCGGGCCACAGGAGAAGCTGCATGGCGGTCATTGAGGTCAAAGTCCCGGATATCGGCGACTACAGCGACGTTCCGGTCATCGAGGTGCTGGTCGCCGTCGGCGACACGGTCAAGAAGGACCAGGGCCTGGTGACGCTGGAGTCGGACAAGGCCACGCTGGAGGTGCCGTCCGCGGCCGCCGGCGTGATCAAGGAACTGAAGGTCAAGCTCGGCGACACCTTGTCCGAGGGCGCGGTGATCGCGCTGCTGGAAACCGCCGATGCCGCTGCGGGTGCCACGCCGGCCGCCGCGCCTGCGCCGGCCAAGGCCGAGGCGCCGGCCAGCAAGCCGCCGGTGGCGCCGTCGCACCGCGCGCCGGCCGAGCCGCCGGCGCCCAAGCCGGCGCTGGCCAGCGGCAAGCCGGCCGACATCGACTGCAAGATGGTGGTGCTCGGCGCCGGCCCCGGCGGCTACACCGCCGCGTTCCGCGCCGCCGATCTGGGCCTGGACACGGTACTGATCGAGCGCTACGCCAGCCTCGGCGGCGTCTGCCTCAACGTCGGCTGCATCCCCTCCAAGGCGCTGCTGCATGCGGCCGCGGTGATCGACGAGGTCGCCCATGCCGGCGATTTCGGCGTGGACTTCGGCAAGCCGAAGATCACCCTGGACAAGCTGCGCGAGTACAAGGAAAAGGTGGTCGGCAAGCTCACCGGCGGCCTGGCCGGCATGGCCAAGCAGCGCAAGGTGCGCACCGTCACCGGTGTGGCCAGCTTCGTCTCGCCCAACGAGTTGGAGATCGTCGGCGCCGACGGCAAGACCCAGTTGCTGCGTTTCGAGCACTGCATCATCGCCGCCGGCTCGCAGGCGGTGAAGCTGCCGAACTTCCCGTGGGACGACAAGCGGGTGATGGACTCCACCGACGCGCTGGAACTGCAGGAGATCCCCAAGACCCTGCTGGTGGTCGGCGGCGGCATCATCGGCCTGGAAATGGCCACCGTGTACAGCGCGCTGGGCAGCAAGGTCACCGTGGTCGAGTTCATGGACCAGCTGATGCCGGGCGCCGACAAGGACCTGGTCAAGCCGCTGGCCGACCGGCTGAAGAAGCAGGGCGTGGAGGTCTACCTGAAGACCAAGGCCACCGAGGTCAAGGCCGACAAGAAGGGCATCACCGTGTCCTTCGAGGCCGCGGCCGAAGGCGAGCAGCCGGCGCTGGGCGCGACCAGCTACGACCGGGTGCTGGTCGCGGTGGGCCGTTCGCCGAACGGCAAGAAGATCGGCGCGGAGAAGGCCGGCGTCAACGTCACCGAGCGCGGCTTCATCCCGGTCGACCGGCAGATGCGCAGCAGCGTGCCGCACATCTTCGCCATCGGCGACATCGTCGGCAACCCGATGCTGGCGCACAAGGCCACCCACGAGGGCAAGCTGGCGGCCGAAGTGGCGGCGGGCGAGAAGAAGGAATGGGTGGCGCGGGTGATCCCGTCGGTGGCCTACACCAACCCGGAAATCGCCTGGGTCGGCGTCACCGAGACCGAGGCCAAGACTAAGGGCCTGAAGGTCGGCGTGGCCAAGTTCCCGTGGGCGGCCAGCGGCCGCGCCATCGGCATCGGCCGCACCGAGGGCTTCACCAAGCTGATCTTCGACGAGGAGACGCACCGGGTCATCGGTGGCGCCATCGTCGGCGTGCATGCCGGCGACCTGCTGGCGGAGATCGGCCTGGCGATCGAGATGGGCGCCGAGGCCGAGGACATCGGCCACACCATCCACGCGCACCCGACCCTCAGCGAGTCGGTCGGCATGAGTGCCGAGATCTACGACGGCACCATCACCGACCTGTACATCCCGAAGAAGAAGTAAGTGCCACGCGCCGCCTGGCGCGGACCGACGACGCCCCGTTCGCGGGGCGTCGTCGCGTCTGCGCGGCGGCATTGCGGCACTGGTGGAGCATCCGATGCAGCGACCGTTGTGTCCCGAATTGCAGGCAGTGTTGGATCGCGAACTCGGCGCCGGCAACCGTATGCAGGAGCCGCCGCACCTGACCGACTGGCCCCATCCGGGCTCGGTGTTCGTGGCCTTGCGACACGACTTGCGCAGCGCGCTCGCCGATCTGCCGGCGGCGGTGAGCCATTCGGTATGCCGCGACCCGCACTATGGCTGGCACGACGAGTGCTACTGCGAGATGCATCAACATCTGCTGGTGGCGGGCGCGACCAAACCGCCTTGAACCCGGCGCCCGCGGGGCGGCCGCGCTGTCTCGTGGTCGCCATCGCTGCGGCGCAGCGCCAGCGCACCCCCCAAACACGACAGAACCCCGCATCGCTGCGGGGTTCTGCACGTATCGCCTGGGATCCCGGAGCCCGGGATCCGGAACATCAGAACGCGAACGTCACGCCGGCCACCGGGCCCTTGAACTCCTGCTTGAGGCCGACCCTGGTCAGCGACGCGGCATTGGAGTCGGTCTCGCGGTCCACGTCCAGCTTGAACCAGTCGTAGCCGGCGAAGATGCCGAAGTTCGGGGTGAAGCGGTACTCGACGATCGCGTTGGCGCGGCTCAGATCGCCGTCGTACTTGCCGAAATCGCCCCACTTGGTGTTGAGGTACTGGCCCTGCACGTTGAACAGCCAGTGCTCGTTCGGCTGCGCGGTGAAGCGCAGGCCCACCACCGGCGCGGCGCCGTCTTCGCTTTCGTCGATGAAGGTGCCCGAATACAGGTCGCCCAGGTCGGCGTAGGCATTGGCCTGGACCTTGGCCCACTCGGCGCCGATCTGCAGGCCCATGCTGAACTGCGGGGTGTCGATCACCGAGTAGTCGTACACCAGGCTGGCGACCTGGTACTTCAGCTCGCCCTTGACGAAGCTGCCGCTCGGCACGGTCACGCCGTCGTAGCTGACGTCCTCGCCCAGTTCCTCGCGGCGGTCCTTGTCGTACTTGAAGTAGTCGAAGATCAGGCGCTGGCGGGTGCTGATGCGGAACATGCCGTCCACGCGCGGCTCCCATTCCTTGCCGCCGAAATCGAAGTCCTGCGAACCGGAGATCTCGTTGCCGCCGATGTTGGTGTTGCCGCGCAGGGTGTTGTCGTTGTCCACGTTCATCGCGCCGAGGCGGATGGTGAACCGGTCGTCGCCGTCTTCGGCGTGGGCGGGAAGGGCGTATGCGGCGGCGAGCGCGCATGGCAACGCCAGGGCAAGCAAGTGTTTCATGGGGGCAAGGCTCCGTGGTCTGGTCTGAATGCGCCGATGGCAGCGCCACCGCGTGACGCAACTATCCTTAAGACCATGTCCACCATTCGTGAAGGTACGGAAGGCCGCGGGTGGCGTTCATCACGGATTCGACCGAAAAAAGAAGAGCCCCGGTTGCCCGGGGCTCCATAGGCCTGCGCGGCGGATCGACGAGGATGGGGCGCAGTCCCTGCAACTCGGACCAGGCGCACGCGCGAAAGTTCCCGACTCAGAACGCTGCTGCGATGCGGCAATCCGGGCCGCGGTCCAGGGGGTCCGGCATGGTATGGTGCCTTGCCCGGCACGATTCGGGATGGCCGCAACCTTTGGCGGTTGTCTCGGAAATTGTCCCATTGCTATAATTCCGCGGCTCGACGGACGCGAAGACGTCCTCAATCCACCACCAACTGCAGGATTTTCTGTGCTGAACTCCGTTGATGCGGGTCGGCGGCTGATGCTGCGCGCAGCGATTTACCCGCTGGTGGCGGTGGCCGTGGTTTCCCTGGCGTTCCTGCTGCTGGGGCCGAAATACGCCATGGGCGCCGCCGCAACCGGGCTGGCGACGGTGGCGGGGGGATGGCTGGCGGCACGCACCGCGTTGGGCGGGGGCGTGCAGGCGGCCGGTACGGCGATGGCGCGGTTGATCGTGGCCATGGTGCTGAAGTGGGTGTTGGTGTTCGCGGTACTGGTACTGGGCTTTGCCTGGTGGCGGCTGCCTCCTCTGGCCCTGTTGGCGGGTATCGCCACCGGGCTGATGTTTCAGGTTCTGGCTCTGGCCAGGCGTTGATCGAATCAAGATAAGGCTCAGGACTCATGGCGGGCGAGGCACTAACCCCTACCTCCTACATCCAGCACCACCTCAAGAACCTCACCTTCCAGGTGCAGGAAGGCGGGTTCTGGCAATTGCACGTCGACACCCTGGTGATGTCGCTGCTGTCCGGCCTGCTGATGGTGTTCGGCTTCTGGCTGGCCACGCGCAAGGCCACCGCCGGCGTGCCCGGCAAGTGGCAGGCGTTCGTGGAGATCCTGCTGGAGTTCGTCGACCGCCAGGCCAAGGACACCTACCATGGCACCAGCAAGCTGGTGACCCCGATCGCGATCACCCTGTTCTTCTGGATCCTGATGATGAACCTCATCAAGATGGTTCCGGCGGACTTCATCGCCAAGCCGTTGGAACTGGCCGGCGTGCACTACTGGAAGCCGGTGCCCACCGCCGACGTCAATGCCACCCTGGGCATGTCGATCAGCGTGTTCTTCCTGATGATCTTCTTCTCGCTGCGCTCCAAGGGCGTGGGCGGGATGACCAAGGAATTCCTGACCGCTCCGTTCGGCAAGTGGATGCTGCCGTTCAACCTGATCCTCAATGTGGTCGAGTGGCTGAGCAAGCCGGTGTCGCTGGCGATGCGACTGTTCGGCAACATGTTCGGCGGCGAGATCGTGTTCCTGCTGATCTGGGTGCTGGGCGGTGCCGGCATCTTCGGCGCACTGGCCGGCGGCGCGTTCGGCTTCGGCTGGATGCTGTTCCACCTGCTGGTGATTCCGCTGCAGGCGTTCATTTTCATGATGCTGTCGATCGTGTACCTGAGCCTGGCGGAAGACAGCCACTGACGTTTCTGTTTCACGCGTTCTAAGCAACCCTTCGTTCGATTCACCATCCTCAAGCAACTTTGTTCCTGGAGAAAACCATGTACTTCGCCGTCCTGACCAACCTCGCCCAAGTCCAGAGCTCCACCGTCCTCGCCGTCGGCATCATGATCGGCCTGGCCGCGCTGGGCGCCGGCCTCGGTCTGGCCATCATGGCCGGCAAGTTCCTGGAATCGGCCGCGCGCCAGCCGGAACTGATCCCGGTGCTGCAGGTCCGCATGTTCATCACCGCCGGCCTGATCGACGCCGCGTTCATCATCAGCGTCGCGGTCGGCCTGCTGTTCGCGTTCGCCAACCCGATGATCGGCGAGTTCGTGTCGCGCCTGCCGCAGGGCGGCTGATCCAGTAGTACCGGCGAGCGGCCGCAGCATTGCGGCCGCCGCTGCGGATGAAGGTTCGGACGCGTTCGCCGCAGGGCGGCGCGTCCACCCCGTCACCTTTGGCTGAGCGTACCCAATGAATATCGGTCTCACCCTTTTTGCCCAGGCGCTGGCCTTCGCCGGTCTGATCTGGATCGTCGCGACCAAGATCTGGCCGCCGCTGATGCGGGCCATCGAAGAGCGCCAACAGAAGATCGCCGAAGGCCTCGCCGCCGCCGATCGCAGCCAGAAGGATCTGGCGCAGGCGCAGGAGAAGGTCAACGAAGCGTTGAAGGAAGCGCGCACCAAGGCCAACGAGATCATCGACCAGGCCCACGCCCGCGCCAACCAGATCGTCGAAGCGGCCAAGCAGGAAGCGATCGCCGAAGCCAACCGGCAGAAGGAACTGGCCCAGGCCGAGATCGACGCGGCCGCGACCCGTGCGCGCGAGGACCTGCGTCGCCAGGTGTCGCTGCTGGCGGTGACCGGCGCGGAGAAGCTGCTCAAGCGCGAAATCGACGCCAACGCCCACAAGGCGCTGCTCGACGAGCTGGCGGCGGAGATCTGAGATGAGCCAGGCCCTCACACTGGCGCGTCCGTATGCCCGCGCCGCGTTCGCCGCGGCCAGCGATGCCGGCAAGCTCGCGCCGTGGTCCGACGCGCTGGCGTTCTCCGCCCAGGTCGCCGCCGATCCGCGCGTGGCCGCGCTGCTGCACAACCCGCTGCTGCAGCGGGAGCAGGCGGTGGCGCTGCTGGCGCCGGACGCGGTCGACGAGCAGTACCAGCGCTTCCTGAGCCTGCTGGCCGAAGGCCAGCGGCTGCCGCTGCTGCCGGAGATCGCCGGGCTGTACGACCAGCTGCGGGCCGAGGCCGAGCGGGTGGTGCAGGCCAACGTGACCTCCGCGACGGCGCTGAGCGATGCCGAGGTGGCCTCGCTGAAGGTGGCGCTGAAGCAGCGCTTCGGCCGCGAGGTCGAGATCACCACGGCGGTGGACGCCTCGCTGATCGGCGGCGCGGTGATCGACGCCGGCGACGTGGTCATCGATGGGTCGTTGAAAGGCAAGCTGTCGCGTCTGCAATCCGCACTGGCCCACTAAGAAACGGGAATGGCGAATAGAGAGGAGAGAACCCGGCCCGGCGGCGACGCCACCCGCGATTCCCGATTCCCCATTCCCGATTCTCAAAGAAGCTAACCACACGTCGCCATCCGCCGCTGCGCGATGGACGATCCGAAGGAAACCAAGATGGCAACCACGCTCAACCCCTCCGAAATCAGCGAACTGATCAAGAACCGCATCGAGCAGGTCAAGCTGGCCGCGGAGTCGCGCAACGAAGGCACGGTCACCAGCGTGTCCGACGGCATCGTGCGCATCTTCGGCCTGGCCGACGTGATGCAGGGCGAAATGATCGAACTGCCGAACGACACCTACGCCCTGGCGCTGAACCTGGAGCGCGACTCGGTCGGCGCGGTGGTGCTCGGCGACTACGAGAACCTGCGCGAAGGCGACGTGGCCAAGACCACCGGCCGCATCCTGGAAGTGCCGGTCGGCAAGGAACTGCTGGGCCGCGTGGTCAACGCGCTGGGCGAGCCGATCGACGGCAAGGGCCCGCTGGGCACCAGCCAGACCGCGCCGGTGGAGCGCGTGGCGCCGGGCGTGATCTGGCGCAAGTCGGTCGACCAGCCGGTGCAGACCGGCTACAAGTCGGTCGACGCGATGATCCCGATCGGCCGCGGCCAGCGCGAGCTGGTCATCGGCGACCGCCAGACCGGCAAGACCGCGCTGGCCATCGACGCGGTGATCAACCAGAAGAACACCGGCATCAAGTGCGTGTACGTGGCGATCGGGCAGAAGGCCTCGACCGTCGCCAACATCGTGCGCAAGCTGGAAGAGAACGGCGCGCTGGCGCACACCATCGTGGTCGCCGCGACCGCCTCCGAATCGGCGGCGATGCAGTACATCAGCGCCTACGCCGGCTGCACCATGGGCGAGTACTTCATGGACCGCGGCGAAGACGCGCTGATCGTCTACGACGACCTGTCCAAGCAGGCCGTGGCCTACCGCCAGATCTCGCTGCTGCTCAAGCGCCCGCCGGGCCGCGAAGCCTACCCGGGCGACGTGTTCTACCTGCACAGCCGCCTGCTGGAGCGCGCCGCGCGCGTGTCCGAGGACTACGTGGAGAAGTTCACCAACGGTGCGGTGACCGGCAAGACCGGCTCGCTGACCGCGCTGCCGATCATCGAGACCCAGGCCGGCGACGTGTCCGCGTTCGTGCCGACCAACGTGATCTCGATCACCGACGGCCAGATCTTCCTGGAAACCGACCTGTTCAACGCCGGCATCCGTCCGGCGGTGAACGCCGGCATCTCGGTGTCGCGCGTCGGCGGCGCCGCGCAGACCAAGATCATCAAGAAGCTCTCCGGCGGCATCCGCATCTCGCTGGCGCAGTACCGCGAGCTGGCGGCGTTCGCGCAGTTCGCCTCGGACCTGGACGAAGCCACCCGCAAGCAGCTCGAGCGCGGCCAGCGCGTCACCGAGCTGATGAAGCAGAAGCAGTACCTGCCGATGTCCATCGCCAACCAGGCGCTGTCGATCTACGCCGTCAACGAGGGCTACCTCGACGACGTGCCGGTCAACAAGCTGCTGGCGTTCGAAGAGGGCCTGCACGCCCACTTCGCCAACACCCAGGGCGAGCTGATCGCCAAGGTCAACGACACCGGCGACTGGAACGGCGACATCGAGGCCGCGTTCAAGAAGGGCATCGGCGAGTTCAAGACCACCGGTAGCTGGTAAAGAGCCGGGATTCGGGATTAGGCATTAGGGATTCGCAGGAGCGGGACACGGGGGGCGCAGGCCAATCCCGAATCCCGATTCCCGAATCCCGCGAGCGGAGCGAGTAATGGCAGGCGGACGCGAAATCAAATCCAAGATCAAGAGCGTGCAGAACACCCGCAAGGTGACGCGCGCGCTCGAGATGGTCTCGGCCTCCAAGATCCGCAAGGCGCAGGATCGGATGAAGACCTCGCGCCCGTATGCGCAGGCGATGAAGCAGGTGATCGGGCATCTGGCGCAGGCCAGCACCGACTACACGCATCCGTTCCTGGTGCAGCGCGAGACGGTCAAGCGCGTCGGCTACATCGTGATCTCCTCCGATCGCGGCCTGGCCGGCGGCCTGAACAACAACCTGTTCCGCAAGATGCTGGGCGAAGTGCGCCAGTGGCAGGACAAGGGCGCGGGCATCGACGTGGTCACCATCGGCCAGAAGGCCTCGGTGTTCTTCCGCCGGCTCAAGGTGGACATGGTCGGCAGCGTCAGCCACCTCGGCGACGTGCCGCAGCTGGAACAGCTGATCGGCGTGATCAAGGTGATGCTGGATGCGTTCACCGAGGGCAAGATCGACCGCGTCTATCTGGTCTACAACCGCTTCGTCAACACGATGACGCAGAAGGCCAGCTTCGACCAGTTGCTGCCGCTGCCGGCGGCCGAGAGCCAGGTCGCGCACCACGACTGGGACTACCTGTACGAACCCGATGCCGCGACCGTGCTCGAGCACGTGATGACGCGCTACATCGAGTCGCTGGTGTACCAGGCGGTGCTGGAGAACGTGGCGTCCGAGCATGCGGCGCGCATGGTCGCGATGAAGGCGGCCAGCGACAACGCCAACAAGCTGATCAGCACCTTGCAGTTGGTCTACAACAAGGCGCGCCAGGCCGCGATCACCCAGGAAATTTCCGAAATCGTCGGCGGCGCAGCGGCCGTGTAGTGCCGGGATTCGGGATTGGAGAGTCGGGATTGGCAAGAGCAGCGCAGCGCGCTTTGACCACTCCCGAATCGCGAATCCCCAATCACGAAATCCATGGGATGGCGCAGGCCATCCGGACAGAACTAAAGCTAACCGGAGCAGCAAAATGAGTCAGGGCAAGATCGTTCAGATCATCGGCGCGGTCGTCGACGTCGAATTCGCGCGTGCCGATGTGCCGAAGATTTACGACGCACTGAAGGTCGAAGGCACCGCCATCACGCTGGAAGTGCAGCAGCAGCTGGGCGACGGTGTCGTGCGCACCATCGCCCTCGGTTCCACCGACGGCCTCAAGCGCAACCTGATCGCCACCAACACCGGCCGCGCGATCTCGGTGCCGGTCGGTGCCGGCACGCTGGGCCGCATCATGGACGTGCTGGGTCGCCCGATCGACGAGGCCGGCGACGTGCAGGCCAGCGATCACTGGGAAATCCACCGCGCGGCGCCGACCTACGAAGACCAGTCCTCGGCCACCGAGCTGCTGGAGACCGGCATCAAGGTCATCGACCTGATGTGCCCGTTCGCCAAGGGCGGCAAGGTCGGCCTGTTCGGCGGCGCCGGCGTCGGCAAGACCGTCAACATGATGGAACTGATCAACAACATCGCCAAG
>Ga0105251_10000075_pt1 | contig 94904 bp, 68 predicted proteins | sample KBSS64metaG_FD_80424 | JGI IMG/M metagenome (GOLD analysis project Ga0105251, IMG submission 80424) | Switchgrass rhizosphere microbial communities from Kellogg Biological Station, Michigan, USA - KBS S6-4 metaG | ecosystem: Host-associated > Plants > Roots > Rhizosphere > Soil | place...
AAGGCGATCGCCTGGGCCTTGAAATCGTCCGTGTAGCGACGACGGGTAATGCGTTGCATGGAAACCTCCAGGGTGCGATGAAAGTATCGCTTCCTGGCGTCCGTTTCAGTGGGACAGGTTCACGGTGACCTAGCCAACGACTCGCCGCTGGAGGGCTGGGAGCGTGGACGCGCCACGGTTCGCCACGTCACGCCGTACCTGTTCGTCACCAAGGAGGTCATCGACAGCGAATCGGTGCTCCTGCACGGCCTTGAGAAAGTCGACAAGGCACGCGACATCATAGCCTCGATGCCGTACTTCATGCGGGTGACCGATGAAGCGAGCGCCATGGCCGAACGGCGCCTGCGTCAGTTGCAGCGGACGCTGGACAACGAGGAAGCGAAGGAGCGTTCGCAGGCTGCGTCCGAAAGTGCGCTGCGCCAGCGGGCAGTGGGCCTGCTGACGGAGGCGCACCGGATCGGCCTGCTTCCCGAGGTGTCACCCAACGCCCCTGAAGTCGAGTTGATGGGCGAGTTGCGCGCGGTTTTCAGGGGTGGGGTCGAGGTGAGTGCGTATCCGAGCGAGAATGAAATCGCGTTGCTGCAAGCCCACCGACGCGAGATGCTCTCGCGGATCGACGCGGCCAAACGCCAGTCGAGAGCTATCAAGGCGGCAGTGCGCGAAGCATCCGGGTTCCAGGGCGCAGTTGCGCGGCAGCACCAGAAACTGGAATTGGCCGAACACCTGCATCTGCAGGATATTTCGCAGGCGTGTCCGTTGTGTGATGCGCCGTCCGAGCGCGGTCGTGCGACGGCCCAGGCCCTGCAGGACACGTTGGACAAGATACGCGCCGAGAGCGCTGCCGTGGAGAGGGTCAAGCCTCAGCTTGTAGAACGCGACGGCGAGTTGGATAGACGCCTTGAGGCGATGAATGTGGAGCTGCGGGATGTCGACGCCCGCATCCGATCATGGATCCAACAGAACGAGAGGGCCCGCGAGCTGGCCAACGTTGCCCAGCTTAAGACGCATCTGATGGGGCGAATTTCCTTCTTCCTTGAGACGTTTGTGGACGAGCCGCTTCAGGTTACTCGAGATCTGAGCGTGCTTCGCAACGAAATCGAGGAACTGGAGGCACGTGTCGATCGCGCCGCCAAGCGAGCGAAGCTGCAACATGCGGAGCGCAGAATCTCGCAGTTCGCTTCCGAGGCCTTTTCACAACTGCCTACCGTGGCGCCCTGTGTCGGCTCGGAGCTTGAATTCTCATCGCGCGTTCCGGAAGTGGCTATCATTGAGGAAGGTAGCGGCGCCGTGCTGCGGATGCCGGACGTCGGTTCGGACCAGAACTATTTGGCGATCCATATCGCGCTGTCGTTCGCCCTGCAACGCTACTTCGAGTCGGTAAATGCACCTGTTCCAGGCGTGCTGGTGCTGGACCAGATCAGCCGACCCTATTTCCCCGCGCGCGGCGAGGACGACGACGAAGCAGAGATCGCAGGCGGCGAAGAAGACGAAGATATCCAGGCTATGCGCCGGCACATCGATTTCCTGTTTTCCGAAGTCGCACGCCGAAAGGGATTACAGGTACTGTTAATCGAGCACGCGTTCTTCGCGGACGACAACAGGTATCGGGCTGCGACCCGCGAGCGTTGGACCAGGATGTCTGGCCGCGCGCTGATTCCTCTGGATTGGCCCGCGCGCAACGATGTGTAGCGGCAATTACCACGATGCCTTGCGATATCGGGGTCAGGTTGGCTTAGTCCGCATCAGCACGATGTCCTGCAGATGTCTACAGGCGTACTATTTTACGCGTTGACAGCTTCTTTTGGTCGAGCAACTATCTAGTTGTTGCGGCAAATTCCGCAGCCGGGTTTGGTCTCCCGAAATCACTTGGCGACTCCCACTCAAATGGAGGACGTCATGTCCGGTAGTGCTGCCGCTCGTTCAAAGGCCAAATCCCCTCGCCGCGCCACCAAGGCGCCGCCCTGCTGGCTCAAGCTCGAATCCCCCGAACCCTTGGACGCGATTGCCGCCGAGCCACTACCTGGAGCGGCTGCGGCACCGCTGTTGTGTCCCGATGCCGACGAGGTCGCCGCGCCCAGGCGCTCGGTCCCGCGCCGTCCCACGCAATGCACCATCGGCTATCGCTACTACGATGTGGACCGCAATGGCATGCGGGTTGGGCGGCAGGTCCCCAGCCTCCGCTTGCATGGCCTGTGGCTGGAAGGCCTCGGCTTTGCGGTGGGCGGCAAGGTGCGCATCACGATGGCCAATGGCGCCTTGCTGATCACCGCGCAGGCGCCGGCGGAGCCTGCGGCGAAGAAGAGACGCAGGTGCAAGGTGGCGCCGTAGCCGCTCGGTTTTGGAGGTGGCTTTGCCGGGCCGGCGGGCGTGAGCCGAGGCGCTTGACGACGGAGACTGCGCGGTGCCGGTCGCGTCGTCGGTACACGCCAGCCACTTGGACGGAGGTCGCGTCAGTGAGGGCATCGGCCGTCCTGGTAGGCAATGCGGACGATCTGCGGCGATTCGCCGCCCCAATCACTGCAGAAAGTGCGGTGATTGGGCCGAGGAAGCCAATGACCCCAGGCATCAGTACCGATGCAGTGGGCCGAGGACATCGCTTATAGGTTTCCAGCAAATTCCACAATGGCAGGCGCGTCACGCCAACGCGCCCAACGCACTCACCGGCTCAACCCGCCTCCGCCGCCCACTGCACCGCATCCGCCCCAGCCGGCAAATACAACGGCGCCGACGCATCGGTCGCCGCGCGCCAGACGGCCTCGGCCACGTCCTGCATGCGCGTTCCCGGGCCGGTGGATTCCGCCATCCGCGCGATGGTCTGGCGCATGAACTCGCCATAGACCGCATCGTCCATGCCGCGCAAGCGGGTGCGGGCGGTGTCGCGGAAGCGCGTCTCGCCCGAGGAGCCCGGCAGCACGAGGCGCACGCGCACGCCGAACGGTTCGACTTCGCTCGCCAGCGACTCGGTGAAGGCATTCACCGCCGCCTTGGCCGCGCGGTAGACGCCGACCAGCGGCAACGGTCTGTAGGTGACGCTGGAGGTGACGTTCACGACGACGCCGGACGCGCGTGCGCGCATCTGCGGCAGCACCGCCTGGGTGAGCGCCATCGTGCCGAAGGTGTTGGTGTCGAACAGGGCGCGCACGGTGTCCATGTCCATCAACTCGAACGGGGCGGGCGCGCCGAAGCCGGCGTTGTTCACCAGCACGTCGATCGGACCAGCCGCTTCGATGGCCGCGCGGATGCTCTGCGCGTCGGTGACGTCCAACGGCAGCACGCGCAGCTGTGGCGACGGCGGAAGCAGGTCTTCGCGCGGGGTGCGCATGGTGGCGAGCACCCGCCAGTCGCGGGCGAGGAAGTAGCGTGCGGTTTCCAGGCCGAAGCCGGAGGAGCAGCCGGTGATCAGGACGGTCTTCAAGGGAATGCCTTTGCTCGTGGACGAGGAGCCACGATAGATTGCGGCTCCCGTACTCGCTACGATCCGGAGTCCTTGATTCGTTTGCGAGCGTCCAGTGATGGTGGATCCCCTGGCCGAGGTGGTCACGCTGCTGCAGCCGGCGGCCCGGTTCTCCAAGCAGGTGGTCGGTGCCGGTGCCTGGCGCATCCGGCGTTCGGATGCCGGGCAACCCTTCTACTGCGCGGTGCTGGAGGGCGGCTGCCACATGGCGCTCGATGGCGGTGCGCCGATCCTGCTGCAGCCGGGCGATTTCGTCCTGGTGCCCGCGGCTTACCGCATCACGATGTCCAGTCTGGCGCCGCACGCGGACGTGGCCGAGACCATGCCGACCGCCCTGGGCAACGGCGTGTTCCGAATCGGCACGCAGGAAGGCCCGACCGACTTGCGCATCCTGGCCGGCCACTGCAGTTTCGGTTCGCCGGATGCGGCGCTGCTGGTCTCGCTGCTGCCGCAGATGGTCTATGTGCACGGCGAGCAACGGCTCGCCACGCTGGTGCAGCTGGTGAGCGAGGAGTCGCGCGAGGCGCGGCCCGCCCGCGAGGTCGTGCTCGCGCGCCTGCTGGAAGTGCTGCTCATCGAGGCGCTGCGTTCGGCCGCGGGGACGGCGGCGTCGCCAGGCCTGGCACGCGGACTGGCCGATGCGCGCCTGGCCGCGGCGATCCGCGCGATGCACGCGCAGCCCACGCGCGCGTGGACGGTGGCGGCCTTGGCGAAGGAAGCCGCGTTGTCGCGCTCGGCGTTCTTCGAGCGCTTCGGCCGCACGGTGGGCATGGCGCCGATGGAATACCTGCTCGCCTGGCGCATGGCCTTGGCAAAGGACCTGCTGCGCCGCAACGAGTTCGGCATTGCCGCTGTCGCCGAGCGTGTCGGCTACAGTTCCGCGAGCACCTTCAGCGTCGCGTTCGCCCGCCACGTCGGGCAGCCGCCGACGCAGTACGCGCGGGCAAGTGCCAGCGGCGCTGCGCTTGGCGAGCCGTCGGTCTCCGAAGTAGTCGAAGGCATGGAGTAGGCCCTCGGCGCGGTTTACCGCTTCCGCGCCGACGTCCTGGTCGGAGGCGGTGCAGGCTGCGCAAGGATCGCCCGGTCACGCGTTCGAAGAGGCGCTCGGAGCGCTTGGCATGCGACGGTTGTTCGCGTACCGCCGCTCATCGAAGAGGTCCCGGCGCTTACATCGCACGCCATCGCCGAGGCGCGCGCGGACTGCCACAGGATTTCTCGCCACGCGTCACCGATGCCATTTACAGGCGGTCTCGAACAGGCGGCCGCTGCACTCGAAGGGACGGCTGCCAGCTCAAGAGAAGGCGTATCGCGGAAGGCGCACTAATGGAATGTCGGTCATGTTTTGCACGCGCCGCGCGGTCGAATTTCATCTCTGGCTGTTGCGCAGCAGCATGCAAGCCCGAAACAGGCGTGCTAAATCTAACCGCGTTGGATCGATCCAAAACCGTTGATGCAGCGCATCCGGGGGAAGACGGTGGGTAGGGATCGCGTGCTACGAGTTTGCCGACGCTTGCTGTCGGATCCGCATGCACATGCGGTCCAGGCACTGCGTCGGAGTCGGGCTCGAGCGGCGATCGACCGGATCGATCCGGTCCACGTTGCGCGCTTGCACTGGGCGCCGTTGCCAACGGAGGTGCGTGGCGCCATGCGCGTCGCGAGCACAACCGACCGATCTGTTTGGGGAGCCTGCCATGCCACTTCGTCCGCGCTTCGCGCACCTGCCTGAGTCTTCGCGCCGGTGGTTGGCGTCCGTCGCCGCGTCGGCGTTGCTTTGCGCGGGCACAGGCGCAGCATGCGCGGCCGATACCGGCTTCTCGTCCTCGTTCGAGCAGGGCGAACCTGCGCCTGCATTGGCCACGCAGTCCGACAGGACCGGCGTACAGGTCGCCATCGGCAACGGTCCCGAACATCCCTACGCGGCCAAGGCCGGCGTGGGCTACACCGGCCTGCACGCGCTGCACTATCGCGCCACTGCGGCCGGGCGCGCGCAGCTGTTTGCCGTCGATCTTCCGGTGGAGCCGGACACGGTGCTGTCGTGGATGGTGCTGCCGGAGATCGTCGACGGCGATACGGTGGCGTCGACCGGCGTGGCGGTGGATCTGCTGTTCGACGATGGGCGTCGGCTGTCGGAGTTGGCCGAGGAGGATCGGCACGGTGCGTTGGTCAGCGCCGAGGGACAGGCGGCGTCGAAGACGCTGTATCCGCAGCAGTGGGCGTTGAAGCAGGTGCGGCTGGGCGAGGTGGCGGCGCTGCACGGAAGGCGCATCCGCGCGATCGAGCTGCAGGTGCAGCCCGGGGCCGGCAAGGTGGCGTCGGGCTGGATCGACGATGTCGCGGTGCGCAGCGAAGCGCCGCCGCCGCAGGCGAAGCGGCCCAGCGACGAGGTGGTGACCACGCGCGGCACGCAGTCCAACGGCACGTTCTCGCGCGGCAACAACATCCCGGCCACGGCGATGCCGCATGGCTTCAATTTCTGGGTGCCGGCAACCGATGCGGGCTCGCTCGGTTGGCTGTACCGCTGGAACGAGCAGAACGGCGACGACAATCGGCCGCGGCTGCAGGCGCTGTCGATCAGCCACGAACCCAGTCCGTGGATGGGTGATCGCCAGACCTTCCAGGTGATGCCCTCGTCCACGCGCGGGGTGCCGGAAGCGGACCGCGCGAAGCGCGCGTTGTCGTTCAGTCACGACCATGAAGAGGCGCGTCCGCATCTGTACCGGGTGGACTTCGACAACGGCATCCGTGCGGAGCTGGCGCCGAGCGAGCGGGCGGCGATCTTCCGCTTTCGTTTTCCTGACGGTGGCGACGCCAATCTGTTGTTCGACAACGTCGATGCGCGCGGCGGACTGACCCTGGACGCGGCGACGCAGACGCTGCGTGGTTACTCGGATACGCGCAGCGGGCTGTCCAACGGCGCCACGCGCCTGTTCGTGTATGCGCGTTTCGACCGCCCGTGGACCGCCAGCGGCATGATCGCCACGGGGCGCCCGACCGGCTACGTCAAGTTCGCGGCGGGGGCGGAGCGCACGGTGGTGATGCGCATCGCCACCTCGCTGATCTCGGTGGAGCAGGCGCAACGCAATCTGCAGCAGGAGATCGGCGACGCCGGGTTCGAGGTGGTGCAGGAGCGTGCGCAGGACGCGTGGGACGCGCTGCTGGGCCGGGTGCAGGTGCAAGGCGCCAGCCACGACCAGCGGGTCACGGTGTATTCCAATCTGTATCGGCTGTTCCTGTATCCCAACATCGCCCACGAGAACGTCGGCGACGCGACGCATCCGGATTGGCGGCATGCCGACCAGAACAGCTGGTCCAAGGACAACGCCGGCGGCGATGCCGAGCGCACGTCGGCGCCGGTGCTTGCGGGCAAGGTCTTCGTCAACAACGGTTTCTGGGACACCTTCCGCACCAGTTGGCCGGCGTATGCGCTGTTCGCGCCGGAGCAGGCCGGGGCGATGATCGATGGCTTCCTGCAGCAGTACCGCGATGGCGGCTGGGTGGCGCGCTGGTCCTCGCCGGGCTATGCGGACCTGATGGTCGGCACCAGTTCCGACGTGGCCTTCGCCGATGCGTGGCTGAAGGGCGTGCGCGGCTTCGATGCGCACGAGGCCTATGCGGCGGCGCTGCGCAATGCCACGGTGGTGCCGCCGGTGTCGAACGTGGGCCGCAAAGGCCTGGCCCGCTCGATGTACCGCGGCTACGTCGCCAACGATGTGCACGAAGGGCTGTCGTGGACGCTGGAGGGCGCGCTCAACGATTTCGGCCTTGCGCAGATGGCGCAGGCGCTGGCGGAACAGGAACAGGATCCGCAGCAGGCGCAGCGCTACCGCGAGGAAGCCGAGTACTTCCAGGCGCGGGCCACCGACTACGTCTACCTGTTCGATCCCGCCACCCGCTTCTTCCGCGGGCGCACGCCTGCCGGCCAGTGGGACGCGCCGGCGTCGCGCTTCGATCCGCGCGTGTGGGGCGGCGACTACACCGAGGCCAATGCCTGGACGTTCGCCTTCACCACGGCGCACGACGCTGCGGGCCTGGCCGGGCTGCTGGGAGGCGAGGACGCCATGGCGGCGCGGCTGGACGAGCTCTTCGCCACGCCTGAGACCGCGGACAGGCGCTTCGCCGGCAGCTATCGCGGCGTCATCCACGAAATGACCGAGGCGCGCGACGTGCGCATGGGCATGTACGCGCACAGCAACCAGCCTTCGCACCATTTGCCGTGGATGTATGTGGCGGCGGGGCAGCCGTGGAAGACGCAGCAAATCACCCGCGAGGTGCTGCGCCGGCTGTACCTGGGCAGCGAGATCGGCCAGGGCTATCCGGGCGACGAGGACAACGGCGAGATGTCGGCGTGGTACCTGTTCGCCATGCTGGGGCTGTATCCGCTGCGCATGGGCGCGCCGGAGTACGTGATCGGTTCGCCGGCGTTTCCGCGCGCCGAGATCGACCTGGGCAATGGCCGCAAGTTGCTGGTGATCGCGCGCAACAACAGTGCGCGCAATGTGTACGTGCAGTCGCTCACGCTCAACGGCAAGCCGTGGAACAAGTCGTGGCTGCGTCACCAGGACATCGCCGACGGCGCCACGCTGGAGTTCGTGATGGGCGCGACGCCATCGCGCTGGGGCGGTGGCGCGAACGCGCTGCCGCCGTCGCTGACCGCGCGGGGCAGCGCACCGCGCGGCCTGGAGGATGTGGCGTCGCAGGCCGTTGCGGTGTCGCTGCAAGGACAGCCCAAGGCCGCGGCCTTGATCGACGACGATGCGACGACGGCGCTGCCGCTGCCGGCCGGTGCCAGCGTCGACCTGCGCTTGGCGACGCCGCTGCGCGCCACGCACTACACGCTGACCAGTGCCGATGCCGCGTTGTCCGGCGTTGCGTGGACGCTGGAAGGGCGCAACGGTGACGGTGCATGGACCGTACTAGACCAGCGGCGCGCGCAGCGCTTTGCCTGGGCGCGGCAATTGCGTCCGTTCCGCATCGCCAGGCCCGGTGCCTACAGCGCCTACCGCCTGCGCCTGGATGCAGGCGAGAACGTGGCATTGGCCGAGATCGAACTGCTGCAGCCGGTGACGCGGCGGGCCGCACCATGACCGGATGCAGACGCGGCGAGCGCTTCGTGCCTGCCGCGCATCGCGGATGCGCACAATCCGGCAGGCCGCTTGCGCGGCGGCATGCGCTGCTGCATGGCGGTGATGCTTAGTTTTCCAATGCGTTAGACCATCCAATCGCATCTGTGCAGAGGGAGGGAGAAGGAGAGAGACCGGGGCCGCCGCAATGGAACCGGATGTTTTCGTGTCACACCGCGCGGAGCTCTTGCCCGATCTTTGGATCGATAGAAATCCGCCGCAGCCGATCAATCTTTGGGAGAGGATGATTGAAATGAACTGCATGCCATTCGCACGCAACCGCAGCACGCTATCCGCCGGCATCGCCATCGCCCTGTTCGCGACCGCTGCCTCCACCACCGCCTTCGCCCAGCAGGCCGACGGCACGCCGGCGCCGGCTGGCCAGGCCGAGTTGCAGGCCAAGGATCTGGACGCGGTGATGGTGACCGGCTACCGCTACGCGAACGAGAAGAGCCTGGAGCAGAAGCGCAACGCCAACGCCGTAGTCGATGTGATCACCGCCGAGGATGTCGGCAAGTTCCCCGACAAGAACGTGGCCGATGCGCTGCAGCGCGTGCCCGGCGTGGTCATCAGCCGCGACGGCGGCGAGGGCAAGAACGTCAGCGTGCGCGGCCTGTCCTCGGAGCTGGTGCTGACCGAATTGAACGGCAACTACATCGCCACCGCCGAGTCCAACGGCGATCCGACCCGCTCGTTCAATTACACGCTGCTGCCGTCGAACCTGTTGGGCAGCGCGGAGTTGTACAAGACGCCGGAAGCGCGCATCGACGAAGGCGGCATCGGCGGCACGGTGATCCTGCAGACGCGGCGCCCGCTGGAACTGGAGCCCAATTCCGGCTTCGTCTCCGCCGAGGGTGTGTGGTCGGATACCAGCAAGAAAACCGACGGCCAGTTCTCCGGTTCGTACTCGTGGCACGACAAGGACAACCGCTTCGGCGTGTTCGTCGGCTACACGCAACAGAAGCGCACCGCGCGCACGCTGGACGCCAGCACCGAGAGCTGGCAGTGGTATGGCCGCGACGAGGGCGGCGCAGCGGTCGACGTGAACGGCAATCCGTCGGACTTCAACGCCAACTGGTGGGGCGGCACCGGCTTCTGGGACCAGAACGGCAAGTACTACACCCGTTTCATGATGCCGACGGCGGTCAGCCTGGACGTCAAACGCGAGGAGCGCGAGCGCAAGGGCGGACAGCTGACCTTCCAGTTCAAGCCGACCGACGACCTGACCCTGACCGCGAACTACTTCCGCTTCGACCTGTCGCAGGACTCGCAGACCAATACCGTCAAGATTCCCGAGTGGAACATCGCGCGCTATTACGGCGATGGCAACTGGCGCGGCGGCCGCCTGCTCGACGGACTGCAGTTCGATCCCAGCGGCACCATCGTCACCGGCGCCGCCTACAGCCTGCATCCGGGCAAGACCTACTACTGCAGCGAGGCCCAGGCCGCCGCGGCCGGCCTGGCGCCGGGCGGCTGGGGCTCGGACGACTGCACGGTGCCGACGCCGCAGATCACCGGCAGCTACAACATCGAAAAATCGCAGTCGCAGACGGTGGACCTGGGCGGCGAATGGCGCGGCGAGAAGGTGGACGTGGCGTTCAAGGCCGGCCGCACCTGGGCCAAGGGTGGGCCGGAGCTGCAGTTCTCCCTGCCGATCAAGCCGCGCCTGCAGAACCCCGATGGCAGCTGGACCAATGGCAACTTCGCCAGCGCCTGGGACCTGACCGGCACGCCAACCATGACGTTCTCGCCGGAACTGATGCAGAACCTGCGCGACGGCATCCTGCAGGTCGACCTGGGCTCGACCGGCTCGTCCTGGACCCGCAACACCAACCAGCAGCAGTACGCGCAGATCGATACCACCTGGCATATCGATGGCGATTTCTTCGACTCGCTGCAGTTCGGCCTCAAGCGCCGCGACGGCGGCATCCATCGCAATACCGGCAACAATTACTGGGTGTGCCCGGGCACCGACCCGGGCGACTACGACAACCGCTACTGGAACGGGCGCTGCAACGCCATCGCCACGCAGTTCTCGCCGGACCTGCTGTCTGCGCTGGACAACTTCCCCGGCGGGGTCAAGGCCAGCGCGTTTCCGGCGATCAACTTCCCGGGCTACATCGGCTACTTGAACAGCACCTACGGCGCGATGCAGACGCGCAACGAAGACAACTTCGTCTACAACGTCGACGAGAAGATCTATTCCACCTACCTGCAACTCAACTTCCACACCGAGCGGCTGCGCGGCAACGTCGGCGTGCGGGTGGCGCGCACCGGCCAGCACGCCGATTCCACCGACAAGGTGACCGCCTACAACGACTACTTCTTCGATGGCGCCGACGGCAATCCGCTGGCCTGCCAGCAGGGCGCCGCCATGCCCGGCGGCGCCCCGGCCGACACCTACTGCGGCACCGAAGGCTACTGGCGCCTGTCGGACAGCGAGCAACGCACCGAGTCGTTCGTGGTCAGCGGGCTGGACCGCAACTACACCGACGTGCTGCCGAGTTTCAATCTGGCCTACGACTTGAGCGAGAACCTGTTGCTGCGCGCGGCGGCGTCGAAGGTGATCGCACGGCCCAGCTACAACGACATCGCCGCGCCCGGCAGCCTGGAGTACTACAGCCCCGAGTACGTGGCCGACCGGCGCCTGACCGGCGGTGCGAGCGAGCAGGGTTGGTATGGCTCGGGCAGCAACAAGAACCTGGAGCCGTACAAGGCCACCCAGTTCGACCTGGGGCTGGAGTGGTATTTCCAGCCGGGTTCGGTGGCGGGTGTGGGACTGTTCCGCAAGAACGTGCAGAACTTCGCGGTCGACGTGATCAGCGACGTGAGCATGATGCTCGACGGGCAGATGGTCACCGTACAGAACTACAGTACCCAGGCCGGCGGCCAGGATGCTGTGTCGCAGGGCGTGGAGCTGTATGCGCAGCACACGCTGCCGTTGGGCCTCGGCGTGCAGTTCAACTACACCTACAACGATGCCAGCAAGGCGTCGGTGCGGCTGGAGGACGGCACCGAGGTCGGCAAGACCGCCATGCCGGGGAGCGCCAGGAACCAGACCAACCTCACCGTGTTCTACGAGACCGAGCGCCTGCTGCTGCGCGCCTCGTACAACCGCCGCGGCGAACTGGTGCAGGGCCTGGTCAACGGGCTGAACATCTACGAGGAGCCGTACTACCAGATCGATCTGAACGCGGCGTACAACATCACTCCGGCGCTCAGCCTCACCGCCTCGGTGCTGAACCTGACCAGGCAGGAGTCACGCCAGCACCTGGGCGACGATACCCGGGCGCGCTTCTATACCGGCGGCTACGCCGGCCGGCTGGCGTATCTGGGGCTGACCTACAAGTTCTAGTCTCCAGCGTGTCGCGCCCATGCCTGCCGCGTGGCGGACGGCATGGGCGCGACGGTCCGGCGACGGCCGGGCTACCGTTTCCGCCGTCCACGATCGCGCCGTCGCGCTTGTCGCGGTCGTTCACCACAGGATCCATCGCATGACGTCTTCCCCACTGCCATCTCTGCTACGCACGCTCGTCCTTTCCCTGATGCTGGTAACACCGGCACTGGCCGCCGCGCCGCGGCTCAGCGCCGAGGTCAACACCTTCATCGGCAGCAAGGACGACGGCAATACGTTCCCCGGCGCGTCCGCCCCGTTCGGCATGATCCAGGTCAGCCCCATCGGCGCGCACTACGCCGGCTGGCGCTACGACGACCCGCAGATCCGCGGCTTCGGCCATTCCTTCCTGTCCGGCGCCGGCTGCTGGGAGCAGGGCGGCCAGGTCTCCGTGCTGCCGGTGACCGGGCGCATCGGTCCCGGCGGCGAGTTCGACACGGCCGATCCGAAGGCGTTCGACCACGCCCGCTACGGCGCGCGCTACCAGCACGACGGCGAGCGCGGCCAGGCCGGCTACTACAAGGTGCGGCTGACCGATTACGGCGGCATCGACGCCGAGGCCACCGCGCTGACCCGCACCGCCGCCGAGCGCTATACCTTTTCCGCCTCCGGCGAAGGCCACGTGCTGGTCAACATCGGCCAGGCCAACGCCCGCCACGTGGTCACCGGCAGCACGCTGAGCGTGGTCGGCGACCGGGTGGTGGAAGGCAAGCTGGTGACCCAGAGCTTCTGCGGCGGCCACCAGTACACCACCTGGTTCCGCCTGGAGTTCGACCGCCCGTTCAAGGCCTTCGGCATCTGGGGCGAGGCCGGTGGCGTGCCGGGATCGCGCCATGGCATGGAGGGCGAGGGCAAGCCCAGCGGCGCGTGGCTCAGCTTCGACCTGGGCAAGGAGCGTGCGGTCACCGCCATCTCGGCAATCTCGCACGTGGATGCCGAGGGGGCGCGCAACAACCTGCGCCGCGAGGGCATGGCCAACGGCCGCCTGCTCGGCTTCGACGCCATGCGCGCCCGCGCGCAGCAGGCCTGGGACAAGGAACTGGCCAGCGTGCGCGTGCGCGGCGGCAGCGGCGACGACCGCGTGGTGTTCTACACCGCGCTGTACCACGCGCTGCTGCAGCCGCTGACCGGCAGCGACGCCGATGGCCGCTACCGCGGCTACGACGACGGGATCCACCGCGCCGATGGCTGGACCTATCACGAGTATTTCTCGCTGTGGGACACCTACCGTTCGCAGAACCAGTTGCTGGCGCTGTTGCGGCCGCAACGCGCCGCCGACATCGGCCGTTCGATCCTGGCGATCAACGAACAAGGTGGCTGGCTGCCGCGCTGGGGCTACGCCAACTTCGAGAGCAACGTGATGACCGGCGATCCGGTCACGCCGTTCCTGGTCGACCTGTGGCGCTTCGGCGCGCTGCAGGGGCGCGAGGCCGAGGCCTATGCCGCGCTGCGCCGCAACGCCTTCGAGATGCCGCCGTTGAACTCGCGGCTCGCCGGCCGTTCCGGCAATGCCAACTACCTGGCGCAGGGCTTCGTGCAGTACGACCGCGCGTTTCCGTCCAAGGGCATGGATGTCGATCCGCACCACGGCGGCTCGGCGACGCTGGAGTACGCGCTGGCCGACTGCGCGCTGTCGACCATGGCCGGCGCATTGGGCCACGCGGAGGATGCGGCGGTGCTGAACCGCCGCGGACGCAACTGGCGAACGGTGTGGGATGCGTCGGTACGCGACACCGAAACCGGCTTCACCGGTTTCCCGCGGCCGCGCACCGAGGACGGGGCGTGGTACACGCCGTCGGATGGCCATTACGATCCGCGCTCGCAGCATGGCTTCCACGAGGGCACGGCCTGGCAGTACCAATGGCTGGCGCAACAGGACGTGCCGGGCCTGGTGCAGGCGATGCACGGGCCGGAGCAGGCCGCGCGGCGCCTGGATGCGTTCTTCGCCTACGACGCGCTGCTGGCCGATCCGGCCGGCGCCGCGCGCAAGGAATGGGTGGTGGGGCCGTACAGCTACTACAGCCAGTTCCGCTACAACCCCAACAACGAGCCAGACCTGCATGCGCCATGGATGTATACGCTGATCGGCCAGCCGTGGAAGACCAGCACCGTGCTGCACGCGGCGCAGACGCTGTTCACCAATGCGCCGAACGGCGTCACCGGCAACGACGACCTGGGTACGATGTCGGCGTGGTATCTGTTCAGCGTCATGGGCCTGTATCCGGCGGTGCCCGGCACCGGCCAGTTCCTGCTGCACGCACCCCGCTTCGCGCGCGTCGAACTGGAGGTGGGACCGGGCCGCACGCTGCGTATCGACGCGCCGCAGGCCGGCGACGGCAAGCTGCGCTACGTCCGCGCGGTGACCCTGGATGGGCGCGCGCACGCGCCGGTGTGGCTGGACTGGGCGCAGTTGCGCCAGGGCGGCCGCCTGCGTTTCGACCTGCGCGAGGCGCCGCAGCCGCAGGGCTGGGGCACGCGGCCGCAGGACCTGCCGGTGTCGCCGTGCGCGGCACCGCCTTCCGCCGCCAGCCTGCGCTGGCGCTGAGTCCGTGCCGTCTCGTGGCAGGGGCGTGCAGCCGATGGTTTAGGCTGGGCGCCTAGCTCGAAAGGAATCCACCCGATGCGCCAGAAGCGTCCACCCCGTGCTGGATCCGCAGGCGGCTCCAAGGCCGCCAAGGCCGCCTCGCGCAAGGCGGCGCCGGTTGCGGCGGAGCAGGCCGACAAGGCGAAGAAGACCGCGCCTGCAACCGCAGCGCGCGACCGGCAGCGCGTGGTGACCGTCACCGACATCGCCGATGCGGTCGGCGTTTCGCGCGCCACCGTCTCGCTGGTGTTGCGCGGCAGCCCGCTGGTGCATGCCGACACGCGCGCGCGGGTGGAGGCGGAACTGAAGCGGCAGCGCTACGTCTACAACCGCGGCGCGGCCAACCTGCGCCGGCGTACCTCGACAAGCGTCGCCCTGGTCATCAACGACCTGGCCAATCCGTTCTTCGCCGAATTCGCCGCCGGCGTGGACGAAGCGCTGGGCGAGCAGGGCTATGTGACCCTGCTCGGCAGCACCGGCGAATCGCCGGCGCGGCAGCAGGCGGTGCTGGGTTCGCTGATGGAACACACGCCGGCGGGCGTGATCCTGTCGCCGGCCGAAGGCAGCGACGCCGCCGAACTGCACACGGTGCTGGACGCACGCGCGAACGTGCTGCTGTTCAACCGCGAACTCGCCGGCGCCGACGACTGGGGTTTCCTCGGCCTGGACAACCAGCGCGGCGCGCAACTGGCCACCGAGCACCTGATCGCACTCGGCCACCGCCGCATCGCCTTCTATGGCGGCCATGCCGATTCCATTTCCTGCCGGCAGCGCCGCGCCGGCCACGCGCAGGCGATGCGGCAGGCCAAGCTGCCGGTCGACCCGGCCTGGCTGATCGAATCGGCGCCCAATCGCCTGGAAGCGGCGGCGCGCCACGGCGAGCTGTTCGCCCACGACGCGCCGCCGACCGCGGCGGTCTGCTACAACGACACGGTCGCGCTAGGCCTGATGCTGGGCCTGCTCGCGCGCGGCATTCGCCCTGGCCAGGATTTCGCGGTCACCGGCTTCGACGACATTCCCGAGGCCGCGGTGAGCACGCCGGCGCTGACCACGCTCGCCGCGCAGCCGCGCGCCCGCGGCCGGCAAGCGGCGCAGCTGGTGCTCGCACAACTGGACGCCGGCGCCGCACCGCGCAGCACCATCGCGCCGGTGACGCTGTGCGTGCGCGAGAGCAGTGGTGCACGGATCGGTTGATCGCCGCGTCGCGCTGGCAGGCGCAATGTAGGCGTGCGTCGCAGCTGCGTCAGCGGGGGAGGCGCGTGCGCCTCACAGCCGCACGTCCACCGGCTCGCTCTCCAGCGCCAGCACGCCGAACACGCATTCGTGCACGCGGTACAGCGGTTCCTGGGCGACGAAACGTTGCAGCGCTTCCAGGCCTAGCGCGAACTCGCGAATGGCCAGCGACTGCTTGGCGCGCAGGCCACGCTGGCGCAGCCGGTCGAGGTTCTGCGGTTCGGTGTACTCGGGTCCGTAGATGATGCGTAGGTATTCGCGGCCGCGGCACTTGATGGCCGGTTGCACCAGCCCGCGCTTGCTGCGCACCAGGCCTTCGACCGGCTTGATGACCATGCCTTCGCCGCCTTGCGCGGTCAACGCCTCCCACCAGGCGACGGCCTCTGCCACGCTGGCCTCGTCCGCCAGGTCGACGAACACGTGCCGGGTCAGGCGCACCAGCGGTTCGATCTCGGCCAGGCGACGGGCGACGTCCAGGTGCCAGCGATGGTCGCGTTCCAGGCCGACCACGCCTTCGCAGGCCAGCACGTGGAACGGCGCGATCTTCAGGTCTTCCAGCCCGTTCACCTCCCAGCAGTAGCGGCGGTAGGCATCGACGAAGCGGCTGGCGTCGCTGTGGCGCGCCTGCGCCTGCTGCTGCCAGGGCTGCACGTCGACGCCACGCGCGGCGGCCGCGTCCAACCAGAGGCCGGCGGTGGCAAGCGCCGCGGTGGCGGCGGCGCCCGTCGGCGCGTACTGCTCGCGCAGCAGTTCCTGGGCCTTGGCCGACCACGGCAGCAGTTCCGCGTCGAGCACGATCCAGTCGGTGTTCAATTCCTCCCACAGGCCCGCGCGCTGCAGTGCCGCGTCCAGGCGGTCGAGCAGGGCGTTTTCCAGCGCGCGCTCGCCGAAGAAGCGGCGGCCGGTACGGGTGTAGACGACGCCGCGGCCGTCGTCGCCGATGCCGAAACGGCGCTGCGCGATACCGGCATCGCGGCACAACACGACGACCGCGCGCGAACCCATGTGCTTTTCCTCGCACACCAGCGTGGCGATGCCTTCCTGGCGATAGAAGTCGAGCGCTTCCTGTGGGCGTTCGAGCAGATCGCCGGACTTGGCGGTCTCCGGCGGCGCCATCGTCGGCGGCAGGTACACCAGCCAACGCGGGTCGATGGCGAAGCGGCTCATCACCTCCAGCGCGGCGATGCTGTTCTCCTCGCGGATGGTGACGCTGCGGAAGGCGCGGGTGTCGATCACACGCTTGCCGGCGACATCGTCCAGGTCGAGCAGCAAGGCCTCGCGTGGCGCGGTGGCCGCGGCGCTCGCGTCCTCGGCCGGAAGCAACGGCTTGACCGGCGCGTAATACTCGCGCGCGGCCGCGACCGACACCAGTTCCTTCTCCGGATAGCGCAGCGCGGTGAGCTTGCCGCCGAACACGCAGCCAGTGTCGAGGCAGATGGTGCGGTTCACCCATTCCGGCTCCGGGGTCGGCGTGTGGCCGTATACCACCATCGCCGGGCCGCGATAGTCGCGCGCCCAGTCGGAACGCACCGGCAGCCCGAACGCGTCGATCTCGCCGGTGGTCTCGCCGTACAGCGCGAACTCGCGCACGCGCTGCGAGGTACGCCCCTGCAGTTCCTGCTTGAGGCCGGCATGGGCGACCACCAACTTGCCGTCGTCGAGCACGTAGTGGCTGACCAGCTTGTCGATGAAGGCGGCGACCTCGCGGCTGAATTCCTCCGGCTCGGCCTGCAGTTGCTCCAGTGTCTCGGCCAGGCCATGGCTGATGCGCACGTCGCGCCCGGCCAGTTTGCGCTGCAGCTTCACGTCGTGGTTGCCGGGCACGCACAACGCGGTGCCATTGCCGACCATGTGCATGACCAGGCGCAGCACGCCGGGCGAATCCGGGCCGCGGTCGACCAGGTCGCCGACGAAGACCGCCTTGCGCCCTTCCGGTGCCGCGACCTCGGGAGCCTCGCGGGTGCCGCCGACGGTATAGCCCAGGCGGCCGAGCAGGGCGACCAGTTCATCGCGGCAGCCGTGCACGTCGCCGATCAGGTCGAATGGCCCGTGCTCCTCGCGGCGGTCGTTCCAGACCTTGATGCGTTCGATCGCGGCGGCCGCCACGTTCTCCACCGAGCGCAGCACGCTGACATGGCGGAAGCCTTCGCGCTCCAGACCGCGCAGCCCCTTGCGCAGCGCCTGCTGCTGGTTGCGGATGACGTGCGGGCCGAAGTTGCGGTCCGCGCGCGCGCTGTTGCGGTCCTGGCACACACGCTCGGGCAGGTCGAACACGATCGCGCAGGGCAGGACATGGAACTCGCGTGCCAGTTCGACCAGGCGCTTGCGATCCTCCGGACGCACGTTGGTCGCGTCGACGACGGTCAAGCGCCCGGCGGCGAGGCGCTTGCGCGCGATGAAGTAGAGCACCTCGAAGGCGTCGCCGGTGGCGGTCTGGTCGTTCTCGTCGTCGGCGACGAGGCCGCGGCAGACGTCGGAGGAGATCACCTCGGTCGGCAGGAAGTGGGTGCGGGCGAAGGTGGACTTGCCGCTGCCGGACGGCCCGATCAGGGCGACCAGGCTGAGCTTGGGAATACGTATCGTCATGAGGATGCCGAGAAAAGTCAGGCCACGTCGCGGGTGAACACCGCCATCTGGGTCGGCGGGCCGACCTCCGGGTCGTCCGGGCCAATGGGCGCATGGTGGACGCGGTAGCCGTTGCGCTGCGCCACGCCGTCGGCCCAGGCGCGGAACTCCGCCCGCGTCCACTCGAAGCGGTGGTCGGGATGGCGGAAACGCCCGGCGGGCAGGGTCGGAAAGCGCACGTTGTACTCGCTGTTCGGCGTGGTGATCACTACCGCCTGCGGTCTGCCGAACCCGAACAGGGCGCGCTCGAACGCTGGCAGGCGCGGCGCATCCATGTGCTCGATCACCTCGATCGCGCAGGCTGCATCGAAGCCCTCGATGCGGCGATCGCGGTAGGTCAGGGCGCCGTGCGCCAGGGTGATGCGCTGGCGCTGCAGCGGCGGCAGGCGCTCCAGGTGCAGGCGTGCGGCGGCATGGTCCAGCGAGCGCAGCGACACGTCGATGCCCAGCAGGTGTTCGACCTGCGGCTCCTTGAGCAATAGGACGAGCAGGCGGCCTTCGCCACAGCCCAGGTCCACCACACGCCGCGCGCCGAGGGTGCGCAGCGCCTCCACCACGGCCTGCATGCGCTGGTCGTTGAGGCTGAGCGGACGTTCGATCGCGTCCTCGACCGCTTCCTTGCGGACTTCCTGCTCGTCGATCGCCTCTTCTTCATCGTCCAGCAGGCGCGCCAGCGCCGCACGGACCAGCGGCTTGTGGCGGCGCAGGTAGCGGCCGACGATCGCCTCGCGTTGCGGATGCGCCGACAGCCAGGTGCCGCCCTTGTCGAGCAGCTTCTCGATTTCGTCGTGGCCGACGTAATAGTGCTTGTCGCCATCGATGGCCGGCAGCAGCACGTACAGGTGGGTCAGCAGGTCCTGCAGGCGCACGGTCCCGGCGAGCCGCAAGCGGACATACGGGCTGTCGCCCCACGCGGGAAAGCGTGGATCCAGCGGCAGGCGCTCAACCGTCACGGTGTAGCCGAGCGGCTCGAACCAGGCCTGCAGCAGTTGCTCGCCGCCGCGACAGCGCAGCACCGGAATCTCCGCTTCCAGCGCAATGGCCGTGTCCGCCAGCGCCTGGCGGCTCTTGCTGGTGCCGGCCATGGCGGTGCCGAACACGCGCTTGAGCGCGACCGAGAGGAAGGAGCTGGCGACGTAGGGACGGTCGTTGACGTACTGCGACAGGCTGCCTTCGGCCTCGCCGCGCCCGCGCACCAGCCCGACCGGGTCGATGTCCAGCATCAGCACGGCGGTGCAGCGGGTGTCGTCGGCCTGCGGGTAGAACACCCGGGCGGTGCCGAACGGCAGGGCGACCTCATGGGCGCGCTCGGGATGCTTGACCAGCAGGTAGCCGAGATCGGTGGCGGGCTGGGTGGTGGTGGACAGGGACAGCAGCACGATGTGATGGCTTCGCGAGAAAGGCCGTGAGTCTACCGTGCTGCCATTGCCACTGCGGTGGCTGCGCGGGTAGGCGGGTCACCGCCGGCTTGGCATGGCGGGGCCGCATGGCGGCGAATGTGGCACGCCATGGGTGATTCGCCGTGGCTGCAGGCCGGTCAGCGAATGCTGAGTGCTGGCATGCGGTCGCGGCGACGCGGTGCCGTCTTGCGGCGAATCGCCTTGGACTAGACGCGTGTCGCCGCGCTCAGCGCAAGCGCATCCAGTCCAGTGCCAGCAGCGTGTCGATTGCCGCTGCCGCCGCCCGTTGCGCTTCTTCCGAGTCCCCGATCGGGTGTGCGTCGTGCAGATCGGCAAGGAGCTGCCGGGCGTCCCGTCGCTGCCCGGGCTGCGTGGTCTGCAGCCGGCGCGCGGCCTGGAACACCGTCATGATGTCTTCGGCCTGGCCGGTGTTCCTGATCCGCGCGAACAGGTCCACGGCCTTGGCGATCTCGGCTTCGTAGGGCGCATACGCCGCCGCGAACCGCGCATGGTCCTTGTCGTACTGGGGCGATGCGCGCAGCGCCATCGTCCGACCCTGCTGCTGTTCGTGCAGCCAGTTGCGATTGGCCAGGTCGGTCAGGATGGGCTGGACGTCGCTCTGGCGCGGCTTGCGGCCGACATCGCCGAGCGCCAGACCCGTCGGCACGCCCAGTTCGGTCATGGCCCGGCAGAGTGTCTGGAACAGCGTGCGCCCGACCGGCCGCGCCTCCGGCCGGGCTTGCAGCCGCCGCAGCGCTTCCATGATCGCGATCCAGCCCGGCTGGGTCGCCACGCGTTTGCCTGCGCCCTCGGCCGACGCGTGCGCGGGCCGCGACAGAAATGCGCTCTCGAGCTGCGCCAGCGGCGTGCCGTACGGTGCATAGACCTCGATGTCGACCGGCAGGTGCGCCAGCGTGCGGTAGATCAGCGGGCCGACTTCGGCCCAGGCCAGCCCGCCGTTGCCGCAGCCCAGCGGCGGCAGGGCAAGACTGCGCACGTTCCATTCGCTCAGATGCGCGGCCAGGTGGTCCAGTCCTGCCGCGATGTCCTCGAGCCGCGATGGCGAGCGCCAATGGCGCTTGGTCGGGAAGTTGAGGATGCCGATGCCGCTGGCATCCGCATAGAGATAGGGTTCGCCGATGCGCACGCGGCCCTCCCGGCAGCGCGCGGCATAGTCCTCGAACATGGCCGGATAGCGCCGCTTGAACGCCTGCGCGATGCCCTTGCCCATGATGCCGGCGCAATTGACCGCGTTCGCGTGGACGTGGGCGTGGCTGGCGAACAGGTCGCCGATACGTGCCTTGAACATGGGGCGATCCCTCGATGAAGAAATCCCCGGGCAGCGCCGACCGCTCGTGCGTACCAAGCAGGGCGCGCGCCGCGTGTGCGGATGCATCGTCCATGGCCTGGCCCGGGAGTCGGGCAAGGCTGCGGTCGACGACGCGCCAGCGCACTCTTGCAACGGGCTGTCCTGCGGCGAAGAGGCGGCCAGCGCTGCAGCGGGGAACGCGCAAGCACGCGGTAGCGGCGTCTCACTTCCTGAGATCGGACGGCGCGAGACGGCACGTGGCGGAGCAGGTCGCAGGCGATCACGGACACGCATGTTTTCGCCGATCGAAGGCGGTCATCCGCTGCTGTGGCGGTGGCCTCAGCCGCGACGGGCGCCATCGGTGATGCCTCGTCGCGGCTGAAGCCGCGCCTACAACACCTGCACCTCCTATCGCGATGGGAGGCTTCCCGACGCCTGGTAGCCAGCGGACGCGGCGGCCGACGCTGCCTTGGTCGTGGTGCGCGGGAGTGCGCCGAACAGCGCAGCGGCTGGCTTGTTGGGAATATATGTTTCATATACGATGCATATATCCATCGCGTCGGAGCCACCATGGGCATCGTCAACATCGACGACGAGTTGCATGACCAACTGCGCCGCGCCTGCACGGTGACCAGCCGTTCGATCAATGCGCAGGCCAACTTCTGGATCCGGATCGGCATGTTGTGCGAGATGCATCCGGACCTGTCCTTCCAGGATCTGGTGGCGCGCGAGTTGCGCGCGGCCGGGGTGCGGCCCCAGGCGTTGAAATCGGGACGGGCGTGATCAAGCGGCCGGACGAACTTGCGCTGATGGCCGAGTCCGGCCGGCTGCTGGCGCAGGTGTTCCATGCGCTGGACCAGTTGCCGCTGCAAGGCCGCAGCACGCTGGAACTCAACGACTTCGTCGAGCGGATGATCGTCGAGGACCTGGACGCGCGGCCGGCCAGCAAGGGCCAGTACGGGTTCCCGTTCGTGCTCAATGCGTCGATCGACGACGTGGTCTGCCACGGCGTGCCGTCGGCCGACGACGTGCTGCGCAGCGGGCAGATCGTCAACCTGGACATCACGCTGGAAAAGAACGGCTACATCGCCGATTCCAGTACCACCTACCTGGTCGGCGAGGTCGCGTATCCGGCGCGGCGGCTGGTGCAGGCGACCTACCAGGCGATGTGGAAGGGGATTGCCGCGGTGCGCCCCGGCGCGCGCCTGGGCGACATCGGCCATGCCATCGCCCGCGAGATGCACGAGGATCCGCAGATCCTGCACTACGGCCATGCCGGCACCGGGTTGGAGCTGCAGGAAGGCATGGTGTTCACCATCGAGCCGATGCTCAACCAGGGCCGCGCGGCGATCCGTTCCGAGCCCGACCAGTGGCCGGTGCACACGCGCGACGGCAAGCTCTCGGCGCAGTTCGAGCACACGGTGGCGGTGACGCAACGCGGGGTGCGCGTGCTGACGTTGCGGCCTGGCGAGAGGCCGCTTTGCCGGATCGACTGAGGCGCGCGCGGCGCATAGCGCTACGCCGCAGGATTGGCGAAGTCGAAGACCTGCCCGGGTTCGGCGGCGACGAAACTGGCAGCGGCAACGCCTGCCAGGCGTAGCGCGTCGGCGAGCGCCTCGCGCGGCGCTTCGCGGCCTTCGTCGGTGAGCTGGAAGGTGCCCCAGTGGATGCCCAGCGCCTGCCGCGCGCCGGTGTCCTGGAAGATGCGCACGGCTTCGATGGGATCGATGTGCTGCGGCGCCATGAACCAGCGCGGCGCGTAGGCGCCGATCGGGATCAAGGCGACGTCGGGCGCGCCGTGGCGCTCGCGGATCTCGCGGAAGATGGCGCCATCGCCGTAGCCGGTGTCCCCTGCGAACCACACCGACCCCCGCGGCGTCTCGATGAAGAAGCCGGACCACAACGCCATCCTGCGGTCGGCGATGCCGCGGCTGGACCAATGGTTGGCGCGGGTCAGCGTCGCCGTCGCGGTCTCGCCGATCGGCAGCCGGTCGTGCCAGTCGCCGATCGCGATGCGCGCCTCGGGAACGCGCTTGCGCAGCAGGATGTCGTTGCCCAGCGGCACCACGAACAGGGGGCGGTGCGCGTCGTGCAGTTGGCGCAGGGTCGCCAGGTCGAAGTGGTCGTAGTGGTTGTGGCTCAGCAGGACCGCATCGATCCTGGGCAGATCGGCGAACCGGATGCCCGGTGCGGTCACCCGTTTCGGGCCGGCGATGCGCGACGGGCTCGCGCGTTGCGACCAGACCGGGTCGGTGAGCAGGTTGAGGCCGGCGGCCTGGATCAGCAGCGTGGCGTGGCCGACCATGGTGATGCGCAGGCCCTCGTGCCGCGGCGCGGGCACGGCGGGCGTCACCGGCACCTGCGTTGGCCAGCGCACGGCCCCCCTGGCGGCTTTCCAGCGCAGGACCTTGCTCAGCGCGTTGTCGATGGTGGGCTGGCCGGGGTTGAAGAAGCGCACGCCGTCGAAATGGTCGCTGACGGGGCCGCGATAGTACGGGTTGGCCATTGAGGCACGATCCAGGCGATGCAAGGTGGTGGGAGGGAAAGCGTACGCGCCAACGCCGTAGGCGCGCGTTCGCGCCTGCCTCAGTTGCCGCCGGCGCCGGCGTCCAGGCCGTGCAGCATGCTGGACCAGTACGTGAAGATCCGGCGCATGCGTGCTGTCGCTGCCGAACACCTGGTCGCGGCCCGGGGAACCGTCGAGACGCATGCGATGCGACGCGGAACGCTGCACGCGCCGACCTGTCGTCCGTGGATTCCAGGCGCGTGGACCGCGGCCGCGCGTCGAACGGCGAGGTCTGCCGCGCAGCGCCCTGACGCATTCAGGCCGCCGCGATCGCGATCGATCCGCACGTCGGGCTAGCAAGCCCTTCACCTGCGATGTGGTGTTTTAGAGGCCGCTCAATCACACGGAGTTCCGCATGGACACCACCTTGATGCCCTGGGTCGCCGGGCTATTTTTCCTGTTCGTCGGATCGGCCTTCTACCTGGTCACCCGGGCGAAGAAGAACCGCAATCGCCCGGCCAAGGACGCGGCGGCGACAAAGGGCAGCGACGACGCGTCGACGAAGCCATAGCCGGGCACGCCGGTGCTGGATGGGGCGAGGCCGGCATCGGCATCGGCATCAGCGTGGCGCCGTCGCGCCGTCGCGCTTCGATGGCCGTTCCCTCGGCGCCGATTGCATCCGCTTCATTTCGGCGCGCCCAGTCCGCCGATGTTGACCATCACCCGCAGGCCGATCACCAGGGCATCGTCCGGCGCGCGGCGCGCGGCGGGATTGCCCAGGATGTCGGGGTGGACGATGTACTGCACGTTGGGGACCACGGACAGCGGGAGCTGGCCGACGCGGTAGCTGTAGTTGAGTTCGAACATGGTCTCGTTGCGCGAGATGTCCGGCGTGGCGCCGCGTCTGCGTAACAGGTCGTTCATGTAGCCCTGCTGGTCGGCGCTGAAGCGGTAGTAGTTCGCCATGAGGCCGAGCCCGTCGGCCGGCCGCGATGCGAACGGCCCGCTGTAGTACAGGCCGACGGTGGCCTGCAGGTCGTACACCTGGCGTGAATCCAGCGGCGCGGCGAGGTTGCCGAATGCGACCAGCATGCGCTTGCTGCCCATGCCCTGCGGCCGGTAGAGCGCGCGTTCGCCCATCGCATAGACGCCCCAGCGGCCGCCGTCGTACATGCGCGCCTGCCCACCGACCAGGCCGCGCAATCCGCCGCTGCGGTTGTAACGCAGGTCGCCGTAGTCGGCCGAGTTGTACCAGACGCCGGCGAGGTAGCGCGGCGCGCCGCGGCCCAGCGCCGGATCGGGCTCGTAGCCCACCTCCAGGGTGCCGAGCACGCCGTTGCTGTCGGCGGTGCTCCAATCGAAGCCGTTGTTGTTCTTGCGTTGCGGATTGAGTTCGAACGCGCCCACCGACACATAGGCCGCGCCGGGTTTGTAGCGCAGTTTCGCGCCCCAGTTCACGTACGGAAAGCCGACGAAGCCGCCATCGGCCTGGCTCAGCTGGAACGGGCAATCCGATGCGCCGACGAAGCGGCAGCCATAGCGGCTGCGCGCGAATTGCCAGGTGGTGTTCATGCGGCCGGCGACCAGTTGCCAACGGCCATCGTCGAACGCCTGTTCCCAGGTCAGCTGCGCCAGTTGCGCCTGTTGTTGCGGATACCAGTAGCCCTGCACCTTGACCGCATTGCCGATCTGGCGCTGCGACAGGCTGTCGCCGTAGTACCAGGCGCCGGTCGCGTGCACGGTGGCGCCGGGGATGCCGAACAGGCGCTCCAGATCCAGGTCGGCGCCGGCGACCACGCCGCCGGCATTGCGATCGCCGCGCGCCAGGCCGCCGTCGGCATTGCGCGCGTAGTCGTTGGACCAGACGAAGCGCGGCGCGATGCCGTGTTCGTCCAGCCATTGCGCGGTGTCGGCGGCGAGGGCGGTGGCGGGCAGGGCGGCGGCGGCCGCCAGCAACGAGACGAAGGCAAGCGATCGGGACATGGGACGCTCCACGGACGAGGCGAGGCACTCGCTGGACCGCGTGGCAGGTGCGCGGCGTCGCGGCAGTGCGCGAAGGGAAGACACCTTCCGGTCGTGGAGCCGCAGCACGGCGTCGCGTCCGTCGGACGACGGGCACGGCCTGTGCGCAGACCTGTGGGGGGACCGGCAAAGAGACGCGACGACAGAACAGAACGCGTTGCGCGGCGGCGAGGCGCAAGCCATCGCCGCAGCGGATGGGCCGCGCAGCTGCGCGGCCCATCGAACGGGGTGCGACCCGTGGGGTCAGGCCACCTTGCCGAGACCGGCGGCGGCCATCGCGTCGGCGATTTCCTTGTCGGCGCCTTCGGCCAGCGGCAGCAGCGGCGACCGCACCGTGGCGTGATCGAGCAGGCCGCGCGCGGCCAGCGCCCACTTCAGCGCGACCGAGCCTTCCATGTGCGAACCGCGGTGATAGACGCTCTTGGTCACCGGCAGCAGGCGGTCGTGCAGCTCGCGCGCCTTGGCGTAGTCCTTGGCCTTGCCGGCGGCGATCATCTCGATCAGCGGTTCCGGGGCGATGCAGCCGTAGCCCACCAGCGCGCCGTCCACGTCGAACATGGTGTGCAGCAGGTATTCGTCGTGGCAGGTCAGCACCGGCACGTTCGGGCGCTCCTTGCGGAACACCGGGATCTCGGTGTCCCAGCGCTTCATGTTGCGCACGCCGTTCTTCATCGCGATCACGCCCGGCAGCGCGGCGATCTCCAGCAGCGTCTCCAGGTTGTAGGTGGCCTTGGTCACGTCCGGATACTGGAACAGGATCATCGGCAGCCCGCTGGCCTCGTGGATGGCCTTGTAGCGGTCCTGCGGCGCGCCCTTCTGGTAGCCGAAGCGCAGCCAGCCGTGCGAGGGATAGATCAGGCCCGCCGAGGCGCCGGCGGCGACCGCGCGCTTGGCTTCGTCGGCCGCCACGCGGGTGCCTTCCAGGGTGATGCCGGCGATGATCGGAATGCGCGCGTCGACTGCGTCGCGGAACGCCTCGATCACCTTGGCCTGCTCGTCGCGCTCCAGGAAGGTGCCTTCGCCGGCGTGGCCGAGCACGGTCAGGCCCTTGACGCCCTCGATGCCGCCCAGCCACTTGCCGATGCGCTTGATCGCGGGATAGTCGACGGCGCCGTCGCGGGTGAACGGGGTGACCGGTGCGGGGACCAGGCCTTTCAGGTCGATGTTGCTCATGGGGTGTTTCCTCTTCTTCGGGTCAACGGGGGATGGAGTCGAACGCGGGGCTCGACGTGGGGTGGTGCGAATCGGTGGCGCGCGGCGGCTTGCGCAGCCGCGGCGCGGCTGCACTCAGGGCGAGAGTTCTTCCAGCGATCTGCCCTTGGTTTCCAGCGCGCACAGCAGCGTCACCGCCGCGCCGGCCAGCAGCACGGCGGCGAAGGCGACGAACACGTAGCGCAGGCCGATGCCGGCGATGACCGCGCCGACCACCAGCGGGCCGCTGGCCGAGCCCAGGCGCAGCCAGGCGCTGCCAAGGCCGGTGCCGATGGCGCGGATGCGGGTGGGGTAGAGCTCGGCCGAATACAGGTACAGCGAGAAGGTGATGGTCTGCACCGCGGCATAGCCCAGCGCCGCGAACACCAGTACCTGCAGCGCCGAGGTGCCGCCCAGCATCGCCAGCGCCAGCAACGGGATGCTGCCGGCGGCGAAGGCGAGCACGTACCAGCGCTTGCGTCCGACCTTGTCGATCGACAGCGCGCACACCACCGCGGCGGCGACGCCGGCCAGCGAGGTGAGGAAGCCGTAGGCGATGCTCTGCTGCAGCGACAGCCCGAAATGCTGGCGGTACAGCGTCGGCAACCAGGTGATGAGGCCGTTGGCCACCAGGTAGGAGCAGAACCACAGGCACCAGATCACCAGCGTGCGCTTGAGATAGACGCTGCCGAACAGTTCGCGCCAGTCCGAGCGCTGCGCCTTGGGCAGCGCGTTGCGGTCGAACACCGGCGCCGGCAGCGGGCCGTGGCGGCGCTCGGCGCTGCGCTCGAGCTCGGACACGATCGCGTCGGCCTTGTCGTAGCGGCCCTTGGATGCCAGCCAGCGCGGCGATTCGAACATGAAGAAGCGCAGCGGGATCAGGATCGCCGCGGGCACCAGGCCGACCATGAACATCGCCTTCCAGCCGTAGGCCGGCACCAGGAAGTAGCCGATGCCGCCGGCGGCGACCAGGCCCAGCAGGAACATCACCTCGTACAGCAGGAAGAAGCGGCCGCGCTTCTTCGAGCCGATCAGCTCGTTGATGTAGGCGCTGGCCACCGGCACTTCGCCGCCGGTGCCGATGCCCTGGACGAAGCGGAACGCCATCATCGCCGCGGCGCCGCCGGCGAATAGGCAGGCGATGTCCATCGACACGAACAGCAGGATGGTGAACAGCAGCACGTGCAGGCGGCCGATGCGCTCGGCCAGCCAGCCGAAGAACACCGAGCCGAGCAACTGGCCCAGGTAGCCGGCGGACAGGATCATGCCGATCTGCGCCGGCGACAGGTTCCACTCCTTGGCCAGTACCGGCATCGCGTAGGCAATGGCGATCACCGTGTAGCCGTCGAAGAAGGTGGCGGCGCCGACGATGTTGCGCGCCCACCAGACCTGGCGGGTGATGGGCAGGCGTTCGAGCCGGGCGCCGATCTCCGCCTGCGCCTCGGCGGGCGGCAGCGAACGGGCGGTGGCGGCGTTGGCGGTGGTAGTGGGCATGAGCATCGTTGCTGCCTCTGGCAGGACAAGAAGAACCCGGCGCGGGCGCCGGGGCGTCCACGAAGCGGTCGGATTGCGGGGGACCGGGCGGGCGCCCGGGCGGTCAGGTGCTGGTTGCGGTCACGGCGACGCTCCCGCTGGCCTGGATCGCGAAGGCGATGTCCTTGGCCGCGAGCAGGGTGGGTTGAAGGGCGGTGTCGAGCAGTTCGTCATGGCTGGTGCGCACCGACGGCGCGGCGACGCTGATCGCGCCGAGCGGATAGGCGTCGGCATCCAGCACCGGCACCGCCAGCACGCGCAATCCCTCGGTCAGCATCGAATCGAGGATCACGTAGTTGTCGCGGCGGATGCGCTCGAAGGTGCCGAGCATGGCGGCGATCTCCGGCGCGTGCGGCGCGTGCACGTTGACCCCGGTCACCCGCGTCACTTCCGCCGGCGACAGGTGCGCGAGCATGGCCAGGCCGATCGCGGTGCGGGTACTGGGCACGGTGGTGCCGATGCGGATGTCCACGCCCAGCCGGGTGATGCCGGCGCGGACCCGTTCGATGTAGAGCACATCGGGACCTTGCAGCACCGCGAAGCTGGCCGCTTCGTTGACGTCGCTGACCAGCGCGCGCAGCAACGGCCGCACCACGCTGCGCAGGTCGCGGCGGGCGATGGCGTGGAAGCCGAGGTCGAGCACCTTCAGGGTCAGGCGGAAGCGGCGGCTGTCGGGAAGACGATGCACGTAGCCCAGCTCGACCAGGGTGTTGAGCATGCGGAAGGTGGTTCCCGGGTCGAGCTTGGCCAGCGCCGCGATCTGGCTCAGCGACAGTTCCTCGTGCTCGGAAGAAAACGCCTCGAGCACGCGGAAGCCCTTCGCCAGCGACTGCACGGTGCTGCGCAGCTTCTTGTCCGCCGCCTCGCTGCCGTCTTCGGGGGCGCTGTCCACGGCGCCCGGGGAGATTGTCTTGGTCATTTGCGTTCCTGGTGGCCGTCGTGCGTCGCCAGCTTGCCGAACCGGCCCGGTGGTGTCGCTTGACAAGCGGTTTTCGGATTGCGAAAATAATTTCAAATCGACGTGCCAAGGTTCGCCAAGCGCTGCCGCGAGGTCAAGTTGCGGCGCAACATGCTTGGCTGCGGCGCTTTGGTCGCGGGTGCGCAGGTTTCTTGGCGCGAGATACCTGGCGTCTCGACGCGTCTCGTATCGAGCGGCGATATGCGCTATCCGCCGGCTGCGCCCTGCGGTTTCGGTCGGTCATCCACGTGGGATGGCTTCAACCCCTTCGGCCGATCCTTCGCGGTTCACTGCGCTGGCAGGCAGTGCGCCAGTCAGACGCCCGCATATTGCTCAGCCCCCACGCCAGATGCGTGAGCGACAGCGCTCACGTCGTGGTCAATCCGCACGGCGCCCACTACGCCATCGCCAGCAGCGGCTTGCACGCGCCCGTCGAAGCGCAGCGGGCGGCGTAGCGCACGCGTCGGCGAGCGGTGAAGGGATGTTCGAAACGGATCGGCGAAGCCGAGCCGAGGTGATCCCGTCCGCCGACATCTTCGAGTAGCGGGATGCGAGCGTGGCCCGCGTGGCGGAGGTTTGTCCTCGGGGCGGGCCCGTTGTTGACACCTGGCCAGACGCGATCGCGCTGCTTCGCCGGGGCCTGCGCGGCGCGCCGGCGCGCGTCAGCGGCGTGCGTGATCGTGCCGCTCAACTGGTTGGCGGCATCGGCGCGAAGCGCGGGCGGAGCGCGCCATCGACCTCGACCTGCTCCAGGAACATCGCATATGGCCGGACCCACAGCCCGCTGTCGTCGTACAGCGGCCGATACAGCACCAGCGGCTCCAGCGTCTCGCTGCTGCGCACGACGCCGAGGACCTCGTATTCGCCGCCCTTGAAGTGGCGGTAGCGGCCCAGGGCGATGACGGGCAGGGGAGGGAGCGCGCGCATGGCAGTGTCGAGGTCGGGCGGGAGGGCGAGTGTAGCCGTCGTGCGCCGATCCGGTGGCGGCAGGCATGCCTTTGCACGCGCGCGCATTGCCGTTCGGCCGATTGCAAGGCCTCGGTCGCGCGCCGCGCGCGCAGCGCGACGTGCGGGTTGCGGTTCGCCGTGTAGACATCGTTGCCGGCATTCCATGGCGCAAGCGCTGCTGGCAGACAACGGCGCGCGGTGGCGTCTAGCGTGGCGCATGCGCCGAGCGACCCGCCAGCAGCCGCAACCCCCTGCGCCATGGTGGCAGACCGTGTCGTTCAAGCGCGCCGCCGCCGAGGTCTCGGCGGTGCTGGTGCTGGTCGGTGGCACTTATGGCTTCGTGCAGTACGTGGAGGTCAAGCCGCTGGAGCGGCGGCTGGCCGAGGCGCAGGCCGCGGCGTGCAAGCCGGCGCCCGTCGCGCCCCTGATCGAATTCGGTCTGCTGCGGGGCGATAGCCGCGTCATCTGGGACGGCGCACTGACGGTGACCAATGCGACCCGCGGCGAGGACGGCGCGAAGACGCGATTGCGGGTGACGCCGCGCAATGGCGCGTCGGTGGAGCGTGCGGGGCTGTCGCCTGGCGACAGCTTCGATGTGCCGGTTGCGGGGCAGGGCACCTACCAGGTCCACCTGAAACGCAGCACGGCCGACTTCATCGAAGGGACCGTGTTGCATCGGCGCTGAGGCGCATGCCGCTGCGCATGGCGGCGGCGCGCCTCACTGCGCCCGTGCGGTCTCCACGGCAATGCCGTTCTCGTACACGGTCAGCGTGCGTGCGCGTCCCTCCGCCGCCGGCGCGAACACGAAGCGCAGGTCGCGCTCCTCGGCGAAGAAGCGTGTCGGCGTCTCGGCGCGCAGGGTCACGACGAGCGTGCCGGCGGTGAGCGTCAGATGGTCGCCGTCCACCGCGACGCGGATCTCGCCGACGTGCCGGCCGAGGTAGCGGCCGGCGTAGCCGGCCAGCACTCCCGGGGCCAAGGTCAGGTGCGTGGCGGGCGCGACATACGCCACCGCGCCGTGCGCATAGCTGTAGATGCGGCGCATGCGCCATCGGCCGTCCAGCCACTGCCACAGGTTGGTGAATTCGGCCTGCCCGTCCAGGCGCTCGGGCTCGCCATCCCGTTGCACGTAAAAGCGATGCGTGCCCGACAGCAGCGCGAAACCACCGGCCAGCGGATGGAACTGCACACTGCTGGCGACCGCTTCGCGGCGCAGGCGCAGCGCCGGGTCGGCGCAGGGCCCCTCGCGCAGGGATTGCAGGACCGCCGGCCTGGTGGCGGTCAGGCCGGTCTTGTCGTGGTAGAGCTCCACATCGTCGGTGAGCGACTCGGCCATCGCGCGCATGTCGCAGGCGTTGTAGGCCTGCCAGTAGCGCGCATCGGCGTCGCGCACCGCCGCTTCGTCGCTGGCCGCCGCGGCCGCGGTACCGCTCAGGACCAACAGCGCGAGCAGCACGAGACTGGGAAGGCGCATGGCGAACTCCGGAAGCACGCGACGATTGCAGCGCATCGGCCTGCGCGTGGCGCGTGCATGAGGTCATGGGCACCAATGGCCTTGCCTCCGGCGCGGCAACGCATGCGCAATGCCGAGCCTACTGCGCTATTCTCGGAGGAATGACGAGGGGAGAAGGAGCCGGACCGTGAAATGGGTGGCTGCGTTTGTAGTGATCGTGGGGATGTCGTCCTGCCTGCCGATGGAGCGCGCCGATGCGGCGGGCGAGCACGGCGAACGGCGCATCTCGCTGCCGGCGACACGGATCTTCCCGTGCCTCAAGGTCGGCTGTGGCGGCAAGCCACGCGCGGACGCGGTCGCGGAACTCCGCGCTGCGCGATAGGCACGGCTGGCATCAACTCGCTGAGACTCATGGCGCATGATGCAGTGGCGCATCGCCCGCTCCGATGGAATGGTGGGCTCGGGGAATCGGGCGAACCGTCCGATTTCCGCATCCCTTCGTCCGGAACGCGTGCGCACACGCGGCAGCCGGCGCGCACGCGGCCCCCGCGCTGGGGTCGCCCTCGTAGTCACCGATCGAACATGCGCGATTGGGGAGGACAAGGCTTGCCCATGGGCATGAGCAACGGCAGGGACAAGCCGCGATGAACACCGATACGCCGCCGCCTGCGGACGCAAAAAGCGATCCGGGGCCAGCACTGGCCGGATTGCGCATCGCCGTGGTCGAGGACGATCCGGAACTGCGCGCGATCATTCTCGATGAGCTGCGCCACGAAGGCGCGCAGGCGTTCGGCTTCGGCAGCGCCGAGGCGCTGTACCGGCATCTGCTCGGCACCGCCTGCGAGGCGGTGGTGCTGGACGTCGGCCTGCCGGGCGAAGACGGTTATTCGGTGGCGCGCTATCTGCGCCAGATCGTGCCGCATGCGGGCATCGTGATGCTCACCGGGCGCGGCGCCAACACCGACATGGCGCGCGGCCTCACCCAGGGCGCGGACCTGTACCTGGTCAAGCCGCTGGACGTGGAACTGCTGGTCGCGGCGCTGCTCAACCTGCGCCGGCGGCTGCAACCCGTCGTGCCGCCCACGGTGGCGACCACGCGCGACTGGCGGCTCAGCGACGATGGCTGGACGCTGTTTTCGCCGGAGCTGCGCTCGCTGGCGCTGACCGAGGCCGAGCGTGGGCTGCTCAAGGCGCTGTTCGCGCAGCGCGGCGCGCCGGTGGACCGCGACACGCTGATCGCCGCGGTCACCGATGCGCCCTGGGACTTCGATCCGCATCGCCTCGAAGTGCTGGTGCATCGGCTGCGCGCCCGGGTGACGACGGCGGTGGCGGCGACGCTGCCGCTGCGCGCCGTGCGCGGGCAGGGCTACCTGTTGGGCGAGACCGCCTAGCATCCGCCGCCGCGCTCTGGCCAGGCACGCCGTGCCTGGCGCGCGTGCGACACACACGCGGGCAGTGTCCGGGCGACCAGGCGTTGGCGCTGCCTCGCATGCCGGCGCGCACCGCGACGGGGACCCATGCCCTGTGCCGTGCGCCGTTGGCACCCGACGCGGCCCGACGAGAGTCTCGCGACGCCCCACATGGCGCCCGACACGCGCGCATCGGGCTGCCGGGCATCGCGCTGCGGCCTGTGCACCGACTGCGTCGGCAAACCGCGCTGCGCATCGCCAGCGCGTGCCGCGCGCTGGCCGCTCCCTGCACGATCGGTAGACAGATCGCGCCCCATGCCGCTCGCGCGCCTGCGTTCGGCTCCCATCCCAGACCCGCCATCGGCGCTGTCGCAGTGCCGTTGCGCCATGCGTCTCGTTGCGGGTGTGAGCAAGTGAGAGCGAGCGCGAACCGCTGCTACTGACTCCCCGCACCCCCCTGCGCAGAATCCGCGCCACCACACCGGCAGGCCCCGCCTGCGCGTTCGGAGTGGGTTCCGATCCCGATCGTCAGCACGCCCCGCACGGCCCAGGCCCGCGGCGTCGGATCGCGGGTCCGGTTTGCATGTTTGGGGAGAGAAAGGCACATGGATTATCTGATGCGCGGCAGCCGTGCGGCTGCGTTGCGGGTGTGGGCGCGTGTCGCCCGCGGCGACCACCGGGTCACGGGACTGGCTGGGCGACGCCTGCGGTTGCTGCTGGCCGTGCTGCTGGCCGTGCTGCTGGCCGCGCCCGCGCTGGCCGCGGCCGCGGACCTGCAGATCACCAACCTGTCCGACACCGGCTACGATCCGACCCCGGCCGGCGGCAACGTGGTCTACAGCGTCACCGTCGAGAACAGTGCCGCCGACACGGTCAACGACGCGGTGGTGATCTTCGACCTGCCCGCCGGCGCGCAGGCCGGCGCGCCGCTGCCGTCCTCCTGCAGCGTGGCCGCCGGCAATGCGCAGCGCGTGGAATGCCGGGTCGGCACCCTGGTCGGCACCTTCTCTTCCAATGGCGCGCCGGTGACCTTCCAGTTGCCGGTGAGCACGGTCGGCCTGACCCCGGGCACCATCGAGATCCGCGGCGCGATCGGCGTGGAGCCGGGCCTGCCGGCGGCGAGCACGCCGATCGCGTCGCTGGCCGATGCCGATCCGTTCTTCGCCGGCGACAGCAATGCGGCCAACAACCGCCGCCTGGAGGCGACCACGCTGGAATCGGCGGGCGACCTGAGCGTGGAGAAGACCGCCACGCCGAACCCGGTCGTGGCCGGCGCCGAGGTCACCTATACCATCACCGTGCGCAACGCCGGGCCGAGCGCCTCGGCCGGCTTCAACGTGGTCGACACGCTGCCGGCCGCGGTGCAGTACGTGGCCAACAGCTTCAGCGGCAGCGGCTGGACCTTCAACAGCGGCAGCATGACCGCCACCCATGCCGGCGCGCTGGCCAACGGCGGCAGCAGCAGCTTCACCTTCCGCGCCCGGGTCACCGCGGCCAGCGGCAACATCGTCAACAGTGCGCGGGTGCAGGCCGGCAGCACGCCCGATCCGCTGCCCGACAACAACACCGGCAGCGTGACCACCACGGTCACCGCCGGCGCCGACCTGGCGCTGAGCAAGAGCGTCAACCCGTCGCCGGCGATCTCCGGCCAGCCGGTCACCTTCAACATCCAGGTGCGCAACCAGGGCCCGAGCGCGGCGGTCAACCCGCGCTTCGTCGACAACCTGCCGACCGGCTTCGTGGTCACCGGCGGCACCGCCGCGGCCGGCTGGACCTGCACCGACAGCAACGGCAACGCCACCCGCAGCTGCGCGCTGAACGGCAGCCTGGCGGTCGGCGCGGTCGCCGACTTCACCATCCAGAGCACGGTGCCGGCCTCGGGCACCAACAGCAGCGGCGACGTCACCAACAGCGCCACCGTCACCTCCGACACGCCCGACGCGAACAGCGCCGACAACACCGGCAGCACCACCTTCACCGTGCTCGCCGACGGCGCCGACCTGTCGCTGCAGAAGACCAAGACCCCGGCGCTGGTGCCGGTGTGGAGCGGGGTCGGCAGCGACCTGGACAGCCGCATGACCAGCAGCATCGTGGTGCGCAACCAGGGCCCGCGCGCCGCGACCGGCCAGGTGCAGGCGGTGGATACGCTGGCCAGCGGCGAAGAGCTGTTGCAGCCGGACGGCAGCGTGGCGCAGCCGGGCGTGCCCTTCGCCAGCGGCGCGTGGACCTGCACGGTGGACCAGGCCTACAGCGGCTCCAGCGTGCAGCACGTGACCTGCGACCTGGGCGCCGGTTCGCTGCCGCTGGCGGTGGGCGCGCAGGCGCCGACGCTGCAGCTGCTGACGCGCGCGCGCAGCTCCTCGGCCAACCTGCTCAACAACGCCTGTACCGGCGGCTCCGGCGGCTCGATCGAGCCGCTGACCGGCAACGGCATCGACCGCGACCCGGAAACCGACAACGACTGCTCCGGCGCCGGCACGCGCACCACCGACGAACGCGCCGACCTGTCCATCGCCAAGCAGACCAATGGCGCCGGCACCGCCGACAACGTACTGGCGGCCAACCAGGACACGCTCAGCTACACCCTGACCGTGACCAACAACGGCCCGGACAGCACCACCGGCGTGGTGGTCAACGACACCGTGCCCGGCTTCGTCAGCGGCCGCACCCAGGTCAGCGTGACCACCACCCCGGCCGGCTGGACCTGCGCCATCAACGGCGCCTCGGTGATCTGCCGTTCCGGCACCACCGCGCTGGGCAACGGCGCCACCGCGCAGATCGTCATCCAGGTCAAGCGCGCGCTGTTCGACAGCTACAACCAGGCCGCCGGCACCTGCGGCGGCGTCGCCATCACCGGCGCGTTCTGCAACACCGCCGGGGTCGGCATCGACGCGGCGGTGGCCGGTTCGGTGGGCGAACTCAACGGCAACAACAACCAGGCCTCGGACTGGATCCGCATCGCGCGCGTGGCCAACGTGGCCACCACCGCCAAGACCATTTCCTCGGGCACGCCCGGCCGCGCCGGCGTCAACACCACTTACGTGATGTCCTACCTCAACCAGGGCCCGTCGACGGTGCCCGGGGTGATCTTCCGCGACGTGTTCACCCTGCCGGCCAACGATTCGGGCTTCGTGCTGGTGTCCGCGCAGCGCACCGGTGCCGGCACCCAGGCCTGTACCGCCACCGCCGGCGCCGGGGTGACGGTCACCGTCGACGCCGGCGGCACCTCCTACGCCAATCCAACCGGCGCGCCGGCGCAGGTCACCGTGCGGTGCCCGGCGTTGCCGTCGTTCACCAACCAGCAGACCGAAACCCTGCAGGTGGTGATCCGGCCCAACGTCAACAGCGGCAACACCGGCCGCCAGTTCGACAACGTCGCCGACTTCGTGGTGGACCTGGATGGCGACGGCAACGGCGACGCCACCGCGGGCACCGACAGCGACGGCAACACCTACGACTTCAACACCGACACCAGCGACGACAGCAAGAGCGCGCAGCTGCCGTTCGAGGCCGGCCAGGTCGACCTGATCACCAACAAGGTGGACACCGGCTTCACCGGCGGCGTGGATCCGCTCGGCTTCGACGCGACCAATGCCGCGGCGAACCTGATCACCTATCGCATCACCATCCGCAACAACGGCCCGTCGGTCGCCACCGACGTGCACCTGGCCGACACCTTCACTCCGCCGTCCGGCCGCACCGTCACCTTCATCGGCGCCTCGGCCACGCCCACCGGCACCTTCGATCCGAATGCCTGTACGGTCACCGCCGGCAGCAATCCCACCGTGGGCGCGGTGCAGGTGCTGGACTGCCTGATGCCCGGCGTCGGTTTCAGCACCAACGTCGCCGGCGTGGTCGCCTCCGGCCAGACCAGCACGCTGTACCTGCGCTACCGCTACGACACGCCGCCCGGCGCGGCCGGCGACACGGTCAGCAACCTGGCCCAGGCCACCTCCGCCGAGACCGACAGCAACACCGCCAACAACGGCGCCAGCCAGGAAACCACGATCCGCGCCTCCGCCGACGTGGGCGTGAGCAAGCACGTGGTCACCACCACGCCCGACGCCGATCCGGACGTGGCGCTGCCGGCCAACGCCACGGCGGTGGGCCTGCGCCAGCCGTTCTTCTACGTGATCGACGGCATCAACAACGGCCCCGGCGCGAGCCTGTCGCGCGACCGCAGCGGCAGCAGCCCGCTCAACGGCACCGGCACCGTGGTCAGCGACACGCTGCCCGCCGGGCTGGTGGTGGTCGGCCAGGTGACCTGGCAGAAGAAGGGCCCGATCCCGGGTGGCGGCGGTGGCGAAGTGCCCAACGGCACCGGCACCTGCACCCAGGCCTCGGCCACCTTGAACTGCACCCTGGGCGACGTCACCGTCGGCGGCAAGCTGCGCATCGTGGTGCCGGTGCGCTGGGATACCTATCCGGGCGCGGCCGCGATCAACAACACCGCGACCATCACCACCGAGCAGGTCGATCGCGTTCCCGCCAACAACACCTCCACCGTGCCGATCCTGGTCACGCGGGCGTCGCTGGCCGGCACCGTGTTCGAGGACCGCGACCGTGCCGGCGGCAACGGCGGCGTGCGCCAGAACGGCGAACCCGGCATCGCCGGCGTCACTCTCGTGCTGACCGGCACCGACGCTTACGGCAATGCGGTCAACCGCAGCACCACCACCGCGGCCGACGGCAGCTACAGCTTCGGCGACCTGGCCGCGGCCGGCGCGGGCGGCTACACGTTGACCCAGACCCAGCCGGCCGGCTACCGCAACGGGCCGGTGGATCCGCCGGCGGCCGGCGCCAGCGCGCCTTCGCTGGGCGGCACCTATGCCGCCGGCAGCCCCAATTCCAGCTACACCACGATCCCGGTCGGCGCGACCGATGCGGCCGTGCGCTACGACTTCCCGGAAGTGCGCCGTCCCAGCCTGTCCGGCCGGGTCTACGTGGACCTCAACTTCAACAACGTGCGCGACGGCGGCGATCCGGCGATCGCCGGCGCCACCGTGGAACTGCTCGACGCGGTCACCGGCGCGGTGCTGGCCACCACCAGCACCGACGGCAACGGCGCCTACCGCTTCGACGACCTGGATCCGACGCTCACCTACAGCGTGCGCGAGCCGCTGCCGAGCGGGCAGTACAGCAACCGTCCCAGCGCGATCAATCCCGGCCAGGTCGGCGGCGCGGCGTGCGCGGCGGGCAGCTGCGTGGCCGGCACCGCGGTCGCCGCCCCCGGCGGCCCGGACGCGGCGACCACCGACCGCATCTCGCAGATCCAGCTGGGCGCCGGCCTGGACGGCACCGAATTCAACTTCGGCGAGAACCCCAGTGGCAGCGCGATCCAGGGACGGGTGTGGCGCGACGACGACAACGACGGCGTGATCGACCCGGCCGAGACCGGCCTGGCCGACGTGGAGCTGGTGCTGACCGGCACCGACCAGAACGGCCAGGCGGTGAACCTGACCACCAAGACCGATGCCAGCGGCAACTACAGCTTCCTCGGCCTGCTGCCGGGCACCTACACGGTGACCGAGCCGACCCAGCCCACCGGCACCCTCAACGGCAAGACCGTGCCCGGCGACAAGGGCGGCACCGCCACCGGCGTGACCACCGCGCCGTCGGCGATCGCCACGATCGTGCTCGGCGCCAACCAGCAGGGCCAGCACTACGACTTCGGCGAAGTGGCGGCGGCGTCGCTGTCCGGCCGCGTGTACTACGACAACGACGACAACGGCGTGATCGGCAGCGACGAGTCGGGCATCGCCAACGTGCGCGTGGTGCTCACCGGCACCGACGACCTCGGCGCCGCGGTGCAGTTGACCGTGCAGACCGATGCGCAGGGCCACTACCGCTTCGAGAACCTGCGTCCGGGCACCTACACGGTGACCGAACCCGATCAGCCGGCCGATACCCGCAACGGCCTCACCACGGCCGGCATCGTCGGCGGCGCCACGCATGGCGTGGCGACCCCGCGCGAGACCGTGCCGTCGGCGATTTCCGCGGTGGTGCTGGCCCCGGGCGCGCAGTCGATCGACAACAACTTCGGCGAGATCGCCAACACCCCGGACCTGGTCGTCAGCAAGCTCGCCGACCCGGTCAAGTTCACCGTCAACAACACCGCGCGCTACACCATCAGCGTGCGCAACATCGGCCCGCGCCCGACCGCCGGCGTGTACCAGGTGCAGGACCGCCTGCCGCCAGGCGTGACCCTGGCGGCGTTGCCCACCGGCAGCGGCTGGACCTGCAGCGGCGCGGTCGGCGCCGATCGCTTCAGCTGCGATGCCAGCGCGGTGATCGCGTCCGGGCAGACCGCCAGCGAGCGCATCCAGGTGCAGGTCGCGGTCGGCGCGGCGGCGGCCACCGGCGCGCCGGTCAACAACGCGGTGCTGGTGCAGGGCGGCGGCGAAGATGCCGTGCACGGCCCGACCGCGGCCGAACGCGGCGCCTTCGACGGCGACGTGACCCAGTTGCCGGTGTGCGATCCGGCGATCACCCAGAACGCCTGCCGCCTGCCGACGCAGGTGCAGTTGGCGGCTTCGGTGTCGGGCACGGTCTGGTTCGACGTCGGCAGCGACGACACCCTGCTCGACGGCGGCGATCGCCGCCTGCCCAACTGGATCGTCGAACTGGTCGATCCGGCCAGCGGCCAGGTGGTCAAGACCACGCTCAGCGCCGCCGACGGCAGCTACCGCTTCGGCGACGTGATCCCCGGGCAGAAGTGGCGGATCCGTTTCCGCGATCCGAGCTCCGGGGTGATCTGGGCGTTCCCGGTCAGCGGCGAGACCGCTTCCGGCGCCGCGGCCCCGTGCGCGGCCGACGCGGCGATCAGCAACGGCGGCACCAGCTCGTGCCGGACCAGCGACGGCGGCATCAGCCAGTTGGAAGTGGTGCTCAAGGCCGGCGAGAACCTGCCGCAGCAGAGCCTGCCGGTGGATCCGTCGGGCGTGGTCTACGACGCGGTCACCCGCGACCCGGTGCCCGGTGCGATCGTCACCCTGGCCCCGGTCGGCGTCTGCGCCGGCTACGACCCGGCCACCAGCCTGCTCAACACCGCGGCCGGCGGCTACCGCATCGACGGCAACGCGGTGTCGATGACCGTCGGCAACGACGGCTACTACCAGTTCCTGTTCGGCCCGGCGGCGCCGGCGCGCTGCGAGTTCCAGCTGACGGTGACCCCGCCGGGCGGCTACGTCTTCGTCTCCACGCTGATCCCGGCCGAAGGCGGTTCGCTGTCGCCGCCCGGCGCGGTGGGCAGCAGCTACCAGGTGCAGCCCAACGCGCTGGCGCCGACCGGTCCGGTCGGCACCGCGACCCAGTACTACCTGCGGCTGTTCGCCGGGTCGGCCACCGCCGGCATCGTGCACAACCACATCCCGCTGGATACCGCGGTGGCCACCGGCCTGGCCATCACCAAGACCGGCGACCGCCAGACCGCCGAAGTGGGCGACACCGTGCAATACACCATCACCATCCGCCAGACCGCCGGCAGCCCGCTGCAGATGGTCAACGTGGTCGATCGCCTGCCGCGCGGCTTCACCTACATCGCCGGCACCGCGCGCGCCAACGGCGCGGCCGTGGCCGAGCCGCTGGGCCAGCCCGGCCCGACGCTGGGCTTCAGCGCCGGCCCGATCCAGGTCGGCCAGCAGATCGCGCTGACCTACCGGGTGCGCGTCGGCGTCGGTGCGCAGCAGGGCGACGGCATCAATCGCGCCCAGGCCTACGGCTGTTCCATCGCCGGCGGCTGCATCGATCCGGTCGCGCTGCAACCGCGCCCCGGCGCGCTGCCGTCCAACCAGGCGCAGTACCGCGTGCGCGTCACCGGCGGCGTGTTCGCCGAGGAAGGCTGCGTGCTCGGCAAGGTGTTCGTGGATTGCAACGTCAACCACGTGCAGGACCGCGAGGAGCTCGGCATCCCCGGCGTGCGCCTGTACTTCGAGGACGGCACCTGGATGATCAGCGATTCGGAGGGCAAGTACAGCTACTGCGGCCTGCCGCCGAAGAGCCACACGCTGAAGGTCGATGCGTCCACGCTGCCGGTCGGCGCGCGCCTGACCACCAGCAGCAACCGCAACCTCGGCGACGCCGACAGCCTGTTCATCGATCTCAAGAACGGCGAGCTGCATCGCGCCGACTTCGTCGAGGGCAGCTGTTCCAACCCGGTGATCGAACAGGTCAAGGCGCGGCGCACGCAGGGCGAGGTGCGCGCGCCGGAGACCGAGACCGGCAAGGCGCCGCTGCGCTTCAGCAGCAAGCCGCTGCGCGCGCCGCAGCAGGCCACCGATTCGGCCGCGCAGTCGCCGATCGTCAAACCGCGCGGCACGCCACCGCCCGATGTCACCGTTCCTGCGGAGGTGCAGCCATGAGCCGGCCCGTCACGACGCGCCGCCTGCCGCGGCTGACCCTGCTCGCCTGCGCCCTGGCCGCGTTGCCGGCGCTGGCCCAGCAGACCGTCGGCAGCAGCCGCTTCACCCCGGTGCTGGGCGAGGCCGGCAGCCTGTACCCGCGCACGCCGACCAGCACCGATGCCGCCGCGCAGACCCTGGCGCCGCGTGCGGGCGCGCTCGCCGCGCAGGGCATGGACCAGGTGCTGGTCGAGGTCGACCGCGATGGCGCGCCGGCCGACGGCCAGACCCCGGTGCACGTCACCGTGCGCCTGCTCGACGCCACCGGCCAGCCGCTGCGGGGCGAGCAGTTCGCCACCATCGAGCACACCGGCGGGCGCATCCTGCTGCCGGGCTCGCGCACCGACGAACTGGGTCCGGGCGCGGCCGATGCCGACAAGGTCACCCCGGGCGTGCAGTTGCCGGTGCGCGACGGCGTGGCCGAGTTCGACCTGCTCGCGCCGGACCAGCCGCAGGACGTGGTGCTGCGGGTCAGCGCCGGCGGCCACAGCGCCGAAGGCACGATCGGCTTCGTGCCGGAAATGCGCGAGATGATCGCCACCGGCCTGATCGAGGGCGTGGTCAATTTCCGCCGCCGCGACAACAGCGGGCTGATCGCCCCGGTCGACCACGACGACGTGTTCGAGCGCGACATCCGCCGCTGGGAGAAGCAGTTCAACAACGGCAAGGCCAACGCCGCCGCGCGCACCGCGTTCTTCGTCAAGGGCCGGATCAAGGGCGAGTACCTGCTCACCGCCGCCTACGATTCGGACAAGGACGTGCGCGGGCGCCTGCTGCGCGACATCCAGCCGGAGGAGTACTACCCGGTGTACGGCGATTCCTCGCTGCGCGGCTTCGACGCGCGCTCGGCCGAGCGCCTGTACGTGCGCGTGGACAACCGCCGCAGCTACCTGCTGTACGGCGATTTCCAGACCGGCGACACGCTGGCCACCGCGACCGGCGTGGGCGCGCGCAGCAGCGTGCCGCAGCGCAGCCTCGGCACCTACAACCGCACCGCCACCGGCCTGGGCTGGCACTACGAAAACGCACGCGTGCGCAGCAACGTGTTCGCCATCCAGGACTCGTTGCGGCAGGTGATCGAGGAATTCGCCAGCCAGGGCAGCGGCCCGTACGCACTGCGCAACAACGCGGTGCTGGAAGGCAGCGAGCGGGTGGAAGTGGTCGTGCGCGACCGCAACCAACCCTCGCGGATCGTCTCGGTGCAGCCGCTGGCGCGGTTGGTGGACTACAGCTTCGAGCCGTTCTCGGGGCGCATCCTGCTCAACCAGTTCCTGCCCACGTTCGACAGCAACCTCAACCCGGTCACGCTGCGCATCACCTACGAACTGGACCAGGGCACCGAGCGCTTCTGGGTCTATGGCGCCGACGGCCAGTTGCGGCTGACCGACGCGCTGGAAGTGGGCGGGTCGGTGGTCGACGACCGCAACCCGTTCGCCGCCTTCCGCATGGGCAGCGTCAACGCCGGCTACCGCTTCGGACCGAACACCGCGCTGGCGGTGGAGTTCGCGCGCACCCAGAGCGAGATCAACACCAATTCCATCAACCAGATCGCCACCCCGGGCCTGCAGGATCTCAGCGGCCGCGTCGAAGGCGACGCCTGGCGGGTGGAGTTCGGCCACGACGGCGCGAAGCTCGACGCCAACCTGTTCGCCGCGCGCACCGATCCGGCGTTCAACAATCCCGCCTCGCCGCTGTTCGGCGGACGCGGCGAGTACAACGCCAAGGTCGACTATCACCTGACCGAGCGCGTGGAGCTGTATGCCGAAGGCCTGCGCAGCGAGGACCGCAATCCCGAGGGCGGCAAGCGCGATGCCGGCGGCGTCGGCGTGCGCGTGGGCGCCACCGAGCGGCTGACCCTGGATGTGGGCCTGCGCTCGATCCGCGAAACCGTCGGCGCCTATTCGCCGTGGTCCTCGGGCCTGGGCTACGGCAACAATGGCGGCCTCACCGGCGGCTTCGCCACCGGCGCCGGCGGCGGTGCGCTCGGCTATGGCCAGCAGCCGTTGGACCCGCTGACCGGCCTGCCGGTGATCGGCTCCAGCAGCGCGGTCACCGGCATGGCCAGCGACCTGCCGATCGGCACCCGCCTGGAATCGGACAGCGCCCGCCTCGGCGCCGGCTACCGGGTCGGCGAGAAGCTGTCGCTGGGCGCGGAGTACGAGCAGAGCGTGTCCGGCGAGGACCGCAACCGCGTCGCCGCCGGCATCGACTACCAGGCGCTGGAACGCACCCGCCTGTACGGCCGCTACGAGAAGCAGACCGGCCTGACCAGCGCCTACGGCATCACCACCACCGACCGCGAGGCCGATGCGCTGGTGTTCGGCATCGACAGCAGCTACGTGCGCGACACCCAGGCATTCTCCGAGTACCGCCTGCGCGATGCGATCAGCGGCCGCGACGTGCAGGCCGCCTCCGGCATCCGCAACACCTGGGACCTGCGCGAAGGCCTGCGCCTGAGCAGCTCGGCCGAACACGTCAAGGTGTACGACGGCAACACCGGCGACGCCACCGGCCTGGCGCTGGCGCTGGACTACAGCGCCAACCCGTTGTGGCGCGGCTCGGTGCGGGTGGAACACCGCATCAGCGGCGACGTGCGCGAGACCGAGACCGACGAGGCGTTCAACACCACCCTGGTGCAGTTCATGCTGGCGCGCAAGCTCAGCCGCGACTGGACCCTGCTCGGCCGCAACTACCTGCTGCAGACCGACTACGCCGCGCGCGGCGACGTGTTGCAGAACCGCTTCCAGCTCGGCGTGGCGTACCGCGATACCGACACCAACCGGATCAACGCGCTGGCGCGCTACGAGTACAAGCTGGAGCGCGACGAGAGCGGGCTGACCCTGCTCGACGGGCAGGTGGTGGACGGCACCAGCCAGGACATCAGCAGCCGCGCGCACATCGTCTCCACCCATGCCGACTGGCATCCGTCGCGGCCGTGGTGGCTGACCGGGCGCGTGGCCGGCAAGTGGCAGCAGGACCGCTTCGCCTATGCCGACGGCGGCCGCGTGGACAGCCGTTTCCATGCGGTGCTGGTGTCCGCGCGGGTGGTCTACGACATCACCGAGAACTGGGACATCGGCGTGCTCGGCTCCACCTTCCGCGGCCAGCTGGGTTCCAACCAGTACGCCTACGGCCTGGAAGTGGGGCGCCTGCTGCGCCAGAACCTGTGGCTGTCGGCCGGCTACAACTGGTCCGGCTTCGCCGGCGACCGCGACCTGACCGGCTACGAGTACACCCAGCAGGGCGCGTTCCTGCGCCTGCGCTTCAAATTCGACGAAGACCTGTTCCGCCGGGATCCGGTCCGTTACCGCGACCCGGCGCGCTGAGGAATCCATGATGACCACGACCCACTCCCGCTTCGTCCTGTCCCGCACCATCGCCGCCGCCCTGCTGCTCGGCGCCTGTGCCGCCGGCACCGCGCAGACCCAACTGCTGCCGCAGCAGCAACGCATCACTGACGAAGCCATCGCCGCCGACCTGCACGGCTACCAATCGGTGCAGGACCGCATCCAGGCGCTCAACGACGGCGGCCGCCCGGTGCGCGACTATGCGTTGTCCAAGGCGCAATGCTGGCTCGACGTGTCCTTCCACGAATACACCCGCAACGACCGCAGCGCGTTCCCGCAGGGCGCGCTGAGCGAGTCGGAAAAACTGGTGCAGCTGATGGAGCAGGGCGCGGCGACGATCCCGACCGAGACGCCGCTGGTCAACGACGCCAAGTATTTGCGCGACGACCTGTGGCAACGCCTGCGCGCGCTGCACGGCAACGCCGGTTTCAGCTGCGCGCAGCAGGCGGCGGCCTGCGGCGAGGTGGAACTGGTGCATGCCGGCAACGAGTTCAACCAGCAGCAGTGGCGCCACGCCAAGCCCTACATCCAGATCGCCGAGGACCTGGTCAACGACGCCGAAGCGCTGGCACGGCAATGCGACGGGCCGAAGCAGGCGGACACGCCGGCCGCGGCGCCGATTCCGCTGGTGGCCAATGTGCTGTTCGAGTTCGACCGCGACGGCTACCGGGACATCCGCACCCACTCGCTGGAAAGCCTGGACCGCGCGCTGGCGCGCATCGCCGAAGAGAAGCTGACCTTGCAGCAGGTGGAACTGGTCGGCCATGCCGACCGCATGGACGGCCGCGGCCACGACGACAACCAGCGCCTGTCCGAGCGCCGCGCGCGCACCGTGCGCGACCTGCTGATCGGCCGCGGCGTGCCGGCCGAGCGCATCCGCTACGACTACCGCGGCGACAGCCAGCAAGTGCAGCAATGCGCCGGCGTGACCCCGCGCGCGGCGCTGCTGGAATGCCTGCTGCCGAACCGCCGCGTGGAAGTGCGGCTGGTGGTCGCTCGCGGCGACTGACGCCGCGCTCGAGCCCCTCTCCCCCCGGGAGAGGGGTTGGGGTGAGGGTACGGCGCGAAAGCGCCTCGCAGAGTTTGGGCGCATGAGGCTGCGCCCGCACCCTCATCCGCCCCTTCGGGGCACCTTCTCCCGAGGGGAGAAGGAACAGCGGCCGGGCAGCGCTCAAGAATTCTCCGGCAGCGCCGCCATCATGGAGAAGCGAAGTCGCTTTCGCCGCCCGGATCGGGCCGTCCATGAGGTCACGCGCATGTTGTCCTTGCCACGCCTGCTGGGTCGCCACCTGGCCAAGTTCCTGTCCAAGCCGCGCCGGCACCGCTCGGAACTGCCGACCAGCCCGCCGCAGCTGTTGCAGGCGGCGCTGCGCAAGGGCGACGTGCTGCTGGTGGAAGGCAACAGCCGCTTCTCCACCGCGATCAAGTACCTGAGCCAGTCCACCTGGTCGCACGCCGCGCTGTACATCGGCGACCACCTGGGGCCGGCGGCCGACGAGGACGCACCGACCTTCTGCGACGTGGACATCAACGTCGGCGTGCGCCTGGTCGGCCTGCGCGAGTTCGCCGGCCTGCACACGCGCATCTGCCGCCCGGTGGGGCTGGGCGCCGACGAGATCGACGCGGTGGTCGACTACATGGTCAGCCGCGTCGGCAACAGCTACGACCTGAAGAACATCTTCGACCTGGCGCGCTATCTGATCCGCACTCCGCCGCTGCCGTCGTCGGTGAAGCGGCGCTTCCTGGAACTGGGCAGCGGCGAACCGACCAAGGCGATCTGCTCGACCCTGCTGGCGCAGGCCTTTGGCGCCATCCGCTACCCGATCCTGCCGGAGATCGGCAGCGTGCCGGTGCCCGATGCGCAGGATGCGGAGATCCTGCACAACCGCCATCACAGCCTGTATCTGCCGCGCGACTTCGATGTCTCGCCGTATTTCAACGTGGTCAAGCCGCGGCTGCAGTCCGGATTCGATTTCCATCGCTTGGTGTGGCACGGCGATGCCGGCGCGGACGTCGCGGCGCGCCAGCAGGTGGCGCAGGTCGCCTGAAAGCGGTTGCAGCTGCATGCCGGCCGCAGCGGCCGCCGGTGTCGCCGCTGGACGTTGCGCCGGAAAGTGCGTTTGCGATCACAACACCTTCAGCATTTGTCGCAGCGCAGGCGTCAAGTTTGAAACGGCTGCGGCCGATATGAACGGATGTACCTCATCGATATCGCCATCAGGATCGCCATGAATCCCCTCCATTTCCTGCGGCGCCGCGTCGCCAACCTGCCGATGGCGCGCAAGTTCGTCGTGCTGTGCACCTTGCTGGCGCTGGGCGTGATCCTGCTCGCGGTCGCCGCCGCGCGCCTGCAGTACCTGGACCTGGTGGATGCGCGCAAGCAGACCGTGAAGACCCAGATCGACATGGGCATGAGCGTCATCGAGCACTATGCCGCCAAGGCCAAGCGTGGCGAGCTCACCGAGGCGCAGGCCCAGGAAGCGGCCAAGTCGGCGCTGGCCGACATGAAGACCAACGGCGGCGTCGACTACTTCTTCATGCTCGACCCGCAGATGCGCATCGTGATGCATCCCAAGCGCAAGGTCGGCACCGACATGTCCGACTACAAGAGCGATGCCGGCGAGTACGTGTATCGCGATATCCAGGCCGCGGTGAAGAGCGGCGACGGCTTCAGCTACTACTCCGCGCCCAAGCCGGGCAAGAAGGAGCAGTTGCCGAAGATCAGCTACGCCAAGCTCTACCCGCAGTGGAACTGGGTGCTGGTGATGGGCGTGTATGCCGAGGACATCCAGGTCGAGGCGCTGGGCTTCACCAAGATCCTCACCGTCATCGGCGCCGCCCTGGTCGCGTTGGTGGTCGGGCTGTGCTGGCTGATCGCCAGCGCCATCGTCACCCCCCTGCGCGCCGCCACCCGCACCGCCGAGGCCATCGCCTCCGGCCGCTTCGACAACGCCATCACCGTGGAGTCGCGCGACGAGACCGGGCAGCTGATGACCAGCATGCGGCAGATGCAGACCCAGTTGCAGCGCTTCAACGGCGAGATGCAGACCCTGGTGCAGCTGCAGCAGGGCGAGAACATCCGCCACCGCATGCCGGAGGACTTCCCGGGCGACTACGGCACCCTGGCGCGCGGCATGAACACCGCGCTGTTCGAGCACCTGGACGCGATCATCGAAGCCATGGAGATCATGGGCGAGTACGGCCGCGGCGACCTGCGCCGCGACATGCGCCGCCTGCCCGGCCAGCGCGCCGCGCTGCACGAGGCGCTGGACGCGGTGAAGACCAATCTGTCGGCGATCAACGGCGACATCGCGCGCCTGGCGGACGCCGCGGCGCGCGGCGATTTCTCCGCGCGCGGCGACGAGGCGCGCTATCAGTTCGCGTTCAAGGAAATGGTGGAAGCGCTGAACCGGCTGATGCGGCAGGCCGAGAACGGCCTGGCCGACGTCGGCCGGATCATGGGCGCGATCGCCGATGGCGACCTGTCGCAGCGCGTGGACGTGCGCTACGAAGGCGCGTTCGGCCAACTCGCCGACGCCGCCAACCGCACCGCCGAACAGCTCACCGCGATCGTGCAGGGCATCCAGCGCTCGGCCGAATCGATCAACACCGCCGCCGGCGAGATCGCCAGCGGCAACAGCGACCTGTCGGTGCGCACCGAGCAGCAGGCGGCGAGCCTGGAAGAGACCGCGGCCTCGATGGAAGAGCTGACCTCCACGGTCAAGCAGAACGCCGACAGCGCGCGCCAGGCCAACCAACTGGTGCTGGGCGCCGGCGAAGTGGCCGAGAGCGGCGGCCGGGTGGTCGAGGACGTGGTCACCACGATGGCCTCGATCAGCGCCGCCTCCGCGCGCATCGCCGACATCATCGGCGTCATCGACGGCATCGCCTTCCAGACCAACATCCTGGCGCTCAACGCGGCGGTGGAAGCGGCGCGCGCCGGCGAGCAGGGCCGCGGCTTCGCCGTGGTCGCCTCGGAAGTGCGCTCGCTGGCGCAGCGCTCGGCGGAGGCGGCCAAGGAGATCAAGACCCTGATCTCCGACTCGGTGCAGGAAGTGGAGCAGGGCTCGACCCTGGTCGGCCGCGCCGGCAGCACCATGGCCGAGGTGGTCGCGTCGGTGAAGCGCGTCACCGACATCATGGCCGAGATCTCCGCGGCCAGCGCCGAGCAGAGTTCGGGCATCGAGCAGGTCAGCAAGACGGTGATGCAACTGGATGAGACCACCCAGCAGAACGCGGCGCTGGTGGAGGAAGCCACCGCGGCGGCGAAGAGCCTGGAAGACCAGGCCTCGGAGTTGACCCGCGCGGTGGCGGTGTTCCGCCTCGCCGGCGCCGCGCAGCCGCTGGCGCCGCGCGCGTCCGCGCCCGCCGCGCCCGCGCCGGCCAGGGCGCCGGTGCGTCCGCTCGCCGCGGTGCGTGCGCCGGTCAAGCAAGCGCCGGCCGCGCGCCCGCCCGCTCGTGGCAAGGCCAGCGGCGCGCTCGCGGAAAGCTCGGAGTGGGAAGAGTTCTGATTTGCCCTGCAGGCGAACGCGGTTGTTACGACGATGCCGATGCGTGTCTGCATCGGCATCGTCGTTTCCGCAGTGCGACGTCCTGCGCGACCGCGGTGGTCGGGGCCGGCACAGTCCTGGCGGAGAACCCATGAAGCGCGGCAATGAGGGCGCTGGGGCAAGCACGCATCACCGGGAATCCAAACGCGCAGGGCGCGGCCATAATCCGGCGGCGAGGACCGCCAAGACCGCGACACCACCACGGCAGCCGCGCCCGCCATACGGCAGGGCGCCCAGCGCTCGCGTGCAAACCCCGGCCGCGCACCGCCCTTGTAGGAGCGGCTTCAGCCGCGACGCCTTCCCATCAAACCCCATCGCAGGCACGCGCTAGCCGTGCGTTGCATCGGCTGAAAGCGCATCGCTGAATGCTCGGTCCATCCACAACACGCGCATCTGGATCGATGCCGCGCACTCGGCATCGCTAGGTCGCCCTCACTGCGAGGAAGTGCGCCCCGTCTCGAACGCACCCCACCGGCACATCTCACGCATCCTCTTCGTCCTCTCCCTCGCCCGCCTCCATCGCATCGCCCGCCGCAACCGCATCGGCGTCCACCGGCTCCAGCAAGGTGTAGTCGTTGCGTTCGCGACGCCGGTAGGCCGAGGACACCGGATACGCCAGCAGCTCCGGCTGCGGCGCCCGCGCCAGAAACGCCGCGGGAAACAAGCGCGGACCGCGCAGCCAACTGCGCCAGCGCTCGCCTTCCAGGAAGATCGGCCCGTCCGCGGTCAGCGGCGCCGGGATCGCCGGATTGGCATGGGTCAGCACACTGAAGCTGAGCAGCGCCGGTTCGCCGCGCTCCCAGCGTTCCCACAGGCCCGCCGCCAGCAGGACCTGCCCCTCGGCGTGATGGATGTAGTAGGGCTGCGCCGGCTTGCGGCTGCGGTCCCACTTGTAATAGCCGGACAGCGGAATCACGCAGTGCTGGCGCTTCCACGGCCCGGCGAAGATGCGGCTGCGCGCGGCGCGCTCCAGCCGCGCGGTGACGGTGGTGTAGGGCGTCTCCGGGGTCTTCGACCAACGCGGCACGATGCCCCACAGCATGCGCTGCACCTGGGCCGTGCCGTCCGCGCATACCAGCACCGAGGCGACGTCGCCCTGGCCGAGGTTGTAGTGATCCGGGTACGCCGCGAGCGCGTGGCGCAGCGCCGGGTCCAGCCGCGCGGGCAGGCCGTCCGCGACGCCGAAGGCCTGGACGAAGCGTCTCATCGGTGGCTCGCGTTGCGCATGCCGGAACCTTAGCCGGAGGCGGACAAGCGCAGGTGAAGAACGCCTTGCGCGCGCTTCGAACCCGCGCCGAGTCGGCGTGGTGCGAGCGCGCGGCGTCGTGCGCGTAGCGCCGCGACATGCCGCTTCTTCATCCGCTTTTCCCGCGCCGATGTGCAAAGTGTGCGTCGCCCATCGCCGCCACGGGGGCGGCGCGTCAGGAGATGCCGACGCATGTTCTTCAAGCGCAATGGTCTGTCGCTGGTGTTGTTGGGCCTGACCCTGTTGTTCATCGGTGGCCAGGCGCTCAGCGGCCAGCATGCCTACAACGACGAACTGCGCCAGCACGGGCAGGCGCCGCTGCTGCTGTGGGACTACCTGCACAGCGGCCATTTCATCGGCGCGTTGTTCGAGAACTGGGAAAGCGAATTCCTGCAGATGGGCATGTACGTGCTGCTCACGGTGAAGCTGCGCCAGTGGGGATCGGCGGAGTCGCGGCCGTTGCCGCCGGAGACGGAGGACGAGACCATCGCGCCGGGCACCACGCCCTGGCCGGTGCGCGCCGGCGGCCTTTGGCTGAAGGTGTACGAGCACTCGCTGGCATTGGCGTTCGGGGTGTTGTTCGCTGCCAGCTTCGTGCTGCATGCGCTGGGAAGCTGGCGTCATGAAGTCGCCGAACGCGCATTGCAGCACCAGCCGCCCATCTCGTTCCTGCAGCACCTGGGCGGCGCGGAGTTCTGGTTCGAGTCGATGCAGAACTGGCAGAGCGAATTCCTGGCGGTGCTGTCGCTGGTGGTGCTCACCATCTGGCTGCGGCAGAAGGACTCCCCGCAATCCAAGCCGGTGCCCGCCCCGCACGCGCAGACCGGCAGCTGACAGGCCGCCGGTCGCCAGGCAACGCATACGCTGCACCGATTCGCGCCGGGTCCAGCCAGCGGTAACGACACCGCGGTGCCGCGACCGTGCCCGCACTTACGCTTCCGGCGAGACGTTGCCCTTGGTGGAGCCGGCACCCGGGCCCGCACCAAGATCGGCGCCGGTGGTCGGGTCGCTGTCGGGCTGCGACAGCGTGCGTGCCGCCAATGCCTGCAGTGCGCTTTCCTCGGACGGGCTGAGGCCCACGCTCGGCATGCCGCTGCCGCCATCCACCGCCGCCTGGCGATTGCGGTCGGACACCTTTTCCCACTGACTGCCGCTGTTCCACGGGCCATTGATGTCGCCGTCGCCCTGCGACATGTCGTAGAACGTATCGGTGAACGCCGGATCGCCCGGCAGCTTGCCCGGCGGGAAGTTCGGCTCGATCGCGTACAGCGCCTGCTCGAACGACTTCTGGTGCGCCACCTCGCGGGTCATCAGGAACCTCAGCGCATCCACGATGCCCGGGTCGTCGGTGACGGTGATCAGGCGCTCGTAGACGATCTTCGCGCGCGCCTCGGCGGCGATGTTGGAACGCAGATCGGCGGTCGGCTCGCCGATCGAGTCCACGTAGGCCGCGGTCCACGGCACGCCGCTGGAGTTGACCAGCGCCGGCCCGCCGCCGTACAGGATCTGCTGGGTCTGGCTGGTGTTGTTGTTCAGGGTCAGATTGCGCATCTGCTCGGCGTCGGCCATGCCTTCGGACAGCACCGCCTTCGGCCCCTGGTTGAGCATGGCGATGATCGAACCGATGATCTCCAGGTGGCTCAGTTCCTCGGTGGCGATGTCGTAGAGCAGATCCTTGCGACCGCCATCGACCTCGCCGATGGCCTGGGTGAAGTAGCGCATGGCCGCGGCCAGTTCGCCTTGCGGTCCGCCGAACTGTTCGAGCATCAGCGCCGCCAGCGCCGGATCGGGTTGAGCCACGCGGACCGTGTACATCAACCGCTTGTTGTGCATGAACATTGGAATCTCCTGGAGTGCCGGCCACGGCAAGCCACGACGGCGTGGGGCGACCACACCGTCGTGGCCCGTGGGGGGCGTCTGGGATGAAACGCGGCGCCGAGGATCGGCGCCGCGGCACCGCGGTCAGGCCGCGGCTTTGCGCTTCTGCGCGGCGTCCTGGTTGCCGCCCTGCTCGGCGAGCAGGGTCAGCTTCTCGTCGGTGGACTTCTCTTCCTCAAGCGTTTCCAGCAGCAGCTTCAGCGCGTCGGTCTTGCCGAGTTGCTTGGCCATCGCGGCCAGCGTGCCGTAGGAGGCGATCTCGTAGTGCTCGACCTTCTGCGCGCCGCCGATCAGCGCCGCATCGCGCACCGGGCCGGCCTCGATCGAGTCGATCACTTCCTTGCCTTCCTCGACCAGGCCCTCCATCGCCGCGCACTTGATGCGCTTCAGGCGCAGGTCGAGGATCTCCACGATCTGGTCGATGCGCTCGACCTGGCCCTGGGTTTCCTCCAGGTGCGCCTCGAAGGCGGCGCGCAGCGCGGGATTGGTCGAGGCGCGGGCGAGTTTCGGCAGCGCCTTGGTGAGCTGCTTCTCCGCGCTGTAGATGTCGGACAGTTCGTGCAGGAACAGGTCGTCGATGGTCTTGATGGCCATGTCGGTGCGTCTCCGTGATGGGTGGTGGTTGTACGGGTTGGTGGTGCGTGACGCGCGCGGCTCAGTGCTTGGCCGTCTGGCCTTCGGTCCGCTCGCGTTTCAGAAAGGCGAGGATGGTCGCCTCCTGGTGTTCGATCAGCCATTCGGCCATGGCGATTTCCTGGTCGAGGATGGCGGCGCAGATGTCGGCGATCTCGGTCTGGCCCGCTTCCTTCGCGGCGATGACCAACGCGCGGTAGCTGGCGATCTCCATGTGCTCGAAGGCATAGCTGACGCCCAGGCTCTTGGCCACCTCGTCGCTCATCATCGAATTGCCGGCGGCGTGCACGGTGGCCATCACGCTGGCGACCGCGCCCTTGATCGACGGCACCGAACCGTCGAGCAGTTCGATGCAGCGTTTGACCTGCTCGGACTGGCCGCGGGTCTCGTTGATGTGCTGCTCGATACGCGCCTTGAGTTCCGGATAGTGCTCCAGGCGGCCTGCGGTGGCGGTCAGCATGGTGTTGGCTTCCTGCTCCATCGCATAGGCGTCCTGCAACCATTTCAGCAGGCGCTCGGTGGTGCTTCGGGTCATGAATGTTCCTCCAGAAATGATGTGGCTCCAGCTTCAGCGCGATGCCGATCGTGCGCTGCGCATTCGGTGTCTTTCCCCCTGTGCAGGCCAAGCTAGACGTCGCCGCGTTAGGGCCGATGCAATGAACGGTGAACGCTTTGCGAGGACGCGGCGCGGGACGCGCGGCTGAATGCGCGGACGTGGAGACCGCGCGTTCACGGCGGTCACGCCAGGCTCTCGGAACAGTCGTCGACAGGAGATGCGCGTGCCGAAACTCGATCATGCAGACTGGCCGCAACGGGTGTGGCTGGTGCGACACGGACAGAGCGCGGGCAACGTCGCGCGCGACCTGGCGGAAGCGTCAGGACAGGAGCTGATCGACATCGCCACGCGCGACGCCGACACGCCGCTGTCCGACCTCGGCCTGCAGCAATCGCAGTCGCTCGGGCAATGGTTCGCCGCGTTGCCGGCGGCGGCGCGCCCGCAGGTCCTGTTGACGTCGCCGTTCGTGCGCGCGCGGCAGACCTGCGCGGCCATCGGCCAGGCGCTAGGCGTGCCGTCCCCGCAGCTGCGGGTGGACGAGCGTCTGCGCGAAAAGGAATTCGGCATCCTCGACCGCTACACCCGGCATGGCATCGTCACCCGCTTCCCGGAACTGGCGGAACAACGCGCCTCGGTCGGCAAGTTCTATTTTCGTCCGCCCGGCGGCGAGAGCTGGTGCGACGTGATCCTGCGCCTGCGCAGCGTGGTCGAGGAACTGCGCCGCGACCATGCCGGCGAGCGCGTGCTGATCGTCGCCCACCAGGTGATCGTCAACTGCATGCGCTACCTGCTGGAGCGGCTCGACGAACAGCGGATCCTGGACATCGACCGCGGCGGCGACGTGCCCAATTGCAGCGTCACCGAATACGGCACGGGCGATGCCGCGGATGGCGCACCGTGCTTCGCCCTGGTGCAGGCCAATGCCGTGCCGTTCGAGGTGCCGGTGACGACCGCCGCCGACCAGCCGGGCGGGCCGCGATGAGCCGCGTGCGCGCGATCCCGGTGACGGCGGCCTTGCTGCGGCGTTGGCCGTTGCCGACCACTGCCGGCATCGCCGGCAAGGAACAGCGCGGGCGCGTGCTGGTGATCGGCGGCAGTTGCGAAATCCCCGGCGCGGCGCTGCTGGCGGCCGAGGCGGCGCTGCGCGCCGGCGCCGGCAAGCTGCAGATCGCCACCGCGCGGCCGGTGGCGATGGCGATGGCGGTGGCCCTGCCCGAGGCGCGGGTGGTGGGCCTGCCGGCCACCGCCGATGGCGAATTGCGTCTGCAAGGCGCGGCGCTGTGGCGCGACGTCGCGCGCACCGACGCGCTGCTGATCGGCCCCGGCATGCGCGGCAAGCCGGCGCTGCGCGCGCAGATCGCGCGGTTGCTCGCCACCAGCGGCTGCGCTGCGGTGCTGGACGCGGGGGCGCTGGTGCAGACGCGGGGCATGGCCCACCCCGGGCGCATCGTGCTCACGCCGCATCATGGCGAGATGGCGGCGCTGAGCGGCGTGCCGATCGAGCGCATCGGCGCCGATCCGATGGCGGCGGCGGTGGAGTACGCACAGCGTAGCGGCGCCATCGTGGTCCTGAAATCGGCGACCACGGTCATTGCCGCGCCGGACGGAACACGCTGGGTGCACCGCGGCGGCAGTCCGTGTCTGGGAACCTCCGGCTCCGGCGACGTGCTGGCCGGCATCGTCTGCGGACTGCTGGCGCGCGGCGCCAGTGCCACGCAGGCGGCGGTGTGGGGCGTGCACCTGCACGCGCGCGCCGGGGCGGTGCTGGCGCAGCGGGTCGGTCCGCTGGGGCCACTGGCCAGGGAGATCGCAACCCAGATCCCCGGGTTGCTCGCCACGCTCTAGCGGCGCCAGCGGGGCAAATGGCGAAGGCGGCGCCGACCTGCAGCGCCGCCTTCTTCGCCGCAACGACAATGCATGTGGACGCGTCAGAGCGTCGCCGCGCCGCCGGCGATGGTGATCAGCGCGCCGGAGGTGTAGCTGGACGTATCGGCGGCGAGCAGCACATAGGTCGAGGCCAGTTCCGCCGGCTGCCCGGGGCGGCCGAAGGCGGTCTGCGCGCCGAACTCCTTCACTTCCTCCGCGTCCATGCCGGCCGGGATGAACGGCGTCCAGATCGGTCCCGGCAGCACCGCGTTGACCCGGATCTTCTTGTCCGCGAGCAGGCCGGCCAGGCCGATGGTCATGTTCGCCACCGCGCCCTTGGCGGTGGAGTAGGGCAGGATGTTGGGCGTGGGCTTCTTCGAGTTGACCGAGGCGGTGTTGATGATCGAACCGCCCTCGGGCATGTGCGGCACCGCCAGGCGCACCAGATGGAACGCGGCGTGCACGTTGGTGGCGAAGGTCTTTTCCCATTCGTCCAGGGTGATCTCGTCGAAGCTCTGGAAGTAGCGCTGGTACGCCGCGTTGTTGACCAGCACGTCGAGCCCGCCGAAGCGGTCGACCACCGTCTCCACCAGCGCCTGCGCCTGCGCGCGGTCGCTGATGTCGCAAGCGTGCAACAGCACGCGCACACCGGCTTCCTCGAGGAGGTTGCCGATGCGTTCGGCGTCGTGCTGCTCGCTGGGCAGGTAGGCGATGGCCACGTCCGCGCCTTCGCGCGCGTAGGCGATCGCCACCGCCGCGCCGATGCCGCTGTCGCCGCCGGTGATCAGAGTGCGCTTGCCCTGCAGCAGGCCGTGGCCGACGTAGCTGTCCTCGCCGTGATCGGGCCTTGGGTCCATCTTGTCGGTCAGGCCCGGGAACGACTGCTGCTGCGGCTTGAAGGGCGGATAGGGATAGTTCGGTACCGGCATGGCGGATGTCCTGCTTCGGGGGGAAGCACTACCTTGCGCATGGGCAGGTAAAGGATCGGCCAAGGCCGTGTCGTCGTCGCGTATGCGGCGGCGCCGGCGCTTGCCGCCACGGGCGGTGTGGGTGGCGCTACAGCGGCAGCGACAGGCTGAACGTGCTGCCGCGGTCCTGCCCATCGCTGCTGGCGGCCACCGTGCCGCCGTGCGCGGTCACGATCTCGCGCACCACGGTCAGCCCGATGCCCAGGCCGCCGCTGTGGAAACCGATCGCATGCGTGTCCTGCACGAACGGTTCGAACACCGACGGCAGCGCCTGCGCGGTGATGCCGATACCGGTGTCGGAGACGCTCAACTGCGCCTGGTCCGCGTTCCGCTTCAGCTCCAGTGCCAAGCGGCCGTGCTCGGGCGTGTACTTGGAAGCGTTCTCCAGCAGATTGCGCACCACCTGCGACAAGCGGACGCGGTCGCCGTGCATGCGCAGCGCGTGCACCGGCAGGGTCAATGCCAACGTCTGCTGGCGCGCGTCGATCGCCGGGCGGCAGGCATTGACCGCCTCATGGATGATCTCGCACAGATCCACCGCTTGCATGATCAGGCGCAGCTTGCCGGTGCGGACCCGCGACAGGTCCAGCAGGTCGCCGATCAGGCGGGTCATGTGCACGACCTCATGCTCGATGATCTGCTGCATGCGCAGCAGGTCGTCTGGCGACAGGGTGGGCAGTACCGATCCGGCGATCCGGATCGGGGTCAGCGGATTGCGCAATTCGTGCGCCACGAAGGCCAGGAATTCGCTCTGCCGCCGATAGGCTTTTTCGGCGCCTGCCTGCAGTTCCTGCGCGCTCAGCGCGGCCAGCACCAGGTGCTCGTTGGCCTGGCGCAATTGCGCATGCTGTTCGCTCTCTTGCGCGGCCGCCGCCGCCGTACCCATGGCCAGCGCGTTCGCGCCCAATGCGCTGCGATGCGCATGCAATTCGCCGACCAGGCGCGGATCGTAGAACTCCACGCGCGCCGTCGACAGGCGCTTGGCGCAATACATGGCATCGTCGGCATGCGACAGCAAGGCCTCGGCGCTGTCGCCATCGTCCGGATACAGGCTGATGCCGATGCTCACGCCCAGCCGCAGCGCGTCCTCGCCGGCGACCGCCGGCCGTTCGAAGGCCTCGATCAGCGCCGTCGCCGTCGCCGCGGCATAGGCATTGGCGCTCAGGCCGGTCAGCACCACGACGAACTCGTCGCCGCCGTAGCGCGCCACCGTGACCCGGGCATCGACGATGCTGCTGATGCGCTCCGCCGCCAGGCGCAGGAACAGATCGCCGGTGGCGTGCCCGAGCAGGTCGTTGACCTGTTTGAAATCGTTCAGATCCAGGAACAGCACTGCGATTCGGCTGTGCTGGGCATGCGCCGTGGTGATCGCCAGGTTGAGTCGCTCGAACAACAGTTCGCGGTTCGGCAAGCCGGTCAACGCGTCGCGCTTGGCTTGGCGCATGGCGTCCTGCAGCGCCGTTTCGTAGCTGGCCACTTGCGCCTGGGCGCGCAGCGTGGACAACACCAGGCGTTCGTTGGCCGCCTGCAGGTCGGTCGCGGGGCCGGGCGGCGCGTGCTCCTTCAGCGCGCTCAGGTCCGCTTGCAACCGGTCCAGTTCGAGCCGTGCCACCAATGACTGGCGGCGCAGGTGCGACAGCTCGAGCCGGGCCGCGTCGATGGTGGGCTGGTCGGAGGGCGTGTGCATGCGCGATCAGCTCGTGTCGAGGGCGTCGTGCACGCCGGACTTGCGCCTCGGCCGGCCGCCGAGCAGGCCTTCCTGGTCCGGCAGCGCCGCGCCGATGCGGATGCCGCTGTCGTCGATGCGGAACTCGCGCAGCGCGTCCGAGTGCGCGCTGGCGCGCACCTTGACCACGGCCATGACCCGGCGTAGGCGGCTGTCCACTTCGATGTAGCGCTGCACGATGATCGCGTCGGTCATGAACGCGGTGCCGTAGGGGCTGAAGCGCAGGTCGGTGTAGCGGTCTTCCAGTTCGGAGGTCATCAGCACGGTGACCCCGGTCGCGGCCAAGGCCACCACCATGCGCGACAGCGATTCGCGGAAATCCTCGCGGAACGTCGGCGCCAGCGCCAGCTCGAACGCCGACAGCGAATCGATCACCACGCGGGTGGCGCCGAGCCGATCGATCTCCGCGACCAGCAACAGCAGGATCTCGTCGATCGACAGGTCCGGCGCCCGGCTGTCGACCACGCCGACCTGGCCGCTGGCGATCAGCGCCGCCAAAGCCGGGATGCGCGATCGCTGTGGCTGTTGCTCGAAGGTGACCAAGACGCCGTTGTCGCCATGGCGCGCGCCTTCGGCCAGGAAGGCGGCGGCGAGCAGGCTCTTGCCGGAGCCGGAAGGACCTGCCACCAGCAGCGAATAGCCTTGCGGCAGGCCGCCGCCGAGCATCGCGTCCAACTCCGGCACGCCCATCGGCAAGCGCGCGCCGATGCGCGGCGCCGGCGAGGCGGGCGGCAGCGCCGGCACCGGCGCGAACACGCGCACGCCGGAACGGTCGATGCGGAACGTGTGCAGTCCCGGCAGCGACGGCTTGCCGCGCATCTTCATGATCTCCATCTTGCGCACCATCGAGTTGCGCTGCACGCTCTGCCGCAACCAGATCAGCCCGTCGGCCACGGTGAACACCGGATTGGGATCGGACTCCACGAAGTACTCGCCGATCAGGAACGTGGTCGCCTGCCAACTGGTCATCAGCATGCCCAGTTGCTGGATGAAGCGCTGCAGGTTGTTGTGCAGGTTGCCGTCGGCGGTGCTGGCCAGGGACACCGAGCGGAACGAGTCGACGAACACCAGCGACGGGCCGTGCGCCTCCACCTCGGCGACGATGCGCGCCAGCACCCGGTCCAGATCGCCGGCCAGGGTTTCCTCGGAGAGGTTGACGAAGTGGATGGTAGCGTTGATCGCGTAGGTATCGAAGAAGTCGAACTGCTGCTGGTAGCGCAGCATCTTCAGCGGCGGCTCGCCGAGCACGGTGAAGTACAGCGCCGGGCGTTCGGGGGTGGCCATCGCGAACATCATCTGGTGCGCGAGCGTGGTCTTGCCGCAGCCGGGCGGTCCGGCGATCAGGTTGAACGAGAATTCGGGCAATCCTCCACCCAATACCGCGTCGAGTCCGGGAACGCCGGTCTGCAGGCAGTGAATGGCGACTTTGCTGCTCATGAAGAGATGTCCTGCGCGGGAGATCCGCTGGAAAAAGTGGCCCACACCGACTGCAACAGCCGCTCGGTGAGGGTTGCGCCGATCATGCTGACCAGCACGTCATGAAAGGTCGTAAGGAATGCACCGGCGCCTGCGGCCGCGGTGGCGGCGCTTTGCCGGCTCAGTACCACGCCGAAGACGTCGAGCGCGCCGTGTTCGCTGGACGCCTCGGTCGCGGCAAAGGCGTCCTCCAGCCACGGGAAGCGGTCCTTGGTCAGGAACAGGGCGCGTTTGAACAGCGCGGCCACGCCGCGCGCGCCGAGGATCGGCGTCAGCGCCTGCTCGATCTGCCGCCATGTCGAGGCGATGGACGCGGCGAGCGTCGACGCCTCCGCGCCATCGGCCGCCTGTCGGGCGAGCGCGGCGACCATCGCAGATAGCGCGGGGTTCTCCATTGCCTTGCGCGTACCTGCGGAATATGTGATTCCACTGTATACCCTCTGCCGGCCGAACCGCGTGGTGGCGTCCTCACGCGCGGATTGTCTACGGCCGCGAAGGCGGAGCGGCCCGATCGCCGGCGGCAGCGTCGTGCGGCCGGTCGCGCCGCCGTGTCGCTGGGCGCGCGATGGCCGCGCATGCGCAGCGATGCGGATGGACGGTTCGGGCAGGGGCGGCATGCGCCGCATCCCGCGGCGCGGGCCGGGCTAGGCCGAGGCGGCGATCGTGCGCGAGCCGAGGATGATCATGCGCAGCATCGCGCTGATCTGCCGGACCAGTTCCGGATCCTTTTCCGGCGGCAGGTCCATCGCGGTGGCGCCCATCGCGAACACCAGCCGGGTGATCGCCTTGGACACCAGCGCCGGCTCGTGCAGCGGTGCGCCGTCGAGCGCGGCCAGGCGGATCAGGTCCACCCGCAGCTCTTCCTCGAAGTAGTTCAGTTCGCGGTCCACCGCCTGCTTGAACGCGTCCGAACCGACCGTGCCCTCGCGCAGCAGCACGTGCAGCAGCTTGTCGTCGGCGCGCAGCTGCTCCATGAACGTCTCCACCGAGCTCAGGATCACGCTGCGGTGGCTGCCGGCCGCGCGCTGCCGGGCCTGGCCGATGATGGTGCGCAGCGAACTGCCGGCCAGGTCGATCAGGGCCACCGCCAGTTCGTCCATGTCGCGGAACTGGCGATAGAAGCTGTTCGGCGCGATGCCGGCCTCGCGGGTCACCTCGCGCAGGCTCAGGGTGGAGACGCTGCGGTGCGGGCCGATGAGCTTCAGCGCCGCCGCCAGCAGGTCTTCGCGCGAGATCGTGCCCTTGCGCGCGGGCAGCGCGTCCTCGGGCAGGGGCAGGGAAATGGGGGTCATGGGCGGGCCGCGCGAGACAAGGCCGGGATCATAGCGCCTTCCTGAATATACAACTGTATAGACATCTGTATCTGCGCCTGTATAGTGGCAGCCATGAACGCTGCCCGCCGTCCTGCTCCTAGCCGCTCCGCCACCCGCGCCCTGCGCGCCTGGGTGCAGCCGGAGGTATTCGATTTCTGGTCCACGCGGCTGCACCCACTGTGGACCTGGCAGCGCCCGCGCGCGCGGCTGCTGCAGCGCGAGCGCGCCAGCAGCGACGCGGTGACCCTGATCCTCAAGGCCAACCGTCACTGGCATGGGCTGCGCGCCGGGCAGCACGCGCAATTGGGCGTGGAGATCGACGGGCGCCGCCTGAGTCGCAGCTACAGCCCCACGCCGCTGCCCGGCGGGCGCCTGGCGATCACGGTGAAGGCGATCGAAGGCGGCCGCGTCAGCCGGTATCTGGCCGAGCAGGCGCGGATCGGCGAGGTGTTCGAGCTGGGCCAGGCGTTCGGCGACATGGTGCTGCCGGCCGCGCCGCAGGGCCGCTGGCTGCTGCTGGCCGCCGGCAGCGGCATCACCCCGATGCGCGCGCTGCTGCGGCAACTGGCCGCCGCCGGCATGCCCGCCGACGTGGACCTGATCTATTGGGTGCGGCGGCGCGAGCAACTGTGCTTCGTCGACGAATTGCAGGCGCTGGCCGCCGCGCAGCCGCGCTTCCGCCTGCAACTGGCGATCACCGGCGAAGGCGCGACGCCGGCACCGCGCGTGGACGCGCTGCCGCTGGCGCACCTGGGCGGGCTGGAGCAGGCGCAGGTGCTGGCCTGCGGTCCCGGCGGCTTCGTGCAGGCCGCGCGCGCGCGCCTGGACGGCCACGTCGCGCGCTTCCAGGCCGAGGCGTTCAGCGCACCGCTGCTGCACGATACCGAACACGGCACGGTCGCGGTGACCCTGGCGCGCAGCGGCCGGGTGCTGCAACTGCCGCGCGGGCAATCGCTGCTCACCGCGCTGGAGGCCGAAGGCCTCAAACCCAAGCACGGCTGCCGCATGGGCATCTGCAACAGCTGCGCCTGCGGCAAGCAGTCCGGGGCGACCCGCGACCTGCTGACCGGCGCGCACGCCACCGAACCCGGTTCGCTGAAGCTGTGCGTCAACAGCGCCAGCAGCGACCTGATCCTGGACCTCTGAAGGACTCCCCCATGGCTGCTCCCCGCAACCGCGCACTGACCCCGGCCGAACTGCAGGCCTTCGGCGACGAACTCGACGCGCTGCGCGTGCGCACCGTCGCCACCCTGGGCGAGGCCGACGCGCGCTACATCCGCCGCATCGTCGCCGCGGTGCGCTACACCGGCCTGGCAGGCCGCGCGCTGCTGTTCCTGGGCGCATTCGTGCACAGCGTGCTGCTGCCGGCGTGGATCGCCGGCGTGCTGCTGCTGACCCTGTCCAAGATCCTGGAGAACATGGAGCTGGGCCACAACGTCATGCACGGCCAGTACGACTGGATGGGCGATGCGCAGCTCAACGGCAACACCTACGAGTGGGACATCGTCGCCACCGGCGACAACTGGCGCAAGACGCACAACTTCAAGCACCACACCTACACCAACGTGCGCGGCATGGACGACGACATCGGCTACGGCCTGCTGCGCATCTTCCCCGAGCAGCGCTGGCGTCCGTTCTACCTGGCGCAGCCGTTCGTCGCGGTGGTGTTCGCGCTGCTGTTCGAATGGGGCGTGGCGATCCAGGACCTGCGCCTGGGCCGCTGGTTCGCCGGCAAGATGAAGCGCGGCGAGCTGCGCCGCAGCTTCGCCCCGGTCGGGCGCAAGATGGGCCGGCAGATCCTCAAGGACTACGTGATCTTCCCGGCGCTGGCCGGTCCGTTCTTCCTGACCGTGCTGCTGGGCAACCTGACCGCCAACGTGCTGCGCAGCATCTGGACCTTCGTGATCATCTTCTGCGGCCATTTCACCGCCGATGCCGAGACCTTCCCGAAGGAGTCGATCAAGAACGAATCGCGCGGCCATTGGTACCTGCGCCAGTTGCGCGGCTCCTCCAACCTGGCCGGCGGCAAGCTGCTGAACGTGTTGTCGGGCAACCTCAGCCACCAGATCGAGCACCACTTCTTCCCGGACGTGCCGGCCAACCGCTACGCGGCGCTGGCGGTGGAAGTGAAGGCGATCTGCGCGCGCTACGGGCAGCACTACAACACCGGCTCGCTGCCGCGCCAGTTCGGCCAGGTGATGTGGCGGATCCTGCGCCACGCGTTCCCGAGCCGGCCGCGCGCGGTGCGGCAGGCGCAGCAGCAGCCGGTGCAGCAAGCGGGCTGAGCGGCGGCGGGCATGTCGCCTGCGGCCATCGCGGAGACTTCGGACAGGCGGGCTTCCCCGCCTGTCGTGTTTTTGGTGACAGCAAGACTGCGTACCGGTCCATCCACGCATCGCTCACACCGGGCTGCGGATCATCCGTGGCACCAGCGCATCGCGCCCCGGTGCGCCGGTCCACCCGACTGCGCGAGGTCCGCGATGAAGCCTGCCAACCTGTTCAACACCGTCGCCAAGAAAGCGTCGTATGCGGCCGGCACGCCGTGGACGTTCTGCATCGCGCTCGGCATCGTGGTGATCTGGGGCCTCAGCGGTCCGGTGTTCGATTTCAACGACACCTGGCAACTGGTGATCAATACCGGCACCACCATCATCACCTTCCTGATGGTGTTCCTGATCCAGCACACGCAGAACGCCGACACCGCGGCGATGCAGATCAAGCTCGACGAACTGATCCGGGTCAGCGCCAAGGCCAACAACGAACTGCTCGATCTCGAGGAACTGGACGAAAAGCGGCTGGAAGAGATCCGCAGGCAGTACGAGGCGTTGGCGCGGAAGGCGAGCGATGCGCTGCGCGCGCGCAGGGGCCAGCATGATACGCCGGGCGCCGAGGGGGTCTCGGACCCGGCTGCCGGTAAGTGAGGGCTACCGGCGAACGCGAGGGACTTCTTGCGCGTCGGCGAAGAAGGGCTTTCAAGCGGGAGTCCGCGCCGTTCGTGCCGGGTGCGGGCTGCACGGCAGCGAGGCGGCAGCGACCAGCGCCGCTCGCTCGCTTCCGCCTGGTACCGGGCCGGTTTAGCTCATTGCTGGACCGGTGTGTGGACCAGCGCCGTTCCCGTCTCCTCGTGGTGGCGAACTGGTTGAGACGACGTCGCCATGCGGCGGGGTGAAACTGCCGTCGTCGGGGACGGCGCGATAGGCGCCGTCGTGCGAGAACGCCGCCGGCTGCTGGGCAGTGTTGCGACGCTGGTACGCTCTGACCGCCGCGACGACGCCACCGGCGACCGCCAATTTCCAGAGTAAGCCACTCATGGTTCTGCTCCTGTGCGGGATGTGAGCGGATCGTCCGCAACAGCCAGTTAGCGCGGAGTGGAAGGTGTGCGACTGCAGCGTGCATGCGTTCGGCAGTCCTGCGATGCAGATGGCCGTGCTCGGCTGCTTCACGGCTGCCGCAAACGCGTCTGGACGCACACATCGCTCGCGTCGTCTTCATCGGGGCTTGCGCGGTGCTAACGCCGGCATGCCTAGGCTCGTCGTCTCCCTGCTTCTTCGGCGCCGAGCGAGATTGCGACCCGCGGCGATCACAAGGATGGGCGGCAGCCGCGAAACGCGCACCGACGACCGCGGCCAGGGATGACGTGCCGCATCTGGCTGAATGCCGGCTTGCGCAGCGGCGGCCGCGCGCGCGGAAGCACGCGCGTGTAACGGTCCGCATGCCAGCATCGCCGCTCCTTCCCGCGGAGATGATCATGTCCAAGCCGACCCTGGCCCGCCTGCTCGCCGAGACCTTGCACAGCGCGGGCGTGGAGCGCATCTGGGGCGTCACCGGCGACAGCCTCAACGGCCTGACCGACGCGCTGCGGCAGATGGACAGCATCGAATGGATGCACGTGCGCCACGAAGAGGTGGCCGCGTTCGCCGCCGGCGCCGAGGCCGCGGTCAGCGGCAAGCTGGCGGTGTGCGCCGGCAGTTGCGGCCCGGGCAACCTGCACCTGATCAATGGCCTGTTCGACTGCCACCGCAGCCACCAGCCGGTGCTGGCGATCGCCGCGCATATTCCGTCTTCCGAGATCGGCCTGGGCTACTTCCAGGAAACCCATCCGCAGGAACTGTTCCGCGAATGCAGCCACTACGTCGAGCTGGTCAGCAACCCGGCGCAGATGCCGGAGGTGCTGCACCGGGCGATGCGCACCGCGATCCTGAAACAGGGCGTGGCGGTGGTGGTGATCCCCGGCGACGTGGCGCTGCAGGAGCTGCCCAAGGGCACCTCGGCCGCGTGGCCGGCGCTGACGCCGCCACGCATCCTGCCGGCCGACGCCGACGTGGCGCGCCTGGCCGAACTGCTGCGCGACAGCGAGGCCGTCACCCTGCTGTGCGGCAGCGGCTGCGCCGGCGCGCATGACGAGGTGGTGGCGTTGGCCGACGTGCTCGGCGCGCCGGTCGTGCATGCGCTGCGCGGCAAGGAACACGTGGAGTGGGACAACCCGTTCGATGTCGGCATGACCGGTCTGATCGGGTTCAGTTCCGGCTACCAGGCCATGCTCAACTGCGACACGCTGCTGATGCTCGGCACCGATTTCCCGTACCGCCAGTTCTATCCCAAGGACGCGACCATCGTGCAGGTCGATCGCGACCCGGCCGCGCTCGGCCGGCGCACGCCGCTGCAGCTGGGCATCGCCGCCGACGTGCGCGAGACCATCGCCGCGCTGTTGCCCAGGCTGCAGCGGCGCGAGCAACGCGGCTTCCTGGAGAAGTCGCTGGCGCACTACCGCAAGGCGCGCGCCGGCCTGGACGACCTGGCGGTGGCGGCCGCTCCCGGCGAGCCGCTGCATCCGCAGTTCGTCACCCGCATGGTCGATGCGCTGGCCGACGCCGATGCGATCTTCACCTGCGACGTCGGCACGCCGACGGTGTGGGCGGCGCGCTATCTGACCATGAACGGCCAGCGCCGCCTGCTCGGCTCGTTCAACCATGGTTCCATGGCCAACGCCATGCCGCAGGCGCTGGGCGCGCAGGCGCAGTTCCCGCGCCGGCAGGTGATCTCGCTGTCCGGCGATGGCGGCTTCACCATGCTGATGGGCGACTTCATCACCCTGGCCCAGCTCGGCCTGCCGGTGAAGGTGGTGGTCTACAACAATGGCTCGCTCGGCTTCGTGGCGATGGAGATGAAGTCGGCCGGCTACGTGGACACCGGCACCGACCTGAGCAATCCGGATTTCGCCGCGATGAGCAATGCGATGGGCATCCTCGGCCTGCGCGTGGACGCATCGGCGCAACTGGAGCCGGCCCTGCGCGAGGCCTTCGCGCATCCCGGCCCGGCGCTGGTGGACGTGCGCGTGGCCAGCCAGGAACTGGTGATCCCGCCGGCGATCAAGCTGGAGCAGGCCAAGGGCATGGGCCTGTACCTGCTGCGCGCGGTGATGAGCGGGCGCGGCGACGAGGTGCTGGAACTGGTCAAGACCAACCTGCGCTGAGCCGCCGCCGGCCGCGCCGCGTTCGCCTCCGCGCGGACGCGCGCGGCGCTGCTACCTTTGCCTCTTCCGTCGCGTCTCGGTGGACCATGCCCCGTTCGTTGTTGCGGCAATTGCTGCTGATCTGGATCGTCGTCGCCGTCGCCTGCGTGGGCATGGCGGTGGTGCTGGTCGGCCTGTACCGGCATAGCGAGGGGGTACGCGCCGAACGCGCGCAGACGGCGCTGCGCGCCACCTGCACGCGCATGGTGCAGCGCTACAACGGCGCCAGCGCCGCAGCCCACGGCAGCGACGGCACCGGCCTGGCGGCGGTGGTGACGCAACTGGTGCTGGCCGACGCCGCCGGCGTGGAAGGCGGCTTCTGGGACCGCCAGCGCGGCTTTCTCGCCTACGCCTATCCGACCTACGAGGGCAGCGAGCACAAGACCGACGTGCCGTCGGCCGAACGCAACGTCATCGCCACCACCGCGCAGCGCGGCGTCGCCGCGCAACACGCGGTGGACTACCGCCGCGACGGCCAGCGCGAAAGCCTGTTGATCGCGGTCTGCCCGCTGGACCGCAGCGCCGCAGCCTGGACCATGACCCGGGTCGCCTCCAGCGATGCCGCGGCCAGCCTGCCGCTGGCGCTGGGCCTGGCCCTGATCCTGGCCCTGGTGGTGGTCTCGGCGCTGGCGCTGGGCTGGGTGGTGCGGCGCTGGAGCCAGCGCCTGCAAAGCATCGAACAGGCGCTGGCGACGCCGGACGAAGTGCCGGACATTCCGCGCACCGGCGCGCCGGAACTGGACCGGCTCGGCGCCGCGGTCACCGACTACGCGCAGCGCAGCGCGCGGGCGCTGGCCGAGACCCGCCGGCTCGGCGAGGAACTGTCGCGGCACGAGCGCCTGGCCGCGCTGGGACGCATGACCGCGACCGTGGCGCACGAGATCCGCAATCCCATCGCCACCCTGCGCCTGGCCCTGGAGAACCAGATCGCCGCTGGCGGCGAGGGGTTCGACGAGGCCCAGGCGCAGCTGATGCTGGCGCAGATCCAGCGCCTGGACGGGGTGGTCGAAAGCCTGCTCGGCATGGTCCAGCCGATCCGCCTGCAGCGGCAGACCGTGGACCTGCGGCCATGGCTGCAGGCGCTGCTCGACCCCAACGACTGGGACGGGCAGGCGCCGCCGATCGCGCTGCAGCTGCAGGCGGCGCCGGCGCAGTGGATGCTGGACCCGCAGCAGGCCGCGCGCGCGCTGTACAACCTGTTGCGCAACGCGCTGCAGCACGCCGCGCCCGGCACCGCGGTGACCCTGGCGGCGCAGGCCGAGGACGATCGCCTGCGGCTGCGCGTGCGCAATCAGGGCGAGCCGGTGCCGGCCCCGGTGGCCGCGCATCTGTTCGAGCCGTTCGCCAGCGGCCGCAGCGACGGCAATGGCCTGGGCCTGGCGCTGGTGCGCGAGATCGCCCGCGCCCACGGTGGCGAGGTGCACTACGCGCACCGCGACGGCATCACCGAGTTCCGCCTGGAGCTGCCATGGCGCGCATCCTGATCATCGACGACGACACCGCGTTCCTCGGCACCTTGCAGGCCACGCTGCGCTCGTTCGGGCACACGGTCCTCGCCGAGGCCGATCCGCGCGAGGGGCTGGCGCGGCTGCGCGAGGGCGGCATCGACCTGGCCTTCGTCGATTTCCGCATGCCCGGCATGGACGGCATCGCGCTGATGCGTGCGCGCCAGGACGATGCGCAGGCCATGCGCGTGCCGCTGGTGATGCTCACCGCGCACGCCTCCAGCGGCAACACCATCGAGGCGATGAAGCTCGGCGCCTTCGACCACCTGGTCAAGCCGGTGGGGCGTGCCGATATCGCCGAGGTGGTGGAGCGCGCGCTGCGCAGCCGCGGCGACGACGCGCAGGTGGACACGCCGGCGGCGCCGGCCGAGGACGAGGACGCGCTGCTCGGCCACAGCGCGGCGATGCGCACCGTGCACAAGCGCATCGGCCTGGCCGCCGCCTCCGACCTGCCGGTGCTGATCACCGGCGAGACCGGCACCGGCAAGGAACTGGCGGCGCGCGCCCTGCACCGCGCCAGCGGCCGCGCCGCGCAGCCGTTCGTGGCGATCAACTGCGCGGCGATCCCCGCCGAGCTGATGGAAAGCGAACTGTTCGGCTACCGCAAGGGGGCGTTCTCCGGCGCCGTGGCCGACCGCAGCGGCCTGATCCGCGACGCCGACGGCGGCAGCCTGTTCCTCGACGAGATCGGCGACATGCCCTTGCCGATGCAGGCCAAGCTGCTGCGTTTCCTGCAGGAAGGCGAGGTGTCGCCGCTGGGCGGGCGCGGCGCGCAGAAGGTGGACGTGCGGGTGATCGCCGCCACCCACCGCGACCTGACCCAGGCGGTGGACGCCGGCCGCTTCCGCAGCGACCTGCGCTACCGGCTCAACGTGGTGCCGATCGAGCTGCCGCCGCTGCGCGAGCGCGGCGACGACATCCTGCTGCTGGCGCGGCACTTCCTCGCCGCCGGCGCCAGCGCGCCGCGGGCGCTCTCGGCGGCGGCGCAGGCGCGTCTGCGCGGCTATCCCTGGCCCGGCAACGTGCGCGAGCTGCGCAACGCCATGCAGCGCTGCCAGGTGCTGGTGCGCGCGCCGGTGATCGAAGCGCACGACCTGGACGAGGTGCTGGCGCAGCCCGCCGAGACCCCCGGAGCGGTCGACACCGACGCGCTGACCCTGCCGCAGGCGATCGCGCAACTGGAACGGCGGATGATCCAGGCGGCGTTGGACCAGGCGCACGGCAACCGTGCCGAGGCGGCGCGGCGGCTCGGCATCCATCGGCAGTTGCTGTATCGCAAGCTCGACGAGTATGGGCTGTAGGCGGCGCGGTGCGCGCCGCGGGATTGGGGATTGGGGAATGGGGATTCGGGATTGGGAAAGGCGCGCGCCGTCTGGTCCATCGGGTTGTTCCAATCCCGAATCTCGAATCCCCAATCCCGACATCTGTCCGCAAAGCGGACAGATGTGGATGAAACCGGGACGGCGGCATGGCCGATTGCTATCTTGATGTCCTTCTATATCAACAACTTAAAAGTTGGCACGGCGTCTGCACTATCCCTCCTGCGAGCGGCTCCCCTTGCCGCTCAGGAGGAATCCCCATGATCCGTCATAGCGCACTCGCTCTGTCCCTGATGCTGGCCGCTGCCACCGCCACCGCCACCGCCGCCGCGCAGGTGCCTCCCGCTCCCCCGCCGCCGCCGGCCGGCAGCGTGCCGGCACCGCCGCCGCCGCCCGCGCCGGTCGCTGCCGCGCCGGTGCGCGTGGACGGCACCGTCGAGCGCTTCATGCTCAATCCCAACGGCGATGTCGATGGCCTGTGGTTGATGGACGGCACCCAGGTCCGCTTCCCGCCGCACCTGTCGGCCGACCTGCAGGCCGCGGTGCGCCGTGGCGATGCGGTGTCGGTGCAGGGCTATCGCCTGGGCAGCCTGCCGGTGCTGCAGGCCGGCACCATCACCGCCCGCCGCAGCGGCAAGCAGGTGGTCGACCGGCCGCCGAATCCGATGGCGCCGCCGCCGGCGCCCCCCGCGCCGCCGGCGCTGACCCCGCTGCAGGCCGATGGCCGCATCGAACGGCTGATCTACGGCCCGCGCGGCGAGACCGCCGGCGTGCTGCTCAGCGACGGCACCATCGTGCGCATGCCGCCGCATGCGGCCCTGCAGTACGGCGAACTGCTGCGGCCGGGCGCGCGCCTGAGTGTCAACGGCTTCGGCGTGCTGACCCAGGTCGGCCGCTCGGTGGAGGCGACCCAGCTCGGCCGCGACCGCAACTCGCTGCAGGCGGTGTTCGGGCCGCCGGCCCCGCCGGCCGCACCGCCGCCGCCGGCCCCGCCGGGTGCGCCCGGTGCGCCTGCCACGCCGGCGCCGCCGCCGGCGCCGCGCTGATCCTTCGCGCCTGACCCCACGCGCCCGCCGTTCGCGGCGGGCGCTGCCGGCCCCGCCGGCATCCCCCTCGTTTGTCTGGAGAACGCAATGCATTGGGTCGATCCCGATTCCCTGCCGGAAACGCGCGGCACGCTCGCCCGCTTCCTGCTCAACCCCAAGGCCGACGTCGATGGCCTGCTGCTCGACGACGGCACCGAAGTGCACACCCCGCCGCACCTGTCGGCGCAATTGCTGAAGGCGCTGCGTCCCGGCGCCAACCTAGGCGTGCGCGGGCTCAAGCCGCGCGGCGCCGACGTGCTGGTCGCGTTGGCGATCGATCCGGACGGCGCTGCGCGCATCGCCGACGAAGGTCCGCACGCCGCGTCGCCCAAGCCCAAGCCCAAGCCGCCGGGCAAGCCCAAGTCCGCGCAGGACGCGGTACAGCACGTCGGCACCATCGCGCGGCTGCTGCACGGCCCGCACGGGCAGGTCCACGGCGCGCTGTTGGAGGATGCGCTGATCGTGCGTTTTCCACCGCACGCGGCGCCGGAACATGCGCGCTGGCTGGCCGCCGGCAAGCCGCTGGCGGCGCAGGGCGAGCTGCTGGACTCCGCGCATGGGCAAGTGCTGCACGCGCACGCGCTGGGTGCCAGCGCCGCGACGTTGCAGCCGTTGCCGCCGAAACCGAAGCCGCCCAAGCCTCATCACAAGCCGTTGCACGGGCCTGCGCATGATGCTGCGCCGAAGGACGGGTCCAACCCCAAACCGAAGCCCAAACCGAAGCCCCACTAGGCACCGAGCCGGTGCGGCGGTGCGCCCTTGGCCACCGCCGCGCGTCGCGCTCGCCTGTGTTTCCATCGCTCCTCCAGGACACCGTCATGCCGCCCGTCCCGCCTGCGCAGCACCACGCTTTCCTGCTTCCGCCCTTGTCGCCGCCGCTGCCATCGCCGCCGGCGGTGCGCGCATGAGCGGCACCGGCCCGCGCCCGCGCGGCACCCGCGCGCTGGAGGCGCTCAACTTCACCATGGCCGACGTGCAGGACGGGCTGGGCCCGTTCCTGAGCGTGTTCCTGCAATCCAAGGGTTGGTCGCTGGGCGCGATCGGTTCGGTGATGACCGCCGGCGGCATCGTCGGCATGCTCGCCACCACGCCGGGCGGCGCCCTGGTCGATGCGACCAGGCGCAAGCGCAGCATCGTGGTGGTCGGCTGCAGCCTGATCCTGCTGGCGTCGGCGCTGCTGTGGTGGTCGCCGACGCTGCCGGGCGTGATCGCCGCGCAGGTGATGACCGCGCTCGCCGCCGCCGCGCTGGGACCGGCGCTGTCGGGCATCACCCTGGGCCTGGTGCGACAGGCCGGCTTCGATCACCAGATCGCGCGCAACCAGGTCGGCAGCCATGCCGGCAACGTGGTGGCGGCGGCCCTGGCCGGCGTGCTGGGCTGGAAGTTCGGCTTCGGCGCGGTGTTCGTGCTGACTGGCTGCTTCGGCGTGCTGGCGATCGCCTCGGTCCTGATGATTCCGCGCGAGGCGATCGACCACGACGCCGCGCGCGGCCTGGCGACCACCGAGGGCGACCACGACGCGCATGTGAGCGGCTGGACCGTGCTGCTGACCTGCAAGCCGCTGCTGGTGCTGGCCGCGGCACTGGCGCTGTTCCACCTGGGCAATGCGGCGATGCTGCCGCTGTACGGCATGGCGGTGGTGGCCGCGCACCAGGGCGATCCCAACGCGCTGACCGCCACCACCATCATCGTCGCCCAGGCCACGATGGTGCTGGCCTCGCTGCTGGCGATGCGCCTGATCCGCGTGCGCGGGCATTGGTGGGTGCTGTTGCTGACCTTCCTGGCGCTGCCGCTGCGCGGCCTGATCGCGGCCAGCGTGGTCCACACCTGGGGCGTGTTCCCGGTGCAGATCCTCGACGGCATCGGCGCCGGCCTGCAGAGCGTGGCGGTGCCGGCGCTGGTCGCGCGGTTGCTGCAGGGCACCGGCCGGGTCAACGTGGGACAGGGCGCGGTGATGACCGTGCAGGGCATCGGCGCGGCGTTGAGTCCGGCGCTGGGCGGCTGGATCGCGCAGGGCTTCGGCTACCGCGCCGCGTTCCTGCTGCTGGGCGGCGTGTCGCTGCTGTCGCTGGCGCTATGGCTGGGCTTGCGCCGGCATTTGCTGCCGGTGGCGGGCGTGCGCAACAGCGAAGACGCGCCGGTGCCGCCGCTTCCCGCATGATCTGGTGGGACGCGGCTGCGTCGAGAGCGCAGCCGCGAACGCGGCGTCTGCGCGATGCTGGCGCCGGTTGCGAAATGCGTGATGCGCGATGGACGCGTGACGCGGCGAACGAGGTGTCGATTGACCGGCAAACAGAAGATCACCGACTACGCGCAGGATCTGGAGCGAGGCAAGATCCTGCGCTGCGAGCTGCCCGACGGCGAGGTGGTGGAGCTGATGCTCGTGCATCTTGCGCATCAGGAGGGACAGCCGTATGCGCTGCTGAACGTGAGTGGCTACAAGGCCGGCCTGATCTATTCGATGCTTCCGGACGCCTCGCGATCGCGAGAGGCGGGGTATGCCGTCGATCGGGACTGGCTGATCGCGAACTGGAGCAGCTGGGGCTGCTTCGAGTGCCCGCTGGAGCGGGTGTATGTGGTGGACATACGCGAGGGTTGAGGGTGAGTCCGAGTGCGATGCCCGCCGCGGTCGGTACAGTCGATGAGGCTGGCACAGCTCCTTGCGTGCTGCGCTTAGCGATCGTCTTTCTTGCGCTACAGCCTGCAATTCGCTTGCATCACCGTCACCGTGGTCCAACCACGATGGTGCTGGCCCCGCTGTTGGCGATGCGCCTGATCCGTGTGCGCGGACATTGGTGAGTGCTGTTGCTGACCTTCCTGGCGCTGACGCCGCGCGGGCAGATTGCCGCCAGCGTGATCCACACCTGGGGCGGGGCGTGTTCCCGGTGCGGATCCTCGACGGCATCGGCGCTAGCCTGCAGAACGTGGCGGTGCCGGCGCTGGTGACCCGGTTGCTGCAGGGCATCGGCCGAGTCAACGTGGGTCAGGGCGCGGTGATGACCGTGCAGGGCATGACCGTAGCGCTGAGCCCGGCGCTGGGCGGCGGGATCGCGCAGGGCTTCGCCTACCGCGCCGCGTCGCTCTGGATCGGTCCAGCGCCTTGTGGGTCCTGCCAGATCGACGAGTGTGGCGATCACTGTTGCATGACAAGGTCGGCCATGCCATCCAGCCGTTGCTTGAGCGTTCTCCAGTCCGGCAGGTGCGCGTCCAGCAGGCGCTGAAAGGCGCGGCCGTGATGATGGGCTTTCAGGTGGCATAACTCATGCAGGATGACGTAGTCGATGCATTCGCGCGAGGCATGGATCAGGCCGGCGTTGAGCGTGATGCGGCCATTGCTGGAGCAGCTTCCCCAGCGCCGCTGCATGCGGCGCACCGCCAGTGCAGGTGGGTGCTTCACCCAGCGCAGCGGTTCGGCGGTGGCGACCAGGCGCTGCTGGAAGATGTCCTTGGCGCGCTGGCGCAACCAACGTTCCAGCGTGGCGCGGACTGCCTCCGCTGAGCGTGCGGGGACTGTCACCTCAAGATATCCGCCGCGCAACGCAGTGCGTTCGCCTTGCGTGCCGATCAAGACCTTCAGTCGATAGCGTCGCCCCAGGTACAGTACCGTCTCGCCGCTGACGTACTCGCGCGGCGCCAACAGGCGACGGCGTGCCTCGGTCTCCAACAGATGACGATGGATCCAGCTCGCCCGTCGCTGCAAGGCCTGGCGAATGTCGGCATCGGTGGCGTCCTCCGGCGCGTCCAGGTGCACCGCGCCGGAGGCATCGACATGGATGGCGACGCTGCGTTTGCGCCGGCGTGGCGAGCGCCGGATCTGGCACAGGATCATGCGCTCGCCGTAGCGAACCTGCATGGCGGTTGCAGCCGGCAGGTTCATGACGGGCGCAGCCCAAGGCGCGTGATCTGCACCACCTGCTCCACGATCCCCTTGGCGTGCTCCAGCCCCACCAACTCGAACACGCGCGGCAGCAACTGTTGGCGAATCTGCGATTCGATGTTCTGCTGGTTCAGCGAATTCTCGGCCACCGCCGTGCGCACCACGCCATCGATGTCCAGCGCCAGGGCGACCAGCCGGTCCACCTCGTCGGGCTGCCGTGCCGCCATCGCTTCCTCGCCCAGTTCCAGCCGGATCGCGCCGTAGTACGCCCTGGCGTGCGGGTGCGCGTGCAGCCGGTCGGGAATGCCGGGCAGGTGCGCTTCTTCCAGCCGGTCCTCGAATTTCTTGAACAACGCATATTGCTTGAGCGGATGGTCGAACATCGCTTCGGCCTCGGCGATCGCCTGTCGCAGCAGTTCGCCGAAGACCTTCTGCGCATACGGATCGCTGGCCAGGTCCTGCTCGATGGTCTTGCGCAGGCGGGTGCGGATCAGGTCGGCCTCGTTGCGTGTCTTGTCCTCGGGCCAGGTCTCAGGATCTTCGTGCTTGCCCAGCTCGTGCACGATGTAGGCACCTTTCGACTCGCGGATCTCGCGACCGATGACCTGCTTGTCCACCAGCTTGCGGATCTGCTCTTCGTAGATACCGTAGTCCACGGTTTCCATCGCATCGCGGCGCGCGGTCAGGCGCAGGCCGGAAAAGAAGCGCAGATCCTGCTTGTAGCGGTCGATCAACGTGTCGGGGAAGTCGCTGTCCTCGAAAAAGCTGCGCGAGGACAGCGCCGTCTGCAGGCACAGGCCGAATTCGGTCAGCGCCGCATAGAAGTCTTCGCGCAGCGCCTGTCGTTCGTCGTATTCCTCGCCATCGGCGCCGCGCACGAAGCGTGGGCTCAGCCGTTGCCGGAACTGCTCCGGATCGTGCCGGCTGTCCAGCCCATCGAAGAACGACCACAGCCGCGCATGCAGGGTCGGCAGACGTTTGTATTCGGTACTGACCGCGTGATACAGCCCGTCCAGGTCGGCCACGTCGAAACCGGCTTGGGTGCGGCTCTCCAGATCGCGATAGGCGCGCACGGCGGTATCCAGTTCCGGCAGGATGCCGCGGTAGTCCACCAGCAGGCCGTGGCGTTTGGCATCGTGCAGGCGGTTCACCCGCGCCACCGCCTGGATGAGGTTGTGGCCTTTCAGCGGCTTGTCGATGTACAGCACGCCGTTGCGTGGTTCGTCGAAGCCGGTGAGCAGCTTGTCAACCACGATCAGCAGCTCCGGGTCGCCCTCGCCACCGAAGGCATGCACCGTCTCGCGCTCGTACTCCTCCGGGGCGATGCGGGCATCCAGGATGGTCTGCTTCCACCACTTCTGCACTTCCGGCAGGGTGTCCTCGTCCACTGCGCTGTTGCCCTCGCGGGTATCGGGCGGGGAGATCACCACCGCGCTGCTGGCCAGCCCGGTGTCGTCCAGTGCGCGCTTGTAGCGGATCGCATCGAGCTTGCTGTCGGTGGCCACCTGGCCTTTCAGGCCCAAGGGTTTGACGTGCTCGTGGTAATGCGCGGCGATGTCCCAGGCGATCAGCTCGATGCGGTTGCCAGCGCCGTGGATCGCGCGCTTGCCGGCGAACTTCCTCTTCAGGTCGCTGCTCTGCGCTTCGGACAGCCCGGCGGTGATCTTGTCGAACCAGCGGGTCACCGCGGCCTCGTTGACGTCCAGTTCCGGCACGCGCTCCTCGTACAGCAGCGGCGCCACTGTCTGGTCTTCCACTGCGCGCTGCATCGAATAGGCGTGCAGGATCGGGCCGAACTTGTTGGCGGTCTTCTCGTCCTTCAGCAGCGGCGTGCCGGTGAAGGCCAGGTAGGCGGCGTTGGGCAGCGCCTTGCGCATGCGCTCGTGGGTTTCGCCGCCGTGGCTGCGGTGGCCCTCGTCCACCAGCACGACCAGGTCGGGCGAGGGGTTGCGGCACTCGGGCAGCTTGGCGGCGGTGGTGAACTTCTGCACCAGCGAGAAGGTGATGCGCTCGTTGCCTTGGCCGATGCGCTGGGCCAGGTCGCGGCCGGTGGTGGCCTTGCTGCGTTCCCCGTCCTTGCGGGTCGCCACGGCCGAGCCGAACGCGCCGCTGCTGAGGAAGTTGCGCGCCAGCTGGGTCTCCAGATCGGTGCGGTCGGTGACCACCAGCACCCGGCATTCCTGCAGCGCCGGGTCCAGCAGTAGCGCCTTGGTCAGGAACACCATGGTGAAGCTCTTGCCCGAACCGGTGGTGTGCCAGAGCACGCCGCCCTCGCGGCCGCCATCGGGACGGACCTTGCGGAGTTGCGCCAGCAGCGCGCGGATGCCGAAGAACTGCTGGTAGCGCGCCACCAGCTTGCCCACCTTGCGGTCGAACAGCACGAAGTTGCGCAGGAATTCCAGCAGCCGCGCCGGGGCCAGCAAGCCGGCCAGCAGCCGGTCCTGCTCGGTGGGCAGCATCGGCCGTGCCCATAGCGCCTGGCAGTAGGCGCGCAGCGCGGCCGGCTTGCCGGCCAGCAGCGCATCGCGGGTGGCAGCGGGCAGTGGTGCGTTCTTGATTTGACTCAGCTGTGTTTCGTCGAACTGCTCGTCGCGCCAGCGTGCCCAGAACTTGGCCGGGGTGAGCGTGGTACCGTAGCGCGCCTCGGTCAGGCTGATGGCCAGCAGCAGCTGCGCATAGGCAAACAGCTGCGGAATCTCCTCCGGCCGCTGGTTGCGCAACTGCTGGCTGATGGCCTCATCCACCATCGACTTGCCGGCATGCCCGGCATCGGCGCGCTTGGTTTCGATCACCACCAGCGGCAGGCCGTTGACGTAGCCCACGATGTCCGGGGTGCGGGTGTGCGTGCCCTGCGCGGACAGCACCTCGCATTCCTCGGTGATGTCCCAACGGTTGGCGCCCGGGTCGGTCCAGTCGATCACCGCGATGGTGGGCTGGTGCTTCTTGCCGTCGGGCATGAACTCGGTGACGGTGACGCCCAGCGCCAGGCGTTTGTACAGCGTTTCGTTGGCGGCCAGCAGCCCTTCGCCCAGCGGCAGCGCCGACAGCCCGCGTACGATCTGGTCGATGGCGCCGGGCGAGAGCGGATAGTCTTGGCCCTTGTAGCTATAGCGGCGCGTCTGCAGCACCTCCAGCAGTCGCGGCAGCAGCAGCACCTCGCGGGTGCTGCCGCGCAGCGCCAGGCACTCGGCGGCGCTGAGGTACTGCCAGCCCAGGTTGCACAGCAGGTGCAGAGCGGGCAGCTGCGCGCTGGCCTGTTCGCGGGTGTCGGGAGCGCTATGGGTCATGCGGGATCGGCCTCGTCGGCGGGCAGGCGCACGCGGCGCTTGCCGGTGAGGAGTTGGGACATCAGGGCGGATTTCTCTTCTCGCATCAGATTCAGAAGCCTTTCCTGGGCGGTGACTAGGCTCAGTGCTGTATCGATCGCGTCAGCGATTCGTGCTTGCTCTTCCAGACAAGGGGTGGGAATTGAGGTTCGCAACAAGTCATTCGGATTGACGCGCCTGGCCTTGCGGCCGCCATTGGCCAGGCCGAGATGGCCTGTGTAGAACGTCTCTCTAGAGACGTAGTGCAGGAACCACCTGGGGTCAACGCCTGGCAGGAAATCAAAAGCGGGCAGGTCCAATGTACTTTCGTACCCATCCAGTTCGGCGGGAATACGTCCGAATGCACCGTTCAAGAAATCGAGCTTGCTGTAGATGAACTGCCCTGCAGAGCGTCGGTAGTAGCGCGTGGATTCGCTGCCGGCGCGCTTGTCCGATTTGCCGACGACGCCTCGGCCGTAGAGCTTGACTGTTATCTTCTTGGCCACATCGCCGCCCGAGCCAACCACGCGGCTTTCGCGAATCATTTCGGACAGAGGCTTTGACTGCCATGGCGCGTAATCGCCAAAGCGTCGCTGGCCCGCCAGCAACGCGTCGCGCAGAACCTCAGCGTATCTGCGGCTGCTGGCGAGTTGGTGCTCTGCGGTGGCGATGGCTTGATCCCAGGTGGAGAGGATGTGGGCGATGCGGCGCTGTTCCCGAACTGGTGGCACCGGGACAAGAATGCGTTTGAGGATTCCGCCGTTCAGATTTTTTTGGGTCCCTGCATTGCCTAGCTCACGAAGTTCTTCGTATTGCGACGCGAGATACTGGAAGTAGAAGTTGGGGTCATTGCTTGCATCGAACAAAATCGCTGCACATGCCTGATTCGTCGCCGCTTCAATCCCCAGTTTTGCTATCTGGCCACGGGTCTTGCCCTGACCATACATGGCCATCAGTAGCGTTCCTGCTGGGAATAACTTGGCTGAGGAATTTTTTAGGCCAAATTCTGTGATCTTCTCAGCGGAGTCAGTGATGGTGTTGAACTGTATTTCTCCAGTGGTCAACCACGGGATATTGCCGCCCCAGTAGCTTGGCGTGGAGCGATCCGGCGTTCCTCCGGAAGTAATTTGTGCGATGTCGCCGAGTGGGCGTCGCAGCCATCCTTGAGGAAGCATTATTTCCCTCCTTTGCGAGAAAGCTTTTCTACCGACTCCAGCGCCTTGATGTCCTCCACGTCCGCCGCCAGGGCTTCCGCCTTGCGCCGCTTGGCATCGAACACTGCATAGCGCTCATGCGCGATCTGCTGCATGCGCTCGTGGCTCACTGTGCCGGCATCCTTCAGCAGCGGCCGTTCGTTGAACGCGACAAAGCGGTCCACGTACTGGCGCCAGTCGTCCATGCGCAGGTCCTGGCGCTGGCTGGCGCGGTCCTCGGCGTAGTCCAGGAACATCGCGGCGATGCGGTTCAACTGGGCGATTTCCTCGGCGTGCAGGTAGTTCTTGGCCACGATGACATCGGTCTTGCGCACGCGGCCGGCCTTCCAGGCGGTCAGCGCCATGTTGGGCTGGTCGGGGTCGGCGCGTTCCACGATGAGTTGGGCGGCAGTCTTCTGGGTCACGGCGTAGAGCATCTTGTTCTGCACCATGGCGAAGAACTGGCCGGTGGCGGTGTCGTCGTCGCGGTAGTCCACCGACAGCGCGAACAGATCGCGGATCTTCTGGTAGAACCGCTTCTCCGAGGTGCGGATGTCGCGGATGCGTTCCAGCAGCTCGTCGAAGTGGTCCCAGCCGGCCGGATCTTTCAGGCGCTCGTCGTCCAGGACGAAGCCCTTGACCAGGTATTCCTTGAGGTGGGTGGTGGCCCACTGGCGGAACTGGGTGCCGCGCGGGGATTTCACCCGGTAGCCGATGGCCAGGATCATGTCCAGGTTGTAGAGCTTCAGCGGCCGCCGGACCTGGCGGGTGCCCTCGGTCCGAACCATTAAGTCATCTTTAATGGTTGCCCCGGCCTGCAGTTCGCCTTCCGCCAGGACGTTCCTGATGTGGATGTTGATGTTGGGGACGGAGGTCTGGAACAGCGCGGCCAGTTCCAGCTGGCTGAGCCAGACGCTGCCGTTCTCGGCGCGCAGATAGAAGCGGGTTGCGCCGTCTTCGGTGGCGTAGAGCACAAGTTCGCCGTGCGTGTTGTCCGCAACCTCGGCACCTGCGGTGGCCGATGGGGGGGGCTGGTCAGGAGGTGGGCGCTTACGCATCGCAAGTCACCTTCAGCCAAGCGGCCACCCAGGTCCGGAATTGAGATGCCCATCGCTGCAAACCGGCTTGGGCGGTTGTCGGCATGGCCCAGGGAAGGGGGGGGTCACATTGACCCCCCCCTTGCGGCAAGTACTTGATTTTCCATGCGACGAAATGGCCGTTCATCGTGCGTCCTGGTCGTCGTCCGTGTCCTGCCCCAGTGGCGGCGTGGCGTCCTTCTGCAACCGCTTGATGCTGGCCTGCGGGGTAGGCAGGTGTTCCGGCAAGGTTCCGCCCAGTTCTTCGATGGTCTTGCGCACGGTCTGGCCGACGGCGTAGTGCGTGCGGTTGGCCGCGGTCTTGCCCTGCACGTTGTCGCGGCGCAGCTTTTCTTCGGCCTGCGTGGCCCGGAATAGGTTGGCGGCCAGTTCGGTGCTGCCCATGTGGTCGAGGATCTTCTGGCTTTTCTTCAGTGCCTTGCGCGCGTGAATGTCCTTTGCGCTCAGGCCGCCATACAAGCCCTTGTAGCCGTGGTCCTGGAAAACGGCGTACTCCAGCGGCGTTTCCACGCCCGCCTGCTTGGCGGCCGCCGCCAGGTCCTTATTGTGCTGGCTGATCTGGTCGCGCAGGAACAGGCGGCGCTGGTTTTCGCTCAAGGCGTCGAAATCCACGGCCTGCTGGCCCTGGATGCGTTCGTTGCCGATGCGCGCCAGCCAGCGCTTGAAGGGTTCGGCCTTGGGCGAGGGGATGGATTGAATGATGCGCAACGCACCTTCCAGCGTGGTGCAATTGAGCAGCTGTGGGCCGCCCGTCGTGCTCACACGCAGTGGGGTGACCAGGGTTTCCCAGCTGCGGGACAGTTCTTCGTCGCGGCGACGCAGGTTGCGCAGATAGTTTTCCGGGTTTTCCGAGTCGGTCAGTGCGCTGACTACATCGATGACGGCAAACCACCATTGATCGGCATGCCAGGTGCGCCGGACCGCGACGCCTTCGTGGGTGGGCAATCCTTCGATCGCATCGGCGGCGGTGTCTGTTTTTTTCTCACTCATAGCCCAGCTCCTTCAGATACCCGGCCATCTGTTCCTCGAGCTTGGCCAGTTCGGTCTTGAGTTGCTCGCGCTCGCGGCGCACGGCCATCAGGTCGATTTCGGCCTCTTCCTCGAACGTATCCACGTAGCGCGGGATGTTGAGGTTGTAGTCATGGCCGGCGATCTCGGCCGGGCTGGCCAGATAGGCGTACTTGTCCACGTTCTGGCGCGCCTGCACGGTGTCCAGGATGCGTTGCAGGTCGCTTTCGCGCAGCAGGTTTTGGTTCTTGCCGTCCTGGTAGTGGCGGCTGGCGTCGATGAACAGCACCTTGTCGTCGGCCTTGTGCTTGCGGAACACCAGTACCGCGGCGGGGATGCCGGTGCCGTAGAACAGCTTTTCCGGCAGGCCGATCACCACGTCCAGCAGGTTTTCGTCGATCAGCTTCTGGCGGATGCGGCCTTCGGCGGCGCCGCGGAACAGCACTCCATGCGGCACCACCACGGCCATGCGGCCGGATTTGGGCTTCATCGTCTCGATCATGTGCAGGATGAAGGCGTAGTCGCCCTTGGTGCGCGGCGGCACGCCGCGGCGGAAGCGGTCGTGCGGGTCGCTATCGGCGCTGTCGTGCCCCCACTTTTCCAGCGAGAACGGCGGGTTGGCGACGACGATGTCGAATTGCTTCAAGGCATTGCCGTTCAGCAGTTTGGGGTTGCGAATGGTGTCGCCCCATTCGATGCGATGGTTGTCCTCACCGTGCAGGAACATGTTCATCTTGGCCAGCGCCCAGGTGCTGCCGATGGCCTCCTGGCCGTAGAGGGCGTACTTGCCGGTGCCGGTGCGCTCGCGGATCAGGCGGCCGCACTTGAGCAGCAGCGAGCCGGAGCCGCAGGTGGGGTCGCAGATCTCGTCGCCTTGCCTTGGCTCCATCAGCCGCGCCATCAGCGCGGAGACTTCCGGTGGGGTGTAGAACTCGCCGGCCTTCTTGCCGCTGCTGGAGGCGAAGTTCTTGATCAGGTATTCGTAGGCATTGCCGATGATGTCCAACTGGCCGATGCGCGAGGGGCGCAGGTCGAGCGCCGGCTTGGCGAAGTCTTCCAGTAGATGGCGCAGCAGGTCGTTCTTCTGCTGCTCCTCGCCGAGCTTGTTGGCGTTGAAGCTGATGTCCTGGAACACATCGCGCAGCTTGCTTAGGTTGGCGTCTTCGATGGCGTGCAGCGCGGTGTCGATCCGCTCGCCGTTGCCGGGGCGGTGGCGCTGGGCGTGCAGGGTGTAGAAGTTGGCGGTATGCGGCAGCACGAAGCGCTCGCTCTTGAGCAGTTCTTCGATCAGTTCCGGGTTGTCGCCGTGCTTGGCCTTGTAGCCGTCGTAGTGGTCCTGCCAGACGTCGGAGACGTACTTCAGGAACAGCATGGTCAGCACGTAGTCCTTGTAGACGCTGGGGTCCACGGTGCCGCGGAAGGTGTCGCAGGCACCCCAGACGGCGGCATTGATGGTGTCCTGGGCGATGTCGGTCTTGCTCATGTCGGTTTCCGGAAGATTAGGCGAGGAGGCGCTCGGCGAGGATCGCCAGCTCGGTGTCGCGGTTCTTGATCAGGGCGTGCAGCGCCAGGCGCTCGGCCTGGGCGGCGCGGTCCAGCGCGATGATGGCGTGTTGCCGGGCCAGCGGAGGGACGCGGATCGGGGTCATGTCCAGCACGCTGCGGCGGATGCTCAGCTGGTTGCTGCCTTCGGCCGACTGGCGCAGATAACGCTGTGCCGGCGTCTGGTTGAGCTGCCAGGCCAGGAAGGCGGGCAGGATGGCGTCCGGCTGGCTGACGCGGATGATGTACAGGTGCGGCGAGCACACGGTGCGTGGTGGGGGATCGGCCACCAGTGCGGCGAACGTGTTGTCGCCGCGGGCGACAAAGACGATGTCCTGGTTGCGGAGCCAGTCCGGTGATTTTCGGCCCTGCAGTTCGGTGGTGACGAGGTTGTCGCAGGCCAGGCGACCAGAGGGCGTTATATCGCGCAGTTGCAAAACCTTGGTCGAGCCGCCCGGCACGCTGGGAATGGCGCCGCGGAACGGATGCCCCAGCATGATCTGGGCGGCGGTCGATAGCGGGACTTGTTTTGCATGATTTGACATGAGGCGAAGCATGCCCGGTCTTTTTGGAGATGTCAAAATAAATTTTGCATCAATCAGGTTGATGCAATGAAAATAATTGACTGCCGTTTGAGGTGTAAGTAAAACGAAGTGCGGGGCCGAGGCACGGCCCAAGCCAGGAGGGCGCGCAATGCCGCAATCTGTTCGTCAGGAGAGCGTCGGGATGCTTGGGGATCTCGACGACATGTCGGGCTACTTCCTTCCCGAGGAAAGCCAGTTCCGATTGGTGCGACTGGGCGAGTTCATCACGTTCCTAGCGCGACTCGCACAGCCACGGAGCGCGGGCGAAGAGCGCGAGGCGGCACCGAAGGTGCGCGCGGGTGAATTGGCGGTGTGCATGGAGTTGATCGCCGAACAACTAGACATGGTATTGCGTGAGGTGTCGTGGCCGGCATTGCGTATGTCTGCGGCTCAGGCGAAGGGTCAGGGTGCTGCGGGTTGTGGTGACGACTAACACGCCACGCCAGCGACCACCTCGCAGGCGATGCCGGCGGCGGCCAGGTGCGCCGCCAACGCCGCGTGCGGCGGCTGTCGGAACGCATCGCCCGGCAGCAGGCTGACCACGCGCTGCCCGGCCTGCGCCTGCGCGCACAGCAACGCCAGATGCGCTGCCGGATCGTCCGGCAGCGGCTGCCGGCTGGCGTCGCGGCGCGCCAGGCTCAGCACCGCCGCGCCGACCTCGGCGCCGCACAGCAGCAGATCGGCCTGGTTGAGCGCGCGCAGTGCCTTCAGTGTCAGCGCGCCGGGGTCGCCATTGCCGGTGCCGACCAGCCACACGCTGCCCTGCCGCGGTATCTCTTCGCTGTGCTGCAGGCTGTCGGAGAAGGCCTGCTCGGCGGCGGCGCGCTGGCCGCTTTGCAGTAGCGTCTGCACAGGCCCCTCCAGCACCTGCTCGAACCAGCGCCGGCGCTGCGCCAGGTGCGGCAGGCGCGCGCGGATGTCGGCGCGGTGACGGGCGAACAACTGCGCCAGTTCGGCATAGGAATGGTCCAGCTCGGTTTCCCAGCGCTCGCGCAGGCGTCGCGCCAGCATCGGCGCCGCTCCGCTGGAGGAGATCGCGATCAGCAGCGGGTCGCGGTCGATGATCGCCGGCACCTGGAAGCTGGACAGCGCGGCGTCGTCGACCACGTTGACCCACTTGCGCCGCGCCCCGGCCTGTTCGGCCAGCTGCCGGTTGAACGCGTCGTCGTCGGTCGCCGCCACCACCAGCCAGGCCGCATCCAGCCACTGTGGATCGAAGTCCCCCTCGGCGCGCCGCAGCCGGCCCTGCGCCAGCCACTGCGCCACCGTGGGGTTGAGCGCGTGCGCGTACACCAGCACGTCGGCGCCGGCGTGCAGCAGCGCCTCGATCTTGCGCATCGCGACCTCGCCGCCGCCCACCACCAGCACGCGGCGCCCGGCCAGGTCGGCGAACAGGGGATACAGCGGCATGCGGACTCCTTGGCTGGGCGGCGCGCGGTCGCCCATGGTGCATGGCGCCGCGCGGTGAAGCCAACCCTTGATCGGCCCTCCGGAATATCGCATGTCTGCCGGGCACCGCCTGCGAGCGACGGATCGGGCGATCGCGCCAGGCATTGTTTGACACCGGCACACGGCCCGGACGAGCTGCCATGGCGCCGACGCTGCGCGAGGCGTCCACTTGCCGGACTCGATCGCGATTGGTGTGGCCATGCCGAAGTGCGATGCGTGCGTGGGATCGCGCGGCGCCGGCTTTGCGTTCGCCCCGTCGTACGCGATGCCCTCGCATCGAGGCCGACATGGGGCGCGGTGGCGGCGCAAGCCGATCGAACAGGCCACGCGCGAGTGGCTAGACTTCCGCGATGTCCTCGTCCCGCGACCATGCCGTTCCCGCCATTCCCCGCCCGTTCCGCTGGCACCCTGGCGACGGCCTGCACCCCGGCTGCCTGCAGCGCATGCGCGCGAAGCTGCGGCGCCCGGCAAAACCGATGGGCGAGGCCTGGTTCATGGGCGAGGATCGGCACATGTTCGTGTCCCTGCTGGGCGATCTGGAGCGCTGCTCGAGCGAGGAACTGCGTGCGCCGCTGGAGGAAATCGCCTCCGGTATCGCCAGCTTCGGCCCCATGGACGAATGGACCGACTGGTACCGGTATCTGCTGGCCCAGCTCGTGGCGCGGCATCCGGAGCAGTCGTTCGACAGCCTCTACCAACGCCTGGTGACGGCCTTCATCGCCGTGCATCCGCGCGGCATCGACGAACCGTATCCCGGCTTCGCCGACGATGCGCGGCAGACCCTGGGCCGCTGCCTGATGGATCCATCGCGCTGGAGCGGAGCGCGGCTGGCCTTGGCCGCGCCGCAGGATCCGTTCGCCCACCCCGACCACCGTTTCGCATGGAGCGTGGCCTGCGGCGACTTCTCGGCCGGTATGGTCTTCTGCACGAAGTATCTCGCCAGTGCCGAACTGCCGGCCTGGCTGGATTCGGCATTCGCGATCCAGTGCCCGCTGTGGACCACGCAACTCCATGGCTGGCTGTTGGGCGCCTACCCCTTGTTGTCGGGGCGCGTGCCGCAACTGGCCGCGCTGGAGAACGAAGCCGCGAGCGAGGTCGCGTGGCTGGGAACGCATGTGCTGAAGGGCGACTTCTCGGGCGACCACGCTGCATCCAGGCCGCCGCTGCCGCTGCTGTCGGAGCCGCGCTTCCAGGCCGTGCTGGATGCCGCGCGCCGGCATGTATCGGAAGCGCGCTATTTCGCCTGGTTGGACGCGATCAAGCCCTACCCCTACCTGGAGACGCTGCTGGGCGGCATGCCGAGCCGCTTTGCCGAGGTGTTCGAGATCGCTTAGCTGGCGGTCCCGGACGCGCGGGCTTCTCGTCGCGGCGAATTGCCTGCACCCGCCGCCTTCCCGGCGTGCCTGACCGAGAGCAACTGCACTTCGCTGACTTGCCCCACGCTGCTGTCGACCACAGCACGGACGCAGGCGGGCCGCTGAAGCGGCGCGCCCGCCGCCGCCCCGGCCGCTCGCGTATGATCCGCGCTCTTCGCCCCTTCCGAACCGGCATCATGGATCGAGCCCGTCCGTCGCTTGCCTGGCCGCGCCTGCTGGCGTGGCTCGTCGTCGCCGCGCTGTTGGGGTGTACCCTCCCCGCGCTGGCGCAGACCGCGCGCAAACCCTCGCCCTACGAATACCGGCCAGGCCGCGAGGGCACCACCCCGCGGCTGGTGCTGGGACCGGACGCGCTGCCGCGCCTGGATAGTCGCGCGCAGTTCGCGCGGCTGGCCCGGGTCTACAACCCCGGCACCGCGCTGGAAATCCCGCACCTGCTCTTCGTCATCGACCGGCAGCAGGGCGGGCGTGTCTACTACCTCAACACGCCGCGGTTCGCGCTGCACGAGCAGTTCGTGCGCCAGCGTCTGGCACCGGAGATGGACAAGGCGGCGCTGAAGGCGCAGTACCGCGATCCGCAGCGGCGGTTCCTGTTCGGCACCCTGAGCTGGCAGCGCGATCTGCCGGGCTACACCTACGAGTTCTGGGAGGGCGATGTCCTGACGGCGTCCCTGCTGCAGCAGGCCGACGCCGCCTTGCGCGCGTCGTTCTACCAGGCGCTGCGCTTCAAGACCAACTCCACGCAGCAGGAGCAACTGGCCGCCGCGACCGGGCTGGCCTTCGTCACCCAGGAAGCGCTGCTGCGCGAGCAGCGCTTCCTGCCGTTGAACACCGGGCGTGCCGAGGGCCGGCTGCGCATCGTCCGCTCCGAGGCGCAGCTGCGCACGCTGAGTCCGCGCGACATTCCGGTGCTGGACGAGGTGCCGATCGCGCTGGCGCCGGTCGCCGGCCTGGTCACGCAGCGTCCGTCGACCCTGCTGTCGCACGTCAACCTGCTGGCCAAGGGCTGGGGCATCCCGAACGTGTACGTGCGCGATGCGCAGGCGGCGCTGCGCCAGTACGACGGCCGCTGGGTGCGGCTGGAGGTCAGCCACAACGACTACCGGGTGACGCCGCTGGCGGGCCCGTCGGCGAGCGCGCAGGCGCCCGCCCCGCGCACGGCGGCGCGGGCGCTGCCGCGTCCGGATCTGACCGTGGGTGAACTCAAACCGCTGGATGCGCTGCGCGCGCGCGACAGCCGCTTCTGCGGCAGCAAGGCCGCCAACCTCGGCACGCTGAAGGCGGTGCTGCCGCCGGCGGCGCGCGTACCGGACGGCTTCTGTATCCCGTTCTCCTTCTATGCGGCGACGATGCGGCGCCTGCACATCGCCTCGCGCCTGCGCGACCTGCAGCGCACGCCCGGCTTCGCCACCGACGCCGACGTGCGCCGCGCCGCGCTGGCGACGCTGCGCGCCGAGATCGCCGAGGCCACGCCCGATCCGGCCTTCGCGCGCGCGCTGGAGGCGCAATGGCGCGCGCAGCTGCACGGCGCCGGCGTGTTCGTGCGCAGCTCGTCCAACTCCGAGGATCTGCCCGGGTTCAGCGGCGCCGGCCTGTACACCACCGTGCCCAACGTCACCCGCGCCGACGCCCTGGCCAAGGCGGTGCAGACGGTGTGGGCGTCCGTCTACAACTTCGAGGCCTACGAAGCGCGCGCCGCCGCCGGCCTGCCGCAGGATGCGGTGGCCATGGCGGTGCTGGTGCAGGCGGCCGCGCCGTCGGACAGCTCGGGCGTGATGATCACCCGCGACCCGTTCGATGCCGCCCGCCGCCACGTCACCTACATCTCGGCCAAGCGCGGCCTGGGCATCCGCGTGGTCGAGGGCAAGCGCCAGGCCGAGCAGGTGATGTACTCGACCCGCTCCAAGGCGGTGCAGGTGCTGAGTCACTCGGCGGAAGACACCCAACTCGTCGCCAATGCCACCGGCGGCGTCCGCGAAGTGCCGATCACCGGCACCCGCCAGGTGTTGACCGACGCGCTGATCGCGCGACTGGCCGAGGTCGGCGCGCTGACCAAGCAGGCGCTGGGCGGCGTCGATCAGGACATCGAGTGGGCCGTGGTCGGCGACGAGGTGGTGATGTTGCAGGCGCGGCCGTATGTGGATGGGAATTCGCGATAGCGATCGCGGATGAGCGCACATCGGCCCACCAGGCTGGCTAACGCCGCGCGCGCTCCAGCGCCAACCGCTCCTGCGACTTGGCGTCCTTCAGTGCGGCGCCACGTTCCAGCAGCGACAGTGCGGCGGCACGGTCGCCGTCTCCGCCGCGTTCCAGGCGCATCAGCGCGGCGTTGTAGGCGGCGATGGCGCTGCCCTTCGCCGCGGCGCGCTCGAAGCCGGCCAGGGCCTTGTCCGGACACAGGAACATGATGTCCCACCCGGCCGCGGCCTGCGTCAACAGCGCCAGATCGGTGTCGGCGATCTCGTCCTCCACGTAGGCGGGCCAGCCGCCCGCCATCGACACGAACAGGTCCGCGCCTTCGGGCAGGAAGTAGGAGCCGGCGCCTCGGCGCATCGTGTAGGCCTGGCGGGTGGTGTGGCGTGCGCCATCCTTGGAAAGCCACAGGAAGCCGTCTTCGCCCTTCACGGGAAAGCCGTCCAGGGCCTTGGAGACGCGTTCTGCGAGCGACGGCACACCCGGCTGCGGCGACACACCGGTCCACGAAGCCAACAGTTCGACCTGCTTTACCTTGGCGTCGCGCTTCGCACGCACGGCCGTGGCGAGTTCTTGGGGGGTGAGAATGCGCCACTGTCCGTCGTACATGCGCCATGGGCTGGCGTGCATGGCGATGGTGAAGTTCGTGTCGCTGTCCGGAATCGCCTCCAGGTAGTCGTGCAGCACGCTTCCGGAAAAGACGCAGTCGGCCGAATCCTCCTGCGGCGTACAGGTCGTGACGCTGACCGCGCCCGACAGCGGGAGGTGGTGGTCGCAGGCCCACGTCGCGGGACTGAGCAGGCATAGAGCGAGCAGTGCGCGTTTCATCTGATGGCGAGGAGTGGTCGATCGCAAGCGCGAAGCTTGCAGCCTCCCTTGCACTCCGGCAAGCGAGCAGCGTGAGGACGGTCGTGCGCCTGCCTGGCGGAGCAGCGCTCGATGGATCGCCTGGGTTCCAATTTCCAGGAGACGCCGAAGGCCAGGGGGCGCGGTTGCATCGATCTCAGGTACGGCTTTAGCGGCGACCGGAGACGTCGCATGCCTTGGCATCGCGTGGTGCGTTGACGCCGATCGCTTGCGCTAACGTTGGATGTGGATGTGGATGTGGATGTGGATGTGGATAGGCTGCGTGCTGCGGAGGCCGTCGCGGCTGAAGCCGCTCCTACAAGGGGCGGCATCTACGGCGAAGTTCGTTGGCAGTTCTGTAGGAGCGGCTTCAGCCGCGACGAACGGAGTCGAGAGGTCTCGGTGTCGCATGCGCTACAGAATCGATACGTCCTGGAACATCGCTGTATTGCGAATGGGCCGCGAGCTGCGGAAACAGTCGCGGCTGAAGCCGCTCCTACAGGGCAGGGATGGGGTCTCTCGCGATCCGGTGGGTATGGCTAGGCCAGCAGCCGCGGCCGAAGCCGCGACTGCACACGCCGGCACTTGCTTTGTCGAAGGCGGGCCCAGTCCCCGCCCGGATCATCGACTCCTGTGCCAACGCCGGCCGCTTACCCCGCCGCCGGCGGCGGCGCCGCGTTCCGGTGCTGGGCGGCGGTGGACTTGTTGTCGAGCTCGGCCGCCAGCAGGGTCAGCGAACGGCCGATGCCGTGCCACGGCGAACCGCCGGGCAGGCCATGCTCCAGATCGCGCTCGGCGGTGTCGATCAGCACGCGCCAATGCTCGCCCTCGACCAGCGGCAGGGTGAAGCCGACGTCCTCCACGGCACCGTTGATGATCATCAGCAAGGTCACGTTCGACGCCGCCTGGCGCAGGCCGCTGGACGGCGCCCTGCCGTCCAGGCGCATCATCATCGCCCGCGCATGCGGGTCGTGCCAGGACCCCTCGGTCATTTCCTCGCCGTCCGGCGCCAGCCAGGTCACGTCCTTGATGCCCAGCTCTTCGTCGTAGACGCCGTCGAAGAAACGCGCGCGGTGCAGCAGCGGGTAGTGCGCGCGCAGATGGCTCAGGCGGGCCACGAACGCGGCCAGCCGCTCGGCGCGCTCGCCGCCTTCCCAGTTCAGCCAGGTCAGTTCGTTGTCCTGGCAGTAGGTGTTGTTGTTGCCGCCCTTGCTGCGCCCGAACTCGTCGCCGGCCAGCAGCATCGGCGTGCCCTGCGACAGCAACAGCGTGGCCAGCATGTTGCGCATCTGCCGCTGGCGCAGCGCGTTGATCTGCTCGTCGTCGGTCTCGCCCTCGGCGCCGTAGTTGGCCGAGATGTTGTTGTCCGAGCCGTCGCGGTTCTCTTCGCCGTTGGCGTCGTTGTGCTTGTGCGCGTAGCTGACCAGGTCGTGCAGGGTGAAGCCGTCGTGGGCGGTGACGAAGTTGACCGAGGCGGTGGGGCGGCGGCCGCGGTGGTTGAACAGGTCGGCCGAGCCGGTCAGGCGCGTGGCCAGTTCCGCCAGTTGGCCTTCGTCGCCGCGCCAGAACGCGCGCACGTTGTCGCGGAACTTGTCGTTCCATTCCGACCAGCCCGGCGGGAAGCCGCCGACCTGGTAGCCGCCCGGGCCGACGTCCCATGGCTCGGCGATCAGCTTGACCTGGCTCAGCAGCGGATCCTGGCGGCAGGCGTCGAGGAAGCCGCCCTTGGGATCGAAGCCGTGGTGCTCGCGGCCGAGGATGGTGGCCAGGTCGAAGCGGAACCCGTCCACGTGCATCTCCGAGACCCAGTAGCGCAGCGAGTCGTTGACCATGCGCAGCGCGCCGGCATTGGTCAGGTCGAAGGTATTGCCGGTGCCGGTGTCGTTGATGTAGAAGCGGCGGTCTTCGGCCAGGCGATAGTAGCTGGCGTTGTCGATGCCCTTGAACGACAGCGTCGGCCCCAGTTCGTTGCCCTCGGCGGTGTGGTTGTAGACCACGTCCAGGATCACTTCCAGCCCGGCATGGTGCAGCCGCGCCACCATCTGCTTGAATTCGGCCACGGTGCGCGTGGCCATGTAGCGCGGCTGCGGCGCGAAGAAGCCGATGGTGTTGTAGCCCCAGTAGTTGCGCAGGCCCTGCTTGAGCAGGTATTCGTCGTCGACGAAGGCGTGCACCGGCAGCAGCTCCACCGCGGTCATGCCGAGCCGCTTGATGTGCTCCACCACCTCGTCGACCTTCAGTCCGGAGAAGGTGCCGCGCCACGCCTCGGGGACCGACGGGTGGCGCATGGTGGTGCCGCGCACGTGGGTCTCGTAGATCACCGTGCGGTCCCACGGGGTCTGCAGGCGCTGGTCCTTGCCCCAGGTGAAGGCCGGATCGATCACCGCGCACTTGGGCATGTAGGCGGCGCTGTCGCGGCGGTCGAAACTCAGGTCCGCGTCCTTGTGGCCGATGGTGTAGCCGAACAGGTGCGGCGCCCATTTCACTTCGCCGACCAACTGCTTGGCGTACGGATCGAGCAGCAGCTTGTTCGGATTGAAGCGGTGTCCGGCATCGGGCGCGTACGGGCCGTGCACGCGATAGCCGTAGAGCTGGCCGGGGCGCGCGTCGGGCAGGTAGCCGTGCCAGATTTCGTCGGTGTACTCGGGCAAGGCGATGCGCTCCACCTCGCGTCCGCGCTCGTCGAACAGGCACAGCTCCACCTTGGTGGCGTTGCTCGAATAGATCGCGAAATTGACGCCCAGGCCGTCCCAGGTGGCGCCCAGGGGAAAGGAGCGGCCTTCGCGGATGCGGGAACGGCTGGCGAATTTGCGGAGGGGCATACGGAGTCCTTACGACGTGGCGGAGCCGTTGCCGGCGGAAGAAAGCGGTGGGTCCTGCAGATGGGCCTGGGCTTCGGCATCGACCAGGCGCTCCGCCATCGCCCAGTGGCGGGCGGCGCGGCCGTCGGGCCGGCCTTCGGCCTCCCAGATTTCGTGTGCGAGTTGCTCGATGCGGCGCTTGCGTGTTTCTTCGTCCATGGCGGTCTTGTCAGGGGAGGGTGGCCAGTACGGCGACCGGGAAGTCGGCGAGCAGCGCGGACACCGGCGTCGCCGCCGATAGTGCAAGCGTGTGTCCGCCCAGCACGTGCCGGTACTGTGCCGGGGGCAGCGTCAGAATGGTGTCATGCCACTCCAGCGGCGCGTGCAGCGGCGCGGACGGATCGAGCGCCTGCGCGGTCGCGCCCAGGCGCGGCACCACCACCAGCAGGGTCTGTCCGTCGTGTTCGCGGGCGAAGCCGAGCACGCGTTCGGCGTGCGCGCCCTGCGCCGCCAACGGGCGGTAGCCGCCGTGCGCGAACAGGGCCGGGTGCGCGGCGCGCAGCTGCAGCAGCTGCGCGGTCAGCCAGGCCTTGACCTGGCCGTTGCGCCAATCGCGCAGCAGCGCCGCCGGCGTCGGTGCGTCGCGCAGCCAGGCCGCGCGCAGCGCGTAGTCCACCGGACGGCGGTTGTCCGGATCCACCAGCGACAGGTCCCAGCCTTCGCTGCCCTGGTACAGGTCGGGCACGCCCGGCGCGGTCAGGCGCAGCGTGGTCTGCGCCAGGCTGTTGCGCGCGCCGGCGGGGGCCAGCGCCGCCGCCGCCTGCGCCAGCGCCTGGCGCAGCGGCGCGCCGGCCGGCGCCAGCAGCGCCGCGTCCAGCAGCGCGCGCGCGGCGTTCTCGTAGGCCTCGTTCGGCCAGGTCCAGTAGGTCCGCAGCTTGGCCTCGCGCGCGGCCTTGAGCTGCCAGGCGGCGATGCGCTCGGCGTAGTCGCGCAGGCCGTCGGCGTCGTCGGCGGCCAGCTCCAGCGGCCACGCGGCGACCAGCATCTGCCACAGCATCAGCAGGTCGCCGGGCAGCGGCGCGGCGCTGCCGGCCGGCAGCAGGTCGGCGGACAAGGCCTGGAAGCGCGTCACCTGTTCGGCCCACCACGGCGCCTGCGCGCTGAGCGCGGCCAGGCGCATGCGCAGGTCTTCGCCGCGCTTGTGGTCGTGGGTGGCGGTGGCCAGCAGCGCGCGCGGATGGCGCTGCGCGCGGGCGGCGTTGGCGGCGTGGAAGTCCGCCGGCGCCAGCGCGAACACGTCCGGGTCGCTGCCGACCTCGTTGCGCGACAGCAGCACGCCGTGGCGGTAGAACGCGGTGTCCTCGACCGACTTGGCGTTGAGCGGCGCCGACAACTGCTCGATGCGCCGGCGCACGATGCGGCGCAGCGCCACCTGCGCCTTGCCGATGCCGCGGCCGTCGCGGCTCCAGCGCTCGATCGCGTCGATCGCGGCGACCACGCGCGGTTCGGCGTCGACGCGCGCGCGCTGCGCGGCGTGCGCCAGGCGCGCCGCGTCGGCTTCGTCCAGGCCGTCGGGGCCGGCGTAGGTGCGGTACACCTCGAATTGCCGCAGCAGCGCCATCAGGCCCTGCGCCAGCATCTGCGGGCTGAACTCGCGGGTGGCCGGTTCCAGGTGCGCGGCGGCGGCCAGCGCCTGCACGGTGCGCACGAATTCGGTCTGCAGCGAGCCGCGCAGGATCTCGTCGCGCGCGGCGCGCTGTTCCTGGCCGAAGTCGCCGCTGCGCCCGCTCCAGCGCCGCCACAGCGCGGTCAGCGGCGCGGCGCCGGCCGGGTCGTGCAGCACGCCGGCGACCTGGTCCATGAAGTCGTAGCCGGTGCTGCCGTCGCAGGGCCAGTCGCTGCGCAGGGTTTCCCGCGGCGCGAGGATCTTCTCGATGTACAGCGCGATGCCGCCGGCGGCGATGCCGCGGCGGCGGCCGGCGCGGTCCAGTTGGGCGCGCAGGCGCTGCACGTAGCCGGTGGGATCGGCCAGGCCGTCCACGTGGTCCACGCGCACGCCGTCCAGGTGGCCCTCGGCGACCAGCCGCAGCGGCAGTTCGTGCACCGCGGCGAACACCTCGTTCTGCTCCACGCGCAACGCGGCCAGCGAGGTGATGTCGAAGAAGCGGCGGTAGTTGAGCATGTCGTTGCCGACCCGCCACCAGGCCAGGCGGTAGCACTGGCGTTCGATCAGCCGGTGCAACGCGTCGTCGCCCAGGCGCGCGGCGTCGTTGAGCCGCGCCGCCCAGGCCCGGCGCGTGGCCGGCGGATCCTGCGCGATGGCGCCTTCCAGGCGGATCGGGAAGCGCTGGTCGTGATGCGCCAACTGCGCCTCGCCGTCCGCGTCCACCTGCAACTGCAGCACGCCTTCGCTCAGCGCCTGCGCGTAGGGACGGTCCAGCACCGGCAGCCACAGCTTGCCGTCGCGTCCAGGCGCGCGCCAGTCGATGTCGAACCAGCTGGCGTGGCGGCTCTGCCGGCCATGCTTGAGCACGTCCCACCACCACGGGTTGGCCGCGTGCGCGGCCATGTGGTTGGGCACGATGTCCAGGATCAGGCCCATGCCGTGCGCGCGCGCGCGTTCGGACAGGTGCAGCAGCGCCGGTTCGCCGCCGAGTTCGGGATTGACCTGGCGCGGATCGGTGACGTCGTAGCCGTGGGTGGAGCCGGGCACCGCGGTGCCGATCGGCGACAGGTACAGGTGGCTGATGCCTAGCCCGGCGTAGTACGGCACCTGTTCGGCGGCGTCGAGCAGGGTGAAGCCGGCATGCAGTTGCAGGCGGGCGGTGGCGCGCAGCGGGATCAAGCTCATGGTGTGGTTCCTTGCGCGGCGGAGGCGGTGCGGCGGGCGTGCGCGAACGCGTCCAGGCGGGTGGCGAGCAGGGCGTCGGCGGCGGCCGCGTCCGGCGCGGGCAGGCGCCGGCGCCAGTTCGGGTGGCCGTCGACGGTGCCCGGCAGGTTCGGTTGCTGGTCCAGGCCCAGCGCGTCCTCGGCCGGCAGCAGCGCCAACGGCGAGGGCGTGGCGGCGACGAAGCGCAGCGCGTCCACGAGATCGCGGTAGCGCGGCGCCGCCGTG
>Ga0105251_10000076_pt1 | contig 93688 bp, 73 predicted proteins | sample KBSS64metaG_FD_80424 | JGI IMG/M metagenome (GOLD analysis project Ga0105251, IMG submission 80424) | Switchgrass rhizosphere microbial communities from Kellogg Biological Station, Michigan, USA - KBS S6-4 metaG | ecosystem: Host-associated > Plants > Roots > Rhizosphere > Soil | place...
CGGCACGGGCGGCGGCGGCGGCGGTGCGCTGACGCAGGAGGCCAGCAGCAGGCTGAGGGCGGCGATGGCGAAGGCGTATCGGGTCATGACAGGTATCCGTGGCTCATTTCAGTGCGCTGGCGGTGTGGGCGCCGCATCGGCGGGCGGCGGGTCCTTCTTCTTGTCCAGGCCGAACCAGCTGCGCCAGCCGCCACCCTGGCGCTGCTCGCCGTCGCTGCCTTCGGCCGGCGCCTGGCCGTCCTCGGGCAAGGCCTGCGGCGGCGCGCACGGCGCATACGCCGGGGCGAAGCCGACCACGAACGGGAACTGGCGCGCGCCGGGACAGCTGGCATCGGTGCTGTTGCTGCCAGCCGGGTCCATCCACTGCCAGTCGATGCCCTTGCCCTGCACCTTCAGCGGCGAACTCGGCAGGCGCGAGAAGATGCCCGACCACACCCGCATCGCGCCGGTGGCGCCGTACAGGCCGGTCTGCTTGTTCTGGTCGTTGCCGATCCAGATCACCGCCAGGTGGTCGCCGGTGTAGCCGGCGTACCAACTGTCCACGCCGTCGTTGCTGGTGCCGGTCTTGCCGGCCGGCGACAGCTTGCCCAGGCCGTCGCCGAGCAGTTGCCGCGCGGTGCCGTTGCTGACCACCTGCTGCAGCGCCAGCCCGACCAGGTTGGCCGCCACCGAATCGCCTTCCTGCGCCGGCGCCGGGGTCTTGTCGTAGCGCTTGAGCAGCTTGCCCTGCGGATCGAGCACGCCGCGCACCGCGTGCAGCGGCTGGATCTCGCCGCCGGAGGCGAGGAACTGGTACAGCTGGGTCATCGCGTACGGGCTCTGGTCGGTGGCGCCCAGGATCAGCGACGGATTGTTCTCGGCCTCGAGCCCGGCCAGCACCTTGATCAGTTGCGCGACCCGGTCCGGCCCCACCTGCATGCCGACCCGCACCGTGGCCTGGTTGTAGGAATGCGCCAGCGCATCGACCAGGCGCACCGTGCCGTGGCTGCGATTGTCTGAATTGCCCGGGGTCCAGCGCTTGCCGCGGCCCAGTTGCACCGTCACCGGCGAGTCGTCGACCCAACTGGCCAGCGAGTAGCGGTCCGGCTGCGCCAGCGCCAGCAGGTACACGAACGGCTTGAGCAGCGAGCCCACCTGGCGCTGCGCCTCGATGGCGCGGTTGAAGCCGGGCTGCGCCACGTCACGGCTGCCGACCACCGCCAGCACATCGCCGTTGTGGGTGTCGGTCAGCACCAGCCCGGCCTGCAGCGGCGGCCGTTTCTTGTTGGTCTCCAGCGACTTGAGCGTGCGCGTCACCGCGCCCTCGGCGTAGGCCTGCGCCGACGGCGACATGCCGGTCAGCACGCTCAGCCCGGCGCCCTGCAGCGCGCTTTCCGGGTAGTCGCGCGCCAGTTGGCGGCGCACCAGGTCCACGTACGCGGGGAAGCGGTTGGCCGCGACCAGGCCCGGATTGGCCGGCACGCCCAGCGGCGCGGCCAGCGCCTGGCGGTAGGTGGGCTCGTCGATCAGTTCGCTCTCGCGCAGCTTGCCGAGCACGAAGTTGCGCCGGTCCAGCGCGCGCTCGGGATAGCGGCGCGGGTCGTAGTACGACGGCCCCTTGACCAGGCCGATCAACAACGCCACCTGCTCCGGCGGCAGCGCATCGAGTTCGCGCCCGAACCAGAACTCCGCGCCCGAGGCCACGCCGTGGATCGCCTGGCTGCCGCGCTGGCCCAGGTACACCTGGTTCAGATAGGCCTCCAGGATGGTGCGCTTGTCGTAGCGCGCCTCCATGATCAACGCGTACAGGATCTCGTTGAACTTGCGGGTGAGCGTCTGCTCCTTGCCGATGCCGAGCAGGCCGCTGCGCGCCAGCTGCTGGGTCAGGGTGCTGGCGCCCTGCCGGCTCTTGCCGCCGGAGCGCACCATCACCCAGGCCGCGCGCACCATGCCGCTGAGGTCGATGCCGTGGTGGTAGTTGAAATCGCGGTCTTCCACCGCCTGCAGCCCGGTGACCAGCAGTTCGGGCACTTCATCCACCCGCACCAGCCGCCGTTCTTCCTGCTTCTGCCCGTACAGGGTGGCGATGCGCGCCGGGTCCAGCCGCACCGCGTTCAAGGTCTTGCGCGTCTGCGCGTCGCGCAGCGCTGCCACGCGCCCGCCGGCCAGGCTCACTTCCACGCGCTTGGGCGCGACCCGGCCGTCGACGTCGATGTAGCCGCGGCTGGCGATGACGAAGCGGCCGCCCTCCTGCTGGTAGCTGCCGGGGCGCTGCGCGCCGGCGTCCTCGCGGTAGCTGGCCGCGTCCAGCTCGGTCTTCAGGGTCTGCGCGTCCATCGCCGTGTCCGGCGCCAGCGTCAGCGGGCGGGCATAGACCCGGGTCGGGATCTGCCAGCGCAACTCGCCGAAGCGCTGCGTCACCTGCTTGTTCAGATAGACCGTGTACGGGATCAGGAAGCCCAGGCCCAGCGCGGTCGCGGCCAGGCCCCAGGTGAGCAGGCGCCGGCGCCAGGGCGAGGCGCCGCTGTCGAGATCGTCGGTGTCCTGATCGTCGGTGTCGTTGTCGTCGTAGCGTCGTGGCACGGGGATGCGAGAATGTAAATTCCGGCGAGTCTAGCGCAGGCCAGCAGGCCGCGCGGCGCGGGGCCCCTTCTGTTTAAGCTGGAGTTGCAACGGATGTCGATGTCCTGGGCGAATGCGCGCTACGCCCTGAGCCGCCTGAGCGGCCTGCTCCGCCGCGGCCTGGCGAGCCTGCGCACGCGCGGCTGGCGCAGCACCTGGCAGCGCGTGCGGGTGCACGCGCAGCCGCTGCCGCCACCGCGGCGCGCGCTGTTCACGGTCGCGCCGCAGCCGTTCGCGCCCTTCGCGGTGCCGGACAGCGACGCGCCGCTGGCGAGCATCGTGATCCCGGTCTACAACCACGCCGCGCATACCCTGGCGTGCCTGCGCGCGCTGGCCGCGCACCCGCCGGCGGCGGCCTGCGAGATCCTGGTGATCGACGACGGCAGCAGCGACGAGACCGTGCAGTGGCTGCCGCAACTCCAGGGCCTGCACTACCACGTGCGTGCGCGGAACGGCGGCTTCATCGCCACCTGCAACGACGGCGCGGCGCGCGCGCGCGGCCGCTACCTGGTGTTCCTCAACAACGACACGGTGCCGCAACCGGGCTGGCTGGACGCGCTGCTGGACACCTTCACGCGGGAGCCGCGGGCCGGCCTGGTCACCGCGCAACTGCTGTACCCGGACGGGCGCCTGCAGGAGGCCGGCGGCGTGGTGTTCGCCGACGGCAGCGCCTGGAGCTACGGCCGCTTCGAATCGCCGGACGATCCGCGCTACGCCTACCTGCGCGACATCGACTACGGCGCCGGCGCGGCGCTGGCGATCGAGCGCGAACGCTTCCTCGCGCTGGGCGGCTTCGACACGCGCTACATGCCGGCCTACTACGAAGACACCGACCTCGCCTTCGCCGTGCGCGCCGCCGGCCTGCGCACCCTGCTGCAGCCGGCCAGCCAGGTGGTGCACGACGAAGGCACCAGCAACGGTACCGATACCAGCACCGGCATCAAGGCCTACCAGGTGCGCAACCGCGGCGTGTTCGCCGACAAGTGGGCCGTCGTTCTGCCGCAGCAGTTGGCGCCCGGCACCACGCCGACGCCGGCGCTGCTGCACCGGCACCAGCGCCAGGTGCTGATCATCGACGAGGCGTTGCCGCAGCCGGACCGCGACTCGGCCTCGCTGCGCCAGCTCAACCTGATCCGCCTGCTGCTGCAGGAAGGCGCGCACGTGACGCTGGTGCCCAGCGGCCGCGAATACGCCAGCCGCCACAGCGAGGCGTTGCAGCGGCTCGGCGTGGAGGTGTGGTACGCGCCCTACCTGAAGAGCCTGACCGGCTTCCTGCTGGAGCATGGCGCGCGCTTCCACTCGGTGTTGCTGGTGCGCCACCACGTCGCCCACGAATGCCTGCCGCTGCTGCGCCGCTTCGCGCCGCAGGCGCGGCGGCTGTTCGACACCGTGGACCTGCATTACCTGCGCGAACGCCGCGGCGCCGAGCTGGCCGGCGACGCGCGCCTGCGGCGCGAAGCCGAGCGCACCCGCGCACGCGAGCTGGAGGTGATGGCCCAGGTCGACGTCACCGTCCTGGTCAGCGAGGTCGAGCGCGCGCAGTTGCAGCACGAGGCGCCGCAGGTGCGCACCGCGCTGATCTCCAACCTGCACGAGGTGGCCGGGCCGGGCCTGCCGTGGGCGCAACGGCGCGACCTGGTGTTCGTCGGCGGCTTCCGCCACGCGCCCAACGCGGACGCGGTGCGCTGGTTCCTGCAGGAGGTGTTCCCGCCGCTGCGCGCGCTGTTGCCGGACGTGCGCTTCCATTGCATCGGCGCCGACATGCCCGAGGACATCCGCCGCCTCGGCGCGGCCACGCCTGGGGTGGAACTGCTCGGCTACGTGCCGGATATCGCGCCCTACATGGACACGATGCGCATCGCGGTGGCGCCGCTGCGCTTCGGCGCCGGGGTCAAGGGCAAGGTCAACCTGAGCATGGCGCACGGCCAGCCGGTGGTGGCCACGCCGTGCGCGGTGGAAGGCATGCACCTGCGGCATGGCGAGGACGTGCTGATCGCCGACGGCGCCGCGCAGTTCGTCGCCGCGCTGGCGCAGCTGTACACCGACGAGGCGCTGTGGAACCGGCTCGCCGGCAACGGCCTGCGCAACATCGCCACGCATTTCTCGCTGGATGCGGCACGCGCCACGGTGCGCGAGGTGTTTTTGGATTGATGGTTGCGAGGTCGGCGAGGTTCGGCTGCCGCGCTGAGGGCTGGGCGGTGGCGGCATGCGGGCAATGCGTCTTTGATCTGACACGCTATCGGTAAAAGCGTCGCGGCTGAAGCCGCTCCTACAGTGCACTCGGCGCGCTTCTGTAGGAGCGGCTTCAGCCGCGACAGACAACATCGGACACCGTGGATACTTCCACAAGGCGTGAACGCGCCGCCTGTGCGCTCACCGCCCGGGCGACAGGCGCCGCAGCCTGCGCTCGAACGCCGCCAGTTCCGGCGTGCCCGGGTCGATCGCGCGGGCGCGGCGCAGGGCTTCACGCGCGAAGTCGGCGTCGCCGGCGCTCAGGCGCTCGTCGCCGACCGCGAGCCAGCGCTGCGCCAGGCGCCGCCGCGCCGCGGCCACGCCGCTGCCGCCCGGCGCCAGCGCACGCCAGGCGTCGTAGCAGGCGCTCGCCGCCAGCACCCGGTTGCCGCGCAAGGCGTCGTCGAAACACTGCCGCAGCCCGGCCAGCACGCGCTGCTCGGCGCTGCGCACGCGCGGGTCGCGTGGCGCCAGCACCTGCGCCGCGAGCAGGCTGTCGTAGGCGCTGGCGCCGGGCGGCGTCAGCCAGTCGCCGCGCGCTTCGGCGGCCTGCACCGCCGCCAGCAGCGTCTGCAGGCGGCGCGCGCGCTCGGCCGGCGCCAGCGGCGACTGCAGCGTGGCCTGGCGCTGCCGCGCGCGCGCCAGCGCCTGCCGCGCGTCGGCCACGGCGCGACTGTCGGGGACCAGCGCCTGGCCCTTCTGCAAGGCGCGCTCGGCCTCGGCGAAACGGAAATCGGCGGCGGCGCGCGTGGCCTGCGCCGCATACGCCGCGGCCACGCGCTCCGCGCCGTCGCGGGCGTCCGCCGCGTCCGGCGCGGCGGCGCGCACCCTGGCGAAGGCGCGCGCGGCCGTGTCCAGCCGCTGCCGGCGCAGGGCGGTTTCGGCCTCGCGCCGCAGCGCGTCCAGCGCACGGTTCAGCGCCGCCTGCGCGTCCGGCAGATCGACGTGTCCAGGATCGTAATCGCGGGCGCTGGCCACCAGCGCCGCGGCCGCCGCCACGTCGCCGCGCGCCAGCGCCGACCGCGCGCGCTGCAACAGTTCCGACAACGCGTCCTCGCGCCCTTCCAGCGCCTCGGTCCGTTCCGGGGCGAACTCCAGGACCTGCCGATACAAGGGCAACGCCGCATCCGGCGCGCCGTCCAGGCGGCCTTCGCCGCGCGCCTGCGCCGCGCGCTGCAGCAACTGGTCGAGCCCAGCATGCGCGGCCTCGCGCTGACGCAGCGCCGCCTCGATCCGGTCGGCGTCCGCGCGCGGCACCTGCAGCGCGCGCGCCAGCGCCAGCGCCGAGCGCACCTGCGCGTAGCGCCCGGCGGCCAGTGCCGCGCGCGCCTGGCCGAGCGCGGCGCGGCCGGTCGCCGCCAGCCCGGCCCGCGCCTGTAGGCGGTCGCCGTCCAGCGCCAGTGCCGCCTCGAAGCGCTCGCGCGCGCCACTGCCGTCGGCGGCACTGAGCCGCCCGGCGCGCAGCGCGGCATTGCCCTGGTCGAGCAGTTGCTGGATGCGCGGCTCCGGCCACAGCAGATCGGCCAGCGGGCGGCGGAACACCACCACGGTCATCGCCGCCAGCAGCACGGCCGCCAGCGCCCAGCGCCAGACGCGGCGATCGCGCCACAGCGGCACGCCGCGCGACGCGCGCCGGCGTTCGTCCCTGACCTGATCTGGCGGCTTGCTCACCGCGCAAGCTTAGCGCGCGCCGATGGCAAGACCATGCATGCGCAGGCCGCGGCGCCGCGATTCAGCCCAGGCGCCGCGCCTCGTGCACGCCCGGCAGCGCGTCGAGCTTGCCCAGCAGCGTGGACAGCTGCCCGTAGTCGCCGACCTTCAAGCGCAACCGCAACTGCGCGCGACCGCTGTCGCGCACGTTGTCGCTGTTGATCTCCAGCACATGCGCCTCCTCCTGCGCGATCAGGTTGGTGATGTCCTTGAGCAGCCAGCGCCGGTCCACCGCGCGCACCAGCACGTCCACCTCGTAGCCGCCGCCGGCCTGGCCCCACTCCACCGGCAGCACGCGCTGCGGGCTGCTCGCGGCGAGCCGGGCGAAGGCGGCGCAGTCGGCGCGGTGCACGGTGACGCCGCGGGTGCGGGTCAGGTAGCCGGCGATCGGCTCGCCGGCCACCGGCTGGCAGCAGCGCGCCAGTTGCACCAGCAGATTGCCGACGCCCTGCACGGTGAACTTCGACTTGGCCAGCCCGGTGCGCCGCGCGGTCGGCCGCGGCAGCGCCGGCGCGGCCGGCTGCGCCGCGGCGCGCTCGGCCTCGTGCAGCGCGCGCCCGACCTGGCTGGGGCCGACATCGCCCAGCGCGACCTGGATGTACAGTTCCTCGATGCCGTCGGCATGGAATTTCTTCGCCGCCGGCAGCAGGTCGGCATGTTGCAGCCCCAGGCGCTTGAGTTCGCGATCGAGCAGGTCCTTGCCGGCCTGCACGTTGCGCGCACGGTCGAGCTTGTGGAACCAGGCCCGCACCTTGTCGCGCGAGCGCCCGCTGGCCAGGTAGCCGTTGGCCGGCAGCAGCCAGTCGCGGCGCGGCTCGGCCTCCTTGCCGGTGAGGATCTCCACGCGGTCGCCGCTGCGCAGCTTGTGGGTCAGCGGCACGATGCGGTTGTTGACCTTGGCGCCGCGGCAGCGGTGCCCGACCATGGTGTGCACGTGGTAGGCGAAATCCAGCGGGGTGGCGCCCTGCGGCAGGTCGATCACCTCGCCCATCGGGGTCAGCGCGTAGACCCGGTCCTCGACCAGCTCGGCGTCCAGCGCGCCGGCCAGGCCGCCCTGCTCGCCGTCCTGCGACTGCTCCAGCAGCTGCCGCATCCAAGTGATCTTGCGGTCGAAGGCCTTCTCCGCGCCCTTGCCGCCTTCCTTGTACTTCCAGTGCGCGGCCACGCCCAGTTCGGCCTGCGCGTGCATGTCGTGGGTGCGGATCTGCACCTCGATCGTGCGCCCTTCCGGGCCGACCACGGCGGTGTGCAGCGAACGGTAGTCGTTGGCCTTGGGCCGGGCGATGTAGTCGTCGAACTCGCTGGGCACCGGCGCCCACAGCGCGTGCACCACGCCCAGCGCGGCGTAACAGGCGGCGACATCGTCGACCATGACCCGCACCGCGCGCAGGTCGTACAGTTGGTCGAAGGCCAGGCGCTTCTTCTGCATCTTCCGCCAGATGCTGTAGATGTGCTTGGGCCGCCCGCTGATCTCCGCGCGCAGGCCCTGCTCGGCCAGCGCCTTGGACAGGGTCTTCTTGACCGCCTCGATGTAGCGCTCGCGCGCCACCCGGCTCTCGTCCACCTCGCGCGCGATGCGCCGGTAGGTGTCCGGCTCCAGGTGCCGGAACGCCAGATCCTCCAGCTCCCACTTCAACTGCCAGATGCCCAGGCGATTGGCCAGCGGCGCGTGGATGTCGCGGGTCAGCTGCGCCAGCGCGCGGCGCTCCGGCTCCGGCGCCTTGTCGGCCACGCGCATCTTCGCCAGCTGCCGCGCCAGCAGGATCGGCACCACGCGCAGGTCCTGCACGATCGACAGCAGCAGCCGGCGCAGGCCCTCGCTGTTGCGCCCGGCCTCGCGCCCGGCGTGCAGCGCCCACACCTGGTCGGCCGCGTCCTGCCCGTCGAGCAGGCCGCTCACCGCCTGCGCCCGCGCCGGCGGCGCGACCGGCAGCTGCGGCAACTGCGCGCGCAAGCCCGGCAGGTCGAACAGCAGCGCGGCCAGCAGCGCCGCCTCGTCGGCGGACAGCAGCGCCAGCGCATCCAGGGTGTCGGCCAGCACCGGCCACGGCGCGCGTGCCTCCTGCTGCGGCTGCGCCTGCCAGGCCTGCAGCAGGGCCTCGCGCAGGGCCGGGGCCAGGGCGGCCGCCGACGGACGCTGCAGCAGCGCCTCCAGGCCGGAATGGGAAAAGTGGGTCAAGACGGCGTTCGTGACGAATCCAGTGCCGCCTACACTAGCGCGCTTGCGCGCTTCCCCACAATTGCGCCGCCGCCGACGCGCGCCGCGGCACGCACCGTCAGCTCACTGTGACGCGGTTGCGACTTGGCCGGGCTTTACCGGAAATTTCACATCCGCGCCGGGGGCCGGGCCTATTCTCGATTTCGACGCCGTCGCTCCGCCATCGCGCGCGGTCCGCCGCCGTCGCCCTGTGGTCCCACTCGAAGAGGAATGCCCATGAAGAAGTGGAACAAGCCCGTGATCCGCGAAATCTGCGTCGGCGCGGAAATCAACTGCTACGCCTCCGGCGAGCTTTGAGCAGGCCCCGCCTCCTTTCCGCGACGATGTGACCGGCCAGGCGCCGAAGACGGAGACAGGATGCATCTCATCGTATTGGGATCGGCGGCCGGCGGGGGGCACCCGCAGTGGAACTGCCATACGCCCGCGAGCCAGCGGGCCTGGCAGCTCCATCCGGGTGCCCAACGCCGCACCCAGGCCAGCATCGCGGTCAGCGCCGACCGTCAGCGCTGGTTGCTGATCAACGCCTCGCCCGATTTCCGCCAGCAGGTGCTGGCGACCCCGGCGCTGTGGCCGCAGCGCGACCAACGCCATTCCCCGATCGAGGCCGTGCTGCTGACCAGCGGCGAGATCGACCACATCGCCGGCCTGCTGTCGATGCGCGAGAGCCAGCGCTTCGACCTGTACGCCAGCGGCCGCGTGCTCGACCTGCTGGCGCAGAACCCGGTGTTCGACGCGCTGCATCCGGCCTACGTGCACCGGCATGCCTTCGCCCTGGACACGCCGCTGTCGCTGCTGGGGCTGCAGGTCACCCCGTTCGCGGTGCCGGGCAAGGTGCCATTGTTCATGGAGAGCCGCCACAGCGGCGACCTGGCCGGTGCCGACGACGAAACCCTGGGCCTGACCATCGACGACGGCCACCACCGCATCCACTACATCCCCGGCTGCGCGGCGCTGACCGATGCCCTGCGCGCCCGCCTGCGCGGCGCCGAACTGGTGTTCTTCGACGGCACCCTGTGGCGCGACGACGAACTGGTGCAGCTCGGCGTCAGCGCCAAGACCGGCCAGCGCATGGGCCACATGAGCATCGACGGCGAAGCCGGCACGCTGCGCGCGTTCGCCGACCTGGACCTGGCACGCAAGGTCTTCATCCACATCAACACCACCAATCCGATCCTCGACGCGCACTCCCCCGAGCGCGCCACGCTCGCCGCGCACGGCTGGGACGTGGCCCACGACGGCATGGAGATCGCGCTGTGACCCCCGCCCCCGCCCCGCCTGCGAGACCGAACCCGTGAGCGCCCTGCTGAGCCCCGAGCAACTGGAAACCGCGCTGCGCGCGATCGGCGCGCGGCTGTACCACGACCAGCACCCGTTCCACGCCCTGCTGCACGGCGGACGCCTGAACCGCGGCCAGGTCCAGGCCTGGGCGCTGAACCGCTACGAGTACCAGCGCTGCGTCCCGCTCAAGGACGCGGCGATCCTGGCGCGGATGGACGACCCGGCGCTGCGCCGGATCTGGCGCCAGCGCATCGTCGACCACGATGGCAGCGCCGACGGCGAAGGCGGCATCGCGCGCTGGCTGCACCTGACCGACGCCCTGGGACTGGACCGCGACCTGGTGCAGTCCGGCCGCGGCCTGCTGCCGGGCACCCGCTTCGCGGTGCAGGCCTACCTGCACTTCGTCCGCGAAAAGAGCCTGCTGGAAACCATCGCCTCGTCGCTGACCGAGTTGTTCGCGCCGGGCATCATCGGCCACCGCGTCGCCGGCATGCTGCAGCACTACGATTTCGTCTCGCGCGAGGCGCTGGCGTACTTCGAGCACCGCCTGCACGAGGCGCCGCGCGATTCGGACTTCGCCCTGGACTACGTCAAGCGCCACGCCGACACGGTGGAGAAGCAGCAACTGGTGCAGGACGCGCTGCGCTTCAAGTGCGGCGTGCTGTGGTCGCAACTGGATGCGCTGCATTTCGCCTACGTGCAGCCGGGCGTGGCCTGGCCGGATGCGTTCGCCCCGGACGCGGCGCGGGCCGCCGCATGAGCGCGCTGGACGCCAGCAGCCAGCCGCGGCTCGCCGCCGGCGTGCGCCTGCAGCACGACCGCGCGCGCGCGCAGTGGGTGCTGCTGGCGCCGGAGCGGGTGGTCGAACTGGACGACATCGCGCATGCGATCGTGGCGCGCTGCGACGGCGCCCGCAGCCTGGCGGCGATCGCCGCGGACCTGGCCGCCGAGTTCGACGCCGACCCGGCCGAGGTCGAACGCGACGTGCTCGAACTGGCCGTGCAGTTGCACGGCAAGCGCCTGTTGCGCGCATGAACGCCGAGGTGCCGCCGCCGCTGTCGATCCTGCTGGAGCTGACCCACCGCTGTCCGTTGGCCTGCCCGTACTGCTCCAATCCGATCGCGCTGGCCGCGCTGCGCGAGGAGATGGACACCGCCGGCTGGCGCTCGGCGCTGGACCAGGCCGCGGCGATGGGCGTGCTGCAGGCGCACTTCTCCGGTGGCGAACCGATGTTGCGCAAGGACCTGCCCGCGCTGGTGGCGCATGCGCGCGGGCTGGGCCTGTACAGCAATCTCATTACCTCCGGCGTGGCCGGCGGCGCGCCGATGCTGGCGCAACTCGCCGCGGCCGGGCTGGAACACGTGCAACTGAGCGTGCAGGACGCCGACGCCGCCGGCGCCGACCGCATCGCCGGCTACCGCGACAGCCTGGCGAAGAAGCGCGCGTTCGCCGCGGCGGTGCGCGCGCTCGACCTGCCCCTGACGATCAACGCGGTGATCCACCGGCACAATGCCGAACGGGTGCCGGCGATGATCGAACTGGCGCTGGAACTCGGCGCCGAACGCCTGGAAGTGGCGCATACCCAATACTACGGCTGGGGCCTGCGCAACCGCGCCGCGCTGATGCCCAGCCGCGCGCAGATCGACGCCACCGTGGCCGCGGTGGCCGCGGCGCGCGAACGCCTGGGCGAGCGCCTGACCATCGACTTCGTCACTCCCGACTACTACGCGCATCGGCCCAAGGCCTGCATGGGCGGCTGGGGCCAGCGCTTCGTCAACATCTCCCCGCGCGGCGACGTGCTGCCCTGCCACGCCGCCGAGACCTTGCCGGACATGGTGTTCGAGAACCTGCGCGAGCGGCCGCTGGCGGCGATCTGGCGCGACGGCGACGCCTTCGTCCGCTTCCGCGGCACCGCGTGGATGCCGCAGCCGTGCCAGGGCTGCCCGAAGCGCGAGATCGACTGGGGCGGTTGCCGCTGCCAGGCGCTGGCGCTGAGCGGCGACGCCGCCACGCTGGACCCGGTGTGCGAACGCGCCCCGGCGCACGCCGAGCTGCAGGCGCTGGCGCAACGCGAAGCGGCCGCCACCGCGCCGGCGTTCGTGTATCGGCGGCCGGCGCGCGCGCCGGCCACCGCCGCGGCCGAGGACGACTGACCTGTCGAGACGGCGCCCCCGCCAGGCCGCATTCACGACTTGCGACGACATGACGGCGCATTCCGCTGCCCGGATTGCCGCCACGCCCACGTCCATTGCGCGTCCCGCCTCCATGGCGAAGAACCGCGACTTCTTCGCCTTCGGCAGCCAAGATGGGAAACGTGCAGGCTGTAAAAGCAATCGTCATGTCGAAAGACGACCGGAGCGCGGAGGCTTCTCCCTCATCCCGAAGACAAGGCGCAGCCCTGCAACCCTGCGCAGGCATCCTTCGTAGAGCACAAGGCACGCGGCCATGCTGAGGAGCAGGATGGCGAAGTACTTGATCCACGGCCCCCACGAACACTGGACGACGTAGTAGCCGATCATGACGATGATGGTCTGGTGCAGGATGTAAAAGGGATAGCTGGCGTCTTTCGCCCAGGCAAGCACGCGGTTCGTGCGCGAGAGATGGCGGTAGCCGTAACCGAGAAACAGCATCATCCATAGCCAGGTGAAGACATTGGCGCCCACCTGATCGATCAGGGAGTCGTGCGCGATGATCCCCATGCCGAACAGCGAGATCAGCAAGAAGAACGCCAGCAGCCCCATGGCGAGCGACCATCTGCGGACATCGGAAAGCCACTTCCAGACACCCGGCATCGACGCCATGCAGTATCCGTATGCCGTCAACAGCAGGTAGTGGTTGAAGATGTACCAGTCGCCGACAAGATCGTGCGTCTCCGGAAATCGCAGCTTCAGCAGGGCTTCGTTGATGCCGAGCGGAATTCCCAGCAGGAAAAGCCATGGTCCTGGCGCGACGTGCCTTGCGGCCCGCTTCCACCACAGCATCGCGGGAAGCAGCAACAGGACGTACGCGTAGAGGTACAGGATGAACCACAGGTGGTGCCAGCCGAAATCCCCGGCCGGGTAGAATTTCAATTGCAGAACGCGTGTCAGGTAGAAATCCGGATAGCGTCCGCTCCATTGTCCATGCTGCAGCCGCTCGTAGTAGATCTGCGGCGGCACGACCAGGAACATGCCGACGATCAGCGGCAAAAGCAGTTTCTTCGTCCGTTCCCGCAGGAACTGCCCGGTACTGCGCCGCTGCAGCGCGAACCACATGCCGGCCCCTGCGATGACGAACAGCAAGGGCATGCGCAGGCGGTGGGCGATATCCATCGGCCACTCGAGAGAAGGGAGAGTCTGGCTGTTGACGACATGCCAGCCCCAGCCGACGAAGATCATTCCGGTATGGAAGAAGAACAGGACGAAAATGGCGATGACGCGCAACCAGTCCAGGAAGTGGTAACGCTCCTGCGGGTGTGTGGTGGCCAGCATCGATTGGGTCCCCTGTGTCCGCGCTACCGGGGAGCCTGAGCGAACGGCCGCCGGCCAGCCGCGGATTTGGGGTGAGCGGAGGCCCGCCGGGGCGAGGCGGACGCTACCCGCCCATGCGGGCGAACAAGGCGTCGCGATAGCGCCGGCTGAGCCGCAGGGTACGGCCATTGCGCAGATGGAGGTCGTAGTCGCCCTTGAACAGCGGCGTCAGCGATCCGATGCAGGCGAGGTTCGCCGCGGCCGACCGGTGAATGCGGACGAAGCGCTGTTCGCCCAGCTGCGCCAACAGATCCTGCAGGGTCCTGCGCATCAGGTAGGCGCGCGCGGCGGTATGCACATGCACGTAGTTGCCGTCGGCTTCCAGCCATTCGATCGAGGCCGCATCGATCAGCTGCAGCCGCTCGCCATCCGGCACCAGCAGGCGCTCGCATGCCGGCGCGCGCGCGCGTCCCATCGCCACGGCCGCAGCACCGGACGCGTGCGCGCTGAGCCGCTCGCGCACGCGTTGCACGGTCAGCGCGAGCCGATCGCGGTCGTAAGGCTTGAGCAGGTAGTCGATCGCATTGAGATCGAACGCCTTCACGGCATGCGCATCGAAGGCGGTCACGAACACGATCAGCGGCGCGCTCGACGGCTCGAACTGCGCCGCGACCTGCAGCCCCGATAGCGTGGGCATCTGGATGTCGAGAAAGGCCACGTGCGGGCGCTGCTGCTCGATGCACAGGGCCGCGGATACCCCGTCCTCGGCCGATCCGACCACGGCGATGCCGGGTTGCTCCGCCAACCAGCGCGCGAGCTTTTCGCGCGCGGGCGCTTCGTCGTCGGCGATCACGGCGCGGATCATCGCGTGGCCTCCGCCAGCGGAATCGAGACGCGCGCGGCGACGCCGTCGCCCTCGTTGCGGACGATCAAGGCGGCGGCATCGCCGTAGAGGATGCCCAGGCGCTCGCGGCAGTTGCGCAATCCCACCCCGTCCTGCCTCTCCGGCGCAGGCAGGGTCGAGCCGGAATTGCGCACCACGATTTCCAGCGAGCCGCCTACCTGTCGCGCACCGACCGCGATGGCGATGGGCACCAACGTGGGCTCGACGGCGTGTTTGAACGCGTTCTCCAGCAAGGGCTGCAGCAGGAGCGCAGGGACACTGGCGTCGAGCACAGCGGGGTCCACCTGCCATGTCAGCGTCACCCGATCGCGGAACCGCTCGCGCATGATGTCCGCGTAGCGCTCCAGTGTGCGCAGTTCCGCGGCCAGTGGCGTCATCTCGTTCTCGACGGTGCCGAGGCTGGTGCGCAGCAGGTCGCCGAGCGCCGCCAGCAGACGGTCGGCGCGCTCCACGTCGCTGTGCATCACGGACGAGACGGTATTGAGCGCGTTGAACAGGAAATGCGGCCGCAGCTGCCCCTGAAGCTGCGCCAGCTGCGCCTCGGCCAGCGCCTTCTGCGTTTGCAACAGGCGATTGCGCTGCAGTTGCCACTGGTCATGGGACTCGAGCCCGAACAGAATCCCCAGCCATAGGCCGACGAAGACGCTCAGCTTGGTGGTCTCGTACACGAACAGGTAGCGCCAGCCCGGATGCGCGTAGGTGAGACCCATCGCCGCGTAGATCCCGTGGCGTAGCGCATACACCGCCACGATGAAGGTGACGGCGATCACCGGCAACCAGCGCAGGTAGCGGCCGAACCAGATCAGGGGCTTGTCCAGGTAGGCCGCATGACGCTCGCGCACACGGAGGGCAAGCCAGATCCAGACGCTCGCGACCAGCGCGGAACTTCCCTCCGACAGCAAACCTTCCCACCAGTGGGTCGACAGATCGCGTAGGCGCTCCTGCACGGACACGCCGAGCATGAGCAGCCAGAACGCCACCCACAACACGATCAACGCTTTCGGAGTGGACATCGCACCGCTGGCCGCGAGGACGCCTGCCCGTGGTGGACGAGATGGCGGGTTCATGATGGGCAAGTGTACCCACGCCATTCCAGTCGGGCGTGGCCCGCGGGGCAAGCGGGACAGACGCGGGACGAACGGGCCGATGGCGGGGGCAAGCTCCGTGGAGCCCCGTCGACCGGAACCGGCGACGCGACCGGAGACGGGGTGGGCTGAGTGGCCGCCGCGGGCGCCAGGCGCAACGCCGGCGCCGCGCGCTTGCGACTACACTATTCCGCATCCCACTGCCCGGATCCCGCCATGCTCCTCGCGCGCCTCACTCCCATGATCCTGTGCGCGGCGCTCGCCGTGGTTGCCGTTCCCGCCGCTGCCCAACGCACCGTCTCCGGCGACCTGCAGACGCAGATGTCGCCGCAGGAGTTCAAGGCCGCGGGGCTGGACAAACTGTCGCCGCAGGAACTGGCCGCGCTGAACGATTGGTTGCAGGGCAAGGTCGCCAAGGAGACCGCGGTGGCGCTGGAGAAGGCCAAGGAGGAAGGCCGCCAGGAAGTGATCGTGAAGAACCGCGGCTTCTTCGACTTCGGCAGCCAGGAGCCGATCGAGAGCACCCTGGTCGGCGAGTTCACCGGCTTCGCCAAGGGCCGCCGCTACGTGCTGGCCAATGGCCAGGAGTGGGAGCAGACCGAGGCCGCCAGCCTGAGCAGCGTGCGCCGCAGCGCGCCCAAGGTGCAGATCCGCCCGGGCATCGCCGGCGTGTGGTACATGCAGGTGGACACCTTCAACACCCGCGCCAAGGTCCGCCGCGTCAAGTAGGACGCGCGCCGTGAACCTGCGTCCGCATCCGCGGCCGGGCCTGGCCGACGCCTCGCACAGCCTGGCCGACGCGCTGCGCCGGCGCTTCCGGGCCAGCGACGTCTGGTTCATCGCGCTGGCGCTGCTGGTCGGCCTGATCGCGGGCCTGCTGACCCTGCTGCAGAGCGGCCTGGCGCACGGCGCGCAGGCCTGGCTGTACGGCCTGGACGTCGATGCCCGGCTCAGCGCGATGCCCGAACTGGGCCTGGGCCAGTTGCTGGTGCTGCCGCTGGGCGGGCTGCTGGTCGGCCTGCTCGGCATGGCCGCCCGCGCGCGCAAGCGGCAACTGATCGACGCGGTCGAAGCCAATGCGCTGTACGGCGGGCGCATGTCGATGCGCGACAACCTGATCGTGTCGGCGCAGACCCTGCTGTCCAACGGCGTCGGCGCCTCGGTCGGGCTGGAGGCGGCGTACACGCAGATGGGCGCCGGCAGCGGCTCGCACCTGGGCCGGATCCTGCGCCTGCGCCGCGCCGACATCCGCACCCTGGTCGGCGCCGGCGCCGGCGCGGCCATCGCCGCCGCGTTCGGCGCGCCGCTGGCCGGCGCGTTCTATGCGTTCGAGATCGTGATCGGCGCGTACTCGCCGTCGGCGCTGGCGCCGGTCGCGGTGGCGACGTTGGGCGCGGTGTTCGTGTCGCAGCTGGCCGGGGTGGAACCGTACCTGCTGCCAGCCTCGGCGGCGTCGGCGCTGGAAGCGCGCGACTACGTCCTGTATGCGCTGCTGGGCGTGCTGTGCGCGCTGCTGGCGGTAGCGGTGATGCGCCTGGTCGGCGCGATCGAGCAGGCGGTCAACCGCAGCCCGCTGCCGCGCTGGGCGCGGCCTGTCGCAGGCGGCCTGCTGCTGATCCCCCTGGCGCTGATCACTCCGCAGGTGCTGTCCTCCGGACACGGCGCGCTGCATCTGGACCTGACCAGCCCGACCTCGCTGCAGTGGTTGGGCGTGCTGTTGCTGCTCAAGTGCCTGGCCTCGGGGATTTCGCTGGGTTTCGGGTTCCGTGGCGGCCTGTTCTTCGCCTCGTTGTTCATGGGCTCGCTGATCGGCGGCCTGTTCGCGGGGCTGTTGAATCTGGGCACCGGCATGGCCCTGGTGGACGGCACCGCCGCGTCGCTGGCCGGCATGGCGGCGATGGCCGCCGCGGTGGTCGGCGCGCCGATGACGATGGCGATGCTGGTGCTGGAAGGCACCCACGATTTCGTGCTGGCCAGCGCGGTGATGGTGGCGGTGCTGGTGGCCAACACCATCGTCCGCCAGATCTTCGGCTACTCGTTCTCCACCTGGCGCCTGCACCTGCGCGGCGAGACCATCAAGAGCGCGCGCGACGTGGGCTGGGTCAAGCACCTCAGCGCCGGGCGGATGATGCGCAAGGACGTGCATCCGCTCGCCGCGACCACCAGCGTGGCCGAATTCCGCCGCCGCTTCCCGCTCGGCTCGGGCACCCGCGTGGTGCTGGAGGACGAGAACGGCCACTACGCCGGCCTGGTCACCCTGGCCGCCGCCTATGCCGACGGCGTCGATGCCGACGCGGCGATCGTCGACTATGCCGGCAACCGCGACGTGGCCCTGCGCGCCGACACCGACGTGGTCACCGCGATGCGCCAGTTCGACCTGACCCAGAGCGACGAACTGGCGGTGGTGGACGAGCAGGGCCAGGTGCTGGGCGTACTGACCGAGAGCTTCGTGCGCAAGCGCTACGCCGAGGAACTGGACAAGCGCCAGCGCGAGCTGATGGGCGAGCGGGTGGATGACTGAGGGGCCGGGATTGGGGATTCGTGATGCGGGATTCGTCGGGGCGCGCAGGCCTGCGGCGATGCTGGAGGGAACGCGGTAGGAGCGGCTTCAGCCGCGACGCGGAATGTTCAGGGTCGCGGCTGAAGCCGCTCCTACAACAACACGGACAAGCCGCAATGCGAGCTAATGGAGCCACATGAAGCACCTGCAACGGATCACAGCCTGGAGCGTCCGCGCGGCTTGGCCCTTTGTGGGAGGGGCTTCAGCCCCGACGCCTTACCGATAGCGCATCGGGGCTGAAGCCCATGCCTTTCAACGTCTTTGGACGGATGAGTAAAATCAATTGGTTACAGCCACGTCTCGTGCGCCCAACTCGCTACAACCTATCGCATCCTCTAACACGATCAGCAGGAAATCAGCGGGTTACAAGTTCGGCGCATCGAAGACGTTGAAAGGCATGGGGCTGAGCCCCCCCACAGGAAGGCGCCAGTGCAGCGCACTCGCGACCATCTGCTACTCCCCATTCCCGATTCCCGACTCCCCATTCCCAGCTTCACCGCAGTTGAGCCACCCGCTGCGCCAGCTTCTTGGCCGAGATGCCGGCGCGGGCGCCCAGTTCCTGGGCGAACAACGAGACCCGCAGTTCTTCCAGGTCCCAGCGCAGCGCCTGCCACTGCGGGTCGCCACTGCGGCCGGCCGCGGCCGCGTCGGCCAGCGCGTCGACGAAGGGCTTCAGTTCCAGCATGCGCGCCTGGTCGCGGGCCGGATCGCGCTTGGCGCGCTCGGCGCGCAACAGCATCGCCCGCAGATAGCGCGGGAACTGCGCCAGCGCGGTGGCCGGGGTCTCGCGCAGGAAGCCCGGATGCAGCAAGGCCGCCAATTGCGCGCGCAGGTCGTCGAGATTGCCGCTGGCCCAGCCCATCAACGGCGATTCCAACTGCGGCTTCAACTCCGCCGCCGCGCCCATGATCGTCTCGGCCAATGTCAGCCGTTCCATCGCCTCGCCGAACAACCGCCGGCCGACCGCATCACGGCGCAGCGCGAAGCCGTCCGCATCGCGGATCGCCTCCAGCCCGTCCTCGACCAGGGCATTCAACGCCGCATCGACCAGGTCGCCGCGCAGGCGTTCCTGCGATTCGATCGCTGCGTACAACAGGCCGGTCTTGGGCGACACCGGCAACTGCTTGCGCGCCTGCTTGACCTTGTCGGCCAGGGCGATCTCCAGCAACCGGCGCACCCCGCGCGGGTGCGCCGCCTCGGCCTGCGCGCGGTCGGCGAAGATCCGCAGCGCGGCGCTGTCGCCCTCGTCCACCAGCGCCGGATACGCCGGCACCCCGGCCTCGCCCGGCACCTGCAGCGGAATCGGCGCGGTCGGAAACTCGCGCAGCCCGGTCGCGGCCATCGCCCGCCCGGCACGCGCGGCGAAGGCCTGCCCGGCACGTTCGCCGAAGCGCGCACGCAGTGCGTCCAGGTCGCGCGATTCGGCCAGCACCTTGCCGGCCTCGTCGCGCAGACGCAGGTTCATGCGCAGATGCGGCTCCAGCGTGGGCTCGTCGAACTCCAGCGCGCTCAGCGGCGCGCCGGTGGCGCGTTGCAGGAAGCGCGCCAGCTCGCCGCGGATGTCGTCGGCGCTGGGCTGCGGGAACGCCTCGTAGAACGCGCGGGCGAAGTCCGGCGCCGGCACGTAGTTGCGGCGCAATGCCTTGGGCAGGCTGCGGATCAGCGCCGCCGCCTTGTCGGCGACGAAGCCCGGCGCCAGCCACGACAGCCGCGCCGGGTCCAGCGCGTTGAGCAGGTGCACCGGCACCTCCAGGGTCACGCCGTCGTCGGCCGCGCCCGGCTCGAAGCGGTAGTGCAACGGCAGCCGCGCATCGCCGAGCGAAAAGTACTTGGGATAGCGCTCGGCCGCGCTGCCCTCGCCCGGCAGCAGATCGGCCAGCGACCAGTGCAGCGCGCGCCGCTGCTCCGGCCCCAGCGCCTTCCACCAGGCGTCCAGGCCGGAGGCGGAGTGGATCTCGCCGGGAATCCGGTCCAGATACCAGCGCGCCTGCCAGTCCTCGTCGGCGACGATGCCGGCGCGGCGCAGCTTGGCCTCTTCCTCGTGCGCCTGCGCCAGCACTTTCTGGTTGTCGGCGACGAAACTGGCGCGGGTGGTGATCTCGCCCGGCACCAACCCCTGGCGCACGAACAGCTCGTGCGCGCCGGGCGGATCGATGCGGCCGTAGTGCACCGGCTTCTTCGGCGCCAGCACCAGCCCGAACAGGCTGATCTGCTCGGAGGCCAGCACCTGCCCCTGCGCGCGCGACCAGTGCGGGTCGAAATGCTTGCGCGCCAACAGGTGCGGCAACTCGGCGATGACCCAATCCGGCTCGATCGCGGCGTTGGTCAGGCCCCAGACCTTCTGCGTATCCAGCAGCGTCGCCGGCAGCACCCAGGGCGGCGGCTTGCGCGCCAGCGCCGAGCCGGGGAACAGCAGGAAACGGCGCTGCCGCGGCGCCAGGAAATCGCCCTTCTCGGTGCGATGGCCGACCTGGGTCGGCAGGCCGGCCAGCAGCGCGCGGTGCAGCGCCTGATAGGCCGCGGCGCGCTCGCGCTCGCTGGCACGCGGCGCCTCGCCCGCATCGGCGGGCGCCGGCGGCGGGGTCGGGGCCGCCGCCGCAACGGGCGTGGTCGGCGCGCCGCGCCCTTCGCGGGCCAGGCGCGCGGCACGGTGCAACTGCCCGCGGGTAGCACGCGCGGCGGTTTCGGCATCGCGCGCCGGCGCGGGCGCCGCGGCGCCGGCCAGCAGCGGCCGCAGCGAGGCCTCCGCCGGTTCCTCGGTCCAGCCCAGCTCCGCGCACAGCAGATGCAGCTGGCGGTGCAGTTCGCGCCACTCGCGCATGCGCAGGAAGCCGAGGAAATGCCGCCCGCACCAGTCGCGCAGCTTGGACTGGGTCAGATCCTCGTGCGCCTGCCGGTAGCCGTCCCACAGGCGCAGGATGCCGACGAACTCCGAACGCGCGTCGGCGAACTTGGCATGCGCGTTGTCCGCGGCCTCGCGCGCCTCCGGCGGGCGCTCGCGCGGGTCCTGGATGCCCAGAAACGCGGCGATCACCAGCATCGGCCGCAGGCAGCCGTGCTGCTGCGCCGCCACCAGCATCCGCGCCAGCTTCACGTCCACCGGCAGCCGCGCCATCTTGCGGCCGATCTCGGTGAGTTTGCGCAGGCCATGCCGGTCCGGCTCGCCCACGGCGCCCAGTTCCACCAGTTGCTGCCAACCATCGGCCACCGCGCGCTCGTCCGGCGGCTCCAGGAACGGGAAATCCTCGATCCGTCCCAGCCCCAGCTGCAGCATGCGCAGGATCACCCCGGCCAGGCTGGAGCGGCGGATTTCCGGATCGGTGAATTCCGGGCGGGCCTGGAAGTCCGCCTCGGCGTACAGCCGGTAGCAGATGCCCTCGGCAATACGACCGCAGCGACCCTTGCGCTGGTTGGCGCTGGCCTGCGAGATCGGCTCGATGTGCAGGCGGTCGAGCTTCTGCCGCGGACTGTAGCGCTTGACCCGCGCATAGCCCGGATCGATCACGTAGCGGATCCGCGGCACCGTCAGCGAGGTCTCGGCGACATTGGTGGCCAGCACCAGGCGTCGCCGCGGGCCGGGGTTGAACACCCGGTCCTGGTCGGCATTGGACAAGCGCGCGTACAGCGGCAGCACCTCGGTCTCGCGGTACTTGCGCCGTTCCAGCGCCTGGTGCGCATCGCGGATCTCGCGCTCGCCGGGCAGGAACAGCAGCACGTCGCCGCGCGGGTCCAGCCGGGTGATCTCGTCCACCGCCGCCACGATCGCATCGTTGACGGTGAGGCCGGGAGTGGGAATTCGGGATTCGGGATTCGCAGAAGCGCGGGGGGCCGAGCGCTCGCTGCCACCCGCCGTTTCCAATCTCGAATCCCCACTCCCCAATCCCGGCTCCTCCAGGGGCCGATAGCGCACTTCCACCGGATAGGTGCGGCCTTCCACGCTGATCACCGGCGCATCGTCGAAATGCGCGGCGAAGCGCGCGGTGTCGATCGTCGCCGAGGTCACGATGACCTTCAGGTCCGGGCGCTTGCGCAGCAACTGCTTCAGATAGCCGAGCAGGAAATCGATGTTGAGGCTGCGCTCGTGCGCCTCGTCGACGATGATCGTGTCGTAGCTGGACAGCCAGCGGTCGCTGGCGATCTCGGCCAGCAGGATGCCGTCGGTCATGAACTTGATCCGGGTCTGCTCGCCGACCCGGTCGTTGAAGCGCACCTGGAAGCCCACCGTCTCGCCCACCGGCGTACGCAGTTCCTCGGCCACGCGGCTGGCCACCGCGCGCGCGGCGATGCGCCGCGGCTGGGTGCAGCCGATCATGCCGGCGGCGCCGCGTCCGGCGGCCAGGCACAGCTTCGGCAACTGCGTGGTCTTGCCCGAACCGGTTTCGCCGGCGATCACCACCACCGGGTGCTCGCGGATCAGCGCGACGATGCGCTCGGCCTCGCGCGCGATCGGCAGTTGCGTGTCCAGCGCGATCGCCGGCTGCGTCGCCGCGCGCGCCGCGCAGCGTTCCCGCGACGCGTCCAGCGCCTGCGCGAACGCTGCCTCCAATGCGGGATTGCCGGGCGCGGCCTGCCAGCGCGACCATAGGCCGAGCAGGCGGCCGCGGTCGCGGGTCAGCGCGCCGTCGATCGCGGCGCGGCGCTCGCGCAGGCGGGCGGCGAGAGGTTTTTCGATAGTGTTCATCAATCGGGTGCCGTCGAACTTTGAATTACAACGCATGCTTTAGTCTGTCTATTGTGACGCCATATCGTTCGTAACCCCTCAGGAGGACCCACCGATGGCCAAGAGCAAGACCCCCGGCAAGACCAAGAGCCCCGCCACCACGCCGTTGGCGGCGCTGGCGCCGTCCGCGCCCAACATCGATATCGGGATCAGCGGCGGCGACCGCAAGAAGATCGCCGACGGCCTGTCGCACTACATGGCCGACGCCTTCACGCTGTACCTGAAGACCCACAACTTCCACTGGAACGTGACCGGGTCGATGTTCAACTCGCTGCACCTGATGTTCGAGACCCAGTACACCGAGCAGTGGGCGGCGCTGGACGACGTGGCCGAGCGCATCCGCGCGCTGGGCTTCAACGCGCCGGGCTCGTACAAGGAGTACGCCGCGCTGACCTCGATCCCGGAAGAGCCGGGCCTGACCGACAGCGCCGACTGGCGCGAAATGGTGCGCCAGCTGGTGGTCGGCAACGAGGCGGTGTGCCGCACCGCGCGCAAGGTGCTCAAGACCGCCGACGACGCCGGCGACGACCCGTCGGTGGACATGCTGACCCAGCGCCTGCAGACCCACGAAAAGTACGCGTGGATGCTGCGTTCGCTGCTGCAGTAAGCCCTGGGCGCCCCTGGCGGGCTTACCCAAGGTTTCGCCGATGGCGAAACCTTGGGCTCCCGCTCACTCGCCTGCCACGCCCCCGCGCCTGTCGGTGCGCCCCATTGACTCAAGGGGGCTTGCACGCTGGAAGCATCCGCGCCATGGGCTTTCTGCCTCGCACTCATCCTGCATACTGACCCACCAGGGTCGCGGCCCGCCCACATGGACGTTCGATGAGTGCTGTGTATCCCTCGCTGCGCCGCTCGCTGCTGGCCATCGTGCTCGGATGCGTCATCGGTATCGCGGCGGGCTTGGCCGCCGGCTTACGCGTGGTGGCAGCTCGGCGACTCGGGCGTGCCCACCAATAGTGGACATGGCCTGGTCGCGTTGCTGCTCGCGGTATTGACCGCGATCGGCTACAGCGTCAGTTTCCTGGTGCCAGCGCTGAACTGGTTCGCCGCGATCTGGGCCGGCTGCGTCGCGCTGGCGCTGTCCATCGACCTGTGCCAGCGACGCCAGCGCAGCGTGCCCAAGATCGCCGCGCTGGCCTTGCTGGTGCTGGCCATCGGGCTGGGCCTACTGGCGATGTCCGCATGGGCGCGCGGCTACGATCCCGACCATCCGGCGCAATTGCTGACGATGCTCGCGCCGGCGCTGGCCTGTTCGGCGGCGCTGCTGGTCGCGTTGCCGGTGCTGCTGATCGGCCACTTCGTCGGCAGGCGCCGCGTGCGTCGGGCAATGCCTACGCGCACCGCCTCGCTTGCCTGATAGCGCGACGCACCGCGCCGCCGCTCGGCCGCGCTTGACCCACGCGGTATCCTAGGCGCATGCAATCTTCCGCCCACACCGTGCTCGGCCGCGTATTCGGCTACGACCAGTTCCGCGGTCCGCAGCAGGACATCGTCGAACACGTCGCCGCCGGCCACGACGCGCTGGTGCTGATGCCCACCGGCGGCGGCAAGTCGTTGTGCTACCAGATCCCCTCACTGCTGCGCGACGGCACCGGCATCGTCATTTCGCCGCTGATCGCGCTGATGCAGGACCAGGTCGAGGCGCTGCGCCAGCTCGGCGTGCGCGCCGAGTATCTCAACTCCACCCTGGACGCGGAGACCGCCCAGCGGGTCGAGCGCGAGTTGCTGGCCGGCGATCTGGACCTGCTGTACGTGGCCCCCGAACGCCTGCTGACCCCGCGCTTCCTGTCGCTGATCGAGCGCAGCCGCATCGCCCTGTTCGCGATCGACGAGGCCCACTGCGTCTCGCAATGGGGCCACGACTTCCGCCCCGAGTACCGGCAGCTCACGGTACTGCACGAGCGCTGGCCGCAAACCCCGCGCATCGCCCTCACCGCCACCGCCGACCCGCCGACCCAGCGCGAAATCGCCGAGCGCCTGGACCTGACCCAGGCGCGCCACTTCGTCAGCTCCTTCGACCGGCCCAACATCCGCTACACCGTGGTGCAGAAGGACAACAGCAAGCGCCAGTTGCTGGACTTCCTCCGCGCGCACCGCGGCAGCGCCGGCATCGTCTACTGCCTGTCGCGGCGCAAGGTCGAGGAAACCGCCGACTTCCTGGCCCGCGAAGGCCTGAATGCCCTGCCCTACCACGCCGGCCTGCCGGCCGAGGTCCGCGCCGCCAACCAGCGCCGCTTCCTGCGCGAAGACGGCATCGTGATGTGCGCCACCATCGCCTTCGGCATGGGCATCGACAAACCGGACGTGCGCTTCGTCGCCCACACCGACCTGCCCAAGTCGCTGGAGGGCTACTACCAGGAAACCGGCCGTGCCGGCCGCGACGGCGAACCCGCCGAGGCCTGGCTGTGCTACGGCCTGGGCGACGTGGTGCTGCTCAAGCAGATGATCGAACAGGGCGAGGCCGGCGAGGACCGCAAGCGGGTGGAGCGGCGCAAGCTCGACCAGTTGCTGGGCTACTGCGAGTCGATGCAATGCCGGCGCCAGGTGCTGCTGGCCAGCTTCGGCGAAACCTATCCGCAGCCCTGCGGCAATTGCGACAACTGCCTGACCCCGGCCGCGGCCTGGGACGCCACCGTCGCCGTGCAGAAGGCGCTGAGCTGCGTCTACCGCAGCGGCCAGCGCTTCGGCGTCGGCCACCTGATCGACATCCTGCGCGGCAGTGACAGCGAGAAGGTCAAGCAATTCGGCCACGACCAGCTCAGCACCTACGGCATCGGCAAGGACCTGGACGCGCGCGCCTGGCGCGGCGTGTTCCGCCAGTTGGTCGCCACCGGCCTGCTGGAGGTGGACAGCGACGCCTACGGCGGGCTGCGCCTGACCGACGCCAGCCGCCAGGTGCTCAAGGGCGAGCGCCAGATCATGATGCGCCGCGAGGCGCCCAGCCGCAGCCGCGACCGCGGGGACCGCAGCGGCAGCCCGCGCACCGGGGTCCCGGTGCAACCGCAGGACCTGACCCTGTTCAACGCCCTGCGCGACCTGCGCGCCGGCCTGGCCAAGGAACAGAACGTGCCGGCCTTCGTGATCTTCCACGACAGCACCCTGCGCAACATCGCCGAGCAGCGCCCCACCAGCCTGGACGAACTGGCCCACGTCGGCGGCATCGGCGGCACCAAGCTGGCGCGCTACGGCCAGCAACTGATCGATATCGTGCAGCAGCAGGGTTAGTGCGGGGTCATCCCTTGAGCAGTTCCCACCGCACTTGCGCGCGCATGGGCAAGGAAGCGGGAAGTTGAACAGGCGCAGGCGCCAGAACGCTCCACGGTTTGGGCCTGCCAGGCCGAAGCCGGTGCCGCTGGGCGCATCGCGTCGGGACCGAAATCCCGCCCGCGCGGCTGCAGCCAACGCCTCGGCCGATGACGCCTCGTTGCTCATGAACACGACATCGACGCCGCCGACGCCGCCGTTGTCCTTGGTCGACCAGGCAAAACGCCCGGCGCGGCCGCGTCACAGCCACCGCAACGCAGCCGACACGCGGCCCGGCTGGGGCGACGTGCTGTATCCGGAGGACACTGGCTGGCCGAAGGCGTGCGCCCGGACGCCTGGCCCGATTGCCAGCCCGGCCCGGCTCCCATCAGGCGCAGCGCCACGCCGAGCCGGCTGGCCTCCGGCAGCCCCAGCACGCCCTGCTCGGGACGCGCTGAAGCGCCCTGGCCACGGGCCAGAGAAAGGCCGCTGGCGACGGCAATGCACCGCCTTGAACAACCATGCCGCGGGGTTGCCCAGCGCCCCAGGAATGCCCAGCAGCCGACAGGCCGGGTTCAACGTGCTATTGATACCGTCGCACCATGGCTGCAGCGGAACGTGCCGCGGCCACCGCCCCTTCTTTTCTTGGCGTACGTCCGATGAAGCGATCCCTCCTGCTAGCCTGCGCCCTGCTCGCCGGCCCGGCGATGGCGCAGACCACCGCCGACAGCGGCAGCCGCGACAGCGAAGCGGCCAAGCGCGCGCTGGACCTGAGCGTCCCGCAGCAGCCGATCACCTACGGCAGCGACACGACCTACAAGGCCGACCCGCCCGGCGCCTACTACGGCGACACCAGCGGCACCTCGGCCTCGGCGCAGAAAGCGGCCGCGGCACAGGCGCAGGCCGACGCAGCGCAGGCGCAGGCGGACCGCTGCAAGGGCGAGGTCCACGGCGCCGTCGCCACCGGCTTCGGCTACTCCAAGCGCGGCGGCAACAGCAATTACCAGGCCGCCAACCTCAATCTCTGCAAGACCTACTACAACGACGACGGCAAGCCGCGCGAAGTCGGCATCAGCATCAGCGTCGGCCAGAGCGAAGGCCCTGGCTACTACGGCCACGGCGGCTATCCGTACGGCTGGTAGCGCTGGCGCATGCCGCGCCAGCGGCGTGATGCCGCGCGCGCAACGCTGACCGTCTCCGCGGCTCAGCGGTCCGCGGCAAGGAATGTCACCGCGGAGGCGATCGCGGCAAGGTCCAGCGTCCTGTCAGGTCCAGAGCCGCGATGCAGTGACCGACAGCCCGTCGCCCATGTCACCCCTCGACATGGCGCAGCAGCCAACTGCGCATCGCCGCCGATCATGTAGGTGGGCTTGAGCACCATCCGGGCGCATCAGCTGCTGCAACTGCTCGGCCTGGTCGCCCACTACCGAGTTGCGAATGTCGAACGCACAGCAGCTTCGCGCGCATCCTTGCGCGCGGGTATGGACCGACCGCAACGCCCCATGAAGCGGTTCCATCCGCAGCGTCGCCGGCGCGCATCGACAGGCCACTGTCGAAGCCGAGGCGTTTGGCGCCCCCCGTGCGCATGCCCATCGCTGTCCAGGCCATACGCGGCCGCGACTCAGAAATCCAGGCTGTACCCCACCGTCAGCGTGCGGCCGCGCCCGGCGAAGTAGCGATCCGGTTCGACCAAGGCGCTCTGCGAGTAGTAGGTGATGTACTGGCGATCGAGCAGGTTGGCGATGGCCAGGCGCAGTTCGCCGCGCGCCAGCCGGTAGTTCGCCGCCGCATCGACCAGCGCATAGCCGCTGAAGCGCTTGGCCGCATCGTCGAAGCGGCGGCTGAACGCGTACTGCGCCTGCACGAAGGTGGAGAGCGTGTCGTTCCACTGCGCCGACCAGGTGCCGATGACCCGGTTGGGCGCGATGTTCAGGCCATCCAGGCGCGCATCCAGCGTGCCGTTGGCATCGCTGTCGTAGCGCCCACGGGTGTACGCATAGGACAGGCCGACGCGCTGCCGTTCGGTGATGCGGTAGCTGGCGCTGGCGTCCAGGCCCTCGATGCGGGTCTTCTCCCGTGCCATCTGGAACGCCCCGTCCACCGCGATCACCCGCGTGCCGTAGTCCGAGCGCGACTGGAACACGCCGACATCCACGTCCCAGGCATCGCCGCGCAGGCGCGTGCCCAGTTCGACGTTGCGGGTCAGCACCGGCTGCAACGCGCTGAGGCTGGCGACCGTGACTCCCGGGCTGTTGATCGAGCGCAGCACGCGGCCCACATCGGGCATGCCGAAGCCCTCGGAGTAACTGGCGAAGACGTTGAAGCGCTCGCTCGGCGCGAACACCGCGCCGGCGTTGTACAGCGTCTCGGAGAACGACAGCGTGCCGCCCTGCACCTGCACGCGGTTGTAGCGCGCCAGCGTGCGGTAGCTGTCGATCTCCAGCTTCGCATCCTCGTGGCGGACGCCGCCATGCAGGGTCAATTGCGGCAGCAGCCTGTACTCGCCCTGCACGAACGCCGCCAAGTCGCGATACTGCGAATGCGGCACATAGGTGCGACCGGTGCCGTACAGATCCTGCTTGCCGCTGTCCCACAAGGTGTCGACGCCGCCGGTGAGCTTGAGCCGGCCGCCGGCCAGGTCGTCCTTGCCGAGGCTGGTCTTGGAGCCCCACTTGGAGGCGACCGAGCGCGATTGGTCGTACAGCGTGCCGGGCGGCGCGATCCGCGGATCCTGGAACGTGGCCGAGTTGTCGGCGCCGAACAGGCCTTCGAACTCCTGGTTGAACACCATCGCCTTCAGCTCCATCCCGGCCAGGTCGTGGTGCGCGTAGGACAGGCCGGTGGTCCACACGTCGTTCCACGGCGGCGTGCCTTCGGGCCGGCCCCGCACCGAGGTGGTCGGGATGCCGAGATCGCGGTCGCCGGCCACGCCCAGGTACTCGGCCTTGGACTTGATCCGGTAGCGGTTGGAACTGAACTGCAGTTCCTGGCGGTCGTCGATCCAGTAACCCAGCTTGGCGTGCACGTCGTAGGCGCGCGTGGCCATCAGATCGCCCTGGGTCACGTCGGTGCCGATCGCGCGCCCGTCGCCGTCCAGGTACAGGCCCTGGTCCTCGTAGCCGACCGCGAACAGGTAGTCGAGCTTGTCGCGGCGGCCGTCGACGCGGTAGCTGGTCCGGTAGCTCATGGTCTCGGCGTCCACGTCGGTGCTCGGCAGCGTGGCCTGCACCTCGACGTGCTGGTTGAGCGCGCCCGGCTGCGGACGCCGCGTGACCAGGTTGATGGTGCCGCCGGTCGCGCCCAGACCGTTCATCGCGTTGGCGCCCTGGATCACCTCGATGCGCTCGACCATCGCATAGTCGATCGTGTGCGCTTCGCGCCCGGTCGGGCGCAGCGGATTGGACTGCGGGATGCCGTCGACCAGGATCAACGGCGTGCGTCCGCGCAGGGTCTCGCCGCTGCCGTTCATCTTGCCGCGGCTGGGCGTGTAGGACGGCAGCAGGCTGGACAGCAGGTCCGAGGAATTGCTGCTGATGGCCAATTGCTGGGCGATCTGCTGCTGGTCGATCACCACCACGGTCTGCGGCGCCGTGTCGGCCGGCTGGTCGGTGCGCGAGGCGCTGACCACGACGGTCTCCAGGGTCTGCGCGGAGGGCGACTGCGCGTGGGCGCAGGCGATGGCCGCCAGCGCGGTGGACAGCGCGACGGACAGGGGAAGCGGCGAAGGCATCGACGGGGTCCTTTGGAACGACACGGCACCGTCCAGGCACCGCAGATTAACGAGAATGATTATTATACGCGAAAGCTGCCCTCGGACCGCCGTTGCGCCTTGCGCCGCATCGCCTCTCGCATGCGCCCGGCGTGGCATCGGCGGCACAATCAGGTCACCATGCTCTTTTCGCCAGGACCGTCCCCCATGTCCAATCTCGTTGACCTGCGCAGCGCCAGGGAACGCGAGCAGCGCATCCGCGACGCCGCGCTGGACGCGGCCGAACAGTGCATCACCGACAGGGGCCTCGGCGCGACCACCTTCGAACGGATCGCGCAGACCAGCGCTGTGTCCAGCAGCGCGCTGCGCCGCTGCTTCGGCGACAAGCGCGGACTGGTGCGGGCGCTGATGGACCGCAACCACGAGCGGTCGCTGCGCACCATGTGGATGATCGAACGGCCGCCGCACCTGGACGCGACCGATTTCATCGCCGGCGCGCTGGAGGAATGGCTGCTGTCCGAGGCCGATGGTCGCCGCCTGCGGCTCGGCCTGGAAATCGACCTGGCGGCCGCGCGCGACCCCGAACTGGCCGAGTACGCGCGGCGCCGCGGCCTTTCCCTGATCGAACATCTCGGCGACATGCTCAAACGCCTGTTGCGCGGCCATGGCGACTGGAGCGGCGACGAGCAGGAGTTCCAGGCGCGCGTCTACGCGGTCGCGGCGATGTGCATCGGCCTGCACATGATGGTGGTGGGCGTGGAACTCAAGCGCATGCACCTGCAACTGATCCTCAGCGAAAGCCTCGCCGGCATGCTCACGCCCACGCCTGCCTCCGCCTAGCCATCGCGGTCGCGTACCTGCTGCGAACCGCGGCATGGCGATGCCGCGTCCCGCAGCGCCACAAGCGGCGTCAGTTCAACGGCCGCCACAGCAGCAGGCCGCACAACGTCAGCATGAAGACCGCGATGCCCGCGTCCAGCACGCGCCATGCGCGCGCCGTGCGGAACACCGGCTGCAGCCAGCGCGCGCCATAACCGAGGCTGCAGAACCAGACCACGCTCGCCATGCAGGCGCCGAGCGCGAATGCCCAGCGCAGCCCGCCCGGATAGCGTGTGGACAGGCTGCCGAGCAGCACCATCGTGTCCAGGTACACGTGCGGATTCAAGAACGTAAACGCCAGGCAGGCCAGCAGCACACGCCGCCGCCCATGCGGCGCATCGCCCTGTATTCGTAATGCGCCGGCACCACGCCACGCGCGTCGCGCCGCCAGCCCTCCATAGATGCCAAGGAAGCCGGCACCGGCATAACGCAAGAGTTCCAGCAGCGACGGCCATTCCTTCACTACGGCGCCGACGCCGGCCACACCGAGGACGATCAGCGTCAGGTCACCCAGCGCGCAGACCGCCACCACCAGGCCGACGTGCTGTCGTTGCAACCCCTGCCGCAGTACGAACGCATTCTGCGCGCCGATCGCGACGATGAGGCCGGCGCCGGCGCCGAAACCCGCCAGCAGGGCGTGCAGAACCATGAGCAACTCCAGGAGCGTGGAGCGGGCATGCTCACTGCGCCGGCGACATTAGCCAAGCTAAATATTCTGTAGTCTGTAAAGCAATGCTAATGAGACCGGCACGATGAACCTGCTGCATCCGCAACTGGCCGCATTCTCCGCCGTTCTCGAAGAGGGCAGCTTCGAGGCCGCCGCGCGTCGACTGTCGGTGACCGCCTCGGCGATCTCGCAGCGGATCAAGGCGCTCGAAGACCGGCTCGGGCAGGTACTGGTGGTGCGCCAGGCACCGTGCCGGCCGACGGCGGCAGGCGAACGGTTGCTGCGCCGGGTCAGACCGATGCAGGCGCTGGAAGCCGAAGCGATGGCGGACTTCCTGCCGGACGATGCCGACGCCGGGCGGCCGCACAGCATCGCGATCGCGGTGAACGACGACTCGCTGCAGACCTGGCTGCTGCCCGCGCTGGCCGAACTGCACCATGCGCACGGCTACCTGTTCGACGTGCGCGTGGACGACCAGGACCATACCCTGGAGTTGCTGCGCAACGGCTCGGTGCTCGGCGCCATCACCTCGGAAAACAGGCCGCTGCAGGGCTGCAACGTGCACGCGCTGGGCGCGATGCGCTACTACGCCATCGCCGCACCGGCGTTCGTTGCCCGCCACTTCGCCGCGGGCCTGGACGCCGCGACGTTGGCGCAGGCGCCGATGCTGGTGTTCAACCGCAAGGACGGTCTGCAGGCCCGCTTCACGCGCCGCATCACCCGTACCCGCCTAGACCCGCCCATCCACTATCTGCCGACGTCCACCGGCTTCGTCGATGCAGCCGCACGCGGCCTGGGTTGGTGCCTGGCACCCGAACAGATGCTCGCCCCCGCGCTGCGCGACAAGCGGATCGTGATCATCGACCGCCAGCGCTGGCTCGACGTGCCGCTGTACTGGCAACACGCGGCGGTTCGGTCGAACGTGCTGCAGCACATCGGCCAGGCGCTGCACGCGGCGGCGTCGGATATGCGGCACGGACGTAAGCGCGCTTGAACCGCACCCTCGCTTGCGAGACTTGTTGCAAATGTATCCTGAAGGATACAATGACCATATGGCGACGATTACCCAGACGGAGGACTTCAGCAAATGGCTTCGCAAGCTGCGCGATTCGAAGGCCCGTGCGGTGATCGTGGAGCGCATCCAGCGCGTCGCGAACGGCCTGAGCGGCGACTTGAAGTCCGTCGGCTGCGGCGTCAGCGAACTGCGCATCGACTACGGCCCGGGCTACCGGGTGTATTTCACCCGCCGCGGCGGCCGGTTGGTGATCATGCTGTGCGGTGGCGACAAGGCGACCCAGCCACGCGATATCAAGAAGGCGCAGGCCCTGACCACGGGACTGTAGATCCGCGAAAAGCAAGCAACCCCTATGGAGCGAGAACCGTGACCAAGACCAAGACCATCCCATTCGACCCAGCCGAGTACCTCAGCGACGACGAGGCGCTCGCCACCTACCTGACGGAAGCGCTCGCGGCGGACGACGTCGCGCATTTCCAGGAAGCGCTGCAAACTGTGGCGCGCGCGCGTGGCATGTCCCAGATCGCCGAGGCCGCCGGCCTGGGCCGCGAGAGCCTGTACAAAGCGCTGAAGCCTGGTACACAGCCACGGTTCGACACCGTGCAGCGGGTACTGGCCGCAGTCGGCGTGCGCCTGAGCGTCGAGCCAGTAAAAGCCGCTTGAACATTAGAAAAACAGGGAGAACGGGGTGGCCGGTGAATTCGACAAGCGAACGTCTGCTTTCGTCAAGGAGATGTTTCAAATCGCCGAATGGGCATTGGTGGTATCCGCGCTCGTCGTTGCCGGGAAAAAGCTTGATATCCCGATTGCTGTAGCGAGCGGATACGCGTTTTGGGCCCTGCTCTGCTTCTATTTGGGGGTTCGGGTTTCCGCACTCTTGGCTTTCGCAAGGCGTAACAGTGGCCCCGAGCAGTTTAGCTACCAGAATTTGATAATCGCGGTCGTGGCGTCCTGCACATTCGGACTGGGACTGGGAAAGCTGATTGAGGCGCTTGTTCGCGCCGCCGGCTAGCTTCGGCAGCGCTTCGCCCAGTTCACGCAGTGAACACCCGCTTCGCGAACTTCCCCTGCCCCATTGAGCGCGGCCTGGAGCCCCCCGGTCGCGCACCTGCACGTTGACATGTCGCCACGTTCTCCACTGCGGCCGCCGGCGCTTGGGCCAGATCAGCTCGAACGCCGCGTTGTAGATCATTTAGATGCAGCCGACACCGGTCCGCTGGATCCCAGAGCTTCGGCAGGGTTCGGGCGTGAAGGCACAGCAGCCGGTACGCCTGCGGCGGCAGTCGAATGATGGCGGGCGCGTCGGCAATCGTGGCCGAGGCACTGACCGTGGAACCAGCGAAACCGAAGGGGATTTCAGGAATGATTTCAGGAGCTGGCGCAAAATCCACCAAGCAAGACGCCTAACTCACTGATCGTATTGGTGGGCCGTGATGGATTCGAACCATCGACCAAAAGATTAAAAGTCTTCTGCTCTACCGACTGAGCTAACGGCCCAAAACAATGCCCCGGCGTTGCGCCGGGGTGCGTAGTCTACCCCAGCCCCGCGTCAACGCGAAATCAGGCGTAGCGGGTCGGGTCGGCGACGCCGGCATCGGCGAAGCCGGCCGCGCGCAGGCGGCAGGCGTCGCAGTGGCCGCAGGCGCGTCCGGCGGCGTCGGCGCGGTAGCAGGACACGGTCAGGCCGAAGTCCACGCCCAGGCGCAGGCCCTCGCGCACGATGTCGGCCTTGCTCATGCGCTGCAGCGGCGCGTGCACGCGCAGCCCGGCGCCTTCCACGCCGGCCTTGGTCGCCAGATTGGCCAGGGTCTGGAACGCGTCGATGAACTCGGGGCGGCAATCGGGATAGCCGGAATAGTCCACCGCGTTGACCCCGCAGAAGATGTCGGCCGCGCCCAACACCTCGGCCCAGCCCAGCGCCACCGACAGCATGATGGTGTTGCGTGCCGGCACGTAGGTCACCGGAATGCCCTCGCCGCCGGCGTCCGGCACCTCGATGTCGTCGGTCAGCGCGGAGCCGCCGATGCTGCGCAGGTCCACGGCGACGGTCTTGTGCGCCACCGCGCCGAGCGCGGCGGCGACGCGCTCGGCCGCGTCCAGTTCCGAGGTATGGCGCTGGCCGTAGCGCACGCTCAGCGCATGCACGGCATAGCCCTGCTCACGGGCGATGGCGACGACGACGGCGGAATCCATGCCACCTGAGAGTAGGACGACGGCGTTTTTCATTGAAGGGCCGGGATTGGGGATTGGGGATTGGGGATTCGCAAAAGCTACAGCACGCGATCGGACATCGGAGGGGAGTTCTACGAATCCCCAATCCCGAATATCCAATCCCGGCTTCTCAACGCCCCGGCTCGTCGTTCCACAGCAACTTGTGCAACTGCATCTGGAAACGCACCGGCAGGCGGTCGGCGACGATCCAGTCGGCCAGGTCGCGCGGCGCCAGTTCGCTCTTGCTCGGCGAGAACCAGACCGTGCAGCGTTCGTGCAGGCGGTGCTCGGCGACGATCGCGCGCGCCCACTCGTAATCGGCGCGGCCGCACAGCACGAACTTGATCTGGTCGCGCGCGGTCAGCAACGGCAGGTTTTCCCAGCGGTTGCGCTGGGCCTCCTGCGAAGCGGGCGTCTTGATGTCGAGCACCCGCGACACGCGCGGGTCGACCTCGGCGATGTCCAGCGCGCCGGAAGTTTCCAGCGAGACGTCGTAGCCGGCGTCGCACAACTGTTCGAGCAGGCGCAGGCAGCGCTTCTGCGCCAGCGGCTCGCCGCCGGTCACGCAGACGTGGCGCACGCCGTGGCGCGCCACTTCGGCCAGGATCGCCTCGATGTCCCACCACTGCCCGCCGTGGAAGGCGTAGGCGGTGTCGCAGTAGCTGCAGCGCAGCGGGCAGCCGGTCAGGCGTACGAACACGGTCGGCCAGCCGGCGCTCTCGGCTTCGCCCTGCAGCGACAGGAAGATCTCCGTCAGCTTCAGGCGCGGGCTTTGCACGATATCGCTGGGAACGGCGGCCATGGCGGGAAGTATGCTCCCGCGACGAGGGCGGCAGCGGTTGGGGCTCAGCGCAACTGCTGGCCGATGCGGATCGACTGCAGGCGGTCCTGGGCGGTACGCGCCGCATCCGATCCCGGATACTGGCTGATCACCTGCTGCAGGGTCTGCTCGGCTTCCTGCGCCTTGCCTTCGCCGTACTGCGACAGGCCCAGCTTGAGCAGGGCGCCGGACGCCTTGTCGTGGGTCGGGTAGCGGCCGATCAGGTCGCGGAACTGCGCCTCGGCCAGCGGGAAATTCTTGGTGGCGTAATAGCTTTCGCCCAGCCAGTACAAGGCATTGGGGGCGTAGACGCCGTTCGGATACAACTCGAGAAAGCTCTGGAACAGGTTCGCCGAGTCGGCGTACTTGCCGGCCTTCAGCGCGTCGAAGGCGACGTTGTAGCTGGTGCGCTCGTCGCCGGTCGCGCTCAGCGTCCCGGCATCGCCATGCACCGACGGCGGCCGCTCGGACACGGCGGCAGCCGGTTTGGCAGCAGGCGCGGAGGCGGCGGGTGCGGCGGCGCCGGCCGGCGGCAACGGCGGCATGGCGCCACCCTCGAGCCGGTTCAGGCGGCCGTCCAGGTCCAGGTACTGGTCCTTGGCGCGCTGCTTGAGCTGTTCGTTGTCGTGCTGCAACTGCTCGATCGTTGCTTCCAACGCCTGCATCTGCGTCCGCAGCTGGTTGAGCTGGTTCAGCATGTCGGTGTTGGCCTGCGTGTTCATGGCCTGCTGCTCGAGCACGGCCACGCGATCGGCCAGGCTCGCGCGTTGCGCATGAACCGGCGCGGCGGCCACCAGGGCCGCCGCGACGATCATCGATGTGAGGACACCGATACGCATGGATTACTGCGCCGTGTAGACGATCTCGACGCGACGGTTCTGCGACCAGCAGGACTCGTTCGACTCGGTGCAGACCGGACGCTCTTCGCCGTAGCTGACCACGGTCAGCTGCGCAGCCGAACCGCCGGCAGCCTGCAGCGCCGAGGACACGGCATTGCCACGACGCTCGCCCAGGCCCATGTTGTACTCGCGCGAACCGCGCTCGTCGGCATTGCCCTGCAGGGTGATGCGCGAGGACGGACGGTCACGCAGGTACTTGGCGTGGCAGGCCATGATCGCCTGGAACTCCGGCTTCAGCGAGTCCTGGTCCAGATCGAAGTAGACCACGCGCTGGCGCAGGCAGGCATCGGTATCCAGATCGCCCGGGCCGTACAGGCCGGAGGTCGACGGGCCGGTGGAGGGGGTGTTGCCGGTGGTGCTGGTGGTGTCGGTCGGGGGAACTTCCTTGACCTTCTTGGAGCAGCCGGCCAGAGCTGCGACGGACAACAGCGAAACAAGCAGAACGCGGGTGGTCTTGTTCATGGGGATACCTTTGTGGCTCCTGAGCCTAGAGGGGTTCAACGCAGCGAAATATTAACATCAAACTTACATGTCAACGCGCGGTCCGATACGGCGACCACGACGGCTCGCGCACGTCGCCATCGGCCAGGACCAGGCGCTGGCGGACGCGGGCATCGGCCGAAACCGCGTAAAGCACGCCACGTCCACCTTCGCGGGCGGCATACAGGACCATGCTGGCGTTGGGGGCGAAGCTCGGCGACTCGTCCAGCGAACCCGTAGACAACGTGCTCCAGCGCGGCGAACCCAGGCTGCGGTCCATCATCGCGATCTTGTAGGTGTTGCCGCTGCCCTGGGCGACGGCGATCTTGTTGCCGTCGAAGGACACGCTGGCGGTGGCGTTGTAGTTGCCCTGGAAGGTGACCCGGTTGGCGCTGCCGCCGGTCGCCGCCACCTGGTAGATCTGCGGGCGGCCGCCGCGGTCGGAGGTGAAGTAGATCGAGCCGCCGTCCGGCGCCCAGGTCGGCTCGGTGTCGATGCCGAAATGGTTGGTCAGCTGGGTCAGCTGCTTGCTGCCCAGGTCCATCACGTAGATCTCCGGGTTGCCGCTGCGCGACAGCGCCAGGGCCAGCTTCTTGCCATCCGGCGAGAACGACGGGGCGCCGTTGATGCCGCGGAAGCTGGAGACCAGTTGGCGCGCGCCGGTGGCGATGTCCTGGATGTAGATCGAGGAGTTGCCGCGCTCGAAGCTCACGTAGGCCAGCTTCTTGCCGTCCGGGCTCCAGTTCGGCGACAGCAGCGGCTCGGCCGAGCGCACGATGGTCTGCGGGTTGAAGCCGTCGGAGTCGGCGACCATCAGCGCATAGCGCATCGCCCCGCCCTTGCCGCTGGCGGTGACGTAGGCGATGCGGGTCCAGAACGCGCCGCGCACGCCGGTGATCTTTTCGTAGATCGCATCGGCCATCTGGTGCGCCACGTCGCGCATCGCGCTGGCGCGCGCGGTCATCGCCAGGCCGAGCATGCGCTCGCCCTTGGCCACGTCGAACAGTTCGTATTCGACCCGGTAGGCGCCCTCGCCCGCGTCCATCACCCGGCCGGCGACCAGGTAGTCCTGCTTGAGCGCGCGCCAGGTGGCGTACTGCACTTCGCTGCCGCGGGTCGGGCGCTCGACGATCTGCGCCTCGGGCAGGTTGCGGAACTGGCCGGACCGATCCAGGTCGGCGCGGACCACCGCGGCCACGTCGGTGGACGGCGCGGCGGCCGAGCCCTGGTACGGCATCGGCACGACGGTGATCGGGGTCGCCGAGGCGTTGCCGCCGACGATGTCGATTTCCAGACCCTTGTCCTGCGCGGACGCGGCCAAGGGGAGCAACAGGGCGGTCAGGACGGCAAGCCAGCGCGGCAGTTTCTTCATGGGTCGCTCAGCGGTACTCGGGAAGGCGCAAGAGATAGCAATGCGCGGGTGAACGTATTCGCAATCATGAACCATCGCCATGTGAAGCCGATGGCAGGAAGCGGGAATTATCGCCGATCGCGCCGCCGCCCGGGAGGTTCCGGACCTGCCGGCGGGCCTCCTGGACCCTGGAACGGGGCGCAAAAATTCGCATCCCCAATCCCGAATCCCAAATCCCGGCCGCTCAGCGATCCTGCGCGGTGAAGTTGAAGGTCAACTCGCGCGCGAACACCGACTCGAAGCCGCGATACGGCAACGGCTGCGCGCGCAACACTGCGGCCTCGATCGAGCGCCGGCCCGCCTCGTCATAGGGACAGTCGGGGCTGACCTTGGCCTCGATCACCTGCCCGCCCATGATCTGCTTGATCGCGATCTTGCACTTCTGCCCCAGCGGCACCGAATCCGGGCGCACCCACTGGCTCAGCACCGCCTGCTGGATCGCTGCGGCGTACTTGGCCTGCAGATCGGTGTTGGTGCCGTTCTGGCCCGGCGCCGGCTGCGCGGTGGACGCGGCGGATGCCGAGGCCTGCTTGGCGCGCAGGTCGGCCAGCTGGCGCAGCTTCTGCTCGGCCAGCTTGGCTTCGCGCTCGGCCTGCTCGCGCTGCTTGCGGATGTCGGCGATCTTCTTCTGCCGCTCCTCCTCCTGCTGCGCGGCCAGGCGCTGCTTCTGCTCGGCCTCCTGCTGGCGCTTCTGCTCGGTCAGGTCGATCTGTTCCTGGCGGCGCTTGGCCTCCTGCTCCTGCTTCTCCTTCTCCTGGGAGATCGCGGTGCGGCTGGCGCGGTCCTGGTCGACCTTGTCCGGCACCGGGATGAAGTCCTGCGCCTTCTTTTGCTGCTCGGTCGGCGCGTCCTGCGGCTTGGGCACCGGGACAGGTTGCGGCGGCGGCACCGTGTCTTCCTCGGCCACCTCCTTGACCGGCTCGGGCAGCGGCTCGGGCAAGGGCTTGGGCGCATCCTGCACCGCCTTCTGCGCCGAACGCACGTCGGCGGCGGACACCACCAGCGAGGCCTCGACCATCGGCGAGCCGGCCGCCGGTTCCACCTGGCGCACCGGCGACCACCACCAGGCGAGGAAGAACAGCAGCGCGATCAGCACGTGCACGCCCACCGCCAGGGCGATGCCGTACAGCAGGCTGTCGTTGTCGCCCTGGGTCAGCGGCGGTCGGTTTTCGGCTTCAGCGTGCATTGGTACCGGGCTGGCTCATCAGGCCCACCTTGGGAACGCCGGCCTGCTGCAGCATGACCATGGTGTCCATGACCAGCTGGTAGTTGGAGCTGCCGGGCGCGGCGACGAACACCGGCACGTCCTTGTTCTGGCCGACGAAGGCCTGGATCTTGGCCTTCAGTTCCGGCGCGCCGATCTTCTCCGGCTTGCCGTCCTGCAGGGTCAGCGTGTAGCGGCCCTCGGCATCGACGGTGACGATCACCGGGTCCTTCTTGCTCTCCACCGAGCGCGCGGTGGAATCGGGCAGGTCCACGTCCACGCTCAGGCTGAGCAGCGGCGCGGTGACCATGAAGATGATCAGCAGCACCAGCATCACGTCGATGTACGGCACGACGTTGATCTCGGACTTGAGCTTGCGGCGCTTGCGGCGGGAAATGGCGGCAGTCATGCGGGAATCCTGGGATCGTGGGCAGGCGGGCGACGCTCAGTCGCCGCTGGCCTGGCGCTGCAGGATGGAGCTGAACTCTTCGGAGAAGGTCTCGAAGCGCACGGCCAGGCGCTCGACCCGGGTGGTGAAGCGGTTGTAGGCCCACACCGCCGGGATCGCCACGAACAGGCCGATCGCGGTGGCGAACAGCGCCTCGGAGATGCCCGGCGCGACCGCGGCGATGCCCGCCTGCTGGCCGCTGTTGATCATGTCGTGCATGGTCACCATGATGCCGAACACGGTGCCGACCAGGCCCACGTAGGGCGCGGTGGAGCCGATGTTGGCGAGCAGTTCCAGGTTGCGCTCCAGGCGGTCGACCTCGCGCGCATAGGTGGCGCGCATCGCCCGCTGCGCGCCTTCCAGCTGGATGCGCGCGTCGAGCTTGCGCTTGTCGCGCAGGCGGGTGAACTCGCGGAAGCCGGCCTCGAAGATCGCTTCCAGCCCGCCGACCACGCGGTTGCGGTCGGCCGCGCCGGCATAGAGCTTGGTCAGGTCGGTACCGGACCAGAACCGGTTCTCGAAGTCGTCCGCCTCGCGGTTGGCCTGCTTGAACACCCGCGCCTTGCGGAAGATGATCACCCAGCTGATCAGCGAGCCGAGCAGCAGCAGCAGCACGATCACCTTGACCGGCAGGCTGGCCTTGACCATCAGGTCCAGGTAGTTGATGCCGCCGTGGCTGGCGGTATGGGCGACGGCCTGCGCGGCGGTCTGGGTCACGTCCTGCGGCAGCGCCTCCACCACCGTGTCCTGCAGGGCCAGGAGCAATGCGATCATCCGTCGTTCCTCAGTAATTCGGCTTCAGTGATTTCGAGAACTTTCAATGCGTCGTGCAGCGCGTCGTCGATGCCGCGCGGGCGGAACGTGCCGGCGCCCAGCGCCGCCACCTTCACCTGCGCGCGCAACAGCAATTCGCCATCGCGGTGGATCGACTGCGCGAACACCAGGCTGGCGCGCTTGCATTGCGACAGCGCGACGCCGACCTGCAGGGTATCGTCGAGGCGGGCCGGGCGCAGGAAGTCGAGCTGCATCGCGCGCACCGCGAACACCAGATCGTGTTGCAGGCGCAGGCGCTCCTGTCCATAGCCCAGCGCGCGCAACCACTCCGTGCGCGCGCGCTCCAGAAAGGCGACGTAACGCGCATGGTAGACCACCCCACCGGCGTCGGTATCTTCCCAGTAGATGCGTGTCGGCCAACTGAATAGCTGCCGGGATTCGGGATTCGGGATTGGGGATTCGCCGAGCAAAGGCGTGTCCTGGCGGCTATCAGTCAAAACAGCCCTCCCGAATCCCCAATCCCGAATCCCGAATCCCGCTTGGGCTGCAGGCCCAAGTGCAGATAGGCCTTGTTGGTCGCCATGCGGCCGCGGGCGGTGCGGATGAGATAGCCCTGCTGGATCAGGTAGGGTTCGATCACGTCCTCCAGGGTGCCGCGCTCCTCCGACAGCGAGGCGGCCAGCGACTCCACGCCGACCGGGCCGCCGTCGAAGTACTCGATGATGGTGCGCAGCATGCGCCGGTCGAGCTCATCGAAGCCTTCCGGGTCGACCTTGAGCATCTGCATCGCGGCCTGCGCAACCGCCAGGTCGATGTGGCCGCCGGCGCGCACCTGGGCATAGTCGCGGACCCGGCGCAGCAGGCGGTTGGCGATGCGCGGGGTGCCGCGCGCGCGGCGCGCGATCTCGGCGCAGCCGTCGGCGTCGCAGGCGATGCCGAGGATGCTGGCGGAGCGGCGCACGATCTGCGCCAGCTCGTCCGGGGTATAGAACGCCAGGCGCTGGACGATGCCGAAGCGGTCGCGCAACGGCGCGGTCAGCAGGCCGGCGCGGGTGGTGGCGCCGATCAGGGTGAACGGCGGCAGGTCGATCTTGATCGAGCGCGCGGCCGGCCCCTCGCCGATCATGATGTCGATCTGGAAGTCTTCCATCGCCGGGTACAGCACTTCCTCGACCACCGGCGACAGGCGGTGGATCTCGTCGACGAACAGCACGTCGTGCGGCTGCAGGTTGGTCAGCAGCGCCGCCAGGTCGCCGGCCTTCTCGATCACCGGGCCGGAGGTGACCCGCAGGTTGACCCCCAGCTCGTTGGCGATGACGTGGCTGAGCGTGGTCTTGCCCAGGCCCGGCGGCCCGAAGATCAGCACATGGTCCAGCGCCTCGGCGCGGGCCTTGGCCGCCTCGATGTAGATCGACAGCTGCTCGCGCACCGGCTGCTGGCCGAGATAGTCGTCCAGCCGCTTGGGGCGGATGCTGGCTTCGGCCGCCTCATCCTCGCGGGTGGCGCTGCTGGCGATGATGCGGTCCATTTAGAGCCGGGATTGGGGAATCGTGATTGGGGATTGGTAGCGCAATAGTATCGACTGCGGGATGGCTTCGGCGCCATGGCATTGACCAATCCCGAATCCCGACGCCCCAATCCCGGCCGCCGCAGGCGGCCTCAGATCTCCACCTGCGCGCCCAACTCCACCAGGCGGTTGCCGGGGATGCGGAAGAAGCCGGTGGCGGGGGCGGCGTTGCGGTGCATGACCGCGAACAGCTTGTCGCGCCAGATCGGCATGCCGCGGTTGGCGCTGGCGACGATGGTCTCGCGGCTGGCGAAGTACGTGGTGTCCATCGGGTCGAAGTAGATCCCGCCCTGGTCGCAGGAGCGCATCAGCGCCAGCGGCACGTCCGGGGTCTCCATGAAGCCGAAGCGCACGATCACCCGGTAGAACTCGTCGCCGATGGCATCCATCTTCAGCCGCTGCTTGGCCGATGCATACGGCACCTGCAGGGTCTCCACGGTCAGGAACACGTTGCGCTCGTGCAGCACCTTGTTGTGCTTGAGGTTGTGCATCAGCGCATGCGGCACCACCATCGGGTCGGCGGTCAGGAACACCGCGGTGCCGGGCACGCGCACCGGCGGCGCCAGCATCAGCCCGGGCAGGAAGGTGTCGAGCTTGATGCCGTCCTTGCGGATCTCGTCGTGCAGCAGCTTGCGGCCGCGGCGCCAGGTGCGCATCAGGGTGAACAGGATCAGGCCCAGCAGCAGCGGGAACCAGGCGCCGTCCAGGAACTTGATGATGTTGGCGTAGAAGAAGGCACAGTCCACCGCCAGGAACACCAGCGCGAACAGCCACAGCGCCGGCCTCGGCACGCGCGGGTTGGCGCGCGCGTAGATGACCATCAGGACGGTGGTGATCAGCATGGTGCCGGTCACCGAGACGCCGTAGGCGGTGGCCAGGGAGGTCGAGTCGCCGAAGCCGATCACCGCCACCACCACCAGCGCCAGCAGGCACCAGTTCACCGCCGGCACGTAGATCTGGCCGATGGTGGAGTGCGAGGTGTGGCGGATGTGCATGCGCGGGATGTAGCCCAGCTGCATGGCCTGGCTGGCCACCGAATAGGCGCCGGTGATCAGCGCCTGCGAGGCGATCACCGTGGCCGCGGTGGCCAGCACGATCATCGGGTACAGCGCCCACTCCGGTACCGCCTCGTAGAACGGGTTGCTGACCGCGGCCGGGTCGCGCAGCACCAGCGCGCCCTGCCCCAGGTAGGTCAGGGTCAGCATCGGCAGCACCAGGAAATTCCACGAGCGGCGGATCGCCTTGGCGCCGAAATGGCCCATGTCCGCGTACAACGCCTCGCCGCCGGTGACCGCCAGCACCACCGCGCCGAGCACGAACACCGCGTGCCAGTTGTGTTCGGCGAAGAAGCGCACGCCCCACCAGGGGTTCAGCGCGTGCAGCACTTCCGGCGCGCGCGTCATGTTGTAGAGGCCGATCGCGCCCAGCGCCACGAACCAGACCAGGGTGATCGGCCCGAACGCCTTGCCCACCCGCTCGGTACCGTAGCGCTGGGCCATGAACAGCATCCCCAGCACCACCAGGGTGATCGGCACCACGAACGGTTCCAGCTTGGGCGCGGCCACCTCCAGGCCTTCCACCGCCGACAGCACCGAGATGGCCGGGGTGATCACGCCGTCGCCGAAGAACAGCGAGGCGCCGAAGATGCCGAGGATGCCGACCACGTACATCGAGCGCGAGCCGCTGGGCAGGGTGCGCTGGGCCAGCGCGGTCAGCGCCATGATGCCGCCCTCGCCATCGTTGTCGGCGCGCATGATCACGGTGACGTACTTGACCGTGACCACCAGCATCAGCGCCCAGAACACCAGCGACAGGATGCCCAGCACGGTGTCGTGGTCCGGGGTCAGCCCGTAGTGCGGCGAGAACGCCTCCTTGAGCGTGTACAGCGGACTGGTGCCGATGTCGCCGAAGACCACGCCGATGGCGGTCAGCATCACCCCGAAGCCCGTCTTGGCGTGCGGATCGTGGCTGCCCGGGCGGGCGGCGGAACTGGAGGAGCTGGACATGGTGGGAAGAGTAGCGCCAGAACGTGAAGAAGAAGCGGGGGGAAGCGGGGGGAGCCGGGCCGACCGGGCGGTCAGCGCAGGGCCGCCTGCAGGGCCTTGCGAATCACCGTGGCGACCTCGTCGCCGTCGGCGGCGGCGTCGCGCGCCATCTTCGCCGCCTCGGCCGGCTTGTAGCCGAGCTGCTGCAGCGCCACCGTGGCCTCGGACACCGCGTCGGTGCCCAGCTGCCCGGTGATCGGCGCGCCGCCGCTGAAGTCGGCCGCGCGGTCGCGCAGTTCCACCACCATGCGCTCGGCGGTCTTCTTGCCGATGCCGGGGATGCGGGTCAGCGCGGTGACGTCGGCGGTGGTGATCAGCCGCGCGAATTCGTCGACGCTGACCCCGGACAGCACCGCCAGCGCGATCTTCGCGCCGATCCCGCTGACCCGCTGCACGTCGCGGAACAGGCGCCGCTCGCCCTCGCGCAGGAAGCCGTACAGCGACACGCTGTCCTCCTTCTGCGCGTAGTGGGTGAACAGGATCACGTCGCGGCCGACGTCGGGCAGGTCGTAGAAGGTGCTCATCGGCGCCTCCAGCTCATACCCCACCCCCCCCACATCGATCACCAGCCACGGCGGCTGCTTGTAGGCCAGGATCCCGCGCAGGCGGCCGATCATTGGGCGCCTCCTTGGAGGCGCCGGGATTGGGGATTGGGGATTGGGGATTCGTCAAAGCGGGGCCGGCGTGCATGCGCCCGGCTGTTGCCAATCCCCAATCCCGAATCCCGAATCCCGGCTCCACTCATTTTCTGCTCCACGCCTGTTGCGTACTGACGCCCAGGCGCTGCGCGGTGGCGCGCACGTGGGCATGGGTGATGGCCACCGCCAGCGCGTCGGCGGCGTCGGCCTGCAGCTTGCCGGTCAGGCTCAGCATCAGCCCGACCATGTGTTGTACCTGTTGTTTCTCGGCCGCGCCCTTGCCGACGATGGCCAGCTTGATTTCCTTGGCCGCGTATTCGTGCACCGACAAGTCGCGCAGCACCACCGCGCAGATCGCCGCGCCGCGCGCGTGGCCGAGCTTGAGTGCCGCGTCGGCGCTCTTGCCCATAAACACCCGCTCGATCGCCACTTCCTGCGGCTGGTACGCCTCGATCAGCGCATCCAGCCCGTGCAGCAGGCGCTTGAGCCGTGCCGAGAAATCGCCCTCGCCCAGCAGCAGCAGCGGCGCATGGTACACATGCCGGGTGCGGCCGGATGCATCCACGTCGATGATGCCCACGCCGGTGCGCTGCGAGCCGGGGTCGATGCCGAGGATGCGGATGGAGCCGGGAGTCGGGAGTCGGGAATCGGGAATCGGGAGAGCAGCGCCCGCGCGGGCGGCGATGCCCGTTGCAGCCATCGACGTCGGCAATGCCCCCGGCACCGGCACGGCGCCCTTCCGGGTCCGGGGTCCCGGGCGTCGGGCCCCGGCGTTCATGGTGTCAGCCCCCGCCACTCAGTGCGGCCTGGTCGACGTTGGAATAGACGTTCTGCACGTCGTCCAGGTCTTCCAGCATGTCCAGCAGCTTGCGCACCTGCAGCGCGGTGTCGCCGTCCACGGCGATGTCGTTGTCGGCGCGGAAGGTGATGTCGGCGTGATCGGCGGCCAGGCCGGCCGCGTCCATGGCGTCCTTGACCGCCTGGAACGCGTCCGGCGCGGTCAGCACGTCGATCGCGCCATCTTCCGGATAGACCACGATGTCGTCGGCGCCGGCCTCGATCGCCGCCTCGGTGATCTTCTCCTCGTCGGCGCCGGCGGCGAAGCTGAGCACGCCCAGGCGCTTGAACATGAAGGCCACCGAGCCTTCGGTGCCCATATTGCCGCCGCACTTGCTGAAGGCATGACGCACGTCGGCCACGGTGCGCACGCGGTTGTCGGTCAGGCAATCCACGATCACCGCCACCCCGCCCGGCGCATAGCCCTCGTAGCGGATCTCCTCGTACTCGACGCCTTCCAGCTCGCCGGTGGCCTTCTTGATCGCGCGTTCGATCACATCCTTGGACATGTTCGACGCCAGGCCCTTGTCCATCGCCACGCGCAGGCGCGGGTTGTTGGACGGGTCGCCGCCGCCGGCGCGCGCGGCGACGCCGATCTCGCGGATGATCTTGGTGAAAATCTTGCCGCGCTTCGCATCGGATGCGTTCTTGCGGGCTTCGATCGAGGGGCCTCTACCCATGGGGCGTTCCGGACATCAGTAAGGACAAGCGGCGGATTTTACTCGATTGCGCCGCCCCGCCCCATCCGCGGCGCGCTCGCCTCGGTGCCGGCGAACCGACCGTGGCGCAGGAAGGCGGCGGCCTGGCGCGCGGCCAGCGGCGAAAACAGCAGGCCGCTGTGGCTGGCGCGCACCAGGCAATGGCCGTGCAGACCCGGCACGCGGGTCTCGGCCAGGGCCACGGTCCCGTCCGATTCCGGCCCCAGCGCGGCGAAGCGGTTGCCGATACCCACCGCGACGCTGCCGGCGACCATGCCGACCGCGGCGGCGCCGTCCCAGCGCCCGATCCCCTGCTGCAGCAAGGCCGCGCTGCGCCCCAGCGCCGGCCCCAGGCCGCGCCGCTGCAGCGACTGCGCCACGGCGCTGCCGGCCAGCGGGCTGCCCAGGCACACCACGCGCGGCACCGCCAGGTGCGGCGCCTGGCGCAGCGCGTGCAGCGCGATCAGCCCACCCAGGCTGTGCCCGACCAGTGCCACCGGCCCCTGCGCGGCCAGTTGCTCGATGCGCCGCTGCAGCCGCGGCACCGCCGCCTCGGCGCCGCCGAAGGCGGTCGAATAGCCGAAGGTGGCGACACGGAAGCCGTCGCGCCGCAGCCGCCACGCCAACGGACCGAGCCAGGCGCGGCCGTTCCAGATGCCGTGCAGCAGCAGGACCTGCGGCGGCTGCGCGGCGCCAGCCGCCATGGGCGGCGCGCCCATGCGCTTGCCCGCGGGCTCAGCCACAGCTGAGCCTGGCGACGACATGGTCGGCATCGAGGAAGACGTTGAGCCGGTCGGGACGCAGGTCGCGCGTGGTCGGCTGGCCCGGCGCGATTGACCGCACCTCGGCGGCGCCGCTGTCCTGGCGCAGCTTGGTCACGGTGGCCTCGGTCGCGGGCTGGCCGACTGCCCAACGCCCCGCCTCGGCATCGCACCGACTACCGCCCGGCGCGGCCGGGCCACGCCCGGCTGCGGGCAGCGACGCCGATGGCGCACAGGCCGCCAGCAGGGGCAACAGCGCAAACACGGCGGCGCGTCCTGACAGGCGTGGCATGGCGGTCTCCTGCGAGGTCTGGGTGCCGACAGTCTACCGTGCAGCGGCGCCGGGCCAGACCTGCGCCGGCCTGGCGCTCAGCTGCGCGGCAGGCGGCGCAGGATGAACTCCAGATCGCGGGTCTGCCCGACCGGGAACTCGTAGGTGCCGACCTTCTCGAAGCCGTAGCGCGCATAGAAGCGCTGTGCGCCGAAGTTCTCCGACCACACGCCGATCCACAGCGTGCGCGGCCCGGCGCGTTCCAGCCAGCCGAGCGCGGTCTCGAACAGGCGGCTGCCCCAGCCGCTGTTCTGGTGCGAGCGCAGCAGGTACAGCCGCTTCAATTCGCCGTCGCCGGGTTGCGCCTCGGCGTGCGGCAGGCCGCAGGGGCCGGCCGCGGCATGGCCCACCGCGACGCCGTCGTCCTCCAGCAGCCACACCGCGTAGTCGGGGTGCTGCAGGATGGTGCGCTGGCGCTCGGCGCTGTAGTGCTCGGCGAGGAAGCCGTGCAGGTCGGCCGGCGGATACAGGTGACCGAAGGTCTCGGTGAAGGTGGTCGCGGCCAGCGCCGCCAGCGTGGCGGCGTCGTCCGCGGTGGCACGGCGGATCGCCAGCGCCATCGCTCAGCCCTGCACCGGCTTGGCGCGCACCTGCACGTGCACTTCGGCCAGCTGCGCGTCGGCGATCGGCGACGGCGCGTCGGTCATCAGGTCCTGCGCGCCGGTGGTCTTGGGGAACGGGATCACGTCGCGGATCGACTCGGTGCCGGCCATCAGCGCGGCGATGCGGTCGATGCCGAAGGCGATGCCGCCGTGCGGCGGCGCGCCGTAGTTCAGCGCATCCAGCAGGAAGCCGAACTTGGCGCGCGCCTCCTCGGCGCCGATGCCGAGCAGCTCGAACACCGCGCTCTGCATGTCCGGGCGATGGATGCGGATCGAACCGCCGCCGATCTCGTTGCCGTTGAGCACCATGTCGTAGCCGCGCGACACCGCGGTCTTGGCATGCGCGCGCAGCTCGGCGATGTCGTCCACCGCCGGCGCGGTGAACGGGTGATGCAGGGCCACGTAGCGCTGCGCTTCCTCGTCCCACTCGAACATCGGGAAGTCGGTGACCCACAGCGGACGCCAGCCGTCGGCGACCAGGCCGAAGTCCTTGCCGGCCTTCAGGCGCAGCGCGCCCATGAAGTCGGAGACCTTGCCGTAGGCGCCGGCGCCGAAGAACACGATGTCGCCATTGCCGGCGCCGACGTGGGCGAGCAGCGCGGCGAACGCGGTCTCGCCGAAGAACTTCTGGATGGGCGAGCTGATCTCGCCGCTGTCGGCGATCTTGACGTAGGCCAGGCCCTTGGCGCCGTACTTGGCGGCGTGCGCGGCGTACTCGTCGATCTGCTTGCGCGACAGGCTGGCGCCGCCGGGGATGCGCAGCGCGGCGACGCGGCCGTCGGGATCGCTGGCGGCGGCGCTGAACACCGCGAACTCGCTGTCCTTGACCAGCTCCGCCACGTCGGTCAGTTCCAGGGCGATGCGCAGGTCCGGCTTGTCCGAGCCGTAGCGGCGCATGGCCTCGGCCCAGGTCATGCGCGGGAACTCGGCGGCCAGTTCGACGTCGACCACTTCCTTGAAGATCGCGCGCACCATCGCCTCGACGAAGTCCTGCACATCGCGCTCGCGCACGAAGGCGAACTCCATGTCGAGCTGGGTGAACTCGAGCTGGCGGTCGGCGCGCAGCGCCTCGTCGCGGAAGCAGCGCGCGATCTGGTAGTAGCGGTCGAAGCCGGCCACCATCAGGATCTGCTTGAACAGCTGCGGCGACTGCGGCAGCGCGTAGAACTCGCCCGGGTGCATGCGCGCCGGCACCAGGAAGTCGCGCGCGCCTTCCGGGGTGGCCTTGGTCAGGATCGGGGTCTCGATGTCCTGGAAGCCGCGCTCGTCCAGGTAGCGGCGCAGCGCCTGCACCAGCTTGATGCGGGTGCGCTGCATGCGCTGCATCTCCGGCCGGCGCAAATCCAGATACCGGTACTTCAGGCGGGTCTCCTCGCCCGGGTTCTCGTGCGCGTGGAACGGCAGCGGCGCGGCCTTGTTGAGCACGGTGATGCGGCTGGCGATCACCTCGACCTTGCCGCTGCGGATCCGCTCGTTGACCGCGTGCCGCGCGCGCACCACGCCTTCCACCTGCAGCACGTCCTCGTAGCCCAGCGCGGCGGCGACGGCGAACACCTCGGCGTTCTCCGGCTCCACCATCACCTGCACGATGCCCTCGTGGTCGCGCAGGTCGATGAAGCACACGCCGCCGAGGTTGCGGGCGACGTCGGTCCAGCCGGCCAGGGTGACGGTTTGGCCGATCAGGGTCTCGTCGACCAGGCCGCAGAAGTGGGTACGCATCGCAAACTCCAAGGAGGGGCCGCCGCCACGGAACGCGCCGGCAAGCCCGATATTCTGCGGCGCGCGGCCGGCCCGGGCAAATCGCCGCGCCGCTCACCCGGCCTTAAGTTCGCGTGAGGCTATAGTCCGGCCACACTCACGGGTATCGGAGGGGACCCATGTTGAAGCACCTGAGCGGTTGGCTGTTGCTGGCCGGCCTGGCCCTGGCCAGCGGGCCGGTCGCGGCGCAGAGCGCGCGCGCCTATGCGCCGGAGGACCTGCGGCAGCTGTCGGTGCCGAGCCGGGTGCGGGTGATCGAGCGCGAGTACGCCGATCAATCGCGCGGCCGGCAGATTCCCGACGACCAGTTGGAGTTCTACCTGGACCAGATCGACCGCGGCTGGGGCTTCGGCCGCATCCAGCAGGACATCGCCACCTCGCTGCGCGGCAGCGGCGGCCAGTGGCGGCCGCAGCCGGGGTTCACCGCGCAGACCATCGCCTGCTCCAGCAACGACCGCCGGCGCCGCCAGTGCGCGACGCCGTTCCGCGGTCCCGCGCGGCTGGTCGGCACGCTGTCGGATTCGCCGTGCGTCGAGGGCCAGACCTGGGGCTCGGGTCCCGGGGTGGTCTGGGTCGACGGCGGCTGCCGCGGCCGTTTCGCCGAGGGACGTGGCGGTTGGGGCGGCGGTGGCGGCGGCAACTGGGGCGGTGGTGGCGTCGGCGCCGCCGGCACCATCCGCTGCGAGAGCCAGGATCAGCGCAAACGCGTCTGCAATACCGGCTGGCGCAACGCGGTGCTGGTGCGGCAACTGTCCGACACCCGCTGCATCGAGGGCCGCACCTGGGGCCAGCGCGGCGGCGCGGTGTGGGTCGACGACGGCTGCCGCGGCGAGTTCGCCGAAGGCCGCGGCGGTGGCGGCGGTGGCTGGGGTCCGGGACGTCCGCCGAGCGGTGGCGGCGACTACTCGGTGACCTGCAGCAGCGACGACAAGCGCCTGCGCAGCTGCGCCTGGGATCGGCGCCAGGGCCGTCCGGTGCTGATCCAGCAGTTGTCCGGCAGCACCTGCAGCGAAGGCCGCAGTTGGGGCTACGAGGGCAACGCGGTGTGGGTCAAGGACGGCTGCCGGGCACGCTTCGGCGCGCGCTGAGCGCCCTGCCGAAAACGCGAACGGCCCGGAGGCGACTCCGGGCCGTTCGCGTTCCGCGGGTCGGCGGACTCAGGTCGCGGCCGGCTTGGCCGCCGGCGTCGGCGCCGGCGGAGTGGCGGCAGCGGGCTTGACCGCGTCGGCGGCGGCGGCCGGCTTGGTCTCGCCGCCACTGCCGCCACCGCCGCCGGATTCGGCCAGGTTGCGCTTCTTGTCGCCGTCCTTCTTGAAGTCGGTCTCGTACCAGCCGCTGCCGGACAGCCGGAACGACGGCGCGGTCAGCTGGCGCTTGACCGCGGCCGCGCCGCACGCGGGGCAGGTCTGCGGATCGGCGTCGGAAAGCTTCTGCAGGCGGTCGAAGCTGTGCCCGCATTCGGCACACTGGAAGGCATAGATCGGCATGGCGGCAAACAACGCGAGGGGAACGGAGGCAGCCAGTATGGGGCCCGGGCGCAGGCTTTCAAGCGACGCGGCGGCCTCGACCGCGCGGCGGCGTCGCCGGACGCATGCCCAGCCGTCCCCACGCGGGAGCATTCCAGTTAGACCTGGCCCAGCGCGGCCACGCTCGGCACCGGCGCGCCGGAAGGCGCTGGATCTGTCATCACGCAACCCGCATGCTGCGCCCTCGCCGGCGGCGGGCTGCCGCCGGCAGCCCCTTGTTCCGATCTGCCGGTGCCACTGCCATGACCGACCTTCCCCGCCGCCGCCTGCTGCAGAGCGGTGTCGCCGCCGCCGCGGCCGCGCTGCTGCCGCCCAGCATCGCCCGCGCCGCCGCGATCGCCCCGGACGTGCGCAGCGGCACCCTCGACGACCTGCAGCACGTGGTGATCCTGATGCAGGAGAACCGCGCCTTCGACCACTACTTCGGCAGCCTGGCCGGCGTGCGCGGCTTCGGCGACCGCTTCCCGATCCCGGCGCCGCCCCTGCCGGACATCGCGCCGCGCACGGTGTGGCTGCAGCCCAGCGCCGACGGCAGCCGCCAACTGGCGCCCTTCCCGCTGAACACCGCGCGCGACTTCGCCACCATGCGCGTGCAGGGCACCCCGCACACCTGGCCGAACGCGCAGCAGGCCTGGGATCACGGCCGCATGGGCCAGTGGCCGGCGGCCAAGCGCGACCACGCGCTGGCGCACTACGAACGCGAGGACTTGCCGTTCCAGTTCGCCCTGGCCGAGGCCTTCACCGTGTGCGACGCCTACCACTGCGCGATCCAGGCCGGCACCAACCCGAACCGCGTGTTCCTGTGGACCGGGCAGAACGATCCGCACGCCCGCGCCGGCGGCCCGGCGATCGCCAACGCGCACGACAACTTCCCGGAACTGGGCGGCGACCCGGACGACTACCGCTGGCCCAGCTACGTCGAGGCGCTGCAGCAGGCCGGCGTGTCGTGGCAGATCTATCAGGACATGGCCGACAACTTCACCGACAACCCGCTGGCCGGCTTCGCGCCGTTCCGCGCCGCCTGGCGCGGCGCGCCCGGGCACGATCCGCAGTTGCGCGCGCGTGGCGTCTCCAGCCGCGGCCTGGCGCAGTTGCGCGAGGACGTGCTGGCCGCGCGGTTGCCGTCGGTGAGCTTCATCATCGCCGACGCCGCCGGCAGCGAGCATCCCGATCCGTCCAGCCCGGCGCAGGGCGCGGCCTACACCGCGCGCGTGCTCGACGCGCTGACCGCCGATCCCAAGGTGTGGGCGCGCACCGCGCTGCTGCTGATGTTCGACGAGAACGACGGCTTCTTCGACCACGTGCCGCCGCCGGCGCCGCCCTCGCCCGACCCGGCCGCGGCCGGCGGCTGGGCCGGCGCCTCCAGCGTCGCCACCGACGGCGAATACCACCTGCACCCGGCGCCGGGCGACGCCAAGGTCGACCCGCCGGAACTGCGTGGGCGCCCGTACGGTCTCGGCCCGCGCGTGCCGCTGTACGTGATCTCGCCATGGAGCCGCGGCGGCTGGGTGGATTCGCAGGTCTACGACCACACCTCGGTACTGCGCCTGCTGGAGCGCCGCTTCGGCGTCGCCGCCGCCGGCCTGACCCCATGGCGCCGCGCGGTCTGCGGCGACCTGGTCGATGCCTTCGATTTCCGCCAGGCCGACACCCGCCCCTTCGTCGCCGACCTGCCCGACGTGCGCGACGCCGCGGCGCGCGCCGCGGCGCTGCGCGAACACGCGCTGCCGCCACTGCCGGAGCAGGTGCGGGCGCCGCGGCAGGCGTTCGGCGTGCGCCGCTCGCGCGCGCTGCCGTATCGGCCGACGGTGCAGTTGCAGTACGTCCTGGAGCGCGGCGAGGTGCGCTTGCACATGGCCAATACCGGCGCGGCGGCGGTGCTGCACGTCTACGACCGCTATCTGCTGGACGCGATCCCGCGCCGCTACACGGTGGGCGCCGGCGCGCGCCTGGACGGCGCCTGGACCACCTACGACGGCGACTACGACCTGTGGCTGCTCGGCCCCAACGGCTTCCACCGCCACTACCGCGGCGACCTGAGCGCCCCGCTGCTGCAGGCCGAGATCGCCCAGGACGCGGACGATGCGCAGGCGCTGTGCCTGGTCTTGCGCAATCCCGGCAGTGTCCCGCTCGGCGTGTCGCTGGAACCGGCCGCCTACGCGCAGGCACAGCCACGCCAGCAGGTGATGCTGGCGCCCGGCGCCGAGCAACGCATCAGCTGGAGCGCCAAACCCAGCGGCGGCTGGTACGACCTGTGGCTGGTCCAGGACCACGCGCGCCAGCGCCTGGTCGGCCGCGTGGAAACCGGCAAGCCCGGCATCAGCGACCCGGCGATGGGCGGACCGGCACGGCTGTATCAGGAGTGCCCGCCCCACTATCAAGGGCCGGGACCCTTCTGAGGCGGGCGGGAGTGGGGAATCGGGAGCGGGGAATCGTAAAAGCCGCTTCCACAGCAGTCTGGCTTGGGGCGCAGGATTCCGGGACTGGCAGAACGCATCAGCATGAGCATGCAGGCGCCGCTCTCGCGAATCCCGAATCCCGAATCCCCAATCCCGGCTACACCGACAGCGAGGCCACCACGGCCTGCGCCACCGCCTTCAGGGCCGCGTCACGGGCGGCGCTGTCGACGGTCGCGCCGTTGAGGTAGGCGGTCAGCAGCAGCGGCGCGGGCCGTCCCGGCGCCCACACGATGGCGATGTCGTTGCGGGTGTCGGTGCCGTTGCTGCCGGTCTTGTCGCCGATTCGCCAGCCCGCCGGCAGGCCGGCGCGCAGGCAATCGTCGCCGGTGCGGTTGTCGCGCATCCAGCCGATCAGGCGCTGCCGCGAGGCCGGTTGCAGCGCATCGCCAAGGAGCAGCGTGCGCAGCGTCGCGGCCATCGCCGCCGGCGTGGTGGTGTCGCGCGGATCGCCCGCGCCGACGTCGTTCATGTCCGGCTCGTTGCGGTCCAGGCGGGTCTGCGCATCGCCCAGCGTGCGCAGGAAACGGGTCACCCCCGGCGGGTCGCCGACCAGCGGCAGCAGCAGGTTGGCGGCGGTGTTGTCGCTGTAGATCATCGCCGCCTCGCACAGCTCGGCCACGCTGAGCGTGCCGCCGACATGGCGCTCGGACACCGGCGCATACGCCAGCAGGTCCGCCTTGCGCACCGGCAGGCGCCGTTCCAGGGCCAGTTCGCCGCGATCGACCCGCTGCAGCACCGCCCCCGCCAAGACGAATTTGAAGGTGCTGCACAGCGGGAAGCGCTGCTCCTGGCGCTGCCCGCCGAGCGTCGCGCCGCCGCCGTCGAGCAGGCTCACGCCGAGCCGGCCGCCACTGCGCCGCTCGATCCCGGCCAGCCGCTGCTGCAGGGTGGGCGCGGGGCTCCGCGCTGTTGTCGCCTGTGCCGCGGCCGCCGCCAGCAGACTCGCGCCCATGCCCACGCCCTGCAGGAATCGTCGTCTCGTCAGCATCGTCCACCTCCATCGGCAGCCGGGAGGATGGCCGCATCGGCCATCCCTCACCGGCAAGGGTATTCAATCGCGTCCATGAGCCGACTGGCTGCCTGACGACGATCCATCCGCGTCTGCTGGGCGCCCCGCGCGGCTTCGCGGCGGCGCGGCGCCAGAACCTGAAGCGCGCCGCGCAGCGTCGTGCTCGCCAAGTCCGGCCGCACGCGGCGGCCATGCGCCGGCGGCGGGCCTCCTCGCCTCAGCCCGCGAGCGTTTCCCGCACCGCGACCGCCACCGCCTTCAACGCCGCGTCGCGCGCGTCCTCGTCGACCTTGGCGCCATTGAGATAGGCGGTGAGCAGCAGCGGCGCACGCCCCGGCGGCCAGACGATGGCGATGTCGTTGCGGGTGTCGATGCCGTTGTTGCCGGTCTTGTCGCCGACCTTCCAGGCGCGCGGCAACCCGGCGCGCAGGCAGTCGTCGCCGGTGCGGTTGTCGCGCATCCAGTCGATCATCCGCTGCCGCGAGGCCGGTGCCAGCACCTCGCCGAGCAGCAGCGTGCGCATGCTCGCGGCCATCGCCGCCGGCGTCGTGGTATCGCGCGGGTCGTCCATGGCGAAGTCGTTCATCTCCGGCTCGTAGCGGTCGGAGCGGGTCTGCGTATCGCCGATCGTGCGCAGGAAACGGGTCAGCCCCGCGGGGCCGTCGACCTGGCGCAGCAGGAGATTGGCCGCCACCCCGTCACTAAAGATCATCGCGGCCCGGCACAGCTCGGCCAGGCCGAGCGAGGCGCCGACATGCGGCCGGGTCGCCGGGGCATGCGACACCACCATGTCCTCGGCGCGGATCGGCACCTGCGTCTGCAACGCCAGTTCACCGCGATCGACCCGCTGCAGCACCGCGGCCGCCAATACAAATTTGAAGGTACTGCACAAGGGAAAGCGCTCGTCCTGGCGCTGCCCGCCCAGCACCGTGCCGCTGCCGTCGAGCAGCGTCACCCCCAGCCGCCCGCGCGCCTGCCGTTCGATCCCGGCGAGCCGCTGCGCCAGCGTCCGCGCCTTGCCGGACGCCACTTTCGCATCCGCCCCCGCCACCGCCAGCGCGGCCGCCGCCAGCCCCATGCCCTGCAGGAATCGTCGTCTCGCCAGCATCGCCCACCTCCGTCGTGAGCCGCGATCATGCGCAGCTTGACCGCCGCCCACCAGCGAGGTTATTCAATCGCACCCATGAAATTAACTGATATCTCCCGATGGTCCGCCCGCCGTTGCCGCTGAACGCGCTGCGCGCCTTCGAGGCCGCCGCGCGACACCAGAACCTGACCCGCGCCGCCGACGAACTGTGCGTGACCCAGGCCGCGCTGAGCCATCAGATCAAGCGGCTGGAAGCGCGCCTGGGCGTGGTGCTGTTCCAGCGCCTGCCGCGCGGCGTGGCGCTGACCGACGAAGGCCAGCGCCTGCATCCGGTGCTGACCGAGGCCTTCGACCGCATCGCCGCGACCGTGCAGCGCTTCGCCGGCGGCCGCTACCGCGAGACGCTGAGCGTGGGCGTAGTCGGCACCTTCGCGGTGGGCTGGCTGCTGCCGCGGCTGGACGCCTTCCATGCCGCGCACGCCGACATCGAGTTGCGCGTGCACACCCACAACAACCGCGTCGACCTGGCCGGCGAGGGCCTGGACCTGGCGATCCGCTTCGGCGACGGCGACTGGCAGGGCCAGCAGGCGACACCGATCCTGGATGCCGCGTTCGCGCCGGTCTGCGCGCCGGCGCTGGCGCGCGCGCTGCGCGTGCCGGCCGACCTGGGCGGCATGCCGTTGCTGCGCTCCTACCGGCTGGACGAATGGCCGCGCTGGCTGCAGGCGGCCGCCGCGCCGGAGGTGCTGGCCAGCGGGCCGATCTGCGATTCGTCGCTGACCCTGGCGGCGGCTGCGGCGGCCGGCGCCGGCGTGGCGCTGCTGCCGTTGCCACTGTTCGCGCAGGACCTGGGCGCGGGGCGCCTGGTCTGCCCGTTCCCGCAGCGCATCGACCTCGGCCGCTACTGGCTCACCCGCCTGCGCTCGCGCGGCGAGAGCGAGGCCGGCCGGCGCCTGCGCGAATGGTTGCTGGCCGAAGGCCAGCCCGCCACCGGGTAAGCGCGCGGACACCGCGGCGCGACCGATAGGACACCACCCGGCGCCGGCGCCGGCGACGACGCCCGCTCCACCCGCTCAGGCACCACGCAGCGCGCGCTCAGCGGCAGGCGTCGCCGCGCGCGAACTCCATGCCGACCAGACCGCGCACGAAGTACGCGAAGCGCGGATCCCAGATCGCGTTGTGGTCCTGGATCAGCGATCCGTCCACGCGCACGTTCAACAACGGCACCCATGGCGCCGGCGGCGGTGACGCGGCGGTGGCGGCCAGTTCCAGTCCGCCCAGTGCGAACGCACCGGGGCCGGCGCGGAACCGCCCCCAGGTGCGCACCGCGGCGGAGAACGCCTCCGGCGTCAGCGCGGTCGGCGCCGCCGCGCCCGGCAGCGGGCGCAGGCGGTAGCGCGAAAAGTCCGGATACAGCCCGTATGGCGTGGTGATCAGCGCGGCGCCGCCCGCACCGGCCTGCGCGATGCGCTGCGCGTAGAACAGCCGCATGCCGCGCGGAAACTCCCGGGACAGCGCGGTGTCGGCCTCGGAGGTGAAACTGACCAGCGCCAACGGCGTGCAGGCCGGGAACCGTGTCCGCGCGGCAGCCGCATGCAGGGCGACGAACTGCTCCGCCTCGATCGCCGGATTCAGCAGGACCACCAGATCCGCGTACGCCGGCTGCCGGCCGCCCTGCGCGGCGCCGACCGCCTCGGCGAGCCGGTCCTTGACCGCACTGAACAGGACGCCACCACCGAAACTGTGGCCGATCGCCACCAGGCGGCTGTGCTGCGAGGCGCGGCGCATCGCGGCCAGCCGCGCCAGCACGCCACGCACCCCGTCCACGCCGGTGGTCAGGCCCAGTTCCTTCTTGTCCCGATACGACAGCAGCGCGACCAGATCGTGGTCGGAGGCCTTCGCCTGCCAGCCCAGGTAGACGCCGACGACGGCGCGCCGCTGCCCGACCGCCGACGTTCGCTCCTGCGCCTGCAACTGGCGCAGGAAGGCCTTGAAGGCGATGACGTTGCCGTCGTTCTGCGCCGCGTTGTGGTTCCAGCCGTGGATGAAGACCACCATCAGCACCCGCTGCGGCGGCCGCGCGGCGAACGCCGCGATCTTGCCCATGACATCGTCGATGGCGGCCGGATCGTAGGGTCTGCCGTGTTCGTCGAACTCGACGAAGGCCAGCGCCGGGGCCGGCGCGCTGGCCTCATCCCGGTCCTGATCGAGCACGATGAAGTCCGCCGACTTGCAGGCGGGGGACAGCGACGAGGCCTCATGGCAGGCGGTCCGGTCCGGCCGTTGCTGGCCGTAGCTGGCGCAGCCGCACAGCCCGGCCAGCAGCAAAGCGGTGGCGATGATGCGATGCATAGCGGTTCTCCCTGGGTCCTTCGCCGCCGGCGCAGCCGCGCTGGCGCTGCGCATCCTCCCTGCCCAACGCGGATCGCGACGACCTCCGGCCACCCCATGGCGACGCAACGGACGAGGCCGGCAGGCAAGAGGCGTTGGCGGCGCTCGCGGCCCACGCGCCTTCGCGCGTCGCCACGCAGCGTCGCCGCCCGTGCGCCGCCCCGCGAAACGCCTCTGGCCGCCTTGGCGGACGCGGACATCGCGCAGGCCGCACGGCGTGGCGGATGGCCGGGGACGCGCCAGCAGCGGATGTGAAGGATTTGTGCAGCGCCACTTGGCGACACCCGCCGGGCGAATTACGATCCAGGTCTCGGATGTACTGTGCGCCAAGGCAGGCGAACCACGCGTTTTCGGGGGAATACGTCATGAATCGTCCTGCCGCCACGGCCCGTCCAGGCCTGGTTTCGCGCGATGCCGCCCTGGCCGCCGCCCTGGCCTGCCTGTGCGTGCTGCACCTCGCTTATTTCCTGCGCAGCGGCGCCGGCGAATGGCACTGGGCGCTCAGCGCGACCGGGCTGGCGCTGATGGCGCTCAAGGCCAGCCTGCGCCCGAGTTCGATGGCGCTGCTGTCGCTGCGCAGTCTGCGTTCGCGCACGCCGCTGGACTGGGCCGCCATTGCCGGCGGCCTGCTGGTCGTGGCCAGCGCGGCCGCCTGAGTGGCGCGCGCAGGCGGCCGAGCGCGGCGCTAACCCCCCGCCCTCCGCGGACCGGCTTCCGCGAGAAGCCCGTCGCGACCGATCACCCAAACGGATCATGGCCGGTGACGCCTGCGCAGGGCGTTCCTGGCAACGGAAACACCTGTCGGCTTGCCTGCCGGCGGCGCACCCGATCGCGCTACGCCCGGCCCGGCGAGGACGCTACACAGCGCGTTTGCCCGCATCGCCGCCGATCCGCGCGGCGGCCAGTTGGCGGAAGGCGTCGCGCTGCGCGGCATCGGCGAACCAGGAGGTCGGCAGCAGATCGAACAGGATGTCGTTGTGGTAGAGCATCAGCAGCTGCGGACTGTCGCGATAGCGCACGTAGTCGCGCCAGGGGCGCCGCACGTGGCCGTCCGCCCAGGTGATCTCCAGGCCGGCCTCGTCCCAGCGATAGGTGAAGCGATGCCGCAGTGCCGCCTGCTGCGCATACAGGCGCCGCACCTTGCGCGGCATCGTCCACGCCGACTGAATGGTCTGGCCGATCAAGCCACCGCCACCGGCGGCGGCCAGCATGACACCGACGATGTCCACGCCGGAGCCGCGCTTGGCGAAGGCGAACACCGCCAGCCCGAGCAGCAGCAGCACCGCCATCGCCAGCAGCACGCGCCGCAGCGAGCGCCGTTGATGCAGGCGCTGCGCGGCCAGATAGTCCTCCAGCGTGATGGTGCCGCTGATCATCGTGTTCCTCCTCGCGCTGTCGTCCATGGCCAGACCCGCAGCGTGCCACGCGCGGCGGAGCCGGCGCAAAGCCGCCGCCGACGGATGCCGCGCCGCCGCCTGCCTTCGCCGGCACGCACCCGCGAGCGCGAAACCACGCCGCGGCTCAGGCGCCCTCGATCAACTCCATCCACGCCTGCTCGGCCTGCGCCAATTGCTGCGCGGTGGCTTCGCGGTCGCGGCCCAGCACCGCCATCTTCTCCGCGTCGGCGTAGTGCTTCGGATCGGCGAGCCGGCGGTCGAGCTCGGCCAGCGCCGCCTCCAGTTCGCCGACGCGCTTTTCGGCCGCGGCCAGCTTGTGCGGGTTCGGCGGCTTCTTCGCCGGCAGCGGCTTGACCGGTGGCGGCGGGGTCGGCGCGGCCTCGGCCAGCTTCTGCTTGGTGCCCTGCGCGGCCGGACGGGTCCGCAACCACGCCGCATAGGCATCCAGGTCGCCGTCGAAGGGTTCGACCACGCCGTCGGCCACGCGCCAGAAGGTGTCGCAGACCAGGCCGATCAGGTGGCGGTCGTGCGAGACCATCACGATCGCGCCGTCGAAATCGCTCAGCGCCTCGGCCAGGGCCTCGCGCATTTCCAGGTCGAGGTGGTTGGTGGGCTCGTCGAGCAGCAGCACGTTCGGCTGCTGCCAGGCGATCAGCGCCAGCGCCAGGCGCGCGCGCTCGCCGCCGGAGAAGCCGTCGACCGGCTCGAACGCGCGGTCGCCGGGGAAATTCCACTTGCCGAGGAAATCGCGGAACGCCTGGTTGCTGGCGTCCTTGTCGATCTCGCGCATGTGGTCCATCGGCGACTGGCCTTCGTGCAGCGACTCCACCGTGTGCTGGGCGAAGTAGCCGATGCGCAGGTCCGGATGCGCCATGCGCTCGCCGGCGATCGGCGCCAGCTCGCCGACCAGGGTCTTGACCAGGGTGGTCTTGCCGGCGCCGTTGGGGCCGAGCAGGCCGATGCGCTGGCCGGCCTCCAGGCCGAAGCCGACGTTGCGCAGGATCACCGCGTCCGCGCCGTAGCCGGCCTCGGCGTGGTTGAGGCGGATCAGCGAGAACGGCAGCTTGGCCGGCGGCGACAGTTCAATGCGGAACTCGCGCTCGGCGCGCACCGCCTCGGTGCCGGCCAGCTTCTCCAGACGCTTCATCCGGCTCTGCGCCTGCGCCGCCTTGGACGCCTTGGCCTTGAAGCGGTCGATGAAGCTCTGCAGGTGCGCGCGCTCGGCCTGTTCCTTGTCGTGCGCGATCTGCTGCTGGCGCAACTGCTCGGCGCGCTGCCGCTCGAAATCGGTGTAGCCGCCGGTGTACAGCTTGGCGCCGCCGTTGTGCAGGTGCAGGGTGTGGGTGGCGACGTTGTCGAGGAACTCGCGGTCGTGCGAGATCAGCAGCAGCGTGCCCGGGTACTTCAGCAGCCACTGTTCCAGCCAGTACACCGCGTCCAGGTCGAGGTGGTTGGTCGGTTCGTCGAGCAGCAGCAGGTCGCTGGGCATCATCAGCGCGCGCGCCAGGTTCAGGCGCACGCGCCAGCCGCCGGAGAACGAGGACACCGCGCGGTGGTGGGTCTCGGCCGGGAAGCCGAGGCCATGCAGCAGCTTACCGGCACGCGCATCGGCGTCGTAGGCGCCCATCTCGGCCATCTTGGTGTGCGCCGCGGCGACCGCCTCCCAGTCCTCGCGCGCGGTCGCCTCGGCCTCCTCGGCCAGCACCGCGGCCACCGCGGTGTCGCCGCCGAGCACGAAGCTCAGCGCCGGATCCGGCAGCGACGGGGTTTCCTGGGCGACGCTGGCGATGCGCACCTTGCCGGGCAGGTCGACATCGCCCTTGTCGGCCTCCAGTTCGCCCTTCACCGCCGCGAACAGGCTGGACTTGCCGGCCCCGTTGCGGCCGACCACGCCGACCCGGTAGCCGGCATGCAGGGTGAGGTCGACATTGGACAGCAACAGCCGCTCGCCGCGGCGCAAGGCGAAATTACGTAGGGAAATCAAGGCAGGGCACTCGGCTAGCGAGGCGGAAGTGTAGCCGCTTCGCCCGCGCCGGCGCACCCGGGGCGGCGACGCCACGTCGCGCCCGGCCCGGAACCCGGCGCCGCGGAAACCTGACCCAGTACCGTTTTTGTATACACGCCCGCGTGAAAAACGGATTTCAATCCGATGGCACTTTGCTGCATCGCACCATCCTCGACCTGCACCGGACATCCCCCAGACCCACGCCAATCCCCCAGCCACTGGAGTCTTCGCCCGATGACGCAACGCCGCCTCCCCCTCGTCAGTGCCGTCCTGCTCGCGCTCGCCTCCGGCAACAGCCTCGCCCAGTCCCAGCAGGCACCGACCACGCTGGACAACATCATCGTCACCGGCACCCGCATCGCCGATCGCACCGTGGCCCAGTCGCAGTCGCCGATCGACATCATCGCGCCGGAAGCGCTGCAGGCGACCGGCGCCAACGACCTGGCCAGCGCCCTGGGCAAGCTGCTGCCGTCGCTGAACTTCCCGCGTCCGGCGATCAACGACGGCAACGACGCGCTGCGCCCGGCCACCCTGCGCGGCCTGTCCCCCGACGCGGTGCTGGTGCTGGTGGACGGCAAGCGCTACCACACCACCTCGCTGGTCAACTACAACCCGTCGGTCGGCCGCGGCTCGGCGCCGGCCGACCTCAATTCGATCCCGATGTCGGCGATCGCGCGCATCGAGGTGCTGCGCGACGGCGCCTCCGCGCAGTACGGTTCCGACGCGATCGCCGGAGTGATCAACATCGTGCTCAAGCACGGCGCCAAGCCCGGCAGCAACAGCGTCTCGGTCAACGGCGGCATCATGGACAAGGGCGATGGCGAGCAGAACGGCGTGGACGGCTCGTACGGCCTGGCCTTCGGCGGCGCGGGCGACGGCGAGGCGCCGGGCTGGGTGCGGGTGTCCTGGAACTACCAGAACGCGATGAACACCAACCGCGCCGAGAACACCGACAAGGCCACCACCCTCGCCGGCGCGGACACTCCCAGCGGCATTCCCTACCAGCGCTACGGCGACCCCGCGGTCAAGACCTACCAGGGGCTGCTCGGCTTCGGCTATGCGCTGACCCCGCGCATCGACCTGTACGGCTACGCCAACTTCAGCCGCCGCGAGGTGGTGTCCAACGGCTACTACCGCGCCTGGGACAACAGCGACCGCAACGTGCCGGCGATCTACCCCAACGGCTTCCTGCCGCAGATCTACAACCCGTCCAACGACCGCGCCGCGGTGCTCGGGATCAAGGGCAGCACCGACAGCGACTGGACCTGGGACGTCTCGGCCGATTACGGCGAGAACGACGTGACCTTCAATCTGCGCAACACCATCAACACCAACCTGTACTGGACCACCGGCGCCTCGCCCACCCGCTTCAATGCCGGCGGCTTCCGCACCAAGCAGGGCGTGCTCAACGCCGACGCCAGCAAATCCTTCGACTGGGGCCTGGCCTATCCGGTCAACCTCGCCTTCGGCGCCGAGTACCGGCAGGACAAATACGCCGTGCGCGCCGGCGCGCCGGATTCGTATTTCTTCGACCCGACCACGCTCAACCCGGACACCGGCAGCGCCTATCCGGGCGGCTCGCAAGTGTTCCCGGGGCTGGAACCCTCGGTCGCCGGCGACTTCGAGCGGCACAGCAAGGCGGTCTATGCCGACCTGGAGGCGGACCTGACCGAGAAACTCTCCGCCGGCCTGGCCGCGCGCTACGAGGACTACAGCGACGCCGGCTCCACCCGTTCCGGCAAGCTGTCTGCGCGCTACCAGGTCAACGACGCCTTCGCCCTGCGCGGCACCGTCTCCAACGGCTTCCGCGCGCCGTCGCTGGCGCAGCAGAACTACGCCTCGGTGGTGACCCTGCTGCAGAACGGGCAACTGACCCAGATCGGCACCTACCGCACCTCCGACCCGGTCGCCATCGCGCTCGGCGCCAAGCCGCTGACCCCGGAGAAATCCAGCAACTACAGCCTCGGCGCGGTCTGGCAGGCGGGCACGCTCAGTTCCACCCTGGACCTGTACCAGATCCGCATCTGGGACCAGATCCTGTACTCGGACCAGCTGTCGCTGGCCGAACCGATCGGACAGGTCACCGCGGTGCAGTTCTTCGTCAACGGCGCGACCACCCGTACCCGCGGCATCGACTGGGTGAACAACTACGTGGTCGATCTCGACCAGGCCGGCCAGGTGGACCTGACCCTCGGCGCCAACTACAACAAGACCGAGATCCTGGAGATCTCCGACCCCAACTTCCGCCGCGCCAGCCAGGGCCTGCTGACCGACGCCACCCCGCGCACCAAGTACGTGCTCGGCGCCGAATGGACCCGCGCCGGCTGGAGCGTGCGCGGCGACGCCACCCGCTACGGCGCGGTCACCCGCCGCGGCGACGACGCCGACGGCAGCCAGGACCAGACCTTCGCCGCGCGCTGGCTGTTGAACCTCGTCACCAGCTACACCTGGCACGACCTCACCTTCAGCGTGGGCGTGGACAACCTGACCAACCAGTACCCGACCCGGTCGGCGCCGAACAACATCTACGAGGATCGGCCCAGCGGCCTGCAGTACTCGTCGCTGTCCCCGTTCGGCTTCAACGGGCGCTACTGGTTCGGCCGCATGAGCTACCGGTTCTAGCCCGGCACGCGCCGATGCCATGATCACGGACCGCCCGCCCCGTCCGTCCGCCACGCGGCGCGGGCGGCGCGCGCCGCGCGCATGGCCGCGGCCATGCCGCTTAGAACCGGAAAGCATAAGAACATGCCGCGGCATGCTGCACTGCCGCGCGATTGTTAAACAATAATAACGCGTCCCGGGGCAGGCCCGTCTGGCCGAGGTCGCGCAGCGACCGCCCCCTTTGCCCTTGCGGCATTCGCTGGAGTTTCCATGAACCGTCCGTTGTCCCTGCTGGCGAGCGCCGTGCTCGCCGCCCTCGCCGCCCCGTCGGCCCTGGCCCAGACCACTCCCGACACGCCGAGTACGCTCGATACCGTCATCGTCACCGGCACCCGGGTCAGCGACCGCACGGTGGCCGAATCGCAGTCGCCGATCGACATCATCACCCCCGAAGCGCTGCAGTCCACCGGCACCTCGGAACTGGCGACCGCGCTGTCGCGCGCCCTGCCCTCGCTGAACTTCCCGCGCCCCGCGCTGACCGACGGCACCAGCGGCATCCGCCCGGCACAGCTGCGCGGGCTCTCGCCGGACCAGGTGCTGGTGCTGGTCAACGGCAAGCGCCGCCATACCTCCGCGCAGATCAACGTCAACGGCAGCATCGGCCGCGGCGCCTCGGCGGTGGACATCAATGCCATCCCGATCGCGGCGATCGAGCGCGTGGAAGTGCTGCGCGACGGCGCCTCGGCGCAGTACGGCTCCGATGCCATCGCCGGGGTCATCAACATCGTGCTCAAGGGCGCCGGCGAAGGCGGCAGCCTGGCGATCGACCATGGCCAGTATTCGGCCGGCGACGGCGCCAAGTCGCAACTCTCCGGCGACGCCGGCATCGGCTTCGGCGACGGCCGCGGCAGCCTGCATGTGGCCGGACAGATCAGCCAGCAGGACGAAACCAACCGCGCCGGCCCCTACCAGGGCACCGCGCCGAACACCGGCAACTACCCGGGCATCGGCGAGACCACCTTCGTCTACGGCGACCCCCAGGTCGATGCGACCGCGGTCTCGGCCAATGGCGAATTCCGTTTCAGCGACCACGTCACCGGCTACGCCACCGCCATCGCCAGCAACCGCGACATCACCTCGTTCGCGTTCTACCGCTCGCGCAACCACAACGGGCAGAGCGCGCTGCTGGCGCAGACCTATCCCGACGGCTACGTGCCGGAGATCGAGCAGTACTCCAAGGACCGCTCGCTGGTGGCCGGGCTCAAGGGCAGCACCGACGGCGGCTTCGGCTGGGACGTGAGCTACAACTACGGCTACAACAAGATCGACTTCACCACCCGCAACAGCATCAACTACAGCCTCGGCACCGACAGCCCGAGCAGCTTCTACGACGGCGCGCTGGAGTACACGCAGAACATCGTCAACGCCGACTTCACCCAGCCGCTGGAATGGGGCCTGGCGTATCCGGTGACGCTGTCCTTCGGCGCCGAGTACCGCCAGGAGAAGTGGAACCAGTCGCCGGGCGAGCCGGCCTCCTACACCGGCACCACCGGCGGCGCGCAGGGCTTCGCCGGCTTCTCGCCGGCCAACGCGGTGCATTCGGACCGCCACAACTACGCCGTCTACGCCGGCCTGGAAGCCGACTTCACCGACAAGTTCTCCGCCGGCCTTACCGGCCGCTACGAGGACTACTCCGACTTCGGCAGCAAGAGCTCGGGCAAGCTGTCGGCGCGCTACGCGTTCACCGACAAGGTGGCGCTGCGCGGCACCGTGGCCAGCGGTTTCCGCGCCCCGTCGCTGGCGCAGCAGCAGTACCAGGCGGTGACCAGCAACTACATCAACGGCACGTTCTTCGAATCGGGCACCTTCCCGGTCGACAGCGCCGTGGCCCAGGCGCTGGGCGCCGCGCCGCTGAAGGCGGAGACCTCGCTGTCCTACAGCCTGGGCCTGGTGCTGCAGCCGGTCGAACGCCTGTACCTGACCCTGGACGCGTACCAGATCAAGATCGACGACCGCATCCTGCTGTCCTCCAACCTCAACGATGCGGCGGTGCTGGCGCAGCTGCGCGGCCTCGGCTACGCCAATGTCACCAGCGTGCGCTATTTCAGCAACGCGGCCGACACCCGCACCCGCGGCGTGGACCTGGTCGGCACCTACAGCATCCCGTTCGCGGCCAGCTCGCTGGATCTCACCGCCAGCTACGGCTACAGCAAGACCGAGGTCACCCACGCGATCACCCAGCCGCAGGCGCTGGTGGACATCGGTTCGACCCAGACCACCCTGGGCCGCGACGAGATCGGCCGCCTAGAGGACAGCTTCCCCAAGGACAAGCTCATCCTCAGCGGCACCTGGAAGCTGCAGCACTGGGACGTCAACCTGGCCGCCACGCGCTACGGCGACTTCACCGTGCGCAACTCGGCCAGCGCCGCGCGCGATCAGACCTACGACGCGAACTGGGTGGTGGACGCCTCGGCGAGCTTCAAGCCCAGCGCCAACTGGACCCTAACCCTGGGCGCGGACAACCTGCTCGACCAGTACCCGGACAAGACCGCCAACCTGGTCAACTCCACCTACGGCATGTTGCCGTACAGCAACTATTCGCCGTACGGCTTCAACGGCGCCTACGTGTACGGGCGGATCAACTACCGCTGGTGATCGCGTCACGAGACGCTGCCTGCTTCCGTTCACGGGAGAGGGTTTTCTCAACCCTGCATGTGCTCGGCCATGCGCCGGATCGCCAGCGGCGACGCAGCGCACTCGTCCGCATGCCTCACGCTTGCGCGTCTCGGCTATGCCGATCCCGCAAGAAACACAGGCCTATCAGCGAAGGCGCGGCATGCCCAGCCGCGCCATGCCGCGCGCAGTCGACCAAGGCGACGAAGATTCGGGAAAGGACGGGCAGGGTCAGCCCATGACCGGCGCGCCCCTGCCTCCCGGATCTTCCTGTTGACGCTGTTGAAGCTCCATCGCCACCTGCTGCTCGCGCTGCTGATTGAGCGCCTGCGCCTGCTGCACGGTGTCCTGGATCGGCGCCGGCGGCTGCGATACGTCGGTCGACGCACGGAAGCCGGGCGTGACGCCTGCAACCCACACGCTGTCGCCAGCCATGAGCACGCGGTCGATCTTGCCCGCATCGGCGATCCCGGCCTGCTTGGCGCCGAGCATCGCCTGCGCAACATGGTCGTCGCCGATATGCGCCGGCACGTCCTGACGGATGCGCGCGAACAGCGCCTGGTCGGCCGCCGACAGCGCGGCGATGCCGTGTGCCTGCTCGGGCGTGCGTTCGGCCGCCGGCGCCTGGCCGAGCAGATGCGGCGAACGTAGCTGCGCCCACTGGTTGGCGTAATCGTGCATCTCCACCGCCTGCGCCTGGCGCGGATCGACCTGCACCATTTTCGGCGCGTCGAAGGCACTGAGGCGCTGCAGCCCCTGCACCTGACCATCCGCGCCCATCGCCACGTTGGTGATGCGCAGCCCCTCGCGCTCGCCCTGCACCAGCAGCGCGGCGGCCACCTTCTCGCTGTGCGGACCGGAGGCGATGCCTTGCCCGGCTTCCATGTAGTGCACCTCGCGCAAGCTGTGCTTGAAGTCGACGTGCCCGGGATGAGCCGGATCGCGCAAATCCGCCGACACCGACGAAAACGCAGGGGCAGCGCGCGACGCCACATGCTCCGACGCGACCGCGGGCGACGCTGCCCGCGCGCGCTCGGTCTGCGTGTCGTCGTCGCGCCCGGAGTTCTCCCACATGCCTGGCGCAGGCGGACTCCCACGCTCCGGCGCCAACTGCTGGCGTGCCTTGTGCTCGAGCTCCTGGATCCGCGCATCCAGACTCGGCAACACCGTCTCGGTCATCAGGTGGCGGTCGGTGGCCTCCTTAGCGCTGGGCGAGACCTGGCTCGCAAAGACGCCGGTCCTGGCCAGATTGCCCGCCCCCTGCGGCGTCGTCGGATTGAGCACCGCAGCCACGCCGACCGCAGTCGCGGCGGTAGCGCCCTGCGCGGCGTAAACCCCGGGCAATTGCGCGGACACCGCTTGCGTATGGCGCCCGGCACTGCCCAGGGTCGCGTCGGCCGTGCTGCCCACCGTCGCAATCACATCGTGCTGCACGCGCCCGACCTGGTCGGCAACGGCACCCAGCACGCCGCCCACCGCGTGCGCGCGCCTGCGGATGTCCTGCGCATGCTCGGCCGCTGCGTGCACGGCGTGCGCCGCATCGGCCTGCCCGCGCTGCTGCGCCTGGGCACCGGCCTGCTCCAGGCGCCCGGCCTGGGCCTGGGCCTGCTCGCGCAAGCCCTGCGGCAAGATCGCTCCCGCCTGGCGCAGGGCGGCCGCTCCCAACCCCGCCGCTTCGCCTTCGATCCGCCCTTGCACGCGCTCGGCGCTGGCCTGCACCTCGCCCAGCGCCTGCCGGCCCTGCGCGCCGAGCGCCGCGGCCCGCTCCACTCCCTGCGCGGCGGCGTCGCCCAGCGCATGGCTCACACGCTGGCCCGTCTGAGCGGCGGCCTGCGCCGTGCGATCGACCAGCTCACCGGAGACCTCCATCCCCTGCCCGCCGAGGTGTCCGGCCTGCGCCATCACGCCGCCCACGCCGCGCCCGAGCCGCGCGCCCTGTGCGGTCGCAGACACGATGTCCAGCATCGGCCCGGCGAAATCCGAGGCCTCGCGCAGCGACAGCCGCGCAGGGCGGTCCACCACCTGGCTACCGGACGCTGGCACGTACTCGCGCTGCTTGGCTGCCAACAGCGGTTGCGGCTGCCCCGCGGCCAATGGCAATTCGCGCAGCAGCTGCGCCGTATCGCCTTGCTCCAGGCGATCGAGGAAGGCATGCACCGAGGGCTGGGCGTAAGCCGGGACCGTCGCATTCAACTGGCTAGCCAGCAGCGCCTTGCCTTGCGGCAACTCCTTGAGCACGGCGCTGGTTTCCTTCAATACCCCGCCCAGCTCCTCGCGCCGGAACGCGTCGAGCCGGTGGATGTTCTGCTGGATACCGTCGTTGAGCACTTCGCCGGCCACCTGGTAAGCCACCACGTTCGTTTGCGTGTCGTAGACTGGCAGGCCGTTCTCCTGCGCGAAGCGCCTTGCGGTGTTCGGGTGCAAGCCGGCGGCATTGAACGTGGTCGCGTGCGCGCCTGTCACTGCCGCCGCCGCGGAAGCCGCGCCGCCGCCGAGGGAGTGGGCGGCGAGTTCGAAGTCGACCTTGTCGCGCGTCAAGGCGGAGGCAAGGCGCATCGCTCGATCGTAATAATCCGTCTGCAGCCCTACTGCCTGCGGGAAGTTGTTGGCCAGGAAGTCCTCGCCCGTCGTGTCGCGAAGGCCGTCGGGCGTCAGCACTTGGCCGGACGACCCCTTGAACACCAACGTCGGCTTGTAGCCCGGACCCAGGATCGTCGGATCGGGGAGGTAGATCTCGGCGCGGAAGCCGGATTCTTTCGGATGAAGGAATTCCTTGATCTGGTCATTCGTCATGCTGAGCTTTGGCGCATACTCGCGCAACTTGTCCAGGTGTTCGCTGGCGCGTATCCACCCTGCCTCCGGCCGCCCCTCACCCTTGGCAGCGTCATACACGTCATCTGCAACGCCTGCCATCTCGCGGACGTAGTAAAGCTGGTGGAGTTGCGCCGCCTGCTGCTGTGCCTGCGGGTCGTTGCTGGCACGCAGCTGCTCGAACAGCGCACGTTGCTGTTGGTGTTCGGCAAGACTGGGCATCTGAAATTTCCTTCTTCAGGTGGGGTGGACAGTACATCAGAGCAACGGGATGTCTTTTTCTTCGTAAGGGAAACCGAAGGCCTTACGCATGCTGCGGTAATTTTCCGGCAAGGGAGGGCGCTTGTAGCCATGCTGCAGTAGCCATTGCTGGCATTTACGCTGCCAGGTTGGATCGTCTGGATTGCCGGGATGCCAAAAAATCGCCTCAATCACAGCCTCATCGTTAAATTTAGCGCCATGCTGAATTAACCAATAAGTCTGTTCAAATCCACCCCTCCCAGCATAATCAAGAATAATAGGAACACCCTGGCTTTCTGCATTCACATCTGCCCCCCGCTCCACCAGCAACTTCACGTTCTGCCATTTGTTTTGCGTCAGGAACGCTTGGAGAAGAAGGGTTTCATTATTGGCATTACGCGTATTCGGGTTGCCGCCATGATCCAACAACAATTTCAAATAGATCGGATCCTCCTGTTTTGCGGCCCACACCATGGCATTGGCGTGGTTGGTCGGCGCGCTGCTGGCTCCTCGCTCAGGCGGATAGGGCTTGGCCACATTCGGATTGGCCCCATTCTCCAGCATCGCCCGCAACCCCTCCGGGTTGTGGGTCATGATCGGCCACATCAGCAGCGGATAACCATCCTTGGAGAAGATCACGTCGGGATTGACGTGTTCCTCCTTCATCAGCCGCCGGACTTCCTTGGCATTGCCGTGCTCGGCCGCCAGGGCCAGCGCCTGCGCCTTGGGGTCGGGGAAGAACGAGGACAGGCCGTAGGCGGACTTCTGATCCGCTGGCGGCACCGACAACGCGTCGCAGCCGACACTGCCCAGGATTAGCAAGGTCAGCAATGCAGCGCACAGCAACTTAGACACGTTCGTTCCTCATCCGGCCAGCGCAGTGCGGAAATTCCGTACATCGACTAGGGTAGTCTCTGTCTGCGCAAGGCGCCACTGCCGCACCCGCGCTGCGCTGCTGCGCATGGGCGCCGAATGCCCAGACGTTCGGCCGGGCCGCTCGCGCGTCCGCGGCTAGCGGATCATCTTCATCATGCACCAATGGCGCACCACCAGGCTATGCCGCAGGCTGGGTCGGCGCGAAACCTATCCAATCGAATCCACGCCCGGCCAGGATGCAGCGCGATGTGTGACGGCGGACGAACCTGAATGGGATCTACGCAGGCGACTCGAGTTTTTGTCTACAACGCTCCACAAAACCTGCATCACCGCTACCGCAAGCGTCGCCGCGATCATTACCGATGCAACCATGCACCAGGGTTTAACAGAACATTGACACACCCGACATACGCCGGTAACCCATTGCCGCAGCCGCAACATTCGTCATAGGCGCAACACCCGGGAGGGGGTGATGGCGAATGTGGCGGCGCCGACTCTTCACCAGCTCTGGAGCCGACTCGCCAATGACCCGCACGTTCAGCCCTCTCGCGACCGCCATCACCGTTGCCCTCGTTGTCACCGCCGCCGCGCCCGCGTTCGCGCAAAGCACGTCCTCCAGCGCACAGACGCTGGATACCGTGATCGTCACCGGTACCCGCGTCGCCGACCGCACCGTCGCCGAATCGGCATCGCCGATCGACATCATCGCGCCGGAAACGCTGCAGGCCACCGGCACCACCGAACTGGCCACCGCGCTGTCGCGCGCGGTGCCGTCGCTGAACTTCCCGCGCCCGGCGATCACCGACGGCTCCGACGCGGTGCGCCCGGCACAGTTGCGCGGCCTCTCGCCCGACCAGGTGCTGGTGCTGGTCAACGGCAAGCGCTATCACACCACCGCGCTGGTCAATCTCAATGGCGCGCAAGGCCGCGGTTCCTCGCCGGCCGATCTCAACACCATCCCGATCGCCGCGGTCGAACGCATCGAGGTGCTGCGCGACGGCGCCTCGGCGCAATACGGTTCCGATGCCATCGCCGGCGTCATCAACATCGTGCTCAAGGGCAGCGGCAGCGACGGCAGCATCGCCGCGCGCTACGGCAAGTACAGCGCCGGCGACGGCGAGCAGTACCAACTGTCCGGCGACGCCGGGGTCAAGTTCGGCGAGAACGGCGCCGTGCACTTCGCCGCGCAGGGCGGCCACCAGGACCAGACCGATCGCGCCAAGCCGTACCTGGGCGAAGTGCAGCAGCGCTACGGCGACCCGGACGTGGACCAGGGCGCGTTCTCCTACAACGGCCAGTACAGCCCGGCCGAGTACCTGACCTTCTATTCCTACGGCATGCTCAGCCGCCGCGAAGTGCTCTCCAACGGCTATTTCCGCTGGTCCGGCGACAACCGCAACCGCCCCGAACTCTACCCCGACGGCTTCCTGCCGCAGATCTACAACGTCAGCAAGGACGTGTCCTGGGTCGGCGGCTTCAAGGCCAGCACCGAAGGCGGCCTGGCCATCGACATCAGCTACAACTACGGCCGCAACAACCTCAGCTTCGAGGTCAAGAACAGCCTCAACAACAGCCTGGGCCTGGCCAGCCCGACCGACTTCTACGCCGGCACGCTGGAAGTCACCCAGAACGTGCTCAACGCCGACTTCAGCAAGTCGCTGGATGTCGGCCTGGCCTATCCGGTGACGCTGGCCTTCGGCGGCGAGTGGCGCGGCGAGAAGTTCAACGAATCGCCGGGCGATGTGGCCTCCTACGTCAACGGCGGCGTGCCCTCGGCCAACGGCACCCTGTTGCCGGGCGCGCAGGTATTCGCCGGCTTCAAGCCCAGCGACTCGGGTCACTACGACCGCAACAGCTACTCGGCCTACCTCGATCTGGAAGGCGACATCACCGACAAGTTCTCCGCCGGCCTGGCCGGGCGCTACGAGAACTACAGCGACTTCGGCAATACCGGCACCGGCAAGCTGTCGCTGCGCTACGCCTTCACCGACAAGGTCGCGCTGCGCGCCACCGCCTCCACCGGCTTCCGCGCGCCGTCGCTGCAACAGCAGTACTTCCAGTCCATCGCCACCAACTTCATCAACGTCACCCAGCCCGACGGCAGCATCGCCGCCACCCCGTTCGAGATCGGCACCTTCCGCACCGACAACCCGGCCGCGGTCGCGCTCGGCGCCGAACCGCTGAAGGCGGAGAAGTCGAAGAACTACGGCCTGGGCCTGGTGCTGCAGCCGGTCGATGCGCTGTACGTCACCATCGACGCCTATCGCATCGACATCGACGACCGCATCGTGCTGTCGGAGAACCTGACTTCCACCGCGGTGCGCAACTACCTGCAAGGCAACGGTTATGCCGGCATCGGCGGTGGCCGCTACTTCACCAACGCGATCGACACCAAGACCCAGGGCGTGGATGCGATCGGCACCTACAAGATCGCGTTGTCGAACAGCAACCTGGATCTCACCGCCGGCTACAACTACAACAAGACCGAGATCGAGAAGATCGCCGAGAACCCGGCGGTCCTGGAGGCGATCGACCCGACCGCGGTGCGCATCGGCCGCGCCGAGATCGGCCGCATCACCAAGGGCGCGCCGCGCGACAAGTTCTTCCTGAGCAGCGTCTGGGCGCCGGGCAACTGGGCGTTCACCGCCACCGCCACGCGCTGGGGCGAATTCACCGACTTCGGCACCACGCCGGCGGCCGACCAGACCTACGCGGCGAAGTGGACGCTGGACCTGGCGGCCAGCTACAAACTGGGCAACTGGGATTTCACCATCGGCGGCGACAACGTCCTCGACGAGTACCCGGACCAGTCGCGCGCCGGTGCCGGCACCCGCACCTACCTGCCGTACAGCACCTCCTCGCCGTTCGGCTTCAATGGCGCGTTCGCCTACGCCAACGTCAACTACAAGTGGTGACACCGGTGCGGCGGCGGCGCGTGCGTCGCCGCTGCCGCATTGGACGGCGCGACGACGAGCGTGGCGAACGCGCACTGGCACCGACGCCGTGATGGCAGCCGCCAGCCACCGCGCGCGGCGGCCGCACGCATCACCGGGTCGCGATGGCGGGCGCGCTCCTCGCCATTCGGCTTCAACGACGCGTTCGCCTACGCCAACGTCCACTCCAAATGGTGAGCCGCGCAGGCACGGCCCGATCGGCGACCGCGCACGCGCGTCGCCGCCAGGCGAACGCCCCGGGCCCGGAGGGTCTTGCCGGCGCGCGACGGGCGGCAGCGGCGCGCCGATCGCGGGTTGCCGTGCATCCGCGATGTGCGACTAGCACAGCGACGGAAACGGAGGAAGTCACTTCCGTAGACATCCGCACAATCCACAGCCATATCAATGGCATAAACCAGAACGTCGCCGGTCTACCGCATATTTGTCAACAGCGGCAGGCTGCGACTCGCGTAAGGTGGAATCGCCTGAACGGCAGGCGCTAGACCCTTAGCAGGGGAAGGAAAAGACGATGGAATGGAATATGACGAAAATCGCGGTGCTCGCGTCGGGAGCCTTGTTGTGCTCGGCGCTCAGCATGAGCGCTCACGCGCAGACGTGCTGCCCCACCGGCGGCGGCGGTCCGATCGCCCGGCAAGGCCTGGGTGAGAGCGCACCAGCCGCCACCGATCTGTCCTCGAACGCGACCGTGAGCATCTACCAGTTCGAGCGCGGCGGCGTGACCTATCTGCAGATCAACGACGCGAATGGACAGGTCCGCGGCGCGATCGGGCGGATCGAGAACACCGCCTGGGTGACGCCAATGGGCAAGGACGTGGACCGGGTCAGCATCGTCGAGACGCTGGACCAGAGCCGCGGCACCGTGGTCTACGATGCGCGCTACTTCACCGTGCAGCGTGCCAGCACCAACAGCGGCGACGCCTGGACCGTCACCATCAAGAAGTGAGGGCGCGGCGTTCCGACGGTTCGGAGACCAGGAAGCTGATCTTCAACTCATGACGGCGCCGACAGGTGCCGTCATGGGCTTTCAGCCGGCTCGCCAGTTCCGATTCGACTTCGTCCACGCGCCTGCCCGAGTCGTTCCTGGCAAGCAACAGCGTCGGGTCAGCAGCGATGCTGACCACCAGGCCGCGCCGGCCACGCGCCTTCCAAACGCGCGCGTTGATGCGATGGCGGCTGCCGCTGGGCAGCACCTCCATCGCATTGAGCACGCAGCGGTACGCCGCCAGTTGCAGACCGATCGACAGTTGCTGCGATTCGCCGCGCAGCCGCGTCTCAACTTCGGTATCACAGGCATTGGCGAAGGCGATCGAGTTCAACGCGCCATACAGGCCGTGGGTCTCGATATCCAGGGGATACAGCGCGGCGACGTAGTCGTCCAGCAACTGTGCCTGGATCACGCCGGTGCGGTTCATCTCCATGGCCGCCGCGTAGTGGCCACGCTCCTTCAGCGAGGAGGCGATATCGCGACGCAGCTTGTTGAGATGGGTGTGGATGTCGGTGTACTCGATCACCCGGTTGCGCAGCGTGCGCTCGGCGGACATATAGCTGGCCTGCGCCACCTGCAGCGCCTGCTGCTCTGCATGGCCGAAGAGCCGTGCCTGGCGGAACGCACTGGAAATCTTCGAGCCGAGCACGAACAGCATGGTCGCCGCCACGGCGATCAGCATCTGCACGTCGAATCCCTGCTGGTCGTAGGCACCAGGGTAGTTCACACGCGGCAAGGACATCGCAACCGCCAGATTCGCCAGCACAACGCCAACCGCCGAACCGCGCCAACCATAGGACAGGGTGAGCCAGGCGCCGGGCACCAACAACATCAGCAACATGAGCTGGTGCGTCAGGCCCGAGGTCTGCATGGCCAGCACGAAGATCGCCGCCACGACCAGCACCGCGATCGCGGAGTCGCGTAACAGCTTGCTGGGCATGAATTTGTCCGTCTTGCGACGCAGCCACAGCAGCGCTGGAAGGAAGAACATCAGAATACCCAGATAGCTACCGATCGAGTATCGGAGGCTGGTTTCCAGGGTGATGAAGGCGGCAGGTCCATCCAACATGGCGTTGACCGCCTTGTTGACCAGCAAGCCCCATAGCGCCAGGCTCACGGTGAGCAATGGCAACCACCGCTGTACCGCCGAAGCGCCAGGAAAACGGCTGCGGAACGCCCATGGCAACAACGCGAACACCGGCGCGACGATGAGTGGACTCAGATAGGCCCACAACTCGCTGACGCCGTCGTGATTGGCCATCGGCAGGCGCATCGTCAGCAACGCGGCAGCGTCGCCCAGGAACACGTAGGGCCAGAGTCGGTAGGGCAGGAACAGCAATGCGGCCGCACGCAGCCCGGCCGGCAGGAACCATTGGTCCACCGACCAGCGCCACACGAACATGTAGAGCGCGCAATAGGCCGCACTGAGGAGGATGCCGCCGACGAGTTTTTTCAGTGTAGCCATGCCACCTTGTTCCTTGGCAGGACGCCCAATTGGCGCAAACATACAGCACCGCGCGAGCCCATACAGTAGACAGTTTGCAGTGTGTGCGAGCGCGGCAACGCCTTGTGCCACGGGGGTTTGCGAGGATCGCGGAGACGCTGGGACCGGCTTCTCATTCGGCGATTTCCGACACCCGCGCGATTTTGACCGTTTTGCGTATCACATCCAAGCGAGATCGTTGCCAATGCTGGGTTCGCGGCCGGCAAGCAGCCTCGCCCACGGCGTCGGCGACGGGTGTGTCGGTATTTCGTCGGAGCGGAGCGGCTTTACCGCAATCGGATGGCACCGCCGCCGCTGGCCGAGATCCAGCCCCGAACACTGGAAGGAAAAAAGCGACGCTGGTCGGCAAGAGCGGGGGGCGTACCGCGCGGGTAGCCCCGCCGCCCGGGGCACCATCCAAGCAACGGATCGCTGGGCGTGGCGCGGCCACAGCCCCAAGGGCAAGGGCCAGCGCCAGCATGGCGGTCGCCGGCCAGGTGGATCGAGCGGGTTACCCGTCGGCCCGCCGGGAGATGCGGCCGTCGGGCCGTCAGGCCAGCACCGGGCCAGTGGCCGCGGGCAACGGGCAGCGGGCAGCGGGCAGCGGGCAGCGGGCAGCGGCGGATTTGCCGGCAAAAGCCGCATCGGCCACACTCCGGGTCTCTTTGTTCTGCGAACTTGAATGCATCACGACACCAGTCTCATCGACATCATCGCGGTCGGGCTTGCGCTCGCCTTCATCCTCGGCACGCTCGCCCATCGCCTCAAACTCTCGCCGCTGGTCGGCTATCTGGTGGCCGGGATCTGCGTCGGCCCGTTCACGCCCGGCTTCGTCGCCGACCAGGCGCTGGCCAACCAGTTGTCGGAACTGGGGGTGATGCTGCTGATGTTCGGGGTGGGGCTGCACTTCTCGCTCGAAGACCTGATGGAAGTGAAGTGGATCGCGATCCCCGGCGCGCTGGCGCAGATCGCGGTCGCCACCCTGCTGGGCTGGGGGCTGGCCTGGAGCATGGGCTGGCCGACCCTGCACGGCCTGGTGTTCGGCCTGGCGCTGTCGGTGGCCAGCACCGTGGTGCTGCTGCGGGCGATGGAGGAACGGCGCCTGCTGGAAACCCTGCGCGGGCGCATCGCGGTGGGCTGGCTGATCGTCGAGGACCTGGTGATGGTGCTGGCGCTGGTGCTGCTGCCGGCGCTGGCCGATGCGCTCGGCGGCAAGGGCGCCGACACCGGGTCGATCCTCGGCGCGCTCGGCATCACCCTGCTGAAGATGGCCGCGTTCGTGGTGGTGATGCTGGTGGTCGGGCGCCGCGCGATCCCGTGGGCGCTGGAGAAGGTGGCCGCGACCGGCTCGCGCGAACTGTTCACCCTGTCGGTGCTGGCGATCGCGCTGGGCGTGGCGTTCGGCTCGGCCACCCTGTTCGGCGTCTCGTTCGCGCTGGGCGCGTTTTTCGCCGGCATGCTGCTGAAGGAATCCGAGCTGAGCCACAAGGCCGCCAGCGACTCGTTGCCGCTGCGCGACGCCTTCGCCGTGCTGTTCTTCGTCTCGGTGGGCATGTTGTTCGATCCGCACATCCTGCTCGAACACCCATGGCAGGTGCTGGCCACGTTCCTGACCATCACCGTCGGCAAGTCGCTGGCCGCGTTCGTGATCGTGCGCGCGTTCGGCCACCCCACCGGCATCGCCCTCACCATCTCCACCAGCCTGGCGCAGATCGGCGAGTTCTCCTTCATCCTGGCCGGCCTGGGCGTGAGCCTAGCGATCCTGCCGGAGACCGGCCGCGACCTGATCCTGGCCGGCGCGCTGCTGTCGATCATCGCCAATCCGCTGCTGTTCACCTGGCTGGACCGCTGGCAGGCGCGCCAGGCCGTGGAAGCGCCGGTGACGGTGGAGCCGGAACTGCCGCCGGGCCCGTCGCTGGACCTGGCCGACCACGCCATCGTGATCGGCTACGGCCGGGTCGGCAGTGCGCTGGCGGCGGTACTGCGCGAGCGCGGGGTGCCGGTGCTGGTGATCGACGACAACCGCGACCATGTCGAACGCGCCCACGCCGACGGCATCCCCGGCATCCGCGGCAGCGCCGCCGCCGACCGCGTGCTGGCCGAGGCGCATCCCGAAAAGGCCAAGATCGCGATCCTGGCGATCCCGCAACCGCTGGAGGCCGGCGAGGCCCTGGCCAAGCTGCGCGCGCTCAATCCCGGGCTGACCCTGCTGGCCCGCGCGCACAGCGACGCCGAGGTCAAGCACCTGCTCGAACATGGCGCCGACGGCACGGTGATGGCCGAACGCGAGCTGGCCTATTCGCTGGCGGAAATGGTGATGGCGACGCCGCCGTATCGCGGGCTGCGCGCCACCGCACGCTGAACGCTTGGCGGCAGGGATTGGGGATTGGGGATTGGGGATTCGCAACAGCGACTGCTCTTCGGAGAGCGAATCGGCAGGAAAAGGCGCGGTAGCGCACAGAAACCGTCTACCGCGACTGTGAAGGCCCGCAACAGATCTTCTTGATAAGCATTCTCGTTTACGTCAGGATTGCGCTCCCTTCCCCAGTTCCGCTCGCCCTCCCCCATGGCCTGCAAGATCGGGTTGCTCAACTCCGTGCCCAGTGCCCTGCTGTGCGAGATGTTCGGGCATGTCGGCTACGACTTCGCGGTGCTCGACCTGGAACACGTGCTGCGCTCGCCGGCCGAGCTGGAACACGCCATCCGCGCCTGCGAGCTGGGCGGCTGCGAACCCTGGGTGCGCGTGCCCGAGGTCGATGCCAAGCTGATCGGCCGCGTGCTCGACGCCGGCGCCCGCGGGGTGGTCCTGGCCGGGCTGGACAGCGCCGAGCAGGCCGAGCGCGCGGTCGCCGCCGCGCACTTCCCGCCGCACGGCCGCCGCGGCATCACCGGCGGCCGCGTCACCGGCTTCGGCAGCGTGGCCCTGGCCGACTACATCGCCCGCAGCCGCGAGCGCCTGCGGGTGATCCCGATGATCGAGAGCGCCGCCGGCGTACACGCCCTGCCGCAGATCCTGCAGGTGCCCGGCGTCTCGCTGGTGATGGAAGGCGCGCTGGACCTGGCGCTGGACCTGGGCCTCGGCCCGCACCCCACCCATCCGCAGGTCTGGGACCAATTACTGGCGATCGACGCGGCCTGCCGCGCCGCCGGCGTTCCGTTCTGCCCCAATCCCCGCGACGCCGCGCAGCGCGCGCACTGGCTGGCACAGGCGGACCTGCAGTGGCTGTTCGCCGGCGAAGACCGCGCGCTGCTGCAGGCCGCGTTGCGCCAGCGCGCGGCCGACCTGCGCAGTCCCTGACCGTTTCGTACCTTTGGAGTCGTCGTCTTGATCGCTTCGCTTTCCCCTTCGCTGCTGGCCGTCGCCCTCGTCGCCGCCATCCTCGCCCCGTCCAGCGCGCGCGCCGAGGACACCCCGCCCGACGCCGACGCCCAGGCGCGGATCCGCCAGCTCGACGCGGTGCAGGTGCAGGGCAGCCTGCTCGGCCGCTCCACCGTCGAGGACGTGCAGCACTACGCCGGCAGCCGCCAGGTGATCGACAACGCGCAACTGCGCACCGGCGCCAACCGCTCGCTGGACGACGCGTTGCAGAAGGTGCCGGGGATCAAGGTGTTCGACGAGACCGGCACCGGCGCGCTGCCGCAGATCATGCTGCGCGGCCTGTACGAGAGCCGCAGCGGCCGCGTGCAGGTGCTGGAGGACGGCATTCCGCTGGCGCTGGCGCCGTACGGGCAGACCAGCCTGTCGCTGTTCCCGGTCGGCCTGAACCAGGTCGACCGCATCGACATCGTCCGCGGCGGCGCGGCGGTGCAGTACGGTCCCAACAACGTCGGCGGCGTGATCAACCTGATCAGCCCGGACATCCCCACCACCTGGACCACCACGCTGGGGCAGAAGGTCACTGCCGGCGGCGCCGGGCATTACCTGAGCGACACCGCGATCAGTACCGGCGGCTACGCCAGCGATACCTTCGGCCTGCAACTGGACGCCAACTGGACTAAGGGCGACTACTGGCGCGAGCACAGCGCCACCGACATCAAGAACCTGCGCCTGCGCGCGGAATGGTGGCTGGCGCCGGACAAGCTGCTCAAGGCCAGCGTGCAGCGCTACGTGGCCGACATGGACATGGCCGGCGCCTTGTCCACCGCCGACTACCTGCGCGATCCGCGCCAGTCGACGCGGCCGCTGGACGAATTCACCGGCCGCACCACGCGCGCCTCGCTGGTCTACCAGCAGGACTTCGGCGATGTGGGGCCGTTCCAGGACCTGCGCCTGGACTGGAGCAACTTCAGCGCGCGCAGCAGCCGCAACTTCATCGTCGGCATGCGCTCGGCCGCCAGCGAGACCTGGCGCCCCGACCTGCCGCCGCAACTGCGGCAGAGCGCGCCGCGCGACTTCCGCGTCTACGGCAGCGAGCCGCGACTGAGCTGGAAGATGGGCTCGGGCGCTGTGACCCAGCAGTGGACGCTCGGCGCGCGCGCGATCAACGAGGACATCGACTTCCTGGTCGGCAACACCCGCCTCAGCGACGGCCTGTACACCCTGGTGCGCGACTGGCGCTTCAAGGACCGCGGCGCCGCCGCCTACGTCAGCAACGCGATCACCTTCGCCGACGGCCGCGTCACCGTCACCCCCGGCCTGCGCTACGAGCAGGTCGATTCGCGCTACTACAACCTCGCCAGCGGCGCACGCACGCGCAACAAGACCGACGACGTGCTGCCCGGCCTGACCCTGGGCGTCCAGGCCAGCCCGCAGTGGTACCTGTACGCCGACGGGCAGCGCTCGCTGCGCGCGCCGCAGGTCACCCAGATCATCTTCGGCGACAACCTCGACGCCGAACTGGCCTGGAATTACGAGGCCGGCGCGCGCTACCAGCCCAACGAGCGCACCCGCGTGCAGTTCGGCGGCTACCTGATCGACTTCGACCAGCAGATCCAGCTCGACAACACCACCCGCACCTACCGCAACCTCGGCAAGACCCGCCACCAGGGCGGCGAAGTGGAGCTGCAGTGGAGCCCGGCGCGACTGCGCGCGCTGACCCTCAACGCCGGTTACGCCTACCTGGACGCGCGCCAGGAATCGGGCGTGTACGACGGCCTGCGCGTGCCCTACACCTCGCGCAACCAGCTCACCCTCGGCGCGTCGTACCGGCCCGAATCCGGTCATACCACCGTCGCCGTTTCCAGCTATTACTTCAGCCGCGCCTTCAGCGATGCGGCCAACACCGTGCAGGAGAACGCGATCGGCTCGGTCGGCGAACTGCCGGCCTACTGGGTGTGGAACGCGCAGCTGAGCCAGGTGCTCAGCGAAGGCGCCAGCGGCAAGCTCAGCGCGTCGCTGGCGGTCAACAACCTGTTCGATCGCAAGTACTGGTACCGCGGCATCGACACCAGCCCCTGGGGCCGGCAGCCGGCGCCGGGCCGCAGCGTCACCGTCGGCCTCGAGTACAAATTCTGATCCACGCCGGCGTCGGACGACGACGCCGGTCACCGCACCATCGCGCGCCACCACGGCGCGCCGCCGCCCGCGGGAGACGCGGGCCAGTGCAACGGACGCAGCCGCGTCCTTCCCCCACCCAGCGCGCGCCCGATGCGATGCGCCAGGCAACCACGCGACCCTGCCGCAGCCGCGGCGCATGCCTCCCGTGTCCGCCTCCGCGCGGCCGCGCCGGCGGCGTGCGTGCGCCTGCGCCCGACGAGACCCGCACATGACCTCGCACGACGCTCCCCTGCTGATCCTCAGCCACGTCTGCCACCCGGCGGTGACCGATGGCTTCCTTCCCGCCGCGCAGCGCCTCGGCGTGCCGGTGCTGCTGCTGACCGACCACCGCCACGCCCACCTCGACCACTTCCGCCGCCATCCGCCCGCCGCACCGGTGCAGGTGCTGGAGTGCGACGTGTTCAATCCGCTGGGCGTGCTCGATCTGCTCGGCAGCCTGCCGCAGCCGCCGCGCGCGGTGTTCAGCAACAGCGACCACCTGCAGACCAGCGCCGCCGTGGTCGCCGCCGCGCTCGGCGTGCCGGGCAAGGACTGGCAGGTCTGCTACGCGGCCAAGAACAAGGCGGCGATGCGCCAGCGGTTGCGCGCGCTCGGCCTGCCGGCGCCGTGGTTCTGCAGCCTGGCGCCGGGCGCGATGCCGCCGGCGCAAGCACCCTGGCCGCTGATCGCCAAGCCGCGCGAAGGCGTGGCCAGCCTGGACGTGCGCCACTGCGCCGACGCGGCGGCGCTGCAGGCTTACCTCGATGATTTCTGGCAGCGCCAGCCGCAGCGCAGCGTGCTGCTGGAGAGCGTGCTGGAGGGTCCGCTGTTCACCCTGGAAACGCTCGGCGACGGGGGCACTCTGCAGCCGATCGGCGGCTTCGACGTGCGACTGTCGGCGCCACCGCATTTCGTCGAATGCGAGGCGCGCTGGCGCGGCGCCATCGACACCCCGGTGCTGCAGCAGGCACTGGCGCAACTGCAGGCGTTCGGCATCGGCTTCGGCGTGTGCCACAGCGAATTCATCCTCACCGCCGACGGCCCGGTGCTGGTGGAGATCAACTACCGCAGCATCGGCGACGGCCGCGAGTTCCTGCTCGATCGCCTGTTCGGCGGGCACTGGTTCGACAGCGTGCTCGGCCTGCACCTGGGCCGGCCGCTGCCGGCGCTGCAGGCGCGCCGCGCACAGGCGCTGGTGCGCTACTACGTGGCCGAGCACGACGGCACGCTGGCGGTGGCCAGCGCCGACCACGGCAGCAGCGACGCGCATTGGGACGCACGCTACCGGCGCCTGCGGCAACCCGGCGACGCGATCCGCCTGAGCCATTCCAACAAGGACTACCTGGGCGTGCTGGACGTGCTCGCCGACACCGAGTCGGACCTGCAGCGGGCACTGGCCAGCACCGAGGCGTCGCTGCACTGGCGCATCGACACCGCCACCGGAGTGGCGGCATGAGCCAGGACGCCGACCGCCGTTACATCGACCTGCGCGTGATCGATGCCTGCCTGCGCGAAGACCTGCGCGGCATCGTCAGCCGCGGCGCCGCCGCCACGCCGCCGCCGGCGGTGCTGGCCGCCTGGGCGCAGGCGCCGCTGCCCGCGGACACCACCTGGTGGCGCATCGCGCACCTGCCCGACGGCGAACTGTGGCTGCCGCTGCGCCGCGCCGGTTACCTGCAGACCGTAAGCGCCTGCAGCGACGGCTGGGTCCTGCACACCGCGCAGCGCAGCGCCTACGAATCCGGCGCCGCGCAGTGGCTGGCGCGGCTGGGCGCCGGGCTCGACGCGGAGACCCAGGCGCTGCACCGCGCCTATGTCGAGGAAGCCGACTGCGCGGTGCGCCAGCGCGCGCTGGCGCGGCAGGCCTACGCGCAGCAACGGCCGCTGCTGGCCACCGCGCTGGATGCCGCCGACGCGCACGAACGCGCCTACCGCTGCGAACAGTTGGCCAGCCACCGCGACCACCCGTTCTATCCCAGCGCGCGCGCCAAGCTCGGCCTGGACGACGCCGACCTGCCGCGCTACGCACCGGAGTTCGGCCCCAGCTTCGCGCTGCGCTGGCTGGCGCTGCCGGCCGCGCAGGTCACCCAGACCACGCCGCCGCCGGCGTTCTGGCCGCGCCCGGGCATGCTCGGCCTGGATCCGGCGCTGGACGCCGACCACGTCGCCTGGCCGCTGCACCCGCTGATCTTCGCGCGGCTGGGCGAGGACGGCTTCGCCCTGCCGGACGGCGCGATCGCCGCGCCGCAACCGTGGCTGCAGGTGCGCCCGTCGCTGTCGCTGCGCACGGTGATCCCGCTGGCGTTTCCCGATCATCATCTGAAGCTGCCGGTGCCGATGCGTACCCTCGGCGCGCTCAACCTGCGCCTGATCAAGCCGTCCACGCTGTACGACGGACACTGGTTCGAACGCGTGTTGTGCGACCTCGCCGCGCACGATCCGGCGCTGGGCGAACGCTACCTGCACGTGGACGAGGCGCATGCCGGCCATGTCGGCGAAACACGTCACCTCTCCTACCTGCTGCGCCGCTATCCGGCGTTGCCGGAGGCGACCCTGGTGCCGGTGGCCGGCCTGTGCGCGACGCTGCCCGATGGCCGGCCGCTGGCCGTGCACCTGGCCGAACGCTTCCACGGCGGCGACCTCACCGCCTGGTGGGACAGCTACCTGGCGCTGATGTGCCAGGTGCACCTGCGGCTGTGGCTGCGCTACGGCATCGCGCTGGAAGCCAACCAGCAGAACAGCGTGCTGATCTACGCCGCCGGCCGCGCGCCGCGGCTGCTGCTCAAGGACAACGACGCGGCGCGGGTGCTGCTGCCGCGGCTGCACGCGCAACGGCCGGCGCTTGCAGCGTTGGGCGCTCCGCGCGACGCGCGCATCGTGGTGCAGGACGACGCCGCGCTGGCGCGGATGTTCTGCACCATCATCCTGCAACTGGATCTGCAGGCGGTGCTGGAAGGGCTGGCGGAATGGCAGCCGGGGCTGCGCGCGCCGCTGTACGCACTGCTGCGCGCGCGCCTGCACGGCACCCTGCGCGCGCTGCGCGAGGACGGCATCGACACCGCGCCGGCGCAGGCGCTGCTGGATGCCCCCACGCTGCCGGTGAAGTACCTGCTCAGCGCCGGCAGCCTGCTCGGCAAGCAGATCACCGGCGCGGCGGACATCAACAAGTTCTACGGCGACAGCGCGCCCAACCTGCTGCGCGAGGATGCGCTGGCGGCGCGCGCGGTCGCGGCCGGGGCGGCGCGATGAAGCGCCTCCTCGGCCCGGTGCTGGCCGCGCATTATCTGGCCGCCTTCACCGCGCTGGGCATGCCGCTGTTCCTGCCGCAGGTGCTGCAGCAGCTCGCGCCGGGCGCGGCGATCGGCTGGAGCGGCGTGCTGTACGTGCTGCCGACCCTGTGCACCGCGCTCACCGCCAGCGCCTGGGGCCGGCTGGCCGACCGCTACGGACGCAAGCGCTCGCTGCTGCGCGCGCAACTCGGCCTGGCGCTTGGGTTCCTCATGGCCGGCTTCGCGCCGAACCTGGGCTGGCTGGTCGCCGGCCTGGTCGTGCAGGGCGCCTGCGGCGGCTCGCTGGCCGCGACCAACGCCTATCTCAGCAGCCAGGCGCAAAGCGGCTCGCTGGCGCGCGCACTGGACTGGACCCAGTTCTCGGCGCGGCTGGCGATGGTCACCGCCCCGGCGCTGCTCGGCCTGGCCACCGCGCTGGGGCCGGCGCAGTCGCTGTACCGCTCTCTGGCGCTGCTGCCGCTGCTCGCCTTCGCGCTGAGCTGGCGGTTGCCGGCCGATCCGCCGCGCGCGCCGGCGACAGCCGCCTCCGCACCCGCCGTGCCGCAGGCGGATGCGGCGCAGCGCCGCCAGCGCTGGGCGCTGTGGGCCACGCAGTTCCTGTTCTGTTTCGCGATGGTGGTGACCTTTCCCTACTTCCTGCCGTATGCGCAGGCGCACGGCATCGGCAGCAGCGCGGTCGCCGGCCTGCTGTACAGCCTGCCGCACCTGGTCTACCTGGTGCTGATGCCGTGCTGGCGCGGTCGCGACCACCGCGTGTCGCCGCTGCCGGCGGGGCTGGCGCTGTTCGCACTGGCCTGCCTGCTGCAGATGGCGCCGCCGGCGCCCGGCTGGTTGATCGCCGCGCGGCTGCTGTTCGGCCTGGGCATGTGGATGGCGCTGCGCGGCCTCAACCGCAGCCTGGCCGAGGTCGCCGGCGGGCGCGGCGCGGGCCAGCTGTTCGGCCGCTTCGATGCCGCCGGCAAGTACGCCGGCGTCGCCGGCGGCGCCCTCGCCGGTGCCCTGGTGCAAGGCCATGGCCTGGCCGTTCCGTTCCTCGCCGCCGCCGCGGCCGCCCTGCTGGCGCTGCTGCCGGCCCTGATGCTCACGTCCGTTCGGAGAACCGTCCATGTCCCCGTTGCCGATGCATGACCCGTGGTACGACAGCCTGGCGCAAGCGCAGGCGATCACCTGCTGGCTCAACTGCTACCTGCGCGAAGTCGCGCTCGGTCGCGGCCAGGCCGACTTCGACTACCGCGGCCTGGACCACCCCGGCGTGGCCGCCGCCGGCGAACGCTGGCTGCGCCTGCGACTGCCCTCCGGCGCGACGCTGTGCGTGCGCCTGGCGCATGCCGACCGCCTGGGCCGCTGCCGCTTCGCCTCGGCGCCCTACCTGAAGGCCGACGGCCGTCCGTGGCACTGTCTGGACGCAGAGGCGCTGGTGCGGCTGCTGCTGCAGGAACTCAGCGAAGGCGAGCAGGCGCCCAACCTGGAACTGCTGGCGCAGAGCGCCAACAGCGTCGCCATCACCGCGCAGTTGCTGCGCCAGGCCGACGCCGCGCAGCCCACCGGCGAGGCGCTGATCGATGCCGAGCAGTCGATGCTGTGGGGCCACGCCTTCCATCCCACGCCCAAGAGTCGCGAGGGCGTGCCGCTGGAACAGGTGCTGGCGTGCGCGCCGGAAGCGCGCAGCGCGTTCCCGCTGTTCTGGTTCCGCATCGACCCGCGCCTGTACCGCGCGCAGGGCCATGACGTGCGCGCCGCGCTGGCGCAGGCCGGCGGCGGTGCCGGCCTGTACCCCTGCCATCCGTGGGAAGCCGAGCGCGTGCTCGCGCATCCGCTGCTGCGCCAGGCGCAGGCCCGCGGCTGGATCGAACCGCTGGGCGAACGCGGCCTGGCGCTGCGCCCGACCTCGTCGGTGCGCACCCTGTACCACGCCGACCTGGATTACTTCCTCAAGCTGTCGGTGCACGTGCGCCTGACCAACTGCGTGCGCAAGAACGCCTGGTACGAACTGGAAAGCGCGGTGGCGTTGACCCGCCTGCTGGCGCCGGATTGGCAGGCGCTGGCGCAGCGCGTGCCCGGCTTCCACGTGCTGCTGGAGCCGGCCGCCACCGACCTGGACTTCTCCGCGCTGGACGCCGATGCGCAGGCCTGCCGCGAGTTGGGCGAGAGCTTCGGCGTGCTGTATCGGCAGGCGATCCCGGCCGCGCAGCGCGCGCGCTATCGCCCGCAGGTGGCCGGTGCGCTGTTCACCAACGATGCGCATGGCCAGCCGGCTTGCGCCGCCGCGCTGGAAACGTTGGCGCGGCGCAGCGGCAGCAGCCTGGAGGCAGCCACGACGGCCTGGTTCCGCGCCTATGCACAGTTGCTGCTGGACGGAGTCTGGAGCGCCTGGTTCGGCTACGGCATCGTGCTGGAGCCGCATCTGCAGAACACCGTGATCGGCTGCGAAGACGGCCTGCCGACGCAGGTGTGGATCCGCGACCTGGAAGGCACCAAGCTGCTGCCGTCGCGCTGGCCGGCCGCGCGCCTGCCGGGCATGTCCGAGACCGCGCGGCAGTCGCTGTACTACAGCGCCGAACGCGGCTGGAACCGCATCGCCTACTGCGCGCTGGTCAACAACCTGGCCGAAGCGATCTTCCACCTCGCCGACGGCCACGACCGCCGCGAACGGCAGCTGTGGCGGATCGTCGGCGACATCGCCCGCAACTGGCAGCAGCGCCACGGCGCGCAGCCGGCGCTGCAGGCCCTGCTCGACGGCGCGCCGCTGCCGGCCAAGAACAACCTGCGCCTGCGCCTGCTGCAGCGCGCCGACCGCCATGCCGACTACACCCTGTTGCCCAACCCGATCGCGCCTCTGGCGCAGCGGCAGGCGGCCGCATGAGCCTGCGGGTCGATCCGGCGCCGCTGGCGGCGGCGCTGGCGCAGTTGCGCGGCGCCGACGACGAACCGGTCTGCGCCTACGTCTACGACCTGGCCGCGCTGCGCCGCCATGCCGCGACGTTGCGCGCGCGGCTGCCCGCGGACTGCGAGCTGTATTACGCGGCCAAGGCCAATGCGGAACCGCCGCTGCTGCGCACGCTGGCGCCGTGGATGGATGGGTTCGAGGCCGCGTCCGGCGGCGAACTGCAATGGCTGCACGATCATCAGCCGGGACGGCCGCTGCTGTTCGGCGGCCCGGGCAAGCTCGACAGCGAACTGCGGCTGGCGACGTCGTTGCCCGCGTGCACGCTGCACGTGGAGAGCGTGGGCGAACTGCAGCGGCTGGCAAGCATCGCCGCACACGGCGCGCACCGGGTGCCGGTGTTCCTGCGCATGAACATCGCCGTGCCCGGCATGCAGGACACGCGCCTGGTGATGGGCGGGCGGCCGTCGCCGTTCGGGCTGGACGCGACCGACCTGGATGCGGCGCTGCGCCTGCTGCGCGACGCCCCGGCGCTGCGGCTGGACGGCTTCCACATCCATCTGCTGTCGCACCAGTGCGATGCGCAGGCGCAACTGCGCCTGATCGCCGGCTACCTGCAGACCGTGCAGGGCTGGCGCCAGGCCTACGCGCTGGGACCGCTGACGGTGAACGCCGGCGGCGGCTTCGGCGTGAACTACGCCGATGCCGCCACCTCGTTCGACTGGGCCGCGTTCTGCGCCGGCCTGCCGGCGCTGCTGCGCACGCACGGCGAAGGCCTGCGCCTGCGCCTGGAGCCGGGCCGCTACGTCAGCGCCAGTTGCGGCTGGTACCTGATGGAGGTGCTCGACATCAAGCGCAGCCATGGCGAACATTTCGCCATCGGCCGCGGCGGCACCCACCACTTCCGCACCCCCGCCGCGCAGGGCCACGACCATCCGTTCCTGGTCTTGCGCGGCGAGCGGCCGCCGGTCCTGCGCGATGCGCGGGTGACCCTGGTCGGGCAACTGTGCACGCCCAAGGACGTGCTGGCGCGCGCGCAGCCGGTGGCGGCGCTGGCGCCGGGCGATTGCCTGGCGTTCCCGCTGGCCGGCGCCTATGCCTGGAACATCTCGCACCAGCGGTTCCTGATGCACCCGCCGCCGCGGATGCTGTTCCTGGACGAAGACGGCTAAACCTGCGCGCGGCGCAGCGGCACGCAGACGTCGGCGCGCAGCTCGGCTTCGTCGACCTGTTCCGGATCGTCCAGGTACAGGTAATGCACCGCAGCGTCGCGCAACGCATGGCCGCTGGCGGGGAGCCAGTCGGCCAGCACCCGGTCCAGCGCATCCTCCAGCCGCGCATAGCTGCCGACCTGGCGCAGCACCGCGTAGTTGCCACCACCGAGGGTACGCAGGGCGAACGGCGGCGGCGGCGCCAGCACCGCGTCGAAGCCCATCGCGCACTCGAACAGGTGCGTGCGCGCCGGCACGTCGCGGTGATCGCTGAGCGGAATGCCGGCCAGCGTCTGCAGCCGATCGGCCACGCCGGCGCGCTGCGCCCAGCCAAACAGGCGGCCGAAGCCGGCATCCAGGGCGTCGAAGGCACCGCGCCGGCGCAGTACCACCACCTCGAACGGCGCCAGGGTCCGCACCGTCACCTGCAGCGGCGCCGGCGTCGCGGAGGTGGCCGGCCGCGGCGGCTGTGCCAGCGCCTGCGTATGCGCGGCCAGCGCCGCCGGATCGGCGCGCAACTGGCTGGGGCTGGCGCGCAGCGCATTGCGGATCCTGCGCGCCAATGCCTGCGGCGTCTCGTAGCCCACCGCCAGTGCGATCTCGGTGATCGAGCCGCGCCCGGCGAGCAGTTGCAAGGCCAGCAGCAGCCGCAGCCGGATCACGGTGGCGCCGACGGTCTCGCCGGTCATGGCCCGGTACACCCGATGGAAATGGAACGGCGACTGGTGCGCCACCGCCGCCAGTTCGGCCAGGTCGGGCAAGGCCGCCCGCGCCTGCAGCCGCTGTTGCACGAGCGCGAGGGCACGTTCGATGCCGCGCTGCTGGGAAGACACCGGTGCTGGGTTCATCGCCGCTCTCCGCAAGGTCGGCCCAGTGTGCCGCGCCTGCCGACGCAGCGCGGTCCCGATCTTGCGCTGCCGCGCCCGGCGAGGACGCACCGCGCTCAGTGCGCCGGGCGCCGGCCCGGCAACAGCGCCGCCACGATGCCCAGCAGCGGCAGGTAGGACATCGCCTGGTACACGAACACGATGCCCTCGCGATCGGCGAGCAGGCCCAGCACCGCCGCGCCCAGCCCGCCCATGCCGAAGGCGAAGCCGAAGAACAGTCCGGAGATGGTGCCGATGCGCCCGGGCATCATTTCCTGCGCGTACACCAGGATCGCCGAGAACGCAGACGACAGCACGAAGCCGATCAGCACGGTCAACGCGGTGGCCGCATGCAGGCCGACGTACGGCAACGCCAGCGCGAATGGCGCCACGCCGAGGATCGACACCCAGATCACCGGCTTGCGCCCGATCCGGTCGCCCACCGGACCGCCGATCAGCGTGCCCAGCGCCGAGGCCAGCAGGAACGCGAACAGATGCAGCTGCGCGCTCTGCACCGACACGCCGAAGCGCTGGATCAGGTAGAACGTGTAGTAGCTGCTCAACCCGGCGATATAGAAATACTTGGAGAAGATCAGCAACAGCAGGATCGCCACGATCCGCAGCACGGTGCTGCGCGGCAGTGCCGGCGCCGCCGCGAGCGGCCGCGGCGCGGCGCGCACCGCCTGCAGGTGCAGCGCGTACCAGCGGCCGACGTAGGACAGCAAGGCGATGCCGAGCAGCGCCGCGGCGCCGAACCAGGCCACGCTGTGGCGGCCGTTGGGCACGATCACCGCCGCGGCGATCAGCGGCCCCAGCGCGGTGCCGGTGTTGCCGCCGACCTGGAACACCGACTGCGCCAGTCCGTGCCGCCCGCCCGAGGCCAGCCGCGCGATGCGCGAGGATTCGGGATGGAAGATCGCCGAGCCGATCCCGACCAGCGCCGCGGCAAGCAACACCATCGCGAAGCTCGGCGCATACGCCAGCAGCAGCAGGCCGCACAGGGTCGAGGTCATGCCCAGCGGCAACGAATACGGCGCCGGGCGGCGATCGGTGCGCACGCCGATCAGCGGCTGGAACAGCGAGGCGGTGAGCTGGTAGGTCAGCGTGATCAGCCCGACCTGGGCGAAGCTGAGCTGGAACTGGCCCTTGAGCACCGGGTACAGCGCCAGGATCAGCGACTGCATCATGTCGTTGATCAGGTGCGAGGAGGTGATCGCGGCGAGCACGCCGGCCACCACCGGGCGCGGTGCGGCGGCGGCGGGAACGGGAGCGGCGGGACGCAGGCTGGACATGCTGGAGCGGGCAATGGGAGGCGACGGCGCGCATGGTAGGCTGAGCCGCTTCGGTCTTCCTGCGCAACATGCCCAGCACTCGTCGAGAAAAGGACATCGCCGGCGCCGCGGCGCCGACCGCGTGGAGCGTGGACGACGCGCCGGCCGACGTGGTGTGCAAGGCCACCGACTATCCCAGCGACACCGCCATCGCCCCGCACCGGCACGCGCGCCACCAACTGGTCTACGCGCTGTACGGGCTGATGGTGGTGCGTTCCGGCCAGGGCCACTGGGTGGTGCCGAGCACCCGCGCGCTGTGGATGCCGGCCGGTACCGTGCACAGCGTGCGCTGCGTCGGCACGCTGGGCATGCGCAGCCTGTACATCCGCCCCGGCGCGATCGCCGGCATGCCCGCGCAGCCGGCGGTGATGGCGGTGGAGCCGCTGCTGGAAGCGCTGATCCGCAGCGCCGCCAGCGTGCCCTGGGACTACCCTGCCGACTCGCGCGACGGGCGCCTGATGCGGCTGATCCTGGACGAGCTGCATGCCCTGCCGGCATTGCCGCTGCACCTGCCGCAAGCGCGCGATGCGCGCCTGCTGCGCATCGCCGCCACGCTCGAGGCCGACCCCGCCGACGCCACCACCCTGCACGCCTGGGCGGCGCGGCTGGGCGTGGACGTCAAGACCATCCAGCGCCTGTGCCGGCGCGAACTGCGGATGCGCTTCGGCCAATGGCGGCAGCAGCTGCGCCTGCTGCGCGGGCTGGAACGGCTGGCCGCCGGCGACCGCATCCTCGACGTGGCGATCGAACTCGGCTACGACAGCCCCAGCGCGTTCACCGCGATGTTCAAGCGCCAGTTCGGCCAGCCGCCGAGCCAGTTCTTCCGCTAGCTGCGCAGGCGGCGCGGCGGCGGCGCATCGACAGCGCAGCCGCCCGCGCGCGACCAACGCTTACGTACCGCAGGCGCTGTCCGCGCAGCCAGGCGCCTGCCTCAAGACCATGCAGCGCCGATGCCATGGCCTTGGCATCGGCGATCAGGCGTGGGACTTGGCCTTGGCGACGGCGGACGCACGACATTCGCTGATGCGTTCGACCGTCTGCATGTGTTCCGTGCCCCACACGCACAGCCCCACCAGCGCCTGCGCCAGGGACTGCCCGAACGGCGTCAGCGAGTACTCGACCCTGGGCGGGATCTCCTGGAAGTCGATGCGCGCAACGACCTGGTCGCGTTCCAGCTCCTTGAGCTGCTGGATCAACACCTTGTCGGTCACCCCGCCGATGGCGCGCCGCAACTCGCCGTAGCGGTGCACGTTCTTCGCCAGGTTGTAGAGGATCAGCGGCTTCCACTTGCCGCCGAGCACGGACAGGGCGGCCTCGAGACCGCAACTGAAAGTGGAATTGGCCATGATCCGATCGCTCCGAAGGCACTTACCAAACGGTGCATACTATTCAAAAGAATAGCCGAGATCTACAGTTGCGCCTCCCCATTCTCTGGAGCGCATCATGAGCAGGCTCAACGGCAAGATTGCAGTGGTCACCGGCGGCAACAGCGGCATCGGTCTGGCAAGCGCGATTCGCTTCGCGGCCGAAGGCGCACAGGTCGTCATCGTCGGGCGCCGGCAGGAGGAACTGGACAAGGCGCTGGGGCTGATCGGCCATGGCGCCATCGCCATCCAGGGCGACATTTCCAAGCTGGACGATCTGGACCGGGTCTTCGCCCAGGTCGAAGCCGCGAAGGGCCGCATCGACGTGCTGTTCGCCAATGCCGGGCTGGGCGACTTCCAGCCGCTGGGCGCGATCACCGAGGAATCCTTCGATCGCACCTTCGGCGTCAACGTCAAGGGCACGCTGTTCACCGTGCAAAAGGCATTGCCGCTGATGCACGGCGGCGGTTCGGTGATCCTGACCGGCTCGACCACCGGCACGATGGGCACGGCCGCCTTCAGCGTGTACAGCGCCACCAAGGCCGCGTTGCGCAACTTCGCCAGGAGCTGGGCGTTGGACCTGAAGGACACGGGCATTCGCGTCAACGTGCTGTCGCCGGGGCCGATCTCCACGCCGGGCCTGGATCACGCGCTGTCCAGTACCGGCCAGCAGGAGGCGATCATCGACAGCATGACCGCGCAGCTCCCGTTGGGCCGGATCGGCCGGGCGGAGGAAGTCGCGGCGACGGCGCTGTTCCTGGCCTCGGACGAGAGCAGCTTCATGACCGGCAGCGAAGTCTTCGTGGACGGCGGGTTCGCCCAGGTCTGAGCCTGGCGCGCGTTCGCCGGTGGGCGAGCGTGCGCCACCGGCGGCACCGTCGCGCGAGCGGCGGCGGCCCGGCGCGTCGACCGCGATGCGCGAACGCGCCTGGCCGGGCAGCCGCCCCGCGCCGATGCTTCCGGGCGACGCCTGCATTGACGAGTCCGCGGACTGTGTCACGGTTCGGTCGGGTCC